>Ga0160459_100011_pt1 | contig 464092 bp, 406 predicted proteins | sample HID1973K_E6MG_FD_108208 | JGI IMG/M metagenome (GOLD analysis project Ga0160459, IMG submission 108208) | Enriched mosquito-associated microbial communities from UW Madison campus, WI, USA - HID1973K_E6 MG | ecosystem: Host-associated > Arthropoda: Insects > Digestive system > Unclassified ...
AACGGTTGCGTCGGTTGCGTTCGTTACCTGATAAGTAACATTACTGATTGCTGAACTTACACATTTTGTTTGTGTGTTTGTGCCTGTAGCCGAACTTAAAGCAATCGTAGTGTTTGGAGTAACGGTGATTGTTCCTGTTGCCATAGTCGAAGCACAAGCCCCGGTAGCCGTTACAGTATAATTGAAATTACCGCTTGCTGTTGGCGTTCCGCTGATGGTGAACACGCCCGCAGCATAGCTTCCTGTAACACCCGCCGGCAAACCTGTAACGGTTGCGTCGGTTGCGTTCGTTACCTGATAAGTAACATTACTGATTGCTGAACTTACACATTTTGTTTGTGTGTTTGTGCCTGTAGCCGAACTTAAAGCAATCGCAGTGTTTGGCAATAGGTTAACCGTTAACCCTGTTGATGTTGCAGAGCAGGCACCAGTGGTTACCATAACCTTGTAACTGCCAGCAGTAGTTGCTATATAAGCCTGATTTGTTGCGCCGTTAATAATTGATCCATCTTTATACCACTGATATAATGAGGCAATTGTCGACGTTAAGGTTACGCTACTTCCATTGCAAATTGTTGTTGAACTTCCAGCAGTAACAATAGGCATAGATACGGCTGTTGGCTGGGCATTAATCACAATTGGCGATGCACTCGAACTAACGCACCCAGAGTTGTTTTTTACAGATATTGTATAACTTCCCTGCGGGATATTGGTAAAAGTTGGTAGGGTTTGAAAATCTGTACCATTAATAGAATATGTAAAATCTGCACCTAAAGGAGATGCGATGACAATGTTACCTGTAGAAATGCTACAGGTCGGTTGCGTAACGCCAGCGCTTTGAGGTACATCAGGCAGTGCGTTAATTACAACTTCTACAGGCTTTACTACAATGCAATTTCCGGCATTAGTACCTTTTATGTAATATGTTCCACCTGTCGCAATCGTGGCTGGATTTGCTAATAACGTTGTGGCCGTTTCATCTTTAAAATAGGTGTAAACCAACCCAACAGCAGAACCAGTCGTAATTTCAGCTTTAGTAATATCCACTGTTGCTGGTGAGCATACAGAAGCCGGATTCGTTACAACAAGAACTGGCGTAGGATTTATTTTTGCTATTACTTGTGATTCACTAACGCCACAAGAGGTTGTAACAGCAACTCCATATGTATAACTACCTGAAGCTAAAACACCTGCAGTTATTAAAGGATTTTTTGAATTTTGATTTGCAGCTGTTATTCCTGGACCACTCCATAAATAGGTAGCGCCAACCACATCCACATCTAACTGGATATCTGATTCTAAACAAATTTCTGCCTGAACAGGGTGACCATTAATTGTTGCCAAAGGGGCGCTCGCAATTGTTACCTGGGCCAACCTTGTAATAACATTTCCACACTCATCCTTAACTCGGTATGAATATGTTTTGTTGGTTAAGCCGGAAAAAGTATTTGCGGTTTGGTAAGCGGTCCAGCTACTGGTAGCTTCATTGTAAATAGCATACTGCAAAGCACTAAAGCCGATAGCAGAAATTGTTAAAATCCCATTGTTATCACCTCCATTACAAACGTATCCACCAGTCAAACTTGCGTCAATTGTAATCGCATCTTCTGCATTAAAGGTTACATCCTGAGTATTGAAAATATTTAGCAATGCTGCTGTTTGATACGCCGCAGAACCAATTGCCCTTAAACCAATCTTATAGGCTCCATAGTTCATCGCTCCAAAAATGGCAGAACCATCACTTTGAACGGCCGCTGTTTTGCCAATATCACCGGTATTCGGTGCTTGTAGAATTACGAGCTCGAACTTGTTATAAGTGTTTTCTGGTGTGTTTGGATCATCTACAACTGTTACCGAAGCAACCATATTAAAGGTTCCACAGTTTGGAGTGGTAGTGATAGAAGTTAACGTTGCATCATAAGCTTTAGAATAGAAACTTATATCTTGTTCAAAACAATCATTTTTAAAATGTATGGTGTATTGACCTTTTGGCCATAAATTACCGGTTTTTCCAGACAATAGTAACATGTCGGTTGTGCCTCCGGTAGAGTTAAACGCATTTAATGTACCTGAAACACCAAGCATACCGGTAGCTAATGGTCCTCCATTTGCTGCAGTTACCGTCCAGCTGGTTGTGCTAGAAACCGATTGAAAAAAGCGAACACGTAAAGTTTGATTTAATGACCTGCTGAAAGCTGAGTACCCTGCAAATATTGGCGTAGGAGAAATTCCTTGCATTCCCAATGTTCTGGGTTCTATTGTCCTGTCGACACTATATACTATGGCTCCCTTTGCATCTTTAACTTCCCATCGATACGTTTCTCCAACTACTAAATTCGCAATATCTGCTCCTGTAAACTGTTGGCGACTTTCTGTTTGTGTAAATGTTTGAACGATGGTATTCGTGCCGTCTTTTGTATAAAGTGTGTGTGTAAAGGGCAGGCAAGATAAAGCATATCCCCACCAATCTACGTTTATTGCCCTAAGTGTTGCGCCACATACATCAAAGTTAAGCTGGCTATATGCATTTCTCGTTCTTCCGATGCCAAAGGCCTTCGTATTGCCGCAGTCATCTACAAACACAGCTTGAAAAATTGTAGTAGCCGCAAATGGATCAGCTGCAAGTGGAGGTGGAGCAGGTAAAAATGCCATATTGTTATGAACATCATCATTAAAAGTTTGACTACCACTTGCAGATTGCCCTCTTGGCAATCCTGTACCTACCCCCAAAGGACCTGTATTTGTAGTTAAGAGGGCCGAATTTCCCGCTGCATCTACACCATATTGATTGCCATTCCAGTTAATATACCAGCTGATATGGGTTCGTTCGGCTGTGGTGAGTTGTACGCCCTGGGCATTTTTCATGATTTGCTCTTCTATTCGAACAATGGGCGGACTTGCACAATTTAGATAGTCAGCGTAAATTAGTGTAATCTGACCAGTTGTAGTAAGTTGATTGGCATATACTCCCTGGGCTGTAAAAGTTCCCTGTACATTTACCGTTTCACCGCAGTTATCAGTTACTAAGAAATTATAATTTGTTCCGGCAGAGAGACCTGCAAACGCATTTTCAATTTGGGTAACCGAACCAGATGGCCCGTTAGTTAATGTATAACTAAAAGGCGCCTTGCCACCACTAACACTTAAAGTAATTGTTCCTTTATCGGTTGTACAATAAACATTAGGTGCACTAACGGACAGCTTCATGTTGGTGTAACCATCGTTAACTGTTACGCTTGATGAGACAACGGGTGTACCAAGATTGCCATCTTTATAACGAATTTTATAGGTACCATTCGTAATTCCGTCAAAGTAACTATCTGTAGAATAAGCAAAATTATTGCCTGCGGTTGGCTTCAGCACAACTGAAGTTGCCGCATCAAGCAATTGAAATTGAGAGGTTCCAGAAAAGCCCGATGGCGTAATGGTAATTCTGTTGCTGCTTTTGCAACCTGTGCTACTTGTTGTTAATGAAATGGTTTGAGAAAATGCGGCAATGTTTATCGCACATAGCAAAACCAACAAGCAAAATAATCTTTTAGTTTTAAAATTCATAAGCTAAATTTTAGATGTTCGCTATGCCATAAGAATTTATCATGCCAATTGAATTAATAAGCCGCCACTGCCTACAATCATAAATTATGAAATAACACCTAAAACTTTTCGAGAAAAAAGCTCTACACTAACGGCAATAAATTCCTCAAAAACTGAGTATTAATACGATAAAACACAGTATTTTTTTGAAATCTAACTAAGGCTTATTCTCCAATCAAGATTTCAAGGTTTTATTTTGATTTAAAAAGGTGAAGCCCATCTGAAGCAAAATATAAAGTTCAAAGTGATTTAATTTTTCTACATTTGCCACATCATTAGGGGTGCCTTGTTTTTTTAAAAACACAAAAACGGGCTGAGATCATACCCATTTTGAGGTAGAAGGTAGATGGTTTAAAGGCAGAGGGTAAAACCTTTCAACCTTAACGCCCTCCAGCCCTAAACCTCAAATGCACCTGATCCGGGTAATGCCGGCGTAGGGATTGGAGTTATGGAAGTTTAACTGAAATCGGGAGTACCCCTATTTCCGATGGGTTTAACTAAAACAATTAAAAATTGAAAAAATTACTTTTCGCGGTGCTCACCGCAATGATGCCATTCTTTGCTTTGGCACAAATTTCTGTTACAGGTAAAGTGACAGATAACAACCAAAAACCTTTGCCAGGCGCAACCATCAAGGTAAAAAACCAGAAAACCGCTGTATTGAGCGACGGTGACGGAAATTATACGTTATCGAATTTATCTACAGGCAAATACACTTTTAGTGTAAGTTATTTAGGTTATAAATCAACTGAAAAATCAATTGAGCTTAGCCAAAATCAAAATTTAAATTTTACACTTTCGCCACAGGCTTTTTTAGCTGATGAAGTTGTTGTTCGGGCAACCCGGGCAAACGAAAAATCGGCGACAACTTACAAGAACGTAACAAAAGCTGAAATTCAGGAAAATAACTTCGGGCAGGATTTACCTTTTATTCTTCAAAACACCCCGGGCGTTGTCGTAAATTCTGACGCAGGCGCCGGCGTTGGCTACACAGGAATTCGCATCCGCGGCAGTGATAACAGCCGAATTAACGTAACGGTGAACGGCATTCCGATTAACGACAGTGAAAGCCAGGGAACGTTTTACGTAAATATGCCCGATTTTGCTTCTTCGGTTGATAATATCCAGATTCAGCGTGGCGTTGGTACATCTACAAACGGTGCAGGTGCTTTCGGTGCAAGTTTAAATATTCAAACTACGGCAAGTGAAATGGAACCTTACGCCGAAGTAAACAGCACTTACGGAAGCTTCGATACCTGGAAAAATACCATAAAAGTGGGAACGGGTTTGATAAACAATCGCTTTAGTTTCGATGGCCGTTTATCACGCATCAGTTCTAACGGATATGTAGATAGAGGTTCATCGCTTTTAAAATCCTATTTCATGTCTGGCGCCTACCACGGAAACAAAGATTTACTTCGGATAAACGTTTTCGCAGGAGCAGAAAAAACCTACCAATCGTGGAATGGCATTCCTGAATCGCGGCTAAACAACGATGTTGCAGGCATGCAGGCTTATATTGAACGAAATGGTTTAAGTAAAGCCGATGCTGATAATCTTTTAAATTCAGGCAGAACTTACAACAGCTTTTTATACAATAACCAAACGGATAATTACTGGCAGAATCACTATCAGTTGCTTTACGCAAGGCAGTTTTCTGATAAATTTAGCTTTAATGGTGCGTTGCATTATACACAGGGTGAAGGTTATTACGAAGAATACAGGGTTCAGAATGACCTGGCCGATTACGGTCTAAAACCCGTAGTAATTGGTGGTACAACAATAAATGAAACCGATTTAATTCGTCGCCGTTGGCTGGATAACGATTTTTATGGCGTTACCTACGCATTTAATTATGTGCCTCAAAAGAATTTAAATTTCACTTTAGGCGGTGCGTACAATGAATATAAAGGCGCTCATTTCGGGCAAATCATCTGGGCTCAATATGCATCAAACGGAGATATCGATAGGCATTACTATGATAACGAAGGCTTCAAGACAGATTTCAACACCTATGGAAAAGTAAATTATAGTCCTGTTGAAGCTTTAAGTTTATTTGCCGATTTGCAATATCGCCGTGTTTATTACGATATTGCAGGTACCGAAAATAAACTGAATACTTTAGCGATTAATGAAACCTTAAATTTCTTCAATCCGAAATTCGGAGCGACATATTTCATCAATCCTGAGAGCAATTTATATGCATCGTTTAGTGTGGCCAACAAGGAGCCAAACCGCGATGATTATACCGATGCTGCAGTGGGTGTTTACCCAAAACCGGAACGCTTGAACGATGTTGAGTTAGGTTATCGGTTTAAAACTAAGGATTTTAATGTAGGCGCAAATGCTTACGGCATGTTCTATAAAAATCAACTGGTTGTTACCGGAAAAATAAATGATGTTGGTGGAAACTACCGCCAGAATGTAGACAGAAGTTACCGTTTGGGGATTGAATTGGATGGTTCTTATATTATTAACAAATCATTCGCCTTAAACGCAAATGCGGCTTTCAGCAGAAATAAAATCAAAAACTTTACCGAGTATTACGATGATTACGATAACGGCGGCCAGGTTGTAAATAACTATGCGTTAACCGATATTTCATACTCGCCCGCAGCCGTACTTTTTGGCGAGTTGGTTTACAAACCAATATCAGGTTTCGCCATTGCTTTGCAAAGCAAATATGTAAGTAAACAGTATATGGACAACACGCAAAATAACGACAGAACAATTAACGGTTATTGGGTAAGTAATGCCCGTTTGGGTTACGATTTTAAATTTGCGGGCGTTAAAAATATAAATTTAGGCTTACTGGTAAATAATCTTTTCGATAAAAAATACGAAAGTAACGGTTATACTTACGGCTACCTTTCTGGCGGACGCAGGGTTACAGAAAACTTTTTTTACCCACAGGCAGGCACCAACTTTTTGCTAAGTTTAAACGTTAAGTTTTAGTGCAATCTTCACTGCGAGGTACGAAGCAATCTTAATTCGAGAGAGATTGCTTCGTACCTCGCAATGACGGTTTTTGAATATAAAGCATGAAATACATAGAGAAATTACACTACATTACACATGATATTCCGCATTTAACACACATTGAGCAGGTACAAAACGCTTGCGAGGCAGGTGCAAAATGGATTCAATATCGTTGTTTAAGCAAAGCTGATGATGAACTCCTGAAAGATATCAATGCGATTGCAGAAATCTGCGACGACTGGGGAACCACTCTAATTGTAACCAATCATATTAACTTAAACGGCAAAGCCGATATTCAGGGTTTTCATATTGAAGATATGGACGCTGATTTCTTAGAATTGCGCAAAAAAGTCGGAGATGATATTACTTTGGGCGGTTCGGCAAATACTGTTGAGAACCTGATACGCCTTGCTAAGGATGGTGCAGATTATGTGGGTTTTGGCCCGTTCGCTGCTACAGACACTAAACCAAATAACTATCCGCTTGTAACTTTGGAAGAGTATCAAAACGCAATCCATGGTTTAAAAAAATCAGGTTTAAACATGCCTGTTTTAGCTGTTGGCGGTATAAAAATTTACGATGTAGAAACGCTGATGCGAACAGGAATTTATGGCATTGCGGTTTCGGGGGCTATAAATTTTGCCGATGATTTTATTGAAGCTTATCAGGATTTTTACGAGGCCGTGAAACTTTAATATCAGTAATAAACTTTTAATAACTTCAGGCGATTGATTTTTAAGTTATGCAGATTAAGCATCCAAAAAATCTCAAATCGTAATTCTAAAATCTTAAATTAACTTATCTTCGCATTATGTCTTCACACCATATTGTAAAAGAAAAACAAGAGCCTGCTTTATATATTGATGAGCTTGGAAATTTTAACGAAGAATTGTTGGGTCAGCTTTTAGAGTGGAGCCCTACGCTTTTGGTAAATGGCGATAGTTACGATAAAATACGTTCACTAGGCATTAAAATTGATGTTTTAGTGAATGGAAAGGAAGCCGACATCCAGGAAGACACTAAAATTATTCAAGGTCCTGTTGATGCTTTGATGGTTGCCGTAAATCATCTTTACGAAGAAAAATTTCCTGCAGTCAACGTTATCACCCGAAAGTTCGATTTAGAAAAGTTTGCGGGTTTTGAAGATAAAATAAATCTTGTCGTTTTCACCGAGAAGGCAAAACATTACCCTATAAAATCGGGTTTTTCTGTTTGGAAGCCAGCAGGAAGTGAGTTCTTAATTCATGGAAACCGCTACCTCGAAGTTACCAACCTTACCCAAAATGAAGATGAAGTTTTCGAAGTTGTTAACGATGGTTTTGTAGAGTTCACCTTTTCAGGACAACCAATTTTTATAAGCGAACCTTTATGATTACCCTTAGAAAAGCAAAAGAGGAAGATTTAGAACTCATCCGTGATATTGCCGCAGCAACCTGGCCAGCAACTTACCTGGACTTAATCGGTCAGAAACAAATCGATTATATGTTGGATAAAATGTATAACAAAGGCGAGTTGCTTAAACAATTTATGGAAGGCCATATTTTCCTTATTGCTGAAGAAGGCGAAAATCAATATGGTTTTGCAGGCTACTCAATTGTTGGCCATGAGGAACGGATTTATAAACTTCATAAGCTTTATGTTTTGCCATCAGCACATGGCAAAGGCGTTGGTAAAATCTTAATAAACGAAGTTTTTAATCAGGTAAAAGATGCTGGAGGCTCAGCTTTGGAGCTGAACGTAAACAAAAACAATAAGGCTAAAGATTTCTATTTAAAAGCAGGATTTACGATAAAGGAAGCTGTAAAAATAGATATTGGCGAAGGCTTTTTTATGGATGACTACGTGATGGAATATAAGTTTTAACATTTAAAAAGAAAGCCACAGGTTAGCAGATTAGTTATGTAATTTGTTAACCTGTGGCTTTATGTTACCTTGGTCTGTGGCCTCACAAACCAAAATATAACCTGATATTATTCTTTCAATTTCGGAATTCTTGTCGGCGTATCTGTGCCGTTTACAATTGTAACCGCACTTTTAGCAATTGCTTTAATCGTTGATAAAATATTCTCTACATCCAACGAGCTGTATTCATCTTTAACCGTGTGGTAAAGCTTATCAATATCGATTTTATCGGTACTGATTGTGTGCGCAGGAACACCTAATGCGGCTAAAGCTGCGTTATCACTCCTGTAAAAAAGATTTTGCTCCGGATATGGGTCAGGGTGAAAAGTAAACTCCGTTCCGGTTAAATTTTTCTGAAGGATTTTACCAAAGTCAGAACGTTCATAACCTGTAATAAAAGCTGTGTTTTTGCCGAATTTAGAATCCTTTCCAATCATTTCAATGTTAAACATTGCAACAACATCATCAGGATTTAATTTTCCTGAAAAATACCTTGCACCAAAACCACCGATTTCTTCAGCTGTAAAAGCGACGAAAATTAAGGTACGCTCATTATTTTTTTGTGCTTTATAATATTTCGCCAAAGCAATCATAGCCGTTGTACCCGATGCATCATCATCGGCACCGTTTGCAATACTGTCACCATCAACCGATTTTGTAATACCCAAATGATCATAGTGACCTGAAAACACAACCAGTTCTTTAGCTTTCGATTTGCCCGGAATTACACCGGCAACATTAAAAAGTGGCACTTTTTCCGATTTACTTTTTACTTCAACATTATATTCTTTGGCATCTTTTACACCTAAAACTAAGATTACAGCATCTTTTGCAGGGTTTTGTAAATCTTTCTCATCAACGATAGATGGGCGACCTCCTGAAGATTTAAAGCGTTTAAAATCTGTCGCAAATTTATCATCTACTAAAATAATAAGTTTTTTAGTGCTGCGACCTAAAGTGCGTAATTGCTGGGCAAAAGCCTTGGCAGTATCTAATTTAACCACTTCACCATCTGCCTGGCTAAAAGAGATTGAAGGAACTCTTCCTGCAACCAGAATATTTTCTTGTGGAATTGTTTTGCCATCGATAACCAGCTTAACAGGCTCAGGTGTTAATTTATACTTATAAAAAGTCTGACGAAAAGTTTTCTCACCGGTTAAGGGCTGCAAGCCAATTTTTTTAAACTCCGATTCAATAAAAGTAGCTGCTTTATCGATGCCGGGCGTAAAAGTCCCGCGGCCTTGCATATCATCGGCACTTAAAGTTTTAATGAGATGATCGGTGTATTCCGGTGTGATAATTTTGTCGATGTTTTGAGCGCTCAGCTGGAAAGTTGCCATTCCGGCCAAAGCTAGAAGAAAAATTTTTTTCATCAGTTTAGTTTGTTTTCATTTGAGATGAAGCGCTTAAAGGGTTCATCAATGTATTTTAATTGTGCTAATTTAGCTTTTTAGTTTGATTGTTATTTCGATTTAACCTGCGTATTTAACCAATTGTCTCTAAAAGTCTGCATATCCTTTGTTAAACTTCCGCCAGCTTTTTCAACAGATACGATTTCCAAAGCAGGATTTTCTGCAAAGGTAAGTTTTGTAGCTTTTGCTTCGCCGCGATAAGTATAGGTAACATCTACAACATCGCCTGGTTTGTGCGCATCAGTTATTTTTGTTAAAGCTGCCTGGTCTTTTATTTCAACACCATCCATCGTTAAAAGTACATCACCAACATCCAAGCCTGCGTTATAAACAGGTGTACCGATAGTTGTTTGCGGTAAAATTCCCTTGCCGTTTTCAAAAGTTAAACGCATTAAACCTGTATAGGCTTTACCCGGATTTGCTTTACGAAGCACAAAACCCGCATTAAGCAAAAGCTTGGCATAATCGTTTTTCTCCGTTCCATAAATGTATCGCTTAAAAAAGTCGGCAGCAAAAGTTGGATTTTTAGTTAATGCAGCAAGCGTTTTTTCCAAATCAGGAACGGTGTAGGCAATTTCAGGTTTGCCGTAAGCTTTCCATAGAGCACGCATGTAATCATCAAGCGTAAGCTTAAAATCTGCACGAAGTCGAAGATCTAATGCCAAAGCCGTTGCGGCGCCATATGTATAGTAAGAAAGGAAAATATTGCCTTTATTTGTCTGGTCGATTGCAACCCCCGCATCAGCAAAAACAGCGTAACGACTGGCCTGAACCGGCGAATAATTTTTAGCACCGGGTGAATTTAAAACGGCATTTATCAGGCCATTAAATGTTTGCGATGCATTATCTACGGTTTTAAATCCTGCTCTGGTAAGCAATAAAGCACCGTAATATTGCGTAAAGCCTTCGGCCAGCCAAAGTTCGTTACTAATGTTCGAATGCGTAAAATTGAAAGGTTCCAACGTTTTTGGCCTTAGCCTTTCAACATTCCAGCTGTGAAAATATTCATGAGAAAATGTACCCAGTAAGTTCGCTTCGTAGCCTTCAATTTTTGGTGTACGCTGAACAATTGATGTCGAATTTCTATGTTCCATTCCATCGCCTGCATTATCAGGGTAAACATCTTGCAGAAAATAATAATTTCCGTAATCATAGGCAGGGAAGTCGCCCCAAACCGCCAAATGCTCGTCAACCATTTTCTTAAGCATTACAGCATAGTTATCAACTGTTTTCTGGTCGTCGTTTGAGTGAGAAACCAAATGGATAGTTTGCATTTTTCCATCCGTATTTTTAACCTGCCAGCTTGCGGTTTTATAGTTTGCAATTTCAGTCGGGCTATCCATAAAATACTGAAGATTGGCTGCATAATAAGTTTCGTTACCCATTGGTTTCAATTGTGTGGCAACTTTCCAGTTTTGCTTTTCGCCGTAAACAAATTTAACTAAACGGGCACGGTTATCCATCCCGGCAGGAAATGCAAAAGTTGCAGGAATGTTCATGTGGGCATGTGTTTCATCAAAACCTGCATAGGTTCCGTCAATCCAGTTGCCAAAAATTGTATACGTAATTTTTACGCTTTTACCATGATTTGGAATTTCGTAAACATCGCCAGCAGATTGATTTAAGACTAATGCTTTGCCTGAACCATCAAAAGCTTTGAGGCTGTATACGTTTTTACCGAATTCATGTGTAGCATATCTTCCGGGTGAAGAGCGACTCATTCTAACCGTTAAAGTTCCTGCAGGAACATTCGGAATTAACATGCTCACTTCCGCTTCGTGGTGAATAGCGTTGGGAAAAGAAACGGTGTAACTGATTTCATTTTGAGCGAAAGCGCCTGTAGACAATAATATTGCCGCTGCGGCACCAAGAATTTTCTTCATAAAAAGGTTTTGATGGGCTCAATTTACTAAAAAAGACATAAAACTATGTAAAAGGTATATCACTGGTAATAGTTAACGTATTTTAAAAATAGTCGTCGTTGCAAAACGCGAAGCAATCTTAAAGCGTTCGCTGGAAACCTTCGGTGAGATTGCTTCGTGCCTCGCAATGACGAAATGGTGTTCTTACCTGTTTCAATCATTCCTTATCCCAATCGTATTGCTCCAAATCGCGGTAGGCTTTGCCCTTTATAATTTCTTTCCGTTTTGATGATTCTGAATCCACCCTTGTTTCGTGAATATTATCGGCTACTTCAAACCTGAAATCTTTATCTTTTTTTGATTCGTATATGGAAACTTCATCACCATCGGCAATTACGTAATCATAAGGGCCACGGGCACTCATCAGTTTAACAAAAACAGGCAAACATTCGAAGAAAATAAATAGTAAACCAATAAACGTTACAGCCAGAGCAGTGTTGTTATCGCTTGTACCGTCAGCGTTAAACTTCAGCTGACCTAAAGCCCAGTTTCTATCAGCAAAACCGGCGATATTTGCCAAACTATCCAACTGTTTATCGGTAAATAATTTAGCGGTAAACAAACCATCAAAATCTTTTCTCTTATCAATAAAAGATTCGGCTTTATTTATAGTCGCTTTCAGGCTATCCAACTCCGCGGTTCGTTGCTGTATTTCTGCTTCTTTACGTTTTGCAAAAGGACCATAACCCATTACGCCAGAGGTTTCGGTAGTTTTATTGCCGAAAATTTCGAAGTTCAGTTTTTGTCGGTCGGCTACAATGCCTTTTTCTAAAGAATCTCTTGTTGCTTTTTGTTGGTTTAACCTGCCAAACTCCACCTGGTATTTGTTTTCGAAAGCTTTATTCAGCGTGTCTATTTTAGAACGTTGCCCGTTCAGGTAACTCACCTTCAAACGCTCTTTGATCTCTTTATCAAAAATTTTCAGTTCTATCGGGCGGGATATTACAATACCAATCATTATAGCCAACAAAATACGTGGCGTGGCCTGTAAAATTTGTTTATTAGTAGAAGCGCTTTTGTTAATACTGGATACAATATATCTATCCATATTAAAAATTGCAGCGCCCCACAAAAAGCCAAAAATGATGGCGAAAAAAATTGCTAAATCATCGCCTTTAAAAACGAAATACATGGCGTAACCGCCAGATAATGCGGCAAACAGACCGGTAAAAAAAATGGTGGCACCAATGCCTGTATATTTATTTTGTTCTGAAGAATACTTTTCCAGTGTCGGGATGTGGGCGCCAGAGCAAAACCAAAAAAATCGGTTTAGTTTATTCATGTGTAACTCTTTACAATTAAACGCCCAAGGTGGCAAGTTGTTACAGTTTAAAAGCAACTATTTTTACATAACTTTCTCTAGAAACAAAAGATAAATAACCTGTTAACAAGCGTTTAGGGCAAATAAACATTTACACCTTTGCTTAATTTCGCTTTGCTAACTCGTTAAGTGTTTTTTGTATATTTGAAAAAATATATATTACATGAAAGAGATATCGGTACAAGAACTAAAAGAGAAAATTGATAATAAAGAAGATTTTCAATTGATTGATGTTCGTGAAACATTCGAATACGAGGTTTCTAATCTTGATGGAGAAAACATTCCTTTGGGCGGAATTTTAATTGAAGCGGATAAAGTAGCTAAAGATAAACCTGTTATTATGCAATGCCGCAGCGGTAAAAGGAGTGCCGCAGCAGTTATGCAGTTAGAGGCGCAATATGGTTTTGATAATTTATATAATTTAAAAGGCGGTATTTTAGCCTGGCAAGAGGCTTTCGACCCGAACATGCCTGTTTATTAAGATATTTCGCCATTGCGAGGTACAAAGTAATCTAATTTGAAAACAGATTGCCTCGTACCTCGCCATAACGAACGATCTAAAATTCATTTAATCATTTCCAATCGTGGGTAAAAAATTCGCATTAAATATCTTTTATAACTTAGGCATTATCCTTTCCGTTTTCGGATTGATTTGGTGCTACAATAACGGTAAATACTTACCGGCAGCATTCCTTGTTGGTACGGCGGCATGTCTTTTTTATTTTAAGATTCAACTGATGAAAGAAATCAGGAAATCGTATAAGGAAAAAGACCCTCAGTAACGCCTTCCAAGCCCAGGCCAGGCAAATCTTTTAAAATATATTTCCCGTTTTCGAATTGAGGATTTGCGAACGGATTATTTTTAGTTAACCACGGGCCATCCAAATCGGCCCAATTGCAAAGTGGCGCTAGAGCAGCAGCAGCCAGTGTTGCACAACTGGTTTCACTCATACAACCAATTAAAACTTTCATGCCGAAAGAGCGGGCTTTCAAAATCATTTGATGGCCCTCGTACATGCCGCAGCTTTTCATCAACTTTACATTTATGCCATGGTAAGCACCTTTCAGCTTATCCATATCGGCTAAACGTTGTACTGCCTCATCAGCTAGTAAAGGAATCGGGCTTCGTTCGGTTAACCAGGCATTTCCATCAAGGTTATTTTTATCCATGGGCTGCTCTATTAAAACCACGCCCTGGTTGTGCAACCAGTAAATTAAATCAATTGCCTTAATTTTATCTGCCCAGCCTTGATTTGCATCCACATATAGCGGCACATTCGTCATGCTGCGAATCGTTTCAATTATCTCTTTGTCATTATCCCGACCGAGTTTAACTTTTATTACTTTAAAAGCTTCGGCATCTTTTAATTTCTCACGAATAACTTCGGGTGTATCAATGCCAATTGTGTAAGAAGTTACGGGCATTTTCGAAGGCTCTGCGCCATAAATTTCAAAGCAAGGTTTATTTAAAATTTTGCCGTTGATATCATTCAAAGCAATATCTATCGCTGCCTTAATTGCAGGCTGACCAGGCGCTAAACCATCAAGATATGCTATTATTTCCTGGAAGTTGAAAGGAGATTGAATTTTATCCCAATCTACCAGTTGTAAAAAGGCATTTGCACTTTCATAACTTTCACCCATGTATGGCACCATCGATGCTTCGCCGTAACCGATAACATCGTCGTGCTGAATTTTCAAAAGCATCAGCGGCGTACTGGTTCGTGTAAATTTTGATATCGAAAAAGGGTGTTTTAACTCTAATTCAAACTGCTTGCAACTAATTTTCATTATCAATCGTCTACTAATTAAATGGGGCAATAAAAAGCCTTTGAAGTATATTTGTTTAACGCAAACCACTCCTGCCATGAAAAACATTTCAAGATTACGGTATTTTATTTATTTATCCTTAATAATTATTGGAGGATGTACCACAGGAAAAAAAGCCTTGCAAAAAGGCGATTACGATGCTTCTGTTTCTAAAGCAGTAAGCCGTTTACAAAATTCACCTAAAAATAGCGAAGCTTTGCAGGTTTTATCAACGGCATATAATTTAGCCCTGCAAGATCATTTAAGAAAAATTGATGAGGCAAAATTATCGAACGATCTGTTCAGATGGGAATCAATACTGTATGATTACCAAAAAATAAATCAGCTTGCAGATGATATCAATAGCTGTCCTGCTTGTTTGGTAATCGTTCCTAATCCATCTAAATATGTTAAAGAACTTGCCGAAAGTAAACTTAATGCGGGCATGGCAAGGTATAATTCAGGCCTTGGCTATTTAAACGCAAACAATCGCCAATCGGCTAAAAAAGCATATTATGAGTTCGAGAAAGCACAAAACCTGGCACCTAACTATAAAGATGTAAAAGCAAAAATGGATGATGCTTACTGGGCCGCGGTTACCAGAGTTGTTGTGCAACCAATTTTTGTTAATAGCGGTTTATATAAATTAAGCGGCGATTATTTTCAACAGCAAATTGACCAGTTTATTGGTAATTACGCCAGAAATAAGTTTGTAATTTTCTATTCTGAACAGCAGGCAACTAACCAAAAAATAGTGCCCGACCAGGTTTTAAGTTTAAACTTCGATGATTTTGTTGTTGGCCAGACTTACGTTAAAGAACGCATTGAAAGACTCAAAAGAGATAGCGTAATTATTGGTGAAACAAGAGATAGAAAACCTGTTTACGGAACCGTAAAAGCAACGCTAAGTATTTTTGAAAAGAATATTTCTTCATCTGGTTTACTGGATATGACGATTACAGATTGGCAAAGCAAAAAGATTGTTCGTCAGCAAAAATTTCCCGGCACTTACATCTGGAGAGATAGCTGGGCAAATTATAAAGGCGATGACAGGGCTTTGAACAAACAGCAATTAGCAATGGCGAGAAGAAAAGAAATTTTACCGCCACCACCAAATGCTTTATTTTTGGAATTCACAAAGCCAATTTACAACCAGCTGGTTGATGACATTAGTTACTATTATAATAATTATTAGAAAATAACTGTTCCATCATTGCGAGGCACGAAGCAATCTTATTTGTATGAGAAGATTGCATCGTGCCTTGCAATGAAACGAATTTTTAAGGGATTAAGTGATTGTTGTAATCGCAACGTTAAAATAAAACATCATTACTATGCCCTAAAAATATAATGGCTAATATTGCATTGATGAATACCGGCCTATATAATCCCTTCCAAAGTTTCGATTTTTTGTACAAAAAATGTTTCCTTAGCGGCAATACTTTCAATTCTCCCGTATTGCAGGTTCCGCTAATTCCAAAGTGGTTATTGGAGCAGGCGGGTTTAACAGGAGCGGAACAGATTCAGTTTTTGGATGAAAGTATCCGCTCGTACAACACACTTGTAATTCCTGTTAACAGCGAGATTAACGAACAATTTTTAAATCCGCTTGAAGCTAAAATTGAGCATGCATTTGCAGGCGGATTTGATGCCGTTTCGGCCCTACCTGAATTAGACTTGTTTAATTGGGTTGGTAAATTTTTATACGGTTTTGTTTACATTGAAATGCATGCTGCATTACGCAAAGAAATGACTGCCGATGGTTTAAACATGTCGCAATCTTTGATGATGAAATTTGCAAACCTGAATTTCATGATGCAGAATTTATATACGAGTTTGGTATTCGAAGACTTCACCCCCTGGTCTATAACAGTTGTTAAGCTCGAAAATGAAGAAACACCATTTAGTTTTCGCGATGAAATAAACACGCTTACGTTTTCCTTAAAGATGAAGGATTTCGGAATAATAGCCTGCCTGCAGGATAACGGAACAAATAAACGTTATCACCATGAAATTATTGATGAAGTTAAGGGCACGGCACTAACAGCCCAACAATTTGAAGAACTGACTGCCCGTTTTTATTATTCTGCCTATCTTTTTAACCGCTTACCTGAATATACTTTTATGCCTGTTGATGGCACAACTTACATAGAAGCAATGCCACTTCGTGGAAACATGTCGAAGCCCCTTTTCGATGTTTGGCAACATAAAATTTATGCACAGGTTTTAGAAAACTTCTGGAAACCCTGGGGTTATGTAAAGTTCGAGATTATCAAAAACCCGGATGAACCAATGAGTTTCTTTGAAAAACCTTGCCTACCTGCCGCCGGTTAAAACGGTAATAAAATTCTGAATAATTCCAGGCACGAAAATAATGGTAAAAATTAAGCCGGTTAAAGCACCGTAAAAGTGTGCATCATGGTTTATGCCATCTCTGGAGTTTTTTGATGCATAAGCGCAGTAAATCAGATAGAGAAAGCCAAAAACTACGGCCGGTATGCCTATCGGGATAAACATAATGTACAATTTCGCCATCGGGTTGAACAATATATAGCTAAAGAGTACCCCACTTATTGCGCCAGATGCACCCAAACTGTTGTAATTGAAGCTGTCTTTGTATTTGAAAACCGTAGGAATATCGCTTAAAATTAAACACACAAAGTAAAGCAGGCCAAACCGCCAGCTTCCCATTAATGATTCTAAAGTAAAAGCAAAAGCAAAAAAAGTAAACATATTAAAGGCCAGATGCATCCAATCGGCATGAATTAGGCCACTCGTAATCAGCGTAAATACATTCTTACCTTTTGAAACACTGTAGGGATGTAGCATAAATTTTCCATACAAACTATTATCGTAAAAAGCATAAAGGCTAGTGATAATGGTAAAGACAAAAATAAGTGAGGCAACAGGCGCCACGTTAAAATATTCCATTCAATTTTTTATTTTAAGCCGAGTTTCACACTTTGTAACAAACGCGAAACCGGGTAACGGTTATTGGTTTTTTCGTAATAATCAGAATTTTTATAGACAAATTCTAATTGTGCGGCCCCATTTTTTGCAAAAGTAGAATCTGATGTTTTTTTCTCCTCAAGCCTGGCTTTCAGATTGGGGTTATTCTTCAGTAATTGTGCCGCAGTATCTTCAAAAACATAAGCCGAATAATGTTCCTTCATATCCAGTATCGAATCAAAAAAATTCCAGTTGAAGTAAGAATCAGTTGCCTGCGGCTCCAAAGTTTCGATTATATAACGATTAGTAGCCTGATTTGTATATACAACATAATCGCCTGCATAATACTGCAAAGTCTGTTCAACCGGATTTAGCTTAACCCCAGAATGCAGATAATGCCCCTCGTAGGGTCGTGTTCCGGTTTTAAAATCTGCGATGTAATAACTCTCAACTTTTAGCCTTGCATCCGCATTGAGCTGCTCAATTTTTACATTATTTAATTTGAGCAACGTAATAACCTTATCCCAGGCTTTAGGAATAATGTAAGCGACAGGCTTGTTAACAGTTACAGATGGTTCAAACTTATTCCATTCTTTTATGGTTTTGGTAAAGGGCCTAGTCCTATCATAATAAAGCCTGTCGAAACCGCTAACCTCACTTGGTTTTTTCCCGGCTTCAAAACCTTTGAAAGCAATGCTATCCGCAGCGGTTTTATTAAGTGTCCAATCCAGTGGGAAATCTTTCTGGGCAGCAACAAATTCATCAGCCTTGCGTTTATTTTCGCCAATAATTGTGGCATCGCGTTGAACAACATCAACATAACTTTGCAAAAGTTTATAGGTTGCATCTACACGTAAATCGAATGATTTTAACATGTGTGTTTCGGGCATAAAACCAATTGAGTTATGTAAGGTTGTGTAGCCGGTAGAGTAACGTGGCGATTCAATAAAACCTGTAATTCCGGTTTCGGGTGTTTGGCCGATTGAGTTTACGTAAGGAATCATCGGGTAGCCTTTTGCGGCCATTTGCTTATATAATTCGGGCACCAGCGTTTTGGTTAAATAGCCCGAAAGGATGGAATTCAACTTATCTTTTTGAGTTGGTATAAGTGTCATCACATATTGATAATCGGCACCGTTGCTGGTGTGTGTGTCGACAAAAATTTCAGGTTGCCAGGTATTGAAAATAAGTTGGAAGGCGGCAGAATTTTTAGAATCGGTTTTGATAAAGTCGCGATTTAAATCAAGGTTTTTGCTATTTCCTCTAAATCCATAGGCAACTGGGCCATTTTGGTTTGCCCTTGATGTTCCGCTTCGGTTAAAGCTGCCATCAATATTGTAAAGGGGAATAATACAAATTACAACATCTTTTGGAAGCTTATTACCTTTCAGCATGTCTCTGGCAAGCATCATTGAGGCATCAATTCCTTCCGGTTCGCCCGGGTGAATACCGTTGTTAATTAGAAAAATACGTTTATTTTTTTTCCTGATTTCTGAAGGATCGAAAACTTTATCTTTCGATAAAACCAATAAATGAAGTGGCTTGCCGAAATCAGTATTGCCATAGGTTAACAACTTCGATTGGGGGTAATTTTTAGCCAGGGCTTGATAAAATGAAATCGCCTGATTGTAGGTTGTAGTTTCTTTTTTACCGCTCTTTTCGAAAGGGGTTTCTTGTGCCAAAGCTAACAAATTGCTAAAAAACAGCAAAAACACGAATACACTCTTCATGTTAGGATATTAAGGTTTAGGAATAATTAAAGTGTTTTACGGTAAACTTTTATGTTACCAAAATAATATTTGAAGCCAACGCTATAAACATTGTAGGTATCAGGGTCATAGTTTTTAAACCTAGTTTCAGGGTCATTATAACCATCCAAACCTTCGCCAAAGGTAAAGTTGCTTTGTGCGTTAAAGTTAAGCACATAACGAACGTAGCCCCAGCCATCGTTAAAATAAAAGTTAATGCCTAAGTTTACGGGCACCCAAAGGTTAACACTTTTGTCTTCGCCGGGAAAAGGGCCGTAACCGGGGTCGAAAGCTGCCCAACTTGGCTTATAACGAACAATATCCGTAATGTTATTTTTTACTGCCCCAACGCCAATACCGGCATATAACCCTTTAATGTTGTATAAAAAATTGGTCTTATTGTAATTGATTAACTCACCTAAAGCAATTTTAAGGTTTGCATTTACCCCCATATATTTATTAACAAACTGCCTATTGTGCGGGTCGGTTACAATATCTCCTCCCTGAACCATTCCATATTGCGCCTCTAAACCGCCCGTTACAAATGGCGTAAAGTGATGATCGATGTTACCATAAATTGTATAACCCCAATTACCTTTAACCACATCTGTTTTAGAATAATTCGGACCTGCGCCTAAACCATACGACCACTTAAAATAATTAGACTGAGCATTGGAAATAAGGGCAAGAAAGACAAAAAAAACGATTAGGGAGGTATGTTTCAGGGGGTTATAATTCATATTGTTTTTTTACAAAAATAATATGTTTATTGAATATCCATAACTTTTAGCTTTGTAATTATGACAATGTACCAAAACTTTAACAAATCATTAGAGACCAGATTTATCAAATATGCTAAAATTGATACCCAGTCTGATCCTGAATCGCCAACTTGTCCATCTACAGCAAAACAAAAAAACCTTGGTTACGAACTCGTTAAAGAACTTTTAGCGCTTGGTTTAACCGATGCACATATTGACGATTATGGCTATGTTTATGCTACACTACCTTCTAATACAACTAAAAACGTACCAGTTATATGTTTCTGTTCGCACATGGATACCTCACCAGATTGCAGTGGCGAACAGGTAAAACCGATTATCCACACCAATTACCAGGGCAAGGATTTGATATTACCTGATGATGAATCGATAATTTTAAAACTAGCCGAACACAAAGATTTACAGCATCAAATCGGCAACGATATTATAACGGCCAGCGGCCTTACTTTACTTGGAGCCGATAATAAAGCCGGTATTGCTGAAATTATGGAAGCAGTTGGTTTTTTAACCCGAAATACGGATGTAAAGCATGGTACAGTAAAAGTTTTATTTACGCCTGATGAGGAAATTGGAAGAGGTGTAGATAAAGTTGATTTGAAAAAACTCGCTGCAGATTTTGCTTATACCATTGATGGCGAAACTTTAGGCTCAATAGAAGATGAAACCTTCTCTGCCGACGGTGTAACGCTAACAATAAATGGCATAAGCACACACCCGGGCTTTGCAAAAGGTAAAATGGAGAGTGCAATAAAAATCCTTGCTGATGTTGTATCAGCCTTGCCAAAAGATAAGTTAACACCCGAAATTACATCAGGCACAGAGGGCTTTATCCATCCGGTAGGGATAAAAGGCCAGGTTGAGCAAGCCGAAGCACAGTTTATTATTCGTGATTTTACTGATGAGAAACTAGCTGAACATGAAAACCTGTTAAAAGAAACGGTTGAAAATGTGATGAAAGACTACCCAAATTCAACTTACACTTTTGAGGTTAAAGCACAGTACAGAAATATGAAACAGGTTTTAGATGGCTACCCGAAAATTGTGGCGTACGGAATAAAAGCCATAGAACGGGCTGGTGTTAAAGCCAAAAAGCAGCGCATTCGTGGCGGAACTGATGGCTCAAGATTATCCTTTATGGGCTTGCCTTGCCCAAATATATTTGCTGGCGAACATGCATTTCACAGTAAACAGGAATGGGTAAGTATTCAGGATATGGAAAAAGCGGTGCAAACCATTATTAATATTGCCTGCATTTGGGAGGAAAATAGCTAAAAGTCCATTTTCAGTTCATAATATTCTGTGTTATGAACTGAAAATTTAACTAGCCAGGCCAATATCCAATCGGTTAATTTTACCGTCTTTATTTATCTTAAACTTAAAATAAGCTTTAAAATCTCCCCATTGGTCTGAGTGGAATCCTCCATATACAAATAAACCGTTTTGTTCTACCTTATCAATACTTGTAAACCTTTCGTGGCCTAAAGCTTTTTTAAAAAAGTTATTGAACTGCATCTGGTTTCCGTCGTCATACAAATCAACTTCCTCAGCAAATAAAGCAAACCAGGCTTTGGCATCACCTTTTTGCAAAGCATCAATTGCTGCTTTAACTTTTGCATTTGTAAGTTTACTTAAATCGATAGCCATATTTTTTTGCTGTTCTAAAGTTGTTGGTTCAATTTAATGCCTTGTAAAAATTGCCGGCGACAATAATTTACGCCATTTATTGTAGCATAAATTGAAAAATCGAGCTGGTATTCAAACTTAATTAAAACTAATCATCATTCAAATTGAAGGAAAATTATTTGGCGAGAGCCATCGTGGAAACTACTTTTCTTATTTTTTAAAAAAGCCACCGAATTATCATCAAATTTGTTACTTTTAAATGTAATGACAACACTCGAAAATGACTTTTTAAAAGTTAATATAGCGGCAAAAGGAGCGGAACTTCAAACCTTATTTAGCAAAGAAACCGAAATAGCATATTTGTGGAATGGCGATGCCGGTTTCTGGGGAAAACATAGCCCAGTTTTATTTCCTATTGTTGGCTCGCTAAAAGAAGATAGCTACATCTATAAAGACAAAACCTACCACTTGCCAAGGCATGGTTTTGCCAGAGATAATGAATTTACAGTTGAAAAAGTTAGCGAAACAGAAGCTGTTTTTACCCTTAACGATAGCGAAGAAACGCTAAAACTTTTTCCTTTCCCATTTGAGTTAAAGCTTATTTACCGGATTATTGAACGAAAATTAAGCCTTAGCTATTCGGTGGTTAATAAGGGCTCAAAAAAGATGTATTTCTCTTTGGGTGCTCATCCTGCTTTTGCTGTTCCGAATACACCAGGCACAACATATGAAGATTATTACCTGGCTTTTAACGATGATGAAAGGCTTACCTTTTGGAAACTTGAAGACGGATTAGTTGCCAATGAGACCGAAACGCTGGAACTTAACGGCCACAAATTAAACCTAAAACACGAGCTTTTTTATAATGATGCATTGGTTTTTAAAACCCTGCAAAGTAATTGTATCAGTTTACTAAACACTAAAAATGATTACGGTTTGCATTTTCATTTTGACGATTTTCCCTTTTTCGGAATCTGGGCCGCAAAAGACGCTCCCTTCGTATGCCTCGAGCCATGGTGCGGCGTGGCCGATGGTGTAAATCACAACCAGAAACTAGCTCACAAAGAAGGCATTATTAAACTCGAAACTGGCAAAAGCTGGGAGCGCTGCTGGGAAGTTGAATGTTTTTAAACGGCCAATAACAGCTAGCCTCAAGTTAGCCAGCCAAATCCTGATTGTAAAAGCGTTCCAAACCGTTCGGAGGATAAAAACCAGTTAATGAAATAGTTCCCGCTACTTGGTCAGCGTATCCCAAATTACGTTGTAAACATCCGTAGGCTGAAGTTTTTTATCTATTCTGGCTTCCGTTATCAGCACCGGCTTAAATGAATCAGACACGCCAATTCTTCCATGCGAACCTTTTACTAAGGTTGCATCCAGCGGGATTACATCCATAACATACCTAAAGCCTGATTTCTTTCTCAGCAACTTATAACCTGCACGAAGTTTCGACGACATAAACATTTCTACCGGGTCGTAACCTGGCTTTTTATGAATGTCGACGCACCTGGCATAATCCGGCGCCACCGCATCATCCAGCCAGAAGTAGTAGGTAAACCAACTGTTTTCTTTAGCTGTAACTACAAAATCGCCCGAACGCTCGTGGTTAATGTTGTATTTTTCCTGCTCCTTTTTATCCAAAACCAAATCGACATCCAATGCATTTTTGAGCAGACTTTTAACCTGCTCGGTTACACTTTTATCATTAATGTAAACGTGAGCAATCTGATGGTCGGCAACCACGAATGCTTTTGATGCACCGACATCAAGCAGTTCCAGACCACGTTCCTTTCTTATCGCGATTAAACCGTTTTCCCGGAAAATCCGGTTCAGATGAACAGGCTTGTTTACAGGCTCAATACCATACTCCGACAACAAAATAATTTTGGCGCCTTTCTTTTCGTAAAAGTTAACGAGTTCTTCTACAACCTGGTCTATTTCCGTCAGTTCTTTGCTTATTTTCTTAAAATCAGGACCGAATTTTTGAAGGCAATAATCCAAATGAGGCAAATAAATCAGCGTAAGTGTGGGGTTATGCAACTGTTCTGTTTCCATTGCCGCATCTGCAATCCACCTGGTTGATTTTATGTTTGCACCCGGCCCCCAGAATTGAAATAATGGAAACTGGCCGAATTTTTCTTGTAAATGGTCGCGTAATTCAGCAGGCTGAGAATAGCAGTCGGGCAGTTTACGCCCGTCGGCAAGGTAATTCGGACGAGGAGTAACGGAGTAATCTGCATTTGAATACATGTTGTACCACCAAAACATATTGGAGCATGTAAAATTCGGATCTTCTTTTTTAGCTTTATCCCAGATTTTTTCTGCATCAACAAGCTTATTGGATTGCTTCCAGAATTTAATCTCACTATCGGCATGATCATACCATCCATTGCCAACAATGCCATTTTCAGAAGGATATTTCCCGGTAAGATAGCTGGATTGAACACTTGTGGTTACGGCTGGTAGCAAGGGCTCGATATTGCTTAAGTTTTTTTCAGCAATATATTTTTTCAGGAACGGTGTATGCTCGCCAATAACGGATGAAGATAAGCCAACAATATCGATAACAACGGTTTTATGCATAATTTAAGATTCTAAAATGTTTTTAACCCATTGTAATTCGCGAACAATTGAGTCGTTTAAGGGCGCTTTCAGCGATGCCGGAAGCACTTCCCAGGTGTAGGTTTCTACTTCAAGATGATTGGTAAAAGGCATGCTTTTGTGATAATCCAACACGGCCTTGATATCAGCTTGTGTAGATTGTATCAAGCCCATGTCTTCAACAAAAATCGGGACATGGAAGTGCGCCCGCCATTCCATAGAATTTACATTTTCCTTATCGGCCAAGGCATCAGCTAAATCAGGGTAACGAACAAGGGTTCCGTCATTTTGCTTCGCAATTACCTGGTGCAGGTAAGTTGGCTCATCGAAACGGGCAAGCTCATCAATCACTAAAATTCTGGCTGAAACGGCTTCTGGCAATTTCGCCTTCAAAGCTGCACTGATTTGAATTTTACCAACAGAAATGCCCTTCTCTTTCAATTCATCAATAATTTCAGCATGGGGTTCGTAGCCAATGGCAAAATGGCAAACATCGTAACACAAAGTGATGTGTCGTTTTATAATTTCTTCCGGTAATATCCCAGGTTGAAGCAAAACATTTTCATACCAATCGATAAATTCAGGGCCTGATTCTAAAAAACCATCAGGTTCTGGTTCTACATCAAGATGGAGGATTTTTCCTGTCCGCTCTTTAATTTGCGCCAGTTCTTCGGCGATTTTTAAAATATTTTCAGTTGCCTTAACCGTTGCAATTTCACGTTCATTTGCCGAAGCAAACCATGGTTTATAACTGAGCGGGGAAGTAGAGATACCACCATTCATCCCTTCAGGAAGTAATTCGGCAAGAATATTAAATAAACGGCTTGTATAATCTACACGCTCGGTAGTTGTCCAGTCGGGCGCATGAACCTGATCTTTTACCCGCGTATGGTGAAAGCCGCCATAGGGAAATCCATTCATCGTAAAAACATAGCCGCCAACATCAGTAAGCCATTGTTTAAATTCTTCGAGATGATTGCTTTCCAACAGTTCTATACTTGCCAAATTGGATAAGCGAAGGCCAATGCCCATAGGTTTCTCCGGCGATAGCTGAGACTTTAAACCCGGAAAACTATCTTTTAAAACTGCGAAATGTGCCGACCAGCTTTCGCCTGCGTAAATGTTCGTACAGAAAGTTAAATGTGCCGAATTAATTTCCATAGCAATTAATTTATCGATTGAAGATGAGCCCTGTGATTTAATATTTCTGCCGCTTGTTTCAAAAGTTCTGTATCCATTTCATGGACTTCCTCGCCACTGCCGATTCCTGTTAATAAGGTAATGGTTAATTCGCCGCCAAGGTGTTCTCTAAATTCTTCAAGCCCCTTTAAAATGGGACTGTCGCGTTCAGTTACCTGCAACAAAGGGTGTGTAAGTTCAAACCCGAGAGCTTGAATTAAATTGATTACCCTTTGCGAATCATCGGCACTTATTCTTCCTGATAGTTGGGAATAAACGGTATCTAAAGCGATGCCCATGGCTACTGCTTCGCCGTGTCTGATTTCGAAATTTGTAAGGTATTCTAATTTATGAGCACTCCAATGGCCAAAATCTAAGGGGCGGGCAGAACCACTTTCGAAAGGATCGCCGCTTCTGATGTGTTCCATGTGCAATTTTGCACATTTCCATATCTGGTAATTCATCGCCTCCATATTTCTGTTCGCCAAAGCTTCTGCATTTGCCTCCAGCCATTCAAAAAACTCGGCATCTTTTATCAAGGCTACTTTTATTGCTTCTGCAATTCCCGAACGCCAATCCCGATCGGATAAAGTATTTAAAAACGATTCATCATTAAAAACCGCTACAGGTGGCGAAAACGTACCTAAAAAGTTCTTTTTACTGAAATAGTTAATGCCATTTTTAACCCCGATACCCGAATCGTTTTGAGATAATACTGTTGTAGGGATACGAATATGTTTGATACCGCGATGCGAAACATTGGCTGCATAGCCAACCATATCCAGCAAAGCACCGCCACCAATAGCCGCAATAAAGGAATGCCGGTCGATGCCATAAATATTTACCGCTTCTAAAACCTTATCAAAATACCTGGTTTCATTCTTTACAATTTCACCGCCCGGGATAACTAAAATATCCTGTACCAATTGTGTTTGATTGTATTTACTGAAGTAATTTTTTATGTTCTGAGTTAGTTCGGGATGCGCATTTGCAACACCTTCATCTACCACAAAGAAAATCTTCTTTACTGCCTTTGCCGGATTTAAACCAGTCAGAAAACTAGTAAACAAATCGTTTTCAACCGAAAAAAGGGCAGAAGTAAAGAAAACATTATAACTGTATTGAACGGTAAAGGATTGTTGTAAATGTTCCATATAAATTGGATAATCTTTTTGATAAAATTAAGAAATCAGGTGACTGCGAATAATTTAGAGAGCCACAAAGATAAGGGCAAAAGCGCCGCAATAATGAAGGCCAAAACCAGGGCATCGAAAGTTACGGCCCAGGCGGCATCCATTAAAATTAAGGATATGACACCGGCCTTTACGGCGCCGCCAATATTTTTGCCAACCGGATTTTTTATAGCTTTTGATAAGGGTTTGAAAATCATCCAGGCGAAAGGCAAAAGAAAAAGTAATGACCAAAGTAAACGTTCATTTACGAAAGCAAACCAGGCGATAGCGCCAATAACAAGGGCATATAAACCAGCAGCAGTATGCAGGTTTTTCGTGTTGCCACCATGTACTTCGCCACGGCTGGTCATGGTGATAGAAAAAATATAAATCACCGGAATTATGGCCAAAAAATATTGTTGATGCAACATTTCAGGCACAATACTTAAACCGAGCAACAAATTTAAACCACGGCAAATACCCATACTCAGCGGACCGAAAAAAGGGTGATGCTTACCGATTTTATTGTACAATAAAGCAAAGCAACTCACTCCAAATGCAAGCAAACCAGAAGTAAGGCTCGTTAATGAGGCAAGTACGATTCCCGAAACCAGTAAAACTGTTCCTAAAATAGCTGCATTTTTTAAGCTGATTAGCCCACTTGGAATGGCACGTTCAGGTCTTTCAATTTTATCAAGCGCTGCGTCGAAAACATCATTAAAAACAATGCCGCCACCATATAAAAAAGCAGTAGAAAGGCAAAGGCAAAAAATAGCAAACCCAGGTGTTGATGCCTGGCTAATCAGCACGCCCGAAATGGCTATACCAGCAAGTATATCGGCTACAGAAGTTACAATATTTGCAGGGCGCACAATGCGCAGGTAAGCGAATAATTTTCCCAATTCTATTTAACTGATAATGATTGAAGACTTATCCGTACGGGGTTGCTGGCCTCCGCGTAAAATGGTATTACCTTCAAATTTTTCTGTCTGATCGATATTTTTTGGAGCGGTAAAATCAGCTTCATCTATCTGTCCGCTTTGTGCGAAAGCTGTAATCGCATTGCGATAAGTTACCAGTTCTATATCCGCATCGCTGATGCCTTTAAGCTTCATTAAGGCAGCGGTTTTAGGCACAGCCAGCGGGTCGCTTATGCCCCAATCTGCTGCAGAATTAACCATTATCCGCTCTGAACCATATTGCTTAACGACCTCAACCATGCGTTCGTTACCCATTTTAGTAAAAGGATAAATAGTAAAAGCCGCAAAGAAACCCCTGTCTAAAACTTCTTTTACGGTTTCTTCATTATTATGATCTATAATGATTTGATAAGGGTCTAAGCCATGTTCCAGCGCAATATCCATGCTGCGTTGCGTCCCTTTTTTCTTGTCACGGTGCGGTGTATGGATCTGAACGGGTAAACCCGCCTCTTTGGCCAATTCAAGTTGCAGGCGATAATATTTTTCTTCGGCGGCAGTCTGGTCGTCGAAACCAATTTCGCCAATACCAACTACGCCTTCTTTATAGATAAATAAAGGCAGAATTTCCATAACCTGTTCAGCAAGCGCTTCGTTATTTGCCTCACGTGAATTTAAGCCTATTGTACAATAATGTTTAATCCCGAACTGTGAAGAACGGAATCTTTCCCAACCAATCAGGCTGCTGTAATAATCCCTGAAACTATCTAAGCCAGTACGCGGTTGCCCAAGCCAGAACGCGGGCTCAATCAATGCGACAACACCTGCATCGGCCATAGCTTGGTAATCATCAGTTGTGCGGGAAGTCATGTGCACATGCGGGTCAAAAAACTTCATCCCCTTAACGGCACTTATGTCAAACGCTTCAGGTTCACCCATCATCGCCTTATCTCTTTCAATTGAATTGCTGCAACACATTTTTTAAAATTTTAATTTGTAGTCGGATTCTTTAAGCCCGTTTGCTTAAGTTACTAAGTTCGGGAATTTGACTGATATATACTTTTGCGGGTTCGTAATCGGACGCAGAAATGGCAAGTGCCATCGCTTTATGCTCCACTTTATCCTGATTGCTTAAACCGATTTTAATTGCTTCGAAAATTTGGTCATTCAAAAATGGGCCTGCCAAACGCCATAATTGAGGGTTTATTTGCCGGCCTGCGGCATAACGCTCTCGGGCATAATCGCTCAATGTTAAAGCCAACTGCTCGTTTGCACGTTCATCTATTCCGTTAATTTTATTAATATCTTTTTCGGTAAAAAAAGCTTTTAAAACCAGTTGATTCCAGGCGGCGTTATCAAGGTGTTTCGAAGGATAAGGATTGTTTTCCATAATTGCTTCTAACACCGGGCCAATGTTACTTCTTATGCCTTCAGCACATCTTTTTACCCAGGTTTCGGGCTCAGCCAAAAATGGCAATGCCGAATATAAGGCTACAGCTTCATTAACCTCGGCCGATAAAAATAAATTTTCGATAACGGGATGAGCCCTTTCAGCATCAGCAAAGCTATGAACGCTAAGCAACCAAACTCTTGCCAAACGGTCGATACTCCAATCGGTAATATAAATTATACCCGCATCATCTATTTGCTTTTTCTGTATTTCTGAAAGATGCAGAAGAGATTTTCCCGTTTTACGGGGAAGCATTACGAATGCTTGGCCGAGTTTACCGATTTCATCTGCTGAGCCTGCTTTTACAAGCCACTCAAATGCATTTTCATCAATGTTATCTTTTATAATGTTTAAAAGCAGAGCATTTCTATTTCCAGAATCATCACTTATCGCCATAACAAAAACGTTTTAATTTTAAGCAAAAACCCCTGCCGAAACCAGATAATTGATAAGCAGGGCACCTGCAATAATAAGCAATCCGAAAAACTCTCTGGTTTGCTCTATGTAAGGTTTTGTAGCCTGCATGCTTTCTACCAAACTCGGCTTATTGTACTTCGTAATCCAATCGCGAACACCATCTTTTGCGAAGAAAATTTTAGTTGCATAAATGAGGTAGAATGCAATTAATCCCAGGTAAACATAAGGGTAAAACAAACCCGCAGCAGCTAAACCGCAACAAATCGCGGCAGCTATATAAATCGGAACCCAAAGCCAGGAGTCTTTATCATTAAGGTTAACGTAGGCAAAACCGATAAAGGAAATGCAGAAAATTACATTAAGTATTATTAAAATCATTTAAAATAAATTTACAAAGGAGTAAGCTAAATCGATTTTCTTTGGTTAACAAAGTTATTTAATTAGAATACTATTTTTTACTAAAGATTGTAAATTATATATAGCTTTAAAAGTTTATGACAAAAAACATAAGCAACAAAACGGCTAATTCCGGGGCAATGAATAAATTCCACACCTCTGTCAAACGAAAAAAGGAACTCGTTGAGCTCCTTTAAAGTTATAACTTAATCTTTTCAGGTTTTATTATTGAACTTTAATTTCAGTTCTTCTGTTTATCATTCTGCCTTCTTCGCTGTCGTTACTGCTTATCGGGTCTTTTTCTCCGTGACCTACAATAGTAAAGTTATCAGCCTTTAAACCGGCATTTACGAAGTAAGATTTTACAGAATTTGCCCTGTCGACTGATAATGATAAATTATGTTCGGGCGTTCCTTCTGCCGATGAATAACCGTTTAACACAAACCTGGTTTCAGGCGATTTTTTCATTTCAGTTACGGCTTTATCTAAAATAGAGAACGAAGCAGTTTTTAAAACCGAAGAGTTAAATTCAAACTGGATGTTATCTAAATTGAAGTTAGGTTTTTCGGCAGGAGCAGGTTGTTCAGCCTCTTTTTGAGGAGCGGGTTCGGGTTTTTTTTCCTCAACCGGAGGTGTAGGTTTAGCAACAGGTGTAGGATCGGGCTTAGCTACCATTTTCTTAGCCTTACATGAATACATAGTGATTACTGATAATCCGATGAGCGCAGAAAATAAATAGTTTTTAATAGAATTCATTTTGTAATAGGGTTAATTGAGTTTCTGATTTTACAACTATAACGGCTTTTTTTTAAAGAAGGTATATGAAAAGTAAAAGCAATTAAATTAGCCGAATTCATTTTATGGCGAAATAAATGGCATATAACAATAATGGGACTGGCAATTTACCAGCCCCATCAAGGGTTTTATAATCAGAATATTTGGTTTTCCTATAATCAAAACATTTCCTTCGCCATCGCGGCGAGTTGATTATTTAACCGTGCTGCGCAGGTATATGTTGCCATAATTCGAGCTGATATCGTAATCAGGACCTTTGCCCGGCGCCGCAGTTATTGATGTGAAAAAGTTTTGTTCCTTTTGGTCGGTGGGTTTTAAATCCAGGTTGCTGTATATTTTACCAAAATGGTTGGTTAGCGTTACTTTACCTATTTTACTTTCCGTTAAACTGGCGTCGATACCGCCATATTTTGCATCAACTTTTATGGGGCCATCAAAATTACTAAGTTCTACCATTCCATAAACAGAAGCCAAATCGGTTGCTACATTCGCCGGCACTTTAATATCCAGCGTAATCTCCATATCCTTGGTTTGGTAATAAGATATATTATTTACAGCTGATTTTCCTTTCCGGTAATTATCCATATCCATTTTTGTATTAAAACGTGTTTTAACGCCATTTTCAACTACGAAATAAGCTTCAGGAATGCTTTCCATATCAATCTTATTACTTATGGAAACCTGCCCGTTTGCAGTCGATTCTATCAAACTAAAAGCGTTGTTATTTTCGCCCTCGTTAATTTTTACTGTTGCTTCTACCAAAACTTCATTTTTATCCCAGGTGCTAACCCGCACTACTTTAGGGTAATCGAAACGTAACTGAACAGTTTGGCCTTTTGCTACTGGGTATGATTTGGTTATTTTAGTTTGAGAAAGGGCAATGCAAGGCACTAAGGCCGTAAAAAGCCAGAAAAATATTACTTTCATGATTTAATGATTTTACAAGGTGAGCCTGCCCAATGAACAATAGTATTACAAGAGTACAGGTTGAAGAATGTAAAGAAGAGGCTTATTTTTCTCTTAAATAAACATTTTTGTAGTTCGATTTTAATATCACATCTGCGCCGCCACCATTCAGTTTGCCTTTAAGTGTTTCTCTGTCTCTGTTATATACACTGATGATACTTCCTTGTCCGTTTGATGAAAAAGCTGATGTAGTAGCAATATTTTGTGTTGTAGTTGTAAGCGCTCTTACTGTTCCTTCAGGAAAAGCAGCGTCTGTTTTTTCGTTGGTTCCTTTATCTATCGCAATTTTAAAGCCCTCACCTGCATATAAGTTACCATAACTTGTACCTAATTCGACATTGGCTTTTGTACTTGCCGGCATAGAAACATCTACATAACCGTAAACTGAAACAATAGAAACTGGACCTTTAATTTCTCCTGAGAAAATGGCATCGACCGAACCATAGAGCGTTTTTACGTTCATAGGTCCTGTGTTGTTTTCGAGTTTAATTTTATTATAACTTACGGATACCTCGATTTCGTTTTTCAGGTTTTTTAAAATTAATTCTTCCTGATTGGTGTTTGTGTTGTTGAAAGCGATTTTAATGTTTTGCGGAACTTTAATTGTTATAATGCCCAGGCGTGTACCTTTACGTACCGGATTTACGTTGATTTCATCGCCTTTTTCAGATACATCGATGCCCATTCCAGTATTATCTGCAAAACCCGATCCGCTGATTACGCGAAGCCCTTTTGCTCGCTCATCTACCAAATCACTTTCAGATTTAGCGGTGCTGAAAATAATTTCGTTGCCACTATAACCTTCTACAATGGCGCCGCTAATGTTAAGATTTAATTTACCCGAACTTTTAGCCAGCTTATACTCCTTTTGAGCGGAAGCCGACATCGTGATTACCACGAATGAGAAAAGTAATGCTAGTTGTTTTTTCATTTGTTTGTTTTTATAATTTGTCTTCTTTTAATAATATATTGTAAGCTTCATCCTTAACCGCATCGAATGTATTTGGGTCGTTAGCAAGTGCATAAAGCTTATCGTTTATGTTTAAATTCTCCATTTTGCCCAATATATTTACCAGGCCAAGCTGTACCATTGGGTCGCTTTGCGTATTTAATGAATTAACCAGCAAGTTAGCTACATGAGCATCAGAACTGTATTTTTCGAGCACACTCAAAGCGGCCAAACGCACATTGCTGTTTTCATCGCGGTTTAAAGTGTTAGCTAACCTATCTAATAAATCGTTACTCATCTGCTTCGATTTATCAATTTCGAGTATGGCTGCAAGCCTGGTGCTCGAAGAACTGCTATCGTTCAATTTCTTGTAAAGGCCATCAGCTTTATCCCTTGCCGGTAATGGCCCGTAAAAGTGCTTTATCTTTTTTGGTACGCTTATGTTAGCAATGTGTGTGTGGTGTAAACCTGATACATTACTTTCTTCATCAGGACTAACCCTGATTATCTTTTTTTCAGTTTCAGCCTTATTACTTTTTGCCATTTCCGCCGTGGGAGATGGAACGCTGGTTTCCCGAAGTAATAAAAAGGCAGTTCCAAAAGCAAGTAAAACTGATGCGGCAATGAGCCAATTTCTGGCGGTCCAAAGCTTTCTGGTTTTTGTTTCCTGCGCAGGAATTATTGTTGCTTTAAATTCTTTTAAATTAAAAGCCGGTGCTTCAAGTTCATCGAATGCTGCCCTGTTCTGCTCCACAAATTCTTTTAACGGATCATTCATAATAAGACTTGTCTTTTAACTGTGATAATATTTTTTTCTTTGCCCGGTGGTACTGCGTACGTACCGTAGCATGCGATATTCCAAGCAAAGCTGCAATCTCCTCTTGGTTCATCTTTTCAAAAAGGTAAAGGTTTAAAATTGTTCTGTAACCATCGGGCAAAGCCTCAATACTCCTTTTTACATCTTCAACCCTACACTCAAAAATTTCATTCTCATCAACATCATACTCGGCTTCTGCCGCAATTTCCATTTCGCCCATATCCGTGAAAGCAATTTTCCGCTTTCTTAAATGATTAATGGACCTGTTAATCGCCATTCGCCGAACCCATGCCTCAAAACTTATCAAACCTTTCAACTTTTCCGGCTCACTAAAAACCGTAAAAAAAGTTTCCTGAAGGATATCTTCCGCCTCACCTGTATGGGAGATGATGCGGCTGATGGAATTGTAAATGCGCCTGGCGTACCGGTTGTAAAGATTGGTGTAGCCCGCATCTTTACCCTGGAGGCACATTACAATCAATTCCTGATCAGTTATCTGTTCTTTGGGCTGCAATGTTGTATCGTTAAATTAGCTTCGTAATAGGTTTCTGTATGCAAGTCGCAGGATTCGGAATAATGTTGCATCAATCTTTAATAATTTTTTTAATGGCTGATGAATAACTTGTTTGTGATACAAGATAAGCCGAAATTTATTGGTTTGAAAGTTGGGTGAACAGGATGGTTAATCAGAATAGGCCAAAAAACATTTTCATTTAGGTTACTTTGGCGCTCGCTTGTATAAGTAAAAGAATTGTAGAAACTTGTCTTGTCCACAAGTCGTAATGCTTCTATCCCCAAGTCGTCATTGCCTACCTGTTTTTTACAGGATGTGGTAATCTCATTAATAATAGTGCTTTGCTCTTACTTATTCTCGGCTCGCCGCCGCCGAGGGGCTCTTTCTTTTGGCTTGGCCCAAAAGAAACAAAAACCCAAGGCCTGGAACTGCTGTCGGATAAATTCGTTAAAGCTTTATTGCCGGCAGCACAAGTACCCGATCAAAAATCGGGCAGTTGCGCTGCCTTAGTTCAATTCTAGCATAAGAGTTTTAGCCTAAGCTTTAACGTTTTCTCCTTCCAGCAGTTCCTATGCCGCTAACAGGGTGCAGAAAAAACTCCTAATCAGCTTGTCATCCTGAGCGTAGTCGAAGGACATATATTCCCTGCTTCACAGGCTTGCCTCGGCTTACCGCCGCCGGGGGGCTCTTTCTTTTGGCTTGGCCCAAAAGAAACAAAAACCCAAGGCTTGGAACTCCTGTCGGATAAATTCGTTAAAGCTTTTTTACCGGCAGCACAAGTACCCGATGAAAAATCGGGCAGGGTGCGCTGCCTTGGTTGTTGCCAACATTTAAGTTTTTGCTCAAGCTTTAACATTTTCTCCTTCCAGCAGTTCCTATGCCGGTAGCTGGGTTCAGAAAAAACTCCCAAATCAGCTTGTCATCCTGAGCGTAGTCGAAGGACATATATTCCCTGCTTCACAGGATTTATTCGGCTTACCGCCGCCGGGGGGCTCTTTCTTTTGGCTTGGCCCAAAAGAAACAAAAACCCAAGGCTTGGAACTGATGTCGGATAAATTCGTTAAAGCTTTTTTGCCGGCAGCACAAGTACCCGATGAAAAATCGGGCAGGGTGCGCTGCCTTGGTTTTTGCTAGCATTAAAATTTCTGCACAAGCTTTTAACGTTTTCTCCTTCCAGCAGTTCCTATGCCGTTAGCAGGGTTCAGAAAAAACTCCCGGTCAGCTTGTCATCCTGAGTGTAGTCGAAGGACAATATATTCCCTGCTTCACAGGCTTTTCTCGTGTTGCCGCCGCCGAGCGGTCGCTCTCATTTTGCAGAGATTGCCATCAGGTTTCCTGGGACAGAAACCGACAATCTCTTGCTTAAATCTGGATTTCTTTTGGTTGCTGTTTCCGTGCCTCAAATCTTCCAAAAAAGTGATACTCATCACTTACTTTTAATTCCATTTACCCAATTTAGCTGTAAATCAAAAAGATACAGCTATGTTAAGTGAACTTAGTAAAGGAGCGCTTCTGGAATTCCTGGAGCAACAGGTTATCGGCAGACTGGGTTGCCATGCCGATGGCGAAACCTATATTGTGCCCATCAATTACGTTTATCGGAATAATGCAATTTATGGTCATTCGGGTAATGGAAAGAAGATAGAAATGATGCGGGCAAATCCTAAGGTTTGTTTTCAGGTTGATGAAATTGTTGATACCTTCCGGTGGAAAAGTGCCATACTTTGGGGAAATTACAAAGAACTTACGGGCGAAGAAAGACAACAAGCCATGCAAGGGATTATTCACCGGATTATGCCGCTAACCGACAGGCCATCAGAAGATCCTTCGCATGGCATAAGTAAAGCTAAACATGAAAACATTATCGTTTACAAAATTGAGCTAACGGCTGTAAGTGGCAAGTTCGAATCGCATGATTTGGAAGCCTGATTCGGATTTTGCGGATAGCGCAGGCAGCGCCTGAAGGTTTTAAACTCTGACGAAAGGCTTTTAGAGGGCCACTTAACATGGCCCGTTTTTTTCATCAATACGCTTCAGAATAAAGGATAGTACAATGGTGTAAACCACATAAGTTACAAATACAAAAAAACCTAGCTGTAATGCCGAATTGTTGCTTGTTACTGTTTTTAGGGTATCATTCTCCATATTCAGACCCGAAAGCTGGCTTTTTAAAATTCCGTTCAGGCCGATGTAAGTCATGGCAATACCCACAACCATAACATCTGCCATGTCCCATTTACCTAAATCGAAAGCCATAAAACGGAGCACCTTTCTGCTACCGAAAAGGTGAGCACAAGATACATGGATACCCCTGGCTACCAGGCGCAGCAAAGGGAGTATAACAACAAACACCAAGAGCAACACACCTACAAGAACCGCATCCGGTTTCGGCTGTTCAATCAATGTACCTATAATGCCCAATATACTTTTACTCTGAAAAAAAAGAACCTGATTGGTAAAGACAATCTTGTCGCCCAAGAGCGCAAACTCAAGTGTTTTTATCCGGGCATCCACTTCAATAATGGGCGAAGTAACGCCAACAGTGAGCAATATCAGCGCAAACAATAACGACATAATAAAAAGTGGAACATGTAGCTGAACACGTTTTCTGAGAAACAGCCACAATAGTAGCGCAACAGCAACGCAACCAAGCATGCCCAGCGCATAGTTAAGTGTTTGCTGTTTAATCTGCGCAAGGCGATTGTTAACTAACTTATTAAAAGCGTTTGCATTTGCCACATGGTATTTTCGGTAAATATTCTGTTCTACGGTGGTAATTGTTGTATCGGTACGATCGTAGGTTTGTTGTTCGAGCTCATCAACTTTACTTGTCGCAATTCCTTTTATTTTTTTCAAACTCGCAGGGCTTGTTATCTTAACAACAATTGTTCGGGCGAAAGAAGGCACCTGGGCATGTAATTCATCTACATCAACAAAACTGTCGAAAGCAAGTTTCTTTAACTTTCCGCCTAAACTTTTCTGTGGCTTTGTAATTTCAGAAACCGCTTTATTCACCAATCCGTGTAATTCTTTTTCAACCTGGAGGCGCATATCTTTTTTCTGGGCTGCCGTTAAATTGAAGCCTTTAACCCTACGATCGACTACTGCCGAAATTTTTTCACCCCATCTATCCACAGAAAAAATACCGAAGGTGATGTTATTCGATAAGCTGTAATCTTCTTTAACATGCTTTTGTTCTACACTCAAGCGGTAAAAACGAAAGCCAAATAAAGCCGTCGCCAATAATAATAAGCTTAAACCCGCGATGAGCAAAACTGGCGCCAGCTTACTTCCCTTTGCCGGTTCCTCTTGTGGATGATTTATATTCTTTTCCATAAAAAATTAGTCAGAAAGTTAATGGGCATCGTGTGGTGTTATAAACTTTAATATTGTAGATAGAATGAGGCCGTAAAGCACAAAGCTGATAAAAATGATGTAGCCCGGCTGTAATGCGGTGTTATTGGTGGTTAATATTGTAAGCGAATCATTCTTGATGTTTAGCGCCTGCAACTGCCCTTCCAGCAAACCGTTTAACCCAATGTAAGCCATCAGGATGGCAATTACAATAACATCGGCCATGCTCCACTTACCCGATTGGAAAGCGAAATATTTTATCACCCCATTTTCGGCTAGTTTTTTATTCCCGAGCAAATGAATGCCGGTCGAACTCAACTTTACCACAGGAAAAAGAATACTAAAAATTAAGATGAGCACCCCAACCAGGATCGAATCAATGCCCGACTGACTAATCAGTACCCGCACCACATCCATTATGCTTTTGCTTTGGAAAAAGAGCACCTGATCTTTAAAAGTTACATGTTCACCCAGCAAAACGAAATCGAGCGACCTGATTCGGGCATCAACTTCAATCATCGAAGCGGTTAAACCAACAGCCAAAAGCATGAAAGCGAAAAGAAGCGACATTACAAAAAGCGTTACATGCAAATCTCTACGCTTGCGCAGGCTCCACCAAAAACCCAATACCACAACCACACAAGCAAGCATACCAAAAGAATAACCATAGGTTTTACTTCTGATTTCGGTTAGCGATTTAACCAGTTTTTTATTTAGCTCATCGGCCGAAGAAACCTGGTAACGATTGAACATTGCAGTAACCTCTTTCCGGTTAACCACAAAAGTGCTATCTAACTTTTCTTCGTTTGCCAGCTGATTAAATTCGCCCATTGCCATTTTACTTAACTGGCGCTTGTTTTTGGGGTTATCTACTTCAGCAATTATTTTTTTTGCGAAGGTTGGCACCTGTTTCTTAATGCTATCCGAATTAACGAAATTACGGATGGCAAACTTTTGAATTTTGCCACTAATGGTTTTTTTTGGTTTATTCACTAAAGCCTCTGCCTTGTTAATCAGCGCCAGCAAAACCTGTTCAATTTCGCCCTGTAAAACTTTTTTTTGTTTTCCGGTCATTTTAAGGTTACGCACCTGATGGTGCACAATGCCGGCCACATTGTCTTTCCATTTCTGTACAGAAAATAAACCATAACTGATGTTATTTACATCCGCATAATCTTCTTTAATGCGCTCCTGCTGGTTGGAAAGCTGATGCAATCTGAACCCGAAATAACCTTCTGCGCAAAGCAACACGGCCAATACGCCAATGAGCAATAATTTTGGGAGAAGGGCTGTTTTAGTTTGTGGTGTTTTCAAGCTCATCAATTATTAGATTACGCCAATTTCTTTAACAGACACCCAGACTTTCAGGTTATTGAACTCAAAAATTTATAAACATTGGTTGGGATGCCGGCTGATAAAACCAATTGGAAGGCGAAAAGGTTTTTGAAGAAGTGCGATTTTAACAATTTGAACCTAGCTTGCATGTTAATAAGCTTGAATAAGACACCGTTTTTGCGGAAATGAGAACGGCCTGGCAAAGGCTTTTAAAGCTAACATTGTCGAACCACTTACCCGATAAGGATTCAAACGAGTCGCTGGATGGCGAACAAACGTAATACCAGCACCACTGTACCTTATAAATCCAAAACTTTAAGCTAAGCTGATTGTTGCCTTATCAAGTTTTAAAATGATTACCGCTAAACCTATTAATATGATTACCGCAAAACCACTTTTATCAGAAAACGCAAAAGACTTTATCGACTACGCACTCGATGTAATCAAAACCATGGATGGTGCACCCGAGCATACCGCAGCTGAACAGGCGCTGGTTAACGAAAAACTCGCAAAACTGAAAGAATACATTGAAGTCGTTTCAATTTCTTATAACGAAACCGTTCCGGGCACAACCGAAAATTCCTTAGCTAAAACCCCCGAGAATTTCAGCGGTACAGGCCATAGTTAGCCGAAAAGGTTTAGATTAGACTTTATATATTGAAGCTATCGAGGCTCAGATTAAAGGAAATTTTTACCAAAAAACCATTTTCCTGCTAGCGTCAATTTAATATCTTTGCCACAGTTTTTTATGAAAAATAAAGCATAAGATAAAAGCATGGCTATTGAAGAAGAGGATATGGTTTCGAGCTGGATAAAAGAAAATGGTAATCCTGCAATTGAAAATTTAACAAAGGCAAATCTGGAAGCAGCAGGCAAAGTTGCGGCCATACTTAACCAAAAAGGGCTTGATGTTAATGCACTTGCCCAATTGGTAGATACACAGGTGGCCGAGGTAAATAAATGGTTAAATGGCAAGCATAACTTCAGCGAGCAAACCCTGGCACAAATTACAACGAGTTTAGAAGCGGAAATTTAAATCTGGCTTACCCGCCTAATTAAATGCCTGCCTGAATTCCAGGGGCGACATATTTGTTTTTTTCTTAAACAATGTGCTGAACGACTGCGCATGTTCAAAGCCTAATGCGTAGGCAATTTCGCTCACAGAGAGGCTCGTTGCCGAAAGCTTATCTTTGGCTCTTTCTATAAGTTTCTCATGTATGTGCTGCTGCGTATTTTGCCCGGTATGCACCCGCAGTAAATCGCTCAGGTAATTTGGCGACAGGTTCATTTGCCCCGCAATATGCTGCACTGTAAGCAGGCCAAATTTAGCCACATCGTTTTTACTGAAATAATCTTCAAGCAACTGCTCAAATTTAGCCAGAACCTGGTGGTTATTGTTTTTTCGGGTAATAAACTGCCGCTCGTAAAAGCGGTTGGAATAGTTTAATAAAAGTTCTATCTGCGATAAAATAATCTCCTGGGTATGCCGGTCTATATGGGCACATTCTTTATCAATCTTATCTAAAATCGTAATCAAATCATTTTCTTCTTCCGCTGATAAATGTAAAGCCTCATTTACCGCATAAGAGAAAAAACCATAACTGTTTATGTTTGCGGCAAGCGCATGTTTAAGTAAAAAATCGGGATGAAAAATAAGCAGATAACCAGAGCCACACTCAGTATTGTGTAAATCAAGCTGCTGCATCTGGTTTGGCGCAGTAAAGCTAAGCACGCCTTTATCATAATCGTAATGCTGTTGCCCATACCTTATCTTCCCGGTGGCCTCTCTTTTTAAAGCTACGCAATAAAAAAAATTCACGAAACCTTTCCAGATTTCATCTTCCAGAAAAGTGCATTTTGTTAGGTTAATTACGCTTACTAGCGGATGTAGCGGCTCTGGAAGGGATAATAAACGGTGAAACTGCGATATGGATTTAATGGCATTCATTACACTAATTTACAACATCTGAAATTTATAATTACGGCTGCATGGTCAAAAAAATGCAGCCGTCGTTATTTAGTCGATAAGCCCCATACTAAATTCATCATATGGTTTGCCGGTATCAGTACCTAATGGCACAATGCTTTCGAGATTGGCCAAATCGGCTTCACTTAAAATAACTTGTGCTGATGCAAGATTTTGCTCCAGGTATTTCCTTCTTTTGGTTCCAGGGATTGGTACAATACCTTTACGCATAATCCAGGCCAGTGCCAGTTGCGATGAAGTAACATTTTTTTCCTGAGCCAGGGCTTCTATGGCCTTCACCAGCTCAATGTTTTTATGAAAATGGCCTTCCTGAAAACGAGGCATTCCCCTGCGGAAATCATTTTCAGGTAAATCATCAATACTTTTAAGCTGACCTGATAAAAAACCACGCCCCAGGGGAGAATAAGCTACAAAGCCAATGCCCAGTTCGTTAAGTGTTTGCAAAACCCCACGTTCTTCAACAGTACGCTCAAACAAAGAATACTCACTCTGTACCGCCGTAACCGGATGAACCGCATGTGCCCGCCTTACCGTTTCTGATGAAACCTCCGACAAGCCAATGTAACCGATTTTACCCTCCTTTACCAAATCACTCATGGCGCCAACAGTTTCTTCAATTGGCGTATTTTTATCCAGACGGTGCAAGTAGTACAAGTCTATATAATCTGTATTGAGGTTTTTAAGCGACCTCTCTACTGATTTTTTTACGTAGTCCTTTTTACCGTTAATGGCCCAGGTTACTTTATTTTCATCATTAATTTCCCAGCCAAATTTGGTGGCAATCGTAACTTTATTACGTTTACCGGCAATGGCTTTAGCAATAAGCTGTTCATTTTTCAGCGGCCCGTATAAATCGGCGGTATCTAAAAAGTTTCCCCCCAGTTCAAGCGAACGATGGATGGTCGCAATGGCTTCCTGCTCATCAACCGGTCCATACATATGCGCTTCTTCAAAACCCGTCATGCCCATACAACCTAAACCAATCTGAACAACTTCAAGCCCTTCGCTTCCTAACGCTATTTTTTTTAAATCCATAATTCTGATATTTTTTTGATGCTCAAAATTCGGCAGGTTCGATTCAAATTATGTTTGCTAAGCCCTGAATGTTGTATGCAAAACAGGGAAAAATAAAAATTAATATTTTTTCAGGAGAAATGTAGCCAAACCATAAGTTGTTAAACTCCAAATAGCCATCTTTGTGCTCAGGTTAACGCGTAAAGGCCAATAAAAAACGGAATTTTTTACGATTCAAAGAAAATAAAGGTCAGTATAAATTCATTTTCTTTATAGTTCATATACTTAATCCTACAACCTACAGCGTTTTTTGCGTAGCTTGGTACTAAAATTGAAACAGCAGATTTTAATTATGAGGAAACTAATTGTTGCTGCTTTTCTGGTTATGCTCTTTGCCGGCTGTAAGAAGAAATTCTGTGGCGTAATCATGGCAATCAGCACAGAAACATCACCCGCAAACGGAGAACCTTTATATAAAATTTATTTAGAAAGTGGCGAGGTTGTACCCATGAAAAACAGGGGCAGCTACCAGATAGGACAAGGTTATTGCAATGATTAAGTTAAACAACTTTACTACAAACGGCCGTATACCAACGGTATTGAAAATTAATCCGGGTAAATTGCGGGAGCTTTTACCGGCCTTCGAATTAAACAAGCTATCGAACTCAATAACCATCTTTGTTAAGTTAGAGCAGCTGAAAGCAACTGAAAAAATTGTGTACGCCGAGAAATCGGAGTATGAAACAGCTTTTGAACGTTTCCAGGAACAAGGTTATTAAATCAGGTGAGCTGTGCAATTTCTGATAGCAAAACATCCGATTGAAAAGGCTTTTGCACATAATGGTCGCATTTGCTTCTGAAGGCAACATGCCCGTAATCTCCGGCGCTCATTAAAATAATTTTCTGTGCCGAGGTTGGCTTGTTTTCCTTTATTTTAAGGCATAAATCCATCCCGTTATATTCGCCAAAATTTATATCCATCAGGATTACATCGGGCTTCAGCAAACCAATATCTTCAATAATATCAATGCTGTTAAGCTGGCTTAGCGTTACAATGCTGTACTGCTCGTATTCGAATAGGGTAGAAAGGGCATCTAAAATATTATAATCGTCATCGAGTATAAGAATTCGTTTGCGGCTCATTTTTTAGCTGGTTTCCTGTATATACGTTTTCGCTGAATTATCCGGTTTTTAAATAATTTATTTTTAGGTGTTAGCTTAACCCGATTTATTCAATTTCACCTTCCGAAAGGCGATCAAGCGGCCAGCCAGATTTATATTCGAAATCGGCATGGTCTGTTTTTGATTCATTTACCACACGCCCTTTAAAATCATGGGCAATTTCTGCATTGCGTTCTAAAATCGTTTTAGCAATAAGGGCATATTCCTGTAAATCAAGCTCATCTTTTACAATGTAGGTTATGGCGCCACTTTCACTCAGAACAGATTCTACAACACCTGCTTCAAATTTTTCCTGCAGCGCAGCAAACGCCGCATCCATATCGTTAGGGTTAATGTTTTCCATAGGTTTATGATTTCTTCGTATAACCAATAAAAAGATAAAAATGTTTGGCCTGACAGGATTAACAGGTTGTAAAATCTCCCTCCCGCATAACAATAAGGCGGATACACCTAAACGCCGGTAGTCGTTTACTTTATTTCTGGTATCAAATATTCTTTCCGGATTCCGGCAACCTTATTGGTTTCATTTTCGTAAAAGTTGGATGCATGATAATTTAATTGTCTGGCTAGTTAAAAAAAAATTGAAAAGCCGGTTACTTTTTTATGTTCTGTTTTTACTTAAATAAAAAGAAATTATGATAACAACAATTAAAAATACGTTTAGAAAAATAGGTAGGGGTTTAAGGAATTTTAAAAGAATATGCATCATTATCGCCTATACAAAACTTGAAAATTATTAAACATTATTCACTAATTTTGAAATCAAATTAGTGATTTACACATCCTTAAACCATCCCGAATCAAACCATGCCAGCCAAAAAGCTTTTACAAGCATCATTTTTTATTTTATGTGTGTTCCTTTCCGCATCCTGCAAAAAACAGGTTAGCAGTTTGGAAACACCCGACGTGAGAAATGAAAAAATCTATGCTGATTCCGTTTTTTATCTTCAGGGAAGTGCTGTAACCATTAAACCCGTCATTATGCAGTCAGGAAGTTATACCTCACTGCCTGAAGGTTTGAAGATTGACAAGAAAACGGGATACATAGACGTCAACCAGAGTGAAAGTGGTTTGCGTTACCTTGTGCTCTTTACCCCTACAGGTTCTGCTGAAAGCATAAAAAATTACATTACCATTTCGGGTATTAATTATCCTGATAAGGTTTTTAATTTAGCACTGGGCGATTCCATTGCCGCACCAATATACAATGCAGATGCGAAAATCCCTTTCCCCAACCCGGGCAAAACCAACGTATTTGATGAAAATGGCGGATGTAAGAAAGCCGGAATTGTTATCAATACAGAAAATGCCCGTATTAATCTTGCACAATCGATCAGAAATCAGGCTATTGATACCGGCGCAACGGAGCAGGTTAAACTTACCTACAGAATTAATGATGGCAGTAACCGAACCGTTAACAGCCTGAATGTTAAAATTTACTTTTATCGCAACGCTAAAGAAATTCCAAAATATTTGACGGACCTGCTCGCCGTTAGAAAAACAACTGTAGTGGCCGCAGGAACTGATAGCCAGACTACGGCAGCAAGCACGCAAAACCTGTTAAGCCTCGCTGCAAGATCAGAAAGTATGGCCAGGCCCCGCCCGCCCTGTATAATTGTTGTCGGAAATTAAATGGCAAAATATTTAGTTGTCTTATTTGTAGTCCTTTTCAACTATACCTTAGCTGCAAGGCAGGCTTTACCTGATTATAAAAAACAGTTTGCGCTGGCCGAGGGTTATGCGAATACATCAAATCCATCGGCCAAAACCGATGCCCTAGCGTCGCGTTATTACTTGTCAGTAATTAAAATACTTTCGCATAACAAAACCGATGATGCCTTTTTACTGAAAACTTATATCAGTACCGGCGCTTTTATGCAGGTACTCGATAATCAGGATGATGCAATCTCCTTTTTTAAAAAAGCCTTTTCTTTAAAAAAGTCTCTTAAAAACATACCCGACAGCATTCTTTTTGCGCCTTATGTGTATTGCGGCAATGGTTTTTTTCGGAAAGACAACCCTGATTCGGCCAATGTATATTATTTAAAAGCAAAGGCCGTTGCCGAAAAGTTCCCGAAAGTAAAAGAGCAGGAGCGGCTTTTTAACACCCTTGGCGTAATGGCCTATGCTACCGGAAACTATTATAAAAGCATTCCGTTCTACGAAAAAGCAATCTCTGTGCTTAAAACTACCGAAGGTTTTGATAAGACATTAATGCTTACTTATCAAAATAACTTAGCTTCTTCATTAAGGAAGCTTAAGCAATACACTGCGGCACTTGCCATTTATAAAAATTTACTACGCTCAGGACAGGAAAAAGAAAACCTCTACCACAACATCGGTTCGGTTTATCTGGGCATGAACAAGGCAGACAGTGCGCTGCTTTTTCTGCAAAAGCCTAAAGTTAAAAACGCTGCATTATTGAATGATTTGGCCAGGGCATTTCTGCTTAAAAAACTACCCGACAGCGCTCTTGGGTTTCTTTCTCTTTCCAAAAATTTATCGGCAGCGCAAAATATTCAGAAAACACTCGGGGTGGCCTTAAAATGCTCAGGGGATGCCTGGGTTCAAAAAGGACAGTTGCAAAGGGGCATCTCATTTTATCAATATGCCATTCAAAGCTTTTATCCCGACTTTAATCCCCGTTATACACATGCAAACCCGATGCACTATAAAGGTGTATTTAATACCATTGAACTGCTTGAAACCCTTATAGCCAAAGCAGAAGCCCAAAGGTTACTTTATAATAAAAACCGGCGCACCAGCGAGTTAAATGCCGTGTTGAAAACTTACGACTCATTTTATATGCTCGCCCGTCACATCAGTAAATTTTATGATAACGATGAGGCAAGATTACTTATCGGTGAGCGAAAATACGCCGTTCATCATCGGGCTATAGAAACCTGCCTGCTGTTGTTCAAATTAAGTGGTTATTCGGGTTATATCAAAAAAGCGTTTCTGGCAGATGAAGAAAATAAAGCGTCAACCCTGAGCTTATACCGTGCAGAACTTGTTTCGAAAGCAACGTCGAAAGCACCACGAGAGTTGCTTACCCAAGAAACAATATTAAAAAACCGGATTACCCGCACTTCGTTGTCTGCCTCAGCAATTGACGGAAATAAATTGCCTGCTATCAGGCAACAGCTAAACGACGATATTATTGCGCTGGGGAATATTCAGGAACAAATCAGAAAAGCAGATTCAGGCAAATCAATTGCTAAAGAAGACGAAACAAGCCTGAAAGCCCTGCAACAAAAAATTCCATCTTCAACAGCAATCCTATCTTATCATTTAAGTGCTGAAAGCCTGTTGTGTTTTGCCATTACCAATAAAACCTTCAATTTTTTCAACGTTCCGCTTAAACGGGATTTCCGCAAAACCTTGCAGCAATTCGAAAACCTGGTACAGCTTAAGGAAGGAAATAACAACGCTGTGCTGAAAACAATGGGAAGTCTGCTTTATAATTCGCTGATTGGCCCTGCCGAAGCATATTTATCGGGCAAAAACTCCATTGTCATAATTCCTGATGATGAGCTCAATTTATTACCCTTTGAAGAACTAACCGACGGCAGCGGCTTAACGGTATTGCAAAAGTATGTTGTAACCTATAACTATTCCTGTAAAATTCTTCAAAATACGGTTGAACCAAAGGATGTAAAAAATATGCAAACACTTGGTTTTGCACCATTCAGCCAAGGTACCGAAAGCCCCTGGCCGATACTGTCTTACTCACTACAGGAGATTAAAGGTTTAACGGGCCGTACCTTGTCAGGTAAAGCTGCTACAAAACAGGAATTTCTAAAACGCTCCAATCAGTTCGACATCATACACCTTGCTACCCATGCCCTGGCCAGTAACACCGAACCCTCCAAATCGTATATCGCTTTTTATCCCGGTCAGTCAGATTCATCGCTGAAAACAAGGCTTTATTTGCCAGAAGTGTACAATCTAAATATGCAAAAAACAAAGCTGGTTATTTTGAGTGCATGCGAAAGCGGAAATGGCAACCTCGTTAATGGCGAAGGCTTAATGAGCATATCAAGGGCATTTTCTTATGCCGGATGCGATAATGTTATCACCTCAATACGAAGCGCAAATGATGCTTCGACCGCGGTAATTTTAAATCACTTTCATCAGGCCTTAAAAGGTGGATATCCCTTTGCCGAGGCACTGCAAAAAGCAAAGCTGGATTACCTCAGCGATAAAAACATTTCACCCTCAAAGAAAAGCCCGGCTTACCGGGCGCATTTACGATTCATTGGTGGATTGGCACCCATAGCATCCGATAGAAAAATCGGGATGTACCTGATCATGATTCCTGTTTGTATTGCTATTGCCTTAATCTTCCGGAAACTCTTTGCAAAGCTCCGGAAGCTTTAAGATTCGATCGGTATTATCCGTGTCCGGGACCATCTTCTGCCTTGCCGCTTTTGTGTTCACTTTCCACTTTAGCCGCTGCAATACTTTGTAAATTCAATTTTACTTTATTAAATAATACCGCGTTCGAAGCACTGCTGATCAATATCCGACCCGAAGTTTTGGTGGCTGTGCTTAAATCTGAAAGGCTTATGCCTTGCAAAATTTTATTTAAGCCCAAAACAAAAGTGGCTTTAAGATCTGTTGATGCATCAATTTTAACATTATCCAATTCTACCTTTACAATTAAATCGTCGTTCACCTGAATTTCAACAGGGGTAAGTAACCCGTCGGCCGCGGTAAAAGTACCTTTCAAGGTTAGGGGAATAGCCGATGTTGAAGATTTACTCAATACCAGTTTAAGTTCTATTTCGCGGTAGGTGCCTGTATCAATAACCGATTTGACCACAGCGGGATCAATAGCGAACAAGTTAATATTAGTGAGGCCTTTCACCTCAATTTCCTTTTTCACATTGCCCTTTTTCGCCTCGAACTCAAACTTGCTTACATTAGCCAATCCCTCTGTCCAGCTAACTGATGGAACCGTAGCAGTTGTAGCCAGGGTATTTCCGGAGGTGTTTGTTGCGCTTAAATCTGCCTTAACACTAAAGGCAATCTGACTATCTTGCAGCGCCGATGATGCGATGTCTTTTTTGCAGGCATTTAAGCCGAAAAGTGCTAAAGCTATAGCGGCGTATTTAATGGTGTTTTTTGGTGTTTGCTTTTCCATAATATTTTTGTTTTATGGATTAGTAACCACCCGCAACCAGAATGTAACCGTTGCTAAAATTTATTTTTCAGAATTAGTATTTTAATATCCATAAGGGTTTGCAGCGAAACCTGCCCGTGGTAAACATGCGCCTCATCGCGGTAAATTTTTTCAAAAAGGGGCAAGGCTTCCGGAAATTTCTGCGCTGCCAGGTAGCTTAACCCCAAGTAGTATTCGGCATCATCATGAAAGGGGTTGCCCTTATCCGGTTGCCGCAGCAACTCATTAAACAGTGCTGCTGCTTTAGGGGCTTTTTTCAAAGCCAGGTAAGCCTGCCCTGCCAGAAACCTCTCCTTTGCACCGGGGTTTTTAACCTGCATAAATCGCTCAATTACTTTAGCATAAGCCCCAGCCTGGTAATTAATTTCCATTTCAGTTTCGCTGGTATTCCCCCGCTCGGTATCTACAGTATAGGCTACAAACTGCCTGCTATACAATTTATCAGGCGTAACGGTTACAAATTTAAAAAGAACGGCTGCTAAAAAAACAACCGAAATAGCTGCGGCAATCTTAAATAAGGGTAGCACAAAGCGATTTTTCCGAGGCTGCAAAACCGCGTTTTCTGCCTTTAGGCTACGCATCATTTCCTCGTGGATGGCACTAATATCGGCTCTTAATCCATAATGCTGCAGGCCCATTCTGGCAAGTTTAAAATGGTCGAGTTCCTGCTGCATATCAGGGTTTTCTGCCAGTTGCTTTTCAAAAGCGAGGCGCTCCTCCCCACTCATCAAACCATCGAAATATTTCAGGATCTTATTGCTCATTTCGGGATTACTCATAATTTAATGCGGCTTTAAACTGTTTTGCAAGTGCAGGGTCTTTGGCAAATAATTCTTCCAGACTTTTCATGCATTTATACTTCTTATTCCTAAGCACCTGCTCGCTTTCAAAACGAACCAGTTTAAGTATCTCTTTCATGGTTAAGTTTTCGTAATAAAAGGCAAGCAGTATTTTTTTGCAGGTTTCACCCAAAGTTTCGATGGTATCCGTAACCAGCTTTTTAGCCTCACGGTTTACCATAAGGTGGCTTACATCGGGCTCAAACCCTGCTGAGGCATTTCCGTATTTATCTTCCCTTGCTAGTGTTGTATTTCGCTTTCTGAGTTCGTTAAGCCACGAAAAACGGTTTAAACTGTATAAAAAAGTTTTTATGGCCGATTCGCCCCGAAACTTATCCTGACGCACAATTTCAATGAAACTGATAATAACTTCCTGAAAAATATCTTCTGCATCCTGCGCCGAACCCTGGTTGAGCTTTACATAATTACTTAATAAACCAAAATAATTCCGGTATAAAGTTTTTACCGCTTCGCTGCTTAAGCTGTCTTTTTTGAGCATGTCTATTATTTCCGAATCTGAAAACAGTAAGGATGATTTCCTCATCTTATATCGCTTAGTAAATACCAGGGTTGATTTTGTAACCAAGATAGGCTTTAAGAATATTTCAGACAAGCACAAGCAGTAGAATTATTATGCAATTGAGCGCCGGGCACTAAGGGATTACGTTTTCAAACACGGCAGGAAAAGCGCAGATTAGCTCCGCCCCGCAATAAGCAGGATGGTGTTTATTAAATCCATCCCAATCTTTCGCCTTTATTAAGATGGCAGGTTATCTTCTATAAAATTTTTTAAATCTGATTTGCTCAGGATGGTTTTCCGCTCATAATGATCGAGATGAAAATCTTCCAGCTTTTGGAGCAGGTATTGTAGAGTTAATTTTTCTGGCAGGCTCAGCTTTCCGGTAATCATTTTGCCAACATTATTCATGTCTACAAATACGCTGTACAGCAGCTCCCGGCCCTTATCAGTTATCGCAATATGTTTACTTCTTTTATCATTGGCATCTGCCCATTGGCTTACTAAATTTGCGGCAATCAACCTGCGGATAACTTCCGTGCCGGATGTTTTTTCCTGCAGATTGTATTTTATAAGTTCGGTTTTCGACAGCTGGTCATGCGTCATCAGGATGGCCAGTGCGGTAAAATCTTCAGGCGTTATCAAGGGCGTTTCTTCAAGCGCTTTTTTAATGTACATTTTAGCATAGCGGCTCATAAACACGAATAATCTGCCAATGTTATTATCCAGCTGGTAGGCGATTTCCAGGGTTTTTTCATCTCCATCCCCAAACCTTACCTCCCGCTGGGCGGGCCCGGCCTGCTCCTCTGTTTTACTTAATAAAAATCCCGTAAACTGCTGCAGCGAGATTTCCTTTCCGGGCTGTTCTTCCTCCAGCGCCTCAACGAGGGTAATCAACTGATGGATAAGCGTATAAGATTTCATATTTAAAAAAATTAATTAAGCCAGGTGCTGCTGCTGAAGTTCCTTATTCTGTTTTTTAAACGCATTGTAAGCCTGATTATAAAGGCGGCTGGTATTGCCTTCGGCCCTGAAACTTTTAAAAAACTTCATGGCCCTGAGTATGGTAAGTTTATATTTCGGTAATTCTGGCCCGGGGATGTTAAGCATGCCGGCAATATCACGGCCCAAAAGATGCCGCATTAAACCTGTTATATCGCTGTTGCGCACTTTCCTTCTGTTTACCTTTAAAATATGCGCTATCAGCGATTTTGTAAGTTCCTGTCCATGCGCCGAAACTTTAAACTGCCGCTGCTTAATCGCCGAATCCAGCTGCGTTGCCATTTTGCCATTTTCAGGCAATAAATGTTCATCCAATCCGCTAAAATAACCAACAACTTTCCAGAGGTGCAGAAAGGCAATCTGCTCTGCATTGCTTATCTGCACCCCCAGTTTGCGCAATCCGCGTACCACGATTAACGAAAAGGAAAGGTTTGTGCCCGCCATATCTTCCTGGTTAATGGGTGTTCCCAGTTCTGTGTTCCAGGTTCCGCTTTGGAGTGTATAAAAACGAACGGCGGCATGCACCAGCCTTATCCGCAGAATTTCACTAAAAGCATTTCCACCGGGGGCAAAAGCTTCAGGTGCCATAACTTCCCACACAAAAACTGCCGTATCGTGTAGGCGCCTAGTGGTTTGTTTCCGTATTTTTTCAGATAGGTATAATACCATCGCCCCATCGGCCGCAGTATAACAATAAGGCAGCGACAGTAAGCCAAGCAAGGTCATAATATCCGGTGCATGCCTCGCAAAAAACGCCTGACCGGCCCTGATTAATTTTTTATCAGCCCAGGCCGGTAAGTCTGTAGCGGCGGCAATAAAGCCAAAGCCTGGAAACATCGCATTCAATGCTTCCACCCCCGATTTCCCATCCAGCCAATGCCGCAACTGCTGCTTTCGCCCTTCATCGGCAAACACATATTTAATAAACGCATCAGCCCGCTCATCGCCTAATTGCCGCTTTGCATTTAAAAAATCATTGTTATAAATCGCTCTAAACATTATTATTTACCACTCCTCTGTAAAAAGGCATTTCAATTTTGTTGTTTTTAATCAATTCGTTTTTAAGGCACCAAGCCCGCCATCAACGCCTATAATCTGGCCGGTTATCCAGGCGCTGTCATCGGCAAGGAGAAAAGCAATCAACTGGCTAATGTCTTCAGGTTGCCCGATTTTACCTAAAGGGTGCCGTTTAGCCGAAGCCTCTCTTTTCTCGGCCGTACTCAGCAAGCTTGCAGCCATCGGTGTATCCGTTAAAGATGGCGCCACCACATTTACACGCACATTTTGAAAGGCCAGCTCGGCGGCAAGGGTTTTGGCAAGGCCCTCTACAGCGCCTTTAGCTGCCGCAATACTAGCATGGTAAGGCATGCCGGTTTTTGCCGCCACAGAACTTACCAGCACCACCGATGCACCCGCTGCGTTTTTCAATGCCCGCATCGCCTGCCTGATTACCCGAACCGCTCCGAGCACGTTCAGGTTAAAATCTTTCAAAAAGTCTTCATCAGTTAACCGCCCAAAGGGTTTTAAGTTAATGCTTCCCACGGCATACACCAGGCCATGTAGCTGCGCCGGCAAAAAGGCCTCCATACCCTCCAAACTTTCCAGCACATCGCCACTAAAAAACTGCACCGTTTCCGGCCAGTCTGCCGTAGCCGACCTTGAAACCGCATAAACATTGGCCTGCTCTGCCCTAAGTTTTTTAATAAGCGCTAAGCCTATGCCCGAACTGCCGCCTATTACAAGTATATTTTTTCCTTCCAGTTTCATTAGCTGATGTATTTTAAATTATAATACAATATTGTACCTAAAAAGTTTTTATTGATACAGGAATATACTATTGTTGATTAAAAATAGAAACGCGATGGCGAAAAAAATAGTACTTATTAAAAGTATAAATTAAGGTTTGAAAATTTGAAACTTATCATTCATCCCACATAAATTTATCGATGCTGATGATCAGGCTCCCCAATTCGGAGGTCAATTTGTTTGAACAATATAAACCTGGTGTGAGAGAAATTATAAGCGGCGCTAAACCATATACTCAAATCCGTTATTAGCTGCAATCGGAAATACAATATATATGAAGATCAACAAAAAACAAAAACGGCTTTTCTGTGGCAGAAAAGCCGTTTAATGCGGAGATTTACCTTTCCATGTGGTCCCGACGAGAATCGAACTCATATCTAAAGTTTAGGAAACTTCTATTCTATCCGTTGAACTACGGGACCGTTTTGTATGGCGCAAATATAATAAAAGTTTTGAGCGTAAAACGGCCTCTTTGTGTTTGTTTTTATTAATAGTTATACGAATAGAAATTTCGAATAAAACCAATAAGCCCTGCAATAGCGGGGCAGAAAACAAAGCAAAATAATTGTTTGTTATATAATTATTCAATCAAATGTTTTTTTTATGGAAACTAAAATGATATGGGCGAATTTGCCTGTTAGCGATTTGGAAAGAACCGCTAAATTTTACAGCGGTTTGGGTTTTAAACCTAATGGTACCTTTAATGCTGATTTGGTAAGTTTTTTCTTTGGAAAAGCGAACTTCATTATCCATTTCTTTGTCGAAAAGCAATTTAAAATCGCTGCCAGACTGGAAAATAAGGAACTCCATTCCGGAACAGAAATTATTTTCAGCCTTTCGGCCAACAGCCGTGCAGAAGTGGATGCCTGGCTAGAAAAAGTAAAGAAGGCAGGTGCAACCATATATTCAGAAGCTTCAGATTTTGACAAAGGCTACACCTTTGGGTTCTCAGACCCCGATGGGCATAAGTTTAATGTGCTCTACTGGCCATCTGAGTAGTAAAAGCCTCATAGGTTTGTGATTTCCTATAAGGCTTCCGTTTTTTTTTAATCAATCAGAATGCTTTCAATGCCTTTTTCAAGTGCGGTATCTTTAACTACAGGTATCGATGCACCTTCCACCCTGAACACGGTAACGTCTGTCATACCTAAGAAGCCTAGCACTGATTTTAAGTATGGTGCGGCAAAGTCGTAAGCTTGCATTGGGCCGTCGGAATAAATGCCGCCAGAGGCAATAGCCAGATAAACCTTTTTATTTAAAATTAAACCCTCGGGGCCTTTTTCGCCATATTTAAAGGTAACGCCTGCTCTTGCGATGTGATCAACCCACGCTTTTAATGTAGAAGGAATTCCAAAATTATAGAACGGTACGTCTATCACGATAATATCGGCGTTCTGGATTTCAGCGATGGCCTCATCTGAGTGGCGGATGGCTTCCACATTTTCGGCACTTCGGTTTTCTGCAGGCGTAAAAAATGCGGCCAGGTGTGCTTCTTCAAGATGTGGAAATTGTTTTTGAGCCAGGTTATGCTCGGTAACCGCAGCACCCGGATAGGTTTGCTGAATTTTTTCGATAACGGCATTGCCTAATTTTATGCTCATTGAAGCCTCACCCCGGGGGCTTGAAATGATATGAAGGATTTTTTTCATTTTTCTAAATTTTATAAGGCAAATTTAGAGATAGCATTCCAGCTAATCTTATCACTATCCTAAAGGCTAGTGCTATCCTTTTGGATAGTAAAAGCAATTGCCTTGAAAATTATTTAGCCATAAAACCGTACACCGAAGCCCATAAATTTTATAACTTACATTCAATAAATACATTATCCCGATATGAATAAAAGGCGCTCCCTAATGCTTATTATTATGTGTGTTTTCTTCACCCTTTTTTCATTTTATCAGAAAGAGGAGGGCCTTGATGTATTGCTACAGAAAATAGACCAATACACTTCTGCACATGCATCGGAAAAGGTGCACTTGCAATTTGATAAACCTTATTACAGCATTGGTGATGAGGTATGGTTTAAGGGTTATGTAGTCGACACCCGTGAAAATGCATTATCAACATTGAGTAGTGTGCTTTATATTGATGTTATTGATGATGCTCAAACCCTGCGAAAAACCATTACAATGCCTTTAATAAATGGTCTTTGTTATGGCAATGTTCAATTAACAGATTCGCTTGTAGATGAGGGCATATACCATATAAAAGCTTATACAAGGTGGATGCTGAATTTTGACGAAGATTTCATTTTTAAAAAAGACATTGTTATTGGTGATGCGAATACGCCGGAAAGCGTAATCGCCCGGGCAACTTTTAACGGAACAAACCAAAGTGCAGTAATAAGCCTGATTAACCTGGCCGATAGCCTTCCCCTGATAAATAAAAATGTCCGCTATTCAATCGTTAACAACCAGCGGGAAATTGGTTCGGGTAATTTAACAACCAACGATAAGGGATTAATTGATGTTCCCATTACGAAAGCGATTAAAAACAAGGATTTTAATGCGTTGATAAGGCTTAGTTTTGAGCAAAGAAAAGGTTCTCAAATTGTTAAGGAAATCCCGGTTGTTTTGCCTGATAATGAAATTGACCTTCAGTTTTTTCCTGAAAGTGGTATGCTTATAAATGGACTGAGAAGCAAAGTTGGTTTTAAGTGTGTAAGTGCGAATGGTTTGGGGCTGGATGTAAGTGGCTACATTGTTGATAAGCATAACGAGAAAGTAATCGATTTCAGCTCTGAACATTTAGGCATGGGTGTTTTTGCACTTCTTCCAGCAGAGGGGGATTCTTATACCGCCGTAATAACGAACCCTAAAGTGAGTAATACTCATTTTAACCTCCCGGAAGTTCATGCCACAGGTTTTTCGCTGGCGTTAAATCACTTAAACGGGGATAGCCTTACTGTTAGGGTAGCTAAGGCTCCTGCCCAGGTTGTAAATCAACAGCTCACACTCATGGCCCTTCAAAATGGTGTGGTTAAACTTGTATCAAAAGTCGATTTAAGCAAGGGGATTTATAACAGCATCATCCTTAAAAATAAATTTAATACAGGCATTACACAGTTTACGCTTTTCTCAGCAGATTTTAAACCTCTTGCAGAACGACTGATTTTTATCGAAAGAGATAAAGATCAAATCAGGCTGGACTTATCCCTTAATAAAAAAACCTATGGTAAACGGGAGAAGATAGAAGTAAATTTAAAGGCTTTTGATAAAGATGAATTACCGGTAACGGGCAGTTTCTCGGTATCGGCAACCAATAATGTTGGCATTAATGAAGATCAGGAACAGAGTATCCTCTCTGATTTCTTGCTCAAATCGGATTTGAAAGGCTACATCGAGAAACCAAATTATTATTTCAATAAAGCAAATAACAAGCGGGTAAAATATTTAGATTATCTTCTGCTAACGCAAGGATGGAGGCGTTTTAACTGGACTGAAATATTATCCGATACCAATGGCCCTTTGTTTGCGAAATATAAGCCTCAAAAGGGCCTTGAACTTTCGGGTTTCATTGCTAATGCTCAAAAAAAACCAATACCGGCTGGGCAGGTTGAACTCTTTGCCAATACAAACGAAGGGCTTATAGCAACAAATACAACTGCCGATTCGAAAGGTAACTTTACCATAAGCGACCTCTCTTTTACGGGTGCCGCTGTTTTTACAGCCAAAGGCACCAATAAGGAGAAAAACAGAAATGTGAATATTTATTTTGATAAGCCCGTTAGGCCTGAAAGTAAATCCATGCCTGCCGGAAAACTGAACTTCCTGGATAATGAGTTCTTTAAATATCTGCGAAATACGAAAAGCCGTTTAGATGAACTTGAAAGAGGCAATCAATACAGCAGAGGCATTATGCTGAAAGAAGTGGAGGTTAAAGGTTCTTACCTGGAACGCAATGCGGTTAAAGGTTCTAAAAAACTTGGAAATTCTGTGCCCGATATTGTAATAAATAAAGACAAGTTAGGTAATGCAACGAACCTTGTTCAGGTTTTTTATGGGCTGCCGGGAATTGATGTTGTTGGCAGGCCAGATAATGCAGTTATTGTGCTTGCCGGACGAAACTCGCTAACCGGGGGACCGAGTGTTATGAAAGTTATTCTTGATGGCACTGAAGTAGCTCCTGAGATACTAAAAGATATTCCGCCGGCATCCGTTGAGGGCATTGAGATTTTAAAACGCGGCAGTGCGGCGATATATAATGCGCTTGGTGTTATTGTGATAACGAGCAAAGCCGGAACGGATGTGTATTATTCGAAGTATGCCTTAAACTCTTATAAAATGGAGGGCTACCAGGTTAGCAAAGATTTTTATGCTCCGGCATACGATTTGCCAAATGCAAATCATGACATTAAAGATTACCGTACAGTAATTTTCTGGAAACCTGATTTAGTTACTAATGAAAAGGGGCGGACTTCTTTTTCATTTTTTGCATCAGACCAGCCCGGTAACTATAAAATTATTATTGAGGGTTTAGACATTAACGGCCGGTTAGCCAGAAGTGTGTCGAGTATAGAAGTAAAATAATTGGATGCCCCAACGGGCACCCAATTCGATTATCTTATTACGCTGCCTTCTTCAAACTTATCAGTTGGTGATACGAAAACTAGTTTACCTTCTGAATTTTCGGCCATTAAAATCATGCCTTGCGACAAAATCCCTTTAATTTCTCTCGGTGCAAGATTAACGATAATGCTTACCTGTTTCCCGATGATAGCCTCAGGTTTATAATGCTCGGCAATGCCCGAAACCACAGTGCGTTCATCGATTCCGGTATTGACTGTTAACTTTAAAAGTTTTTTGGTTTTCTCTACTTTTTCGGCAGCGATAATGGTTGCTACGCGTATATCCATGGCAGAGAAATCATCAAAATTAATATTCTCCTTTGCAGGAACAGAAGCAACGGCTTTGGCATTTGAAACCTTGCTTTGATTTAATTTTTCAATCTGGAAACTGATTTCGGCATCTTCAATTTTTTCGAACAGCAGAACACCTTCATTGATATCATGACCGCGTTTTATCAGTGTTACAGATCCGGCGTCTTCCCAACCTTGTTTACCATTGTTCAGCATTTTCATTAGTTTATCAGCCGTGAAAGGTAAAAAAGGTTCAATTAATATCTGAAGATTCGCACAGATTTGTAAAGAAATATGCAGAATGGTGCGCACACGATCTTCATCGGTTTTAATGAGCTTCCACGGTTCAGTTTCGGCTAAATACTTATTACCGAGGCGGGCAACATTCATGACCTCAGCAAGTGCTTCCCTGAAACGGTAATTTTCTATTGAAGCAGAAATTTTCGCAGGATAGCTCGCCAGTTCATCAATTACAGCCTGATCCTGTTCTGTAATTTCCATAAGTGTTGGAACAGTACCATTAAAATACTTATGGGTGAGCACCACAACACGGTTTACAAAGTTTCCGAAAACGGCAACCAGCTCGTTGTTATTTCTGGCCTGAAAATCTTTCCAGGTAAAGTCGTTATCTTTTGTTTCGGGTGCTGTAGCCGTTAAAACATAGCGTAAAACGTCTTGCTTGCCCTCAAACTCGCGAAGGTATTCGTTTAACCAAACCGCCCAGTTTTTTGAGGTGGAGATTTTTTGCCCTTCGAGGTTTAAGAACTCGTTTGCCGGCACATTATCGGCCAGGATATAGCCCCCATGTGCCATTAACATTGCCGGGAAAATAATGCAATGGAAAACGATGTTATCCTTGCCGATGAAGTGAACCAGTTTGGTTTCTTCGTCTTTCCAGTATTCTTCCCAGCCGCATTTATCGCTCTCGTAATTGTTGATGTAATATTCCTCGGCTTTTGGATTCCAAACATCGAGCTTTGCGTAATTACAAAGTTCTTTGGTAGCTGAAATGTAGCCAATTGGCGCATCAAACCAAACGTATAACACTTTGCCTTCAGCATCGCGAAGTGGAACACGGATTCCCCAATCTAAATCGCGGGTCATGGCACGTGGATGTAAACCTGCATTCAACCAGCTTTGGCACTGCCCGTAAACATTCGGGCGCCACTCTTTATGGCTTTCGATATACGTTCTTAATCTATCTTCATACTTATCTAAAGGTAAAAACCAGTTCTTGGTTTCCTTTAAAATTGGCTTATCGCCCGATAAAGTCGATTTAGGGTTAATTAAATCTGTTGCATTTAGCGTTGTGCCGCAGTTTTCGCATTGGTCGCCATAAGCATTTTCATTACCACAATTTGGGCATGTACCTGTAATGTATCGGTCGGCTAAAAATTGCTTTGCTTTCTGGTCGTAATATTGCTCGGTAATTTCTTCGGTAAAAACACCTTTATCGTAAAGCGTTTCGAAAAAATCGGCAGCAGTCTGGTGATGCATTAAAGATGATGTACGATGGTAAATATCGAATGAAACACCAAACTCTTTAAAAGAATCGCCAATAATTTTATGGTATTTATCTACAACTTCTTGCGGGGTAATGCCTTCTCTTTTAGCTTTTAGCGTAATTGGAACACCATTCTCATCAGAACCACAAACAAATTTTACATCGCGTTTATTAGAGCGCAGGTACCTTGCGTAAATATCTGCAGGAATGTACACACCGGCCAAATGCCCGATATGCACAGGTCCGTTAGTGTAAGGCAGCGCCGCGGTAACTGTATATCTTTTTATTTTATTATTATCCAAAACAATTCATTTAATTTGACAAAGATATTGTTTTAACCATGATTATACAGCCCCCATATTTAAAAAAAGGAGATAAAATCGCGATTGTTTGTCCGGCGAAAAAACTTCCAAAGTCTATAGATTCTGCCATATCGGTTTTGAAAAGCTGGGGGTTAGAAGTAATTATAGGCAAAAGTGTATATGCCGAAGAAAACCAGTTTGCCGGTTCTGATGTATTAAGGGCTGCTGATTTGCAGACTTTTCTGGATGACCCATTGATAAAAGGGATTATTGCCGGGCGTGGTGGTTATGGCACCATACGGATTATTGATGAGCTTGATTTTACGAATTTTGTGAAAAACCCAAAATGGCTTATCGGCTTCAGCGACATAACCGTGCTGTTGTCTCATCTATTCGCAGCTTACAATACCCAGTCGATGCATGCCCAGATGCCTTACACTTTTCATGATTCGACCATTGATGCATTAACATCATTAAAAAAAGCACTATTTGGCGATAAGAATGTTTATGAGTATGAAAGTGATTTCAAAAACAAAGCCGGCGATTGCACAGGCACTTTAGTTGGTGGCAATTTAACTTTGCTTTGTATGCTGCAGGGTTCAGTTTCAGAAATGAATTTTGACGACAAGATTTTGTTTCTTGAAGATGTTGGCGAACACGAGTATTCAATCGACAGGATGCTTAGAATGCTCAAGAGGGCGGGGAAGTTAGCTAAATTAAAAGGCTTAATTATTGGTGCCTTTAATGAAATTGAACCGGAGCAAATTCCTTTCGGCCAAAGTGCCGATGAAGTAATCTGGGCACTTGTAAAAGAATATGATTACCCGGTGTGCTTTAATTTCCCAAGCGGGCATATTGATAACAACATGACGATGGTGGTTGGGGCAGAGGTTGAACTAAAAATTGAAACAAATAAAGTAAATTTTAAATATTTATAAGATGGCACTATTAGATAATTTAGGCAAATACCGCAACACCGGATTACTTTTATTAAGGTTAGGCATTGGAATCATGTTTATTATTCATGGTTTCCCGAAACTGGCTGGTGGCCCCGATGGCTGGGTTAAATTAGGTGGAAGCATGAAAGTGGCAGGTATTGATTTCTTACCTGTTTTCTGGGGTTTTATGGCTGCAGTAAGCGAAACTTTTGGTGGCTTTTTATTAATTGTGGGTTTATTTTTCAGGCCTGCTTTAATACTGCTGATTATAACGATGATAATTGCTGCGCTGGTTCATTTTGCTAAAGGCGACGGGTTGAGTGGTGCAAGTCATGCGATTGAATTGGGCATTGTATTTTTCGGTTTACTATTTATAGGGCCGGGGAAATACAGTGTTGATAAGAAATAGATCGAGTTGATTGATAAGTTTTTGTTAAATTTATGCTAAAATAAAACGCCAATGAATAAAGGTTTTTTTTTAGCATCAATGCTAAGTATATCCATCTTAACTGCAAATGCGCAGTTTAAAATTTCGCAGGATATTGTAGGTACACCGGTTAACGCTAAAACCGACAAAACATTTATTGGCAGTGAATATCTGTACAGCACTTTTGTTAAGGGAAATGTTCTTCAAACCAATGAGAAATATTTTAATAACATGGATCTCAATTACGATGTAATGTCAGACAGACCAGTTTTCTTAAAAAACGGTGAAGAGATGGCCTTTAGCGACCCTATTAAAGAATTCCAACTCCTTAAACCCCAGTCATCTTCTGTTTATGTCCAGGTTTTTAAGAATGGATTTCCACCATTTGAAAAGTTTACAGAGAAGAGCTATTATATGGTATTAAATTCGGGAAAAGCAATAGCTTTAAAAAAGCCTATTAAATCTATTGTTGAATCGACACAGTATGGCTCTGCAACAGTTCAAAAAAATATATTAAACGGGGAGCAATACTTTATTCTTAAGAATGGATTAATGTTTAAAACCAAGAAGGATAAAAAGGAGTTGCTGAAAGTTTTAGACGATAAGAAAGAGGCTCTTAATAAGTTTATTGCGGATTACAAGCTTAGTTTTAAATCTGATGAAGATGTGCAAAAACTACTTGATTACTACAATTCCATTACTAATTTATAGGGAATTTTAAGGGTGATATTTTAAGCTCATCAATAAAAAAACGGCCATTCAAACTAAATTTGAATGGCCGTTTCTAATGTTTCATTTTTTACAACCCGTTACCACTCGGCAGCAGGATTACTGATTATCTCTTGTGATGGAATCGGTAATGAATATCTCACATCTGTTACAGGAATTGTAGCATTTGCTCCGTAAGAACGAAGAGGTAAATTTTTCCTTGCAATATCATTATATCTAAAACCTTCAATTAATAATTCGATTCTTCTTTCTTTAAGAATTGTATTTGCAAGGTCAGTGCCTGTTGCTAATACACCGAAGTCATAAGTAGCATCTGAACGCTTACGAACTGCATCTAAAAGGGCTCTTGAACGAACGAGATTTCCCCCTGTACGCAATGCTTCAGCCTCAGCAACATTTAACAAAACTTCCGAATATCTAATCATTGGCACATAATCAAGAAATGGACTTATTGCGCTATGTTTCGTTGGGTAAGTGTAAAGTGTACCACTTATAAGAGCTGTGGCGGTTAAATTTGCTTTTCTGGCATCAGAAGCTGGCCAAATTGGGTCGGTAAAAATACCTGAATACGTTCCAGTACTAGTATTTAAAGCATACTCTAAGTTACCTCCACCGTCCCAGCTGAAATAATAGCCAATCTGGTTCTGAGTACCCGGCGCATTAGTATCAGCGAAAGGGAAAGAAAAGATTGATTCTGTAGTGGTATAAGGTGCAGTAAACACGGCCCTTACTGAAGCTGCTAAAGCGTGTGGTGCACGAGCAGATGTGGAGAAAGGTGCCGCTGCTGGCACTATTTTATCCCCTTCTTCGATAACTTTTGCATAGTTACCCATTGTTAAATACACTCTTGTTTTTAGTGCAATAGCTGTATTTTTATGAGCCCTTGTTGTGCGAAGCAAAGCAGTAGAATAAGTGTTTGGAAGGCCGGTTTCCGCAGCATCAAGATCTTTGAGGATTTGTGCATAGATTTCGGCAACACTGCTACTTTTTAAAGTATTGTTTGCTGTACTAATTTCGGGAAGTAAACGTAATGGTAAACCTCTTGAAGTACCTGAGTTTAAAACATATGGCTTGGCGAAAATTTGGACTAAGCTAAAATATGTTAATCCACGTAAAAACTTAGCCTCCGATGAAAATTGGTCATATTGCGCTTGAGTTAATTTACTTTTATTTGTTTCTAACCCATCGAGGAAAACATTTACCCTATTGATGACCAGGTAACCCTGACTCCACATGTTACCAACATAGGTATCACCATTGTTATTCGTTGAATTATAGACAGTTGAACCTGTAACACCGTTAGAAGTACGGTTGATAAATTCTTCCGCCCTGATGTCATTATAAATCTGATAACGACCCCCAAATAATGCGCCGCTTTTTGCTGTGGAATACAACCCGGTTACAAGCGCTTCAATACGTGCCGGCGTTTCATAAGCATTCACATCAGATAAAGATAGTTCTGGGGCAAATTGCAAAGTTTCCTTCTTACAAGAGGTAACGCCTGTTATTAAGATAGCTACAATAGCCGCTTTGACTAATTGTGATCTATATGATTTTATGTATTTTTTCATGTAGTTATTATTTAATTGTTACAAACCTAAGCTAAGACCAAATGTGAACTGTCTGCCTTGTGGGATACTGTTACGCTCTACCCCTGCTCCTAAGTTTGAATTACCGTTTGTCGAAATCTCAGGGTCAACACCTGTATATCCTGTAATAATGAAAGCATTGTTCACTGAGCCATATACTCTTACACTTTTGATTCCTGATTTTCCAAAAAGGCTGGCAGGAATTTTATAACCTAAGGTAGCAGACTGTAATCTTAAGAAGTCTCCCTTTTCAATGTTTTCAGAAATTGGGAACGACGATCCATTTGAAACGTTATCACCATAAACAACTCTTGGAATGTTAGTCTGCGTATTAGTTGGTGTCCATGCATTCAAAACATCTGTTGAGTTATTCCAGAAACGTTGGTCAAGCAAGCCCGCACGGGAACCATTGTAAATATAATTTCCACCAGAGTAAGTGAACATGAAATTTAAATCAAAATTTTTGTAAGCGAACGTATTGTTGAAACCACCATACCAGGTTGGAAGCGTGTTGCCAATGTACTTTTGATCATTTGCATTAACTGGATTAGCAGCAGTACCATCAAGGTATGTCCATGCGTTTACACCGCCCTGGTGTAAGTATTGAACCTCTCTTCCATCTTTGTTTACAAAGATCCTTCTTCCGTTGGCAGGATTTACACCTCTTGTTTCAACGGCATAGATACCAGCTATCGATTGTCCGGCAACAGTTACACTAGCTGTTTCAAGTCCACCTGTAGATGAAGTTAACTGAGGAAGTGATGGATCAAGTGCGGTTACTTTATTTTTGATTGTAGTAAAGTTTAGGCTGGAAGTCCAGGTAAAGTCTCCACCTTTAATTGGTGAACCACTCAATGCAAATTCAAATCCGCGGTTATACATCGAACCCACGTTAGCATTGATTACGCCTCCCGGAATACCTTTCGATGGTGCCTGAGTTACACCCAAAATCAGATTGTCAATATCCTTGTAGAAATAATCTGCTTCAAATGTAATTCTGTTATTTAATAAACCAACATTAAGGCCTATGTCTGTTTGTTTACTGGTTTCCCATTTAAGTTCTTTATTGGCTGCCCCTGTAAATGACCATGCCAATACGCCTGCACCATAAATGCTGGATCCGTAAGTAGTATACCCCTGGTAAGCAGCAACGTTTGCGTTACCCACTTTACCATAACTCGCACGTAAACGTAAAGAGCTAACAGTTGCACCTAATGATGAGTTTTTAAAAAATTCTTCCTGTCCGATTTCCCATCCAATAGATCCACCACCAAAAGTTCCCCACTGGTTATCAATATAAAATGCGGAGTTACCATCTCTTCTGATGTTACCACTTAGAAAATATCTTCCTTTATAATTATAGTTAAGGCTTCCGATGTATGCTTGCCATGCCTGTTCATTAATACCATTACCACCGGCTACGTTTGTTGTAAAAGTACCTTGATATTGGGTAAAAAATGATGGGTCTGCTAATCCTTGTCTTACAGAACCCCAGTTTACTGTTCTGGTATTTTGTATGTCAGAACTCAAGTTTAAACCAAGATTGTGACCGTCGCCGAAGGTTTTATTGTATGATAAAGTTGTAATCCAGTTCCAGTTATTTCTTCTTGCTGAGTTATTATATGCATAACCAGGATATGTAAATCCATCCCCATTGATAGGATTCCAAAACTGAATATTTTCAGTATTACTTCTATCCCATGAGTAAGTAGTTTTTGCTGTTAATCCTTCTACAATTTTAATTTCCGCACCAAAATTAGTCAGGAATCTGTTTGATTCAGAGGTATTCACATCTTTATCTATAATAACCTGAGGGTTTACATAAGTAATTGGTACTAAGTTAGCTCCACTGCCGATATTGTTACCTGAAACACTATAACTACCATCATTATTGAATGGCTTAATGTTTGGTGCCATTACTACTGCAATTCTACCTAAGCCTGATGAGTTAAAGGCTGCTCCTGGTATAGAACCGCTGTTTGGAGAGCTATTAAAACTATTGTTATAATTTATATTTACGTTTAATTTTAACCAGTCTGTAGCCTGATGAGTTAAATTAGCCCGGGCAGAATATCTTTGAAATGAATTGGCTTTTAAGAAACCGTCTTGATCAGAAAGACCTCCCGATAAATAATAAGTAGTCTTATCTGTTCCACCCGACATTGTTACTGAATGATTTTGAGAATAGGCTGTGCGGTAAATCACATCATACCATTTTGTATCCACAATTGAACCATCCGGGTTTAATTGTGCAAAGAAACTTTCCCCATTCGCATTTCTTTGAGAAGCGGGAACGGTATTAGGATTTAACGCTAAAGCGTTTTTCATTGCCGTATTTTTCGACTGTATGTATTGTTCTGCATTTAATAAATCTGGCAATCTAACGGCGTTATTAACGCCAACCCAGCCATCATAAGTAACTTTTGCTGATCCGGATTTACCCTTTTTAGTCGTAATCACCAATACACCAGCAGCAGCTCTTGATCCATATAATGCAGTTGACGCAGCATCTTTAAGAATGTCGATAGTTTCAATATCTGCAGGATTGATATCACCTAAAGGATTGTTTGCTGAAGAGTTGGCTGAAACGTCGCCAGTTGGAAAAGGTATACCATCAACAACCACCAAAGGGAATGAACTCAATGAAATTGAGCTTACACCCCTTACACGTATAACAGGAGGGTTATTTAACAGACCATTTGGCTGAACAATGCTAACACCAGCTGCCTGGCCAGTTAAACCCTGAGTAAAACTCTGAACAGGCTTATCTTTTATATCATCTCCTTTTACTGCAGAAATCGATCCGGTAAAGTCTTTCTTCCTTACCGTGCCATAACCTGTAACGACAACATCTGTTAATGTTTTCGAATCAATTTCTAAAGCAACGTTAATATTTGATGCATTCCCTATAGACCTCGACTGTCTATTATATCCGATGTAAGAAAATTCTAACGAAGTAGCTCCTGCGGCTGCTTTTATAGAGTATCTCCCGCTAGCATCAGTTGTTGTTCCACCTGATGTGCCTTTAATCCTAACACTTACGCCAGGTAACGGCTGTCCGTCTTCCTTACCCGTAACTGTTCCTGTGATTGTTCTTTCTTGTCCGAATGCAGTCCCTGCAATAAACAACAAGATGAACAAACTTTGTAAAAGTTTTTTCATAAAATTAGTTTAGTTTATTAGTTTATCGCTAATCTATAGAAAAGTATAAAGTAATGCAAATTTTACCTAAATAATTTCGACTGATTAAGTAGCTATTAACTTACTAAAACGATTTTCTAGGTGAAAAGCTATTTGAAAAAACGCTTTGTTTATTCTGAACTAAAATCTGAATGGAATTGTACTAAAAATTTAATGATTTGCTTTAGAAATATCAATTGAGGATAGCAATTGACTAAAAACTAATGCTAAAATGTTAATCCGACTTAACAACCATTTTAATTAAAAGCTTAATGGGTTATCTGATTGCTGATAAAAGGATATGGTTTTGCTAAGGTGCGCAAGATTATCGAAGATTGCTAAAGGGTATTAAATAAAAACCCCCAATAATCTGATTATTGGGGGGGTTGGAGGGGTGTTGTTTTTTATTGATTCTGGTCAGCCGTAGTTAGAGATTTATTAGAATCAAACTCTGCTTGAGGAATTTTTAAAGTTAAACGGTTAGAGTTTGCCGGGAAGCTTATTTGAGCACTAACAACGTGACCGTTACTTCTTGCATAAGCTAAGTTACATCTCTTGATATCTAAGAAAGCAACACCAATTTCACCAAACAACTCTTTTCTTCTTTCTAATAAAATTTCGTTAATTAAAGCAGTACCAGTATTACCAGATGCAACAGCTGCTGCGTCTCTGTTTTTCTGAACTGCAAATAACACTGAACCAGCAGTAGGATCATTTAATCTTGCTTTTGCTTCTGCTTCGATTAAATACATTTCAGGACTACGCATCATCACTAGATAATCTGTAAAGTTTGTTGTCGTACCAAATTTTGTCGTTTTAAATTTCTTCACGCCAACGTAAGTGGCACCAGCTGGAGTAACAAACTTCGATGTTCTAGCATCCGTCGCTGAGAATTGAGCGACAAAGTTAGGGTCTACAAAAAAGTTAAAATAACCTGTTCCAGATGTTCCCCAAAATGCAGATGGTGTTCCATAGTAAATTGTTTGATCTGCCGCCTGAGGAAAACCCCAGATTACTTCTTTTTTAGCTGAAAAATCAGAAGTCATTGTTGTTGACAATTCAGAAACGGTTAGAGGGTATGATGCTCTTGCCGCTTGTGCAGCAGCGATAGCTTTAGTTAAGTAAGAATTATCAACCATACCCATTTCCAAATAAACACGTGCCAACAAACCGTTAACAACATCTTTATTGATAACATCTTTGATACCTCTTGTAGTTGCAGAGTTCGCTGCTGCATACTCAAGATCGCTCAAAATTAACTTATAAACATCCCCAATTTTCGATCTTGGATTACCAGTTGTAGCCGCCGTTGTAGGTGTAGTATAAATTGGTAAACCAGGTCCATTTGGGTTTTCACTGTATGAGTGAGCAAATTCTCTTACTAACTCAAAATAGCACCATGCTCTGAATGCTCTAGCTTCTGCAGAAAACTGAGATTTCGCAGTAGTAGATAAGCTACTTTTTTCAACACCGTCAATAACAACATTTGAAGCATTAATAAAATCATAAAAGAAGTTCCAGGTAAATGAAACTCTTCTGTATGAAGGTTCACGGTTATCTTGCAAATAATCAAAATTATACCAGTTTCCGTCAGGCAAGCCTACATCTAAACCTTTTGCTTCGCGAGCGAGGTTAACTGATGCAATGCCCCATACGTCAGTTGATGAGCCATATTGAACCCTCAAAACTCTGTACATTCCGGATAAATTTGCTCTAACGCCCGCTTCTGTAGCGAACACGTCAACTGCAGATACTGCAGTTGCCGGTTTAGGCTCTTCTAAAAAGGATTTCTTACATCCTGAAAATAGAACACTTGATGCAATAGCAACTAAGAGTGTGCCTTTTACTATATTTTTCATAATAATAATTTTATTTATAATTAATACTAAAAACCAACGTTCAAGCCAAAGGTGAATGTTTTAAACGTAGCAGAACTTTGTGAAGTTACTCCATCGATTGAAGTCTCAGGGTCTGCACCTTGTTTCAATTTAGATATTGTCCAAAAGTTGTCACCTTGTACATAGAATCTCATTGATTTAACAACATTTTTAGTCTTCGCAATTACCGATTGTGGTAATGTATAACCTAAAGTTACGTTTCTTAATCGTAAATAATCACCACTAAATAAGTGACGTGTTGAGGCGCTACCATAGTCACTATTTCCAAATTTCAATGCAGGAACGTCTGTAATCTGACCCGGAGTTGTCCATCTGTTCAAAATATCGGTGCTTAAAGCGGCGCCAACACTTGAAAATCCGTGCATCAATGAAATATAGTCGCTATCCAAGATTTTACCTCCAAGAGAGAAATTAAATAATGCAGATAAATCAAATCCTTTATATTCAAAAGTATTAGTAATACCACCTGTTACTTTAGGTAAAGCGGAACCTTGTAATGATCTCCTTGCAGTTGCAATAGCATTTACGATAATTGTGCCTCCAGGGTTGTTCGGATCATCAGCATACCATTGTGGTTTACCATTATCAGGATTTACTCCAGCCCATTCATAAGTATAGAAGTCATATAACGGAACACCCACTTCTAGACGTTTAGTTCCAGAAATGATAAAGTTTTGAGGTAATGCTGTAATTCGGTTCTTTAATGTTGCAATATTTAAATTGGTAGACCATTTAAATGCACCAGTTAAGTTTTTTGAATCAATTGTAAATTCGAAACCTTGATTTTTAATTTTACCAACATTGTCGTCAATTGCAGTAAAACCACTAGAGTTTGGTAAAGGTCTTGAAAATAATAAATCGAAAGTATTTTTATTGTAGTATTCGATTGATGCAGAAATTCTATTTTTCAAAACTGCAAAATCTAAACCTACGTTAAATGTGCCTTGTTTCTCCCAGGTAACATCCGGGTTTCCTAAAGTTGTTAAGTAAACTCCAGGATTTGATAAATCTGGGTATAAAGTTGAATATGAGCTAATGTAAGGGAATGAACTTGTTAAACCTTCGTTACCGATTTCTCCATATGAAGCACGAAGTTTTAAATAATCAAAAACTTTTTGATTAGCCATAAAGCTTTCGTTTGAGATAACATATGAACCTCCAACTGAATAAAAAGTACCCCAACGTTTGTCAGCCGCGAAACGAGTAGAACCATCTCTTCTAATCGATCCTTCTAAGTAATATTTGCTGTCATAGTTGTAAGTTGCACGAGCAAAATAACTCTCAATCCTTCTTCGTACTGTTCCTGATGCTGCAGTTTCTTTAGTTGAACCAGGGGATACTTCGTAAAGTCCTGGTGCTGGAAAACCTGTTGTACCGGCAGATAATGTTTCGCTTTTATAATCGTATGCTTCCGTACTTGCAATTGCGCCTAATCTGTGTTTACCAAAGCTTTTGTCAAAACTTAACATGTTGTTCCATGTCCAGTCTGTTAATAAGTTTCTTCCTCGTGTAACACGACCTCCAACAGGAGCTGCATCGCCCAATAATGGATTTGCATATACTAAAGTTGAACCAACGTTTCTGTTAATACCAACATTTGACTTGAATTTCAAAAAATCCGTAAAAGCAACCTCAGTGTAAGCATTTAATGAAGATTGAATACCTTCAGATGTATTTTTATCTAACTGTTGAAGGGCAATTGCATTAGTATTTGCTGCCGCAGGACGGCCGCTGTTATATGCCTGGCCAGCAACCGAACCACCGAAATCGTATATTGGAGCACCAGTTGCATCTAGCACTAAAGATCCGTTATTATCTCTTCTATATAAAGGATAAATAGATGATACAATACGAGCAAATTGAACTGCATTACTAAATGCACTACCTGATTGAGATGGTGTATTTGTTTTAGTAGCAGCTAATGATGAGTTTAAACCTACCTTTAACCAAGATCTTAAATTTGCGTCACCATTAAATCTTGTTGTTAAACGATTGTAGTTTGAATTTTTTACTGCACCATCTTGATCCAAATAATCGGTAGATAGGAAATATCTAAATTTATCCGAGCCACCTTGGATATTTAAACCTACATTTTTACGTCTGATGGCAGAGTTATTACCTTCTTTTGCCCAATCTGTGTCCCACAACAATGAAGCGCCCGGTACTAAGTTACCATTAGCATCAATTGGATTTGCTACATTGTATGGATTGTATTTCAATCCATAGGTGTTTGCAGTACCAGTGATTAAGTTTGTTGATGCATACTGACCAGGGTTAGCAATACCTAAACCAGTTGCGTAATTTTTTTGAGCCTCCCAAGCCAATTTCATATAATCTTCTGATGAAACGTATTTGTACTCATCAACTGCTCTGGAAGAAACACCATAGTTCGCATATGCATTAATAGCAGCTTCACCGTTTTTACCACGTTTTGTGGTAATTAAGATTACACCATTTGCAGCCCTTGAACCATATAATGAAGTTGCAGCAGCATCTTTAAGCACCGTCATACTTTCAACATCATTTGGACCGATACTATTTATGCTTCCTGAGTAAGCAAGACCATCCAATACAATTAGAGGCTCAGCGCTAGCATTTACGGATGCAACACCACGTATACGAATTGTTGGGTTTGTTCCAGGCTGACCGGAACCATTGATAACCAATACTCCTGTAGCTAAACCCTGTAAACCTTGCGTTACAGATGTAACCTGCTGTTTTTGTAATTGAGTTGCACTAACTGTTGTGAGAGATCCTACAACATCTTGTTTACGTTGAGTTCCGTACGCAACCTGAACAACGTTTACATCTTGCAATGTATTCGCATCAGGTGCTAGTGACACATTTAAAATACCTGAAGAAGGTATATTTAAAGTTACGGAAACATGTGCTAAATAAGAAAACTGTAGTGAACTAGTCGAAGACGATACCTTAACTGAATACTTACCGTTACCATCTGTTTGAGCGCCACTAGAGCCACCTACAGCTTTAATAGTTACTCCTGGTAAAGGTAAACCATCCTCTTTAGAGGTAACTGTACCAGTAACTGTTCGTTCCTGAGCTATTGCAGAAATTGCAATAAACATCAACACGAACAAACTTTGTAAAAGTTTTTTCATGAAATTTAAGTTAGTTAATATTTAATTTGTTAAAAGGCCTTAAATATATGGTAGATTTTACCTTATTTAACAAATTTTAACATCACTAAATTATACTTTACCAAATAATGACAAACAAAGCATTACTATATGTGTTTAATTAAGTTATTTTCTGTGAATCCAGAATAATCTATCATTAAATTTTATCATTTTTTTATAGAAAAAGTTAGCCATTCCAATAATCACCTATAAACATCATTAATAAAAAAGCCCTCAGTAGTTTAAAACTACTGAGGGCTTTTTTTAATTTCGACAAATATAGAAATGGGTTTACTTAAATATTAGTTGGCCTTAATGTTGTAATATACAGTACTATAAAGACTAATTTGTTCACCTCCTCCATCTACAATCGATACGGGTAATACATATTTAGTATTCGTTGTTCCAATTAAAGATGAGTTGATTTTGAAATTAACTGTTCCTGTACGCTGGCCTGCAGGAATTGTAATCTGAAGGCTTGACACAGAATAGCCATTACTAGGAATCAACACATATCCTCCTGTTGGAACAGCCGTATTCAATTTTCCAATTGCATCATTGGCATTAATGCCCAAAGTAACCGTTAAATCACGATCCAATGGTTTAGGGGATGCAATATTCACAACAACTGGCAAATCTGAAGGTGTAGTGCTTGAGGCATAAGTTTTTGCTACAACCTTTACGCCCGTTTCTTGGTTTAGAGCTGCCAGCGGCAACTCAACCATCGTTCCAACCTTGCTAAAGTCTACATAGGTATCTTTTGATTTTAAGCATGAACTTAAATTTAAAGCCAGACCAACAAGCAAAACCGGCAACAACTTATTTATATTAATTTTTTTCATCGTGATAATTATTTAGCCCAAAATATTTTGGATGTAAATTGATTAATAGTTCCTTGTGCTTTTAGGTTATCGCCGTTATTCGCCAATTCTGTGGCTGGGTAAAATATACGGGTTGGCACTACAGGCTGAGTTGCCTGGGTAGAAACAGGAATATCAGCAGGAAAACCGGTTCTTCTATATTCATTATAAGCTTCGATATTACCATAACCACATAGAGCAGTCCATTTCTGGTTGATAATTGCAGCCAACTTATCAGTAGAAGCAGTCCAGCTAACATTAGCTACAGGTTGTGCATAGTAAGTTGCAGCTGCAGTCGCCGCATTAGGAACGGCCAAAGTTGTAAATGAGGCTGTAATCCCATTCTCATACAAAGTTTGCGCATTACCGGTTAGCAATCCATATAGAGATGCTTCAGACTGTAGAAACAAAGACTCGGCAGAACCCATCATAACCGCATCCTGCGTAGCACCTTTTAAAAGGCCAGGACCAATGCTGCTCGTTTTAGGATTATTGCTTGGAGCTGTAGAACCATAAATATTTCCAAAGAAAGGAATTGTAGGGTCGGTAGGCGCTGTAGCAGGAGCATATAATCTTGATAAGCGTGGATCATTGGTACTTCTTAATTTGTTAATGGCATAAGCATTTGCTTTATAATAATCACCTGGCAAAGAAACTGCACCAGTAGCATTGAATCCATAACTAACATAGAACGGGTTTTGTTTACCACTATTGGCATCATCATTGGCATAACCGGGATTTATAGCTGCTTGGAAAGTCTGATCGATAAAACCATCTGCAGCAGTAGCTGCGATAGCTGTTTTTAGAGCTGCTTGTTTAGCTGGTAACTTATTCCATTGTCTAATTGCTAATCTCAGTTTTATCGTATTTGCAAATTTAACCCAGTTCGTCATAACACCTTTAAACATTACGTCCGATGTTCCAGGGTTTAATGCAGAACCTGGGGCAGATTTAATGGCTGCGATTGCCGCATCAAGCTGTTTAATCAAGTCATCATAAATTACGTCACCATTATCATAAGCTGGGAATAAAACATCGGGTGCTTTAAATGCCTGGCTGTAAGGAACGTTATTATAAGTATCTACTAAAGTTTGAAACTCGAACGCCTTCATAATTTTAGAAATCGAAGAGAAATATACTAAAGTAGGATCAGCAGCGCCTTTCTTTTCCAAATCACTATAATTAGAAAGATTTAGATAGAACTGCGTCCATATCTGGTAAGCAGTATTGGTAAAATTGTTTGTGTTAAGCGCCGAATTCGGAACATAATTGCCACTTGGCGTCCAGTAACCCATCCAAACACCTGTAGTCGCAGCATAAGCTCCTGTAGTTAAACTAATTGCTCCAGCTGCAGTAGTATTTGCATTGTATAAATTTGCAGAAACAACAAGTGCACCAGATAACTGAAACTGAGGTGTTGCTGTAGAGGGGGTATTAGGATTTTCTTCCAAACTCAGGAAGTCTTTCTTACAACCAGTTATACTGATTAGGGCAGAAAGTGCTATGATAGAAAATATCTTTTTCATAATTGTTCTTTAAAAAATTACCTGAAGGTTAGCACCGAAGATTCTTGTTGGAGGCGTTTGATTAGCATTGGTTACGCCTGTTGCATTTGATGTATCCAAATTATATTCAGGGTCTGTGTAAGGATTATCCTTCGGTCTGAACAAGAAAAGATTCCTTCCTGTTAATGAGAAGTTTAATCCTTTAATTGCTTTCGTTTTGTTAATAAACTGAGTTAGATTAAAATTCAGTGTTAACTCTCTGATTTTCCAAAAAGCTGCACTTGTTACGAAAGGAGTAGATGCTGCTCCATAATTCGAAGCTTGCCAGAAACCATAATTACCGTCAACAACCGGAACTGTTGTGTTTGGAACAAAAACTCCCGGAGAAGTTTCGATTACAGAATTAGGGTAAATAAAACGTTGACGATCTGCAGATGCGCTTGTTGCAGAAATACCACCAAAATCCAATGTAGAAGCAATAGAATTTAAGATAACAAAACCACTTTTGTATTCCGCAACTGCCGATAAAGTAACAAATTTATAAGTAGCAGACATGTTTAAACCTAAAACATATTTAGGTGTTGTTCTGCCAAAATTCGTTAAACCCGAACCTAATTGAGGATAACCAGCTGTTGTACCGCTGGCGTCAACAACAACTCTTCCTTGAGCATCACGTCTGTAGTCAGTTCCTAATAATGATGGATATGGCTGGCCAACAACCGCATAAACAGAGGTTGTTGTTCCTTGGGTAATTTGAAATTGAGAGCTACCAGGAAGTAATGAAATAACCTCTGAATCATAAATACCTAAATTTCCACCTACTTTTAACCCAACAGCATTTTTAGCTGCCGATAATACCGTTCCATTTAGTTCAAATTCGTAACCACTGTTTTGGATTTCACCCGCATTGATGGTTGCCTGGTTAAAGCCCGTTGAAGCTGATGTTTGAACACTTAAGGTTTGATTTTTACTATTTTGCTTGTAGTAAGTTGCACTCAAATTTAAGCGGCTATCCAATAAGCCCAACTCAACTGCAAATTCTTTTTCATTAATAAACTCAGGCTCTAATAATGGGTTGTTGTTTGTGGTTCCTAAAGATAAACCGCCTAAACCGCCGTATGGAAACCCAGGAGTTGAACTGAACACGTTATTGATTGAATAAGGAGAAATACTTACCTGACCAACTTTAGAAACAGCTGCTCTTAATTTACCATAAGATAAAATTCTATTGTTTTTTAATCCTTCGAAAGCATTGGTAAACACAAATGACCCCGAAATTGATGGATAGAATAGTGATCTTTTTGTTTTTGATAAACGTGAATCCCAGTCATTTCTTCCGGTAGCCTGGATGAAAGCAATATCTTTATAGCCAATATTTAATGCACCATAAACACCTATCTGACGAACGAAATAATCATTCTGAGATACCGTTGGGGCGCCTGATATTAAACCAATATTATAAAAATCTGGTATTAAAAGGTTTGCACTCTGATCATTTTGAGTACGTGCTTTTGTTTGCCAAATGGTATTACCTAATAATAGGTCAGTTTTAAAATCATCGAAAAAAGTATGATTAAACTTTAAGAATACATCTTGTTGCAAACGGGAAGAACCTTGATTATTCAGCCCGTTATAATTGGTTGTTCCATCTCCAAATTGGGTATAATCCTGAACAAAACCTGGCGATTTACGCGATGCGCCATAACGAGATGGGATGTTACTTACACCCAGCGGATCAGATGCTGCATAAGCAGAAAACTGAACCTCTTTTCTTGTTGCTTTGTAATTGTTAACACCAAAGTTTTGCGATAAGCGATAAGTTGCATCAAACCATTTGGTAGGTTTTACATTCAAACTGATGTTGCCTAAAAAGGTGTCGCCTTTACGGTTTATCCTTGAGTTTTTTATCTGCCAGTAAGGATTGACGTTATATGCACTATAATAATCGTTTGGATTATAAAACTTGCTGTTGTCTCCCTCTGCTAAATCATTAATATTAATGAATGCAGGCATTTGAAACAAGTTAGCATATAAAATTTGTGTTGTAGCGTTTGTTGAGTAGTTAACGCCGAAAGTGCTAGAGCTAGAACTAGTATAGCCAACAGAATAGTCTAACTTAAAGATTCCATAAGTTTTAGTACCCGAAGCTCGTAAAGAAGTTCTTTTCGATAAATCATCAGGAACAACACCTTTGGTATACACATTTTGAGCCGAGAAATAAAAATTGTTATCCGCATCTCCACTTTGATAAGAAAGATCGTTCTGCTCCGTTAAACCAGTTTTAAAGAAAGCCTTTATAGGACTTTCGTCAAGTGGTGAATAGGTAATAATGTTTGTCTCTCCATTAGCAAGAGGAGCTCCAAGTTGGTATTGCGCTCCATTATAAGCCGGACCATATAATTGATTCTCGTATCCTGTAAAAAGCGGGAATCCAGTGTTTGCATCACGGAAACCATCAGCAACGGTTTCACCACCGTAAGGCCCGAATTTTGTCTGAATATCTGGAAAATAAGATACTTTATTCAGCTGGAAAGAGTTAGCATAAGTAATTTTAGGCGTATTGGCTGCAGAACCTCTTTTAGAAGTAATAATTAAGGCACCGTTGGATGCTTCAGAACCATATAACGCAGAAGCACTGGAACCTTTAAGCACCGTTACATCTTCTATATCATTTGGGTTAATTGCATTTAAAGTTCCTCCAGGAATTGGAACACCATCCAATACGATCAATGCGTTGTTGTTACCGTTTATAGATCTCGCACCACGTAGGGTTATTCTCACGGCAGGATCAATACCGTTGTTAACAGTATTAACCTGTAAACCCGCAACCTTGGCTGTTAAACCGTTAGCAATGTTAGTTACATTTGTTGCCGTTAAATCTTTAGCAGTTACAGTAGTTGTGGAATAACCAATTTCTTTGGCTTGTCGTTTAATCCCCAAAGCACCTGTTACAACAACTTCACCGAGTTGTTTGGTATCAGAAGCGAGTGTTGCATTAACAACATTTGAGGAGCCGACAGCAATTTCTCTGGTCGCAAATCCTAGACTGGAGAATACCAGTGTTGCCGGACCGGCAGGGATGGTAAGGGAATAATTTCCATTAGCACCTGTAGAAACACCTATAGATGTTCCTTTTACTTTAACACTTACTCCCGGAACAGGCAATTTGTCGTCCGAAGAAATAACTGTACCAGTAATTGTTCGCTCTTGTGCCGCCGCCGTGAAGGCAACAAACATAAGAATGAACAAACTTTGTAAAAGTTTTTTCATAATTAGTTGTAGGTTAGTTAATAATAGTTAAATATTATACTAAAGATATAGTTAGTTATTTATATCTCATAATTTTTTTTAACATATTTTAACATCTGAATTAAAATATGTTAAAAAAATTTATTAAAGGTGCAACCAAAGGGGTTTTTAGTTAATAAACCCAAATAAATCGTTGTTTCACACCAACTTTCTGGGTGAAATCAATCCGGGCTTTTACAGAAAAAACTGAATCGTAATTTTGACCATTATAACTTGCTGGAATCCAATCTAAATCGAAAGCTTTTTCAGAGATAACTAAACGTTTAACAACATCTAAACCATCGGCTTTGTAGCTGGCTTCGTATGTTGGTTTTCCAGACTTATCGATTCTCGTAATCAAATCAACGTCCAAAGTTCCATCAGCACTTTTATTATCTTTTAAGATTAGTCTTTTCAATTCTGTGCCCAATAAAGAAATATATTGGTCTACCGAAGCAATCGGGATGGGAATACTTGCATTTTCCTTAATTTTCGGATCTGTTGTTTTAACATCCACGGTTAACCTGTTAATGCTTAGTGTATCTAAAAACACCAGTTTTTTGAGATCGTAGTTATACCTTAAAAAAACTTTACCATTATCGTTAAAGGCATACCAGTTTCCACTCCTTTCATTATTTTTATACAAACCCCGCAAAAAAACTTTGTCTTCATCTTTCACGATAGAATAAGGGCCATCGAGTTTTTTTGAATCATTGATTGCATAAACAACCTTAGTTTGATCTGATAAGGGAATGGTTTTCTGCTCCTGGGCTTGAGCAACGCAGTAGGAAGAAAGGGTAAATACGATGGCTAAATAGATTTTTGTTTTCATAATGGTTAGTGTTGATTAGTTAATTTGTAATATAAATATAAGAAATAATTGTTAGGATAAACTCCAAAAAAAATGCCCTTTGAAAAATATCAAAGGGCATTTTTATTAGAGTTTAAAATTCTACCTAGAAGATTTATATTTAATCACTAATGAATAAACCCGTTTTGCACCGGTTTGATTCCAGTCGAAATTTAAAGTGAAAGTTTTGGTTGCCGGGTCATATTTGTTTACCGAACCTGGAATGTTAGCAAGAGTAGCATTACCCAAAGCTTTCATTGTAACCAAATTGGTTGCAGGATCTACAGTTGCCTGTAAGTTATCTATACCCCCAACTCCAGAATTATTACCAGCCCATTTTAAATTTCCAATTTGAACTGTGTTTGCCCCCACTGTGGTAAGGGTCAAGTCCGCATTGGCTACTGTGCTGCCATTTAAGGCATCGCCAACAGTTGGTGTCGTTGGACTACTGTAACGCTGAACAAAGCTGCCTGCCTGCATTGCATAAATACCATCATAAGTATTTTTAGCGCTAACATTTAACAGAATCGTGTTGAAATTGCCACTGATAATACCAGATGAGGCTGATGTAATTGTTAATGGCAGAACCTCAGCTGCTGCTAAATTAAATGTTGATGGTTTTAACAAAACATTGAATGTAGCTTTGCTTGTTCCTGCCTTAATTACCACTTCAGTTGCAGAAAGCGAATAGCTACCTGATTGAAGCATTGTGTAAGAATTATTTGTTGCAGTATTATACTCTGTAATTTTTGATAATGCGCCAACAGCAATCTTAACGGTAATATCCTGAGGAGCAGTTGCTTCCGGACCAGAATAGCTTACCGTTACAGGTAAAGTTGGCGTGCTTGCAAACTCATAAGAGAAAGAATACATAGGAGACGGCGTGCCATTCTGAACAATTTGTGCAGGGTTGGCAAACTCGATAACGTTATGTCCTTTCGCTGGATCCAATACCAGCCTGTCGTCTTTTAAACAAGAACTTAGCGATGTTACAGCAAGCAAAAGCGCTAAAGATTTTAAAATATTTTTTTTCATGTCTTTATTAATTTAAGTCCCAGAAAATACGTGAACCAAATAATGTTACAGTAGGAACATTTGTTGGGTTTAATGTGTATTCCGATGAAGGATAAAGTACTCTTCCTAATAATTTATCAGGACGTGTTGATACTGATTGTTTAGATGCGAAAGTTAACAATGCATCTTGAGAACCATTAACAATTGTTGGGTAAGTTGTACGTTTAAACTCATTGAAAGCCTCATCAGAGTGGATAACATTTAATGCAATATATTTCTGTGTGATAATTGCTTCAATTTTTTGCTCTGTAGTTGTTGCTAAGTCAAAGTTTGCAAGTCTGCTTGCAGTATTTGCAGTTAAATATGTTGCAACATCAGCAGCAACATTTTTACTGCCATCTACAACGTTACTTTGGTTTTGATACAAGTAGTTGAAAGATGCTGTAATACCAGCTTGAAAAGCAGTTTTAGCATTTCCAGTTAAGTAACCTCTGGTATAAGCTTCGGCTTGTAAGAAATAACTTTCAGCAGCTAAAATCATTGGCTGACCTTGAGATGGGCCTTTTGCAACACCCAATCCAGGGGTATTGGCATCTGCACCTGTAAACCATGATGTAGAACCTGCAGGCGGTACTTGTGAAGATACTGTGTTTTCTTCACCTAACTGGTTCAATGCAGTATTTGGAAAGCCTCTGTAGATAACACCACCACGTCCTGGGTCAGTTAATTTGGTTCCGTTATAGAAGGTAAAAATCCATCTTGTTGGAATTGCCTGAGCCTGTGCTCTTGTATTATCACTATTAAATGCAAGTGAACCGTAATTTGGGTTTTGTCGGCCAGACTCTTTTACATAGCCAGGGTTAACTAATGCATCAGTTGTTAAGAATCCAATTGTCGTGTTTAAAGCTGCAAATTCAGTTGTTGCATAAGATGACTGAGCTGGAACGCCGGCCATTTTAATTAATAACTTTAATTTTAAAGTATTTGCAAACTTTTTCCACAAATCCATATCACCTTTAAACATCGGGTCGGTACTGGCTACAATTTTATTAGCAACTGTACCACTTTGCGCTGTTGTAATCGCTGTAATCGAAGCCGTTAACTGTGAAATTAAGTCTTTATAAATATCCTCAGCCTTATCGTATTTTGGAGTTAAGTTTCCATTTCCTTTTAAAGCATCTGAATAAGGAACATCATTGTACTGATCAACAACTTTAGCAAACATGTAAGCTTTCATTATTCTTGCAATTGCTGTAGAATAAGCTAGTGATGGCGTTCCTGCCGTATTATCGATTACATACTGGTAATCTGTTGCATTATCGTAAGAAGACGAGAAGCCGGTAACAAAACTTCCCGCTGTGTAAGCGTAAGTTATACCAGAACCGTAACCACCTACACCATAAATATTGGCAGCAAATCCACCTGGAAAGTAATAAGCGCTATTTAATGATTGAGTAATTGAAGCCGAACCAACTATCGCCTGTGGCAAAACAAGTGCAGGCGTTGAAGTGGTTGCGCTGTTTGTATTTGTATTTATATCAAGATACTTTTTGCAGGATGAAAAGCCAACCGCAACAGCACCTATTAATAAAAGGTTTAAAATCTTTTTCATATTAATGTGTGTTAAAATGTTAATGATAGAGTAGCTCCGTAGAATCTAGCTGGAGGTGTTTGGCCTAAGTTAACAATACCGATACCATTATTATCAGAACCTGCAGAACTGTATTCAGGATCTGTGTAGATATTTGTATTAGGAGTCCAGATAAATAAATTTCTACCTTGTACGCTAATTCTTGCTGCTTTCACATATTTCAAGCTGCCTAAAACCGATTTAGGAATATCATAACCTAATGATAATTCTCTTAACTTCCAGAATGCTGCAGAGTAAACATAGTTCGTTGCTACACCTGTGTTAGTAGGACCATTAGTCCAGAAATCCACCCCACCAGTTCTGGTTGTAATGTTTGTGTTTTCTACGTAAGTATTAGTAGCCGGATCTAAATATGATGAATTTGGAACAACGAAACGTTCACGGTTAAAATATGTTGTTCTGATACCTGCACCAGAGAAGTCATAACTACCAGAACTTTGAGCCATTACGAAACCACCTCTGTATTCAAATAAAGCCGATAAGCGGAATCCTTTGAAAGATGCTGTTGCATCTAAACCTAAACGATGTTTTGGTTCTGTGTTTCCTAAAACATATACGCCTGTTGTGGCACTAGGGAAACCGGTAATGCGATCAACAATAATTCTTCCTTGATTATCTCTTACATAATCAGTTCCTTTTAAAGATGGGAAAGACTGGCCTTCAATTGCCCAAACTCCGATACCTGTAGTACTAGAACCAGAAAGTGAGATTTGAGTTAAGCCATTACCAATAGAAGCTACTTTGTTTTGATTATAGGTGTAGTTTGCACCAACTGAAACCTCCAGGCCATTAACTGCATTTCTAACCGGAACAAGTCTAAGTGATGTTTCAATACCTTTGTTAGTTACTTCACCAGTATTTGTTAAGAATTTGTTGAAACCTGTTGAACTAGCAACGTCAATTGGCACAGTTTGATCTGTAGTGCTTGTATTGTAGTAAGTGAAGCTACCTGTGATTCTTGATTTATATAATGAGAAATCCACACCACCTTCGTATGCTAATGTCATCTCAGGTTTAATGTTTGCAGATACGATTTGGTTGCCTAAAGTGTAACCAGGTATTCCTCCATAAGGATATCCATAACCAGATCCAAAAGTTGGCAATAATGCATAAGCGCCAAAGTTTGAATTGTTACCTAAGTTAACGTTACCCACTTTAGATACACCACCTCTAAGTTTTAAAGATTCTATTACTTTCGAGTTTTTTAAGAAAGGAATCGCATCAGACGCGATGAATGAAATATCTGCAGATGGATAGAAGAACGATCTGTTTTCAGGAGATAAAATAGATCTCCAGTCATTTCTACCTGTTACGTGCAAGTATAAATAATCTCTGAATCCTAAACGGGCATCACCATATAAACCAATTTGTCTGGCTTTAAAATTAGACTCGCCTGCACTAGGATTTTGCAAACCGTTTCCAATATTAAAAAACCCACCTTGTGCTAAACCACCATTTGTACCCACACTTACGTTTTTATAAGTATTTTGTCTAATAGTACCACCAGCAATAACGTTTAAAGTGAAGTCTTTAGAAAGTTTTTTGATGTATTGAGCAATAAACTCTGGGTTAATTTGAGTATTGTACCCTGAATTATCACTAACGCCACCAACGATGTTTGCAAAGTTTGGCGTTTCAGCTAATCTGTAGTCAGAATATGTGAATTTATCTGTTGTAGATTTACTTGAAAAGCTACGGTTTGATACACTTGCTCTAACTAATAAAGATAATTCTTTAATCGGGTACCATTTCAATTGTACGTTACCTGTTAAATAATCGTTGCGACTAATGCTACGGTTATTATTTAAAGCGAAGTACGGGTTTTGATAGTATTCATTGTAATATCCATCAGGAGTAGAGAATTTATCATTTTTATAATCACTATATCTAGTCAATGGAATTTGACCTGGTGATTGTAAAACGTTATCGAATACTGTACCAATTGCAGATGATTGATTATAACGATTTTGAACGTAGTTGGCATTGAAGCTAAAAGTAACGTTGTTACCTAAGTTACGTTCACCGTTAACACGCATTGTAAATCTGTTGTATTTATCGCCCGGTACAGTACTTTCCTGATCAAAATACTGACCAGAGAAATAATATGTTCCTTTATCATCACCAGAAGAAACGTTAAAATCTGTTTGATTTGAAACACCAGTTTCCCAGAAAGCATTTTTATTTTCCTTATCATTAAATGAGTAAGGTACTGATTGAATAGAACCATCAGCTAATGGCTTACCAATAGGACGAACAACACCGTCGAAAGCCGGACCATATTGCTGATTTTCGAATGGAGTATAAGTTGGAATATCATCGTTACCTGTACCCGAACCGAAACGCTCTTGCAATTTAGGCAAGAAACTTACCTGCTCAACATTTGTAGTATGGCTTACATTGATGGTTGATGTACCTCTTTTACCTTTTTTAGTTTGGATGATTAACGCACCGTTTGATGCATCTGAGCCATAAAGCGCAGCCGCACCAGCACCGTTAAGCACCTCAATGTTTTCAATGTCTTCAGGATTTAAATTTCCTAAGATATCACTTGGTACGATAACATTATCAACAACGACAAGCGCCTGGTTATTTCCAAGTAAAGAGCGGTTACCTCTTAAAACTAAACGTACACTTGGGTTAACACCGCTACTAACTGCATTTACTTGTAAACCTGCAACCTTACCTGTTAAAGCACTTGCAACGTTAAAAGCTTTACCTTGAGTTAACTCTTCAGCTTTTACGGTTGTAGATTGGTTACCTTGTTGACGACGTTGGATGCTGATACCTCCAGCGGTTACTACGACCTCGTTAAGAGAAGTTACATCTGATTTAAGAGATGCATTTACAACATTATTTGCTGAAATGACAAATTCTCTTGATTCATAGCCAAGAAAAGCAACAACAACTGTTTTGCCTCTTGCTGGTACACTTAATGAAAATTTACCGTTTGCGGTTGTTTGTGTGCCTAAAGTCGGGATTTCTTTTACCCTTACCGTGGCGCCCGGAATAGGAAGTCCATCCTCTTGTGATGTCACCGTTCCAGTTACTGTTCTATCTTGAGCGAATGCGGAAAATGCAAAGCACATCAGAATGAACAAACTTTGTAGAAGTTTTTTCATAATTTGAAAAATAGGTTAGTTAATGATTGTTTATTAAGGCGCTAAAATATAGTTACTTGGCTATAACACCAAATTTATTTTTAACAAAATTTAACATTTTACATAAAAAATAGCAAAATACCCCCCAAATGAGAAAAAATAAGACTCTAGCAAATCAACTTAGTATTTAGTTAAATGCTGTAGGAGTATTTTTATTTCTTTTGAATATAAAAGTCGGTTTTTGCACTTCATAAATTAAATTACGACAGTAAAATGAAACTAATAGCTGCAGAATATGATATTACCAAACAAAGTTTTACCATTTTCCCAAAAGTTTCTAAATAAAGGATCATTCGCCAGGTACACTATGCTACCTCTTCCTGAATCCTGAACACCGATTAGTAAGCCTGTCTTTAAATCTTCACGGACTTTCTTGCCGACAATACCAGCCATTAAACTCTTATCATTTAGCTGGCCAACATTCCATCCTTTGGTAAGGGGCTCGTAAATTTTTCGGTCTGTTTTTAGGGTGTAATATATTTTTCCTATACCATAAGCAAACGGATGAGAGGCATCTAAATTAACTTTATATATCGCACCAGGAATCGTATTTTCATAATCATCTCTGTCCTTATTTTTAAAGAGCAGTTTACTTGCCTCGGGCTTTTCATCCTTTTTAACAACTGCCTCTTTCTTTTTAACATCGAATCCCTTTTTTTCCAGAACACTCTCAATGGCATCTTCCATTAGGATTAGCTTTCCACCTTTGGCAATCCATCCTTTTAAACCTTCATCTATAAAAGTGCTGTAATTTCCGTCGGGAAGTATTAGTGTATTAATTTTGCTGATGTCTAAATTATTAATGTCGCGGGCATTTATGATATTCGGTGTTAAACCTAAATCGTGTTCTAAATAATACCAAACTTCTCCAAAAGCAAGTGATGAAACTTCGTTTCCTGATACAAGAGCAACTTTCGGCTGCTTTAATATTGGGTAAACCGACGAACCGAAATCTTTGCCTTTATCTACAAACCCTGTTGAGATTGCCTGAATCGGTTTGTTTAATTGATTTGAGATCTGTACTACCTTACTCTTAAGGTCTTTGATGGCTTTTTCATTCTCCACCCGTAAAACAATAAGTGTTCCGGCCGGATAATCTTTTCCATTCACAGCAAACGGTTGATCTGCTTGCCTGACTTTTATATTTTCTTTTTGCAGGGCAATAAGCAATTGCAAATCTTCGCTATTTCCCCAGCCGAAAAGCCAGGCAAGCGGTTTATCTAAGTTCGAAGCTGTTGTTTTACTTTCTTCCAGGCTAGCATACTTTCCTTTGAAACTCTCTTTTGATGCATATGCCTTTAAACCATAAACATAAGGCAGCGCCCATGCGGTAATATCGTAGGTATTAGAATCTGTTACAAAAGTTTGCGGCTCCAGCAAAACATTCGCCAATACTGCCCTGGGTTGTAAAACGTTTACAATTAAATCATTTCTGCCCACGGTAAAGCTTTCCTCTTTCTTCGTATCGTAATCATATCCTCTTCCTGATTTATCACCACCAAAGGCAAACTCAATGTTATTTTTAGTTAACAGCTCAGCCAATTTCTTCAATCTGGAAATGTTATCAGGCTTGATAATGTAACTTTTATATACGCCTGGTGCCGTTGTTAAAGATTGCTGGAAATATTTTTTGTATTCCTCCAGCAACTTATTGTGGTTTTGTGATGTAATTTCTAAAGTGGACATGCCTGTTGTAAAGTGGTGTGCAATCCGATCTTTAAGGGTTAAAGTATCTCCATCATTCGTTACCACAGCTAAACCCGCCCGGATTCCACCCTGCTCGTAGGTCATTCCAATAGATCCGTTGTACAAAGGGTAAGTGTCTCCGTAAGAAGGATATAAAAGATCGAAGCGCTCTTTAGTAAAGTATTGCCAGCCTTGCTCATCGAAATATTTGGCGTTATTTTTACCAACTACGATCTGAAAGCTTTTTTGCCACGGTGTAATGTCTTGATGAACAGGTTCGGCCGCGGGCGCAAAGTAATATGGGTCATTATAACTTTGTTCATGAAAGTCTACATGAACCTGCGGCATCCACTGGTTATATAAAGCGAGTCTTTGTTTGCTTTCTATTTGAGTTTGCCATGCCCAATCGCGGTTTAAATCGAAATAATAATGATTTGGTCTTCCTCCAGGCCATGGCTCTATGTGCTCTCTTGATAAAGGATCTGAATTTGGTTTTTCGCCGACAACACTATTAAAATAATTTGCGTAACGATCTCTTCCATCAGGATTTAAGCATGGGTCGATAACAACAACCGTATTTTTTAACCATTCATTTGCCTGCTGATTTGTTCCTGAAGATAGATTATAAAGCATTTTCATAGCTGTTTCCATCGAATTTGCTTCATTGCCATGAACATTATAACTTAGCCAGAGTAGCGTTGGCTGCGATGTCAAATCTACATTAACGGCAGCACCTGTAGCCAACGATAAGTTATTTTTACGAATCTGTTCCAGCTTACTTATATTCTCCGCAGAAGAAATTATGGCGACAAGTAATGGTCTTCCTTCATTTGTTTTTCCGTACTCAATGAGCTTCACATTTTTTGATGCTGCTAAAGCTGTCTGCCTGAAATAGTCCGCCACTTTATAGTGAGGTGTAAAATGAGTTCCAAGTTCATAGCCTAAATATTCATCTGGCGATTTAACCTGCGCATGAACAAGAGTAATTATAGAAAGGGCAAATAAGCAAATAGTAAACAGTTTCTTCATAACTAATAAATTTATCTAATGTACTAATTTTGTTTTTTGTTGCTGCGAAAGCTTAATTTTACTGCAAATATTTTTCAATTAGTATGATCACGACCGAAGAATTATATAAAAACTATCTCGAAAATCCCCTTATCTCAACAGATACCCGAAATATAGCTGAAGGTTGTATTTTTTTTGCCTTAAAAGGCGATAATTTCAATGCAAATACCTTTGCATTGCAAGCGATTGAAAAAGGCGCCGCTTTTGCTGTGGTTGATGAAGCAGAATACGCAGTAAATGAGAAATGCCTTTTGGTTGCTGATGTTCTGTCTGCTTTGCAAGATTTGGCAAGGCATTACCGGAAACAACTTAATATTCCGGTAATTGGATTAACGGGAAGCAATGGCAAAACAACGAGCAAAGAGCTTGTTAACGCTGTACTTGCCGAACGTTACAAAACCTTTGCAACTTTTGGCAATTTGAATAACCACATCGGGGTTCCATTGTCTATTCTATCGATTAAAAATGATGTTGAAATCGCCATTATTGAAATGGGCGCCAATCATCAGAAGGAGATTGAGTTGCTTTGTACAATTGCGCAACCCACCCATGGAATTATAACGAATGTTGGCATGGCTCATTTAGATGGCTTTGGTGGATTTGAAGGCGTTAAAAAAGGAAAGGCCGAACTCTATTCCTATCTTAAAGAGACAAATGGCTATATCTTTATTAATAGGGATAATAATCATTTGATGGAAATGAGCCATGCTGAAGGATTATCCAAATTGATTTTCTATGGAACAGAGCTTGGCAATACAACTAAAGGAACTTTAAAAAGCAGCGACCCTTTCATTGAAGTTGAATGGACGAACCAGGAGCAATATTCGGAGGTAAAAACACAATTAACTGGTCGTTATAATTTTGAAAACATTCTGGCTGCGATTTGTATTGGCGATTTTTTTGACATGAATCCGGAAGAAATTAATAAAGGCCTTTCAAATTATGAACCGAAAAATAACCGTTCTCAACTAACAAAAACCGAAAGCAATACCATTATCTGCGATTTTTATAATGCAAACCCAAGCAGTATGTCGGCTGCGTTGAGTAATATTTCTGCATTAACGGCTAATAAAAAGGTTGCAATTTTGGGCGATATGTTTGAACTCGGACCTGAATCAGCAACCCAACATAAGCTTATTGCAGAACAAGCTATAAAAAGCGGTTTAAACGAAATTATATTTATTGGCAAATATTTTTGCGCTTTAAGAGATGAATATGATGCTATTTTTTTTGAAACGCCAAATGAAGCGGCGGACTACATCACTAAAAACAAAATAAAAGACTCTTTGATATTACTTAAAGGCTCGAGGGGAATGAAGCTTGAAGCTTTACTAACATATTTATAAACAAAAAATGCCCCCGAAACCTCAGGGGCATTTTTTTAAAAGTGCATTTTTCTTAAAAGGTACAGGCTATTTTGCCATAAATATATCTTCCGCTAAAACCAAACTGACTTACTGCTCTTGGATATAAAAACCGGCCGTTAGAGGTGTTATCTAAACTCCCGGAATATGTGCTTCCTGCAACCCCCGCTCAGGTTATTTACGTTATCACGAGGGTCGATGTATAATTTATCCGGGTAAACATCGAAAATATTATTTGCCCCTACCGTAACAGACCACATTTTGCTTGCTGCGTAGCTTACTGATAAATCGCTAACCCATTTCGGAGAAAAAGTTTGATCCATTTGTAGCGGTAATCCGTTTGATGCAATATTTGGATCAACTGCGTTCAAGTAGGTTACTTCGCCAAAGCGAACTGTTCTGGCCACAAAGCTTAATTTATCTACATTATAAGTTGCTGTAATATTTAACTTATTTTTTGGAACCGAACTCTCAAATCGGGAGCGTTCCAATCTATCGAATAGTTTAGCTTTGAGAGATGCATCGCTTTCTATTTTATCAGACCCTTTTATGCTTCTTACCACTGTTTTATTCAGGTTGCCGGCAACACTTAATATTAAATTGCTTTTTGCACCTAAGGCAAATTTATTTGTAAGCACAACATCTAAACCCGCGGTATTTGTAGTGATAGCATTAGTAAAAAACTGAACGCTATTAATTTGTGCATTTGGATCAACCGTGTTTAAAATTTGGTTTACTACACCTGTTGGAACCAAAACACCGTTAGAGCGCTCACGGGCATACTGGCTTGAAAAAACAATACGGTCGCTAATGTCAATGTTATATGTATCGATTGTAAAGCTGAACGTTTTGGCTATTCTTCCTGCTAAACCTAAACTGCCTGATTTAGAAATTTCGGGTTTCAATGCATCAACACCAAATTGTGAAACAATAGGATTACTATTATTAACTGTTAATACCTGAGTAGCCGCTGTACCCACAAACTGCGTACTCTCATTGTTAAAATATTGTTGATGTAAAGATGGCGCTCTGAAGCCGGTTGCGTAAGCGCCACGTAAAGAGATGTCGCCAAACAATTTAATCTTACCTGTAAATTTATAAGAGAAGTTCGAACCAAAATCGCTGTAATCTTCATAACGACCGGCAGCGCCAAAGGTTATTCTTTTTCCGAATTCTGCTTCTAAATCAGCGTATGCACCAATATTGTGTCTTGATTTATCCAACGCATTTGAAGGTTTAAACCCTGGAAATACCTGAGCACCTGAAGCGGTTGGCGAACCATTAATTGTACGGCCACCATTTGAATAAGACAATAGTTCACCTTCTTTAATCTGGTAATTATCTATCCTGAACTCGCCACCAAAAGCCGTATTTAATGATGTTAAGAAACCTCCATCAAAGGTATGTTTTTTGTTTAGATCGAGGTTTGTGGTATTTTGCCTGAACAGTAATTCGCCCGCATAAAATGATGTAGGGCTTGTACCAGTTGGCAAAGATGCGTTAACCGTATTGTCGATATTAAATTTAATGGTATTTTCACCGCTTGTATTGCTAAAATCATAATCCCAGGTACCAATTTTACCTCTTAAACCTGCAGAAAAGGAATAATCGTTGATTTTGGTATTGATAAATGGAAGAAATCCATTTGGATAGATTGATAAATCAATCTGCGTAGTTTGTGTTGGTAAACGATAAAAACCCGCTGCACTACCGGTTTTATGTGTAAAACCCGCAGCATAATAAAGTTGTGTCGTTGTACCAAAATTAAATTGGCCGTTTAAAAAGCCACCGCCATTTTGCGAATCAGAATTACCAACACGCATGTTGTTTCTATCTAAGCCATTTGCTAAAGCTCTGGCATCGTCAACTGCCTTTAAAGCTGCAAAACGGGCTTCGAAAGCGGCTTCGGTTTCCGTAGCACCTTTAGTTGGGTTTGCAGAGTATAATAGTGGCCTTGTATCTAAACCGCCTCTGTTTGTGTAGCCTCTTTTTAAATATTGAGCGGCGAAATTGATAAAACCATTATCGTTTTTAAATGCCCAACCCTTACTAAAATCTAACTGAAAAGTACGGCCATCGCTAAAATCGCGACCTAAAGCATTCGATGAAGATTGCCCAAATGATGTTGAAATACTATAAGGCGTTACTTTCTTTAAAACGATATTGATTACACCAGCAATTGCATCAGAACCATACTGAGCTGCCGCACCATCTCGTAAAACCTCTATTCTTTCGATGGCTGCAACCGGGATAGAGTTCATATCTGTACCAACAGAACCACGGCCAAAAGTACCGTTGATATTTACCAGGGCAGATGTATGTCGGCGTTTTCCATTCACCAAAACCAAAACCTGGTCTGGCCCAAGACCACGTAGCGAAGCTGGGTCTATATGGTCTGTACCATCGGCAACTGTTTGCCTGTTTGAACTGAATGAGGGCGCCACAAAATTCAGAATTTGTGTTAAATCTGTTTGAGCAAAGGCTTTAACATCTTTTGTTGTAATTAAATCTACCGGAACTACACTTTCGATATTTGTACGGGGAGTAGATCTCGAACCGACAACGACAACATCCTGTAATAACTCTTTAGCATCTGCCAGGGTAAAATCGAGTATTTTAATAGTATTATCTGCCTGAATAACAGCTTCACTAGAATTATATCCCGTAAATGACACACGAACTCTATAACTGCCAGCTGCTGGAAATTTTAGTGAATACAAACCATTTGCATCAGAAGAGGTACCAAGCTTTATGCCTACAACCTGGATGGTTGCGCCGGGAATAGAAACTCCGGCGGAGTCGGTAATCTTACCTTTAATACCCTGGGCAAACAATCCGCTAGATATTGTAAAAAAAAACAGGAAAAGGGAGATTTTGTGTAAAAATTTAATCATACGTTATTTGTTTAGTTAACAATTATAACATATTTATTACGATAACAAATATTTTACACAACTTTTTTGGATATAAATTCAATAAAATCGATTTACAAGCAGGTTAATCAGGATGTTTTATCGAGATTAATCATCAAAAAAATAAAAATCTATAGGAAAATCTGGGCTGAGCAAAAAAAACAACCATCATCTAACCAAAATACCAATATCGCTAACCTCGAGCAGCGGATTATCTCGCATATTTTGTTCAATTTCTATTTCAAATTGACCAGCATGCGCAAAATGATAGTTCGTTAGGAGTGGAAAAGTATAATTAAATACATTTCCCGAACCACTTCCAAGCCATTCGCCATCATTTTTAGCCAATTTATATTGGTAACGTTTTGTTACTTTATTTTTTCCATCCTTAAAATGAACGAGAATGAAGATATTGGCATAGCGATATGCTGCAGTATGCCTCAACTTGAAATAAATACTGTAAGGCTTACTGCTATCTTTAATTTCGAAAGGAACTTTCAGGTGATTACGATAAGTCCATTTCCTTTCAGGAATTTCAGCATTACGGTCGATAACGTTTGAGCTGCATCCTGATAAGAAGCCTGTAAAAAACAAGAAAGCTAGAAGTACAGCCGGTTTATTATTCAGCAGCCGGTTTATTATCAGAACCATTATTGTTATTTCTGCGGTTATTATTTTTCCTTCGGTTATTCCTGTTCCGGTTTTTGCCTGGCTCGGTTGTTTTTTCAACACCAGCAACTTGTCCGCCTTCGGCCTTAATTGTTGGCTTTGCCGGTTGGATTTGTTGCGGCTTTGGGCCATTTTGCGGCCTTGCATTTTGCTGCTGAGGTTTTTGCCCGCCTTGCTGCTGACCTTTAACACCGGTTTGTTGTGCCTTCTGCTGATTTGGGTTTTGAGGCTTTGGGCCCACAGGTTTATCATTTGCCGGAACTCTATCCCGGCGGTTTTGGTTATTATTGCGATTATTTTTCTGATTCTTATTCCTGTTTTTAGATCGATCGTCTAAACGGGTTAAACTATCCTGACCTACTACATTTTCGTAATCAAAAGATTTTTCAACAACAACAGGTGCCGCAATCTGAACAGCTTCCTCTTTTAAATTAGGTGCTTTTTTACCTGCCTTATTCATTGCCATGATTTCTTTAACACGAGCTGCTGCAACCGGAATCCAGTTTTCATCTCCCTGATAACTAAACCACATAATTTTTTTGAAAATATCAGTCTTTTGATGACGGGCATAACCCGCTTCAGTATCTAAATTTTCAATTCTATCCGGAATATCTTTCAAGGCATCCAAATAAGTATCAAGCTCATAGTTTAAACAGCATTTCAATTTACCGCATTGGCCGGCAAGTTTTAATGTATTTAACGAAAGGTTTTGATAACGAGCTGCTGCCGTAGAAACGGTTTTGAAGTTTGTTAACCAGGTAGAACAGCATAATTCGCGGCCGCAGGAGCCTATTCCGCCTAAACGGCCAGCTTCCTGACGCATGCCGATTTGACGCATCTCAATGCGAATGCGAAAACTTTCGGCCATCTTTTTAATCAATTCGCGAAAATCGACACGCCCGTCTGCAGTGTAGAAGAAAGTAGCTTTTGTTTTATCTGCCTGATAATCTACATCACTTATTTTCATTGATAAGCGTAAATCTAATGCCAGTTTGCGGGCTTTATGCATGGTTTCCCATTCCATTTCCTTTGCCGCATTCCATTTTTCTACATCAGCTTCTGTCGCTTTACGATAAATCTTTTTAGTTACCTGATCCAAGGGCGTTTTGCGTCTTTTCATCTGTACCCTTACCAGTTCTCCAGTAAGTGAAACATGGCCAACATCAAAACCACCGGTTGGGCCTTCAACAGCTACTAATTCACCAATTTCAAGATAAATGTTATCGTTATTTAAGAAAAACTCTTTTCTCGAACCTTTAAATTTTATTTCTGTAACCTGAAAAGGCTTATAGCTAGAGGGCATATCCAGGTTGGATAGCCAATCGTGAACTTCCATTGTTTGGCAACCACCGGTGCCACATGAGCCATTACTCTTGCATCCATTAGGGGTGCAACCACCACCTGTTGAACAACTTCCACATCCCATAATTAATTATATATATATTGAGTCCCCTGAGGGAGCGTTTTAAACTTGATAATTTTTACCAATTGTAAAGATACATCTAAAAACAGAATTTTAGGATTAGCATTTCTTTCTATATGGTAATGAGCTTTCTCTAACTCGGCAATTATCGCTTCTGCCATTGGCAATGTTAGTACATTTTCGCTTAACTTTTTTGCGGTTTCTAATGTTAATGGCGGTAATTTAACCAATTCTTCAGCACCGCTGATTATTAAGCAACATTCGCGTAGATAATTTACGCCATATTTTAAAAAATTCTTTTGATTCTCTCTTCCCCATTTTGCGGCCTCCTCGGTAAAATCTACCAAATCGGGCACTTTATTCCCATAGCCCATGCGGAGCCAACTTGTAAATGCACCAGAGCTATCACTTTGTAAATCAGCGGCGAGCGCTTTTGCCTCAATTAAATTCCCATCAGATAAAAAAGCATATTCGGTAGCCTGATTTTCATTTAAAGCACTATTTTGAAGCAAATAACCGCTTACCTCAGCACCAGCTAATTTGGGAATTTTTACTATTTGCGTTCGGGAAAGAATTGTAGTTAAAATCTGATCCTGACTTTGTGCCACCAAAATAAAAAGTGTATTCGCAGGCGGCTCTTCAATTAATTTAAGCAAGGCATTACCGGATTTATCAAGATATTCGGGCAGCCACATAATCAACACCTTTGTTTCTGCCTCAAATGCTTTGTAGCTCAATTTCCTGATGATATCATGGCATTCAGAAATGGGAATATTAGGCTGTTTATTTCCGGCATCGAGTTTAGAGCGCCAAATATCCATATCAAAATACAAATCCTGCATAATCATATTACGCCATTCATCAATATAGTTTTGCGAAGTATCTTCTTTACCCTTCGGGAAAAACGGATAAGAGAAATGCAGATCGGGATGAATTAAACGTTCAAATTTTCTGCAGCTAGAACAAATCCCACAGCTATCTTCTTCTTTTTTATCAAGACAATTTACATATTGTGCGTAAGCAATTGCAATCGGCAATGCACCAGAACCTATCGGCGATAAAAAAAGCTGGGCATGACTTACACGGTTTTCTTTAACCGTTTGCACCAACTGTTGCTTGATCTTTTCCTGCCCGATGATTTCTTTAAACTGCATTTGGTGCAAAATAAGAAATAGATATGAATTGTTGCGTATTTGAACCAAGAATTTGACTTTAACAAAACGACCAATGCTACCAAAAACGTTTACGAAACAGCCACGCTTTTTGTGACATTAATCAAAAAAAATTAACTTTTGCCCTTAATTTATATGCATGGATTTCACTACCTTTGAACCCCAACCGACCAACCAAAACTAAATATTGCCATTTCAAATGAACTTTTTAAAGTCTTTGTTATTGCTTTTTTTATTGCTCTCAACAATAACAAGCTTTAGCCAAAATAAAAGCAAAACGATTAAAATAATTGTTTTGAATGAAAAGAATTCTCCTTTTGAAGGAGCAACTGTGGAACTTTTACACGTTAAAAACCTTGCGCTTGTTAAGGCAACCAAAACCGATAAAAAAGGTACCGCACTTTTTATTCAGCCCGTTGCTGGAAACTACTTTTTTAATGCAAAAGCAGTTGGCTATGAACCACATAGAACCAGCGTTGTAAAATCGCCTTTCGTACTTTCTACCATGACAGTTAAAATTTTACCAAGTAGCCAGATTTTAAAAGATGTGACTGTTGAAGGCAGCAAACCGCCAATACAACACCTCCACGGAAAAATTGTATTGAATATTGATGCAGGTATAACCAACCTGGGAACCACTGTTTTAGAGCTGCTGGAGAAATCGCCGGGTGTTATGGTGGATAAAGAGGGAAGTATAAGCCTTCAGGGGAAATCAACCGTATTAGTAATGATTGACGAGAAGCCAACCTATTTATCGGGAAGCGACTTAACAAATTTACTGGCCAGCATGAGCTCGGCACAAGTGAGCCAAATTGAGTTGATAACAAATCCTTCCGCAAAATATGATGCAAGCGGAAATGGTGGGATTATCAATATTAAAACTAAAAAAAATACGCAGGAAGGATTTAACGGAACCTTATCTGTTATAGGTGGATGGAGCAGGGATTATAAAAACAACAATAGCGCCCTTGTTAATTACAGAAAAAATAAAATAAACACCTTTGCAACGATTAGCGTTAATACAAATAATAATTTCACCGATATTAATGCAACCAGAAACTACTTTTCGCAGGCTAACGGCACTGGCGGATTACTAGATCAGACTACGGCCATTAAAAACTTAACTCATTACAACTTTTTAAAAACAGGTGTAGACTTCTATGCATCGCAGAATACAACACTTGGTCTTTCATTAACAGGAACTTTAATTAAAAGGGATGGAAGCAGTGACGCCATCGCCATGTGGAAAAAGCCTTCTGGTTTAGTTGATTCAGCAATTTCTACAATAAGCAATGGTACATACAAATTTAACAATGGAGCAATTAACCTAAATCTTAAGCAAACCATAACCGACCATCAGGATTTGACAGTAGATTTAGATGTACTTAAATATACAATGGCGAATAACCAGGAATTTACGAACAGGTTGCTCACAACTAATGGTTACACTTTGGGCACCGACATCGCTATTCCTTCAACAATAGAGATTTATGCCGGAAAGGCTGATCATTCCATCCATTTTGGTAAAACCGCAAAATTAGAATCAGGATTTAAATCATCTATAATAAAAACAGATAATGTTGCCGGCTACGTAAATTTTAATGGCTTATCTCGTTCTGCTGATTTAAACAGGAGTAACCACTTTCAATACAAAGAAAATATTAATGCGGTTTACAGCACGTTTGAGAAAAAGATTGGACGTGTAAGCGCTCAACTTGGATTGCGTTATGAGCATACGGATTATCATGCAAATCAATTGGGTAATGCAGTAAAACCCGACTCTTCATTCTCAAGAACCTACGCAGATTTTTTCCCATCAGGGTATATAAGTTTTGATGCTGATTCGGTAAATGCATTCACTTTAACCGCAAGCCGAAGGATAGACAGGCCGCCGTACCAAAAATTAAACCCATTTGTCTTCATTGTAAATAAATACACCTTGCAGCGTGGAAATCCGTATATTTTGCCCCAATATAGCTGGAATCTGGAGGTTAATCATCGTTTTAAACAATTAATAACCACTACAATTTCTTATAGTATATTAAAGAATTATTTTTCGCAATTATTTCTTTCAGAAGGCACCAACATACTAATTTATACCGATGGAAATGTTGGCAAAATGCACAATTTGGGCATATCAACATCAATGCAATTTTCACCTGTCAAATGGTGGTTGTTCAACGGACAGGCAAATTTCAATCATAAAAAATTTAATGGCTATCAAAATGTAAACTATTTATCGGCCATAAATCAGTTGCAATTTAGTGCAAGTAACCAATTTACACTTGGCAAAACCTTAAATGCCGAGCTATCTGGCTACTACATAACTAAAGCACGAAATGATATACAGGAATTACTCTATCCTACAGGACAGGTTTCGGCAGGTTTGGCAAAATCGGTTTTAAAAGGAAAAGGTGCACTGAAACTGAATGTTAGGGATATATTTTTTACGCAGGCAATGGAAGGTTTAACCGATTTCCCACAGGCGCAAGAATACTTTAAGCTAACCCGCGACAGCCGGTTATTTGTTGTAGGTTTTACTTATCGGTTTGGTAAAACCCTGAAACCAGTAAAACGTTCAAACGGTGGCGCTACTGATGAAATGAAACGGGCAGGTTCTTAAATTGAGCATCGAACTGCGATAAAAAGCCATTTCTTAAAAAATCTTACCTTTGAGGCTTTTATAAAATTATATGGCCCGAATTCTCGCATTCGATTACGGAACAAAACGCATCGGCATTGCCGTTACTGATCCTTTGCAAATTATTGCAACTGGTTTGGGTACCGTACATCCAAAGGAGGCGATAGACTACATAAAAAAATACTTATTAAGTGAGCAAGTAGAAGCCTTTGTTATTGGCGACCCCAAGCAAATGGATGGCTCGGATTCTGATTCAAAGCAACATGCTAAAGGCTTTTCTACTTTGTTAAAAAAGGCTTTTCCAGGCATCCCGCAATATTGGGTTGATGAACGGTTTACATCGAAAATGGCCCACCAGGCGATTATGCAAAGCGGGTTAAAAAAAACTGACCGGCAAAATAAAGAAAGGGTTGATACCATTGCCGCTACGCTTATTCTACAATATTTTATGGAAACCAACCGTTTATAACCAAACAAAATGAGCCTGATAAACGACGATTTACAAGAGTTACTATTCAATTACTGCGAGCCGGAAAGCGATTTGCTTAAAAACATAGATCGCGAAACAAACCTAAAGGTATTAATGCCACGCATGCTGTCGGGGCATTACCAAGGTAGGGTTTTGAGTATGCTTAGCAAAATGGTTTCGCCGAAAAGAATTTTAGAAATAGGCACTTTTACCGGCTACGCAACCATTTGCCTGGCCGAAGGTTTAACATCAGACGGTATTATTTACACGCTTGATATTAACGCCGAACTTGAAGATATGGTTCGTTCTAACTTTGCAAAATCCAACTACAACGATAAAATACAGTACATTTTGGGCGATGCTACAAAAACCGTAATCGAATTAAATGAAGTTTTCGATATCGTTTTTATTGATGCAGACAAAAAAAATAACGGAATATATTATGATCTTATTTTCGATCGCGTCAGGTCTGGCGGGCTAATAATTGTTGATAATGTGCTTTGGAGTGGAAAAGTACTTCAGGAGAAAAAAGATAAAGACACTAAAAATATAACTAGTTTTAATGATAAAATAGCTGGGGATGAACGGGTTGAAAAATTAATACTGCCTGTGCGTGATGGACTCTTCGTGATTAGGAAAAAATAGAAGTCCATTATTGCGGTAGACAATGAAATAATGATAACATCAAAATAATGATAAAAATATTTTCCATCTGCATTTTCCTTTTATCAGGTTTACAGGCTAAAGCGCAAAGTACTGAAGATTATGTTGCCGAACATGCGGTATTTGCCCAAAGCCTGATGCGTGAACATAAAATCCCTGCGAGTTTAATTCTTGCGGTTGCTATCCACGAATCTGCGTCGGGCAGTAGCCGTATTGCACAACATTTAAATAACCACTTTGGGGTTAAAGGCCCGAACAACAGCGCCGAAATTCGTTCGTCGTACCGCGATTATTTGAGTGCTGATGAATCTTACAGCCATTTTGTTGAGATTATGGAAACCCGTTCGCCATTTAACAACCTATTTTCCAAATACGACCAATACGATTATAAGGGTTGGGCCAAAGGAATTCAACGCTCTGGCTACGCTCACAGCAGAAGCTGGGCAAGCCAGGTTATTGCTTTGGTTAAAAAATATGAGCTTTATCAATATGACGAGCGCCCCGATGGTTATGAGGAACCGGTTTATCCGACAGTAACTTATCATCGAAAAAGCCTTAAACGAAGCACGGCCAATAAATACACGGTCAAAGCTGGTGATAATTTAAGTTTAATTGCCAGGAAGAAACGAACAACCGTTAAAGCAATTATGCAGAAAAACGGTATGAAAAAGGCTAATCTTAAACCCGGACAAAAAATAAAGCTTTAGTTCGAATCCCTATAAATAAACCCATCTAAAAAATGAAAATACAATATTTCTATCTGGCGCTAATAGTGATTTTTCTTAGTTCTTGTTCTACCCGTAAATATTCCAAAAACAATAAACAGATAGAAAAAGCGGCCAATAAGGCCAATAACAGCACGTATAAAAGTTATAATACTTTGAGCTATATTGATGAATTTAAATCGGTAGCTATTGAAGAAATGAATGCCTATGGCATACCGGCCAGCATAACTTTGGCGCAAGGAATTTTGGAGTCGGGTAGTGGAAACAGCGATTTGGCGAAGTATGCCAACAATCATTTTGGAATTAAATGTACGTCGGATTGGAAAGGTAAAAATTATTTTAGAGATGACGACCAAAAGAACGATTGTTTCAGGGTTTATAAAGATGCCCGCGAATCATTCAAAGATCACTCGGAATTTTTAAAACGCAAACGCTACAGCGCTCTTTTTCAGTTAGATAAAAATGACTACAAGAGTTGGGCACAAGGACTCAAGCAGGCGGGTTATGCCACCAATCCTAAATATCCGGATATGTTAATCAGCACGATAGAAAAGTATCAGCTTTATCAGTACGACCAATCAGAAACAGAGAAACAAAAAATTGCCCGTGAAGACCGTGTGTTTACAGAAATTAATGAAAATATTCCGCAGGAAAAAGCAAAATTTACCCCTGTTGAAACACCGCCTCCTGGCGCAAAGCCAGTTTTAGCTGATGGAACTTACACGGTGGTTAAAGGAGATACGCTTTACAACATTTCCAAACGCTTTAATATAAGTGTTGATGATTTGAAATCACTTAATAACATTACAACAGATGGTATTAAACTTGGCCAGGTTTTGAAGGTTAAATAATGTTAATCAATGTTGAAGCGGCTTGCTAAGTTGTAGCTTTGTTATCCAGAATGAAATTTTTATTTGCCTTTATAATATCATTTGGCCTTTCGGCGATGCTTTTTGCGCAGACAAAACCTGTGCAAGGCGTGGTTATTGATAAAGAAACCAAGCAACGACTAGCCAAGGTTTACATTTACAACACCAGAAGTGGCGATGGGCTTTACAACACCACCAAGGGTGAATTTAGCACCTTTGCTATACCGGGCGATACTTTAGTTGCTGCACTGTCGGGTTATGGTGTAGATACTATTGTTTTTAAAGGGCAGCCGGCAGCCTATTTTCAGCTCAAATCTTTAGGTATCCGTTTACGTGATGTTTTAATTCAACAAAAAAGATTATCGCCACAAGCGCAATATGAGAAAACTTTAAAAGAATATCGATATGCTACAGAACGGGGAAGCAGTAAAGATTTATTAAACTTAGGGAATGGTGGCGTTGGATTAGGTATTGATGCAATTTACAACCTATTGAGCCGGCAGGGCAAAAACGCCCGGCATTTGCAAAAAATCCTCGAAAAGGATTATCGCGAAGATATGATTGATTACCGCTTTACGCCCAACCTTGTTCAACAAATCTTAGGCATAAAAGACCCTGAATTAAAAGATTTTATGCAACAATACCGTCCAACTTACCAGTTTGTGTTAGACGCAAATGATTATGCTTTTAATCTTTTTATAAGGAATGCCTACAAGAGTTATCGCATAAACCCACAAGCATTGCGATTACCGGCGCTTCCACAAGTTAACATTGATAAGTTTTGAAAGCACCAATCTTAATTATAAAGAATTTGCCGGCTGCCGGAATGGCGATTTTCCCTTTCATACTTTTGAAACAGGCAAGCTATAAAACTGATAAAGAAATTATAAACCACGAAAAAATACACTTACGGCAACAGTTAGAACTTCTTGTGTTGCCTTTCTATATCCTTTACCTGGCAAATTATCTGTTCAACCTAATTCGATTTAAAAAACACGATTTAGCTTACCGTAAAATTGTTTTTGAAGAGGAAGCTTATGATAATGAGCATGATTTAAACTATCTGAAAGACGGAAATTGGTTTGGGTGGCTTAAACAAATTTAAACTTTAGAGGCTGGCAGGTTTTAGCGGTTAACCTGTACTTGTAAACGAAATCATTTTATTAAACCTTTTAATCTCTAATTAATTTTCTTTTTCTTTGTAACCAATGAAGAATTTTTTAGCCTCCTTAATCATCATATTAGCCCTCGGTTTTGCGAAATTACATGCACAGGAGATTGATACAATTCCTATCAATACAAAAGACCTGAACATAAAACTGAAGAGAAGTCCGCTTCCAAGCAGAACACTGCCCCTTTCTTTTGAGCCGGTGAAACTCCGCCCTGCGATTGTAAATGCAAAGGTGAATTACTGGAAAACCAAAACATCAATTGGCATAAATATAAACCAGGCACAGTTTAGCGATAACTGGAAAGGTGGTGGCGTAAACTCAATTGCGGTTGGCGGCTTGTTAAACTGGAAAGCTGAATACAGCAAAAACAGCTATAGTTATGTAAGTGAGGTTATCCTTCAGTATGGAAAAATTAAAAACAAAGATCAACTGCAGAAGAAAACGACCGATAGAATTTTTTGGGATAATAAAGCTTCTTTTCAATTATCAAAAAACTGGTATTTCTTCGGTTCGGTAAACTTCGAATCTCAATTTGATAATGGCTATTCTTACTCAACCGTTAACGGAACAGAAACCGCCACCTTAATTTCCAAGTTTATGGGCCCGGGTTACTTAACTGAATCTGTCGGTTTTGAATATAAGCCAAATAAATATTTTTCTACCCGGATTGGTACAGGAACCGCAAGGCAAACTTTTGTTTTGGATACAGCCCTTTATCGCACAAATGCACAGAATTATGGTGTAAAACCAGGCAAGCAGTTTAGAAACGAGCTTGCATTCCAGGTTGTTGCCGCGTTTGATAAAGATATTTTTACCAATACAAACTTAAAAGCACGTTATGCAATGTTTATCCCTTACGAAAATATTGCCGTTAAACGTGTTGACCATAGATTGGATGTTGCATTAACAGCAAAAATTAACCGATTTATGAACACCAGCTTAACAGGGGTTTTACTTTACGATACTGATACGGGTACAGATAAAGTTCAGGCCAGTCAAACACTCGCTTTAGGCTTTGCGTTTATATTCCCGAGGTAGTTATATTTTCTTGTGTTTTTTCTTTAAATCAAGGTAATCTACGTAATACAAAACCTTAACAGATAAACTATTGTTCTGAGGCGAATTTAAAATTCCGCTTAGGTTTTTATTGTAGCGTTGCGTGTAATACATATCGTAAGTTTCGGCAGCGTCTTTATAAGATAAAGAGAGTGTACTTCCGGGTGCAAATTGCCAGGTATAAATCAAATCGATGTTAAACACGTTATAATTTCTATCTGTTCCTGTTAAAACCGGACCATAGTAATCGGTTAAATTCCCATCAGGTTTAAGTAGATAAAAATCTTTATTTCTTCTATCACTCCAATAATGTCTTAAAACAACCGTCAGGCCCATCAGGTTTGTGAAGGTATATTTTGCATCAAAAGAGTTTTCTACGGTTCTTCTATCGTATTTAGAAAAAATGGCCTGGCTTCCCTGTGCCGTAACCCAGTTTACAAAGTTATAGTTAGGGTTAAAATTCAAATCTAAACCAAAGGCGATTTTATCATTTAACCTTAAATTTTGAAAGAAGTAAAAGTTGTACGATTTACCTTTAAAAAGTTCCTGCTCCTGGTAACGGATATTACCACCAAAATTATAGGCTTTTGCTCTATTTGGGTTTATGTATAAGCCAATGCCAAAACTTTCGGGTGCTTTATAAATTTGTCCGTTCCTGGCCTCATAAAAATCGTTTCGCTGTGCATCATAATTTACATCAATCTCTGCCGACCATAAATTTTTAAACCTCACATAAGAACCTCCATTTACACCAAAACTTTGATAATCTCCAGGCGTTACCCTTCTCGAATATAAAATGTTTAACCAGTTTTGAAACTCATTGTACCATTTGCCTGGTTTATAAACGCTGTATCCCAAACCAATTCGTTGGTCTAAAAAGTTATTATTGGTAAAGAACCCCATGTCCGACGGGTCGAATTTATCATCGGCAAAAACCTGGTTATAACTCCATGTAAAATTGCCGCTTTGTTTACCAAAACGAAGCGTATAACTGTAACCTGTGTTGGTTTCCTCCCCGCGGATGTAGCTCATTTTACCACCACCATTAACAAAATATTTATTGTCTTTATTGTTTAAATTGAAAAGTAAAGCCGTAACGTTTGCATCATAAGCACTTCCCTGCCTTAAAACGTTGGTATTAATAAATGTTGCCGAACTGTTATTTTTAAGCGATTGGTCGAAAACAAGTATATTATAATTTGTTAAAGGTTGTGTTTCCACCAACCTGGTATTTCCCTGGGTATCTTCAACCTCTGTTTCCATACTATTGGTTATAGCATTGAAAATACCAATACCCAAACCTTTTGCTGTACGCCCCGAAATTTTGGTAGCATTTAAAACTTTCGCTTCCGTTTGGTCTTTAATAATTTTATCAGCACTATTTACGCCCGAGTAATTATAGTAAGCGGGAATGGAACCAATCCGTTTAGAATAAAATAAATCGCCCTTGTTAAAAAGCTCTGTTCCCTCCGTAAAAAACTGTCGGTTTTCGTTAAATTTTACTTCAAAAGGTGTAAGATTTAGTATGCGGTTATCAGACTGTACCTGGCCGAAATCGGGAACCAAAGTCATATCTAAAGTAAAACTATTATTTATCCCGTACTTCACATCCATACCGCCGTTAAACCTTGCGGTTGTATTTTTTACGCCTGGAATATTAGCCGGATAATGATTTACGTAAGCAGAAATATAGGGTGAAAATGATAAGCGAAGCGGCGGCTTGATATCCTTAATCCCGGTAAAAAGCCCTTCCTGGTTAATAAAGCCATTTACGGTTGGGTTAACAAAATTCCAAAAAGTTTGAACATTGGTTCGTTGTATTCGCCGGCTAAAGTTTAAGCCCCAGTTTTGCATGTCCTTACCCGAAAAGCGCAAAGCGGAATAGGGAATTTTCATTTCGCAAGTCCAGCCTTTATCATCAATTTTTACGGCACTTTCCCACACCGCATTCCAATTTGGGTCTTCATCACCAACCTGCGAATATTTGGCATCGAACTGAACGCCCGCAGCCGTAACGAAAAACCCGTTACCATTCATTTTATCGTAAAACGGGTCAACAATTATCGAGATAAAATCGGCAATACCAATATTATCACGAGAAACCAATTCATGCGAAACACTATCCTTATCATCATACATGCGGGCGTAAACATAAATGGCAACGTCATCGTAAAGCACCTTCATTTCGGTTCGCCTATCCTGCCTTTCTACCCGGCCGGGTACAGGTCTTATTTCAAAAAAATCAGTTGCTATTGGCACATTTATCCAACAGGCATCGTCTAAAACACCATCAATTTTTGGCGTTTCTATTGTTCTCTTGGCCGATAATTGCTTTTGTTTTGCAGGATCCTGGGCATAAGAAAAAGAATAGGCAAACAGTAAAAAAAGTGGTAGGCAGAATTTCATTTCTTTGGTTTAGTTTACATAAGACTATCGCTTATATTAAATGTTGCATCAAAAGAAAAAAATATCACTAGAAGCGCAGTTTCCACCTAAACCAATTAAGTAGTTCCCGTGTTACGCTTGTACGCTTCGCTGCGGCGTTCCGCCTTGCTGCAGGGTACCGCTTCACCCGGGGCTATCGGCCAATTTATGCTATTTTTAATGTTTGGGCGGCAAGTCAATTTCGTCTGACTTTAGCTAATCCGTTTGGTTGGAACAGCTTTGAAGCGGCACAAACGCCAAAAGAAATTACAACACATGGTACGGTTGCTGATTGCCACAAAATAATTTTAATATTTTAAAGCGCTATCTTTGAAGAAAAAATTAAAGATGCAAGAGCCGTTTGACATAGAAATAGGACCGATAATTTATTCGGTTTTTCCTGAGGGAAATGATTCATATACCATATTTAAAGATGGAAAAGAATACATTCAGATTCAGAAAGATACATCTTCAATTTGGTTGAAAATGGATTACAAAACTGAACTTCCGATTTTTGAGGAAGATGAAGAAGTTAATGCAATTGGACAGGCAATTGAAAAATATGTGCCTGAAGAAGAGGATGACGAAGAAGCGGTATAAGAAAAAAGTCCCGGTTAAACCGGGACTTTCATTTTAAATTATCTGGTACAGTTAGCTGTCCAGGTACCATTTGTATTTGAAACGCCTATTTTCAGGGTGCTCGCATCAATTGTAATACCAATAACACCTGTACCAACACTAACGTAAGTATTTCCACTTTCCTGGAATTTTACACCGGTAATGTCCGGGATGTTGTTTCCAAAAAAGAAACTATACGTGTCGCTAACTTTAGTCACGGTTACTTTACCGTCAGTACTTGTTATTTGAGTATCGCCTTTGTTGTACGAAACCGTTCCACGGTAGGTGCCAACAAAGAAATCTTTATCTGCTGGATCGGTATCCTTTTTACACGATGCCATTACGGTTAATGCTATTAAAAGCATGCTGAAAATTTGAACTGTCTTTTTCATGGTATGATTTTTCAAAAATTTATGAAACGGCGCCGGTAAATAGCCGATTCGGTTAGTTAAATGTAACGTGGTGTTTACAACGACTGTGCCAAAAACATTTTTTTAATCCGAAAAACATTTGAAACGAACATAATTAAAGCATATTCCTTATAACACTAAGTAACTGTATAACAGGAAATTATAGCTTATAAATTTAGTTATCAATACCATTTTTATTAGTTCCTACGTTGTGCTGCAATTAAATATTACCGATAAACCAAAAACTGTTTAGTTAATAGGAAATTATCATGAAATTGGCAACTATTAGTTGTTAGAAATTTTTTAACCTAAGGAATATTTTCTATTTTGCTGACCTATCCGGTCGCCACTGGTTAAAAATGCCAAACGCTCAAAAAATGAAATTTTCAGACAATCTGCAAAAGCTGCTTCCTTTTGGTTATCTTTTTCTTGTCGTTTTAGGAATACTCAAGGAGAGTATTTTTTATTATCAAATCGATATTAATATCCTCAAATACTCTACACTAATGGATATTTTAATCAGTCCGATTGCGACTTTAACCTCTAACCTGATTGTATTTGTGGCGGTAATTATTTTTGCCATATTGCTGTATGCTTATCCGGCTTTTTTGGCGAAAAAAAGAGATAAAAAATGGGCTCAAAAACTAGCGGGTTTAAAAAATGCCGAAACGCTTAGCGATGAAGAAGTTGGCAATCATTATACAAGTTTTTTTGCCGTACTTTTGGCTTGCGGATTATTCTCGTTCTTTATCGGAATAGGACTTGGGCAAGGCAAAAAGTTAGCAAAAAAAATAAATACCAACACAATCAAATATGACCATACGCTAAACTATGCAAGCGGTGAACGGGAAGTGATTTACCTTATTGATGTAAATAGCATCTATTACTTTTATGTAGCGAAAGGCAATAAGGCGATTAAGATTGCACCGATTGGCGCAGTAAAAAATATAGAATTAACACTAAATACAAAACTTAAATGACCGAGATAAAATTAGAAAACTTGAGTAATGAAGAGTTGCTGAAAAGACAAAAAATGGTAAGTGTAGTAACTTATACGCTTATTGGTATGTTATTGGTACTATTTTGCTTGGGCTTGTTTTTAACCTTTACAAAAAGTTTCACACCGCTAACTGTTGTTCCGCTGGCTTTGATGCCAATTGTAATAATTAATTTCGGAAACATTAAAAAGATAAAAGCCGAACTTAAATTAAGAGGCTTATAGCGTTATACCACGATTTTAATACCCAAAAAAACCAAGCGAAACAATTACCAGAACAAAGAGTTGGTAACAAACTATTACAGCAGAAATGATTAGACTTAAAATGGCTAAAACTTTTGCTGTTTTTAAATATTTTATTTCTTCAAAGCTATAGTCGGTAAGCTCAAGCGTAGCATTTTTTATTTCATTACGAACTAAAATTAACATTGTTATAGCCACAGCCAGCCCAATAATTCCCACAAACCAGGTGAGAAAAGAAAACACCAATGCAGCAACAGAAAGGTAAAGGTAAAGCTTGGGCTTTTTCATGAGTATAATACTACTTAGATTGGTCTTTTGTGTAGTTAGATTGGCCGTTAATGTTAACTGTTTCACCTAAGTATTTTGGCTTTCTGCCAAGCCAGACATCAACAATAGCTTTGGTAATGGCAATATATTCCCGGAAAGAAACATATTTGTAGCCCCGGTATTCACCCTTATTTGCCGAAAATCCGTAAGATTTTATACCCAGTTTATTGCCGATGTAAACACAACGATTCAGGTGGTATTTTTGAGAAACTAAAATTGCCGCATCAACCTTAAAAATTTCCTTTGCTCTGTACATGGTCGAATAGCTATCAAAACCCGCATAATCAACGTAAATTTTATTAGTATCCACGCCGTTTTTATAGCAGTATAATTTCATCACGGTAAGTTCATCGTGTTCATCTCTACCGTTATCACCAGAAAGCAAAATCTTATCCACCTTATTATTTTTGTAAAGCGAGATGCCCGCGTCCAGCCTGTCTTTTAAATATTTGCTTGGTTTATCGCCGTTTATACCAGCCCCAAAAACAATGGCAATCTTGGTTTTCGGCACCTCTTTTTCTGCAGTATAAATAAGCTTTTCTGTTTTATTTTTCACCTAATAATTTGTGGCAATAACCATAGAAATGCCGATAAGTGCAATCAGCAAGACAGGTTTTAAGAGGCGCTTTAATTTTTTCATTTTATGTGATTAAGAGAATTAATTTCTTGGAATAATTTGGGCGTTCCCGAAGAAAAATCGGGCGGGCCATCCGCTAAATCTTTTTTATTTAAGTCATTTGAAATTGAATCGGTTGATAAACAAAAAAGGATATCGCTCCAATCCCTAACGCAAAACCGAAAACCTGTCACTTTACGCCAACCCACCAGGGTTTAAAAATTTGTTAACATTTTTTAAATAATAACTCAACCACCATTTCATAAAAAACCATTTTAACGTTTTAAAAACTTTTTGCTTCATAATTAATCTTAATGTTGAAACAAGATAGTCGATGAATTTTCATTACCCGGCTATAATTTGTTTTTTGAAAGTCAGCTTTTTGCCGTCCCAATCAAATACCCATGCCGACAAATATTCATCACAAACTTCTCCATCATCGGGATGATTTTTAAGGTATTCATCATTGGTATTGGTGCCGTAACTCATCGTTACTTCGTTCCCTTTAACATCTATGTGGTACATGAAATAGCAGCCCTCCTTTTTAGGTCTGTGTACATATTCGAGTTTATCTTTTTGGTTAAGGCTGCTGATTTCTATATACTTAAAAAGATTTGAAAATTCTTCGAAATCCCAATAATCATACAGCCTGTCGAAGTTATTGCTAAACATCTTTTCAGTCATTGCATTCCCGTTTTCGATGCGTTGCTTATCGAATTCGTCGTTAATATCATAAATTGTTAATGTGCTATCGGCCACGGGAAAATTAAAGAAACCGGCCAGTTCAGTTTTATTTTTTGTTTCTGCCGCAAGTTTGAATCTATTTAACGCAGCAATTAATTTTTCCTTATCCGTTGAGGTTTTAGCAGGTTTTTCTCCAAATGAACTTTGAGTAGTATTAATTGGATTTTCTGTAATTTGGGTTTGCTTTTTGCTTTCATTACAGGCCATAAAAGTAACCGCAAAGAGGATTGTTGAAATCAGTTTCTTCATTTTATTTTCTTGTATTGCAACAGTTCATTATCATTCCATAATATCTGCAAATTATCACTTTCCAGTTTCTTAATAATTCCTTTTCGGTAGAAATAATAATCATCTTTAAAAATGTTTAACGTATCGAAATTTAAGGTATATCGCATATTTCTGTTGCCATCAAACCCCAATGAGTAAAAACTATCTTTAGCAATTTTAAAGCCGTTATTTTCATCTGTCTGCCAAATTCCGAACAAACTATCAGGGTTAAATTTAGGATTGCTTATTTGAAAAAATTCTGGTTTATTTTTAAATTCCTGATGCAGAAACTTAAGTTCCTTTCCTTTAATTTTTTTCAATTCATGTTTGCTGCTGTCTTGCGTTATTAGCGGAGAATATTTTGTGGTTTCACCTGCCTGATGCCAGACCATAGCAACGGTATCTGTGATATATCCGTCTTTTTTGAGTATTAATCCTTGTAGAGTCCACGCTTTAAGTTTGAAAAATCCGTTTTTATCTGTTGTAGTTTTGCCCGCATATTTATCAACCAAATCTTCTTTAACGGAAACATTCTCAATTGGTTTTCCAAACTCATCGATAATTATTCCTGCATAATAATCGTGTATTCTTTCGCTGCAAGCCGACAACAGCAGAACTGAAAAATAAAAGATAATCAGAATTGAATTTCTTGGATACATTTAAATAGGTTTTGATGTTAACGAAGGTAATTCAATGTTGTTTTTAATTCGATGCCTGTCTATAATTATCGCAAATCTTTATAATCTCTTCAGCTGGTTTATCAAGCGGGAAATAAGTAATATTAATTTGTATTGTTTTCATATTTATAAACCTAAAAATCAACGATGTATTTGTAACCTCTCCCGATAAGTCTCCCGCTGTGTAACTATATGCTGAAATTTCAACCGATTTGATTTCCTCCCAAGTATAGATTGTCAAATTCTGAAATTTTATACCCGCTTGAGATATTATTAATTGAGGACTAAAACTCGAAATTAATTTAATTAAAAGATATACTAACGGGAAAAACCATAACGCGTTTAGTACGATTTCAAATAAAATGATAGCTTCATCATGGTTTGTGCCAACTAAAATCAATGGTAAAAGGAAAGCTGCTCCAATTACTGATAAGATAGCGATGTAAATTAAGATCGTTTTCTTTTCTAATTTTATAATGATTTCGATTGCTGTGTTCGACATAACGCTTAACCGGCCCAGCCTTCTCTGTCTAAACTTCTGTAATTGATAGATTCTGCCAAATGTTCTAACTCTACATTTTCGCTGCCGTCTAAATCGGCAATGGTTCGTGCCACTTTCAAAATCCTGTCGTAAGCCCGTGCTGATAAACCCAGGCGCTCCATCGCCGATTTCAAAAGCATTGTGCCGGCTTCGCTGATTTGGCAAACTTTGCGCACCATTTTTGGACTCATTTGTGCGTTATAGTGTAAATCTACTTTATCCGCAAAGCGATGATCCTGAATTTCCCTGGCCTTGATTACACGAGCCCGAATCAGCTCGCTTTTTTCGGCATCGCGGGTAGAAGCCAGCTCTGCAAAATTGACCGGTGTAACCTCCACGTGTAAATCAATTCTATCTAAAAGTGGGCCTGAAATTTTACTCAAGTATTTTTGAACTACGCCCGGCGCACAAACGCATTCCTTTTCCGGGTGGTTGTAAAAACCGCATGGGCAAGGATTCATAGATGCCACCAAAATAAAACTTGCCGGATATTCTACCGAAAAGCGAGCTCTCGAAATAGCAACCTTTCTATCTTCCAAGGGTTGCCGCATCACTTCTAAAACCGTTCGTTTAAATTCCGGGAGTTCATCTAAAAACAAAACGCCATTATGCGCCAAAGATATTTCTCCCGGAGCAGGATTTATGCCGCCGCCAACTAAAGCAACATCAGAAATAGTATGGTGTGGCGAACGGTAAGGGCGCACGGTCATTAAGGCATCAGCGGCAGAAAGTTTGCCTGCAACGGAGTGGATTTTGGTGGTTTCCAGTGCCTCATATAAATTTAAAGGAGGCAAAATAGTTGGTAAACGCTTTGCTAACATGGTTTTACCTGCGCCCGGCGGACCAATTAATATTAGATTATGACCGCCAGCAGCGGCAATTTCCAAAGCACGTTTAATATTTTCCTGTCCTTTAACATCAGCGAAGTCATGTTCGTAATTACCAATATTTTTCAGAAACTCTTCTTTGGTATTAATTTTTGCTTGCTCAAGCTGCTCACTTTTATTAAAAAAGGCAATTACCTGTGCCAAAGTTTCTACGCCATAAGCAATAAGTCCTTCAACAATTGCTGCCTCACGTACGTTTTGTTTCGGTAAAATAAAACCCTTAAAACCATCTTGTTGGGCCTGAATAGCAATGGGTAAAGCGCCTTTTATGGGTTGTATAGCGCCGTCGAGGGAAAGCTCGCCCATAATGAAATAATGCTCTAACTCATCTGACGGGATTTGCCCTGATGCCGCAAGAATTCCTATTGCTATGGGTAAATCATAAGCAGAACCCTCTTTTCTGATATCGGCAGGAGCAAGGTTAACCACAATTTTTTGGCGGGGCATGCGAAAACCTGCAACATGAATGGCGCTTTCAACCCGCTGTAAACTTTCTTTAACTGCATTATCAGGCAGGCCAACCATGAAATATTTATTACCTGCGCTTACACTAACTTCAATAGTAATCGTTAGAGCATCTACACCAAAAACTGCGCTCCCGTATGTTTTTACAAGCATTAATTTATCTCGAAAATAAAACGGGATGTTATATTATTCGGGGATGAATAATTGGTTTTACTAAGGTATAAAGAATTATCTAATTACCGTTGGTTGAAAAACAACTGCAATGAAATGAGGTAACTAACCAACAAAAAAATCCTAACCATTTCTGATTAGGATTCAAATGTTTACAATAGCTATTTTGCCCTTAAGTTTTAAACTTATCTACCAAACGGCATTTTCGGCATACCTTTCATCATTGCCGCTGCGGCTGCAGGATTAGAAAACTGCTTCATCATTTTACGCATGTCTTCAAATTGCTTAATCAATTTTGTTACTTCTTCAACTTTGCTGCCCGAACCTTTTGCAATACGTAAACGGCGACTTTGTTGAATGGCATCTGGGTTTTCCTTCTCATATGGCGTCATCGAATTAATAATCGCTTCGATTGATTTAAACGCATCATCTTGAATATCCACATTTTTCATCATCTTGCCAACACCAGGAATCATGCCCATCAAATCTTTCATATTACCCATCTTCTTAATTTGTTGAATCTGGTTATAGAAATCGTTGAAATCGAATTTATTCTTTCGGATTTTCTTCTGCAATTCTGCCGCTTCTTTCTCATCGAACTGCATTTGAGCACGTTCAACAAGCGAAACCACATCACCCATACCCAAAATACGCGATGCCATACGGTCTGGATAGAAAACATCCAATGCTTCCATTTTCTCACCCGTACCGATGAATTTAATCGGCTTGTTTACGACTGATTTAATCGAAAGTGCGGCACCACCACGTGTATCACCATCTAATTTGGTTAAAACAACGCCTGTAAAGTCTAATCTATCATTGAAAATTTTTGCCGTATTAACCGCATCCTGACCCGTCATCGAATCCACTACGAATAAAATTTCGTGTGGTTGTGTCTTCGCTTTTACTTCAGAAATCTCGTTCATTAACGATTCATCAATCGCTAAACGACCGGCAGTATCGATAATGATTACGTTATTGCCATTTTGTTTACCATGTGCAATACCCTCTAAAGCAATAGCAACAGGGTCTTTCGAATCGCGGTTTGCATAAACAGATACACCCACTGAAGTTCCTAAAACCTCCAATTGGTCTACCGCTGCGGGGCGATACATATCACCTGCAACCAATAAAGGTTTTTTGCCTTTACCTTTTAAATGCAATGCCAATTTCCCTGCGAAAGTAGTTTTACCCGCACCGTTTAAACCCGCAATTAAAATAATGGTCGGGTTTGCCTTAGTTTCTAACTCTGTAACTTCGCCGCCCATTAAAGCTGCCAGTTCATCGTTCATTATTTTGGTAAGCAACTGGCCCGGCGAAACCGCTGTTAAAACATTCTGTCCTAATGCTTTTTGCCTTACATCATCGGTAAATGCTTTGGCGGTTTTATAGTTAACGTCGGCATCTAGTAACGCTTTACGAATCTCTTTCATGGTTTCCGCCACGTTTATTTCCGTAATGCTGCCTTGTCCTTTTAATACTTTAAATGCTCTGTCTAGCTTGTCCTGTAAATTATCAAACATGTTTTTTTTAAGCTATAAAGCCAATCGCGGTAAGCGAAAGGCCAATGTTTTTAATAAAAGGCAAATGTATCAATTTTTGATTGTAAATCTTTGCTACTCAAAGTCAAAAATACCGCAATTGCTTCCCGAATAAATAATTTTGAAACGCCGGTTTATGAAAATAAAAAACGTATAGCTGCCACTAACCAAAAAATTACTTGTTGTTGTTTAAAAATTCGGCCAATTGTACTACTTTACACCAAACAATTTACCCTACAGAAAGAAAGATGAAGTTAACGTTTTGGGGCGCTGCACAACAAGTTACAGGAAGTATGCACCTGCTGGAAGTTGGGCATTATAAGATACTGATAGATTGCGGCTTAGATTACGAAAAGGAAACTTATCAGGAAGAAAACCAGGAATTTCCATTTGACCCGGCCAGCATTAACCTGGTTATTTTAACACATGCACATATAGACCATTCTGGCAATTTACCAACACTGGTGCGTATGGGTTTTGGTGGTCAGGTACTTTGTACACCACCAACTGCTGATTTGACTTCGATTTTATTATTTGATTCGGTAGAGCTTTTCTTAAGGAAACAAGGCCGAAAACCACGCACAAAACGTGGTAATTTTAGCGGCCCGAAGCCTTTGTACCTGCATAAACATGTAATGGATACGATTGACCGTTTCGTTACTATAGCTTTCAATAAGCCTTTTAAAATTACTGGTGATATAAGTTTAACTTTTGTTCCTGTTGGCCATTTATTGGGTGCTGCGGCTGCAGTTTTAACCATCAACGATAATGGCGAAGAAAAGAAAATTGCTTTCTCAGGCGATATTGGCCGTGAGCACTATCCTGTTCTGGTAAAACCCGAACCTATTCCCGAAGTAGATTATTTTGTTTGCGAATCCACTTATGGCGGTCGCTACCATACCAAAGACCAAACTTTAGAAGAACGACTGGTAAAGGAAATTGAGGAAGCTTGCATTAAAAGCCCGGGCAGATTAATTATTCCTGCGTTTAGCATTGGCAGAACTCAATCATTGGTTTTTGCCCTAAACCAAATCTTTACAAAAAAACTATTGCCTCCCGTTCAAATTTTTGTTGATAGCCCTATGGCGATTCAAGCTACAGATGTTTATCGTAAACACCACAATCTGGTTAATCAGGAAGCAAAAGATTTCTATAAAACCATGGGTGATGAATTTGAATTTGAGCATCTTGCTTACGTTCAAACTATGAAAGAAAGTAAAGATGTTTCCAACTATTTCGACCCTTGTATTATTATTTCTTCTGCCGGGATGTTAGAAGGCGGAAGGATTCAAGACCATCTCTATTACAACATACAGAATTATTATTGCACCATTCTTTTCATCGGCTATTGCGCAAAAGGAACCCTTGGTTACAAGCTTTTAAGTGGTGCGCCAATCGTTAGGATTAAAGACCGGGAGATGATGGTTTATGCAACCATTCGCCAAACCGATTTACTTAGTGGCCACGGCGACCACGATGATTTGATGCGTACCGTAAAGCAAACAGGCCAGCCGAAACAGGTTTTTTTGGTGCATGGTGAAGATAAGAGTTTACAAAGTTTTGCCACCGCTTTGCGGGAGGATGGTTTTAATGTTGTAGCCCCACAAAGAGGAGAGGTATTTGAGATTTAATTTAGTTCAATTGTTGATTGGTCATTAGTTCATTGCCTGATTAGTCATAAATATCTCGTAATTGCGTATAAACTAGCGTTTTGCCCCCCCGATAAGCTGATAGAAGCTGTGCCTGGCCTAACGAAAAAATGAGTTTCCATCATCCATTTACATCTTACATCACCCCCTCACTTGCCCGTCGCCACGAACCACCCATTTATAACTCGTTAATTCTTCCAAACCCATTGGTCCACGTGCATGAAGTTTTTGTGTACTGATGCCAATTTCTGCACCCAAACCAAATTGAGCACCATCTGTAAATCCTGTCGATGCATTGGCATAAACCGCAGCAGCATCTACTTCATTTAAAAACCGGGCGATGTTTTCTTCATCTTCTGAGATTATGGCTTCGCTGTGTTTTGAACTATAATCCGCAATGTGGTGCAACGCGGCGTCAAGATCATCGACAATTTTAACCGCCAACTTTAGGGATAGAAACTCGGTTCCAAAATGCTCTTCGGTTGCATGATTTAAAAGTTCGGCAGGGTAAGAAGATTTTAAAACGTCGTAGCTCTTTTCATCAACAAAAAGTTCAACTTTTCCATCAGCCAAAGGCGAAAGAAGTTCTGCCAGATCTGATAATCTTTCCTTATTAATTAAAACACAATCAAGCGAGTTACAAACGCTAACTCTTCTTGTTTTAGCATTAAAAATTATGGCTTGACCTTTTGCCAAATCTCCCGTTTCATCGAAATACGTGTGAACAATTCCGGCTCCCGTTTCAATTACAGGAATTTTGCTGTTTTCACGGACATAATCAATGAGCGACTGACTTCCGCGTGGAATCAATACATCAACGAAACCTCTGGCATTGAGTAAAGCTTCTGTTGCAGCTCTTTCGGCTGGCAATAAAATTAAAACATCTGGATTAATTTGGTACTTTGCCAGAACCCCCTGAATTACTTTTGCTATGGCAAGATTTGAAAATTCAGCATCGCTTCCGCCTTTCAAAAGTGCCACATTTCCTGTTTTAAAACAAAGCGAAAATACATCGGCGGTCACATTTGGCCGGGCTTCGTAAATTACACCAACCACACCAAGCGGAACACGAACTTTTTGAATCTGAAGTTTATTTTCGAGCGTTTTATCCGTAAGAATTTCACCCAGCGGGCTTGCTAAATTCACTACATTTTTAACATCACCAGCAATATCAGCGATGCGTTGCTTGGTTAATTTAAGTCTGTCGTATTTCGGGTCTTCGATAGGCATTTTAGCCAAATCTTTTCCGTTTTCAGCTAAAATTTCCTGTGCATGCAAAACCAAAGCTTCAGCTAAATCTGCCAAAACTTGATTGGTGGTTTCTTTGCTCAAGCTAACCATGGTACGGGTAGCTTGCTTTGCCTTTTCGAAGTATTGTTTGTAGTCCATTTTTTTATAGTATCAAGTAGCGAGAATCAAGTATCAAGACTTGCTCGAAATAGCATTTTGCATGTAATTAACCGCTAAGTGCGCTAAGTTTTTCGCAAAGGAAGACAAAGTTAAGTGCTTGTAACGAAACAATTGGCTTTGCGTTTCTTTGTGCTAACGCTCTGTGTTCTTTACGGTAAAATATTTAAATCGCTGAGTAAAAATAATCATAATGCACGAGCGCCTTTTGCTTTTTCTGCCCGATTCTTTCTCTCGCTTTATCTGAACCGTATTCTGCAATGCCCAAACCAATTAATTGGTTTTGTTCATCGATGATTTTTATGATATCGCCCTTTAAAAAATCAGCTAGTATTTCGATAATACCAACCGGCAATAAACTGGTGGCTTTACCTGAAGTTAACATACTTTTTGCGCCATCATTTAGCTTAACAACACCTGTTGCGGAGGTTTCTGAGTGGGCAATCCATTTCTTTTTTCCCGATTTTATTTTTTCAGGAATAAAACGTGTGTGTGTAATTTCATTGTTTAATAACAATGTTAAAACATTATCTCTTGTTCCATTAGCAATATGAACCGTGATTCCGAGTTTAGCGACTTTTTGTGCCATGGTTGATTTTGTTACCATGCCACCACGACCGAATTGCGATTTACCTGTTTGAATAAACGAAGCCAGATTTGAAACAGAATCCGAAATTTCTTCTATCACTGCCGAACCTGCAATTTTCGGATCGCCGTTGTAAATTCCGTTTACATTTGAGAGAATAATCAGCGCATCGGCATTTAACATCGATGCGATTAAACCCGCCAGTTCATCGTTATCGGTAAACATTAATTCGGTTACCGAAACCACATCGTTTTCGTTTACAACCGGAATAACCTCATTTTGCAGCAAAATCTGCATGCAGTTTTTCATGTTGAGGTAATGCGCCCTATCGCGAAAGTCTTCTTTGGTTACCAAAACCTGGGCGCACTTTATTTTGTGTGGCTCGAAGAAATTTGCATAGGTATTTATCAGTTTTACCTGACCAATTGCGGCCAGTAATTGCCTTGTAGTTACAGCATCTTGCTTTTCGGAAACTTTAATCAAGCTTCTGCCTGAAGCTACAGCACCCGAAGAGACCAAAATTACTTCTATGCCTAGCTTTTTAACCTCAGCCAGCTGGTTTACCAAATGCTGAATACGAGCCTCATCCGGTAAGCCGTTTGCCTGGGTAATTACATTCGACCCAACTTTAACAACTATTTTTTTGTACCCTAATTTCATTACTACTGTTTGATGCGGCAATTTAACATCTATTTTTATTAAACCCATAAGTTTTAACCTTATGGGTTTCTAAGGCGATGGTTGTTTAGCCAAAAGCCGCAAACCTTTGTTAGATAAACCCGATTGTACGAATGCCGCTTTTCGCGGCAGAAGGAAAAGCGGGACAGTTTACTGCAATGGAAAACCTGTCCGTTCATTTCCAAATCAGAATCTAACGTAAAAATTCATTAAATTGCATCAACCTCAACCAACCATCATGATTAAACGTATTTTACCCTCGCTGATTTTGCTCGGCGCAATTTCGGCTTGCAACAACCCCAAAAAACAAGAAATGAAACCTATAAAATGGCCCGATGCCAAACCTCCAATAGCGGAAATTAAACCGCATAAACGAATTATTCACGGCGATACTGTGGAAGATAACTACTATTGGATGATTGATTATTTTAAAAAAGGGCCCGACAGCACCAAGGTTGTAAATTACCTGAAAGCCGAGAATAAATACCTCGATACGATGATGAAGGCCACGGAAACTTTTCAGTCGAATTTGTTTAAAGAGATGAAGGGGCGCATTAAGGAAAAAGATGAGTCGGTACCGGTATTTAAAAACGGTTATTTCTACTATAACCGAACTGAAGACGGGCAACAATACTACAAATATTGCCGTAAAAAAGGCAGTTTAAGCGCTACCGAAGAGATTTTGCTTGATGTTGATGCCTTAGCAAAAGGCCATTCTTACTACAGCGCTTCGGGCTTTAGCGTCAGTCCTGATAATAAACTGCTTGCTTTTGGTGTTGATAAAGTTTCTCGCAGGCAGTACACCATTCAAATTAAAAATTTAGAAACGGGCGAAATTTATAAAGATGCCATTCCGAATACTCAAGGGGCGGTTGCCTGGGCAAATGATAATAAGACCTTCTTCTACACCTCGAAAAATCCCGTTACTTTATTGAGTGAAAAAATTAAAAAACACGTACTGGGTACCGATGCTAAAACCGACGTTGTGGTTTATGATGAGAAAGATAATACGAATTATATAGGCGTTTCTAAATCGAAAAACGACAAATATATTTTCATCGGCTCGCAGGGGACTTTAACTTCAGAATACAGAATGATTGATGCCGACCATCCTGAGGCAGCTTTTAAAGTTTTCTCGCCGAGGTTTAAAGATGTTTTGTATGATGTGCTTCCTGTTGATGATAAATTTTACATCGTTACCAATTGGAATGCGAAGAATTTCCGTTTGATGGAATGTCCGTTGGATAAAACCACGAAGGAAAATTGGAAAGAAGTGATTCCGAACCGCAAAGATGTTTTACTGGAATATGGCGATGAATTTAAAGATTATCTGGTGCTTTCTGAGCGTAAAAACGGCTTAACCGAACTTCGTGTTTTAAAGAAAGATGGCGGTGATTATTACATTAAATTTGATGAACCTGTTTACGCTGCGGGTATTGGCTCCAACCCGGAATATAATGGCAAAATGCTGCGTTATTCGTACACATCGTTAACTACGCCAAACTCTACTTATGATTATGATTTAGAGAAAAAGGATAAAAAATTGATGAAGCAGCAGGAAGTTGTTGGTGGTTACCAGCCTGATGATTACGCAACGGAACGTGTTTTCGCGACAGCCAAAGACGGAACGAAAATTCCTGTGGCCTTAGTTTATAAAAAGGGTTTTGAGAAGAACGGCAATGCCCCGTTATTGCTGTATGCTTACGGCTCTTACGGCTCGAGTACCGATGCAACATTTTCTTCACCGAGATTGAGTTTGCTCAACCGTGGTTTTGTTTTCGCAATTGCCAACATTCGCGGCGGACAGGAAATGGGTCGCCAATGGTATGAGGACGGAAAGCTGATGAAAAAGAAAAACACTTTTACCGATTTTATCGCCGCAGGCGAATATCTGGTTGAGCAAAAATATACTTCAAAAGGTCATTTGTATGCGCATGGTGGCAGCGCAGGAGGTTTATTGATGGGCGCTGTTGTAAATTTAGCGCCTGATTTATGGAACGGCGTAATTGCCGATGTTCCTTTTGTTGATGTGGTAAACACCATGCTCGATGAAAGTATTCCGCTAACTACAAATGAGTTTGATGAGTGGGGAAATCCGAAGAAAAAAGATGCTTATGATTATATGAAAAGCTATTCTCCTTATGAAAATGTAGAAAAAAAAGCTTACCCGAATATGTTGGTTACAACAGGTTTGCACGATAGTCAGGTACAATATTTCGAGCCTGCAAAATGGGTAGCAAAACTTCGAGCCATGAAGACCGATAAAAACGTTTTGTTCTTAAAAACGAATATGGAATTTGGCCATGGTGGCGCATCCGGACGTTTCGATTATTTGAAAGATGTATCGTTAAGATGGGCGTTTTTGTTCGCTCTGGAGGGGATAGAGAAGTAATAGGTATTGCCATTCTGAGCTTGTTGAAGAATAGTTTAGTGTTTCGACAGGCTCAACATGACAACCTTTTGAGTTTAAATCGCTTATATTTATTCAATGAACACTAAATTAAAAGCGCTCCAAATCATTCACATAGCTTTATGCTCGGGTGTTTTGCTTTTCGCATTGGTAACCATTTTTCTAAATCGGGAAATAATGTTTTTTGATGCAAATCCGAAAACTACTGCGCCATTTAATCCCATATTTCCAATTGTTGGGTTAATAACCATCTCTGCAAGCATTTTATTTTTCAAAAATGTATTTGCCAAAATTGATAAATCGGCAGATGCAGATTCAAAAATAAATCAATATCAAAGTGCATTTATTATCAGTTCGGCACTTTTAGAGGGTGGCGCACTTTTTAATACCGTTGGGTTTTTTATCACCCAGAATTCGTTCTTTTTGATTTTTGCCGCGGCCAATTTTATTTTCCTGATTCTCAAACGCCCTACAAAAGATAAATTGATTTCTACTTTACAATTGCAATACCCCGATACAGCGGCTTTGTAAGCAATTAGCCTTATCTTTGCCTCTCAATGGAATACAATGTTCATACTTTACCGAACGGCATCCGCTTGTTGCATGTGCCATCGGCTTCTGCCATATCACACGCCTGCATCATCGTAAATACAGGTTCTCGCGATGAACCTGAGGGCAAAGCAGGCTTAGCGCATTTTATCGAGCACCTTATTTTCAAGCGTACCGAAAAACGCAGTACCAACCAGATTTTAAACCGATTGGAAAGTGTAGGCGCAGATTTGAATGCGTATACAACCAAAGAATATACTTGTGTTCATGCCTCATTTTTGAATCCGTATTTAGACAGAACTTTAGATTTATTTAACGATATCATCTTCCATTCTACTTTTCCGGAGGAAGAAATGGATAAGGAAAAAAGTGTAATTCTTGATGAAATTGCTTCCTATCTAGACCAGCCCGAAGAAGCCATAAACGATGATTTTGAGGATATGCTGTTTGCCGGGAATGCTCTTGGAAACAACATTCTGGGTACTTCGGAAAGCGTGAGCAATTTTACCCGCGAGGATGTAATTAATTTTCGCAAGGCAAATTATCGCACAAATGAAATTGTAATTGGTGTTTTAGGGAATTACAGTTTCAAAAGCTTTGTTAAAAAAGGCACAAAATATTTTGCTGATGTTGAAGAAAACACGCCATCATTAAATAGGATAAAACCCGCGATTTTAAACCCAACTTCAACCAATATTTACAAGCCGATTATGCAGTCGCATTGCATTTTGGGTACACAAACATACTCAACTCATAATAAAAATAAAGCAGGTTTAATGCTGCTCAATAATTATTTTGGAGGCAACGGTATGAGTTCTGTTTTAAATCTTCAAATCAGGGAGAAATATGGTATTGCCTACACCATCGAATCTAATTTTTCGCCCTTAAGTGATACAGGAATATTCTCCGTTTACTTTGGAACAGATAAGGAAAAACACCACAAAGCTTTGACGTTAATTTTTAAGGAGATAAAGAAACTACAAGATAATCCACTGAATGAATTGCAGTTGCAGAAAGCCAAAAACAAATTTATCGGGCAGATTGCTTTAAGTGAGGAAAACAGAATAGGGTTGATTATTTCGATGACAAAAAGTCTTATCGATCACAATAAAATAGATTCGCTGGAACAGGTTTTTGAAAAGATAAATAAGGTTACGACAAAAGAAATCGCCCAAATTGCTGATGAAGTTTTAGCACCTGAACAACTGAATATTTTTACTTTCAGTCCAATACTGGAATAATTGTTATTTTTGTAAAAACTAGCTGTAGAGTTTGCGATTAGTCTTAGCTATTTCGTAATTGCGAGGCACAAAGCAATCCTACTACTATCGCATTAAGATTGCTTCGTGCCTCGCAATGACGGCCGAAATAAAAAATATATTACACAATGAAATTACCAATAGTAGCATACGGTGACCCTGTTCTAAAGAAAATAGGAACTGATATTGATAAAGATTATCCTGAACTAAAAGAGTTGATTGCAAACATGTTCGATACCATGTATTACGCGAATGGTGTTGGTTTGGCTGCGCCGCAAATCGGCTTGCCGATTCGTTTATTTATTGTTGATACAGGCGAGGATGAAGATGGAAATCCCGGCTATAAAAGGGTATTCATAAATGCTCAAATTCTGGAAGAAACCGGTGAGCCATGGAATTTTAATGAGGGTTGTTTAAGCATTCCCGATATCCGCGAAAACATTCTGCGTAAACCAAACATTAAGGTTAAATATTTTGATGAGAATTGGGTTGAACATACAGATGATGTTGATGGAATGCCTGCCCGCGTTATTCAACATGAGTATGACCATATTGAAGGAAAGTTATTTACCGATAAAGTAAGTATTTTGCGTAAAACGATGCTTAAAAGTAAACTGGATGCGATTTCCAAAGGGAATATTAAAACAGATTACAAAATGAAGTTTCCGAATAAAAGTAAGAAAAGGTAAAATTTGATGTAAGATTTAAGCGGGAAAACAGGAAACGTTTTCCCTCTTTTTTAATCTTCGTTCTCACTCCGTTTCCTGTCGCCATCAAAGATTTGCTGCATCAGCTTACCCCAGGCAAAAGGATTTAATAGCGGATTGGTTTGAACCATATTTTTGTTTACCATTCTATCAAAATTATATCGATAATTCTGGCTTCCAATTTCTCCGCCATCACGCGGCAAGGTTTGAATTAAGCCATTAATTGATGATTTAGAAAGGTTTCGCTTGGCAATGGCCAAATCATCATCAGCAAGCTTCATGGATAAAAATTCCCTCGTAAACTCTTCTGTTGTAGCCCAAGGAAAAATACGGACTGTTGGTAAATTAATCACTTCAGATTTTAATTTTACCATAATAGTGTATTTACTATCCGGTGTACTTTCGGGGATTATGGTTGAAAACTTCTTGTAACCAATCGCAGTAAAAAGGACGGTATCTCCGGGGTTTACAATAAAAGTAAAGTAACCGCGGTAATCTGCAGCAACTCTTCTGCTGTTTTGCGAAAGATTAGTTATGGTAACATAAGGGATAACATTGGTGCTGTCGATATCAGTTATAATTCCCGAAAATTGGATAAGTTTATCTTTAGCTGGCTTCTGCTGGGCAAAGGAGCTTATGGAAAAAAACATGCAAATAAGGGCAACACAATATCTCATTAAGACAAAAGTAATTTTAAAAATAAAACTTCCTTGTTAAATATTGTTAAAGCTAAACTTGCTCTGCCATATTTACGGCCACTACCGATGTAATTTCGGGAACAGCTTTCATAATCGCCTGCTCAATGCCTGATTTCATAGTCATAAAACTCATCGGGCAAGAACCGCAGTTACCTAATAATTTAAGCTTAACTACGCCGTCTGATGTAATTTCTTCAACAGAAACATCACCTCCGTCGGCCATTAAATATGGTCTGATGGTTTCTAATGCCTGTTCTACTTGTTCTGTTAAATTCATTATTTAATTATTAAAATATAAAAGTAGTAATTTTTTAGTAATTAGCCATTTGTGCATTATTAATGGATATCTGCTGGGCGATTTTACTTGCAATATCTCCAAAAATAACATCCAAAAGAGGATTTTGATTTAATGTTGCAGGTTTTCCGCTATCTCCTGCTTCAGAAATACTTTGAATAATAGGGATTTCTCCTAAAAACGGAACGTCAAATCGCTCCGCCAACTTTCTGCCGCCACCATTACCAAAGATATAATACTTATTATCAGGCAGTTCTGCAGGTGTAAAGTACGACATATTTTCGATTACACCGAGCACAGGGATATTAATTCCTGGCATACGGAACATTGCCAAACCTTTATGTGTATCGGCCAGCGCAACCTGCTGAGGCGTAGTAACCACAACAGCGCCCGAAATAGGGAAGCTTTGCGTAATGGTAATGTGAATATCGCCGGTACCCGGAGGAAGATCGACAATTAAATAATCTAACTCGCCCCAGTTTGTATCATTAAATAGTTGCTTTACTGCATTCGAAGCCATTGGTCCACGCCATGGCACCGGCTGACCAGGATCTGCAAAAAACCCTAAAGAAAGCAGTTTAATGCCATATTTTTCTATTGGGATAATTTTGGTTTTGCCATCTGCTGTTTCAACTGCACCCGGTTTCGCGTCAACCAAATCAAACATTGTAGGTACTGAAGGGCCGTAAATATCTGCATCAATTAAACCAACTTTTGCACCATCTTTTGCCAGCGTAACGGCCAAATTACTAGCCACTGTTGATTTCCCAACGCCACCTTTACCTGATGAAACTAAAATGATGTTTTTAATGTTATCCAATGATGATGAATTGATTGGCTGCGTAACCCTGGAAGTTACATTTATGTTTATCTCGGCCGCTGCGTAAACAAAATGTTTTATCGCATTTGTACACGCATTCTTCAGCATATCCTTCATGGGGCATGCAGGCGTGGTAAGTTCGAGTGTAAAATTTATTTGGGTATCAACTATTTGTAGATCTTTAATCATGTTTAAGGTTACCAGATCTTTTTTAAGATCAGGATCTTCTACATTTTTTAAAGCATCTAAAACTTGTTGCGGGCTAATCTGCATCGTATTAATTTAAATTCAAAATTAACAAAACATAGCCATAAATACTTTTATTTAGGGTTTTAAACTGTAATTTTAACACGAAATAAACATTTAATTGTTACGTTTAAGCAATTAACCATTTTAACGACTGTATGCGCATACCTAAAATTAACATCCCCAAAAAGTATTTAAAAATCGGTGCCTGGGTTTTAGGTGTTTTTTTAATTGTTTGCATCGCTTTAGGTGCTGTTGCTTATAGTAAAAGAGAAGCTTTATTAAAGAAAATGGTTGCCAAAGCCATTGCCAAAGCCGATAAAGATTACGGTCTTGATGTTAAAATCGGTTCAGCAGGTTTTACAGGTTTAAGCACCGTAAAAATGACCGCAATTTCTGTTGTTCCTAAAGAGAGAGACACACTTTCCAACATTTCTGAACTTAGTGTGGGTGTAAAACTTTGGCCCCTGATTTTCGGAAATGTTAAACTTGCGGAACTAAAACTAAATAATGGGTTTGTAAATGTTGTGCTTAAAGATTCGGTAACAAACATCGATTTTATCCTTAAGAGAAAGAAAAAAGACAGCACAGCTACCAGGAGCAAAGTAAATCTGGCAGATATTGCCAGTAACATTCTTAACGAGGTTTTATATAAGATTCCTGACGATATGGATGTTAAAAACATGGTTTTCAAACTTAACGATAACGATACAGCCAGGCTAAGTTTTGCCACTGTAGCAACCATTGATGGCGGAGATTTAAAATCGACAATTAACGTAAATAACGGAGAATCGACCTGGCATTTAGATGGCGAGGTTGACCCAGGGAACAAACAATTGAGTATAAGTGCTTATGCGGATGGTAAAAAGTTAGAGTTGCCTTACCTGAATAATAAACTTCATGCAAAACTAAGCTTCGATACTTTACAAACAGAACTTAAAAACGCAAAATATAGTGGCGATGATTATAAAATTTCAGGTTCATGGTCGGTTAAAAATATGTTGATTAACCAACCCAGGATTGCAAGTAACGACATCATTGTTCAAAGCGCAAAATTAGATGCAGATGTGTTGGTTGGCCCGAATTACATCGCTTTGGATAGCAGTTCAACGGCTTATTTAAAGAATGCTTCTATTCATCCGTATGTAAAATATACTTTGGGTAAAAACAAAATCTATGAATTAAAATTAAATGCTGAGGAACAAGATGCGCAAGCAATTTTCCAGGCTTTTCCGCAAGGTTTATTCGAATCATTGGATGGCTTGAAAGTTCAGGGAAAGATAAAGTACAATTTAAATTTCTACCTCGACACAGCGGTTCCTGATAGTGTAAAATTCAGTTCAACACTTACACCCGTCGATTTTAAAATACTACAGTGGGGAAAAACCAATCTTCAAAAAATTAACAATCCTTTTGTTTACACGCCTTACGAGTATGGTAAACCGATGCGAGACATTACCATTGGCCCGTCAAATCCAAATTTTACACCGCTTAATGCAATATCTAAAAATTTCATAAATGCTGTTTTAACGGCAGAAGATCCTTCCTTTTTTACCCATAATGGTTTTGTCGAAGAATCCATCCGGAAATCTATAGCAGTAAATTTTAAAGAGAAAAAGTTTAAACGCGGGGGAAGTACCATCAGCATGCAGCTGGTAAAAAATGTGTATTTAAGCCGTCAGAAAACGCTCGCCCGTAAAGCGGAAGAAATTTTAATTGTTTGGCTGATTGAACACAACCACCTGGTTAGTAAACAACGAATGCTCGAAGTCTATTTCAACATTATGGAGTTAGGACAGAATATTTATGGTATCGGCGAAGCATCAAGATATTACTTCGGAAAACAACCTGCTGATTTAACCATTGGTGATGGCCTTTTCCTTGCCAGCATTGTGCCTAAACCAAAAGCATCTATGTACAAGTTTATGGCCGACGGAAGCCTGAAGCCTTACATGTTCAACTACTTCAGGTTTATGGGAAATATTATGGCCAGAAGAGGTTTAACACCTTCTGATACTTCAGGCTACGGCTTTTATAATGTGCGTTTAAGAGAAGGTTTGCGCAGATATCTGGCACCTGATACTGCTGTTGTTGATACCTCTGCTTTTGATAACGATGATGATGCCGATGTTGCTCCCGTTGTTATGCAGGACAGGAATAAAAATCTTTTCGACAGGATTTTTGGTGGTGGGAATAAAGACACTTCGAACCGTACAGGAGCCAAGCCTGCAGATACAACAAAAAGTAAAAAACAGTTAAGGCAGGAACGGAGAGAACAGCGAAGATTAGAAAAAGAACTGCAGAAAAATCAATAGTTGAATAACAAGCAACGTTTTCAATACAACAATAATATACGCATGCATAAAATAAAAGTTGAGGATAGAGAATTCGAAATCTTCCTGGAAAGCGATACCATTAGCAAAAGAATCAGGTTACTGGGTATTCAAATAAATGTTGATTACGAAGGAAAGTGCCCGCTATTTATCGGTGTTCTTAATGGAAGCTTCTTATTTATGGCCGATTTAATTAAAGAAATTGACGTGCCTTGCGAAGTCGCTTTTATGCGTGTGGCTTCATACGAAGGTATATCCAGCTCAGGAAAAGTTAAAGAATTAATTGGTTTACCAGATGATATTGAGGGCCGCGACATTATAATTGTTGAAGACATTGTTGATACTGGTTTAACTTTAACACATATTATCAAAACCATAAAAGAGAAAAAGCCCGCATCGCTAAAAGTAAGTTCACTTTTGCTAAAACCAGCAGCTTTACAATACAAAATAGAGGAACTGGATTACATTGGTTTCGAAATTCCAAATGAATTTGTAGTTGGCTATGGTTTAGATTATAACGGACTTGGCCGCAACCTTACCGACATTTACAGAGCGACCGAATCATAATTTTTGAGTTGGATTAATTTATTTTTCGCACCTTTGCCCAATAATTTCTAACACAATGACCATACACAAAGAAGGCTACACAACTATAGCTTTAAGCATATTATTTATTTTCATCATTAATGCGTTTGTAGATTACAAATATTATGATGTGACTTGGTTGCGTTGGTTTATTTACATTTTTTCTGCTGTATTATTTATTACTGTTCTTCAGTTCTTTCGTAACCCAAGGCGTAGTTTTTCTGCTGGAGAAAACCTGGTAATTTGTCCTGCAGATGGAAAAGTTGTTGTGATTGAAGAAACAGAAGAGGGCGAATATTTTAAAGATAAGCGATTACAGGTTTCGATTTTTATGTCGCCGGTTAATGTTCACATCAACCGTAACCCAATTTCTGGTGTGGTAAAGTTTTTTAAATATCACCCGGGTAAATATCTGGCTGCATGGAATCCGAAATCATCTACAGAAAATGAGCGCACAACAACTGTAGTTGAGCATAAAAACGGTACGCCGATTTTGTTTCGCCAAATTGCCGGCGCATTAGCCCGCAGAATAGTTTGGTATGTTAAAGAAGGCGATCAGGTTGTACAAACCGAACAGTTTGGCTTTATTAAATTCGGCTCTAGAGTAGATGTTTTTCTTCCTGTCGGAACTAAAATTGACGTAGCGCTTAACGATGTTGTTAAAGGCGGTATTACCACACTAGCAACTTTAAGTTAACTCAATAAACCTCATTCTATAATAAATAAAAGGGTTTAATCTGTCGTATCATTTCCAACTTCCTTCTCATCGGTTGCCGAGCCTGGGGCTCTATCACTAATTAACCTTTGAGTAGGGTATGCAAAGTCTGATTTATTGCGCATTACAATCTCCATAATTTTGAAATTGATTTCCTGTTTAATCGATAGGTAATCGTTGTACGCAGTAAGCGAAACGAAGTAAATCACTTCAATATTTAAAGCAGAATCGCCGAAACCTTCGAAGTAAGCGTTGCCGTCATCACTCGTATCACGGTGTTCGCGGATATAGGTTCTAATTTCATCCACAATATTTTTAATGGTTTCAGCATTGGTTTCATAGGTTATTCCAAAAGAGAATTTTACCCGCCTGAAATTTCTCAAACTCATGTTTTCCAAAACACCATCAATCATTCCCTTGTTAGGAATGGTTGCCATGGTTTTCTCTGTAGTACGAATTAGGGTGCTTCTGAAGCCAACTTTTTCAACCGTTCCTTCTACACCATCAACTTTTACCAAATCGCCAACAGTAAAGGGTTTATCAAGAAAAATAGTAAATGAGCCGAGCAAATTCTCCAGGCTTTCTTTTGCGGCCAATGCAATTGCAATACCGCCTATTCCGAGTCCGGTAATTAGCGTTAAAACGTTTACTTCGAAAACAAAACCAAGCAGCGTAAAAAAGCCGATAAAAACAACTATGGTTTTAAACAACTCCTTTAAAAAAGGAACCAACTGGTCGTCTGCTTTGCTTTCGGTAAGTGAGGCCTTATACATTAAAACATGTGAGATGAAATCGATTATCCTTAAAAAAATCCAAAAGATAGATAGAATTATCAGGAACAGAAATATCCTGTCTACACACTCGCCGATAGTTACCGGAATGGGCTCCTTAACTTTTCCAACCAACCGGTTGAAATGAAAAACCGTAACCTCTAAGGGGTGTTTAAGTTGATTAATCGATAGATAAAGCGTGGAGAAGAAGATAAAAACTTCAATCGGTTTAAGCAGCAAGGCAACGAATGTATCATCATGGCTTTGCTGCGAAAAACTTTTAAACAGCTTAAATAACAACTTACTTAAAAGTTTTGATACAATGGTTCTAAAAATTAAACCAAGCAAAAGGATAACGCCAAACAAACAGTAAGCTCTTACGGTATTGCCCCAAAAAGTTTGTTCAAAGAAGGATGAATCTAGCATATCGGCTTATAAATTATTCGACAAATATAGCAGAAACAAAAAAACCTCCACGATTTTGAATCGTGAAGGCTTATATCTTGTAATAAAGAATATTATTTTCTTAAAGATTTAATACGAGCAGCCTTACCAGTTAAAGCACGTAAATAGAACAATTTCGCTCTACGAACTTTACCATAGCTATTCACTTCTACTTTCTCGATGTTTGGAGAATTTACAGGGAAGATACGCTCTACACCAACACCGTTGCTCATTTTACGAACAGTGAAAGTTTCGTTTGCACCTGCACTGTTACGTTGTATAACAACACCCTGGTAAATTTGAACACGTTCTTTATTACCTTCGCGAATTTTATAGTGTACGCTCACTGTATCGCCAGACTTGAACGCAGGAAAATCTTTTTTCGCGATGGCCTGCTCTTCAACAAATTTTACTAAATCCATGATTTTAAGCTATTAAACCAACTTTCTTTACCTTGAAAATCGGATTGCAATATTAGGGAAATATTTTGATATAAAAAAGTCTAATTTAATTTTTTCCACAATCTTTTAGAATTCCACAATCGATTGTGCTAAATGCTTCTATTCCAAAAGGTCAGGACGACGTTTCTGAGTGCGTTCTAAGGCCTGCTCATGGCGCCATTCGTTCACTTTTGCTTCATGTCCGCTTAATAAAACATCCGGCACTTTATGTCCACGCCAATCAGCCGGGCGAGTATAAACAGGCGCATCTAAAAGCTCGCCCTGAAAGCTATCCGATAGAGCAGAGGTCTCATCATTCAAAACGCCGGGAATTAAACGAACTACAGCATCAACAACAATAGCTGCGGGCAATTCCCCGCCACTTAAAACATAATCGCCAACAGAAATCTCTCTGGTTACAAAAATATCTCTGATACGCTGGTCTATCCCTTTATAATGGCCGCATAAAATGATAATGTTTTTCTTAATGGAAAGTTCGTTGGCTGTACTTTGATTTAAAGTTACACCATCTGGGCTCATAAATATTATCTCATCGTACTCGCGTTCTGTTTGAAGTTTTTCTATACAAGCCGCAAAGGGCTCAATACTCATCACCATACCACTTCCGCCGCCATACTGATAATCATCTACGCTTTTCTGCTTGTTGGTTGCGTAATCACGCAGGTTATGAACAACAATTTCAGCAATTCCTTTTTTTTGTGCTCTTTGTAAAATAGAATGAGCAAAAGGACTTTCTAGCAAAGCAGGTAAAACGGTTATAATATCGAAACGCATGTGCAAATTTAAGTTTTTAATTTTCAAGATAAACGTCCAGCAAGCCTTCGGGCAAATCAAGGGTTAAAATTTTCTCTTCGTCATCTATTTCGACAATAAAATCTTCATTAAGAGGGAAGAGAATTTCTGTTTCCTTATATAATACGGTTGCTACAAATTGTTGCGGATATTCATTAACCTCGGTAATTTCGCCGAGTGACCCCAAGGTTTCATCTACCGCCATAAAACCTTTTAAATCGGTATAAAAGAATTCATCTTCGCCACGTTCGGGCATCTGTGCCAGGGGTAGGTAAAGTTTCTTTTTTAATAATGGCTGCACTTTATCGATATGATCAACATCATCAAAATTAAAATAACCGGTTTTGTTGGCTTGTAATTTAGCCGACGCCACAAAATAAGGCACAAGCTTGCCGTTCATATCTGCAAAAACAACATCAAACTCCAGCTTTTCATAGTCGTCAAATTCGAAAAACACCTGTACTTCGCCTTTAAGGCCTCTACTTTTTGTGACGTAACCTATGTAAAATGCTTCTTCGTGTTTCATAACGGCGCTTGATAAAAAATCTCTTTATATAAAAATAGCGTTCCGAAATTCGGAACGCTATTTCTCAAAACAAAATAATTAAAATTATTCTGCTCCTTCTTCTTTAGTTTCTGCTGCAGGAGCTTCTTCAGTTGCCTCAGCTTCAACAGCCGGTGCTTCTTCAGTAGCTTCTTCTTCAACAACTTCTTCTGCAACTGGTGCATTTTTAGCTGCGATAGCTGCTGCTCTATCTTCTTTTTTCTTTGCTTCTGCTACTAACGCTGCTTTACGCGCATCAGCTTTAGAAGTAGCCAAACCTTCTGTTTTACCAGAGATTTTACCAGCTTTAGCATCTAACCAGGCAGTGAATTTCTCATCAGCTTGTTCTTGAGTTAAAGCACCTTTTTTAACACCACCTTCTAAGTGTTTTTTGTATAAAACACCTTTGTAAGATAATATAGCACGAGCTGTATCTGTAGGCTCAGCACCTTTGTTAACCCAGGCTAAAGTTTTTTCGAAGTTAATTTCGATAGTTGCAGGATTGGTGTTCGGGTTATAAGAACCTAAACGCTCAATGAACTTACCATCACGTGGAGCACGTGAATCTGCTACTACTACATGGAAAAAAGGTTTTCCTTTTTTACCGAATCTTTGCAATCTGATTTTAGTTGCCATTTCTTTTTTGTTTATGTATTCAACATATTTCCCGGAACTTCGTGTTGCGGGATGCAAAGATAAAAAAAATCCGCAAATTAAAAACATAGTTTAATTAGTTTATTTTCAGGAGATTTGGCCAAAAAAAATTGCACATAAAATATGGAGAGAATTGCCATTGATATGGATGAGGTTATAGCCGATGCCGTTGGAAAATTTATAAAACTTTATAACAGGGATTACAATGTTCCGTTGGATTTAAAAATTGATGCCGGAAACGAAATATATCACCACGTACCTGAAAATGTAAATCAAAAATGGTTCGAATACATAAATGAACCGGGATTTTTCCGCGATTTGGGCGTTATACCAGACAGCCAGCGGGTAATCAAAGCCCTGCAGCAAAAATATGATGTTTACATTGTTTCGGCAGCGATGGAGTTTCGTAACTCATTGGTTGATAAGTATGATTGGCTTGACGAGCATTTTCCCTTTATCGATTGGCAACACATTATGTTCTGCGGAAATAAAATTGTTGAGGCAGATATTATAATAGACGACCGCATCAAAAATTTTGTAAATTTTAAAGGCAGGCCTTTGCTGTACACATCACCTCACAATTTACTCATTACCGAATACGAACGTGTTAATACCTGGGAAGAGGTTGCGGGATTGTTACTTTAACCTTTTTTTCTCTAAACATATATTTTTAACCATATAAGGAATGTAAAGAAAATATAAGGCAATTGAGCTTATATGCATCTTAAAAACCTTATATGGTTAATTTTTTTAACTATTAAACTAAAAATTAAACTCTCCAACCAGGTTTCCGTCTCTGTTACCATCAGCCATTGGCAACACAATTACTTTCCTTTGTTGCTTGCCTGTTGCATAACGGGTATAAATTTCGGCCGTTACGGTGGTTGGTCCGCTGATGTTGATTTGCCTGTCGCCAAAATAGTTTACCTCAATTTTGTATTTACCTTTTACGGCTTTTTTAATCATAAACTGTTCAGGGCCATAGCCTGATGTAAAATCATTACTAATTCGACCACCTATCTTGGTTCTGCTATTACCATAGTAGCCTTTCTCACCAGTTGGGTCTGTTAGCCACAAATCAATATCGGTATCATTTTTATTCCAGTTTAAAACCACCCGAACATCAACAGGTAAGGGGTGAATCAATCTTTTATCGATTCCTTTTAAACTTAGTTTATTGCCGTGCCTTGTAATCAGGTTATTAATTTCAGAAATGATAATTTCTTCAATTCCTTCATCTCTGTCGGATGTTTGGGAATTGTAGCTTTGCGTTAATACCTTATACAAATTATCCAAAGCTTTTTGATGTTTACCTGCATCAGCCAAAGCCAAAGCATAATCGCGGTAACTTTGTGCATCCATTGGGCGCCATTGTAAAACCTTTTGCGTAACAAATATTTCTTCCGTATAATTTCCTGTTTGCTTTAACTTGTAGGCCAGGGTTTTATACAAATCTGCATTTTCTAAATCCAAATCGGCAATGTTGCTTAAAATAGTCAATGCCCTTACGCTATCTTTTTTTGAGTAAAACCAGTTGGCAACATCGAAATAAAACATTGGCGTGCTAATGTAATTTGGTCTCATTTTTAGATAGGCCATATAAGCACTGTCGGGTTTTCCGACCAGACTTTTCATATAGTCTTTATCGCTTTTAAACTCAGGAATAATAATTTCGGGCTGTTTTTCCAAAATGGCACGATTGCTTTGAACGCTCATACCTGCTACCTTTCCTGTTAAAGCAATTGCAGAATTATTAACCGATGTTGAAACTATATTTTTTGCATTTACTGTTACAACGGAAGAACTAAGCTCTCTTTTTTTTAGCTGAGTAGCGTATCCAACAATCGTAACATCATTTAACCCATTTTTTTCTTCCGCTATTCCGGCTCTCACAGGAGCCGGTGGACTCGCCTTTGGTATGCTGGGCGGTGTTGCAACAACAACATTTCTCATTGGCGTTGTTGGGTCTGCACTTGCGCTTTGAACAGGCGGCCGCGGCGCTGCTACAACAGATGAAGGATTGGGGTAATTACCCTTCCGTTTGATGGGTTCTTTGTCGTAAAAATCGGTATTCCACCAGGTTTTCAAGTCTTTACTCATTGTAACCGCAGCATTAATCAGATCGGTTTTACGCTCCAGAATATCAGCTCTGCGTTGCTTTAAAACCACATCGTACGCTTGCCTAAGTTCTGCAGGGGGCATAATGTCGTAGCGTAAGTAATCATCGAGGTTTTCTAAAACTATTAAACTCGTGTTTCTGGTAACAATGCCAAATTGCTTACTCAAAACACTGATGTCGTCTTTATTCTCTTCATACTGAATATCCATTTCGGCAATTTTCTTTTGCGCCCAAACCCGGCTTACATTAATGCTGCTTAAAACATGTTCTGTTGCGTTAAGGCGAATGGCTTGCTCTGCAACTACCGTTGAACCATAACCAAATTGCAGCACAAAATCGGTGTTTAATTCGTTTAAAATTCCGGCTACCGATAAATGTCCGTTTACATTTACATGCATAGATGGGTAAGTCTGGCGGATATCAGAACCGTTTTTAATGCCTAAAAACTGAAGGTTCTGCTGACTTAATTGCTTAAAAGCATCATGAGTCGAAATTGCATTTAAGTTGACAAACTGCCCGCCAGTTTTAAGGCTGATGTATTTTAAGGTACTGTAATCTGCTTTTAGAGAAGTATTGATACAATGAACCGGCTTATTTAATGTAACATTATTTGTTCCGAAAGTTGATAAGCCATCGCTGAAAAAAATGTATTCATCGGCAGGAAAATTTGCAGTTTTTATGGCACTAAAGTTTGTTCCGCCATCATATATAATGCTTTCTAACTTAGCCTTTAAAACCTGCCAGTTTCCATTGTAAATTGTAAAAGTTCCGCCGCTTTTAAACTCATTATTTAACAAACCTAATTGGATGGTTAAGTTTTGTTTCTCTCTGATAATTAAACCCAGAAGTTCCAGCTCCTTTTTCGTATCTCGTTGTAAGCCACTTAATGAAGTATCCCAGATTAGGCCGATTTGATTTGACCATTGCCTTGGGCGGCTTTGAATTTTAGGAAAAACGTTCACTAAAAAATAATAACCGTTTGAAGCCTTTTGCATTTGCACTTCAGGCAAGTCATTTCTTTTAGGGAGATTGATTGTTAAGCCATTTTTGGGTTGATAATTCGTTTTATTGATTTCAGCAACATAAGTATTTCCGTTAGCTTTTAAATCGAAACTGCCATCGGGTTGTTCGCCAAGTTCGGGCTTTAAAACACTTTCGAAAACCGTTGTTTTTAACGAGAAACTCTCTATGGGCTTATTATAATCCAAAGGCAAGTGGTAACGTAAAACGTTTGCACTATTTAAGTTTAATTCTTCTTCATAACCCACTATTATGGTTCGGCTGCCGTTAGCGGGTAAGGGATATATTCTTGTGCGAAAGTTATTTCCTTCTACTTTTTCCAGTAATCCGGGATCTACTCTGCGCCGCTCTATGCTTTCAAATACTTCTGTTGCCTTTGCTTTTTCAACCGGAACAGCTTCACGCATTTTACCATTAATATCTAACGCGTATCTACTTATACTTACTCCTTCGGGCATTGGAAAAGTTAGTTCCCCTTCTAAAATCCGGCTACTGCTATTGTGGAAAGTCATCGTCATAACGGTGGTTGCAATGTTTCCTGTAATTTGAACATCAATAGTTAATTTCTGAAGTTTAACCGCTTCCATTTGCTGTTCTGTTTCGGCCTGCTGAACTTTGAGTACGGGCATTTGCGATTGGGCAAAAAATGCAAATAATATTAAAGGGATGATGATTAAGGTTTTAGATAGTTTCATAACAGCTTGTCTTTTGTAGATTGATGCAAAACTTGTTATGATTACATAAATTTATTTTGCCGTTGTGCCGGGATGAAGCGCAAATAGCAGCAAGAACTTGTGTTAAATAAACCTGATAGCAGTGTAAAGCGAAGCAATTTTTTCTATTGCTGAAGCTTGAAATGGATAGCAGGAGGAGTTGAACCGACGAATTACCGAACCCTGCTTTTCAAAAAAAATTGTAACATTTAATTAAATAACTGTTCTAATTAAAAAAAACCTGAAACTATGTTAGTAACCACAACGCCTTCGGTTGAGGGCACAAAAATTGTAAAATACATTGGTCTTGTTACCGGAGAAACCATTATCGGAGCAAATATTTTTAAAGATTTATTTGCCGGCATTAGAGATATTGTTGGCGGCCGATCGAGTGCTTATGAGCAGGTTTTAAGAGAAGCAAAAGATACAGCGGTTAGTGAGATGCAACAGTATGCTGCTGCGCTTGGTGCTAATGCAATTGTTGGTGTTGATTTAGATTACGAAACGGTTGGAACCGGAGGAAGTATGCTCATGGTAACCGCTAGCGGAACTGCTGTAATTCTGGAAAATTTGTAGTTTATTTCGGCTGAATGGAATCAAATCCATCCAGCCGGTTCTTTTAAAAGGAAAGTATATCGATTAGTTTCAACCAGGTTGAACTTACTTTTTCGGCATCGATGTGCTTAATTGCATGGTCGAAGGGTGTGAAAACCATTTCGCGGTTAACCTGGCCAGCCATTACACTCCGCTCGCCATTTATTAAACCTTCTACAGCAGAAACACCTAAGCGACTGGCCAGAACCCTATCCATACATGTAGGCTTGCCACCTCGCTGGATGTGCCCTAAAACTGAAACCTTTGTATCGTAATGTGGGTATTTTTCCTGCAGAATTTCACCAACTTTGAATGCGCCACCAGCATCATCACCTTCGGCAACGATAATAATTTTTGAAGATTTATCTTTTCGGCTATGTTCTAATTTGTGAAGCACATCTTCTACGCCCATATTGGCTTCGGGAATAAGAATTGCTTCGGCGCCAACTCCAATACCGCTTCTAAGGGCAATTAGGCCAGAGTCGCGACCCATAACTTCCACAATGAAAAGTCTGTCGTGAGATTCTGCCGTATCTCTGATTCTGTCTACCGCATCAATTACGGTATTGATTGCCGAATCGTAACCGATTGTAAAATCAGTACCGGCTAAATCGTTATCAATTGTGCCAGGCAAACCCACTACAGGAAAATCGAACTCGTTTGCAAAAATATTAGCTCCAGTAAAGGTTCCATCGCCACCAATAACAACTAAAGCATCAATATTTCTGCTTTTTAAGTTTTGATAGGCAGTTTTTCTGCCTTCAACAGTTCTGAAAGCTTCGCTGCGTGCCGTTTTTAAGATCGTACCGCCACGCTGAATAATGTTGGCTACCGATTTACGATCCATTGGTACACAATCATCATGAATCAGACCTTCGTATCCGCGAAGGAAACCCGTTACGTCAATATCATAATAAATTGAGGCTCTAACAACAGCCCTGATTGCAGCGTTCATGCCCGGAGAATCGCCTCCGGAGGTTAAAACACCAATGTTCTTTATCTTATTCATTTGTTTGGTTCTTGGCAAATTCTGAAAGACCTTTATCCAGATATTGCAAATATTTTTCAATGTTAAATTCTACTCCAATCGGAGGAGAAACTAATTCTTTTTCATTGGTTCCCAAAAGTACATAATATGGTTGCGAAATCGTATTAAATCTTTCTGCTTGCAAATGTTTAAACTTTTTACCTACTGTATTTACTTTGGTTCCTAAGATTTTCGAATCAAATTGTTCGCTTTCAGGTAAAGCAGTTTTGTCATCAGTATAAAGAGATACAACGATATAATCTTCCTTTAATTTTTTTAGCACACGAGTGTCAGACCATACTTTTGCCTCCATTTCGCGGCAGTTAACACATCCGTGGCCTGTAAAATCCAAAAATAGTGGTTTTTTAACTTCTTTCGCATAGGCTAAAGCCTCATCGTAGTCAAAGAAGCCATCAATTTTTAGTGGAATTTCTAAAAAATCAGCATATTTTCTTTTTGGATGATTTGGCTTAGTCGTTACCTCGTTTCCACCTTCCTGATTTAAAACAAAATCTTGGGTTGATAACGGCGGAACTAATGCGCTTACCGCCTTTAAGGGTGCGCCCCATAGCCCAGGGATTAAATAAAAAGCAAAAACAAAAGCCGCTCCGGCTAAAAACAACCTCGGTATGGATACATAAGGTAAGTCACTATCGTGAGAGAATTTTATCTTTCCAAGCAGATAGAAGCCTAAAATAAATGCAATTACGACCCAAATGGCAATGAAAACTTCTCTATCTAAAATTCCCCAGTGATAAGCAAGGTCTGCCGTAGATAGAAATTTCAATGCCAGAGCAATTTCAATTAAACCTAACACAACCTTAACAGCGTTTAGCCATCCCCCAGATTTTGGCAGAGTGGTCATCCAGCTTGGGAAAATTGCAAAAATTACAAATATTAAAGCAAGCGCCAGCGAGAAGCCGAACATACCCATAACCGGTGCCAAAAACCCGCCCGTTTGTCCAACGGTTACTAAGAGTGTGCCGATTAAAGGCCCTGTACAGGAAAATGAAACCACCGCCAAGGTAGCGGCCATAAAAAATATACCGGTTAAACCTTTCGAGTCTGATTTTGAGTCCATTTTATTTACAAATGAACTTGGTAACGTAATTTCGAAAGCGCCTAAAAATGAGATTCCAAAAATTAATAATATTAAGAAGATAAATACATTAAAAAATCCGTCTGTTGCCAATTCATTTAAAGCACTTGCTCCAAAAATTAGAGTGATGAGTAAGCCTAAAACAACATAGATTACGATGATAGAAACACCATAAATGATGGCTCCCTGAATACCTTTCCCTTTAGTTTCGGCTCTTTTTGTAAAATAACTTACTGTTAAAGGCACCATTGGAAATATACATGGAAGCAGGAAAGCGATTAAGCCGGCTATAAAACCTGCGGCGAATATAGAAATTAGTGATTTTGATGAACCATCCTCAACAGGTTCGGCCTTTTTTACCAGGTTAGCAGTTACTGTTGTATTCTTCGATACCGAATCTTTAACAGAACTGTTTGCAGCGCTATCCTGTGCGGAGCCTACCTCCGTAAATTGAATATCATCAGGTACAGATGCAGTTGTATCTTGCGTTATTTTGGCAAAACCTTTAGCGGCTGGCAACGCCGTAAAAAGCGCCGCAAGCATAAGTAAAAATAAAAACCTTTTCATTTGTGTGTGTTTATTCTGGCGAAAATACACAAAACGATTATGTAAAAGAAAGCGAAATGCAGATTTTACTTTAAACAGAAAGAGTTCCGAAATTTCGGAACTCTTTCTGTTTCTTATGTATGCTATTTAACTGGAATACTGAACTCAACCTCCTCTGGCGGAAGGCATTGCTTATCGTTACAAACCATAAATTCTACTTTACCTTTAACAGCTGTAACGCCTTTATTAAGCTTTATTTTTTGCTGAAAAACAACCTGATCTTCAAAGTAAGCAACATTCATTTTGAAGGTATCTTCATATTTAACTATCGCTTTCGGCTCTGCCGTTTTTCCAACTAAAGTAAAATCTTTAGATGGAGAGAATGAAAATGTTGTTTTAACCGGACCACCGCTCTTTACATTTTGAGAATAAATATGCCATCTATCTTCGATAGAGGCCTTAATGTATAATGTAGCTTCTGTTTTGCTTGTTTTTTTTGCAACATAAGCCCAGGTTACCGGTTTCTCAATCTGAGCAAATGCGCCTGCAATGGTAAATAAAACCATCGTTAATACTAAAGTGATTTTTTTCATTATGTGTTTTAATTTGTGTGTATGTATTCTATTTCTTTGAAATTGAAACGTTTTAATTCCCCTTCAATCTCTACTTGTAATAACCCGCTATCTTCAACGCCTTTAATCAAGCCTTCAAAAATCCGACCATTATGGCTGTAAACTGTTTCGATATTGTAGTTTAAAAGTCTTTTTAAATAGCTTTCATGTAAGAAATCATATCTCTTTGACTTCAAATTTAGATAGTATTTCTCCATAAAAACGAATATTTTTTCCATAACAGCTTCTAAATTAACTTCCTTTTGTAAAATTTGGAATACAGATGTCGCCTTGGTGTCCAAATCTTCAGAAAATTGAAACTGATTAATGTTTAAACCAACACCAATTACAGATGATTTAATTGTGGAGCCTGTCAGTGTATTTTCAATTAATATGCCACCAAGTTTCTTCTTATTGTAATAAATATCGTTGGGCCATTTTACTTCAACAGGATTTGGCAGAAAGCCCGATAGCGCATCGGCAATGGCCAAACTGACTGCAATATTTAAATAAAATTGCATTTCTAAGGGTAAAAAGGAAGGTTTAAGATAAATACTGGTACTAATATTTTTTCCTGGTTCTGTTTGCCAAACACTTTCCTGCTGCCCTCTTCCAGCAAATTGATGATCTGCCATAATTACAGTTCCTTCAGGTAATGGCTCGGAATTTGAAGCCATTTTCTTTAAATAATTATTGGTAGAATCAACCTCTTTTAATTTGATGAAATTTTGACCAACAAATAGTGTCGAAAAAGTGTTATTTTGCAAGTGTTGAATTTTATAGAATTTTAATTCCAAAATTAAAGCATTTTAATGGTAAAAAAGAAAATAGTAGCTCTTTCTACATACCTTTCTGAACTAGCTGTACACGGCATTCAAGAGAAAAAAGGAGAAGATATAGTGCGGTTGGACCTTAAAAATATTCATACATCTGTAGCGGATTATTTTATTATCGCGAGCGCAAATTCTGCTACGCAGGTAAAGGCAATTGCCGATAGCGTAGAAAAAGAAATATATAAAGCCACACAAACAGACCCCAGACATAAGGAAGGTTTTGAATCGGCAGATTGGGTTATTTTAGATTATTTTGATGTGGTTGTGCACATTTTTAAAACCGAAAAGCGCCACTTTTATGGCATTGAAGAATTATGGGGCGATGCCGAGAGCACAAATTATCAAAGCGCCTAACCATACCACACCTTTTGAACGAGACAAATGAACGATAATCAAAATACAAACGAAAACAATAAACCCGGGAAAAAATTACCAAATATCCCTAAGAAACCTCAAAAAGGCTCGAAATTTAATATTTTTTGGGTTTATGCCGCTATCATAATTGCAATTGTTGCCGCACAATTCCTTTTTACCACCGAAGGTGGAAAAGAAGTATCTTACAGAACGTTTGAAACACAGATGTTGCTTAAAGGCGACGTTGATAGAATTATTTCTTACAAATCTGACGACATTGTTAAAGCGGAAGTTTACATCAAGAAGGATAGTTTAAACAAACCGGAATACAAACAATATAAAAGTACCAGTACTTTTAATAATACAACTGGCCCTACTGTTTATTTTATTGCTGGTTCGCCCGATGCACTTGATAAACTACTTGCCGATTCGCAAAAAGATATTCCTAGTAACCAAAGAATTTTAGCGCAACCGACTACAAAAAATAATCCGTTAGCCAGCTGGTTCTTAACCATAATTGTTCCGGTATTATTGTTAATTGCGTTTTGGATTTTCATGATGCGCCGTATGGGCGGTGGCGCCGGTGGTGGTGGCCAGATTTTTAACATTGGCAAATCCAAAGCAACTTTGTTTGATGAGAAAAACGATGTTAAAACAACCTTTAAGGATGTTGCCGGTTTGGAAGGCGCAAAAGAAGAAATTCAGGAAATCGTGGAATTCCTTAAAAATCCTCAAAAATATACCGTTCTGGGTGGTAAAATCCCTAAAGGTGCGTTACTGGTTGGCTCTCCAGGTACCGGTAAAACTTTATTAGCTAAAGCTGTTGCTGGCGAGGCTCAAGTACCATTCTTTTCTTTATCAGGTTCTGATTTTGTGGAGATGTTCGTGGGCGTAGGTGCATCACGTGTTAGAGATTTATTTAAACAAGCTAAAGACAAATCACCTTGTATTATTTTTATTGATGAGATAGACGCTATTGGGCGTGCTCGTGGTAAAAATGGCGTAATGGGTGGTAACGATGAACGCGAAAATACGTTAAACCAGTTATTGGTCGAAATGGATGGTTTCGGTACAAATACGCATGTTATTATCTTAGCAGCAACAAACAGAGCCGATGTTTTAGATAAGGCTTTATTGAGAGCAGGCCGTTTCGACAGACAGATTTATGTTGATTTACCAGATGTTCGTGAGCGCAAAGAAATATTCGAAGTTCACTTAAAGCCGATTAAAATGGCTGAAGGCTTAGATACTGAATTCCTTGCAAAACAAACGCCTGGATTTTCAGGAGCGGATATTGCGAACGTTTGTAATGAAGCCGCTTTAATTGCTGCACGTAAAAATAAAACAGCGGTTGATAAACAGGATTTCTTAGATGCCGTTGATAGGATTGTTGGCGGTTTAGAAAAGAAAAACAAAATTGTTACCCCCTCAGAAAAACGGGCAATTGCAATTCACGAAGCTGGCCATGCGACTGTAAGCTGGATGCTTGAACACGCTGCACCATTAATTAAGGTAACTATTGTTCCCCGCGGCCAAAGTTTAGGCGCTGCCTGGTACTTACCTGAAGAACGCCTGATTGTTCGTCCGCACCAAATGCTCGATGAAATGTGTGCTACAATGGGTGGCCGGGCTGCAGAAAAAGTAATTTTCGATACAATTTCTACCGGTGCACTCAGCGATTTGGAAAAAGTTAACAAACAAGCCAGGGCAATGATTACCATTTACGGGTTAAACGAAAAACTTGGTAACATAACCTATTATGATTCTTCCGGCCAGAATGAGTATAATTTCAACAAACCTTATTCTGAAGAAACTGCTTTAATTATTGATAAAGAAATATCAGCTTTAATTGAAAGTCAATATCAAAGAGCAATAAATCTTCTCCAGGAAAATAAAGATAAATTAATTCAGCTTGCTGATATCTTGATTGATAAAGAGGTATTATTTAAAGATGATTTAGAAAACATATTCGGTAAACGTCCTTTTGGTGCTGAAATAACTGAAGAGTTAGCAAAAGGCGGCACCAATAATGTTCCGCCAGTTGAAGCTTAAATTTTAAAGCTCAGGGCTTTTAAAACAAAACATTTATGCATAAGTTTGAAACCTCGGATGTAAAAGTCCGGGGTTTTATTTTCTAAACAATGGCCGATAATACAACAGCGAAAGAACAGATACTAAAAAAGATAAGAAAGGCGCTCTTAGAAAAGCGTGAAAATCCTTATCCAAATTTAGAAGAATCACCTTTGTATAAAAAAAATGCCGTTGAGTTGGAAGTACTATTCGCCGAACAGCTGGCCGCAATTTCAGGTAATTTTATTTTTTGTGAAGATGGAATTGATTTTATCGAAAACATGCTTCAACTTGCCGATAGGTTCAAATGGCGTAAAATATATTGCTGGGAGCCTGAATTACAGGATTTTTTAAGTAAATACGCGTTTCCATTTTATCAAACAGATAAAGATTTTGAACAGGCTGAAGTTGGTATTACAATGTGCGAGGCCTTAATTGCCAGAAACGGGAGTGTTATGGTTACCAACGAAAGCGCTGCCGGCCGCAGGCTAAGTATATTCCCACACCATCATATCGTTATTGCCAAAACCAGTCAGTTAGTTTTAGATTTGAAAGACGCATTTCAACTGCTTAAAAATAAATATGGAAATCAAATTCCTTCGATGATTAGCAACATAACGGGCCCAAGCCGGACGGCAGATATTGAGAAAACATTGGTGCTGGGCGCACATGGACCAAAAGAGCTCTTTGTATTTCTTATTGACGATTTTTCTTAAATAATTTCCATTTCTAATTTATTAACCATAGTTTTATACTACATACCGTTTTAGTATGCGGTATTATAATTATGAGCGCAACAATAAATACAGTTATTATCGGTACTGGGAGCTATATCCCCGAGAATATTATTTCCGGTGATGAGTTTTTAAATTCAACGTTTTTCGAGAACGGAAATCGTTTAGAAAAAGAGAATGCTGAGATCATCCATAAGTTTTCTGAAATTACCGAAATTGTTGAGCGACGCTATGCTTGTCCTGACCAGTTAAGCAATCAGATTGGGGCGAAAGCGGCTGAAAAAGCAATTGAAAATGCCGGCATTGACAAAGAAACATTAGATTATATTATCTTCTGCCACAATTTCGGCGACATTCCATTAAATAGCAATCGTATTGATATTTTACCGTCACTAGCCTCTAAAGTAAAACAGCAATTAGGAATTTTAAATCCTGATTGTGTGGCCTATGATATTATATTTGGTTGTCCGGGCTGGGTACAGGGCGCTATCCAGGCAGATTACTTTATAAAAAGCGGAGACGCGAAACGTATATTGGTAATAGGTGCCGAAACACTATCGCGAATTATCGACCCGCACGATAGAGACAGCATGATCTTCTCAGACGGTGCCGGCGCTGTAATTTTTGAAGCATCAGAAGAAAAAGAAGAGAAAAAAGGAATTTTAGCACATAAAACAGAAACTCATGCTGTAAACTATGGTAATCTCCTGACCATGGGAAAAGGTTCTCATCCCGAAGAAACTAGTGGCAATTATTACCTTAAAATGAATGGCAGAAAACTTTATGAATTTGCTGTTGTGCAGGTTCCGCAGGTTATTAAAAAAGCCATAGACAAAGCTGGATTAACAGTTGAAGATGTCGATATTGTTTTCGTTCATCAGGCCAATGGCAAAATGGATACAGCCATTATGAAACGTCTTTTCAAACTTTACGGATTAGAAACAGTTCCCGAAAATTTAGTCCCAATGACGATTAGCTGGCTTGGAAACAGTTCAGTTGCAACCGTACCAACATTATTGGATTTAGTTTTAAAGGAACAGGTTAAGGGGTACAAAGTTAAAAAAGGCGATGTTGCGGTATTTGCGTCAGTTGGAGCGGGCATGCACATCAATGCTTTTGTTTATCGCTTTTAAGAACCTATTCTCCTTAAACCCATTTTTGCCTGGCTTTCAATACTGCTCTCATATTCATGATTTTTCATGAAAACAGCTGTATTGAAAGCCTCCTTTGCTTTGGCCTTGTTGCCTTTCTTTTCATAAACTTTACCCATTTGCAAAGCCGCATTTGAAGCAAAAAAGTACTTTAAATTTCTCCCTTGGTTTATGGCTGCCTGATAATAAGTGAGCGCCAAATCATCCTTTCCCAAATCATCGTAAATACGACCTAAGCGATAATTAAATTCCGTTTTGTCTTTATCTGACGAATAGTCTCCCGTTTTTTTATTCTCTAATAATTGGACCGCCTTTGTGAAATAACCACCATCGAATAACAATCTTGCTTTTAATAAATCAACAGGAGGTGCTGGAGCAGCGGCTTCATTTTGTGCTTGCTTATCACGCTCATGGTATGTATAACCAGAACCAGCAACTTTAGCGGCATAGCTTGTATAAGCCGCCTTATCACCTTTCAAAAGTGCTATCCAGCCTAAATGAAGGTTTGCGTCTTTAATATAATTTACGCCTTTATTGGTTTGCAAAAACTTAGTAAAGTGTGTTGATGCGCTTAAATCAAGTTTATTCAAATGTGCTATTCCCTCTAAATAATCCAAATAGGGGAACGGCTGATAAGTTCCACCTTCAGGTCTTCTGGCCAGTATATTTATGGCTTCATCATTATGCCCGTTTTTTATACAAACATAGCCCTGAAGGTAAGATTTAAGCAAACTAGAATCGCCCATGCGCTCGGTGTAGCGCATTGTTTTAGCATAAGCTGATGGACTGTGAGCAACATCAGTTAACACATAAGAATAATAGAAAATTACCTCTTCGTAAAACGCTTCATAAGTAGATTTAGGCAGAGTTTCGGCAAGCTTATCCAACATGGCTAAACCAGTTTGCGTATTTCCTTTAATACCAAATGTTGATAAAGCGCTTTTCAAAGCACCATCAGGAAGATTTCCTAAAACGGTGTTTATTAAACCTAAACCTTTATCATTTAAAATAAAGTTTGGAAATTTCTTTTTGTTCTCAAGTAATAAGTTATTCGCTTTTCGTATTTCCATCGCAGCGTTAAAATACTCGCCGTAGCGGCCGCGTAAAAGCGCCCACTGTAGGTTTATCTCTGCCTGAGCATAAAGATAATATGGAGAATTTTTATCATCGTCGCTTATTTTATCCAATCTGGCAGCTTTGTTCGCTTTCAATCTATCAAAATCTGCTTTACTATCCGACATAATTAAACCGAAACAATCTACATAATTTTCAAGTAAAGGAATTATCGAGTTATTTGGATGCTGCTTTTTCTCCGTCGAAATATATGCCCTTGCGTTGCCTAATTTAAGCTCAAAAATACTTTTGTAAGCATTTAGGCAGTTTGTATTAAAATCAAAATTTGCGAAAAGTGATTGAGGATTAAGGAAAGTTAAAAGGAAAAAAACGGGGATAAATCGTAAGCTTTTAGTCATTGGTATTATCGAATTCAGATATTTTGGATTTCACACACAAATACTGTACCTCAATTATTAATTTAGATTTTTTAGCCAGAAACAAAAAAAGTCCCGACGAGCCGGGACTTTTAAAATAATTTTCGATAAAGATTAAGCTTCTGCCACTTCGTGAGTTAAAGCCTCATCAACCAAAATACGTCCACAGTGTTCGCAAACGATGATTTTTTTACGTTGACGGATATCTAACTGACGTTGAGGCGGAATCTGGTTAAAACAACCTGAGCAAGAATCGCGATCGATAGTTACAACAGCTAAGCCGTTTACCGCATTTTTGCGTAAACGTTTATAAGCAACCAATAAGCGCTCATCAATTGTAGGCTCAGCTTTGTCTGCTTTCTTTTGTAAATCCTGTTCTTCTTTTTCAGTTTCAGAAGTGATAACATCAAGCTCACCTTTCTTAACTTCCAAATCTTTTTTTCTGCCTTCTAATTCAGCTTTAGCAGCTTCATAGATTTCAGTTTTTGAAGTGATTTCGAAACCATGTTCTTTAATTTTCTTTTCCGAAACCTGGATATCTAAACCTTGAATCTCAATTTCTTTAGTTAAAGCATCGTATTCACGATTGTTTTTAACTTCTTTTAATTGAGTATCGTATCTTTTTATAGCTGCCTGCGCATCTTTAATTGTGTTTTTACGGGTTACGATAGAATCTTCAAGATCATCAAGGTCGGCCTTAATTTTCTGAATTCTGGTTTCTAATCCTAACACATCATCCTCAAGGTCGGCAACTTCCATTGGTAATTCGCCTCTTACCTGACGGATTTTATCGATTTTTGTGTGGATATTTTGTAATTCGTATAAAGCTTTTAGCTTTTGTTCTACGGTTTGTTCCATTAAAACAAGTAATTTATGGGGTTTGTATTTTGCTCCGTTAAACGGATTGCAAAGTTAGTAAATTTTTTCTGAATAATTTCAACCAATAAATTTGATGTAAATTGTTCAGTTTCAAAGTGTCCGATGTCGGCAATGATTAATTTTTCTTCCGCATCGAAAAACTCATGGTATTTAAAATCGGCAGTAATAAAAGCGTCAGCGCCTGCCGCAATTGCTTCTTTTAAAAGGAAACTTCCAGAGCCACCACAAACGGCAACTTTTTTAATTCTTTTAGGTAAAACCGATGTGTAACGCACAACTTTTGCCTGCATTTTATCTTTAACCATGTGCAGAAAATCGTAAGCTTCCATATCGTATTCCAACCAGCCAAGCATTCCCGAGCCTACTTGCTGGTGCTTGTTTTCGAGATTATACAAATCATAAGCAACCTCTTCGTAAGGATGATTTTCGAAAAGTGCCACCAGGATTTTTCTTTCTGACTGAACAGGATAGATAATTTCGATTCTCACTTCCGATTCGTGATGACGGACACCTTTCTCACCAACGAACGGATCGGCATTTTCATTTGCTTTGAAAGTTCCGAAACCATCTGCATTAAAACTCGTTTCGCTGTAATTGCCAATATTCCCGCCGCCTGCGTAAAAAAGAGCCGAGCGCAATTGTTCAGCCTGCGCCTGCGGACAAAATGTAACTAGCTTTTTTAATAAGCCAGATTTTGGCGAAAGCACTTTGATGCCGCTTAAGCCCAACTTTTCGCATATGCGGGCATTAACACCCGTGTGTACCGCATCAAGATTTGTATGAATGGCATATAACGCAACGTTGTTTTTAATAGCCTTTAAAACAACCCGCTCCACATAATTTTTACCGTTTAGTTTTTTTAAACCTTTAAAAACAATAGGATGATGCGTTATGATGAGGTTACAACCTGTGGAAATGGCTTCATCGACTATTTTTTCTACGCAATCAAGCGCCACCAAGGCAGCCCTGACTTCCATATTCGGGTCGCCAACAATTAACCCCGAATTGTCATAATCTTCCTGGTAATTTAAAGGCGCAATGCTTTCAAGATAATTTGTTATTTCTGATAACCTCATGATATAAAGATAGAAATTTGAGCAAACTTACGAAGTTTAAAAAGCTAGGCAGAAGAAAACCTTCGTAAGTTTTGGGATACCAAATGCAATAAACCCGACAGAAACGAAAAGCCCGCAAACCCGATTTTCATCGGGTGCGGACTTGTAGTGTATGGCGGGGCTAACCTTAAAAAGTGACGCTGCCTTTGCTTTTCAAAAACCTTAAAGATTTATTGAAATCCACCCATTCTAACCATTTGCAAACTTTCGAAAACCATTTTTTGGTTGTGTTCAAAAGCAAGTGTTTTATGGTTTATAATATCAACGATTGACCCAATAAAGCATAAGCCCCAAGTTAAAAGGTATAAAATGCCCATTCCGATTTGACCAATGATGAACCTTTGTAAACCCGGAACAACGAATAAACCGATTAAACAGAAAATTAGCATGTCTGATGGGTTTTTCCTTTTGCTGCTGTAAACCATTAAGAAATTACGCAATTGTTGTTCGGTTAAACCTGTAGTTGCTTGTTGTAAATATGAGTACTCCTCTGGTGTTATACCTGGTAACGACATGAGAGGTGATTGAAATATATCCATGATTTCTATGTGTTTATGGTGAAATATTTTTTGTTTGTTTTGTATTTTATCAATGCTATTATTCTGTACACTATAATTATTAAAGCAGGAAAACCTAACCAATGCTCGGAAAAGCTTTTGGTAAATTCGCCATGTAAAATATGGCTAATTGACCTTCCTAATCCACATCCGGGGCACCAATCTTCAAAGCCTAAATTTGCCAGTGGACAAAGGGTGAAGTGATGCTCGTTTGCATTTGCGGTTGCCAATAACACTAAAGCCGTTACCCAGAAAAAAAGTTCTAAAGGAAAGGTTTTAAAGTATTTCATCGCTTTTTATATAATTTAGAAGTAAAGGAAAAAGTTTTGTTACAGAAAGTAGCATTAATTCGACCAACCGCAAAAAATAAACGACCAAGGGCTTTATCGGTTCGAACAAATATTTTGGATTTAACAAAAATATAGCTGTAAACTTAAAAAAAACCTTTACACAAGTTTTGCGGTTAAATATAAAAGATAAGCTTATTTTTGTGCCTTGAACATTCGCGATTTAATAAACAGATACAAAACCGACGAGAGGGTAACGCAATTTACCCAGGCGTTGAATTCTTCAAAGAACCCGAAAATACAATTAAAGGGATTGGTGGGTTCTGCCGATGCCATTGTTGCACTTTCTTCGTACTTTTTATTGCATAAACCTTTGCTTTTTATTCTTCCTGATAGGGAAGAAGCCGCTTATTTCCAGTCGGATTTAGAAAGCGTGCTTGATAAACAGGTTTTACTTTTCCCATCATCGTACCGAAAATCGTTCGATTTTACACAGGTTGATACCGCCAATGTTTTGGCTCGTGCCGAAGTTTTAAATGAACTTAATCACGATTCTGAATATGGAAAAATCGTTATCTCTTACCCCGAAGCCATCGCCGAAAAGGTAATTGACCGTTCTGCGCTAGAGAAAAATACTTTGGAAATTAGCCTTGGCGCAAAGCTGGGCATCGATTTTATTAATGAGTTTTTGATTGATTATGATTTCGACAGACGCGATTTTGTTTACGAACCGGGGCAGTTTTCCATCCGAGGTGGTATTGTAGATATTTTTTCTTTTTCATCTGATTTGCCTTACCGTATCGAATTCTTCGGCGATGAAGTTGAAAGCATCAGAAGTTTTGAAATTGAGAGCCAGCTTTCGGTGGCCGATGTGAAATCGCTAACTATCGTTCCAAATGTGCAGGCAAAGTTTTTAACGGAAAGTAACATCAGCATTCTTGATTACATTGATAGCGATACTCAGCTTTGGTTTAAAGATGTGGAATTTACACTCGATATTGTGAAAGCCGGCTTTAAAAAGGCCGTTGAACTTTGGAAAGCTTTATCGTTAGCTGATAAAACTCAAAACCCCGAATGGATTGACCCAAAATTTGCTTTTACTGATGAAAAGCTACTTGGCGACCATCTTCAGGATTTCCCGATAATAGAATTTGGCAAGCAGTTTTTTTATCAGACAGAGAATCGTTTTGAATTCGAAACCAGGCCGCAGCCATCATTTAATAAAGATTTTAACCTGCTTATTCACAATTTAAAAGAGAATGAAAAGGCAGGGATAGTAAACTTTATTTTTACCGATTCGCCAAAACAAATTGAGCGCTTATATGCCATTTTAGAGGATATTGATAAAACAGCAAAGTTTACACCAATTAACAGTATGCTGCGTGAAGGCTTTGTTGATGCGCAAATTCAAACCGCTTTTTATACCGACCACCAGATTTTTGACCGCTATTACAAGTACAAACTTAAAAAGGGCTATCAGAAAAGTCAGGCGATAACGCTGAAAGACCTTCGTGAACTAAAATCGGGCGATTACGTTACCCACATTGACCATGGTATAGGCAAATACGCAGGCCTTGAAAAGGTTGAAGTAAACGGCAAAACGCAGGAAATGATTCGCTTGATTTACGCAGATAATGATTTGCTTTACGTAAACATTAACTCGTTAAATCGCATTGCGAAATACAGCGGCAAGGAAAGCGGGGTGCCCAAAATGAATAAGCTTGGCACCGATGCATGGGACAAGCTGAAAAAAACAACAAAAAAAAAAGTTAAAGACATTGCCCGCGATTTGATTAAGCTTTATGCTTTACGCAAAACGCAGGCAGGAACTGCTTTCTCTCCTGATGGTTATTTGCAAACCGAGCTGGAGGCTTCTTTCATTTATGAAGATACGCCCGACCAGTTAAAGGCAACGCAGGATGTAAAAAAAGATATGGAATCTCCGCATCCGATGGATAGGTTGGTGTGCGGTGATGTTGGCTTCGGTAAAACTGAAATTGCCGTTCGTGCAGCATTTAAAGCTGTTGCCGAAGGTAAACAGGCTGCAATTTTAGTTCCTACAACAATCCTTGCGCTTCAGCATTTTAAAACTTTTTCTTCGAGATTAAAAGATTTCCCCGTTACGGTAGATTACATTAATCGCTTTAAAACCAATAAACAGATTAAAGATACTTTGGCTGAAGCCGCAGCCGGAAAGGTTGATATTTTAATCGGTACACACCGTTTGCTAAGCAAAGATGTGAAGTTTAAAGACCTCGGCATCATGATTATTGATGAAGAGCAAAAATTTGGTGTTACCGCAAAAGAAAGACTTAAAGCAGTGCGGGTAAACGTTGATACATTAACGCTTACGGCAACGCCGATACCAAGAACTTTGCACTTCTCCTTGATGGGTGCGAGAGATTTGTCAATCATCAGCACACCGCCGCCAAATCGCCAACCTGTTAGTACCGAATTACATGTTTTTAACGATAAATTAATTCAGGAAGCGGTTCAGTTTGAACTCGACAGGGGCGGACAGGTTTTCTTTATTCACAACCGCGTAAACGATTTAATGCAACTAGGCGGGCTGATTCAAAAACTTGTTCCGAAAGCCAGAATTGGTATTGCTCACGGGCAATTGGATGGCGATGCTTTGGAAGATGTAATGCTTGATTTTATCAACGGCGAAAAAGATGTTTTAGTAGCCACAACGATTATCGAAGCGGGGCTTGATATACCGAATGCGAATACGATTATCATCAACCATGCGCATATGTTTGGCTTAAGCGATTTACACCAGATGCGTGGCCGTGTGGGGCGAAGCAATAAAAAGGCCTTTTGCTATTTGCTATCGCCACCGTTATCTACCTTAACATCAGAAGCCCGGAAACGTTTAAGTGCAATTGAAGAGTTTTCTGATTTAGGCAGCGGATTTAATGTCGCGATGCGTGATTTGGACATCCGCGGAAGCGGAAATTTACTTGGTGCAGAACAGAGTGGTTTCATCGCCGAAATAGGCTTCGAAATGTATCATAAAATTTTAGATGAAGCCATTCAGGAATTGAAAGAAGCTGAATTTAAGGGTTTATTCGAGAATGAACCTGCTCGTCCGTATGTTGGTTTTACACAGGTTGATACCGATTTGGAATTATATATTCCCGATGCGTACATTACCAATATTACCGAGCGATATAACTTATACACAGAACTTTCTAAACTTGATAACGAAAAAGAATTGGCTGTTTTCGAAAAGCATTTAGCCGACAGGTTCGGACCGGTTCCGCCGCAGGTTAAAACCATGTTAAGCGTGGTGAGGTTGCAGTGGCTGGGCAAAAAATTGGGTTTCGAAAAAATCAGCTTTAAGAAAAATAGTTTGCGAGGGTATTTCCTGAGCGATAAACAATCGAAATATTTCGACTCTGAAACTTTTACCAAGATTTTAACTTTTGCACAAAATCATCCGAGAATGTGCAACTTAAAAGAAGTTAAAAACACCTTGCGTATTGCTTTCGATAACGTGAATACAGTTGAAGAAGCCATTCAAACTTTAGAACTAATCGATTAATGTTAGACCCCACGCTGTTACTCGATTTAGTAAAAATGCAAATGCCATACGGCAAATACAAAGGTTACTTAATTTGTAATATCCCCGAAAGTTATTTGCTTTGGTATAAGGATAAAGGTTTCCCGAAAGGAAAATTAGGCGATTTAATGGCTACGATGTTCGAAATCAGGGTTAATGGATTGGAGTATTTGTTAACGCCATTGAAAAATCAGAACAGGTAATTTCTTACAGAGAACCCGTCATTGCAAGGCACGAAGCAATCTTATGCATTTGGCTTGGTAGCGATTGTTGTAGGATTGCTTCGTGCCTCGCAATGACGAAAATTATTAACCCAATCTCTATATCTCACAGCCATTTTCGTCGCAAATCGCATCGTTGTTTTTATTCAACGAAGTTAGATTTGTTTTAGGCTGTGCTGATTTCCATTCTGTAAAACTTTGCGTTAATGCATCGGTAAAAGCCTGAACAGGTTGAGCACCAGAAACACCATACTTTCTATCCATTACAAAATACGGAACCCCACGAATGCCTAAATTCTGACTTTCGTATACATCATAGCGAACGGCTTCAGCGAATTTATCGCTCTTCAAAACATCTTCTGCTTCAATTATAGTCAAACCTATTTCTTCTGCCAGTTGCAGTAAAACAGCATCTTCTCCAATATTTAAGCTTTTTACGAAATGGGCTTCAAAAAGTTTTTCTTCGGCTAAATCCTGAAGATTATGTTTAGCAGCCAAATGAATCAATCGGTGTGCGTTAAAGGTATTTGCCGGAATATTTTTATCGAAATCCATTGTCAATCCTGCATTTGCTGCCATATCAACAACCTGTTTAGTCATCTGCTTTGCCTGCTCAATTGGCATTCCTTTACTTCTTGAAAGGTAATCGTAAATGGTTTCATTATTTGTATTGTGATATTCAGGATTAAGCTGATAGCTTTTCCACTCAACATCTATCTCATTTTTGAAGGGCAAAGTTTCCATTGCTTTTTCAAAATGACGTTTCCCTATATAGCAAAACGGACACATTACATCCGACCAGATTTCTACTTTCATAAAGCAAAAATACCCGATTAAGAAATAAACAGCGTAAGCAAAAAGTAAAACTGTAAATTTAGTTTCATGCCTGTATTTCTATTTTTATTCTTTATGTTTGGTTAACTAAACAAATTATTTAATGATGAAAAAATTTTTATTATCGCTCTTAGTGGTAGCAACGTCTGTTGTTGCCAAAGCACAATTCGAAGGCTCAAAACAAATTTTTGAAAGCCCAAAACTAAAATCTGAAAAAGCTACCCACAAACTGGTAGCCATTCTCCCTTTTGCAACCAAAATTTCCTACAAAAAAATGCCTAAAAGCTTCAATGCAGAGGCCAACAAAGAACAGGAAAAAACGATGTCTAAGTCTATTCAGTCAAGCATGTATACCTTTTTATTAAGAAAGGCAAGTGATTACACTGTTGAATTTCAAGATGTAGATAAGACAAATATCCTGCTCAAAAAAGCAGGTATTGCAGATAAGCTTGATGAAATGACTAAAGATGAAATTGCAAAAATTTTAGGCGTTGATGCAGTTCTAGGTGGTAACTTCGAAACAGAGCAAACTAAAAGTGAAGCAGGAGCTATTGCTTCAGCGGTTCTATTTGGAGGTTTTGGTGGTAAAACAGGTACTGGTACCTTAACTTTGACTTTAAATAGTGGCAGTTCAGGCGATTTACTTTGGAGGTTTTTCAAAACAATGAATGATAGTATTACAACCTCTACAGATGATTTAGTTGAACATATGATGAGAAAAGTTTCAAGGAACTTTCCTTACGCAACATAGCTTAAGGGCCTTTAACAAGAAAGCCGATTCAAATTGAATCGGCTTTCTTGTTTGAAATGGGTTCTACTTATACAATTGATTAAAAATTAATTTAAAAGTCCCGTGGGTTTGTGCCCTAAAAGCAATCTCCGGACCAAATGCATAAAGCTTTCCTTTACCAACATTTGCTTCGAAAGCTGTTACACCATCCTGCAAATATGCCTGCCCCCAGGCCCAACCGCTACGCAATGGTATGGCAGAATTAAACCACATTAATGGCTTTATTTTTCCTGATGCAATTGCATCACCAGTTAGTTTAAACACCGGGCTATTGTCAAAGTAAACATCGGCTTCGTGTTCCATTCCCCAGTTTGCCTGCTGCTTATTATCAACTTCTACATTAAGTACGCTGCCCGGCACATAAAACTTTTCATCAGGCAATCTCTTTTCCGTTCCGTTTACGATTTCAACCATCGCATTGCGAACAGGTAATTGTAAGTGATAAGCCAAATTCGTACTCGAGCCAATGGTTACAATTTTGCCTCCATCTTCCATAAATTTTTTAAGCTGAGGGATGGATTTATCGGCTGTAATTCTACCTGTTTGTTTTTTAAATTCCTCAGGGACATCTTGTGGGTTTGGTGCGCCAAAGCCACCGCCGCCTCTTCCTGTTGCGCCTGCAGTTGGCAATGCCGGAATTGCGCCACCAACGAAAACAATCACATCATATTTCGATTTTAAATCTCCTGCGTCAATATCCTGCGGATAAATTACGGTCGCATTGTAATGGTATTGCTCCATCATCCAACGTACCCAGCCAGAAGCCATCGAGCCTCCATAAGTATCCCAAAGCGCAATTCTGCCAGCTGTAATTTTAGTTTTATTTTTTGGTGCAGCAGCTGATTTAAGTTTTACGTTAGCTTTTTCTAAAATGCTTTTGGCATTACCGGAAGCAGAGACATAGAAATCGCCATTTTCTGTAGAACGATAAACATCAACTTTTGCCTTTAACAAATCATTTACGGCGGTGTAAGAATCGTTTTGAGCCGAAGCCAACACATAGTTCGATCCCGAAGCCAGTTTGTTCTCCGGTTTTAATAACTGTCCGAAAGGAACTCTTTCAAAAGGCCCTGTAAAATCATCAAGTAATCTATCGAATTTGACATCCATCATGTAAGCAAGCGTCCATCCTGCAGCATCATAAGGCGGCGTTGGAGCGCTTCCTTCATATTTAAAATCATTTGGGTGATCTTGAGGCTCAAACATATCCAGAACGTGTGGCCTGAACGCCTGATCTGTTTTAACAACATAACTTCCTGCCGGATAGCTTTTGCCTGCTACGGTAAAGGGCGCCGTTGCTTTTTGAACCAGAATCCCAGTTCTGATTAAGGCATTTAAGAATTTTATCGCGGAGTTAAAGTCGGGTTGATTAGCCGATAAAATGTAACCTCGTGCATCGCGATTCAATGGCGCTTTCATCACCGTGTCGTACGCCTTCATGCTAATTGCGCCTCTGCCCCTCGCAAATTCGCCCCCAGCAGCAGGCGCCGAAACCTTAGCTGCAGCATTTATAGCGTCGATTTTCTTTGGCGAGAACGACCAGGTATCTTTTTTTCCTCTATCGATAGAATTTTTACCCATTTGATAAATATTGTAAAGCAACTCATCATGGTAGCGCTGAGCATATCCTAAAACTGCATAATTTAAGGAAACGGAGTAATCAATTGAATTTTTGAAATACCATTTTCTGGGTGTTATCGGATTTGGCGAATCGCCGCTTGGTAATAATCTCGAAGGGACAAGTGGAATATCAGAAGGTGTCGGACTTCCAATAATTTCGGTTAGCAAGCCCACCATATTGTGAAAATAAGTTGTTGTTCTTAAGCCACCGTTATACCAGGTAGAATAAACGGAGCCACCTCTTTGCGTATATCCAGGTTTATTTTCGATGTTCATTCTGTTGTGCATTGCAGCGCCAACGGCATCTAAACTGGTTAATATTGTAGGGTCGAAAACATAATTAAACGGGTCGCGGTAAGGCGGGCCCGCAACTACTGTTCCGGCAGGCCCGGCTTGATGGTGGTTGTACATAATTTGTGGCAACCATTCTACAAACAACTGGCGACCCATATTCTGGGTTTCTTTTAGATTCAGCATGAAAAAATCGCGGTTATTATCATGCCCGGCATATTTTTCGTATAATCTTGGCAAGCCGGATAAAGTTCTTTTTTTCGGATCTTTATCTCTCATGTACCAGTTACTAACCAGTTCTTGCCCGTCGGGATTAGCGTGCGTGAAAAGAATAATAACGTTATCCAGAATTTTCATCGTTTCAGGGTCTGTTTTAGACGCAAATTCATAGGCGGTTTGAATCAGCTGGTGCGCACCAACAACTTCGTTGGCGTGTAAACCACCATCAATCCAAACAACAGCTTTACCTTCTTGCGCTAAAGCTTTGGCTTGTTCTGGAGTAAGTTCTGCATGCGCCAGTTGCTGAGAAATTTCTTTATAGCGATCTAATTTTTTTAAGTTTTCAGGCGAGGAAACAATAAGCATGTACTGGCTTCTGCCTTCTTCAGTTTTACCAATATCAACTAGCTTAACACGTTTCGATGTTTCTGCAAGCTTTTTAAAATAAGCCTCTGTTTGGGTGTAGTTAGCGAGTTGGTAATCATCGCCGATGTTGAATCCGAAGTGAGACTTTGGAGTGGGCACTTCTTGCGCAAACACGGTTGCGCAACTCAGCATTAAAAAGGTAAAACATAACTTCTTAAAGTAGTTTTTTATCATAGTCGGGAAAGTTTGGTTGGTTAATCCAAATATATAACAGAAAAGCTTCGTTAATAACCTTGCTGTAAATTTGTTACAGTTTTAACAGTATCTTTTTTAGCGTATAGCCGTAATGAAAATCGCTTTTATTAAAAAATACTTAACCTTAATGCATACATTTGCCATTGATGTAAGTTCTTAACTTTATTTTTTCATCAACCGGTATCGGTTTTACTTAGCTGTAGATTAAAAGGGAATCGTGTGCAAATCACGAGCTGTCGCGCAACTGTAAATCTTGTCTTTTAAAAATAGACAACAAATTATCAAAAATGCCACTGTACTTTCGGGTATGGGAAGGCGATAATATGGAGATAAGTCAGGAGACCTGCCAAATATCGAATTGACGATGCTTTCGCGTTAAAAAGCAATTGGTCAGGTCTGATTTGTACAATAAAATTACCGTTTTATTAGGTTTTCCTTTAGGTCTTTTTGGCTGTGAAGCGGGTTTTATGTGCACCAAACCGTTCCTTTTATTTTAATCAAAAAGTTTCGTAAAATATTGCTTAAAGGGCTTTTAAATGATTTATTTACTTAATCTTTAAAAGAGATGCTAACGCAAAATCTGGGTTACCCGCGTATTGGTAGCCAACGAGAACTAAAGAAAATCTGCGAAAATTACTGGGCAGGTAAAACGGGGTACAAAAATGTACTTCAGGTTGGAAAAAACATTCGCCACGAAAACTGGTTAATGCAAAAAGAATCGGGAATAGATTTAATTCCCTCAAACGATTTTTCATTTTATGATCATGTTCTTGATCATTCCTTAACTTTTGGTGCGATTCCGAAAAGGTACAATGAAGTTATCCTTAAAAAAGGAAATTCAGAACTCGATTTGTACTTCGCCATGGCACGGGGTTATCAAAGGGACGGCCTGGACGTCGTCGCAATGGAAATGACGAAGTGGTTTGATACCAATTACCATTACATTGTTCCTGAGTTTTACGAAAACCAACCTTTTAAACTTTTTTCGACCAAAATTATCGATGAGTTTTATGAGGCGAAGCAGCTCGGCATCATTACTAAACCAGTAATGATAGGCCCGGTTTCGTATTTGTTATTGGGAAAAGAAAAACAGTCTGGCTTTGAAAAAATTGACTTGATTAATAACCTGCTGCCCGTTTATTTGGATATTTTAACCCGCTTAAATTCTTTGGGATTAGAATATATTCAATTTGATGAGCCTTTTCTAACGCTTGATTTAGCTGAAAAAGAGCAAAAAGCTTTTGAATATGCCTACAAAGAAATTAGAAAAGCTTTCCCTAAATTAAAGATTGTTTTAGCAACATATTTTGAAGGTTTAGGAAACAACCTTGCCTTAACAAGCTCGCTTCCTGTAAATGTTTTACATATAGATTTAGTGCGTGCCCCCCAGCAATTAGATGAAGTTTTGTCGGCTTTGCATGATAAGGTTATTCTTTCTTTGGGCTTGGTTGATGGCAGAAACATCTGGAAAAACGACTTTGCGCATTCCCTGGAAACAATTAACAAAACTATAGAAAAGACAGGCCCGGAACGTGTGTGGATTGCCCCATCTTGTTCGTTAATTCATTCGCCCGTAGATTTAGATAATGAGACGGATGAGAAAAACTTATCTCCGGAAATAAAACAATGGCTGGCCTTTGCGAAACAAAAAATAGCCGAAGTTGTAACACTTAAAAAACTTGCTTTAAACGACGACCCTGCATCTACCCAGCAAAAACTCGCAGCCAATACAAGCGCTACTCAAAATCGTAAAAATTCAAAGTTAATTCATAATCAGGAGGTTAAAGAGAGGGTTAAAGCCTTAAAAACGCAAGAGGCCGCTCGGTTAAATCCTTTTTCGATAAGAAAAACTAAACAACAAGTACTCAATTTACCACAATTTGCCACCACAACCATTGGTTCATTTCCGCAAACAACGGAAGTTAGAAGCTGGCGGGCAAAGCTGAAAACCGGGGCACTCTCCGTACAAGAATACGACACTCTAATTGCTGAAGAAACAGCTAAAGCGGTGAAATGGCAGGAAGAAATCGACCTGGACGTGTTAGTGCATGGAGAATTCGAGCGCAATGATATGGTAGAATATTTTGGCGAACAACTATCGGGTTTCGCTTTTTCAAAAAACGGTTGGGTACAAAGCTATGGCACTCGATGTGTAAAACCGCCCATAATTTATGGCGATGTTTCCCGCCCAAAGGCGATGACGGTAATGTGGACTACCTATGCACAAACCTTAACCGAAAAACTGATGAAGGGGATGCTAACCGGGCCGGTAACAATTTTACAATGGTCTTTCGTTCGTAACGACCAGCCTCGCTCAGAAACATGTACTCAGATTGCTTTGGCTATCCGCGACGAAGTTTGCGACCTGGAAAATGCCGGAATTAAGATTATTCAGATTGATGAACCCGCAATAAGAGAAGGTTTACCCTTGCGCAGAGCTGAATGGCAGAACTACCTGGATTGGGCGGTGAAAGCTTTCCGGATTTCGGCAAGCGGTGTTAGAGATGAAACACAAATTCATACACACATGTGCTATTCAGAATTTAATGATATTATTCAGCATATTGCCGATATGGACGCGGATGTAATTACAATCGAGACCTCTCGTTCGCAAATGGAACTGCTCGATGTTTTTGCCGATTTTAAATATCCGAACGATATTGGTCCTGGCGTTTATGATATTCACTCACCCCGCGTACCGAAAAGGGAAGAAATGATAACTTTGCTGCAAAAAGCAAAAGCAGTTATTCCGCCTGCCCAGCTTTGGGTAAATCCCGATTGCGGTTTAAAAACCCGCGGATGGGATGAAACCAAAAAAGCTTTGATTGAAATGGTGGAAGCAGCTAAAGTAATGCGCACAGCTGAGCGTATTTTAACGGCAGAGCCACAGATAAATTAATATTGTGCCACGGGAACATGTATAAAAAAGGAAATAATTGTTTCCTTTGAAATCTCTGTTTCCGTGGCTATTTTATAGATTCATTATGACTTTAGAAGAAAGAATAGAAAACTCGAAAACCAGTATTTTCAAAGCTGTATTTCCAAATACCACCAATCATTACGATACACTTTTTGGCGGTACGGCAATGCATATGATGGATGAAGTAGCCTTTATTACAGCAACTCGTTTCAGCCGGCAGATTATGGTTACCGTAAGCAGTGATAGAATTGATTTCAAAAAACCGATTCCTGCAGGAACAATAGTAGAATTAATTGGAAAGGTAAATCATGTTGGTAACACCAGCTTAAAAGTAAATGTTGAAATTTATATAGAGCAAATGTATGCCGAGGGCAGAGAACTGGCTGTTCATGGCGATTTTACTTTTGTAGCAATCGACGAAAACAAGAAACCAGTTCTGGTAATAAAATAAGTTAATATAAAATTAGGTAAAGATAAGCGTAAACAACCGGCGCAGCCAGCAATAAACCATCGAAGCGATCGAGCAAGCCACCATGCCCGGGAAGCAAACCTCCGCTATCTTTCGTGTCTAAACTGCGTTTAAGCATCGATTCTACTAAATCGCCAAGTGTACCAAATGATGCAATTAATATGGCCATTCCAACCCAGACAAAGGGGGTTGTCTCTTTAAAAAGAAATGATAAGCCATAAGCAACGAGTACGCTGGTAAACATCCCGCCCAAAAAACCTTCCCAGCTTTTTTTCGGTGAATGGCGCTCAAATAATTTCCGTTTTCCATACTTAACTCCAAATAGGTAAGCGCCGGTATCATTTGCCCAAAGCATCAGTAAAAAGGCCAGCGGAAAATGAAAATTATAGGCACTCCAATCGTGCAAAAAACCCAGCGCATGGAAAAAACAGAAGGGAAAAGTTACGTAAACAAAGCCAACAAATGTGTAGGATATATTGGCAAAGGGAATTTTATTTTTCTTGTAGAGTTCGGTAATGAAAACTGAAAAGATTAATGGGATACAAAGTAAAAGGTATTTAACATCGTATTTTAAGTAATGCAAGCCTGCAGCCATTAAAAAAATTACAGCACCCGCCGCTAAGCCGATATTTCTATGGGGTCTTATTCCCGAATTTTTTATCAATTTGTAGAATTCAAACAGAGAAAGAATACTTAAAATAAGGTAAAAGGCTGTAAAAACATAGGTTCCTAAAAACATGGAGCCCAACATTACAATGGTAAAAAAGAAGGCCGTTATTGCTCTGGTTTTCATGCTTGAAACTTGAAATTGGGAGGTGTGAAATAAATGGTTTTCACCGTCTTATTCGATTTCATTTTTGACGATATATTCAATTGCCTTATCGAAATCAGCCTTATTTACTAGAACATTAATTTCGCCAATATTGTAAGCCGAAAGTTGCTTGTTGATAACAACGGCAGGAATATCTTCTTCAATTAGTCCTTGCTTTAATACTTCGGCGGCAAATGCATCGCCTGTTGTATATACTTTAACCCAGTTTTCGCTCACGTTGTGCTGTATCTTTAAAAAATTTAAACAAAGCTATGGTTATTATTGCACTAATTAAATAGCCGTACCACGGAAATCCGATCGGATCTTCTGCTTTATTAAGTGGCATATTATGTTTCTGCATATAAAATGCCACGCATACCGCATAACCGTTATTAATAAAATGCCCCAACATGGCGTACCAGATACTGCCACTAAAATAATATAAATAGCCAAAACCTGCGCCTAAAAGTAATCTCGGTACAAAACCATAAAATTGCATGTGAATGGCACTAAAAATAAATGCCGAAATCCAGATTGCGGCATGCGGATTATTAAAAGCTTTGGTTAGAGAACGCTGAACGCCTCCACGAAACATTAATTCTTCTCCAATTGCGGGTAAAACAGCTATCATAATCAGGTTTACGATGAAATCCCAGTTATTTCTAACGGCTAAAAGCTGAATAGTCATCTTCATGGCCGCTTCCTCACTCTCTTTCATCCAATCCTCCAACCATTTTAATCCCGAAGGCAAAACCATTTTTTGATTGGTAACCGCAACCCATTCCATAAAAGGCATGGATGCAATCATGATTACCAGAACCAGAATCACCAAAATGGCTTTCGGTTTTCCGAAAGAATAAAAAGTTGAAGGCTTTTTGCTATTTGTATACGCAAGCGCAAGTGGCGGAACAAAAAACATTCCGACAGAAGTTCCTATTTGAAGAATTTTCAGTGCATCTGTAAACCTTGGGTCGCCGGTCGTAATCAGGCTAATATCTTTTACGATACCGAGTCCATAAACTGCTAAAATAACTAAGCATGAGATAATTGTAAATAGAATTGCGCCAACTATTGCGTAAAATAAAAGTAAAAGTAATTGCAGAAAAGGGTTCATTTCTTCCTGACTTGGCGTTACAACATTCATTATTTGTACCTTTGTATGTTTTATTAATCGTTGAAGATAGAAAATGTCTGTTAAGATAGGAAATATTGATTTAGGTGACTTCCCGTTGTTACTTGCCCCGATGGAGGATGTTAGCGACCCACCGTTTCGTTTTGTTTGTAAGCAGAATGGGGCGGATATGATGTACACCGAGTTTATTTCATCAGAAGGTTTAATTCGTGATGCTGCGAAGAGCCTTCAGAAACTCGATATCTTTGAATACGAAAGACCAATAGGCATTCAGATTTTCGGTGGTGATATCGAGCACATGCGTGAAGCCTCGGAAATTGCATCTGCAGCAGGCCCTGATTTGGTTGATATTAATTACGGCTGCCCAGTTAAAAACGTAGTTTGTAAAGGCGCCGGTTCTAGTTTGCTTCAGGACATTGATAAAATGGTAAAAATGACTGATGCTGTAGTAAAGGCGTCTCATTTACCAGTTACTGTTAAAACCCGCCTTGGTTGGGATGATAATACCAAAAACGTTTACGAAGTTGCCGAACGCCTTCAGGATGTTGGCATCCAGGCACTAACAATTCATGGGAGAACAAGGGCTCAACTTTATAAAGGGGAAGCAGATTGGTCGCTGATTCGTGAAATTAAGCGTAACCCAAGAATAAAAATTCCGATTTTTGGAAATGGCGACGTAGATAGTCCGGAGAAAGCCGCAAACTGGCGCATGGAATATGAAGTTGATGGCATAATGATTGGGCGTGCTGCGATTGGTTACCCATGGATTTTCCGTGAGGTGAAACATTTTTTTAAAACCGGTGAGCATTTGGCCGGACCTACGATTGAGGAAAGAATTACAGTTTGCAGAACACACCTGGAGAAATCTATTGAATGGAAAGGCCCGAAAACAGGTGTTTTTGAAATGCGCCGCCATTATGCAAACTACTTTAAAGGATTGCCTGATTTTAAACCTTATCGTATGCGTTTGGTTTCGGAAGGTGATATCAGTAACATTTACAGCATTTTAGACGAAGTGGCAGAAAAATTTGCCAACTACGATCCGGCCAATCAAATGGCTTGATTTTTGAAAAGCTTTTTGTACATTCGTTAAATCATCATGGTTACAGCAATTACAGATGGGGTTAAAGTTTCAGTAGAAACGATTTATCAGCCGGAATATTCCAATCCTGCCAATGAGCATTTTATGTTCGCTTACCGCGTAGAAATTTCAAATCTTTCTGATTATCCTGTGCAGCTAATGCGTCGCCAATGGTTCATTTTCGATTCGAACAGCAGCCGCCGGGAGGTTGAAGGCGAAGGCGTTGTGGGGCTGCAGCCAATTATAAACCCGGGCGAAAGTCATGTATATGTTTCTGGTTGTAATTTAAAAACCGATATGGGTAGCATGAGCGGCAAATACCTGATGAACCGCCTTGTAGATGACGCGGAATTTGAGGTTGATATACCCGAGTTTTTACTTATTGCCCCTTACAAACTAAACTAGCTTTCTATTTTCTTTAATCTGCATTTTCCAGGCGAAAACTGAGGGGAAGTTATTTTCCTAAGAAGTACAACAGAACTAAAATAAACCCGATGGCACGAATGCCATTTTCCATGGCAGAAGGTACAGCGGGGCTTTCTCAAAAAATGGTTACTGTAATTGCTTTCCAAATAATTTAAAATAAAAAAAAACGGCCGAAAAATTTATTTCGAACCGCTTTTAATTTTCATAGGTAGATGAAATTGCTTAATCCCTGCTTCTTCCAAAAAGCATTGAGGCATAGTAGAGTAAATTTGCCAAGGCACCCACGGCTGCAACAACATATGTCATCGCTGCCCACCACAGGGCATCTTTTGCTTGGATATTTTCTTCCTGGGTTTGCATTACACCCTGATTGTTTTTTAACCATGCCAAGGCTCTGTTACTGGCATCGAATTCTACAGGTAATGTGATGATACTGAATACAGTTACCAAAGCTAAACCCACAACGCCAATGGCCAAAACAATAGGTGTAACATTAACAACTAACAGCATAACACCAATTAACAAAACCCATTGAAGCAAATTTGATGATATGCTTACCACAGGCACCATTGTGCTTCTTAAGTTTAACCAGCTGTATGATTTAGCGTGTTGCACCGCGTGGCCACATTCGTGTGCGGCAACAGCTGCCGCAGCAACACTTCGGCTATAGTATACATCGGTACTTAAATTTACGGTTCTATCTGTCGGATTGTAATGATCTGTAAGTTGCCCTTCGGTACTCATCACCTTCACGTCGAATATGCCGTTATCGTGCAGCATTCGCTCTGCCACTTCCTTACCCGATAAGCCCGAGCTTAATTGCATTTCTGCGTATTTAGAAAATTTATGCCTAAACCGCCATTGTACAAACATGCTCAGCAATAATACCGGGACGATTAAAATTAAATAAACTCCCATTTTCTTTTGTGTATGTTTTTCGTTTTCCAGTATATCAAAAAGCGATCCTATATTAAAAAACGACTTATTTGTTATATTTTTAACCATGGCCAATCAATTATCTTACTGGGAAATAACTTCATTTTTAGATTTTGATGTAATAATAATTGGTAGTGGAATTGTTGGTTTAAATGCAGCCATTCATCTTAAAAAAACAGCGCCATTTTTAAAAGTTGCAGTACTGGAAAGCGGCTTTTTACCTTCTGGAGCGAGTACCAAAAATGCTGGTTTTGCTTGTTTTGGAAGCATTTCTGAACTGATGGAGCAAGAACGTTTAGGTGGGTTTGATACCTTGTATAACTTAATAGAAAAACGCTGGAAAGGTTTACTTAAGCTTAGAAAAATATTAGGCGATAAAGCAATTGATTATCAACCCTTGGGTGGCTATGAATTATTTAAAAATGATGACATTTCTCTTTATGAAACGTGTGTAGCCAAAATTGAACATTACAACCAACTCATTAAGCCAATTATTGGTGACGATACTTTTTCTGTTGATAATGAAAAAATACTGCAGTTTGGGTTTAAAGGCGCAAATGGTTTAATAGCAAATTGCTACGAAGCACAAATAGACACAGGAAAAATGATGTTATCGTTGATTCAATATGCTCAAAGCTTTGGTTGTTGTATTTTCAACAATTGCAAGGTTGATGAAATCGTTTATTGCGATAAAATTTTGGTTAAAACCAAACATGGAAATTTCTCAGCTAAAAGGATTATTGTAACTACCAATGCTTTTGTAAATAATTTAGTTGCAGATTTGGACGTAAAACCCGGTCGCGGGCAAGTTTTGGTTACCAAACCGATTAAAAATTTAAAGATAAGCGGTACCTTTCACTACGATAGGGGTTATTATTATTTCAGAAATATTAATGATAGAGTTTTGCTCGGCGGCGGAAGGAATTTAGATTTTGCAACAGAAGAAACAATAGAACTAGGTTTAACCACAACTATTCAAGATGCTTTGGAAAAGCTTTTACGTGAAGTGATCTTACCGGATACGGCGTTCGAAATCGATTATCGCTGGAGTGGCATTATGGGTTTTGGAAACCAATTAGAGCCGATAATAAAACAAACCAGCCCAAATGTTTTCTGTGCGGTAAGGTGTAACGGAATGGGCGTTGCGATTGGTAGCCAAACCGGTGAAGAGGTTGCCGATTTGGTTTTGCGAAGTTTATAGCTATTTAAAAACAATCGTCTTATTTCCGCTTACAAAAACTCTATTTTCAAAAATTAACTCCAAGGCTTCCAGAAGCACTTTTTTCTCAATTTCTTTTCCAGCCCTAACCATTTCCTTCACGCCAAAATTGTGATCGACATGCGTGGTGTGCTGCGTAATTATCGGCCCTTCGTCTAAATTATCGGTTACGAAATGAGCAGTAGCGCCAATAATTTTTACACCCCGTTCAAAAGCCTGCCTGTATGGATTTGCACCGATAAAGGCTGGTAGAAAAGAGTGGTGGATATTTACAATCTTCCCTGAATAATCCTTAACAAAATCGGCTGATAAGATTCGCATAAACTTTGCCAAAACGAGGTAGTCAACATCAAACTTATTGATTATATCTTTTATTTCAGTCTCAAATTGGTTCTTATCTTTATCGGCATGGCTTACGAAAAAATATGGAATACCTAATTTCTCGGTAAAACCCCTTAATGATTCATAATTTCCAATTACGCATTTAACATTTGCACCGAGGGTTTTAAATTGATTTTTAATCAGAATTTCTGCTAAACAATGGTATTCTTTAGTAACCAAAACTGCAACTTGTTTCTCGCTTTGGGTAATCAAATTTACTTCAGCCGCGTCGGGTAGGTTCTCGAGCAATTTAGTTCTTAATTTTCCTGCCTCAATCAATAAGCCGGTACATGCAATACGGGTAAAAAAGGCCTTATTTGCTTCATCAACAAATTCCCGCATGGCAACAATATTTAATTGATGTGCCGCCAAAACGCTGGTTATATTCGTAACCAAACCCACCTTATCAGGACAAGAAATTAAGATTGTTAATTCGTTCATTACTATTATTTAAAATCAAGTATAAGAATTTTGACTACACTTTTAACTAATTAATTGGTTTTAACGCTTTCTGATTAATTCTAAATCATGTTGCGTTAGCAAAATATTTTGGTAAATCTATTTTAAATCTCGATTTTTACTAAAATTTTTATCATTATGGAAATCGTTGCTATTGCGCTGTTAGTTGTTATTTTAATCGTATTGTTTCTACTTTTTTTAAAGAAACCGCAGGCGTCTGTGGCTTTAATTTCCGTAGAAGAATTTGAAAAAACTAAATCTGAAAATGAGACTTTGAAAATTAATTTAGCTAAGGCTGATGAGCGTGTTTCTAATTTAACAGCGGAGAAGGAACATATCACTATTTTACTTAAGCAAGAGCAGCAGCGTTTAATTGAGGAATTACAGGCAGAACGCAACCGTTTAGCAGACGCCAATCGTGAGTTGGAAGGAACAAAATCTTTTTACCTCGCCGAGAAAGAAAAGTTAGCATCGCAAAAATTAAGTTACGAACAATCTCAGGAGAAATTAAATAAGGATTTTGAATTAATCGCCAATAAAATTCTTGAAGAGAAATCAACCAGGTTTGTTGAGCAAAACAGAACCAATTTGGATTTGATTCTAAATCCATTAAAAGAAAATATCAAAGCTTTTGAAGAGAAAGTAGAAAAGGTTTACAAAGCTGAATCAGATGAGCGGAATATTTTAAAAGGAGTGATATCTGAACTTCAAATTCAAAGTAAAATGATACAGGAAGATGCCAATAACTTAACCAAGGCACTAAAAGGTGATAGTAAAAAGCAAGGAAACTGGGGCGAGATAATTTTGGAGAAAGTTTTAGAACGTTCGGGCTTGGTGAAGGGTCAGGAATATCGCATTCAGGCCTCGCATACATCCTCCGAAGGCGGTCGATACCAGCCTGACGTAGTTATTGATTTACCGGATGATAAACACCTTGTTATAGATGCTAAGGTTAGTTTGGTTGCATACGAGCGTTCTGTATCTGCCGAAAACGAAGAAGAGCGTGAGGGCTTTATAAAAGCTCATTTAGCCTCAATTAAGAATCACATTCAAGAGTTATCTTCAAAAAACTATCAGGATTTATATAAAATTAATTCTCCGGATTTTGTCTTACTATTCGTACCGATTGAATCATCGTTTAGTATTGCGGTTCAGAAAGATGCCGAGCTTTTCAATTTTGCCTGGGACAGACGAGTTGTAATTGTTAGCCCATCGACTCTATTAGCAACTTTGCGCACCATTGCCAGTATGTGGAAACAGGAAAGACAAAACAGAAATGTTATGGAAATTGCCCGTTTAAGCGGTAGTATGTATGATAAGTTTGTTGGCTTTGTTGCTGATATGGAAAATATTGGCAAACACATTAAAAACGGTCAGGATGCTTACGAGAAGGCACTTAACAAACTTTCGGTAGGCTCGGGAAATTTAACTAACACCTCAGAAAAAATTAAAAAGCTAGGTGCAAAAGCAACCAAACAGATCGACATTAAGTATTTAGAAGATGAGCATTAAAAGCTCCTAAATCATCACCACTAATTGTTATTAGTTTCTGGCAATTTTTCTAAAAATGCTTGTAAGCCTGCAATTGAGCAAGGAGAAAAATATGATTTTCCAGAATCCGGATCAGTTGTTCTGCCAGAAACAATACCAACAAGTTTGCCGTCATCATCAACTAAAGGAGCACCGCTTAAACCTCCAAATTGTTCAGGTACAATAATATCTTTCAATAAAATCCGCTTGCCAATAGTTTTGTAATATTCGAATTCATAAACTCTTTGCGCACCGTTTTCCATTTTTCTGGTCCAGCCAATTACATAAAGTTTTTCTCCAGGAATTAGTAAAGTTTCTCTGGGTTCAAGTGGTTTTGTTTTCGAAAAATTCTTCTTTATTGAAAAAACTAACCAATCATCATCATAATTTGATTTTGCCGAGATAGGCTCTTGTTTGTTTTCGTTTAACAATTTATTTACAACAACACTGTCAGCAGGTTTAGTTAAGTTAAACAAACTCCATCTTTTTATGCCATTATTAAATGAAACCCCGTTCATTTGGTCTGATTTAATAAATTTTAACAGGTGCTTTGCTGTAACGCCAAAAGTATCATTTTTGAATTTCAGGAGGAACCCACAGCCAAATTTCGGTTGATCAAATTTCGAATCAATAAAGTCAATCTTATTTAATAGAGCGATGTCGTCAAATCTTTTAGCTGAAGTTTTTTCCTGCCCAAAGCAACTTAAAACGAGTAAAAACATCAAAGCAATCAGGCAAATCGATTTCATCTGCTTTCAAATTTACTTATTAAAGGCATTCCAGCCCTGTGCTTTCAACTCGTGAACGTTGTTTGATTTTGAAACCATTTTACAGCCAGAATTTTTATCTGTAACATGACCAATTACTGTTATATCCACATCGTGTTTCAGTTTCTTATAATCTTCCTGGCTAATCGTGAACAACAATTCATAGTCCTCGCCACCGCTTAAGGCACAAACTGTAGGATCTATGCCCAATTCACGAGCCGTTTCATAAGTCATAGGGTCTAAAGGAATTTTCTCTTCATAAATGGTAATACCCTTATCAGATTGTTCGGCCAAATGTAAAATTTCGGAAGCTAAACCATCAGAAACATCAATCATAGAAGTTGGTTTAATCCCCATTTCATCCAAAAGCGCAACAATATCCATGCGGGCTTCAGGTTTCAATTGCCTTTCAATAATATAATCTTTTCCTTCCAAATCTGGTTGGATTTGAGGATTTTCAAGATAGATTAATTTCTCTCTTTCTAAAATTTGAAGGCCTACATAAGCACCACCTAAATCACCCGAAACACAAAGCAAATCATGCTCCTGAGCACCGTTTCTATAGGTAACTTTATCAGCATCGGCGTAACCAATACTTGTAATGCTAATTACTAAACCTTGTTTGCTGGATGAGGTATCACCACCAATTAAATCGATATTGAATTTATTGCAGGCCAATTCAATCCCCTTGTAAATTTCTTCAACGGCTTCTAAAGGAAATTTGCTTGATAAACCCAGTGAAACTGTAATTTGGCTGGCTTTACCATTCATAGCGTAAATATCACTTAAATTAACCTGAACGGCTTTATAACCTAAATGCATTAGCGGAACGTAGGCCAAATCGAAATGAATTCCTTCTAAAAGTAAATCGGTAGAAACCAGGATTTGTTTTCCTTTGGAGTCCAAAACCGCGGCATCGTCGCCAACTCCTTTAACTGAATAGTCATTTCTAATTTTAAAATTAGTTGTGAGGTGTTTTATTAAACCAAACTCGCCTAATTCATTTATATCTGTGCGTTCTTTATTTTCAAACATATATTTAAACCTCAAAAGAGGCATTAATTTAAACTTTGTTAATTAATAGGGCGAAGCCCCCGATTTATATAATTCGGGTTGTCGAAACACTAAGTTATTCCTTTATTCTCCATCCAGTTCTTACCTTCGGTAAACCTGGCAATGAGCATCGCTGCAACATTATCGCCTGTAGCATTGAGCAAAGTTGCCATCGGATCTACCAGGGTTCCAATTATCATAGCCGGTGGTAAGGCCTCTGGAGGCAGCTGGTAAGCAGAAATCATTAATAATTCTCCTATATATCCTCCATTTGGAATTCCCCCTTCAACAATACTTACCAGAACTGTAATGCCTAAAGCCAAAATTATGGTATCAACATGGACTAAATCTTTTCCAAAAATAGCAAATACAACGGCTATCTTAATAATTGAACTAATACTTGAGCCATCTTTATGTAAAGTAGAACCCAATGGTATGGTTACATTGGCAATATATGCCGGAACACCCATCTTGGTAGTGCCTTCTAAATTTGCAGGAATGGTTGCAATACTGCTACAAGTACCAATTGAAGTTAATGAGGGTACAATATTATTTCTCCAGAACGCTTTTATGGCTTTGAACCCGCCTGCTATAAAAGCATAAAAAGTAAAAAATACGATGAAATAAAATGCGCCAACACCATAATATAAACCTAAAGCCTTGGCATAGGTTCCGAAAAGTTGCGGACCGAAAACACCAACCTGGTAAGCAAAATAAGCACCTAAACCAATTGGTCCTAATTTCATAATTAAGATGATGAGTTTTTTCATCACTTCATTTGCTGAAACCAAGAAATTTTTAAATCCTTCTCCTTCTTTTCCAGAATATAAAGTTGAAAATCCCACCAAAACTGAAAAAATGATTAGTGCCAACATGTTTTTTCTGCTTCCAATTTCAAAGAATTCTCCAACGGTTAATAGCTGAGTCATTTGTTCTCCGAAAGATTGGATTTTAGTTTCCTCTAATGGAATTGGATTGTTTCCCAAAGCTTGGTGGATGGGAAAAATCCAAGTGGCAACTAATGTTAAAACCGCTGAAATTATAACTGTTGATAGAAAAACCAAAACCATAATGGTTAGTAACTTTCCCAGTTTTTTACTACGATCTATATTTGCAATTGCTGATGAAACCGCAAAAAATACTAAAGGAATTACAGCTGTAAACAACAAGTTTAAAAATATATCACCTAGTGGTTTTATACTTTCAACACTTTTTCCAAAAATTAATCCAACTACACTTCCTACAGTGATACCTGCCAGAAGCCATAATAAGCCTGAATAATTTTTAAGGATATTGCTTGTTTTCATCTAATTATTTTTTCCGTCATTGCGAGGTACGAAGCAATCTTCTTAGAAATAGATTGCTTCGTACCTCGCAATGACGATATTTTTTATAACCCTAATTCTGCTGAAATATCCAACATTCTCTGAATTGGTTTACGAGCCTGCTCTATAATATGCTCAGGAACAGTTACTTCCGGCAATCCATTTTTTAAACATAAATATAGCTTTTCTAAAGTGTTCCGCTTCATATACGGGCAATCATTACAGGCACAACTATTATTTGGCGGCGCCGGAATAAAAGTTTTATCCGGACAGGCTTTTTCCATCTGGTGGATTATTCCACTTTCCGTTGCTACGATAAATTCAGTTGCAGGATTAGAAATGGTGTATTTTAAAAGTCCTGTAGTAGAGCCAATGTAATCTGCCATTTTCAAAACTACTTCTTCACACTCGGGATGGGCAATAAACTTTGCGTTTGGATGGCGTTCTTTAAGTTTTGTAATTTTCTCCTGAGAAAAAATCTCATGAACCATACAGGCTCCGTTCCAAAGTACTAAATCACGACCAGTCTTTTTAGCAACATAGGCTCCTAAATTTCTATCCGGGCCGAAGATGATTTTCTGATCTTTCGGTAAACTTTCTACAATTTGAACAGCATTTGTAGATGTACAAACGATATCACTCAAAGCTTTTAATTCGGCTGTACAATTTACATAAGTGATAACCAAATGATCTGGATATTTCTCCTTGAATTTTTTAAAAAGGTGTGGTGGACAACTATCCGCTAAAGAACAACCCGCTTTAACATCGGGCAATAAAACCTTCTTTGACGGTGATAAAATCTTCGCTGTTTCGGCCATAAAGTGCACACCGGCAAAAACGATTACATCAGCATCTGTTTTAGCAGCTTCTTGAGATAAACCTAAACTATCACCAATATAATCTGCAATATCTTGAATATCAGGTTCTTGATAATAATGTGCAAGTATTATAGCATTCTTTTCCTTTTTTAATTTTTCTATTTCAGCAAAAAGATCGAGCGTTGGGTCAATCGCTTCCTCTACAAACCCTTTTTTATTAATTTCTTCTAATACATCGATGTTCATTATCAATTTTCTTTTTTTGAATTTAGACGTTGGTCAAAGATAAAGCTTTCCACGTCTCAATAATTAATAAGTATTTTAAATAAATAGATCTTGTTTGTTTATTAGTGTGTTGGTAACGTTGGTAAGTTTCTAATAAAAGTTCTTTTATGTAAGTTATTAATCGTTTACTAACATTCAGATTACATTTTTATAACATGATAGTTTTGATTTTCAGCACTATCGAAAAATGACTTAAATTTTATCAATATTGGAATGTTAATTGTTTGTAAGTGTGTGAAAAGTTAATTACTTGTACAAAGGTGCTTAAAAATTGAGTAAAAGATTGTGGCAAATTGTCTTTTTAGAGTAGCTTTAAACATTCAAATTTATTTGTTAGTCTTATTTCTACATAAAGCTAACAGTTGTTCTATAGTTATCAACACGGTTGATAAAGTAAATGTTTTTTAAATGAGAAAAGTTGATTTTCTGGTAATTGGTTCAGGAATAGCAGGTTTAAGTTTTGCGCTTAAGGCTGCAAAGTTTGGTAAGGTTTTAATTGTAACGAAATCAAATGAAGATGAATCGAATACGAAATATGCTCAGGGTGGCGTTGCAGTTGTTGTTGATAAAGGTGATTCTTTTGAGAAACACATTCACGATACACTTATTGCCGGAGATGGATTGTGTGATGAAAAAATTGTAGAAATTGTTGTAAAAGAGGGTCCTCAGCGCATACAAGAGATTATAGACTATGGTATAAATTTCGATAAAGATAACTCAGGTTTTTATGATTTAGCTAAAGAGGGTGGCCATTCTGAACACCGTGTTTTGCATTATAAAGACATCACCGGTTATGAAATTGAGCGGGTTCTTTTAAAAGAAATCCACGAGAATCCGAACATAGAGATATTAACACATTACTTTGCACTAGAGTTAATTACCCAGCATCACCTTGGTGAGTTTGTGGATAAACGCACCGAAGATATTAACTGTTATGGTATATATGCCTTTAACACAGAGCTTAACGATGTTGAAAAGATTGTGGCAAACGTTACTGTAATGGCATCCGGTGGTGCCGGGCATGTCTATTCTGCCACTACTAATCCGGTAATTGCCACAGGTGATGGAATGGCTATGGTTTACCGGGCAAAAGGAAAAGTGCGGAATATGGAATTTATTCAGTTCCATCCAACAGCTTTATATCATCCTGGAGAGTATCCATCTTTCTTAATTTCTGAAGCCGTTCGTGGTTTTGGTGGTGTGCTGCGCCGTAAAAACGGTGAAGAGTTTATGCAGGAATACGATGAACGTAAATCGCTTGCACCTCGGGATATTGTCGCCCGTGCTGTTGATAATGAGATGAAAAAGTCTGGGGATGATTTCGTTTACCTCGATATAACGATGCGTAAAAAAGCCGATATTTTAAAGCATTTTCCCAATATATATGCTAAATGTTTGTCAATCGGTATTGATATGACTAAAGATTTTATTCCGGTAACACCAGCTTCGCACTACATGTGTGGCGGTATCTTAGTTGATGAGTATGGTCGTTCATCTATAAAAAATCTTTACGCCTGTGGCGAATGTTCATCAACTGGTTTACATGGTGCTAACCGGCTGGCTTCTAACTCATTATTAGAAGCAACTGTTTTTGCACACCGAATTTACCAGGATGCTATCGAAAATTTTCAGAAAAATGAAATACCTGATCATATTCCTGAGTGGAATTCGCATGGTGTAACTCAAAGTAATGAAGATGTTTTGGTTACACATAATTTACGCGAATTGCAGAAAATTATGGGCGATTATGTTGGTATAGTTCGTTCTGATTTCAGATTGGAAAGGGCACACAGACGCTTATTTCTAATTTACCAGGAAACTGAAGAATTTTACAAGAAGAATAAGGTTTCAGTTAAACTCTGCGAATTGAGAAATGTAATTCAAACAGCTTATTTAGTTATAAAATCTGCCATGCAAAGAAAAGAAAGCAGGGGTCTGCATTTTACAACTGACTATCCAAATCATGCTGATAAATTAGTTGATACCGTGTTTTAAATAAAAAGTCTCCATAGGGACTTTAATCTCACAATCCATTTTAATCGTAATATTTTAACCATGCCTTTATTACTTCCCGTAAAAGATAAATTCCCTGAACTGGGAAAAAATAATTTCATAGCTGAAAACGCGACAATAGTAGGCGATGTAACCATTGGTAATAATTGCTCTGTTTGGTTTAATGCTGTAATTAGAGGCGATGTAAACGCTATTACCATCGGCAATGAATCCAACATTCAGGATGGTGCTGTAATTCATGCAACGTACTTAAAAGCATCAACGCATATTGGCAACAGGGTTTCAGTTGGGCACAATGCAATCGTACACGGTTGCACAATTCATGATAATGTTTTAATAGGCATGGGTGCCATTGTTATGGATCATGCTATTGTCGAACAATATTGTATAATCGCTGCCGGTTCTGTCGTGTTGGAAAATACAATTTGCGAAACGGGCTATATTTATGCAGGTACGCCTGCAAAAAAGATAAAGACCATTACTGAGGAGCAAAGGGCTTTATTAAACAAGTTACCAGATAACTATATTATGTATTCTAGCTGGTTTACCAAGCCATAATTACTCCTTTGGTGGCGGTGGAATAATCAAATTATTTTCAATATCCCAGTTTGGCCGTAATGTAATTTCATCTTTAGAATACCATATTTTTTCTGGTTGTGTGCCGGCAGCAATACTTCCTGTATCCCATATTGCATTCTTGTTTTTATCGTAAACTACCCTAATTAAATATTTAGCTACCGGATAATTATTAAAACTGATCTTTGTATTTGACTTGATAGGGTAAGACCTGATTGCAGATTTTTTTTCATTTAATATTTCTACGATGTAATTTTTTGTAGTATCGGGAACGGACACATTTAATATGAACTGACTACCATAATTATCATTTGCATCGAGTGTAAATCTTTTAGTAAATTCTTTATTTTTTGTATTAAACATACCAGTAAAAGCTCCGGCAGAAAATTTCAGATCATATTTTCTTTTATTTTTCCATGGGAAAGTGATATAATATTTAAGAAAATCGACACTGTCTTTTACAAGCTGGAAATTGGTTCGCTTAATTGAATCATCTAATAAAACAATTTTGGATGCATCGGCACTTATTATTGGCGATGCAAAGGTAAGTGTATATCTCTGAAAAGGACTTAATTTTCCGTTTCCTGCATTATCTGTAGGGGTAAGGTCTCTGGTGTATGCATCCTTTTTACCTCTTGTTAAATTAACAATTTGCAAAAGTTTACCCTGATCCTGAATGGCCACCTTAACAGAATCGAAACTCATGTCGGTTAACCAAACCTTTGCAGTATCATTAGTTTTATTAAATAAAACTTTCTTTGATACATCTAGTGCTGCAGGTTCAGTAATTGTTAACTGAGGTTTTTTAAGTTGTTGGGTAAAGCTCAAAGAAATACTTCCATCTGTATTTATTTTTCGCTCTAAAACCCTGAAATTCGGGGCAAGCTCTTTAAAAGTCTGTAAATTAATATTGTCTATATTTTTATCAATTACAACAGGTTCTTTAATGTATCCTACCTCATCAGAACTTTGCTGGTAAATCTTGTCTCCACCTCCGGTCGATTCTTTTAAAGCATAAACTTTATAGGTTCCTTTTCGAAGGTTATTCAATTTATAATTACCGGAGCTATCTGTTAAAGTATAAATTGAAGCACGTTTTTTGCCAAATAACGTATCTCTTTCTATGGGTAAAATTAATACGGTAACATCTTTTTCGAATTCACCGGTCAGGGCATTACTTACTTTTCCACTTAAAGTTAATGAGTCAATTTCGTTACCCGTCGAAAAAACGTATGACAAATTTTTAATAACGTTGCCTTCATTTATATCGCCAATTGCTTTTCCAAAGTTTAACGTGTATGTCGTATTTTTCTCCAATGTATCAGGCATTGTAATTTCCAATACTTTCTTTTTGATTTTTAATATTGGAGCTTTTTCTAATTCTGGTGATATTGAAAATTCTTTAGTCTCATTCTGAATTTTGAAAAACTCATCAAACTGAATTAGAATTTTTTTTGCGTTAAAATTTCTTGTCTGATTTTTTGGAATCATGCTCACAACCTTAGGCGGCTTGTTGTCTTTAGGGCCACCTTGGGGAGTTTGTATGCTCGCACAACCAAAAATTAGGAGCGAAGTTAAAACGACCAACAAATTTTTTAGGTTAAAATACTGAGCTTTTAAATTTGGCATATTTTAAACGTTCTGACGAGTTTTTATTGTTTTTGGAAACATATTATTAAAAATATTTTTTTCAAGCTTAAATCGCATTATATAAAGCCTTCTAAAAAATATTTAACTAATTGATAATCAGCTATTTATTTATGTAAACCATTAAAACCGATATATCTGATGGTGAAACACCTGAAATTCTCGATGCCTGGCCTAAAGTTCTAGGTTTTATCTTAAATAATTTTTCGCGAGCTTCTTTTGATATGGAAACAATATTATTATAATCAAAATCTGGCTTAATTTCTTTGTCTTCCATTTTTAACATTTTAGCTACGATTTCATTTTCCTTTTCAAAATAACTTTCATACTTGATTTTTATTTCAGCCTGTTCTATGGTTTCATTATCTAAATGCTGGGTTGCTTCGGCTAACGGTTTACTTACTTTAATAATATCCTGTAATCCGACATGAGGGCGACCTACTAAACTATGAATTTTTACATTTTGATTTAAAGCACTCGATCCCAAGCTTTCGAGCATTGGGTTTGCATCTGCCATTTCTATACCCTGGCTCCTCGTAAATTTTACCAGAGCATCGGCAGCTGCAACTTTCTGCTTAACCTTTTCCAAACGCTCATCAGAAATTAATCCAAGTTCATGGCCAATAGGAGAGAGTCGAATATCAGCATTATCTTGTCTTAGCAATAAACGATGTTCTGCCCTTGAAGTAAACATTCTGTAAGGTTCTTCTGTTCCTTTCGTCACCAGGTCATCTATTAAAACACCAATATAACTGTCTGACCTTTTCATAACCAGTTCATGCTTGTCATTGATTTTTTGATGAGCATTTATACCGGCCATGAATCCCTGACATGCAGCTTCCTCGTAACCTGTTGTTCCGTTTATTTGCCCGGCTAAAAATAAATTATTGATTAACTTAGTTTCTAACGTTAAAGATAGTTGTGTAGGAGGGAAGAAATCGTATTCAATAGCGTAACCCGGCCTGAACATTTTGGCTTTTTCAAAACCTGGAATCAATTGAAGCGCTCGCTGCTGAACGTCCTCTGGAAGGGAGGTTGAAAATCCATTTACATAAATTTCGCAAGTGTTCCATCCTTCAGGTTCAACAAATATTTGGTGCCTATCGCGTTCAGCAAAACGATTGATTTTATCTTCGATAGAGGGGCAGTACCTCGGACCCAAACCTTTAATTCTACCAGTAAACATTGGTGATTTTTCAAAGCCTTCTTTCAAAGTTTCATGTACATCACCATTAGTGTAGGTAATCCAGCAGCAGCGTTGATCAGTCGAAACGTTCGTATCAGTAAAAGAGAATTTGCCAGGGTTTTCATCTCCCCATTGTTCTTCCATTTTGGTATAATCCAAGCTTCGTCCATCAACTCTTGGAGGGGTTCCAGTTTTCATTCTGCCTGCTTCCATTCCAAGTTCTACTAGTTGCTCAGTTATTCCTGTTGAAGCTCTTTCAGCAGTTCTACCTCCCCCAAATTTCTTCTCTCCGATGTGCATTACACCATTTAAAAATGTTCCGTTTGTTAGCACAACAGCAGTGCTTTCAATCTCCATTCCAAGAGCTGTTTTAACACCATAAACTGTGTTGCCTTTAACCAATAAGCCAACTACACTGTCTTGCCACATATCTACATTCGGTGTTCTTTCCAATGCCAAACGCCATTCTTCTGCAAAACGCATTCTATCAATTTGTGCTCGCGGACTCCACATAGCAGGTCCTTTTGATTTATTAAGCATTCTAAACTGAATGGTTGATTTATCCGAAATAATGCCTGAATAACCGCCCATAGCATCTACCTCGCGAACTATTTGCCCTTTGGCTACACCACCCATTGCAGGGTTACAACTCATTTGGGCAATAGTACCCATGTTCATCGTTATTAATAGAACAGATGATCCTAAGTTAGCTGCAGCGGCTGCGGCTTCACATCCGGCATGTCCTGCACCAACAACAATCAAATCGTATTTTGAAAACATTTTTTATTGTTTTTCTTCAGTGTTCCACGTGGAACATCTTCATTATTTACTATACTTAACAGAAACTTAATGTAGGGTTTCACGTGAAACATAACGTGAAAAACGCCTTTAAATTATTGTTGACCTTATTCAGAAAGCTCTAGCCACCTCATGGTATAATCATCTAATTTTTGCTTTAAGCTTTCTATTTGATCCGAGATTTCTTTAATTCTTACATAATCAAATGCGTCAATTTTCAATAAACTTTCAGTTAATTCTGCAATTTTATTTTCTGTATCAGCCATACCTTTTTCGCTTTCGTCAAGTTCTTTCTGTTCCTTAAAACTCAACTTTTTTACAGCTTTAACGGGTGCTTGTTCCACAACATTAACCGTAGTTTTCTTCACTTCTGTCTTAAGCTTTGGTTGGTCTAAACTTAAGCGGTATTCAGAATATTTACCATTATATATTTTTACCACACCTTCACCCTCCATTATAAATAGCTGATCACTCATTTTATCGAGTAAATATCTATCGTGAGAAACCAACATCAAAATGCCCGGGAAATTTTCTAAAAACTCTTCCAGCACATTTAGGGTGTCGATATCTAAATCGTTTGTTGGCTCATCTAAAATTAAGAAGTTGGGATTTAGCATCAGAACTTTCATTAGGTTCAAACGTTTCTTTTCTCCGCCGCTTAATTTCTCTACCATACCATGTTGTTTCTTTGGAGGAAAGAGAAAGAGCGTTAATAGGGCAGAGGCAGTAATTACAGAACCATCAGCCATTTTAATGTATTCCGCATCTGATTTTACAATGTCAATTACTCTCTCTTTAGGATCGAATGTTAAACCACCCTGCTTATAATAACCAAAAACCGTTGTTTCTCCGGTATCAACAGTACCAGCATCGGGCTTTAATTGACTAGTAATAATATTCAATAAAGTTGATTTACCAGTACCGTTTTTTCCTGCTAAACCAATTCTATCTCCTTTTTTAAATGTATAACTGAAATCGTTAATTATCGGTCGACCATCAAACGACTTTGCAATGTGCTCTATCTCTATAATCTTGCCACCTTGGCGAGACATTTTCATTTGTAAGTTAATAGTCTGATTATCAGACTTTTTCTTTGTCTTTTCCTCTAAATCGTAAAATGCATTAATTCTTGCGTTAGATTTTGTTCCACGAGCTTGTGGCATTCGCCTCATCCACTCCAATTCTTTCTTTAACAGTTGCTGATTCTTGTGTTGAACAGTTGCGTCAAGCGCTTCTCTTTCCGATTTCTTCTCCAGATAATAAGCATAATTACCATTATAGTTGAAAATTTTGCCTCTATCCAGTTCAACTATTGTATTGCAAACATTATCCAGAAAATATCTGTCGTGGGTTACCAAAAGAATTGTTTTCTGTCCAGTTGTCAAAAGTTTTTCCAGCCACTCGATGGTATCAATATCCAAATGGTTGGTTGGCTCATCTAGAACCAGAATTTCAGGATCTTCAATCAAAAGTTTAGCTAGAGCCAAACGTTTCTTTTGTCCGCCAGAAAGCGTAGAAATTTTTTGTTGCAAATGAGTAATACCCATTCTATTTAAAATGGTTTTAATCTCATGCTCATATTCCCAGGCGTTATGTTCGCTTAATTCTTCGTATAAACGATTAAGCGTTTTTTCATCAGGATTAGGATTTTCAATTAATTCCTCATACTCTTTTATCAACTGTTGTTGCTTATTTTCTAAAGAGAATATGTGGTCACTTATAGAAAAACCTTCTGTAAACTGGGGTTCCTGATCGAGAAAACCAATTTTAACGGATTTGTTTTTAACTATTTTACCTTCAAGCGGAGGAAACCTTTCTGCCAGTAGTTTCAAAAGTGTACTCTTACCAGCACCATTAATTCCAACCAACGCCACACGCTGACCAGAGTTAATGCCTAAGGTTAAATTTTTAAATAGCCATTCATCATGATAACCATGACCTAAGCCTTCTGCCGCAATTAGTGTGCTCAATTTATTTGTATTTCGGATTTATAAAGGAAAATTAGTGCAAAAGTAAGTATAAAATATTTGGCAGTGTAAAAAGATGTTTCAAAGGCATCAACTATCAATTAAAATGGCAGAATATTGATATGATTTCGCTGACAAATTGTTTAAAACGAAAACAGCGGCTGGAATCGCTCCGCCGCTGCTTCAATCATTAACTAAAACTAAACTTTATCTTTAATGCGATGCTTAGAAAATCGATTCTAAAACATCCACATTTATATCTTCATATCTGTTAGATGCATAAGTTGCAACAGCAGGCGCAGCACTTACATTTGTATCAGCTGCAACAAAATCATTCATATTTACTTTAGCAACCGAACCCAAAACCGCAGTATAACTTTCTGTAGAACCACTTAAAACTAAGTTTGATGTACCATTAACATTTGTGCGTAAGTTTACTGTGTTCGCTTTGATATTTGCAGTCGCATTATCATTTAAAACCACATTTAAATTTAATAAATTGAAGTTTCCCGATGTTTTTACGCTCGATGTGTTGGATGCCTCGATAGCTGATAAATTATTTACGTGAGCGATAACCGTTAATGGTGCTGATGTAAAAGAACTGATTCTTAATTCTCCATCCTGTTGTTGCACCAAAGCATTTTTTGCGAAGTAATTATCGTAAACCTCAACGCTTTCTTTAGCGTCCTGAACTAAAATCAATTTCACGTTTCCGCTGATTTTAATTTTGCTGATGTTTTTAACCGAAGTTAAGTTGGTGTAGTTGTTATTGTTTTCGGTTGCATTTGCTGCTACGCTTGCAGTACCTAAAATTATGGTGGTTAAAGCTGCTGCGAATAATTTTTTAATAGAAGTTTTCATAACTGTATATTTTAATTTTAAATCTTTTTGTTGTTGTTTTCGAATATAAGACTGCAAGAGGGCAGAAAGGTTGCACGAAGATTTGCGGTAATATACCAGCATAGGTAAATTATCGACCAACGCCCGTAACTTTTAGACGAACAGGAATAAAAAAAATCAATCGAAAAGCAATTTCAGTAAGAATAGGGGAGCGCAGTCCCGCTTTTTGCTCCAACAAAAGCAGAAGAAGCTTTTGGTTTTCGCTGCAATCGGGTTTATCTAACTGTGGTATAGTAAGTTATAGGAACGTGTTTGCCTGGCGTTGACGTTATTGTTTCCGTCATTGCGAAATCGATTTTTCATCGATTGAAGCAATCTCATTGGAGAGATTATTAACCAAAACAGATTGCTTCGTGCCTCGCAATGACGACCGCCTTAAAATGTTACTCATATTGATTTTTATGAAATAAATTAACCCTCAGAATGACAGGATTCATAAAAACTAAACCAATCCCACCTCACTTCTATAACCCAAATACTCATCTTCTTTTTGGGTCATAAGTGTTTTAGCCGCTTTGCCTTTATCCTTGTAGCCAAGTAAATGTAAGGTCCCGTGAATCATGATGCGGCAAACCTCGTCAAACTCATTAGTTTTGAAAGTTTTTGCGTTCTCTTTTACACGTTCAATGCTGATGAAGATATCACTTACAATTTGTTTTTCCTCGTCAGAATTGTCGAAAGTAATGATATCCGTATAAGTATAGTGGTTTAGATATTGCTGATTAATACCCAACAAATAGTCATCGCTACAGAAAATAAAATTGAGTTCTTGCAATTCAAATCCCTCCTTTTCAATAGTTGCTTTAATCCACTTCTTAACCTTAAGCTTTTGAGGAAGATTGTAAGTAACGGATTCGGTAAAGAATGAAATTGCAGGCATACGAATAAGTTTAAGGCTGCAAATTTAGGAAATAAAGGGATTTATTTGCCTTTAAACTTCAATTTTGGGTTTCTGGCTGTATGGAAGACGGCAAAAATTATTACTTCATCCCCAATAATTTCAAATACTAAGACATAAGGAAACTTATCCAAAACTAAATGACGATAGTTATTTTTAAGTTTTTGATAGTGAAGCGGGTTCTTTTCTAATTTCGAATAGCATCTGCTTAGTTCAGCGAGAAACAAATCTCCCAAACCAATTTTTTGTTCTTCGTACCAATCATAGGCATCTTTTGCCATCAAAATGGCAGCAGGCTTTAATTGGATAATATGCATTATAAATTTTTAATTCCTTTTATAATATCAGAAGCATCCTGGCTGCTATAAGACTTTGTTGCGCCACCTAAATGTAGTTCTCTTTCTTTATCAAGGATTTCTAAATGTTCTTGAGTAAGACAAAAAGACTTTTCATTTTCAATTTCGTTTTCAAGCAAGGTGTAAATAGCTTTAATCTTACTATCTTCTGCATCAGATAAATAGGTAATTAATCTTTGTCTAATTGCTGTGCTTGTCATATAACAAATATAATAAAAAATAATCTGCGAATCTGCGACAAAAACCTACTTTACCCCATTTAACGATTTCAAATATTCGGCAATTTTGTTTTTGTAATAATAATTCAAACTAGGCGGCAATTTCTGCAACATATCGCTGCCATTTTGTTGCTGCTTTTTAAATTGTTCTACCATTTTTTGGTAAGATGGCGGAAACTCCTTTGCTGCTTTACTTTCCCGTTTGGAATCCTCTTCCTGGTCGCGTTCTGCTTTTTCTGCTTCTAAAAGCTTGGTTAGCAGCTCTTTCTGACGATTTAAAGTCTCCTGCTGTAAACGCTTGTTAACCAGATCGCTTTCCGTTTGTTTCATTTCCTTAATGGCCTCGTTAAGGTTACCCATTTTCCCCGAACCATCTTTATTTTCCTCACGATTTATCTTCTCTAAAGCCTGGCGAATCATTTGCTGCTGCTGCGCCATCTTTCCAAACTCCTGGCTCATTTGCCCTTTGCCTACAGTTCCTTGGTTTTGCCCAGACTTTTGCATTTGCTCTTTCGCCTTTTGCATGTTCTTATTCAGCTGTTCTTGCATTTGAGAGAGCTGTTTCATGCCTTGCTTCTGTTTTTTGCCACTGCCACCTTTAGAATTCTTTTGCATGTTCTGCAATTGGTTCAATGCCTCACTTAACATCAAACTCAAATTGTTAATCGAAGTCATGGTAAACTGCTGGTAACGATTTGCCTCAGGCGTTCTTCGTTCACCAAGACTTTCCAAACTCTTATCAAGGTTAAAGTTAATTTTGTTCATCTCCTCATTAACCGTCGATTCGATTTGAGGTACGCGTTTACTTAAAGCATATAAACTATCGGCAATGGTTTTCAGGTTATCCTTAATGCCGCGTTGCTTTTGAACGTTGCTGATGTAAGATGGATCTGCTGAAGTCATTTTTTTCAATGCCAGCATTACCTTTTCCTGCTCAAAAGAAGTGTTAAGTAAGTTTTCCAACAGCTTACGTAACTCTTTGGCATTAAGGTTGTTTTCCATCTCTTCGCCTTGCTGCTGCATTTCGCTCATTTTTTTCGAAAGTTTTTCCATTTGCTCACCCGCTTTTTGCTGCTTCTGACTTGCACTTTTCGAATCTTTTTTAGCTAACGCATCCTTACTGTCTTGCTGTTCTTTTTGAATATCCTGTACATCTTTTTCAGTGTTCTCAAACGGATTAGGCTTCTCCAAAGCCTGGTTTTTCTGTTCCAGTTTCTTCAAATCATCCTTTAAATCTTTCATCTCTTTATTCAAATCATCCTGCTTCTGTTTAAGCGATTCGTTGTCCTGTTTTTTATCAGCCGTTTCCTTGCTAAGGTCTTTTTGCTCTTTAGCCAATTCATTTAAACGGTCGATATCGTTTTGCAGGTTTTGCTCAAATTCAAGCTGTTTGTAAAGTTCCAGAATCCTATCTAATTCATTTTTGAGGGTTTTATTATCCAATTGCATTTTCGACAATTCGTTTTGCGTTTGGTCTTTATTCTTCTCGTTCATCAGATTTTGTAACTTCTGCAAAAGCTCCTTAGTCTTTTCATCCAACACATTATCAAACAAATCCTTAATCTGTTTTTGCTTCTCTAAAAGCTCTTCCGTTTGCTTTTGGTCTTCCTGTTGTTGAATATTTTTATCGTTTTGCTCCTTAATCTCTTTTACGGCTTCGTCCAACTGCTTTTGCTTATCCAACAAAGCCTCAATTTGCTTTTTATCTTCGAACGAAATTTGTTTTTTATCAATCAGGCTTTCGGCAACCTTTTTACTTTCCTTTTCAATGGTATTGGCCAAACGAATGGCTGATTGTACTTTTTGCTTAAGCGCCTGGCTGTTAGCGCTTACTTGCTCGGCAGTTTCTTTTTTTGTGGGTTGTTTAAAGGTTTTTATTTCCGAACGGGTAATTTTAGCACCATTAACTCCATCATTATCAGCTACTTCAAAAAAATATTCAATTTCTTGCCCGGGCTTTGCCAAAGCTGTTTTCAAATCCCAGAAATAGAAAAAAGTATTTTCAGTTGTGTTGGCCTTGATGGCGATATTCTTGCTAACAGAACTAATTATTTTATTATTTTCTTTGATGTTGTACTTGAAACTCAACCTGCTGAAACCATAATCATCAGTAACCTGTCCGCTAAAATATAGCGCTTTATTGCTAATAGAATCAGGCTTTTCTTCAACCTGAATAGCAGGAGATTGGTCTTTAATTACCGTAATTTGGTGCGTTAAAGAATCCTTAAGCGTTACAAAATCATTTTTTGGCGTAATGCTGTATTTAGAATTACTTCGAATGGTGGCATTAAAGGTAGATTCATTATCATCAACCTTTAAAATATTTTCCTTACCATTTAAAATGAATACAAGCGAATTGCTTTGACCCGTCTTAAAATTCCAGGAAACACGAGTTCCTTCAGGCAAAAGTATATCGCCTGCATTTGCAAGTACTTCCGGCTTTTTGCCAAGGTAAGATGGGTAACTTAAAGTCGCGGTCTCATTCAATATTTCAGGACGAGGTTTAACACTTACCGTAAAAACCGAAGAACTAAATCCGCCACCTTTAAAAATCAGTTTTTTATCGCTCTGAATATTTTTAATGTTATAATTAAACTTGCTAATGTTCTGTTTTTCAAGTTTGTATGTGTTTTTTCCATCTTCTACATAAATATCAGCAGGTAATTCATCGCCAGCCAATTTCAGGTTTATCATCAAATCATCGCCCTGCGTAACCGTTAAATTTTTATTCAAAACCGTAAAACTAAACGGCGCTTTCGGTGCGATATATTCATCATATTTAAAGAAACTATTAGTTCCCTCACGTAAAATGGCAGGCGCAATAATGGCAATCAGCGCAATGATAGAAAGCGGAATTAACAGGTATTTTAAGTATTTCCGATTGTCGTTTATCCGAACGGCGGTGTAAAACGGAACGGGTTTCAGCTCGAGAATCTTCTGGTCGATGCTCGCCATAATCAGTTGATTGTTTTCGGGCAGATTTTCTGAAAGTTTATGCAGCTGCAATGTATTCAACAACTTGTCCTTGATATCGGCAAAGTGGTTTCCTATAATAACCGAAGCCTCATCTAAAGACAAATGTTTGCCCAGTTTCAACATCGAAAGCAACGGTTTAATGATTAAAAAACCAATCAACAATAAGCCGAGCAACAAATAAGCAAAGAAAATAAAAGTTTTAAATCCAGCGGTTGGATTCAGGTAATACAAGCTTAAAAAGACAAGTAAATATAGTCCCAACAATATTGCGGCGGCATAAATGGCACCCCGTAAAATCTTATTTAAATAAAATTTACGGATAAACTCATCAATCTTCGTCAACAAATCGCTGTAATTATTGCTCACCATATCAACGTAAATGTAAAAATTGTTCCCGTCAATTAAAAGAAACCTCGTTAAGGTAACGTGTTTATTTCAAATAATTTATTCGAAAGCAAAAATTATGATTTGGAAAACAATGTTTAGTGTTTTATAGAGGATTTCAGCCCCGCTTTTTGCTGCAACAAAAGCAGAAAAAGCTTTTGGTTTCCGCGGCAATCGGGTTTAATTAATTCAGGCTTATGTAGGCAATTAAAACCTGCAGCCTGCAAACGCCAACTTCGAGCCTCGCAATAACGGTTGCTTACAAAAATGAAGTTCAGTTCATTGCCGTTTGGCTTCAGCCAACGGCACTATATTAATTTAAAAATCTTTATCTTGTTATAGTTAATACAAAGGTTACATAGATTTTAAATGAGTTTTCTTTTAAAAATCTACTTTTGATTTTTTGTATAATCAACCCAAATATGAAACGAGCACTTATATTAACCTGCATGGTATTTATTTTTACCACCTCTTTTGCCCAAAAATTTAACTGGAATAAAAACCAGGTAATTGCACACCGTGGCGCATGGAAAAAGAATAACTTTCCTCAAAACTCAATTGCCTCTTTAAGCGAAGCGGTAAAACTCGGCTGTTACGGTTCAGAATTTGATGTGTGGATGACCGCTGATAACGTTTTGGTTATCAATCACGACCCGGAATTTCAAGGTTTAACCATAGAGAAGGTTAAATACGAAGAACTTTTAACAAAAACCATGAGTAACGGCGAGAAAATCCCAACCCTTGAAGCATATTTGAAAGAAGGTAAAAAGCAAAGAACAACCAAACTTATTTTAGAAATAAAGCCATCGTTAATAAGCAAAGAACGTGGAATTGATGTGACCAACAAGTGCATAGAAATGGTTAAAAAAGTTGGCGTTTTAGATTGGACAGAATACATCAGCTTTGATTATGATTATTGCAAACGCATTTTGCAAATTTTGCCGAAAGCTAAAGTTGCTTATTTAAAGGGCGATATCAGCGCCGAACAAATGAAAGCCGACAAACTAACGGGTGTAGATTACCATTACAGCATTTACCAAAAAGACGGCTGGATTGAAGATGCGCATAAATTGGGCTTAACTGTAAACGCATGGACCGTAAATACGGTTCCTGAAATACAATGGTTGCTGGCACATAAGGTAGATTACATTACAACCAACGAACCTGAGTTAACTTTCGAAGAATTAAAGAAAACGCCTGTTGCTTTGGGTTGGAAATTAAAATGGGCCGATGAGTTTGATGATGCAGGTTTGCCACTAAGCAAAAACTGGAGCTACAATGTTGGCGGTAAAGGCTGGGGAAATAATGAATTACAATATTACACCGATGCAGACTCTGCAAATGCGAACGTAAAAAAAGGTAATTTGAACATAACGGTTATTAAAGCCGATGAAGAAAGCAACCATTATACTTCCGCTAGATTAGTGAGTAAAAACAAATTCGATTTCAAATATGGGAGGGTAGAAGTAAGAGCAATGTTGCCAAAGGGCAGAGGTTTGTGGCCTGCAATTTGGGCGCTTCCAACTGTTCAAAAATATGGCAGTTGGCCGAAAAGCGGTGAAATTGACATCATGGAACATGTAGGTTACGAACCAGACAGTGTTTATGGCACTGTTCATACCGAAAAGTTTAACCACATCATACATACGCAAGTTGGTAAAGGTGTAAAAATTAATCCTTACAATGCTTACCATGTATTTGCCATCGAGTGGTATGAAGATCGCATGGATTTCTTAGTTGATGACCAAAAATATTTAACTTTTAAAAACACAGGGAAAGGCGCTCCTGAATGGCCGTTCGACCAGAATTTCCATTTAATTTTAAATGTTGCCGTTGGTGGCGGTTGGGGCGGTAAAAAAGGCGTAGATGATTCGATATTCCCGGCAACAATGAAAGTGGATTATGTTAGAGTTTATCAGAAATAAATGTTAATAGGTGCACAAAATTTGGGGCTGAATGCAAAGATTAATCATTATAATATCAGAACTTCCAGCTGAAAGCGGCATCAATCTCATAACGTTTTAAGTAGCTTATTAGTTTCTCGAAAATTGCAATCTTCAGTTTACAGGGTATAATTTATGGATTCACGCAGAGAATTTTTAAAAAAGGCGGCTTTGTTCGCTGGCGCTGCAGGTATGGCTAATACCTTGCCAAGCTCGGTACTCAAGGCCATGGCGATAAATGCCGAGCCCGGCAGCACTTTTTATGATGCTGAACACATCGTGTTTTTGATGCAGGAAAATCGTTCTTTCGACCATATGTTTGGTAAAATGAAAGGTGTCCGGGGATTTAACGATCCGCATCCGCACATTCAGCCTGATGGAAATAAAGTCTGGCTCCAAAAAGATGGTCAGGGCTACACTTATGTACCCTTTCATGTCGATATCAACAAAACTAAAATTACATGGCAAGGTGGTTTGCCCCACTCCTGGAACGACCAGGTAGCAGCCAGAAATGGCGGAAGATACGACAAGTGGTTTCCGGTAAAATCGGCAATGACATTATCTTATTATGATAGAAACGATGTGCCGTTTTATTATGCTTTGGCAGATGCCTTTACCATTTGCGACCAGCATTTTTGTTCGTCATTAACAGGCACAACACCTAACAGATTATTTTTCTTCACTGGCACAATCAGAGGCGAAAAGAATGAAAACCGTGTAGCTGTTGTAAATAACGACCAGGCAGAATCACAGAATAATGTTTATGTAGATTGGCCAACCTTTCAGGAAACGTTAGAAGATAATGGGATTGATTGGCGCATATACCAAAATGAACTCTGGACCTCGAAACTTCCCGAAGGAGAAATTGATGACTGGTTAGGTAATTATGGTGATAATCCTGTTGAGTATGTAAAAAGACATAATGTTAAATTGTCTGCTTATTTTAGGAAAAACGGCGATAATACAGTAACACCAGCACTAACATCGGCTCAAGTTCAGGAAAAATATGATAAGTTATCCCAGCGGGAGAAAAATTTGATTGATAAGGCTTTCCAGACAAACATCAGCGAAAAGAATTACCTGGAATTAGCTCCATATACATTTACAAACGATGAGGGAAAACCGGAAACGATAAACATCCCGAAAGGCGATATTTTTCATCAGTTTAGAAAAGATGTTGACAGCGGAAAACTGCCCACAGTATCCTGGTTGGTGGCACCACAACGTTTTTCAGATCACACCAGTTCTCCGCTTTACGGAACATGGTATGTAAGTGAGGCGCTGGATATTTTAACTAAAAACCCAGAGGTTTGGAAGAAAACAATTTTTATTTTAACATACGATGAAAATGATGGATATTTCGACCACCAGCCACCATTTGTAGTGCCCAACCCCGAAGATTCTTCAAGCGGGAAAGTTTCTGCAGGTATAAATTTTGCAACAGATTACGAAGCCAGAAAGGGTAGTCCGATAGGGTTAGGATATCGTGTTCCTTTCATTGTGGCTTCGCCATGGAGTAAAGGTGGTTTTGTTAATTCTCAGGTTTTCGACCATACATCTTCTCTGATGTTTATGGAGAAATGGTTGAGTAAAAAGATAAATAAAATAATCAGAAGCAACAATATCAGCGATTGGCGAAGAAATATTTGTGGCGATTTAACTTCTGTATTTCGCCCTTACAATGGCGGGGAAGTTAAATCTCCGGAGCCATTACAACGAGAAACAATTGTAACGAATATTGGCAACGCAAAAAACAAGCCTGCTCAGGTTGGCCCAATGGCTTTAAACAAAAATGATGTTGCAAAAATTAATAAGTTCGAATCATTTTCAAGTCAAACTTCGGCACATGCGCCGAAACAAGAACAGGGCGCAAAACCTGCTTGTGCTTTGCCATATCAATTAAATGTAGACGCTGTTTTATTAGGAAACGAGGTACAACTTACTTTCCAATCGGAGAAAACTTTGTTTGGCAGTGAAACTGAAACCGTCGGCGCACCTTTTACAATGAACACAATCGCGGCTTTTAAAGGCGTTGGAGGAAAAGTTTGGGCTTACGCAGTTAAAGCGGGTGATACTTTAACAGATAAAATCGCTATCGAAGATTTTGATAATGAAGTTTACGACTTCAGAATTACCGGCCCGAATGGTTTTTACAGGCATTTTGCCGGTAGCAAAAGGAATCCGCCAATCAGCATCAAGGCTAGAGCAGAACAAAATGGCCTGATGGCTAAAAAACTAACAGGCAATTTAGTTTTTACCATCGAAAACAAAGGAATAACAAGCCTAAGTATCGAAATTGTTGATAATAAATACAAAACCCCAACCCGGAATGTCAAAATAAAACCTAAATCGACTGCCAAGGTGTTATTCAGTTTAACAAAAAGTGCAAATTGGTACGATTTCAGCGTTATCCAACCTGGAAACGTACTCTTTAAGCATCGTTATGCGGGAAAATTAGAAACCGGAGAAATTACAATTACCGACCCTTACATGGGAAATGCATTAGGTTCGGTTTAAGGAGATAATAAGAATGTCGTTATTGCGAGGTAAAAAGCAAGACTGAAGTTTAGCTTTGAATTAGATGCCCTGAAATTGCTTACTACATCTTAGACTTTAAAAAAAGCTTCAGAATTTCTGAAGCTTTTTTTAAATTTTATTTGCTTTAAAATGCAATTGGTAATTCAATTTGTGTTTTATCCCAGGCGGCAACTAAAGTTGCGCCTGATGGCAGAGGCGTAAAAGTAATTGAAAAATATTCGACAGGTTTTAATAGCGGTTTAACCGGAACATTTACACGAACAATGTCTTTCTTTTGGTCGTAAGTAAAAGCGCCCCATCTATCCGTTTGCGAGTTTATGATAACCGTCCAGGTATCTTTATTTGGGATGGCGAATAAGCTATAACTTCCCGCTTTTATTTTCTTTCCGCTGATGGTTACTTTCTTAAAGAACCGAACTTCAGTACTTTCGTTTGCCCCAAATCGCCAAACATTTCCAAATTGTTCCAGAACACCAAAAATATCACGGCCTTTTTTTTGAGGGCGTGAATAAACTATTTTTATAATTGGTTTGGTTGCTTCATCGGCCTTAACCTTCGCGGCATTCAAAGGAAAATAAACAATATCAGCCGGGCTTGGGTCTGCAGCTGCGAATTTTACATCAGCGTTAGTTGCTTCTTGTGCCCTGGCATTAAAACAAAGGAGAACGAAAACAATAATGAAGATATTTTTCATTTAGATTTATTTTGTTTTCATTGGTAACGAGCATTTTATGATTTTTAAGTAAGTCTTAAAAACCATGTAGCTCATCATAAATAAATTAAATCCTAAAGTGGGATTTTTTGAGGAACTAAAAACTAATATTTTCTGCCTTTAACAATCGCGTTTAAAAATAAACCGGCTGTTAACAAACCTAAAACACCACCTAATAAAGCGAAAATGTAGCTTTGTGTAATTACTGCTCCGGTTAAAATTCCGAAGAATAATCCTAATGCATAATATAACCAATTGAAGTTATTGTTGCTGTTTTCTTGTACACTCATTTTTTAAATATTTTGTGGCAAAGTTAATATTTATTTTAAATTTTGTTTTGTGATAATTACTTAATGGCTCAATAAATTATCAATTTTAGCTAATTCATAACCATTCTGCTTTAAATATTCTATTAGTTTGGGCAGTTGTTTATAAAATTTGTCTGTTCTGCGAGGGTCTGTTCCAATATGCAGTAAAAGAATAAAGCCGTTAAGCCCCTTCGGTTTAGAGGCATTATAATCAACAATTGATTTAAAAATCTCATCAGAAGTTTTGTAGCTTTTTCCCAATTCGGGGTAAGTATAATCGGCATTTGAGCGGGTGCCCAATGTAAAGTTTACTAAACTCAAGCCAGATTCATTTGTCCAATCTGCTATTGCTTCGTTATACCATTCGTAAGGTGGCAGGAAGAATGGGGCGTCGGATTTACTTATTCCAAAGTGGGATAGTTCTTCGTAGTTTGATTTTAAATCAACCTCAAATTCCTGTTTTGTTACCAGCAAACTATCTCTTTTATTCCAATCACAATAAAGTAAGTGTTTATCTGAATGCGGCCCGAGGTAATGACCATCCTTTTTAAGCTTATTTATTAGAGATTTAAATTTAGCATTTCGATAGAAGTTTCCGGTAAGAAAGAACGATGCCTTAACATGATTAACCTTCAATGTTTTCCGAATAATTTCTCCGCCATCAGCAAATTCATCACCGGTAAAAACCAGAGCTATTTTTTTCTTTAATGAATCGCCGCGAACTGTTGCGCCTAGAATTTTGGTTTCGCCCTGGGTTGAGGGCAATAACTTTTTTGGCGTAGATTCGGCCTCCTTTGCTGCGAGCAAATAAATTAATGAAGCCGTTCCATCCATAGTTGGCTCATTGGTGCTATAATCTCCATAATCATCATGGTAAACGGCTAAACTACTTTGGAAATCCGCATATTCATCAGCATTAGCGAAGGTAATACCGATAAGGCCTTTATAAATATTGGTATAAACAGGGCCATCAACCAAGCCGCCATCAATAGGGTAATTTTTTAGATGTGTAAAAGCGGAATGCGGGTCTGTCGGCGCATCGCCCCAATTTGGCAAACCATAAACCATACTTGTTCCCCAGGGGTTGCAGCCAAAAAGCCAGTCGAAGTTTGCCTGCTCCAGTTCGTTGAAAGTTTTATCGCCGGTTAAATTTGCGTACCAACCACATTGAATGGCGAATGAAACTGTTAAATTATTGCTGCACCAAATAAACGGAATACCCCGATAAAAAGCATTTTCCTTTGCTCTGTTCCAAACCTGTTCAATTCCCTGTTTATAGTAACCTGTAATTTTTGCTTTATCATTTCCTGTTAATTGTTTTGCCAATTCATTATGACCAAGATTTATAAACGGATAATATTGATAATGTGCCGCGGTGTCTTTTTGCATCCATGGTGTAATTTTTTCATTGCCGGCATAAGTAATAGCAGCTGAAACAGCCCTTTTATTCATTTTTTCTTTCCCGAAACTAAGTGCCGCAGAAGCAAGTTCCATATCATCAACCCAATTATCTTCAGCATAAATATAAGGTGAGCGAACTGATGCCGTTTGGGTTACGCCTGGTTTTTGCAAAGCAAACTGATAGGCGCTTTTTGCTTTTTTGGCCAGTAAGCCAGCAAACTCAGCATCGTTATATTTAAAAACGGCCGACCCTAAACTAAAGGCGCTACTAAATTTCGCAGCCGTTGAACTTGTTCCTGTAGTTGCGTTTAAAAACTTTCCCCGTTGCTGCGGTTCTCCTGATATAAAGTATAGCGGCCGCTCAAAGCCTTTTCCATATTGACTGTCTTCTTTCGGAATGCGCATGGTGATGTGGTCACGGTCATCAGCAAGTTGGTTAAACATTATATTCTTCTTCGGATGCATTTTCAACAGCCAATCCAGTCCCCATTTCGCTTCATCTAAAATATCGGCCTTGCCATTTTTACCATCCAACCCGTTGGCTTGTTTCTCATCGCCAAAAACCAAAGGGAAATCGCGGTAAGCCATTAGTAAATGATAAGTTGCATTTGCTGATGTTGTTGAATATTGAAGATAGTCGCTGGCATCATGCCATCCGCCAGAAGCATCGAAATGTGTGCTATCTTTTATTCCGGCTTTGGTACCATAAAGCACGTAACCATCGTGGGTGTGGCAACTATCCTTTAAATAGGGATTGAAACCGCTTCTTTGCTGGCGCATATAACGCAGGCAAAAATCGGCGGCACCTTTATAAACCGTATCATTAATTATTATCAAGGGCGATAAAACACCACCTGCTTTTATGTAAAAGCTGCCGTTAAGCTTAAATTGTGAAAAGTTTAACCGGGCTGTTTTTGTAAATGGTCCGTATGTGGGAAAAGGTTTGATATTCGAAGATTTGAAGACGACCTTTTCCGTTGCCTTTTCAATGATTTCGAAATAAGCAGGAACATCATCTGTTTTACTTCCCCAAACTGCAACTTTAATTGATGTAGGCGTATAACCAAGCAAATTGATTCTTATCCAGCTGTGCTGGTTTTCTATGTTAATTTTTTTGAATGCAACACACAATATTAGGGCGAACAAGATTATACAAGGTCTAAATAGCTTCATTTCTACCAGTTTTTATACCTAAAATTAGTGTTTTATCAAGGGAATGTAAAAGATGCACTAAAACATTTGGAAGTTAATCAATCGTTTGATTAATTTTGTGTCATTAAAAAGAAATGAAGACAGAAAAAATAGATAAAAAACAAGCCATACTTGAGGCTGCCGAAAAGCTGTTTTGCGAAACAGGTTATGAAGGCACTTCAACCCGCCAGATTGCAAAGGAATCGGGAGCGAACATGGCAATGATTAATTATTATTTCGGTTCGAAAGAAGGTGTTTTTATTGAGATTATGAATAACCGGATTGCAGGTTTTGCGTCTCAGTTAAAAATTATCAATGAGGATAAAATTACGGCATTAGAAAAACTTCACAAAGTAATTGAGGGTTATGCAAACCGAATACTTGCAAATACAGCCTTTCATAAAATGATGCACAGAGAATTGTCTTTAACCCAGCGACCTGAAATGTATGATAAAATTAAAGATGCGATGAGCCAGAACATGGTCTTAATCGACAGGATTGTTATGGACGGAATTGAAGACGGCAGCTTTAACAAAGTTGATGTTAGGATGGTAATCGCTACAATTATGGGCACCATTACACACATCGTAATTTCTCCGAACAAAGTAATGCCTTGCGCAAACTTTGATTTGAATAACCCGAAAGACAAAAAGATAATTAAAGAGCGTGTTATTGCACACCTTCAAGATTTAACAACAGTTTATTTAACATCAAAAAAATGATACCCAAATCGATTAGATTAATGCTTGCGGCATCATTAATTCCTGCGGCTTTATTTGCACAAAGTACCAAGGAATTAAATATAAACCAGGCAATTGAACTTGGCATAGCCAATAGTAAAAACTTAAAACTCTCTCAAAACAAAATAGACCAGGCTGTTGCTCAGTTAGAAGTTGTTAAAGATAACGCGCTTCCATCGGCGAATGCCAATTTCATTTATAACCATGCTGAAATTCCTACAAACACTTTTACTTTACCCGGCGGAGGTTCATCATTGCAGCTGCCTAAAAGAGCTGACGCGTTTGTGGGCACAGCCGCGGTACAAGAATTGGTTTATGGTGGCGGTAAACTGAAATACGCCAAAGAATCGACTAAATTACTGGCTGATGTTGCTCGTTTAGATGCTGATAAAAGTAAAGAGGAAATCACTTATGCCGTAATTAGCACTTATTACAATTTGTATAAGGTAGAACAAAGCAGAAAAGTGGTTGACCAGAATCTAGAATCGATTGCAGCTCAAATAAAACAGGCGCAACGTTTCTTCGAGCAAGGTATTGTTACCAAAAATGATGTTTTGCGTTTCCAGTTGCAACAAGCAAATGTTACGCTTACTCAATTGGATATAGAAAGCAACCGAAAGGTTATTAATTATAACCTGGATATCCTTTTAGGCTTACCTGAAGATACTGAAGTTAAAATTACCGACCCAAATGCAGGTTTAAAAGCGGCAGGTTCATTGGGTGATTATATTGCGCAGGCAATGGCCAATCGCCAGGAGCTTAAGCAACTTGATGTGCAAAACAAAGTTGCCGATTATAATATCAAAACCATCAGAGCGAACACTTTACCAACTGTAGGTGTTGGCGCAAATTTATACTACATTAACCCAAGTGGTAATTTTATTCCGCCTGCAAATCAGTATTTAATGCCTGTTACCTTGGGCGCAACCGTTAGCTGGAATATTGCAAGCCTTTGGACAAACAGAAATAAGGTGAGTGAAGCAAAAATTCAGCAGAGCGAAATCACCATTCAGAAAGACATTTTATCTGATAATGTGAAAACTGATATCAATAAAAACTTTCAAAGTTACCAGGTAGCCATCAATAAAATTCAGGTTTTGGAAACTTCAATTGCTCAGGCAACAGAAAACGATAAATTATTAGCATCGAAATACAAAAACAACGTGGCATCTGTTACGGATAGAATTGATGCAGAAACTTTATTATATCAGGCAAAAATAAACTTGGAAATAGCTAAAGCCGATGCAGGTTTAGCTTACTATACATTACTAAAATCAACAGGAAAAATAACGCAATAAATACAGCAATGACAACTGAAAAGAAAAAAAAGAATATAGTAGTACCCATCATTTTAGGTGTTTTACTAGTAATAGGTATCGTATTTGGTATCACAGAGTGGAATTATTACAGCAAACACGTTGATACGGATGATGCTCAGATTGATGGAGACATCAGTCCTGTTGTTGCCCGTGTTGGTGGTTATGTTAAGGATATAAATTTCGAAGAAAATACACACGTAGCTGAAGGTCAGATTTTAGTTAAACTTGATGACAATGATTATAAAGTTAAATTAGAACAAGCTCAATCTGGCCAGAAAGGTGCAAGCGCCGGTGTTGGTGTAGCTCAATCGCAAATTATTGCAACCGAAGCAAACACAAGCACTGCAAAGGCAAATGTTGCAGCAGCAAGAGTTAAATTAAATTTAGCAAACAAAGATTATGCTCGTTACGCAAACCTTGTAAAAGATGGTTCGATTACGCAACAAGCTTTCGACCAGGCAAAAGCAACTCAGGAATCTGCACAAGCAGCTTATCAGGCAGCTCAAGACCAATATAATGCTGCCGTTAAACAAGTAGGTACAACTCAATCGCAATTAGCAGTAAGCAGCAATGTAATTAGTCAGCGCCAAAGCGATATCGATTTTGCTAAGCTACAATTATCTTATACTGATATTAAGGCCCCTGCTTCGGGTATTGTTTCTAAAAAGAATGTTCAAAAAGGACAATTGGTTCAGGCTGGTCAAGCTTTGTTTTCTGTTGTTAACGACGGAAGTATTTACGTTACGGCAAACTTTAAAGAAACGCAGTTAGAGAAAATTAAGTCAGGCTCTAAAGTTGAAATCGAAGTAGATGCTTATCCTGAAGAAAAAATTCAGGGCGAGGTTTATAACTTCTCGCCAATCACGGGCGCTAAAGGTTCATTATTACCTCCTGATAACGCTACTGGTAACTTCGTTAAAGTTGTTCAACGTGTTCCTGTAAAAATTAAAATCCATCCATCAAAAGAAATGCTAGCAAAGTTGCGCCCTGGAATGAGTGTTAAAGCTTCAGTTTCTACTAATTAATATTTAAAATGGCCGAAGTAGGTTTAAAAAAGTGGATTATTACCTTTACGGTGATCACAGCTTCCTTGTTGGAGCTGATTGATACAACAATCGTAAACGTAGCAATCCCTCAAATACAGGGAAACCTGGGCGCTACCCTCGAGGATATCGCCTGGTTATCTACTGGTTACGCCGTTGCGAACGTAATCATCCTGCCAATGTCAGGATGGCTTGGAAGTCGTTTCGGACGTAAAAATTATTTCTTAACCTCGATTATCGTTTTTACTCTTGTTTCATTTTTGTGTGGTAACGCAACATCATTAAATGAACTGATTCTTTTTAGGGTTTTACAAGGCGTAGCGGGCGGGGGATTAATTTCTACCGCACAGGCAATCTTAATCGAAACCTGGCCACGTGAAGACGTGGGTATTGCAACAGCTTTATTTGGTTTGGGTGCCGTTGTGGGGCCAACCGTTGGGCCAACAATTGGCGGTTATATTTTGGAAATTGCAGATTGGCCCTGGATTTTTTATGTGAATATTCCCGTCGGGATACTCGCGGCCTACTGTACCTACACTTTTATCCGGGAGACGCCAAAAGATGGAAAAGGCAAGCCTGTAGATTGGTGGGGAATTGCATTGCTGGCGGTTGCCGTTGGTAGTTTACAAACCGTGTTAGAGAAAGGCGAAAGTGAAGATTGGTTTTCTACACCTTATATCACCGCATTAGCAGTGGCCTCTGTTTTCGGTTTATTACTGTTTATCTGGCGTGAAACGAGTACGGAATACCCGATTGTAAATCTTCGGATTATGAAAAAAAGAAGCTTTTCCATTGGTATGTTTACCTCCTTTGTTTTAGGTTTCGGCTTGTATGGTTCTGTATTCGTTTTCCCTGTTTTTGCACAAAATTTATTAGGTTTTACGCCATTGCAAACAGGAAAGCTGTTTATTGCAGGTGGTATTTGTACCATTGCCATGATGCCTTTTATCGGTATTATGCTCAAAAAAGGAATTCCTGCACAATTTATGGCAACAGGGGGGATGTTTTTATTCTTCGTTTTCTGTTGGATGCTGAGTAATTCTACTTTAGCATCGGGAACCGGAGATTTCTTTTGGCCATTGGTTATAAGGGGATTTGGGATGGCTTTACTGTTTGTACCATTAACAACGCTGGCCATGCAGGATTTATCAGGCCCAGAGATTGGTCAGGGTTCAGGTTTAAACAACATGAGCAGGCAATTAGGCGGTTCATTTGGTATTGCAGCATTAACAACGTTAATCCACCTTCGTTCGGGTTTCCATAGAAGTAGTTTGCTTGCAAACATAAACGAATACAACCCGGCATTTACCCAAAAATTAAATGCGCTAACCTCGGGTTTTATGGCTAAAGGCTCTTCGTTTCTAGATGCAAAGCTAATGGCGATGAAAGCGATAGAAGGTTCGGTAATAAAGCAAACAATGTTGCTTACCTATAACGATGCTTATTGGGTTGCAGGATTAATTATGTTGTTCTCCATTCCACTATTGTATCTTCAAAAATTTAAGAAAAACGCAAACATTGTTACGGATGCGCACTAAAATTGGCAAGAAATTAGCCTGAAAAGTATCAAAAAACAAAAACAGCCGGTGTATTTTATTACATCGGCTGTTTTAACCCAAAAAATTAACAATCAATGCAATGCCCTTAAACATTGCAAATGTTCTTACTCAGCTACCAGGTAGCCAAATAAGATTCTAAAATTAAAATTTATTCTACAATTATCCAAATTGTAAGCCTTAGAATTTTAATACCTTATGCATTTTTTGTAGTATTACAATATACAAAACTATTGCTTAAGCCATGCCTAAACTCCGTTTGACAACACAGCGAGAATCAATTTTCAATAACGAAGTAATTTCAAAATTTGAACTTTTTAACAGTCTGTTTTTAACGCTGCCTTTTTATAAAATTAAAGATACAGGTACTTTGCTGCCACTATTCTTTAAAAGCTGCGAGGATGGTATCGCTAGCGGACAAAAGCCTGCACAAATAATCGAAGAGTTTTTTGCCAAGTTTACCAGCTATACCGAGCGTAAAGATATTATCGATTTACTCTTTCGGTTTATTCAGTACATAGAGCGCCAGGTTGTGCTTTTTGATGCTGTTGAAGATGCATCTTTTACCAAGTTAAACACTACAGATGAGCAAAGTACGCTTGCTTTTATCCTTAAAAAGAATGCCGATAACAAACCGATGTTGGCTAAAATTGAGAAATTAATTGATGAACTTTCTCTACGCTTGGTTTTAACTGCACACCCCACTCAGTTTTACCCGGGAAGTGTTTTAGCAATTATTACCGATTTAACAAAAGCCATTCGCGATAACGATATCACGGCCATGAATTCGTTATTACAACAACTAGGTAAAACGCCGTTCTTTAACAAAAAATCGCCAACCCCGGTTGATGAGGCTTTAAACCTTGCCTGGTTTTTAGAAAACACATTTTATTTCGCTACGGCGAATATTCAGGAAGAAATAGACCAGAATTTAGATGAATATAATCTTGAAACCAAGAAAATTCTAGAATTAGGTTTTTGGCCTGGAGGCGATAGAGATGGTAATCCGAATATCCATGCCGATACTACGTTAGAGGTTTCGAAGATGTTGCGCCAAATTCTTTTCCGTTGTTACTATCGTGATTTCAGGGTTATAAAACGACGCATTACTTTTAGAGGTGTGGAAGAAAATATTGTGCATCTGCATGATGTACTTTACAAAAATGCTTTCGACCAAACTTGCGAATTGCATGATATTTCTGATGAGCTTAGAGAGAACCTTAATCAAATTAAAGAAACTTTGTTGAAAGAACACGATGGTTTATTTGTTGATTTAGTGAATGATTTGATTCGTAAAATTGATTTGTACGGAAACTATTTTGCATCGTTAGACATTCGCCAGGATAGCCGTGTACTGAGAAGTGTTCATGCTTATTGCCGTCAGAATAAACCCATTTCTTCTCTATATCCTGCGGATTACGATAAATTAGCAGAGGCTGAAAAAATTAAATTAATATCATTTAAAGAAGCAACCCCGGTTTATGTTACAGAAGCTGATGCTTTGATTGAAGATACGATTCAAACCATTAAAGAAATTAAAGGCATACAAAAGCGTAATGGTGAAAAAGCTTGCCATAGATTCATCATTAGCAACTGCCAGCAAGCAAGTGATATTCTTCAGCTAATCGAGCTTTTTCTTTGGAATGGCTGGAGTAAGGATAATTTAACAATTGATTTTGTTCCGCTTTTTGAAACTGTTAACGATTTAAAAGGTGCTGCCGCAATTATGGATACGCTGTACAGCAATCCGTTTTACAAGGCACACCTGGCAACCCGTGGAAATAAACAAGATATAATGCTTGGCTATTCTGATAGTACTAAAGACGGCGGTTATTTAATGGCCAATTGGTCTATTTTCAATGGTAAAACCACTTTATCCGAAGTTTCTAAAAAACACAATATTCAATTGGCATTTTTCGATGGCCGCGGCGGACCGCCATCGCGTGGCGGAGGTAAAACGCACCGTTTTTATGCCTCGATGGGTAAGGAAATCGCGAATAAAAACATACAATTAACGGTTCAGGGCCAGACTATAAGCTCACAATATGGCTCTATCGAAAGTGCCGAATTTAACATCGAGCAATTGATTAATGCAGGTATTTCATCAGGCTTAAAAGAGAAACACAACGTACTTTTAGACCCTGAAAATAAAACTCTGCTCGATGCGATGGCGGAAGATGGTTACAAAGCTTTCGTCGATTTACGCGAGCATCCGCTATTTGTAAGTTACCTCGAAAAGCTTTCTCCATTGAAATTACTTTCCCAGGCAAATATCAGCAGTCGCCCTGTAAAAAGAAATGGCGGCGGCGAAATGAAACTCGAAGATTTAAGAGCTATTAGTTTCGTTACAGCCTGGAGTATGCTAAAGCAAAACGTACCCGGTTTTTATGGCATGGGAACCGCTTTGAGTAACCAAGAAAAAGCAGGTAATTGGGATAAAGTTGTTAAGGTTTATGAAGATTCTGATTACTTAAAAACCATTGTGGATAACTGTATGATGAGTATGAGTAAGTCAGATTTCGTTATTACGGCGCATTTAGCCAATGATAAAACTTTTGGCGCTTTTTGGACTCAACTTCATGATGAGTTCGAATTAACAAAGGAAATGCTTTTAAAACTATCAGGACAAGAAACCTTGATGGCAAACTATCCTGTAGATAAAAAATCTATCGCTACCCGCGAGAAAATTATTTTGCCACTGGTTTTAATTCAACATTTCGCTTTAGAAAAGCTACAGCACGACCATGATGAGAAAGTTCAGCATGCCCTGGAAAAATTAGCAGTTAGAACCGTTTTTGGTATTGTTAATGCAGGCAGGAATTTGGCTTAGGGGTATTGGAATGTTAAGTTACCACATAAGACATGAACGGTCGTCATTGCTAGGCACGAAGCAATCTTAAAACGTTTGCTGCTAAACCCATTGCATTAGGATTGCTTCGTGCCTCGCAATGACGGGGCCCGACTTAAAACAAAAAACCCTTTGCGTTTCCGCAAAGGGTTTTTTTAAAGCGCCTGATTAAAGAAAACTATCTATCAATCGAACCCATAACTTTTTGGCCGAAAGCGTTCAGCGCATCTTTTTCAGCGGCACCTTCGCTTACCATTTGATGCACTTCAAGCGCACCACAAATATTGGTAATCATTTCACCTGCAACATCAACTTCGTGTTCGCTAACGCCTCTAAACTCACAGAAAGCCTCTAAAACCTCTAAAGTTGCTTCCAGTTGAGTAGGAGTGGTGTTTTGAAATAATTGTCTTATAACCGGAATCTTCATTATTTTATCTTGTTAAAAAGTTCAATTAAACCTTCCGCCTTGTTGGTTTGCACCTGGTCTACCAAACTACCGCCTTCAAAAGCCGCAAAGGTTGGTAAATTATCAACGTTCGCAAATTTGCGTGAGTTTGGAAGTTTCTCCGCATCTACAATTAAGAAAGCTACCTCCTCATTTTCAGCAGCCAGTTTTTTAAACTTCGGTTTCATGATTCTGCAGTTACCACACCATGATGCGGCATACTGAACCATAACTTTCTGGTTATCGGCTAAATACTGTTGAAGATTATCTTCTGTTAATTCTAAAAACATAACGTTTTATTTAATTAGTTAGCAGCTAAATATTCAGCAACACCAGTTCTGTTTGCGTTCATTGCTTCTTTTCCTTCTTCCCAGTTTGCAGGACAAACTTCGCCATGTTTTTGAACGTGCGTATAAGCATCAATTAAGCGTAAATATTCTTTAACGTTTCTACCAAGCGGCATATCGTTTACACTTTCGTGGAAAACTTTACCAGTCTCATCGATTAAATAGGTTGCTCTGAAAGTAACGTTCGAGCCAGAGAAAGATTCGTTTCCTTCTTCGTCGTAGTTAACATCCTGGTCTAAAATATCTAAAATTCCAGATAATTGTCTGTGCGTATCAGCTAAAATCGGGTAAGTAACACCTTCAATTCCGCCATTATCTTTTGGTGTGTTTAACCAGGCGAAGTGAACTTCGTTGGTATCACAAGATGCACCGATTACAATTGTATTTCTTTGTTCAAACTCAGGTAAAGCAGCTTGAAATGCGTGTAATTCTGTAGGGCAAACGAAAGTAAAATCTTTTGGATACCAGAATAATAACACTTTGCTATTTTTGTTTACAGCTTCTTCAAATACATTGATTTTCAAGTCATCACCCATGTCTGACATTGCATCAATACTAACACTCGGAAATTTTTTACCTACTATTGCCATAATTTTTTGTCTTTAATTTTGTGCCACAAAGGTACGGCGAAATCATTTCCCAATCAACCCGAATCAGGTAATAGTTAATTGTATTTATTGATAACGATATAGCTAAAAACTATAATTATTTTTGGATGTATAATTTTTAGCTATTTAATTATTTGAAAATTAACGGATGGTGCTTTTGTCGGTTTTCAGCCCCGCCATTCGTTGCAATCTTTTTGGCCGCTACTATACTCTATGGTCGTCATTGCGAGGAGGAGCGATGTGGCAATCTATTTTATTTATACAACAAAAAGTATTTTCACTACTGTCGGGTTTATTAAAAACGGATGGTAATTCTTGGGCTGGGTTTAAACGCATTTGCACTTTAGGCTAAAGCTAGCACTATTACTATCATTTATTGCCGTTGGTTGAAACCAACGGCAAGGAATCCCAAAAGTTTCTTTCGTAGAAAACCCAAGAGCTTATAAGGCACATGGTTTTATTTCATTACGTTCGTGCTTCAGCCGACGGAAACAAGAAATCCCGCTCAATTTTCATCAAGAGGGATTCAAAAATTCTATTTCTTCAATGTATTTTCATACAATTTAAATATCCTTTTATACTCATCAGTCCAGCTGCTTGGCTCTATGAAACCATGGTCTTCAACAGGGTAAACAGCTAACTCCCAATTATTCTTCCCGAGCTCGATAAAACGCTGGGTAATTCGAACAATATCCTGAAAATGAACATTTACATCCACCATGCCATGGGCCATTAACAAATTTCCTTTCAGCTTATCAGCGAAGTAAATCGGCGAGCTTTGTTTGTAGGCAATAGGGTCGTTAAAAGGTTCATTCAAAATGTTCGAAGTATAACCATGGTTGTAATGTGCCCAATCTGTAACCGAACGCAAGGCAGCGCCGCTGGCAAAAACGTCCGATTCGTTAAACATCGCCATTAGTGTAATAAAACCACCGTAAGAACCACCGTACAAGCCAACATGTTTAGGGTTTACACCATACTTCTCTACCAAAAATTTAACACCATCAACCTGGTCGGTTAAGTCCTTTCCACCCATGTGGCGGTAAATTCCAGTTCTGTGGTCCCGGCCATAACCAGAGCTTCCTGTATAGTCAATATCAATTACGGTATACCCGTTATCGGCCAGTAAATTGTTAAACATAAACTCGCGGAAATAGGTGCTCCAACCAAAGTGAACATTTTGCAGATAACCCGCACCATGAACAAAAACCACTGCAGGATGATTCGGATGAGGATTATTTGATTTATAAACCCTTGCATAAATATCGGCACCGTAACGGTTTTTAAATGACACCATATCGGGTTCACGCCATTTATACGAGTTAAATTCTGCTGAAGTTGATTCTGTTACTTTTACCGCTTTCGCTCCAACCTTATTCGGTTGAATGTATAATTCGCCTGGTTTATTCATGTAAGAATAATTGATGGCAAGATACTTTTCATCTGGCGAAAGTGTAATATCATTCAAGCCTTTCATGGTTGTGATTTGAACAGGTTCGCCGCCATTTACACTAATTCTAAAGAAATTTGTAATACCTGGATGTTCTTTATTTGCCTCGAAATAAAACGTGTTTTTATCTTTCGAAAGCTGAACAGATTGCACTTCCCATTTGCCCGAAGTCAGTTGTTTTTTATCGCCTGTTGAGATGTTTGCGATATATAAATGCGAATACCCCGTTGCTTCACTTTGGTAGTAAAAACGGTTATTATCAATCCAACCGGTACTTCCCTGAAAAAATCCGCTGACGCCAGGACCGCCAATCCAGGCTTCGTCATGCTGGCGATCGATCAAGCTGAACTTACCTGTAACGGCATCTAATTTTAAAATCCAACGGTCTTTATTATCTGCAGAAGTTGCTACAATAATTCCTGCGCTGCCGTTTTCATTCCACAGCGGACCGAAGAAATTGACAAGCCTGTCAGCGTTTTTCTTTTTTAAAGTATCAAGCTCTTTAGGGTATTCTTTATAAAAATCGGGAATATCTTTTATGCCCGTAATTGTTGCCGTTTGTATGGTATAAACAGAATCTTTTTGCGTGTCATAGATATAACCCTGCGAAATATTTTCACTCTCGCCAACTTTGGTTCTGCCAGGAATATCTTCTGTGTAACCCGATGCGGTTACATAATTCGGAACAATTGTACTGTGATTATTCGTCGCTGGCGCTGTGAGTTTGTAAGTTACAAAATGCCCGTCAGGACTAATCACAACACCATTCAAAAATCTATCATCGGTGTAAAGCGGTTTTAAAGATTTGGTGTCGGCAGATGGTGCGCCAAAACGTCCTCTTCCCCCTCGGCCAGCGCCACCACGCGTTTCTGCATTTCTTTTTTTAATGATATCAAATAGTTCTGTTTGTTGTGCTTTTAGCCAGCTATCTTGCTCGGTAGCAGGTTTCGCCGCTGTTCTGCCTGCTGCTTTTCCTTTAACAAAATTGGTTATTTGCTTGGTTTCGGCAGTTTTTAAATCAAGTTGAAATAAATTGTCGCCCAATTGGTAAACGATATCTCCATTGGTTAAAAAAACAGGACTGCTTTCCCTTTCCATGGTGTTGGTTAACCTGGTTTCTTTCTTCGTTTTAAAATTTTGAAGATAAATATCACCGCTCTTTTCAACCAAACCCAGCGATTTATCTTTGTTATAAATATAGCTTACACTTAATAATTTTTCATCCTCTTTATCAACAGCTTTTAGAGGTTTCGGCGATGCAGCAGAAATTTTGTACAGCTCTTCTTTTGGTTTATTTTCAGGATTCCAGTTAAAGTATAATGTTTTACTATCAGCCGTCCAGCGGAAGTTTGTTGGCGAATTTCCCATCCATTTTGGGTCTCGCATTATTTTTTCGACAGTTAAAGGCGCAATTTGTTGTGCAAAGGTATATTCGCCTGTGCAAAGCAAAAGGAAAAGTAAATATTTCTTCATGAATTTTCGTTTGGATGCTGCAATTTAGAGAATGCAGCAACTAAATATGCAAGGAAATGGAAATGTTACAACGCCTCACCCTGTTAACGTTTTTTGCTTTGGCTTTTATTGTGCGCTCTCTCTCCTGTAAAAGAGGGATTTTTTTGCTGTGGAAGTGAAAAGGTTCAAACCATAGTATTGGTTTTCCTCTCTTTAGGGATGTAGTATTCTTGCTATGAAATGAGCCTTACATAGGGAGGTTTTATCCGATAGTTATTTATCAAAAAGGTTGCCACGGAAACACAGATTTACAGGGGCACTGAGTTGAAAAAATTTTCCGTGTCTTCCGTGCTTCCGTGGCAAAAATTATCTTATTACCCGCCCCGTTCTATCCACATTTATATCATCAAAAGGCCTTAAATATTCATTGATGATTACTGAAAATTCTCTACGGGTTAAAAGCTTTTTCAAATCGTATTTCGAAGAAAATTTATAATTTTTACTCCATTTCTTTTCGATTTCAGCTTTGGTCGCGTCAACGGCTTTATTGCCGACATAGCAAACCATAGAAATGGTATTTTCTAAGTTGATAGAAATATTTTGATGATCGTCAAACCAGATTTGAGCCTTATAATAGTAATCCTTTAAAGGTTGTTTAATTTCCTGGTAAGCAACTTCCTTTTCAGGATTGAAATACACTTTGCCGTTCTTAATATCCGCTTTTAAAATTCCCGTAATGCCAACTTTTTGAAGGGCCAACCAATTAGGATCAGCTATTTTTATATCATCAAAGGGCATTAGCGGTAACTTGAAGCTCAATAATTCGCCTTGAATTCTTTTTAAGTTTGATAAGCTGGTTTTGGTTTTGAAAAATGTCGCATAAGCTGCGGTGGCGCCTGCAGCCTGTCCGATCTCTAAATTATTCCCTTGGATGTATAAAATATTCTCTTGACTTGGGATGAGTAAATTGTAAAGCGACATATAATTTGATGTACCTTCGAGCGCTGCAATTGTGGTGCGGTATAAATTTTCGGTATAATTTAATGTATTTGTTCCGGCAGGTTTTAAACTACCAATTTTTAATGCAGGGAGGACCATTTCAATATTATCGGTCACAATTAAAACCTTTGCTTTTATGCTTTTCTCTTTAGTTAGTTTAGCTTCCCAGCCACTTGCCGAACGTTTAATTTCGTAGAAATTGGTATTGTTAATTACATCAAGAAGCTTAGAACTGTCAGACCAGTTTTTAATAACCGCATTTACAATTTGGTTTGTCATTTCTGGCAAAGCGACACTATCAGAAATTTTCAAAGATTTTCTTGCTCTTTTTTCAAATGCTTTTCCAACACCGTTTTGAGGTAAATTTTTAAAATCACTTAACTTAAAACCATCACTTTGTGTTAAAATAATAGCATTCACGCCCGATTCTGTAGCTTGAACGCCTGCAGCGAAAGCAGCATCTGTTTTTCCAATAATAAGTACATCCGTTTTAATGGTTTGGCCATGAATGATCAAAGGCATTAAGAAAGCGAAAACAAAAAAATATTTCTTCATTGATGGTGTTTAAAATTATTTGCAATATGCTTTAAATGAATGGATTTTTAATAAATTGAGTTTATTTTATGCCCTTGCTTACTAAAAATTTCTTGGTTAAATAGATTATTCTAGTACTATTCGAATAGAATTTTTAATTTGTCAACATGGATTTAGAAAAACTTAAATATCCAATCGGAAAATTCATCATGCCAGAAATTTTCGATGAGAGTCTGGCGAAAATCTGGATTTCGGAAATTGAAGCCCTGCCGGAACAATTAAAACATGCAACGGCAAATTTAAGCGATGAAGAATTGGATCAGACTTATCGCCCAAATGGCTGGACATTAAAGCAGGTTATTCATCATATTCCGGATAGCCACATGAACGCCTACATTCGTTTTAAGCAAGCCATTACCGAAAATACTCCAATTATAAGGCCTTATTATGAAACGCTTTGGGCAGAAACTGATGAGGCAAAAAACGGTGATATCGAAATGTCTGTTTCGCTTTTAACAGCGTTGCATAAACGTTGGGTAACGTTTCTAAAAACATTAAATGTTGAAGATTACCAGCGAAAGTATATTCACCCTGCACATGAAAAGGAACTTACTTTAGCAAATATGCTGGGTATGTACGCATGGCATGGAAAGCATCATTTAGCTCATATCACAACTACTATTTCTAAGGCCTAGGCTTATCTTTTTTTTAATATAGCTGACAACGCTATATTAATACCAACATTGCTGCGCTCATTGCAATCATAAGCGCATCTTCAACAATGGTAACAGTGCTCATTGGTAGGTTAAAAACGGCGCCGAGGCAAGCACATTGAATTTTTTTCTTGTTTAATACACTTTCTAGTACACCTAAAATACTCACTGTCATTACTATTAAGGTAACCCAGTTTACTACAGCAGGTGAAAGATTTAGCGCAAAACTCAAGCCTAACCCAAGTTCGATAAAGGCATAAATATATCCCCAAAGACTAAACTTTTTTGCAACAATGTCATACATCGCGTAACTTTCCGCAAAGGCTTTTAGGTTTAACATCTTGAAAAAAGAAAAAGTCAGGAAAAATCCTGCCATGAATACTCTCATAAACATCATGAAGTTTATTACACCTTCGTGCCACGAAGCCACGAGCGAGATTGTTGTAACATATCCGAAAATTAACAAGATGGGTTTATAGGTTTCAATCCAGGATTTTGTTTCTTCAAGCGCTTCGTTGTGTGCTGTTGCAGCAATTTGATATTTACTTTCTGCACCACCCAAAGCCTGCTGCAAAGTATCCAAACTAATGTGTTTATCCATGGATATTGTTGCAGAATTCGTGTCTTTCGAAACCTCAACCGCAGTTACATCAGGTAAAACCAAGAGGTTGCTTTTAACTTTATTTTCGCAACCACCGCAGGTCATTCCGGTAAGTTGATAGGTATGTGTCATGATATGATTTTTGTACAAATTTACCCATCATTCAGGCGATAACCGTTATAGAATAATCATAAAATGTTATAGAATTTTTTAATGCGCTGGTCGTTGCGAGGCACGAAGCAATCTCTTTTGTAAAAAACATCTTTAGTGAGATTGCTTCAATCGATAAAAAATCGATTTCGCAATGACGAGCATCTTATTGGCTCTACTCCACTTCCTTTGCATTTACAAACTATCCAACCAAAACAGATGTCATCGTTAACGAACCTCCAACGGCTTTATCATTAAAAAAAGAGATTTCTTCGCTATCTTTTTTCATTCCCAGCGTATAAATCAAGGGCAAATAATGTTCGGGCGTTGGGATAGCAAGCATTGCACCGGCACCTAAATTTCGATAATCAATTAATGGCTTATGGTCGCCGTTTGCGATAAGATTTTTGAATTTTTCATTCATTTCATTTGCCCAGTCATAACCGCCTCCGTTAATCATTTCCCAGCTTAACATGCGAAGATTGTGCACCATGTTTCCGCTACCTAAAACCAGCACACCTTTTTTACGAAGTGTGTAAATTTCTTTCGCAATTTCGTAATGTTGCTCAGGTGATTTGGTATAATCAATACTTAGTTGAAGGACAGGAATATTGGCATCAGGGTATATGTGTTTCACAACAGTCCAGGTGCCATGGTCTAAACCCCAATCGTGGTCTAAGCCAATAGTTGTCGCATTCACCAAATCAGGAATTTCAGTTGCTAGTTTCGCGTCACCAGGCGCTGGATATTGAACATCGAAAAGTGCTTGTGGAAAGCCACCAAAATCATGAATTGTTGACGGGAAATCCATCGCTGTAACAAAAGTTCCATGTGTGAACCAATGCGCTGAAACCACAAGAACCGCTTTTGGAACAGGAATATTTTTTGCCAACTCGGCCCAACTCCGGCTAAACTCATTGTTTTCAATACCGTTCATCGGCGAACCATGACCAATAAAAATGGTTGGCATTAAATCCGTTTGTGGCAAACGTTGAGTAAAATTTCTGAATCGAGATAACGTTGACATGGTAGTAATATTTTGTCATTCTGAGCTTGTCGAAGACCTGATAAGCATTTCGACAAGCTCAATGTGACAGAATTATATTAATTATTTTGCCTGAACAAATTCTAAGTTCAATTTAATCGCAACATCTTTTGCAACACCAGCACCAGTTGGGTCGTATTTAATGTTGTAATCTAAACGGTTAATGGTTGTGGTTGCGCCAAAACCTGCTTTCGTATTCCCTTGTTGATCTTTGGCCGTTCCGCCATAAACAACCGCGAACTTTACATCTTTGGTTACACCACGGATGGTTAATTTTCCGGCTAACTCATAATTGTTACCGCTTAATTTTTTGAAAGAAGTGCTCTCAAATTTCATTGTCGGATACGTTGCGGCATTAAAAAAATCATCTGTTTTTAAGTGACCATCTCTCATGTCAACACCTGTTGTAATGCTGTTAACATCAACTGTAAAGCTAATTTTTGCATCCGTTAAATCTGGTTTTGCAGCGGTAACCGTACCATCGAATTTCTTGAATGCTCCGTCAACAAACGAAATGCCCATGTGTTTAACAGAAAAGTTAACGAATGAGTGCATCGGATCGATTTTCCAGCTTGTTTGTGCGAAAGATGCTACACTGATTGTTGTAGCGATTAGAAATAAGAATAATTTTTTCATAATATTTGTCTTTTTATTTAAGCAAAAGTACAATGACATTCGGTTTTAGCACTTGATGTATGTTAAGAAAGAGCTTTTGTCTTAAGTTAAAGGGTTTCTATTTTTAGCTGTGACCCGTTAACTGAAGTCAACGGCAATGAATAGACTATGAGCATAATCAATCGCAATGCTTTGCCGTCAGTCTCAACTTACAGGGACTTTAAATTTCATCAAGTGTTTTTCGCCGTTCTAATTTTTCCAATTTAAAAACTGACGGGGTTGAGCCAGTAACCTTTTTAAATTGAGCAGAGAGATGAGCAACGCTACTGTAGTTTAGCTGATAAGCAATTTCGCTTAGGGTAAGTTCGCCATAGGTGAGTATTTCCTTCGCTTTTTCAATCTTTTGTGCGATAAAATATTTCTCAATGGTCTGATTCTCAATTTCTGAAAAAATGGTGCTGAGGTGCGTATAGTCAAGGTTGATTTGTTCACTTAAATAAGCTGATAAATTAACTTTAAGCGGCTCTTTGGTATAATGAACCAGGTTGATAATCGAAGTTTTAAGCTGTTCGGCAATTTGAGTTTTTCTATCTTCGAGCAACTCAAAACCAAACTGATTCAGTTTTTCAGCGATTTTAATTTTATCATTAACAGAAATAATTTCTGCCAATGAAACTTCTCCCAATTCAACCGAAATAGGGTTAAAGCCAAGCTTTTCCAGCTCGGCTTTAACAACCATTTTGCACCGGTTGCACACCATATTTTTGATGTGGAGATTCATTATTTTGACTTTATGGTCTCCGAAATATCGCCGCAATCGAACATCATGCTTCCATAATACGGATTTTCGATGTTTTCCTTTTCGTTTAACCAACTTGCTTTAGCCATTGGACAATGCTGAACGTAAACCGTAGCACTATTAAACTTGATGTTGCGAACGGTTTTAATCATGGAGTAAGAAATTCCTTCGAAAGATTTCCTTTGCGCTTTGATGTCTTTTCCTGATGCCAGTTCTATTGCTTTTGATTTGATAATTTTTGCCTGTTCCATCCAAAGTGTGTGCTGCGTGGCAGGCAAAGCCTTGTGAGGGATTGCATCAACTTTTGTTGATAATGCTTTCACTTTTTCAGCTGCCACATTTTTTTTATCGGAAGCTAAAGCATTTTTAACGTCGTAATAAGCTGCTAATAATTGGTTAAAAGCTGCATCGGTTTTACTTTGTGCAAAAGTTAATTTTGTTGTTGCGATGGCAATTAGAGCCACCATTATCACTATTTTTTTCATCATTATTCTATTTTAAAGCATTAAAAAAGTTAAATTCTGCTCTTAGCAGATACATATTTTTGGTGTAGCGATTGGCCATATTTCCTGTCGCCTGAAAACGATAACCCAAATCGATTCTGGTTCTGCTATTCAGAATGACTTGAACGGCAGGTGCTAAATCTAAATAAGATTCGCCCGTACTCGGGTCAGTTTTGCCCAGCATTTCGAAATATAAATTGAAATTTGGTTCCTTGTAATCCTTATAAACAAAAGGCAAAACCAAATAACCAGATGATAAACTGTATGAAAACATATTGTTAGGGTTTGGCATTCCAGTTATTTGTTTATCACTATCGTTAAAAGCATGTGCATAACCCAATGTCGCCGAGATTGCCAGTTTATGCAAAAGTTGAGTAAAAATTAATCCACCTTGAGCACCACTGTTATCGCCCTCTAAGTTAATATCTCTGGTAAAAGTTGGTCTTCTACTTGTACTTACTCTACCGAAAGCGGCTGCTCTGAAGTGCGAATGTGCCTCATCTAATGATAAAAAGCGATATTTCGCATACAAGCTTCCGCCCTCCAAACGATATTTCCCATCCATATCTGATAAGAAACCTTGAGCATGCATCATCAGGTTTTTGTTGAAACCAAACATCACTTCGGGAATGGTTCTGCTCACGAAGCCAGGATTATTAAACATGCCCTCGTTAGTTAAACGAACGCCAATTGATTTGGTCGGCATGTTGCTTGCGGGCTCTGTAAACACATATAACTCCTGACTAAACGCCATATTGCAGGTGCCAATAAAAATCAGCGCCGCTAAGAAAATCTTTCTCATTTTAAGAAAGAACTAAGTGATAAACGCGTGTTTTCTTTCCGTTTACAACAGCGGTTCCGTTAGCGTATGCGTCAGAATTAACGGTAGCCGATTGTTTCTTAAAAGCCGAACCTGAAATGAAATTTTTATCAACAACTGATGCTTTCACTGTTCCATTTAAGGTTTTGTTTTTGGCATTTACAAAACGATACACATTGCCATCAACAATCGCCTGACCTTTTTCATCAACTTTAACCTGGTTAAAGGTGAAATCTGCGGTTAAGCCGCCAACCGAAAAACCAGCATCCTGAACTTTTTTACGAATCAAATCGATGTTGATGTCAGCACCTTTTTTGAAAGTTAATACGAAGATGTTTTTATTTAAATCTGGCTTTACAGAGTTGATAAAACCTAAGGTCTCTAAAGATTTCTGCGTGGCGTTTGAGCACATTGAACAAGTTAAGCCTGTTACCTGTAAATCTGCTGTTGAAATTTGTTGAGCCGAAACATTAACGGCGAAGAAAAGCATAATGATGCTGAATATTTTTACTGTTTTCATGATTTTTTGAATTAGAATTTAAGAAAATTTACATGGAACCTGTCGAAATGCTTTATGCAGCGACAGGAAAATGATAATCCTAATTCCTAAAAATACAATTGAAAACATGCAAGGCAACCCGCGAAGAAAGTGGGGGTGCTTTGTTACTTATTTTGCTGAAAAAAGCTGGAGTAACGTTACTTATGAATTCTAAAACAGGGGGATGCAGAAAAAGCTGAACAGAAAATAACTTCGGCATTTGCGTTTGCGCCTCTGTTTGGTGACTATCTTTTACTTTGACTGTTACTTGAGTATTTTTGCAACAACCATCATCTTTAATTTTTTCGGCAGGAATATCCGCACAAAATTTACAAGATACTTCGTTACTAAATAGTTTTACATTTTCCAGTTTACCACCGCAGAAATGCAAACTTAAAGCAAAACCAATAACACTAACCGCATAGAGTACGGCCAAAGAAAGTGCTATTTTTTGTTTTAACTTCATTATCACAAAGGTAAGGCAAAAAAATCCGAATAATAAACCTCTTTATTTACTGAATTTCATTTTTTACCTTAATTTAGCCTGAAACACCATTCAAATGAAGAAATTATTATTGATTATTTGCACTTTCTCAATGCTTTCGGCTTTTGCTGCGAAACCTAAAAATCAATACATCCGCATTAAAACTGAGTTCGGAGAGTGCATCGTTAAACTTTATAATGAAACACCTCTACACCGTGATAACTTTTTAAAGCTAACCAAAGAGGGTTATTACAATGGTACCTTATTTCACAGAGTGATAAAAGATTTTATGATTCAGGGCGGCGACCCCGATTCGAGAAATGCCAAACCAGATTCTTTACTGGGCGAGGGCGGTCCAAAATATACCATCCCTGCAGAATTTAGAGACAGTCTGTTTCACAAAAAAGGCGTTTTAGCAGCAGCAAGAGATAATAACCCTGAAAAAGCATCGAGCGGAAGTCAGTTTTATTTGGTGCAAGGAAAGGTTTTTACCGATGAACAATTAAACAGTGTTGAAGAAAAACGGCTGAAATTTAAAATCCCTGAATGGCAAAGAGAAGTTTACAAAACCATTGGAGGTGCACCGCATTTAGATAGAAATTATACCGTTTATGGCGAAATTGTAGTCGGTTTAGATATGGTCGATAAAATTGCTGCGCTACAGACTGATAAAAATAATCGCCCTAAACAGGATGTTAAAATGGATATTAGCATTTTGAAGAGGAGAGAAGCGAAAAAGTTGGAAAAGCAGTTGGCGCAGGGTTCTTTAAAAGATAAAATGGTTATGTAATTAATTGCTCTTGTCTATTGTCCCAAAAAAATAAAAGGTGAATTTTGTTCTCTTGAAATCTCATAAAATATTGAGGTTTGACTAGTAATTCTTCCTTTTCTAAACCGATTAGAAGAAACTGCTTCGAAGATTTCAGGCTGAAGTTGTATAATGGAAGTTATTTTGTTAGTTTGCTTTAGAAATTTTTTAGCTGATTGCTCACCAAATTGATTAAAAATAAACCAAAAAATTGCATCAAATGTTTCTTTTGCCTCGTCACTCCAAAAAATCGGAAGACTCATAAGTATTTGCTGTATAATTTCATTACTTCATCGTGTGGCATTAATTTTCCCTCTTCAGCTTGTTTCAAGCCCCTTTTAATTCCCTCTTGAACATGTTTTGGTAAATCTTCCAACACAACTTTTTCGTTGCTGCTTAACAGCATATCTAATTCCGAAAGCAGATGTTCATCATCAGTTTCGAGAACTTTTTTAGCAATTTCAATTTTTAATTCTTCTATGCTCATAAACAAATTTAACGAAAGCAAATCTTAATAACTAAGCATTTATTTAATTAATTTCTAAATTTACCGCTACACATTTTGAAATTTTTGAATGAAAATCATCTCCTACAACGTTAACGGAATCCGAGCGGCAAGCACCAAAAACTTTTTCGGCTGGTTGCAAGCTACCAACGCTGATATGGTTTGCCTGCAAGAAGTAAAAGCGCTGCCTATACAAATTCCCGAAATTATTGCATTGGTAGAGCAGCTCGGATATCATCATTACTGGTTTCCTGCGGAGAAAAAAGGATATAGCGGGGTGGCAATTTTAACTAGAATAAAACCCAACCATGTAGAATATGGTTGCGGTGAAGAATGGATTGATAAGGAGGGGAGGATTTTAAGAGCCGATTTTGACGATTTTTCGCTGATGAGTTTGTACATGCCATCAGGTTCGAGCGGAGATGAGCGCCAAATAAAAAAATACGAATTTATGCGATTCTTCAACGAATACATTGGCGAATTGCGCAAAGAAATCCCTAAATTAATTGTTAGTGGAGATTATAACATTTGCCATACTTCAATTGATATTCACAACCCAAAATCTAACGCAAATTCGTCAGGGTTTTTACCCGAAGAACGGGAGTGGATGCAGCTATTTTTAGATAATGGTTTCATCGATACTTTCCGCTACTTCAATAAAGACCCGCATCATTACACTTGGTGGAGTTATCGTGCGGGCTCAAGAGGGAAGAACCTGGGTTGGCGAATCGATTACCATTTAGCTACAAAACCAATGGAAAACCGACTAAAAAACGTAAGAATTTTACCTGATGCCATTCATTCAGACCATTGCCCTGTTTTGTTGGAAATAGAATAACAAAAAATGGAATAAGGTAAGGCGGAAGACGGATGATGGTGCAAGCAGTCTTGATACCTGCTACTTAATACTAAAAAATGCTAATCACAAATATTAAAGGCCTGGTAGGTTTACATCCAAAAGATAAATTGGTTCTTCGCGGTAGCGAGATGGGCAATTTACCTGTTTTGGAAAATGCCTGGCTGTTAATAGAAGACGATCTGATTAAGGATTTTGGAAAGATGAGCGAAATTCCATCTTCCATTTCACATCTTCCATCAACCGATGCAGCGGGCAAATACGTTTTCCCATCGTGGTGTGATAGTCATACACATATCGTTTTTGCCGCTTCGAGGGAAGAAGAATTCGCCATGAAAATTAATGGAAAAACTTACGAAGAAATTGCTGCGGCAGGTGGCGGGATTTTAAACTCTGCGGCCAAACTTCAAAACGCCACCGAAGATGAGTTGTTTGAAAGTGCGTCTGCCAGATTGAAGCAGATGATTTTGCAGGGAACGGGTGCGGTTGAAATTAAAAGTGGTTATGGCTTAACCGTAGAAAGCGAAATTAAAATGTTGCGGGTAATTCGAAGGTTGAAAAATACTTTTCCAATTCCGATAAAAGCAACTTTTTTGGCCGCTCATGCCTACCCAACTGCTTTCAGGAACAATCATGAAGGTTACATCGATTTAATAATTAGCGGAATGTTGCCGCCAATCGCAGCAGAAAAACTGGCTGATTATATTGATGTTTTCTGCGAGAAAGGATTTTTTTCTATCGAAGAAACCGACCAAATTTTAAAGGCTGGCGCCAAATATGGTTTAAAACCTAAAATTCATGCCAATCAACTTTCAGTTTCTGGAGCGGTAGAAGTTGCAATAAAAAACCAGGCTGTTTCTGTCGACCATCTTGAGGAAACTAACGAGGAAACCATTAATAGTTTAAAAACTTCGAATACCATAGCAACACTTTTGCCATCGTGTTCTTTTTATTTGGGCCTACCTTTTGCCGATGCCAAAAGTTTAATCGCTGCGGATGTTCCTGTAGCGCTTGCTACAGATTTTAATCCAGGCTCAACGCCATCAGGGAATATGAATTTTGTGGTTTCACTAGGCTGTATAAAATTGAAAATGCTACCCGAACAAGCCATAAATGCAGCTACTTTAAACGGAGCGGCAGCTATGGAAATCAGCCACGATTATGGAAGCATCGCAATTGGTAAACGAGCAAATTTATTCATCACCAAACCAATGCCCTCAATTGCCTATTTGCCATATAGTTTTGGTGAAACGCAGATAGAAACTATCATTTTAAATGGGGAAATTTATAAGGGATAAACTGAAAATATATTCACGAAGCGATATTGATAATTTTGTAATTTATCGGAATGGCGAAACGAAACTTGGTGAAAGGGTAGAAATATATAGTCATTTAGGGGAAGATTTCTTGGCACCCGGGGTAATCTCTGTAGAAGAATTAGAGAAAACCAAGGCCAAATTTGTGCTTTTAGGCATTCCTGAAGATATTGGAATTCGGGCAAATGCGGGTATTGCAGGCGCATCTACAACCTGGCAGCCAGCTTTAATGGCATTTCTGAATATTCAAAGTAATCGATTTTTATCTGGCGAAGAAGTTCTGGTTTTAGGCCATCTCGAAATTCAAGAACCTGCAGATTCATCAAGCAATGGTTTGAGAAATAAAGTGACCAACATTGATGATTTAGTTTATCCTGTAATTGAAAAAATTGTGGCTGCAGGTAAAATCCCAATCGTTGTTGGCGGCGGACATAACAACGCTTATCCAATTATAAAAGGAACTTCATTGGCAAAAAAGCAAGCAATTGATGTTTTAAATATTGATGCGCATGCCGATTTACGCAAGCAAGAGGGCAGACATAGTGGAAATGGTTTTACTTACGCTTTGGCCGAAAATTATTTGGCAAATTACTTCATGTACGGTTTGCATCAAAACTATAATAATGAAGAAATCTTAAATCAAATTGAGACCAATCCAAAACTTAACGCCGTATTTTTTGATGATATTTTAAAAGGCATAATTGATAAAGATTTCTTTACTGAGATTGGTTCTGGCGCAGGTTTGGAAATAGATTTAGATTGCATTCAAAATGTGCTTTCAAGTGCTGAAACGCCATCTGGCTTTGCTGTAAATGATATTAGGAAACTGATTTTAACGATTGGAAAGGAGTTTTCCTACTTGCACATCAGCGAGGGCGCAACGAGGCTACTTGACGGTAGAGTAAGTAAATTGACCTCTAAACTAATAGCTTACCTGGTAAGTGATTTTGTTAAGGCGCAAAAAGATTAAGTCGCTCGTCATGCTGAATTAATTTCAGCACTTTTTTGCTTTGTATTCTTTCTATTAAGACCCTGAAATAAATTCATGGAGATGGATTGCTCCAATAAATAAAGACTACAAATGTTCCGCTTCGTATTTCTCTCCAGCCTTTAACATCAACTCGATTTGCTTTAAGTCGTCGGCGGTGAGCTCTTCTTTTTCCTGCAGTTCGAATACCGCAATCATGTTGTCTTCGTATTGTTTTTCAGTTTTGATAACGATTTCCTGTGCCATGATTTGCAAGCTTAAAATTTGATGGTTTCTGTTGGGGTAATGCAATAATCTAATCGGATGTCGTGTTCATTAACATCTTCAATTTTATCAATTGCAGGCGACAAAGATAAGCCTATTTTTTTAGCATTTATATTTTCGAGAAAACGGTCGTAAAAGCCTTTTCCGTAACCAACTCTATAACCCTGTTTATCGAAAGCCAACAGCGGAATCAAAACAATATCTAATTCTCCATCATGGATAATTCCTTTTTGAGGCTCTAAAATGTTGTACAAGTTTTTCTGCAAATCATCTACACCCAAGTATTCATGGTGTGTCATCAAGGCTGTTTCAAAATCAGCTTTCGGAACAATAATTTTAATTTCAGGATGATTCGCATTTAGCCATTCAATTAGAAGAAAAGTATTCGGTTCTTTTTTTTCTTCAATAGGTAAAAAGGTGTGTAGCGTTTTTACTGAACCGAAATTCAAAGCAATAAATTGATTCAACAAGCCGCTGTTTAGCGATTCGTATTCTTCATCACTTATTGCTAATCTATCTTTTAAAGCTTGTTTTCTAAGTTCGGATTTTAACATGGCTTCCAATTTAAGTAAATATAACAATTTCATATATCGCTTGTTTTTGCGCTCAACAACGGAACATATTTATGGTAGCTTAATTTCTAAACCCGATAGCAGTGAAAATACTTTTTGATGTATCGGCGGAATAGGTTGCTACCTCGTTTCTCCAGGCAAAGACGATTGTAGGAAGCAAGAAGAAGCCAAAAAGATTGAAATGATAGCGGGGCTGCCGTTTCAGAAGAACTGCAGGCGCTCATTTTCAAAGAAAATCATTCCATCAATTTCCGTGTAAATCTGTGTTTCCGTGGCAAATATTAAAAACAAACACCCCGTCCTGCGGCCACCCCTCTGAAAGAGGGGAATTCATATTGTAGAATCTAAATTCTATACAAACAAAAAAAGCCCTTGAAAACAAATTCAAGGGCTCATTTAAATATTTTATAAACTATTTCACACGCTCCACGTACTCGCCTGTACGCGTATCCACTTTAATTTTATCGCCTTGGTTTACGAACATTGGTACCTTTACCTCAACACCATTTTCAAGCGTTGCTGCTTTCAAAGCGTTTGTAGAAGTATCGCCTTTAACAGCCGGTTCCGAATAGGTGATTTCGAATTCAGCGAAGTTTGGCAGCTGACCCATAATTGCCTCATCGCTTTCCATAGAAACGATAACATTCATGCCCTCTTTTAAGAATTTAATGGCCGAACCAAACAATGTTTTTTCTACATTGTATTGCTCGTAAGTGTTGTTATCCATCACCACTAAATAATCGCCATCTTCATAAAGATATTGATAATCGCTGGTTTCAACGCGGCAAATTTCAACGGCCTCGTCTGTATTCATACGGGCTTCAACAATTCTGCCCGATTTAATGTTACGAAATTTCCCGGTGTAAAAAGCACCGCCTTTACCTGGTGTACGGTGATTCCATTCATCAACAGTAACCAACTCGTTGTTTACACGCAGGATGTTACCTGTTTTAATTTCTGATGCTTTTGCCATATGATGTTATCCTGTATGGATTTATATTTAGTTTTTTGTGACCGCAAAGGTAAAATTATTTTAATAAAAACCTATAGCGGTTTGTGCCATAAGCGCTCTGCCTAAGCTATTTTACACGCTCCATGTAGTCGCCCGTTTTGGTATCAACCTTAACTTTATCGCCTTGGTTAATAAATAACGGAACCCTGATTTCTGCGCCGGTTTCTACCGTGGCATATTTTTGTGCGCTGGTCGATGTATCGCCTTTTACGGCAGGTTCAGTATAAGTAATTTCCAGCTCAACACTATTTGGCAGTTGCGCAACAATCGGTTCCTCACTTTCGAAAGCAATGGTTACATTCATACCCTCTTTTAAAAATTTAATCGAGCTGCCGAAAAGCAATTTCGGGATATTATACTGCTCAAAAGTAATGTTGTCCATCACCACCAAATAGTCGCCATCCTCATATAAATATTGGTAATCGTTGGTTTCCACACGGCAAATCGTCACTTCTTCATCCGTACGGAAACGATATTCAACAATTTTACCAGTTTTAACGTTACGCATACGAGCCTGATAAAACGCCCTTAAATTGCCCGGCGTACGGTGAATATATTCTTCTACACTTACCAACTCTCCGTTAAAACGAAGCACATTTCCGCTTTTTACTTCTGATGCCTTTGCCATTGTATATTTTGATTTTTCGAGCATCAAAGTTAAATAAAGGATTTTTGATTTGGAAAGCAAAACTTGGAATTAATCGGTTGCTGCAGTCCCGCTTTTTGCTACAATCTTTTTAGCAAAATGTCTGCTCACAACCCCGTTATTGCGAGGAGGAACCACCTGTCAATCTATTTTAGGAACTGCTTGTAAAAAAGTATTTTCGCGGCAATCGGGTTTAAAGAACCCCAGTTTGTACAAGAAACAGCAGTCAGTCCTTGTAAAGCGCCTTATTGTCATTGCGAGGTACGAAGTAATCTATTAGCGGAGAGATTGCTTCGTACCTCGCAATGACGACCTTTAGATAAAAAACTTCCGTATAAAAGAAATGCCTTTGGGAACCACTCCAAAGGCATAATCAACCTAAACCTCAAACTAAACTATGAAAAAATTTTTTGCCTTTATGGCGATATATTTTGTTTCCGTTAAACGGAGAATGTTAGTATTTCTTCAAAGAGATAAATTAAATAATTGTTTCTCTTTTTGGTGGTGCAAAGGTAAGAACTATTTATCAATTGCAAAATATTTTTTTAAAAATATTATTATAATACAAATGTATGACAAATCAGACGAGGTAAAAGTTTCAGCTTTTCTTACTAATTTACTTAAAATCAGCTATTTGAATCTGTTCTTTGCAAAAATCGTATTCCTGAATTTGGTTAGAACCAATTACAGTTAACCTATCTTTCGTAAATTTTTCAATCAATCCACGGTACCAATCTATCCCCTGAACGTCTAAATTACTTGTTGGTTCATCCAAAAATAAAATTGGCGAGTCAGAACAGCAAGCCAAAGCAAGTTTGGTTCTTTGCTTCATTCCCGATGAAAAGTATTTGATTTCCTTATTTGCAGATTTTTCTAAACCAAGGATAGAAGTTAGGGATTTGGCATCAACACCAGGGGCAAAATTCTTAAACTTAAAGTGGAAATCGATAATTTCTTTTAAAGTAAAAGTTTCAACCAGTTCTAAATATGGCGCTGCCAGGCTAATGTGCTTATATATATCTTCAACCGAGATATCTTTGTTATCCGAGAAAGAAATTTGTCCTTCTGATGGTGTAAGGCTTCCGGTAAGTACACTCAATAAAGTAGATTTGCCCGAACCGTTCGGGCCCAAGATGGCATAACTATTTCCTGATACAAACTCGGTGCTTATATTCCTGAAAATCCATTCCTTGTTAAATCGTCGGCCAACATTCTTTAAAGCTATCTTCATTTATTAAGTATCAAGATGTGATTATCAGGTATCAAAATTTGGAGAGTGGTTTGAGCATGCAAACGCTATTTTCAACGCCGATGTACTGGCCGTAGTTTGGTGTAATTTGATAGCCAACCTTTTGATATAAAGCGATGGCTTCGGGTTGTTTTTTGCCTGTTTCTAAAACGGTTTGGGCAAAACCAAGTTCAATAGCCCAATGCTCCAGTTCTGTTAATATCTTAGCCGCTATACCTTGCTTTCTATAATCGGGATGAACATACATGCGTTTAACTTCTGCAGCGGTAGCAGAGAAAGGTTTTATTGCCCCGCAAGCAACAGGCTTTGTATTATGGTAAGCAACAACAACTTCTTGTATAGCATCAACTTTGTTAAATTGAGCATAAAATTTATGTTCGTCGCCATCTCTAACAGCTAAATCTTTGTCTAGCAAGGCAACCAGTTCCCTAAAGTCGGTATTATCTGAATTAGTTCTGATTAGCGTAAAATCACTCATAAGATATTTCATTTTAACTTCCCAAGAACTTTGAGCAAGAATTTCGATGCCGTGTATTTTACCCTCTCCCCTAAACCTTTCAGCGAAGTGCTTCAGGCTTAACTGCCCATGCCGAAACCTTTCATCACCCCACGGTTAGAGTTACGGATGAAATCTACAATCTCATCACGAATTTCCGTTGGTTTGAATTCGGCCTCAATCATATCTAAAGCCTTGGTTACGTTATTGTGTTTCACAAAAAGCACACGGTAAATTTCCTGAATCTCGTCAATCTGTTCGTTGGTAAAACCTCTTCTACGTAAACCTACAGAGTTAATGCCTGCGTAAGAAAGTGGTTCGCGGGCAGCCTTAACGTAAGGAGGCACATCTTTACGAACCAGTGAGCCGCCTGTTACAAATGCGTAAGAACCAACTTTAACAAATTGGTGAATAGCCACCAAACCCGCTAAAACTACATTATTTCCAATGGTTATGTGGCCGGCTAAAGTCGTACTGTTGGAGAAAATACAGTTGTTTCCAACTTCACAATCATGTGCGATATGAGAGTAAGCCTGAATTAAGCAGTTGCTGCCAATTACGGTTTTCCATTTATCTTTCGTGCCACGATTAATGGTTACACACTCTCGTATGGTAGTATTATCACCGATTTCGGCGGTTGTAACTTCACCGGCAAATTTCAGATCCTGAGGTTCGCCGGAAATTACTGCACCCGGGAAAATTCGGCAGTTTTTACCAATTCGGGCGCCATCCATAATGGTTACATTAGAGCCAATCCAGGTTCCCTCGCCAATTACAACATCTTTGTGTATCACTACAAAAGGTTCGATAACTACGTTTTCGGCAATTTTTGCCTGTGGGTGTATGTATGCTAAAGGTTGTATCATTATTGAGCTGGTTCTGGTTGTTTAATTTTAGAAATCTGAGCCATCATTTCGGCTTCTACAACAATTTTTTCGCCAACCATACCAACACCTTTCATTTGAGCAATTCCTCTTCTGATAGGCTCCAGCAAGTCGCAACGGAAAACAATGGTATCGCCAGGAAGAACCTGAGCCCTAAAGCGAACATTATCGATTTTTAAGAAATAAGTAAGGTAATTTCTTGGGTCGGGCACGGTACTTAAAACCAAAATACCACCAACCTGTGCCATTGCCTCGATTTGTATTACGCCCGGAAAAACAGGTGCTCCGGGGAAATGACCTTTAAAAAATTCCTCATTCATGGTAACGTTTTTGACGCCAACAACATGGTTTTTAGAAAGTTCCAAAATTTTATCTACAAATAAAAATGGCTGACGATGAGGCAAAATATCCATAATCTGAACAACATCGTATAATGGCTTTGCGCTTGGATCGTACACCTTTTGTATTTTCTTGTTTTTTTCTTTTTTAATTGCAGCCTTGATTTTTTTTGCAAAAGCAACGTTAGCGGCATGACCTGGGCGGGCAGCCATAATATGACCTTTTAAATGCATACCAACTAAAGCTAAATCGCCAATCATATCTAAAAGTTTATGACGGGCAGGCTCATTTTGATAGCGCAACTCCATGTTATTTAAAATGCCCTGCGGAGCCACGTCAATATCAGCACGGTTAAAAAGTTTAGCTAAATGACTTAATTCAGCTTTTGTAACCTCCTTATCAACAATAACAATTGCGTTATTTAAATCGCCACCTTTAATCAGGTTATGAGATAACTGATATTCCAGTTCGTGTAAGAAACAAAAAGTCCGGCAAGAGGCAATTTCTTTTTTAAACTCGGCAATTGTATTTATGCCGGCATGCTGACTACCTAAAACAGGCGAGTTATAATCAATCATACAGGTAAATCGATAGTCATCTAAGGGCATCGCCACGATTTCTACTTTTCTATCTGCTTCTGTGTAGGTAATGTTATGAGGGATTGTAAAATATTCACGGTCGGCATTCTGTTCAATTGTTCCAGCTTCTTCCAATAAATCGATAAATTGAATAGAACTGCCATCCATAATTGGTGTTTCCGGACCATCAAGTTTTATTAAAACGTTGTCTAAATCCATACCAACCAGCGAAGCCATAACGTGTTCAACAGTGCTTACACTTGCACCGTTTTGCGTTATTGTTGTACCCCGGGATGTATCGGTAACATTATCCGCATCTGCATCAATAATTGGCTGGCCGTCTAAATCAATACGTTGAAATTTAAAGCCATGATTTTCTGGCGCAGGGCAAAAAGTTAAGGTAACATTAGCGCCAGTGTGCAAACCAACACCCGATGCCGATATTTCTTTTTTAATCGTTCTTTGTCTAACGTTCATTGTTTATTGTATTCTTTTCCAGTTCCGCTGTTAGTTTTTTAAGCGCTTCTTCCAGTACATTGATTCGCTTTTCTACATCCGGTAGATGTTTAAATATTACCGAAGCACGCATCCAGTTTCTTAGTGGTTGTGCCGGACTTCCGTGCCACTGTTTGTTTTCTTCTGTTATGTTAAAATTGATACCCGCCTGAGCTCCAATTTGTGTTCCTTTTGCTAAGGTTAAATGGCCTGCAATGCCAACCTGACCACCAATAACACTGTTTGGCCCTACCTTAGTGCTCCCCGATATGCCTGATTGTGCAGCCAAAACGGTGTTTTCACCAATTTCAGCGTTGTGTGCTACCTGAATTAAGTTATCTATTTTAGCACCTTTTTTAATAATCGTGGAGCCCATTGTAGCCCTGTCAATCGTTGTATTGGCGCCAATTTCTACATCACTCTCTATAATTACATTACCTATTTGAGGTATTTTGTTATATGTACCATCTTTTTGAGGCGCAAAACCAAAACCATCGCTACCTATTACGGTATTCGAGTGGATGATTACCCTATCGCCGATGGCAGAATTATGGTATATTTTAACCCCAGGGAAGAAATTGCAGTTTTCGCCAATCTTCGAATTGGCGCCTACATAAACCTGAGGATTTATTTTTGTGCCGGCAGCAATTTCTACATGCTCTGCAACGTATGCAAAAGCACCAATGAAAACACCTTTGCCAATTTTTGCCGTTGGATGTACAAAAGCCAGTTTATCTATACCGGATTGCGCTGATTGGGCATTAATTGCTTCATTGTATTTATCCAGTAAAATTGTAAACGAACTATATGGGTTTTCGACACGAATTAAGGTACTGGTATAATTTTGGGAGGGATTAAAATCTTTAGAAACAATAACAACCGATGCCTGCGTAGAGTATAAAAAGTTCTCGTATTTAGGGTTTGATAGAAAAGACAAAGAGCCTTCTTTACCATCTTCTATCTTAGAGAGTTCTGTTACAGCTACATCGGGGTTGCCATCAATGGAACCATTCAAAAACTCGCTTATCTGCTTGGCAGTAAATTGCATCGTACAAAGGTAAATGTTAAATTGATATGAACAAAAAAACCTGTGAGGGTTAAATCGTGTATATTCTACACAATAATAAGACTTAAAACGGTCGTAAAAGTTAAATATTTTGTTAAAAAAGTTTAAATCCCGCGGGGGTAACAAAGAATATATTTTTCTACTGTTTTTTGCAGCGATTCTAAATTTGATAAATCCGAGGCTTTGGCAATATCTACAATATCGTTATTTTTCATCAGAATCTTAATATTTCCAACGCCCGCGTTGTAGGCCCTGTTTTGTATCGAATCGGTAAAAACAAAATACTTTGCTTCCTGTGGTTTAATATTTAAAAGCTCTACAGCGGCGCTCTGTAAAAACGCTATACGCTCTTTGTCTGCCATTTGGTTGCTCATCTCAACCTTATATAAGTTTCTGGAAGTTAGCATTTTACATAAAGCTGATAAAACCTTGTCAGGATGTTTAACCCATACTTTTACGGCGGCATAAATATCCTGGTCGTCTAGATTTGTAAAATGTGCTAAATTTTCATGCTCATTGAAAAAAGTCTCTTCATTTATGTCATTTTTCAGGAAATAACTCAGCGAGGGCGCTGCAAATAAATCTTCGCCTGCAGCCGATAATTCTTTTGCACGCTCTAATAATTTCACCAGAATCATTTCGCCTGAAATAACCGTTTTGTGTAAGTAAACCTGCCAATACATCAACCTGCGGGCGATAAGAAACTTTTCGATTGAATAAATGCCCTTTTCTTCGATAACCAGATCATCATCGAAAACATTAAACATTTTTATAATCCTGTCGAAGCTGATTACACCTTCACTAACACCGGTAAAAAAGCTGTCGCGATTCAGGTAATCCATTCTATCTAAATCGAGCTGCCCGGAAATTAACTGGTGAAGAAATTTTTTCGGATAAGTTCCATTAAAAATTTCGATCGCATGGGTTAATTTGCCATCAAAATGGAGATTTAAATCGTCCATTAACTTTGCAGATATATCCTCATGCTTAATGCCTGTAACCAACGAATGCTCGAGTGCATGCGAGAACGGTCCATGGCCGATATCGTGTAGTAAAATAGCCAGTATTGCGGCTTCTTCTTCTCCTTCAGTAATTACATGGCCTTTGCTGCGAAGCAATCCAATTGCCAAACTCATTAAGTGCATGGCGCCCAGAGCATGATGAAAACGCGTATGTAAAGCGCCTGGATATACTAAATGCGTCATTCCGAGTTGCTTAATGTAGCGCAAACGCTGAAAATATGGATGTGAAATTACATCGTACACTAATTCGGATGGAATGCTAATGAATCCGTAGACCGGATCATTTATTATTTTCTTCTTATTCAATCGTTAAAAATAGTTAAATAGACAGATACGGTACAAAAATTGCTATTTTTATTTATAGTTTAATTACCTGCCGGAATATAAGGGGCAATACATACCTATTTTTACAAAAACATGCAAGAAACTAAAATATTGTGGGCCGATGATGAAATCGACTTGCTTAAACCTCATATACTTTTACTTAACGATAAAGGTTACAATGTAACAACATTCACAAACGGAAACGATGCACTCGAAGCCTTTGGAAAAAGTCATTTCGACCTGGTATTTTTAGATGAGAATATGCCCGGAATGAGTGGCATTGAAACACTCTCTGCAATTAAAAACCTCAATCCCGATGTGCCTGTTGTATTGATTACAAAAAGTGAGGAAGAAAACCTGATGGAAGATGCCATCGGTAGTAAAATTGATGATTACCTGATTAAACCCGTTAACCCGAAACAGGTTTTATTAACAATTAAAAAGCTGATTGATAAAAAACTGTTGGTCAGTGAAAAAACATCAATGGCTTATCAACAGGATTTTAGACGCCTGGGTATGACTTTAGGCGACCGGCTAAATTATGAAGAATGGATTGATGTTTACAAGAAAATCGTTTTCTGGGAGCTGGAGTTGGAAAAACTTGACGACCCGCAAATGCATGAAATTTTGACGATGCAAAAACAGGAAGCCAATACCCAGTTTTCGAAGTTTATAGAAGAACATTATCTGGATTGGATTAAGGATAAAGATAAAGCACCTTTGCTTTCTAATGAATTATTAAAGAAAAAGGCTTTTCCACATATAAATGATACAACCCCGGTATTTTTCATTCTGATAGATAACTTGCGTTATGATCAATGGAAAATTATTAATCCGTTGATTTCTGAGTATTTCAGAATTGATGAGGAAGACATGTACACCAGCATTTTGCCAACCGCCACGCAATATGCCAGGAACGCGATATTTTCTGGGCTGATGCCTTTAGATATGGAAAAACGTTTCCCCGGCTTATGGCAAAATGACGATGATGAAGGTGGAAAAAATATGCATGAAGAAGCTTTTCTAGCTGATAATATAAAACGTAGTTTGCGTAAGGATTGCAAGTTCAGTTATAACAAAATTTTAACTTTCGAGCAAGGAAAAGAATTGGTTGAGCAAACCAATAACCTTTTAAAAAATGATTTCAACGCTATTGTTTTCAACTTCGTTGATATGCTAAGCCACGCCCGTACGGATATGCAAATGATCCGTGAGCTTGCAAACGATGATGCCGCATACCGTTCTTTAACTTTATCCTGGTTTGAGCACTCGCCATTATTCGATTTGTTAAAGAAAATCGCTCAGAAACAGGTTAAAGTTATCATCACAACAGACCATGGAACCATTCGTGTAAAAAAACCGGTTAAAGTAATTGGCGATAGGAGCACAAACACAAACCTTCGGTACAAGCAGGGAAGAAACCTGAATTTTAACGCTAAAGAGGTTTTTGCAATTAAGAACCCTCATGATGCACTACTGCCGAAAATTAACATCAGCAGTAGTTATATTTTTGCAAGGGAAGATAGTTACTTCGTTTATCCTAATAATTACAACCAATTCGTTAATTACTATAACGAAACATTTCAGCATGGAGGAATTTCATTAGAAGAAATGATTATTCCGGTGGTAACATATTCACCTAGATAATCTTTCGTTTCTACATCATATTAAAAAGGCAAAAGCGATACAAATAATGTATTACTTTTGCCTTTTATCTTAATAGCAATGGAGATTCAAATTAATGGCTTAGCCGGCTTGCCAGATGTAGCAACAAAACTTTTAACCTTTGCAGGCGAGGAGAAAATTTTTCTTTTCGATGGAGAAATGGGTGCCGGTAAAACAACATTTATAAAAACCTTTTGTAAGGTTTTGGGGGTAAATGATTCGGTTTCGAGCCCAACCTATTCTATTGTAAATGAATATGTGGGCAAAAAAAATGCTGTTTATCATTTCGATTTTTACCGGATAAAAAATATACAGGAAGCTTATGATTTAGGTTACGAAGAATATTTTTACGGAGGTGGTATTTGCTTGATAGAATGGCCGGAAAAGGTAGAAGAATTATTGCCCGATCATTACATTAAAGTTGAAATATCGATTTTAAGTGAAAACAGCAGGGCCTTCAAATTTACCAAAAACTGATTTTCAGATGTAATTTGTTTTCAGGATTTTAACAGATTTTCCGTACCTTCATCAACCTTAAAAACCCAAAACATTTCATAACATCATGGCTACAGGATTACGCGAAGGAATGGCCGATATAGCTCGCCAAGGCTTATTACAAACACAAGAAGCGACGCTAGAAACCAGAAACAGAAAAAATAATCTTAATATAGGTATCCCAAAGGAAATTTCATTTCAGGAAAACCGAATTGCTTTAACGCCACTATCAGTTGCCTTGCTTGTAAACAATGGGCACCGGGTTATTTTAGAAAGCGGTGCGGGTATTGCGGCTAATTTTTCTGATTCAGAATATGCCGAACAGGGCGCTAAAATCGCATACGATAAGAAAGAAGTTTTCGATTGTGACATCCTGGTAAAAATTGCGCCTCCGATGCTGGATGAAATTGCCATGATGCATAAGGGGCAAACTTTAATTTCTTCACTACAAACCGGAACATTAAAGCAAGAATACCTCAAAGCACTAATGCAAAAAAAGATAAATGCATTATGTTTCGAGCATCTGCGTGATGAAGGAAATGTGCTGAGTGTAGTACGGGCAATGAGCGAAATTGTTGGCTCAACATCAATTTTAATTGCAGCCGAATACCTAAGTAACGTAACCGGTGGAAAAGGGTTGATGCTTGGCGGATTTACAGGCGTTCCGCCAACGGAAATTGTAATTCTTGGTGCGGGAACTGTTGGCGAATATGCCGCCAGAACAGCCTTGGCATTAGGTGCTGAAGTAAAAGTGTTCGACAGCTCTATTTACCGCCTTAGAAGACTTCAAAATAATTTAGGAAACAGCAGGGTCTTTACCTCAGTTATGCAGCCAATTGTTTTAAACAAAGCCATTGTAACCTGCGATGTTGTAATTGGTGCAATTCGTGCAAGTCATGGTCGTAGTCCTTGTATTGTTATGGAAGAAACCGTTGCACGGATGAAACCACATTCTGTTGTAATTGATGTAAGCATTGATCAAGGCGGATGTTTCGAAACTTCTGAAGTTACGAACCATACAAATCCTGTTTTCAGGAAATATGATGTGATTCATTATTGCGTTCCAAACATTGCTTCGAGAGTTCCCCGTACGGCTTCATATGCATTAACAAATATATTTGCCCCGATTTTACTTGATATTGGTGAATTTGGAGGCCTGATGAATATGGTTTGGAACAATCCCGGTATTCGCGAAGCTTTATACATTTATCAGGGAAATGTTACCAATAAAGACCTTGCAGATATGTTTAACCTGCCTTTCAAAGATTTAGAGCTTTTAGTAGTTTCAAACCAATAATTTAGCTAATCCTCTTTCGGGGTAAGAAGTAATCTATTTACTGGTGAGTTTGCTTCGTGCCACGTAATAACGATTCATTTTTAAAAGCCACTATGAAAATTAAACTTTTCCTGTTATTGCTGTCTTTTTACCATTGCGCTGCTTTTGCACAAACTCGCCCGGCTTCAAAGCTTTTCATAATAAATTCATACCCCCAATACCTGGCTTCTGTTAAGGCAAATCCTGATAACCAGTTGGTTGAGATAAAAAAAGCCATACCTGGTATAAAGTTAGATATCCGCTACGCGACAAAAAACAACTTTATGAAGCAAGTTATGTACGGACAAGCAAGGGCTTTCGCCCGTAAGCCTGTGGTAGAATCGTTAAAGAAAGTTCAGGCTGCGTTGAATAAGCAAGGCTTAGGCTTAAAGATTTTTGATGGTTACAGGCCTTATGCCATTACCGTAGCATTTTACAAAAAAGCCAGCGATAAGAATTTTGTTGCAAATCCAAATCAAGGTTCTAAGCATAACCGGGGTTGTGCCGTAGATTTAACGATTATCAATTTAAAAACGGGCAAGGAAATTGCAATGCCAACAACCTACGATAGTTTCTCGGCAGCTGCTGCGGCAAATTACCTTGATGTTTCGCCAGAGGTGAAGAAGAATCGCGATTTTTTTATTGCGATAATGCGAAAATATAAACTTAATGTACTCGAAAATGAATGGTGGCACTATGATTTTCAAGGGTGGCAAAATTATGCCCTAATGGATATTCCTTTTGAGAAACTTTAAGGATTATCAAAAGCTGATTACCTATAAATGATGCGGAATTCCGTACTGATCCATTTTTACCCGGGCTTTATCGCCTTTAACACTTAAACGGAAAATGAAATCGTAATCATCATCTGTTAACTCTGCTCTTGGCCTTTTGCCTCCAAAAGCTTCGATAATTTCTAAAACAGTATTTGAATGGCCGGCAATTATAATCTTTTTACCCAAATAGTTGGCTTTTATCGTGTCGGCTAAAGATTTAATATCGGTATAGTTTATAACTTTTGGAATAACTAACGAATCTAAAGTTTGATGTGTTCTTTTATATGGCGTACTAAAGGCAACATCGATATTTTCCTTTTTTAGATACCTGGCCAAATCGCCCGCCCTAACTTTTCCTTCCTCCGATAGATCGGGATTTTTTTCCTGTGGATCTGATTTTTCTTTTTCAGCATGCCGAACTACCCAAATCTCAGTAGTTTGAGCTTTTCCAACCTGGAAAAATAAAAAGGCGACAACTAGAAATAGTAAAAATCTTTTCATGGGGGAAATATTTAATTTATAAATATTGAAAAAAATATTGGGTTGAAGAAATTGTATCAACACGAAAAACCGATACTGCGTTACGCAATATCGGTTTGAGTATAAATTATGAGGTCATATTAATAACCCTGATTTTGCCAGCCAGATTTGTTGTTAACGTTATCTATTTCCGTTTGAGGAACCGGGTAAATACTTCTGAACGATGGAATGCCCGGGAAAACTGTTGCCATTTGCGTAGTACGAACAATGTCAAACCAGCGGTCGGCTTCCAATGCCAGTTCAAGACGTCGCTCCAGGTAAACTGCATTTCTAAAATCAACTTGAGAAAGGAGCGTTGCAGCGGTTTTATTTGTTGCATTCGCATTTGTTCTAACGGCATTTAGCGCTTTAAAGGCCTCAACATTGCCATAAGCAACCTCGTTTAATGCTTCCGCGTACATCAATAAAACATCAGCACAACGCAGAACAGGAAAATCGCCGCTAATTTCTGTCGAGTTGGAAACCGCACTATTAAATTTACCCGGACGAATACCAATGTTAGTTGGTGCAACCAGGGCCCGGCGGTTATCAGTCGTTTCAAAAATCGATTGAGGAATTGTTATGGTATTTGTATTGTTATTGTTCCTGTAGCGATTATCTTGATTTACAGCCTCTTTAACGCCGCCATTAAGATATAAAACTGCAAAAATAACATCTTTGCTTGTTTTTAAACCACTTGGAAAAGTTGTGGTTTGGGGAACCAATGAAAGGGTTGTTCCTGCATAAATTGCAGTAGCAAGTGGCTGCAAAGTTGAAATAACCATGTTATAATTTTTTTGGTACAAATAAACTTTCGCCAATAATGCCGAAGCCGCATAACTTGTTGCTTTACCACGCTGCGCATCGGCCCAGGTTGCGGGTAATTTTGCTGCTGCATCGGTTAAATCACTAATAATTTGCTGATACACCTGCGCTGAAGTTGCTCGGGTATTTTCTCTTGCCTCGGCTGTTTTTTGCACTGTTAAAACCAAAGGCACATTTCCCCAAAGACGGGTTAAGTTAAAATAACTTAAGGCTCTGATGAATTTTGCCTGTCCGATGATTTGATTTTTTGTTGCATCAGCCATGCTAATTGCAGGCGCCCTATCTAAAATTATATTGGCACGATAAATTGCTTTGTAATGGCCTTGCCAGGCCCCGGAAAGAATTGCATTTGCCGATGTTTCTGAAAATACTTCGATTTGGTTACGAACACCTGCACCCGAACCAGGGTCGTTATCGGTAACATTATCTCCGCGGATTTCGCCAAGTGTAAGTAAGTTATTTCCGTACAAACTATCGGTTTGTAAGGCATCGTAGCAACTCACCAGTCCGCCTTGTAACCCTTTTTCATCAACATAAAAAGTATTTTCAGTGTATGAATCGAGTGGTTTTAAATCTAAAAATTTTTTACAGGATGTAGCGGTAATGATTAAGCCACACGCCAGGATTGGTACAATATATTTTTTCATCTGATTATGTTCTTAATTATAATGTAATGTTAATACCGATTGATGTTGTTTTTGCAGTTGGATAAACACCATAATCTTCGCCGTTTGTTGTTGCCTCTGATCTGTTCGTTACCTCAGGATTATAACCTGTGTATTTGGTGAAGGTAAACGGATTTTGCATAGAAACATATAATCTTACTTTTGTTAGCGTAAGTTTCTTTACAAAAGCTTCAGGGAGAGTATAGCCTAAAGCAATGTTACGGATACGGAGGTACGAACCATCTTCAACGTGCCATGTAGAAGTTGTTCCATTGCTGCCTTTAGCAACCCGATTCGCCCTAACATCTTGTCCGCTACCTGGATTTGCTTCAGAAACCCATCTATCTAAAGAGCTAATCATGTTGTTCATGTTTCCTTCTTTATTGGCAAAATAACGGCGAGACAGGTTTAGAATTTTATTGCCGTAAACACCTTGCATAGAAACATTTAAATCAATTCCTTTGTATTCGGCAGATGTTGCAAAACCGTAGGTAAATTTCGGAAGATAGTTACCCACAATTTCACGGTCTTTTGTTAAATCGATTACACCATCGCCATCCACATCTTTAAATTTAAAATCGCCTGGTTTGGAGGTATTCAAATCATAATTTCCCTGTGTATCGGTATAATGCGGATATGCATTTACTTCAGCCTGGTTTTTGAAAACCCCTAATACAACTGGTAAATAATAAGAACCAATTGGCTCGCCAACCCTGGTTAAGAAATAAGCATTAGCCACAGAACCGGTTCTAATAATGTCGGCATTACCCGGGCCCAACTCAACAACTTTATTCTTATTTTTAGAGAAGTTTCCGCTTGCAGTCCATTTAACAGCGCCGAATTGCTGTGTGGTTCCTAAATTGATATCTATACCTTTATTATTTACCTTACCAATGTTTTTTAGCTCGGTAGCAAAGCCTGTAGTTAACGGAACGGGTACATTTAATAATAAATCGGTTGTATTACTGTTGTAGGCATCTACTGATAATGTTAACTGATTATTCCAGAAAGCTACATCCAGACCAACGTTTAACTGGGCGGTTTTTTCCCATCTTAAATCATCATTAGGCTGTGCATATGTTGCCGCACCGTTTGTAACTGCAGGTGTTGCGCCACCAAAAACATAGCCATAACTCGTCATCGAGCCTTGAGCGCCATAAGTGGGAATGTTAAAGTTACCTGTTAAACCATAACTCGCCCTAAGTTTTAAATCGGATATTGACTTAACACCTTTAAGGAAATTTTCTTCAGATAATCTCCATCCTACAGATGCAGAAGGGAAATAACCCCATTTATTATTGGCGCCAAATTTTGATGAACCATCAGCCCTCACCGAACCTGTAAATAGGTATTTGCCTTTATAGCTATACTGCACTCTGGCAATACCCGATGCTAAAGCCCATTGCGATCTGGTTGAATTCCCGCTGGTAACGATGCCGGCATTTAAGTATTCAATCTGATCACTTATAAAACCTCTTGATGCAACAGCGTAATTACCACTTAAATCATCTTTTTGGGTAGACCAGCCTAGTAAAGCGGTTAAACTATGGTCGCCAAAAGTTTTTGTATAATTTAAAGTTTGCTCCAACAACCAGTTGGTTTCTTTAATTGTTCTCGAACTTCCCGATGCATCTGTAGGTGGGTTACCTGCAGTATTCGATTGTGGGAAAATTGACGGGCGAAAAGTATCTTCGCTGCTATTGAATAAATCAATACCTAACTGAATTTTATATTTCAAATCTTTAAAAATGGATGCTTCCACGAATGCACTACCAGTTAACCTGTTCGAACCGACATCATCTTTTTGAAGCATTGCGAGTGCAACCGGATTCCAGGCTTGCGTTTCGCCATTACCAGACACCGTTGAGCCATTAGGGAGCGTTGTCACCTGACCCGGGCTCCAGGAGTTTTGAGCAAAGCTATAACTTCCATTCGAATTGAAAACAGGAAATATAGGAGCGTAATGTAAAGCCGAGGCAACAATACCGCTGCTACTATACGGTCCGTTGGCATTTACTCTTTTTTCTTTGATAACCGATGGTGTCAAGTTTACCCCATACCTAAAAACGCCTTTCGTTCCTTCCAGATTCAGGCGGCCGCTATATCTTTTAAAGCCACTGTTTAAAATAATACCGTCTTGATCGAAATATTCCATCGAGCCATAATATTTTAAGGTTTCGCTTCCACCAGAAGCTGAAATTGAATGGTTTTGAATTATAGCAGTTCTAAAAATTTCATCCTGCCAATCGGTGTTCGTTAAACCTTGTTGTCCTGCCAGGTAAGGTAAAACTTCAGTCGGTATAACTGCGCTTGTATTGTTACCTGAATTTACAAGGCGTTGCGCATTACCATCATTAATGCTATAAGGAATAGTTGCTAACCCGGTTGCTGCATTTCTGCGGTTAATTGCATCCATCGCATCCGAGTAAGTGTTATTTCTGGATTCCAGAACCATTTGCGAATATTGGTAAGCATCCATCATATCAATCTTATTGGCCAGGCTTTGAAAACCGGTGTAACTATTTACATTGATGGTTGCAATACCGTTTTTACCTTGTTTGGTTGTGATGAGCACTACGCCATTCGAACCCCTTGAGCCATAAATAGCGGCAGATGATGCATCTTTTAAAACCTCGATTGATGCGATATCATTGGTGTTAAGTGTATTAATGTTATCGCCGGAAATTGGCACGCCATCAATTACATATAGCGGGCTTGAACCTGCAGTAATTGTTCCAACGCCACGAACTTTAATGGAAAGCGCACCCCCTGGAGTACCAGAACCCTGTGAAACCTGAACACCTGCCATTTTACCCACCATTGCTTCCGCAGCATTGTTAATCGGCTGATTTTCCAAATCCGAAGCTTTGATACTTGCAATTGCAGTCGTAACATCTTTCTTCTTCTGACTTCCGTAACCAACGATTACAACATCTGTTAAAGATGATGATGCCGGCACGAGCTGAATCATTAATGTGGCTTGCTCCCCAGCTTTTAACAGGTAGTTTTCAATCGTTTTAGTCGTATAACCAATAAAAGAAGCGCTTATGTTGTAAGGAACATTTGCAGATAATCCGGTAATTAAAAATTTTCCGTCTGCATTAACCATAATACCTTTTTTCTCGTTGGTTTTTGTATTCAGTAAGAGTATGGAGGAACCAATTAAAGGTTGCCCGGTTTCATCTTTTACAATCCCCGTAATCTCCGATGTTTGAGCCCGGGCGGTTGCGGCAACTATTATAAGCAGCACGCAAAAGAGCAATTGTTTGGTAAATTTTTTAAGCATAGTTGTAATTATTAGTTTGTTTTTTGGCAAAAAGCTTCCCTGGCCGCTATTTTATAGCGATTCGTTTGTTTAAATATGTTCTGGTTTTTATTTGCTGATTATGTAGCTTTCAGTTGTTCTGGTTAGTTTTAGTTTGTTTAATTCGGTTATTTCTTTGATTATTTTGTACGGTTTCTGGTTTAAATCGATTGTTCCCGTAAAGGAAATTTCCTCTACATCACTTTCGTTATAAATGATATTGATATTGTATTGCTTTTTAAGTTTTTGAAAAACCTCTTTTAATGATGCTTGCGTAAAATTGAACTCTTTTTGTTTTGCCTTTTCCGTTACAATCATTGTTTTATTTAACACATTTACTTTACGCCTCAAGCTGTTATAAACCAATTCTCCGCCGGGGATTAAAATTTCACTAAATGCTAATGTTCCGGAAGATTTTGGAACGTTTTTAATCCAAACTTTGCCTGTATGTAATTCTACTTTTATCAGGCTACTATTCTCTTTTGCCGTAATGGTAAACGATGTTCCTAATGCTGTTGTAGATATTCCTTTGGCATAAACTACAAAAGGGTGTTTTTTATCTTTCGAAACCTGAAAAAAACTCTTTCCTTTTAAATAAATCTCTCGTTTGTTCTTTATAAAAGGAACAGCGTATCGCAATTCTCCGCCCGGATAAACTTTCACAGTTGAACCGTCGGGCAATTCCAGGGATTGATTATTGCTGGTATAATTAACAAAGGATTTCCAGCTAATCTGTGCCTGTTCTGTGCGCTTACCCTTTATGTTTTTAGCTAAACTAGCCGTTGCTACTTTTCGATTATTTATTGAAAATAAGCCTATGGTTAACATTACAAGTATTATTGCTGCAGCTGATAATATTTTAAGGCGTTGCAATCTTAATCCTTTTATTATAGTTTCCTTTTTAATTGAGGCAAATAATTCATCACTTTTTTCATTCGAAATCAGCGCATCTTCTGCATCATCCCATTCATCCTTAATAAGCAAATGCTCAGGTAATTCATCAATTGTTTTTAAATAGTTAATAACCGAAAGCGATTCTTCCGGTGTGCATTTTCCTTTAAAATACCTGGCCAAGAGCTCATCAGATACACTCATAAATACTAATACGATTTGATTTTTGAATATCCCGTAACGAATTGAAATTTTTTTAAAAATTAGCCTAAAAAATTTATCAGAAAGATAAATGCTGGCAGATATGCATAGCCATTTAATTGTTTAATGGCTAAAGAAATGTGTTTTTCAACCGTTCGGGGAGAGATTGATAACTGTTCGGCAATTTCTTTATAAGAATAACCTTGCAACCTATTTAAAACAAAAACTTGTTTGCGGGTTGGTGGCAGGCAATTTAAAACCACTTCGAGTTGTTTATTAGTATCAAAGTGGAGGGATTGTTCTATTACTTTTTCGGCAATTTCTGTTCGGTAGAGGTTTAAATTCCGCTCATCATTCGCCTCTTTTTTAAAGTAATCCAGTAAAGTAGTTTTGGCGATTTTGAAAAGCTGAACATCTAAGGGGAAATCATCAGAAAGAGTGTGTTTAAACCTCCAAAGCTTTATAAACGCCATTTGTGTTAGCTCCTCGGCTAAATCATTCGAGTTGGTTTTCTTTAAAAAATAGCCATAAACTTTTTTATGCCATAGTTTAAAAACTATTTCAAACGATTTGTGGTTTCCCTGTCTTACATTTTGGATATAATCTGACAATGGCTCAAACTACTTGGTTAATGTTAGCTGGAAATAAATATAACGTTAATTTTATTATTTATTAACAATTATAATGTTGGTTTATTATTATTTTAAAGCGCAAACCAGGTGTTCGATATCCTCAATAGTATGCCAGCTGCTTAAAACAATGCGGTTTATTGGCTCGCTATCGGCATTAGGATATGGAAAAGAAGAGATTAAAATTTTATGCGTTAAAAGCATTTCTGCAAGGGTTGGATTATTTAGGTAGAATACAGGAAAACCTGGTTCAAATTTCCAGTGGGAGGTGAGTTTTGATGCAAGGAAATTTGTATGCTCTTGTAACTTAAGCCATGCTTTTTTATAAATTTCTTCACCTTTGATGAAAGCATACAGTGCGGCTGCTGCAGGTGGAGAGGCGCCAATAAAAGTGTTTGTTTGTTTAAGTTTCCCAATAATTTTCGCCGAGCCTAAAACCAAACCAGCATCTAAACCGAGTGCTTTTGCCATCGATGCAACAACTACACACTCTATATTTTCCTTTTTCGGGAGCTTAATAAAACAACCCATACCGCCATTATTTACACCAATTCCATGCGAATCATCGACAATGAGGATGATATTTTTGTGATTGTAAACCTTCGCCAGAAAATTGAAATCGTAAATTTCCGGAAAGAGATTATTCATAGAATTACTAATCAAAACCCAGTTTTGTTCTTCAGTACTATTAATTTGCGTTACAATTTCCGACTTCCACTCTGAAAATGATTTCGCGTTTGTATACTGATTTTCTAACCAAAGTGCCGGATGGCTTGATGGCACATAAACTACTTTACCAAAACCATATAAACCATTAACAGTAAGTTGCGCAGCTAAGTATCCGCTCGAGGTTATGAGTGCGTTTTCAGATCCAAATCGTTCTGCCGCAATTTTTTCAGCTTCATCGTAAATACCTAGCTGGATGTTGTTCGTACGGCTTGTGCCATTGTTTAAGCCGAATTTTTCGATGCCCTCGATGTATAATGCTGTAAATTCCGGGTTTTGTGGCATCCCGAGGTAAGCCGTTCCACCAAAATACAAGTATTTAACTCCACCGATACTTATGGTGTTAGAAAATGGTTGCGATATGGATTTAAAATCAGAATGCATTTATTGCGATTTCGATACCTGGTTGCTGAAAAATTGAAATTGTTGCCTGATGGATTTTTTCCAATAAGCAGCATTATGATTTCCTGGCTGAGCGATATAAGTGGCCTTGATTTTTAAACTATCACATTTCTTTTTCAGGGCATTGTTAGACTGATAGAAAAAATCGTCAGCGCCACAATCGAAAATAATTTCTTTGTTGATACCTGCAAGCTTATCAATGTGTTGAATTACAGAGTATTTTAGCCAGATGTCGCTGTCTTTGTCTGGATTACCTAAAAGCTCGGGAACACCGAATCTACCAATTGCATCCCGAAGGTTTATACCGCCACTAGTGCTGCCAGCACTTTTAAATTGTTCAGGGTGTTTTAGAAATAACCACAATGCCCCATGGCCGCCCATGCTTAACCCTGTTATAAATACGTTTGTGGTATCAATCGGGTAATCTTTCTTAATTCTTGGCAAAAGCTCATCGAAAAAAAAACTTTCATATTGCCAGTCTGCTTTTGCAGGGCTATTTAAATACCAGGATTTTACCAGGCCATCAGGACAAATTATAATGTAGCCATATTCATCAGCGTATTTTTGCGCATCCATAATATTATTCCATTGCTTGTAATTTCCGCCAAAGCCATGAAGCAGAATTACCGCTGGTGTTTTATCCTTTTTGTTGAGGTTTTTTGGCTTGAAAATCCAGGTTGTATCTGCCTGCGGCAAGTTCTTAGAACTAAAAACGATTTGCGTTTGCGCAAATGCCGGAAAGAAAAACAAAACAAAAATAGGGATTAGGACTATCCTCACCATAGACTTAAAAATTATCGTGAATGTAGGTTATAATTCGCACCATCTCATTTCTAACGGCTGCGTTTGGGTTAACAAAATTGTTATTCATAAAAGAGTAAAGGTATGTTTTTCCCTTTTTAGTTAAAATGTAACCACTCTGATTATGAACCCCGGTAAGTGAACCTGTTTTGCCAAATACAAATGGCGTATCCGTTTTTGGGTAAGCATTTTTTAGCGTCCCTGTTTTACCACCTGCCGGTAGCATATCAAACAATTTAGCAGGATTATTTACCTCTTTATAAATTAAGTTCAACACGTTAATCATATCATTCGGAGAAAATAAATTCATTCGGGAAAGGCCGGAACCATCAACCCATCGGGGTTTTTGTGGTAATTCTGCCAGGTAATTTTTTAAAACATATTGTATTGTTTTTTCAGTGCTTAAAGTATCACTCAGTTTATCGCCACAAACCAATAATAATTGCTCGGCAATAAAATTATCGCTTGGTAAAAGCATGGCTTTTAAAACAGAATCGCGGTTTGCGCCATACAAAGTTTTTGCGCTGGCAGGCATTTTCATGCTAATCAGCTCAACTGATTTGTGCAATGTATCTGCAAGTAAGTTTAATGTTATTGCTGCGCTTAACTTAAAAGGAATTTGTTGTATATAACTTGCTTTCGCTGGAACGATATTGTATTCAAAATCGTTTGCATTAACCTTGCGTTTCACAAAAAAATCGCCCTTGGTATTGGTACTATCAGCGAAAAAGCAAGATGCGAAACTTTTAGGCGTTATGGTAAAGCCGCCACCGGGTTTGCCCTTTACCCAAACGGTGTTATCGAGCAAAGGCAAATCATTAATCTCTGCCTGGTAGTAATCGTTGTAATCGTCCCAGGCCCAACCTGCACCGAACAAGCTGCCTGTGTACCTTCCGCCTGCGTAGAATAGTTTTTTATTCGTTGATAAAAGGAAGTTGTACGCCGATTTATCTTTCAATTCTGTTTGAAGGAAAGACGGATCGCCGGTGCCCCAGAAAATTAACGAGTCATTTTTTTCTATGTACCTCAAAGCCGGCATTTTCTCTGGAATCATTTTTAATGAAGCATAGAAAGTGTATAATTTGGTGTTCGAAGCCGGAGTAAATTGCTTATCCGCATCTTGCTGGTAAATCAGCTTTTTAGCTTCAGGATTATACAAAGCAAAGCCCACCATGTATTGCTTAATTACCGCAGATTTTTTGAATTCATTAGAAACCTTTCTTGCCATTATTTTTTCAGCAGAACAAGCTGAAAACAAGCAAATTGATGTAGAAAGTAAAAGAAAGTAAAGTTTTGGTATCTGGCGAAACATCATCTTTTAAAGTTATGTGAATATTACGAAACTAAATTATTAAATTTAATAAAATGTTAACCAAATATAAGTTTGCAATGCGTGTTCTGTTTCGCGAATTGATGATTTGCGCAGGCATTATTTTGCACTTTTCTGGTGTTTTATTCGCACAGGATTTCCATTTCCCAGATAATCGAAACAAGCAATCCCTTCATTTTACTTCAATAAAAAATTTAATCATTATACCGATCTATATTAATGAAAAGGGGCCATATAATTTTGTTCTGGATACCGGCGTTGGTCCGTTGATTATTACTGAGCCATCAATTATAGACTCTTTGAATTTCGCCAATATGAGAAAAATTAAAGTTTCTGGCTTGGGCCTGGAAAGCGTTGAAGCTTTCGTATCTCAAAACATAACCGCCAGGGTTGGGAGGGCTGTGGCAAACCACATTCCGACAGCAATTTTAAAAGAAGATTTGTTTAACCTTTCTGGCCATTTAGGGCTAAAAATCTACGGTTTAATAGGTTTCAACTTTTTCAATAGTTTTATTGTTGACATCAGATATAGCGAAAACAGAATTATTTTTAGCGAGCAGGGCGCCAAAATAAAATATAAAGGAAGCAAAATACCCATTGTAATCGAAAGCCTTAAGCCTTACATTTACGCAGAAGTTGATGCGCCAAACAGTGGTAAAATCAAAGCAAAGTTGCTGATGGATACGGGCGCAAGTCATGCTTTATCAATGGAAATGTTTAACGGCGAAATGTTTCCTTTACCGTATTCTAAAATAAAAGCAAACCTCGGAATGAGCTTAAGTGGGCAAATTAAAGGTTTCTTGGGTAGAATAAAGGCGTTTTCAATCGGCGAATTCGATTTTAAGGATGTCATCTCCGGATTTCCGGATTTCCAGGTCATCTCCCAAAAAATAGATTTAAAAACACGTAACGGAAATGTTGGCGCCGATTTGCTGCGAAAGTTTAATATACAGTTTAACTACCAGGAAGGTTTTATGTACGTTCGGCCAAACAGCAATTATAAAACGCCTTTTGAGCACGATATGGTTGGGATGGTTATTTATCTGGATCAAAAAAGTTATAAAAGGTTTTTAATTGGGGAAATTGATGAGAATTCTCCGGCCGAGAAATCCGGGCTCTGCCCGGATGATGAAATTATTGGCGTAAACTTTAAGCCGATGGATATGTATTCGCTAAACGAATTATCTGAACTTTTTAAATCTGGCGCCAATAAAAGCGTAATTCTCGAAATTTATCGGGATAACAAAACCTTTTTTAAGGTTATTCATTTAGAACGGAGAATTTAAACTTCGGAAAGTAATTTTCAGGTTACAAGTAGATAAACAAATTGCCAGACTTTAAATTAGCTTAATAAAGTTCATCACCATGTTTAAAAAGACGGCAATTTTAATCTTAATTTCTTTAGTAACATTAACAGCATTTGCTCAGGATATAGATTCCCTCACCTTTGCTAAAACAAATTGGGTAAAAACCAGGGTTGCCAGGCAAGTAAAGCTTTTTAATTATCATTTCAATAGGAAGAATCTTTTCGCAGCGAACGAGCATATATCTTTTCTTGAGGTCAAAAATTCCGGGCGTAAAGCTGTTTTTGCTGTAGATGCAGAGGCGGAGAAATTAGTTGCCACCAGCGAATTTGGGAAAAGGAATGCTGCCATTGCCGCTGTAAATGGTAATTTTTTCGATGTAAAAAATGGTGGCTCAGTAGATTATGTACGAATGGATGGAAAAATGGTTAATGTTAAAAGGCTTGATAAAAATGACAATCGTGCCTTTCATCAACGAGCAGCTGTTGTAATTGAAAATGGAAAAATTGAAATATTAAAATGGGATGGAACACCTGATTGGGAACAGCGGTTGATTCAAAAAAATGTACTGTTGAATGGTCCGCTTCTAAAATTTAAAGGCGCAGATGAGCAGCTGGATACAACAGCCTTCAATAGGTTAAGACATCCGCGGACCTGCTTAGGAATAAAGCCAAATGGCCGCGTAATCTTATTAACTGTTGATGGCAGAAATGATAATTCTGCAGGAATGAACCTGTTCGAACTTACAAAAATTATGCGTTGGCTTGGTTGCACCGATGCTATTAATTTTGATGGCGGAGGCTCTACAACGCTTTGGGTTAACGGTTTTCCGCACGATGGTGTTGTTAACTTCCCTACCGATAATAAAAAATGGGATCATGAAGGGCAACGAAAAGTAGCAAACGTAATTCTGGTTAAGAAAAAATAAATTATTTTAGTCGAAATTTGTGCCAGTTGCGTTATATAAATATGATTAGAAATTTGTGCTTCCTGTGTTATGTTGTTGTATTGTGTTCTTCTTGTGATTTCGCTTCAAAAAAAACAAACCCGAAATTAAGAGACTATACTTGGGAATCTGTAAAAGGAATTAGATACCAGGAAGTTAGGCGAAGGTTCAAAGATGGGCTTTCTTTTAACCAGGAAGGTTTTATGCAGAAACCATCATGGATTATAGAAGTTGCAAAAGAAGATACAATGATGGCCTGGAGCCCGCAGAAGAAAATTATGCAAAAATTCTTCCTCCAATATGATCATGGTAATATGTATAATTTTGCCGAAGAATGGTTTAAGGTTAAGGAAATGACCAACGATAGTCTCATTCTGCAACGGGTACAGGTAAATGGAAAAAACGTTCTGGCCGATTTTCGTTCGGATGTTAATATGACATTTTACGCCCAGAGCTACATAAAAAATAAGCTGAAAACTACAGCAGAAAAATTGCAACAACCAACCAGGGCCGATACCATTTTTATTTCAAAAAGGGCAAATCTTGTTAATTCAAATAGTGATAGCGCTTTTGCTGCAACAGAGCCTGTGCAATTTATTCCGAAAAGTAAAATTGTAACGGTAGAAAAGCTGGTAACCGCAAGCAAACTCGAAGGCCGAACCACATCATACGACTATATGTTTCCGCAATATAAAATAATTATCGACCGGGCTTATAAAGATTTCGCTTATCAGATTTCTGCCATTGTAGATTTTCAAGGTGGCATACACGTAAAAGATGTATTTGGTGTGTTGCCAGAGAATGCCGAACAAAAGAAAAAGAATATGCAGGCCGTGGCAGATATCTACATTCGTAACCTTTTTAATGTGCTGCCAGGAACAACACTTGGAATTCCGCATAATAGCCAAATTACGGTAATGATTATTGGGAAGGCGATTAAAAAGCCTTAGTAATCTGATATTTACAAAATTTTAACGTTAAAAAAATGTTAAAATTTATTTTGATTTTAAAAATTAAAACTTACCTTGCAGACTTAATTTTAATATTTAATACAATGCAAGAAGGCACAGTAAAATTCTTCAATGTAACTAAAGGTTTTGGCTTTATCATCCCTGCAAACGGCGATAGCGAAATTTTTGTTCATTCAACAGGTCTTATCGACGAAATCCGTGAAAACGACAAAGTACAGTACGAAGTTGCTAACGGTAAAAAAGGCTTAAATGCCGTTAATGTGAAAGTAATTTAATTAACTATCATATTTACAAAGAGGGCTGCTTTCTTGTGATGGCAGCCTTTTTTATTTTCTTTTTCTGCTTCGAGAATACTCAATTTATGACTAATTATTTCATTATACCGGGTTTGGGAAATTCTGGACCAGATCATTGGCAAACACATTTTGAAAAATCAGGCGATAATTTTAAGCGAATAGAGCAAAATGATTGGGATACGCCCGCATGTGCAGATTGGGTTGAAAACATCAGTAAAGCCATTGCAACTTTCGATCCTCAAACTGTTGTTTTAATCGGTCATAGCCTTGGCTGTACAGCAATTGCAAATTGGGCAAAAGCTACTCAGCTTAAAATAAAAGGTGCTTTATTGGTGGCACCGAGTGATGTTGAAGCACCAAAATATAATTTTGAAACGATCGGCTTTGAAAAAGTACCGCTGAACAAAATTGATTTTAAAACTATTGTTGTTGCAAGTTCTGATGATGAATGGGTTTCTTTGGAACGGGCATCGTTTTTCGCCGAAGCATGGGGAAGTAACTTAATTAATATAGGCAAAGCAGGCCACATAAATGCAGCATCGGGTTACGGGGAATGGAAAGAAGGATTGGAGATTTTGAAAACTTTAGGATAAATTTCTCTGCAGATTTTGCTATTTAATAGCCAAAATCTGCTTTCAAAATTAATCTTTATCACCCAATTTCTTTCTCAAAATATAATCCATAAAAATTAAGCCTAAAACCAGGTCTACGCCAAGGAAAATGTATAACGATGTTGGCGTTAAAATCTTATCTACATTTAAGTTCACGGCAAAGTATTTGCTAAAATCTGGCATAGAGAACGTAGTATTATATAAAATGTAGCTCAATATTCCCAAAATAGAGAGCACAAAAAAACCGGAAATACTATAAATAATCCTGTTATCTACCCTCGTTTTCAAGGAAATGGGCGCAGGCTGAAGCGCGACATCTTCCATTACATTTCTGGTGAACGACATCGATGGCTCATCAAGCTCCATTTCGCCAAAAGCAATGTTTAAATTTTGCAGTTCTTCATACTGTAGCCTAACCGAAATGTCGCTTTCAATTTTCGCTTCGATGCTTTTACGTTGGGTTTCACTTAAATTTCCATCAATGTAATCCCAAAGTTGTTGTTCTATTGTATTCATAGTAACTCCTTTACCTCATCTTTTAACAAGTATTGTAATTTTTCTTTAAGCCTTTGCCTTGCACGGTGCAGTTTTACTTTTATTGTATTCGGCTCCATGTTTAAAGCCTCGCCAATTTCTTCTAAACTTTGCTCGCCTTTGTAGAAAAGCGTTATAATTGCCGCATCATCTGGTAGTAATTCATTAATTGCAAGGTTTAAAAAAGCATGACTGTTTTGCTGTTCATAAACATTCGCGTTAAATGCCGAGGTATGATTTTCTAATTGTAAAAACGTTTCCTCATCACTTATTGATGAAGTGTCTAAACGTTTTTTGCGCAAAAAAGTCATTGCGGTTGTATAAGTAATTGTGTACAACCAGGTGCTAAATTTCGCTGTTTGTTTAAAAGAACCTAATGCTTTATAGGCTTTTACAAAACAATCCTGAGCAATTTCTTCTGCATCTTCGCGGTTTTTTGCAAACCTTAACGCAAGTGTAAAAACAAACCGCTGATGGCGTTTCACCAACAAAGCATACTGCCCGGTGTTTCCGGTTAATACGTTTTGAATCAGCTCTAAATCTGTTAACTCTTGCTTCATACTTAACGGTAAGACTACATTGCAGCTAAACAGGTTACACGAAAATAGTAATTATTGATTTGGGAAAACGATAAATTTACTTTAGAAATGAATGGGCAGTAATTCTTCGCAGCAAGCAACCCTGCTATACACTTTACTCCGTTGCACTGCGTGTTCGTTTCTATCAGGTTTAGGTACAGCGTTAGGTATTTCGACCGTTAAAAACCTGTAAATATTGGCCATTTAGCCCTGGGTGAAACGTTACCCTGCAGGGCTGAGGTACGATGCCCGAAGCGTAGAAGTGCAACACAGGAACAAATTTATGTTGTTGTACTGGCCTTGCGCTACAAAAATATTAATGCGCAGCAAAAAACTTTAAGCCCGCGATAGAACCAATTAGTGTACAGATGAAAAATATTCGCCAGAAAGTTGCAGGTTCGTTAAAATATATTATTCCAATAATAACGGTGCCAACAGCCCCAATGCCAGTCCATACTGCGTATGCGGTACCCATTGGTAAAGTTTGCGACGCTTTATTTAACAGCATAAAACTTAGGGCAATGCATATAAAGAAACCGATGCTCCATTTTAAATTGCTGAAATTGTTCGAAAGTTTTAAACATGTGGTAAAGCCAACTTCAAAAAGGCCTGCTATAATTAAAATAATCCAGTTCATGTTGCAAAGGTAGAAATGTTTAAATACTTATAATTTTAGATAAAGACCTTAATATAAATTTTTCTTCCGGATGGTGTAACCTGATTTAAAAGCATGTTGTCATAATACACAGAACACGGTTCAATAGAAAGAAAACAATATTTAAACACATAAAAAATTATAATCATGGAAGGTATATTAGTCCCAATCTCACTTTTTTTAGGCGCATTTGCAATGGTATTTGGAATACGCTACTTATCAAATAAAGAAAAAATGGCAATGATAGAACGCGGCATCGACCCTGGTGTTGGCAAATCTACGCCGCGGCCATACCTGAGCTTAAAATTTGGCTTATTATTAGTTGGTTTAGGCATAGGCTTATTAGTTGCCTTATTTACAGTTAGAGGCGTTTTCGGACCCGATATGACGCACGCTGAAGAAGGCCAGTCGGTAGCAATTTATTTTGGTTGCCTGGGTATATTTGGTGGGTTCGGTTTAATTACCTCATTCTTAATAGAGCGCAAAGCGATAGAACAATAGTTGTGCAGCAGAAAATAACTCGGATGCTACGTGTTAGCATTCGAGATTATTTAAGCTTTATATATTATTGTGGTTTGTTAATTATGGCAACAGTTAAGCGGCTGATGCAGTTCATTTTGCCACGCTCATCGTAAATTTTTATTTCCCAAACCTGGGTTTTGGCCCCTACATGTAAAGGTTTACAAATCCCTTTTACGTAGCCACTTTTTACCGGGCGAAGGTGATTCGCATTGACTTCCAGGCCAACAGCAACATATTTTTCAGGGTCGATACACATATAGGAAGCAATACTGCCTAAAGTTTCGGCCAATACAACCGAAGCGCCGCCATGTAAAATTCCTGCAGGCTGATGTGTACGTTCATCAACAGGCATGGTTCCGACAATAAAATCCTCGCCAATTTCGGTAAATTTTATATCCAGTAAACCGCCAAGATGGTTTTTCGGTCTGTTGTTTAAATCGTCAATCGTAAAATTTTTAAACCACATTGTAACGTTCTTTTAAGATGCCGACATGATGGATAATATGACCTGCAGCGATAAATAATATAGATTTTACCGTTATTTCCCGATTTGAAGCCACGCCCTTCCGATTCAACTCTTCTTCATTTAAACTTTTAAAAAAATATAGGTTCGCTTTGCGTAAAGCCGCAAACTCTTCAATCATATCTTCATAGTTGCGTTCGCCAAAATGTGCATTGGCAACATAATCATCTTCCTCAAAACCTGGTAATTGCTGCTGCTCATTTCTTGCAAAGCATGTCATTCGATAAACAAAAATCCGTTCGCAATCTATAATGTGGCCTAACATTTCTTTTAGCGTCCATTTACCTTCGTCGTAGGCAAAATGCTCTTTTTCTTTATTTGATTCGAATAAAGCCGGAATGCTAAAAATCTGTTCTTCGAGGATTTCAAAAATATCTTTATCAACCTTGCTTATGTAGGTTTCGCCCCAGGCTGGGTAATCGTTAGGCTGTGGTCGGTTCATATTTTAAACTGCTTTTTAATATAATTCTAAAGGTTGTGCCTTTGCCAATTTCCGAATCTTTAACAAAAATTTCGCCGCTGTGGTAGTTTTCAACAATACGTTTAGTTAATGATAAACCCAGTCCCCAGCCACGTTTTCTTGTTGTGTAGCCCGGCTGAAACACCGCATCAAATTTCGATCTCGGAATACCTTTTCCACTATCGGTAATATCGATAAAAACCTGCTCTTTGGCTAGGTTTTCGATAATGTTAACTGAAATAGAGCCTTCATTTTCGATAGCATTTGCAGCATTTTTAAGTAAGTTTTCCGTAACCCAGTCAAAAAGGGGCACATTTAACATAGCTCTAACCTGTTCATCGCCAGTTATGGTAAATTTAACTTTATCAGATGTTCTTACTTTAAAATAATCGATGAAGTTGTTGATTACCAGGTAGACCACATGATCTTCAAGTATCGGTTTTGAGCCAATTTTTGAGAACCTGTCTGTAATAATTTCCAGGCGCTTAATATCGTTTTCCATTTCGGCAATCAAGGGATCATCCTCTGCATCGAATTTGGATTTCATGAGTTCTACCCAAGCCATCAGCGAAGAAATTGGGGTACCTAATTGATGTGCCGTTTCTTTTGCTAAACCCACCCAAACATGATCTTGCTCATCTCGCCTTGCAGAGCTGAATGCCGCATAAGCTGTTAAGAGAAAAAGAAAAATAACACCCATTTGAATGTACGGGAAGTATCTAAGCTGGGTTAAAACGAACGAATCTTTGTAGTAAGCTTTATATTCAAGTCCGAAAACATTCATCGTTGATGGCTTATGTTGTATTTTCATCGTAGCCAGTTGCTTCACAAAATATAAGCTGTCATATTCCAGTTTCCCGTTATCGGGCCATATTGTTTTGGTACTGTCTAAACCAGAAGTTGAAATAATTAACCCTTCGCTATTTGTTAATATTACAGGAGTTTTTGTGTTTTGTCGTATACTTTCTACTAAACCAACCAATAAATCGTTATCCATTAAAAGCATCGAACGTTCCTGTACCTTTACCCACAGTTGAAACTGATTAGCTTCTTCCCGTTCCATTTTTTTTACGAAAGAATCGGTGTAAAATACTGAGGCGATGCCGATTAAGATGGCAAAAATGAGAAGGAAGAACTTCCAGCGGCGTTTCTTTTCGTATGGATTCATGCTTTGGGTAGCCAAATTACAATAACAAAACGAAAAAAACAGCAAACCATTATGCTTTTTAAAAAGCCCGGGGCAATATTTCTATAAATCATAATTGCTTCGTGGCATATCTAAAGCAGATAAATGAATGAAAAACCTATCTTTGTGGCGTCTTGCGGTTTGCGTTACCGAATAAGCTTTATAACAGTTTATTATTTTACGTTCATCGCTCAACAAACCAATCATGAATAAAAAAGTTAGAGTCAGATTTGCACCAAGCCCGACAGGCGGCTTGCATTTAGGCGGTGTTCGTACAGCCTTATTTAATTATTTGTTTGCCAGAAAGCACAACGGAACTTTTGTTTTGCGGGTAGAAGATACCGACCAAAACCGTTTTGTAGAAGGTGCAGAAGAATATATTGTAAACTGTTTAGATTGGTGCGGCATCACACCAGATGAAAGTCCGAATAAGCCGGGCGCTTACGGCCCTTACCGCCAAAGCGAGCGCAAGCCGAGTTATCGAAAATTTGCAGAACAGCTGGTAAGTGATGGTTATGCATATTACGCTTTTGATACACCCGAAGATTTGGATGCAAAAAGGAAGGAAATTCCAAACTTTCAATACGGGCAGGCAACGCGTATGCAAATGCGCAACTCCTTAACCTTAACAATTAACGAGGTTGAAGAATTATTGGCCGCGAAAACACCTCATGTAATCCGGATTAAGGTGCCCGAAAATGAAATTGTTCACTTTAATGATTTAATACGCGGCGACGTAAGTTTCGAAACATCAATCGTTGATGATAAAGTTTTGTTGAAAGCCGATGGAATGCCAACTTACCATTTAGCCGTTGTAGTTGATGATAAAGCGATGGAAATCTCACACGCCTTTCGCGGCGAAGAATGGTTGCCATCGGCGCCTATTCATATTCTGCTTTGGAAATATTTAGGCTGGGAAGCTGATATGCCTTCATGGGCTCACCTGCCGTTAATTTTGAAACCTGATGGCCACGGAAAGTTAAGCAAAAGAGACGGCGATCGTTTAGGTTTTCCGGTTTATGCAATGAACTGGACTGACCCAAAAACAGGCGATATTACTAAAGGATTTAAGGAAATGGGCTTTATGCCTGAAGCATTCATTAATATGCTTGCGCTTTTAGGGTGGAACGATGGAACCGAGCAGGAAATTTTTACGCTTAACGAACTGGAAGAGAAATTCGCGATAGAACGAATTAGTAAAGCGGGCGCTAAATTTGATTTCGAAAAAGCGAAATGGTACAACCACGAATGGATTAAACAATCTACCGTAGAAACCTTATATCAGCCGGTTAAGTACGAGTTACAAAAAATTGGAATAGAGGTAAATGATACTGCTTTTTTAAATACAGTTATCAATTTGATAAAAGACAGGTGTACACTTTTACCAGATTTTGCTGCCCAGAGCAGTTACTTTTTTGCAGCACCAACTGTATATGATTCGGCCTCCGTTAAACCAAAATGGTCAGTTGAAAAGGCTGCATTTTTCGAAGCCTATGCAGAAAATATAAATTTAAACAGTGTCATTGATGCTGAAACGTCTTTTAAAGCTTTAGCAGAAGAGAAAGGATTTAAACCAGGCGAGTTAATGCTTCCATTCCGGATAATGCTGGTTGGCGGTAAATTCGGGCCGGGCGTTTTTGACATCGCTATTTTGCTTGGAGCAGAAGAAACGACTGCAAGAATAAAAAAAGCCATTACTATTTTTAATAGTTAAATCATAATAATCGTTCAAATTCGAAGCCTGAAACCTTAAAATTTCAGGCTTTTTTTATTCTTTAAAAGAATACCGGTTTAATTAATCAACAAAAATATTTTATACTTTAGTATAACAATTTCAATTAATTGTGGTTTAAACAAGAAATAAAAACATAAGCTATGCAGTGGTTTGGTAAAGGAAGTAACAATGTAGAAGATGGAAGAGGTGGTGGAGGCGGAAAAACTGCCTTAGGTGGTGGTATCGGTATTATAATTGTTGTTTTAGGTTTAATTTTCGGGAAAGACTTAACAGGCGTTGTTAGTCAGTTACCGCAAGGCGGCACAACCGAAGTTAAACAAGGCGTTCCGGCAAACGATGCCCAGGCGCAGTTTGTTTCTGGTGTATTAGAATCAACCGAACAGGTATGGGATAAAGAATTTGAAGGCATGGGCAAAACCTATGAGCATCCAAAGATGGTTCTATTTAGCGATGGCGTTCAAACAGCTTGCGGAAGTGCAAGTTCTGCAGTTGGTCCGTTTTATTGCCCGGGTGATCATAAAGTTTATATCGACTTAACTTTTTACGATGAATTAAAAAATCGTTTTGGTGCTGCCGGCGATTTTGCCCAGGCTTATGTAATCGCACATGAGGTTGGTCATCATGTTCAAAACCTTTTGGGTATTTCAGATAAACTGCAGGAAGCCAGAGGTCGCGTTAGCGAAAAGGAATACAACCGGTTATCAGTTAAATTAGAATTACAAGCTGATTTTTTTGCAGGTTTGTGGGCGCACAATGCACAAAATTTAAAAGATTTTAAATTGGATGAAGGTGATATTGAAGAAGCTTTAACTGCTGCAAATGCTATTGGTGATGATAAGTTGCAAAAACAAGCGACAGGAGAAGTAACACCAGATTCATTTACCCACGGAACATCACAACAGCGCATGTACTGGTTTAAAAAAGGTTTCGAAACAGGAGATATAAAGCAAGGTGATACATTTAATTCTAATGATTTATAAAAAAGTAGAAATTTTTAAAACATTTTAAAAACAACGCTGTTTGTTTACAGTTAAAGGGATTTTTCCCTAAACCAAACATAATTAAACAGGCTTTCCTAATGTTTTATAAAAGATGATCCTTATTGTTGATGACAGGCCTGAAAACCTAATATCTCTACAGAAAGTACTGCAGGCCCATAACTTTGAAGTTGATACTGCACCTTCGGGAGAAGAAGCACTAAAAAAAGTTCTAAAAAATAATTATGTCCTGATTATTCTCGATGTGCAGATGCCAGATATGGATGGCTTTGAAGTTGCTGAAGCAATATCTGGTTTCAGCAAAGCGAAAGACACTGCAATTATTTTTCTTTCAGCAGTTAATACCGAATTAAGATTTATTACAAAAGGTTACGAAAGCGGTGGCTTGGATTATATTACCAAGCCTGTAGATATTAATATCTTACTGCTTAAAATAAAAACCTTTTACCGTATTTATGAGCAAAACCGCAAGCTTAGCGAAATACAGGAAAAACTTTTAGAAGAGATTGAATTTCGGAAACAGGCTGAACATAAAAAGGACGAGTTTATTAGCATTGCCAGCCACGAGCTGAAAACACCGCTTACCAGTGTAAAAGGTTACATGCAATTGTTGCAAAGAAGCCTTAACAAAGATGATAAAACGATTGCTCAAAATCACCTTGATAAAGCCAGCATTCAGCTGGAAAAGCTTAATGAACTTATTGTTGATTTACTGGATATTTCTAAAATAGAAAGTGGGAAACTTAAATTCAATATGAAGCTTTTCTGCGCTGATAATATGGTAAATAATGCCATAGAAATGATGCAGCAATCAAATCCGGGTTTTACAATAAATAAGCTTGGTAAAACAGATGAAATGATTTATGGCGATGAAATGCGGCTCGAACAAGTTGTTATCAATTTCATCAGCAATGCCATAAAATATGCTCCAGGTACAAACCAGGTTAATGTTACGGTAAATATTAAAGATGGTAAACTTTACCTGGCCGTAAAAGATTTCGGTATCGGAATTCCAAAAGAGCAGCAACACAAAATATTTGATAAATTTTACCGTGTTGAGGAAAACAGCAATCGCTTCAATGGTTTGGGAATAGGGTTGTACATCTGCTCTGAAATCATAAACCGCCATGGGGGTAAAGTTGGTGTAAATAGCGTTCTGGATGAAGGTTCTGAATTTTATTTCATCATTCCGATTGATGAAGAAACAATAGCTAAATCTCAGGGTGAAATACCAGAAACCATTAATTAAAAAATCATCCTACTCATTAATCCCAACAAACAACTATAATATTTTAATGAAAACAACTCTTAAAAATAATTTACGTTTAGGCCTTGGCTTATCGCTTATTATTCTTTTTATCAGTTCGCTGGCCTCTTATGTAAGCATTAGCAATTTAATAAAGAGCACCGAACTGGTTAAGCACAGCGATGAAGTAATTTTAAACGTAGAAGGAATTATTTCTACTTTAAAAGATGCCGAAACAGGCCAGCGTGGATATCTTTTAACTGGCAACAAAGTTTTTCTCGAGCCTTACAACGGCGCTGCTGATACGGCGCTTGCTGCCCTGAACAAAATTGCCGTAAGCACTAAAGATAATCCTGCGCAGCAAAAAAGTATTGCAGAATTAAGAGACATTATGGTGCGTAGATTAGACATAATCAAATCTACAATCGAAATTAAATCGTTGGGAGGACAAATAGACCCAACCGTTTTATTTCAGGGGAAAACCTATATGGACCAGGCCAGGAGCGTGGTTAACAGAATGGTGAAAGAAGAACGACGCTTGCTGGAAAACAGAACCGAAGAACTAAACAAGCTTACCTCTTACACACCAATACTAATTTTAATTGCTGCGGTACTGGCAATATTAATCACCTTATTTTTTTATAGAAAAGTTTCGGTTGATTTTGATGAACGTGTTAAACTTCAAAAGGAAATTGAAGATAAGAAATACGAAATGGAAAAACGTATTATTGCAATCAAAGAAATTGCACATCAAATTTCCATCGGTAATTATGGCGTTGTATTGGATAGCCAGTCGCAAGATGATATTGGCGAGCTTTCCGGTTCGTTAAACACGATGTCGCAATCATTGAAAAAATCTTTCGATACACTGGCTGAAAACGAATGGCTGCAAACCGGCGTTGCAAACCTGAATGTGAAAATGGTGGGTGAAAAAGATGTTTTTCACCTTGCCGATGACATTATCGAATTTTTAACTACGTACACTAAAAGCCAGGTTGGCGCAATTTACTTATTTAAGGATGATGGCTATTTACATCTAAAAGGCCAATATGCGCTTCAAGGGCAGCACTTAGCGCCCGTACTGGAAATTGGCGAAGGCCTAATTGGGCAGGCTGTAAAATCGGGCAAACATATTTTGCTAGATGAGGTACCACAAGGCGAATTAACTGTAAGTTTTGCAACGGGGAATATTAAGCCAGCCCAGTTGTTGGTATTGCCGATAATCAGAAACAGCATCACAATCGGTGCTTTAGAGTTGGGTAGCGTGCGCAGCTTTACCGATTTGCAATTGCACTTCCTAAACCTGGTACTATCTGATGTAGGCACGGCCTTGTTAGGTGCTCAAAATAGGCAGAAACTACAACAGCTTTTAGAAGAAACTCAGGCACAATCAGAAGAATTACAAGTTCAGCATAATGAACTTGAAGGCATGAATGCCGAGCTTGAGGCGCAGGCGCAAAAGCTACAGGCATCTGAAGAAGAACTGCGTGTACAACAGGAAGAGTTGTTGCAAAGTAACCAGGAACTTGAAGAAAGAAGCAGTTTACTTGAAGAGAAAAACGAGCTTATTGAAGAGCGGAATATCGAAATTCAGCAGAAAGCAGAAGCATTGGAATTAAGTACAAGGTATAAATCAGAGTTTCTGGCAAATATGTCACATGAGCTGCGTACGCCATTAAATTCTATTTTATTGCTTTCAAGGCTGATGGCTGAAAATGATGACATGGATCGTGAACATCAGGAATATGCAGAGGTTATTCAGAGTTCTGGACAAGGTTTGCTAAGCCTAATTGATGAAATTCTTGATTTATCAAAAATTGAAGCAGGCAAAATGGAACTTGATAGGGCGAATATCAAAGTTGATGATATTGTATTGAATATGCGCTCGTTATTTAATCCTTTAGCCAACGAGAAATCTTTAAAATTGGTGGTAAGCAGAGCTGAAGGAGTTCCGGAATTTTTCCATACTGATAAAATGAGATTAGAGCAGATTTTAAAAAATCTGCTATCAAACGCAATCAAGTTTACTGCTGATGGTTCAGTCACGCTGGCCATTAATAAAGATGAAAAATTAAATGCCATCGTGTTTAAAGTAACCGATACTGGTGTTGGAATTGCACCAGAGAAACAAGGTATGGTATTCGAAGCCTTCCAGCAGGCCGATGGGTCTACACGCCGCAAATTCGGCGGCACTGGTTTGGGGCTTTCTATCAGCCGAGAGTTAGCTAAGCTTTTAGGTGGGTACATCGATTTAAAAAGTAAAGAAAATGAAGGTAGTATTTTTACCTTAACGCTACCTATAGATAAGAATAAAGGACTTGAAGATATTAGTGTTGATCCTTTAGAAAAGCCGGTGCCAGCACAAACAGCTGTAGAGCCTGTTGCTAAAGCAAATAACTTAACGGTAACCAAAATTCCGCAGGAAATTGAAGATGATCGAGACAATATCGGTCCGGATGATAAAGTAATTTTAATTGTTGAGGATGATACGCCGTTTGCTAAAACACTGCTGGATTTTACCCGAAAACGCAACTACAAAGGCTTAGTTGCCGTTCGCGGTGATGTTGGCATCGAAATGGCTAAAGCATACAATCCGTTAGCTATCCTTCTCGATATTCAATTGCCGGTAAAAGATGGATGGCAGGTTATGGAAGAACTGAAATCAGACCCAAATACCCGACCGATTCCCGTACACATCATGTCGTCGTTGCAGGTTAAGAAAGAGAGTTTGCTAAAAGGCGCAGTAGATTTTATTAATAAGCCCTTCGCTTTCGAGCACATGCAGGAGATTTTTCAAAAACTCGAACATGCGTTGAGCCGCCACCCGAAAAAGGTGTTAATCGTGGAGGAAAATGAGCAACATGCAAAGGCATTGAGTTATTTTTTGAGCAACTTCAACATCCAAACTGAAATTGTAAACCAGGTTGGCGAGAGTGTTTCCGCATTGCATAAACCAGATATAAACTGCGTTATTTTGGATATGGGTATTCCTGATAAACACGCTTATGAAACCCTGGAGGTGGTTAAAAAAACACCTGGTTTGGAGAACTTACCTATAATTATTTTTACAGGAAAAAACTTATCTAAAGGTGAGGAAAACAGGATTAAGCAATATGCCGATTCTATCGTTGTTAAAACAGCCCATTCTTATCAGCGTATTCTGGATGAAGCGGGTTTATTTCTCCACCTTGTAGAAGAAAAGAGCAAAGGAAAAACCAAAACGCCACAGAAATTTTCTGAGCTTCAGGATGTTTTAAAAGGAAAAACTGTTTTGGTTGCCGATGATGACGTAAGAAATATCTTTTCGTTAACGAAGATGTTGGAGCAACACCAAATGAAAGTTATCGCCGCTACAGATGGTAAAGAAGCTTTAAAGCTACTGAATGAAAACCCTTCGGTTGATGTTGTTTTAATGGATATGATGATGCCAGAACTCGACGGTTACGAAACAACAACAGCAATTAGGCAGGATTTTAAATACCGAAATCTTCCAATTTTAGCTGTAACAGCAAAAGCAATGATGGGCGACCGCGAGAAATGTATTTCTGCAGGCGCTTCAGATTACATTAGCAAACCCGTCGATATGGATCAGCTCGTTTCACTACTTCGCGTTTGGTTATACGAAAATCATCATAAATCTTAACCCTTTTAAATAAATATGCCTCAAAAGTTAATTCTAATTATTGACGATGATAATCGAAACATTTTTGCACTTAAAGCTGTTCTAAGAGCCAAAGGATTTGGAACTCTTTCGGCGCCAAGTGCGCAGGAAGGCTTTGATATTATCGCAGAAAACGACAAAGTTTCGGTTGTTCTAATGGATATGATGATGCCCGACATGGACGGATATCAGGCCATAGCCGCTATGAAAAAGTCAGAAAAAATGCGTGATATTCCGGTTTTGGCCGTTACGGCACAGGCGATGGTTGGCGATAAAGAACGCTGCTTAAGTGCCGGAGCTTCAGGATATGTTTCAAAGCCGATTAATGTTGATGAATTGATAATACAAATACAAGAAGTTACGAAGTAAGGTGATTAGCGAAGCGATAGATAATGAACAGATAGAGGTGCTGCTTAGTGATGTTTTGGAAACTCATGGTTACGATTTTCTGGAGTATTCGCATGCATCAATTAAGAGAAGAATCATTCGCCTTTACGCTCTTGATAATTTCGTAAGTTTTGCAGAATTCAGGTATACCGTAAAATCTGACAAACAATATTTTAAGCGTTTCTTAGAAGAAATTACGGTAAACGTAACTGAGATGTTTCGCGATCCAAGTTTTTATAAAGCTTTAAGAAATGATGTTTTACCTGCTTTAGGCACTTATCCGTTTATTAGAATCTGGGTTGCGGGTTGCTCAACCGGAGAAGAAGCTTATTCGCTTGCCATTGTGTTGAAGGAGTTAAACCTGCTGCACAAATCATTAATATATGCAACGGATATCAACCCTTCAGTTTTAGAAAAGGCTAAAAAAGGAATATTTCCACTAAACTATTTAAAAGGTTACTCTGAAAACTACGTCCAATCGGGAGGGGCTAAGGATTTTTCATCATATTATACGGCAAATTATTCTCTTGCAAAGTTCGATGAAACGTTACACAGCAAAATGATTTTTTCTACACACAACCTCGTTTCAGACCACTCTTTCAATGAATTTCAACTTATTTTATGCCGTAATGTGTTAATTTATTTCGATAAAGATCTACAGCATAAAGTTTTCCAATTGTTTGATAACAGCCTGGAGAAGTTGGGTTATTTAGCTTTAGGAAGTAAGGAAAGCTTAGATTTTTGGCCCAAAGCTAAAGAGTATAAACGCATTAAAACGGAAAAAATATGGCGGAAACTTTAATTGAAGGCCGGTGTAAAGCCTTGATTATTGGGGGTTCGGCCGGCAGCCTGGATGTGTTGCTTGAAATCTTTCCTTCTCTAAAAGATGATATTGATTTTCCAATCATTGTCGTAACGCATAGAAAATCGGGAAATGATTCGCTTTTGAGTGATTTATTAAGAAGCAGAACTAAATTAAAAGTTAACGAGGCAGAAGAAAAAGACCAGATTTTGCCTGGCAACGTTTACATTGCTCCGGCAGATTATCATCTCTTGATTGAAGAAAGTGAAACCTTTTCGCTAGATTACTCCGAAAAAGTTAATTACTCACGTCCGTCAATAGACGTTACTTTTCAGTCGGCTGCAGAAATTTTTAAAAATAAATTAGTTTGCATATTATTATCTGGCTCCAACGCTGATGGTGTTACCGGATTAAAAATGGTTAAAAGCCTTGGCGGAATTGTGGTAATACAAAACCCAAATACAGCAGTAATGCCGTATATGCCCCAACAGGCAGTAAATGAAATTGAGGGAGCAATTATTTTGGATGCCAATAAGATGGCAGAATTTATTAACAAATTGATTAAAAAATATTAGGTTTGCCTTCGGGAGAGAAATTATGGCTGAGACAAAAAAGGTATTTGTTTTTGATGATAACAGAGATATTTTAGATTTATGCACCTTCATTTTGGAAGATGCTGGATACGAAATTAAAACCTCTGAGAGTGCAAATGATATAGAAAATCAGGTAGCGGCGTACATGCCCGATATTATTTTTATGGATAACTGGTTGCCGGATTTGGGTGGCATACAGGCAACAAAGGCAATTAAAAATCATCCGGATTTAAAACACATTCCCGTTATTTATTTTTCTGCTAACAATGATATTTCGGCTTTAGCTGATGAGGCTGGTGCGGATAGTTACTTGTCTAAACCTTTTGATATCGCTGCATTAGAAGATATTGTAAAGAAACACCTGAGTTAGTTTTTACCCCAAATCCTGGTGTTTAAATCCAGTTCGTTTACAATCTCATACATAAAGTTAATTACAGTTATATCTTCATTCAATAACTCGGGATTTAGTAAAGTTTTAAAAACCGGCGCTTCGAAATAATTTCTGCTTAGCGGAAATGCGATATACATTCTGCTGTTAATAAATGATAGCGAAACGCTGCTTTTGGTATTTCTGTTCAAATTTAGAATTCTCTCCATCATCGCTGGCGTTAAAATGTATCTGGCCTCTACCTGATCGGTTGCATGTGTTATAAAGGTTTTGCTAAATTCTGTGTTTTCGAGGCTAATAATATCTTTATCGTTAAAAGAAAAAAGGTTTTTAGAAAACCAGGCGCCCATTGTGCCAAGCAGATCTTTTGGCTTAACAATGGTTACTCCAACGAAGTTTTTGTTAAAATCGGCACAAAAAAGTATACCCCGAAAAATATCGTGCCACTCGGTTCTTGTTCCATTCTTTGTTTGAACTTCGGTTTTGTAGGCGGCATGAACTTCAGCAAAATAAAAAGTTGTTTTGCCTGCATTACCACTCACTAAATCTTCAGTTTTATATCGGTCTGGCGTTTGAGAAAAAATTTGTGTCTGTTCAAATTCATAATCCGGGATTCCTTTATCGGGTTCGATGAGCAAGCTGCTATCTAAAGATTTTAAGGCAGAACCAATCACATTAACCTTAAATGCTTCTTTGTAGGCTTTTAACTCATCGGAAATTTTATATAGAATGATACCGCCATAAATTAGCGGGGCGAGGCCAGCAATTGCCGCCGGAACAGCTAGCCCCAAAGCAAACCCTGATAGGGCCACAATAATGCCGATAGCGATAAAAAGGTACCCTTTCTTCTGCGTGGATGAAATTTTTTTTCGCTCAATTTCTAACGTAGCAAGCACATTTTGTAGTGCCACATTGCCAGCAATACTTATCATTAATTGTTAAAAAGCTCTTTGGCGCTGATATTTTTACGTTCTTCTTCGGCAGTAGCTAAAACCACCATTGGCTGGAAGTTTAACAGGTTGGCAAACATGCTACCAGGAAACATCATAATTGCGTTATTGTAATCGGTAACAGCAGCGTTGTAAGTTCTTCTTGCGGCTGCAATCTGCTCTTCGCTCTCTGTCCAAGTGCTTTGTAAATTTATAAAATTACTGTTGGCTTTCAAATCCGGATAGTTTTCTACATTAACCATTAAGCCTTTTACGCTGCTGCTTAATTGTGCATCAATCGAAGCTTTTTCTGTATCGCTAACATTTCCTGAAACACCTTTAGTACGCAATTCAACGATTTTACTCAGCGTTCCCTGTTCGTAATTTGTATATTGTTTTACAACCTCTACCAGGTTTGGAATTAAATCGAAGCGTTTTTTAAGCATCACATCAATCGCCGAAAAGGCATTGATAACCTGGTTTTTCTTGCCAACGATTGAGTTGTAAAAGAATATTGCGATGAGCAGTAAGGCGCCGATAATAATTAATGCTGCCATAATTTTAGATTTCAGTTTAGAGCATAAATATATTAAAACGTTACAACCTTTAACCTAACGCCTTTCATTTTTTTGTTGCAATTCCTTTTGCTGACGGCGCTCTAACCGCCTGCGTTTGCGCAAATTATGACTCGCCCGCATCGCTTTAAACTTAGCAATATGCTCTTGTATTTCGTTTTGTTTTTCTTCTGTAATGCCGATGCTATATTTTACGCCGAGGAAAAGCGTTTTCCAAATCATATTGAAAAACGAGGTGTTCTGCGGACGAATATAATTAACCTTTGCCGCAATCAGTTTTCCATCCGGTCCCGGATTCTCGGAGTTAATAATTAATGCATTTGCCAGAAATGAAATCAGACCACGCTTAACAAGATGGTCTTTAGTTGGGTCGTTCTTCATTAAAGCAACCGATAAATCGAAATAAGAAAAATCTACCGTTCCTTTCGAACCAAAATCATCGGCATTGAAGTTGAATTTAAGTTTATCAACATTTCCCCGATTAATTCGTACCAAACCAAGGGGTTTTGTAATTTGATTTAAAACCCTTGCATTAAAATTATGCAGCTCACCACTATAAGAAAAATCACCTGTATTGGCTGCCAAATCGAACTTAAAATCAACATCCAATTTACCCTGGCCCATTAAATAAGTAGTCAGATTGGCTTCCATAATCGGCTTTATTTTTTTTACCTTATCGATATTTGTTGCATTGCTAATCGTTCCGGAAGTTTTATCGAAAGAAATTTTACCTCTTTGTTCGCTTTCCTTATTGTAAAGCGCATAACTGATATCAATATCTTTCAATCTTATTTTATTAACTAAAATTGGGGCTGCAAGCTTTTGTAACAGCTGATGAGGATATTTACCTATTCTATTTTCTTTTTCCTGCGCCGGTAAGCTATTATTGTTAAAAACCGCCACGAAACCATTGGCAATTGCCATTTCTTTTGCCCTCAGTTCTTGCTTCGAAATGTACAGGGGTAAGTTAATTCCGTTAAGTGAAATATCGTTCATCGAAATATCAAAGCGATCTCTTGCGTAACCTGCAACGTGGCCAAACTTCATTTCATCGTACAGCGGTTCAAGCGCAAATTTATTAATATTCAAAAGCCCGGTCGAAGCTTTGAAATCAAGCTGATCGAGCTTGATGTTGTACATACTGTCGGGCGTTTTATAGTTATAGTTTTTGAGGTTTATCAGCACATCTTTTAACAAATACAAGCGGGTTGAATCTTCGAAAGAAGTAGAATCTACCAGTAAATCAACCAGGGTTATATTTAAATCATCGATTGAAAATACATCGAACCTGTTAACATTTTTATTAACGTAGTTGAAACTGGCGTCTCTAAAAAGAATTTTCTTTATGCTAAATTCTTTCAGGCTTTTTGAGATAAAGGTATAAGGCGATTGGATTGGACGTGGCGCTCTGTTTTCGTTAAAATCCAGTTGCCGGTTAACCATGTAAACCTCAGGTTTATCAAACAAAATCTCATCGATTTGGAGCTTCTTTTCCCGATACAGTATTAGCGGATGGAAATGTTTTACAACGAGTTTCTTTAATGTTACGGTGTAGAGGTTATTTGGTGCACGCTTTAACGCCACAAGTTGTTTATACCGATTTGTGTCTGCCGTAATTTTAACGTTTTGAAGTGTTGCGCTTCCTGTTAAAACATTGGTAGATACCTTTGAAAAGGTGATGGTGTATAAACTATCGGTACTTTTATATAATAAAGTTTTGATTTGAGCAGTAAGCAGCGGACGTGATCTTACATTTAAAAACCAGGCTATGCCTGCGAGCACTAAAAATATACTGAGCAAAATACCCGCAAGCCACTTTAAAATTTTATAACGTCGTTTTTTGGTATCTGGCATTTAACAAATGGGAAAGTTTTTATCAGCAATATACGGTTAAAACACATTTGTTTAAAGTGTTGCGTCAGTTTTTATCTCGTTTGGCTTTCCTGGCCTCCCGTCTATCCGCCCGTTTTTGTTCTCTTATTTTTTTCGCAATAACTTTTTGCTGCTTCACCGGATTTTTTTCCGGCACAATACCCACGCCAACAATATCCTTAATTCCTACAAAAACCGTTTTCCACATCAGGTTAAAAAATGATGCTGAATTTATCCGGGTATTGTTCATCGTGGCGGTACGCGGCGCTTCTCCTTTTTTCGGGTTCTCATCCTTAACAAGTATTGTGTTGGCTAAAAAGGATAATAAACCTTTTGCTTTTGTTCCCTCGCCATCAATGTTATCAGAAAGCAATTTCACTTTCAGGTTGGTGTAAAGCATATTCATTGAACCTGATGCTGAGCGTAAATTCCCGGTTGCTTTAAAATCTATGTGCTGAACATTTCCACGCTCAATTTCAATTAAGCCCAGGTTTTTTGAGAGCGAGTTAAGTTTTGTTAAGTCGAATTTGCCCAAAGTTCCGGTATAACTAAATGCACCATTATTATCCGTCAGATTGAAATCGATTTTAACATTCAGCCTTCCGCTTCCCATTAACAGAGAATTAAAGTCGGCCTTTGCGTGATTGTTTTTTGTAAGCTGTAAACTATCGTTAGTTACATTTAAAATTGTTCCGTTTAGCGACATAAAATCAACAGCCCCGATTTTTTTACTCGCCGGATTATATTCAGCATATTTTAAATCGACATTATTCAGCTCAACAACATCAATTATGGCTGGCATGTTCAGTCTTTTCAAAGCCAGGTGCGGATAGTTACGCCCTTTATCTAAACCTGGTGGCGGCGGCGATTCGCGGCTCATAAAAACCTCAACCTTTGCCTTACCAATTTTAAGTGATTTTGCATGAAGTTTTTGATCATTATTCAAGCCAATAAAATCGACACCATCAAATTCTATTTTTTGAAAATCCAAATTATATCGGTCTTTTTGAACTTTGTATTTTCTGGCAAAAGTTAGTTCTGAATAAAGCGGGGTTAGTTTTAAGCCCTTTACAGTAATTTTTTTCGATGCTGCCGATCCCGAGATTGTGTCTACTTTCATCGAGTACATTTTATCTTTGGTAATGGATTTATATCCTGCAAGCTGAAATGAAATGTCTTTTGTGTAGTAAAAACGAGATGTGTCCTGGCCTGAAAGCGAATCTAGCAGGAAATCTTTTACATTAATATCCAGGTGTTTGATGGCGTTTTTTGTTTTTTTCGTTCCGCTTCTGTTTATGTAATCGAAATCTGCATCAACAATTTTTACCGAATGTACACGAACGGATTTAAACGTATTCGAAATCTGTTCGTAAAGAGATTTCTCCACATTTGCGGTATCGACTTTCTTCGGCACTTTGTTAAAAATCATATTGATGGATGGTTTATCCAACCTGATTTCATTTACATCAACACGTTTTTTAAAATATGCGTTTAGCAGGCTAAGTCTGGTAACCTGAAGTTTTTTTAGCTTAACTTCGAAAGTATGAGCCGGCGCCAGGTGTTGTTTTTTTAAGCTATCAAAAACCAGTGTATCTGGTGTGAGTGTAACATCGCGAAGGGCTAAACTTCCGGTAATTACATTGAGATTAATGCTTTTGAAATCTATTTTATAAAGATGGTGTGAGCCATTATAAACGCCATTCTTTATTTTTTCGGTTAGAATTGGTTTCCAGCGGGCACTGATAAACATGGCGGCGAAAGCCAGAATTAAAATCAATCCGCCCAGGATTCCGGCAATCCATATCCAAATTTTATTTTTGTTTTGCGCCATTTGTTTAATTTATAGCTTACTAACATATAGTTGCCGGAAAGGTTTGCCGAGGTAAGTGCCGTTAACTTTGTCAGCGTAATGAATTTAATGAGAAGTTGCGTATTACAGAATAATTTTTTGGCGCTCTATTGGTCTTGATTCCAACGAACGGGTTTTTTACTCCATTAAACCTTTAGTACTTAAACCCGATAGTACGAATGCCGTTTTTCACGGCAGTAGGGAGAGCGGGGCTACAGGGCGCCATTAACAACGGAGCGTTCATTTCCAAATTAAATAATCGATTTGTAAACATTTAACTTAAATATGTCAATTTGTCACTTTTAATTTTATTTATGTATTTTTGCAATCCCCAAAAGTTTTTAAAGAATGATTGATTTACAAGTACAGGACAAGACGCATGATGAAGCTAGGCAAGGTGAGGCTCTAATTTTAGATACACCGGTTAAAGCCGATGCCCGTAAATTATACATCGAAAGTTATGGTTGCGCAATGAATTTCGCCGATAGCGAAATTGTGGCTTCTATACTTTCAGAAACAGGGTTTGAAACTACAGGAGATTACCATCAGGCTGATGTGATTTTCATTAACACCTGCTCTATTCGCGAAAATGCCGAAACAAGGGTTAGAAACCGATTATCGCAATTTGGGGTAGAAAAACGCCGAAATCCAAAACTGATTGTTGGTGTTTTAGGCTGTATGGCTGAACGTTTAAAATCTAAATTTTTAGAAGAAGAACGTTTAGTTGATGTAGTTGTTGGTCCGGATGCTTACCGCGATTTGCCAAACTTAATTGAACAAGTAGAAAGTGGACACAAGGCGGTTAATGTACTCTTATCTCGCGAAGAAACCTATGCAGACATCAGTCCGGTTCGTTTAAACAGCAACGGCATTACTGCTTTTATTTCCATAACCCGTGGTTGCAATAATATGTGTTCGTTCTGCGTGGTGCCTTTTACCCGCGGCAGGGAACGTAGTCGTGATGCACACTCGATTATTGACGAGGCGAAATCATTATTTGAGGCAGGTTACCGTGAGGTTACGCTTTTGGGTCAAAATGTAGATTCGTATACCTGGACTTCGGAAGATGGAACAGAAACCGTAAACTTCGCACAGCTTCTGGAGCAAACGGCCCTGGTAAATCCTGATTTAAGGGTTCGTTTTTCGACCTCGCATCCAAAAGATATTACTGATGAGGTTTTGCACACCATTGCCCGGTACGATAACATTTGTAATTACATTCACCTGCCTGTACAATCAGGAAATACGCGTGTTTTAGAACTCATGAACAGAACTTATACCCGCGAATGGTACATTAACCGCATCGATGCGATTAAAAAAATTATTCCGGGTTGTGCAATCTCGACCGATATTATAGCAGGTTTTTGCACTGAAACGGAAGAAGAACACCAGGAAACGTTAAGTATGATGGATTATGTTGAGTATGATTTTGCCTACAACTTTACTTACTCGGAAAGACCAGGAACTTTAGCTGCCCGTAAGCTGGAAGATGATATTCCGGAAGATGTTAAAAAACGCCGATTGGCTGAGATTTTAGCCAAACAACAAGCGCACTCGTTGATGCGTTTGCAAGAATGGGTTGGAAAAACTGTTCGGGTATTAATCGAGGGAACGTCAAAAAAATCTGATTTAGATTATTGTGGTAGGGGTGATAGCGGAGCAATGGCAATTTTTCCTGCTATAGAAGGTGTAAAGCCTGGGCAGTATGCGAATGTTTTTATTGAAAGATGTACTTCGGCAACGCTGATTGGAAGAATAGTTTAGGATTTCGTAATTGCGAGCTAGGCAATAGTGGTTGGGCTGCAACAACCTAAAGTAGTATGATTACTTTTTCTACCGGGCAATTACAGCGCTTATTACACGGAATAATACTAAATACTTGATACAAATAAATGGATACACAAAATATAAAACAACGGTTTGGTATTATCGGCAATTCGCCACTGCTCAACCGTGCCATAGATATTGCAAGCCAGGTAGCACCGACAGATATGTCGGTATTAATTACGGGTGAAAGTGGAAGTGGTAAAGAGGTTTTTTCGCAAATTATCCATCAAATGAGTGCCCGCAAGCACGGTGCTTTTATTGCCGTAAACTGCGGCGCCATACCGGAAGGAACGATTGATTCGGAATTATTCGGACATGAAAAAGGCTCTTTTACCGGTGCTCACGAAGCCCGGAAAGGTTATTTTGAAGTTGCTAACGGTGGTACAATTTTTTTAGATGAAGTAGCCGAACTTCCCCTTGGAACGCAGGCCCGTTTGTTAAGGATTTTGGAAAGTGGCGAATATTTACGTGTTGGCTCATCGAAAGTTCAAAAAACAGATGTCCGCATTATTGCAGCAACAAATGTTGATGTTTACAACCGAGTGAAAAATGGAAAATTTCGCGAAGATTTATATTACAGGTTAAATACCGTTCCGTTGCGCATTCCTGCTTTACACGAGCGCAAGGAAGATATATATTTGTTGTTTAGAAAGTTTGCTGCCGATTTTAGCGATAAATACCGCAGTCCGGGGTTACAATTAGAGCCCGATGCCATACAAATTTTAACCAATTACAGCTGGCCGGGAAATGTCCGTCAGCTTAAAAATATTGCTGAACAAATATGCGTTTTAGAAAAGGACAGAAACGTAACCGGACAGGCGATTTTAAACTACATTCCAAATGAAGCGGGAAGCAATTTGCCAATGGCAATAAACCCACAATCGAAAGAAGATTTTACAGAAAGAGATATTTTGTATAAAGTGCTTTTCGATATGAAAAAAGATATGGTTGAGCTTAAAAAGCTAGTCGCCGAAATTATCCAGCATGGCGGAAATACGGCAACTGTATTGGCTGATAATCCTCAATATATTAATCAACTTTATAGAGACGTAGAACTACCTGCTGGGCAGGAACACGGCTTCACCATTCAGCAGCCAACGGCAAATAACAGCAGTAGCAACAGCAATTCTGATTATAATTTTGCTCATGACGCAGAAGAAGTTGAAGAGTCTTTATCCTTAATTGATAAGGAATCTGATTTGATTAAAAAGGCCTTAAAAAAGCACAAAGGCAAACGTAAATTTGCAGCTCAGGAATTGGGAATATCTGAACGTACGCTCTACAGAAAGATTAAAGAATTAAGTTTATAAATTAATTTATGAAGATTAAGCTATTTGCCTTCCTGGTAATTGCAACGCTAAGTTCTTGTGCATATACTTTTAGTGGTGCATCAACCGAAGGGCTAAAAACGGTAACTGTACGTTTCTTCGAAAACAATGCTCAGCTTGTTGTGCCTACTTTAAGCCAGCAATTTACCGAGGCTTTGAAATCGCGTATCCGTAGCCAGACAAAGTTAAGTATTACACCTAACGATGGTGATGCGATTTTTCAGGGCAACATTACAGGCTACGAAATCAGGCCTGTTGCTTTAACATCGAGCGCTACGCCAACGGCTTCAAACAACAGGTTAACAATTACTATCGCGGTGAAATACATTAACAATATAAAAGGCCACGAAAAGGAAAGTTTTGAAGAAAGCTTTACGCGTTATTTCGATTTCCCTGTTGGCGGTTCGATACAAGGCCTGCAGGCTCAGGCTATAGAAGCGATTAATAAACAGCTTACCGAAGATATTTTTAACAGGGCTTTCGCTCAATGGTAGTTAAACTTTTTTAAAAGCCACCTGCATTATTTATCTTAGCAACAAACCTGAGTAATGGATAACAAAAAGCTACTTGCAAATTTATTGGAACACCCCGGAAAGGTAAGGCAAGAACATAGCCCAATGCTGCAGGATATGTTGGCGCAATATCCATACGCACAACCTATTCGTTTGCTTTTAGCCAAGGCAGATTCAGCGTTTATACCAGCCGCATCTTTACATAGCAACGGCAAAGTAGTTTACAACTTGTTGCAGATTGAGCAGAGTGAAACAGAAGAAATAGCCGAAGATAAAGCTCAGGAAGCATTTTTAGCAAGTGAGTTTGCAGAAATTAATGCAGAAAGCACAGCTGATGAAGAGGAAATTTTTGAGGAGATTGGTGAAATTGCCAAAGATTCAAAATCAGTAACCGAACAGGCGGTAAATGTAGAAACACCAGATAACTTGCCCGGTGCCGACAATCATTTGATGGATTTACCGGCCCATGAAGATAGTTTTATTGAAAGCGTTGCGACAACAGATTTTTTCGCTTTCGAGCAGCAGGCAAGCACGGATGTTGTAAAAATACCTCATATTGAAACTGTTGTGCCCGATGAGCCTGAACATAGTTCTGTTTCTAAGTATGACGACGATCAGCTTCCATACACTTTTTTGTGGTGGTTAGCGAAAACACGTAAGGAGCATGAACAGATTTTTCAGCCTTATGCGCAGCCAAAACCCGAATTGGCCAAACAGCCACAACAAAAAAATGAGGAGCGGGCAGAATTTCAACAGCAATATGTAGAACACATTTTCCATATTCAAACGCCTTTCGAAGTAGCCGATCACCTCGCTGAATATCCTTCAGCAGAAATTAAAGATGCAAAAGGGGCGGAGATTATAGAAAAGTTTTTAAAGGAAGACCCAACGATAAAACCACCCAAGCCCGAACAAATTGACAATGAGAATAAGGCTAAGAAAAGCGCAGAAGACCATTACGACCTGGTTTCGGAAACTTTAGCTAAAATTTACATCGAACAAATGCTTTACCACAAAGCCATAGATACTTATAAAAAATTAAGTTTGAAATATCCAGAAAAAAGTGGTTACTTTGCCGACCTTATCCAATCTATAGAAAAGAAATTTTAAAAATATATTTTATCATGATAACCCTTTTAATCATTTTATTAATTATTGCTTGTGTTGCTTTAGGCTTATTTGTATTGGTACAAAACCCTAAAGGTGGTGGTTTAGCAACTGGTGGCGGTACCAGCAATATGTTCGGTGTTCAACGTACAGGCGATGTTTTAGAAAAAGGATCGTGGGTATTATTAGCTGTTATTGTTGTTTTAACTTTATCAATTACGACAATTGCTAAAACTAACGGCGGTGCTGCTGCAACCGGCAATACTGAAATTCAGGATCGTTTAAACAAAATGCCTTCGCCATCTCCACTTGGTGGCGGTGCAACAAATAGTACGGCACCTGCGAAACCTACAACTGCAGATACAACAAAGAAATAGTTTAGGCTAACAAAACATTTTAAAAAAGCTTTCCTCAAAAGGGAAAGCTTTTTTGCGTTTTAATTATCTCACTAAACATTTACCTTCTGCCAAGCTGACACCCAAAATTTTCAGATATTCTTTATTTGTTTATAAAATTGACAGTACAGGTGTAAATTTGTCCCTGAAAAGCTATTGGCATAAAAAGTGTTAAATGTATGCTTAGTTAAAAACTTAAAATCAAAATAAAAAATAATAAAAGTTATGGCGTTAAACCTTAAACCAATTGCTGGCAGTTCGAACAGAGTTATTGTAGAACCGGCTGCGGCAGAAGAAAAGACTGCATCGGGTTTGTATATCCCTGATACTGCTAAAGAAAAACCATCTAAAGGAACTGTCGTTTCTGTTTCTGAAGAAGATTCTGAAGGTAAAAAAGCTACTGTAAAAGTTGGCGATGTTGTAATTTATGGTAAATACGGTGGTACTGAATTTCCTTACGAAGGCAAAGACTACTTAATTATGCGTGAAACAGATATTTATGCTGTTGTTGGGTAATTCCAGGTTACCAGTAGAAAGTTAAATTTATAAGTGATGCGATTTAATAGATCGTAAATCGTAATTCTAAAATCTTAAATAAAAATGTCAAAACAAGTAAAATATAACGTAGAAGCTCGTGATGCCCTGAAAAGAGGTGTCGATATTCTAGCAAATGCAGTAAAAGTAACTTTAGGTCCGAAAGGCCGTAACGTAATCATCGATAAAAAATTCGGTTCACCGGCCATCACAAAAGATGGTGTTACAGTTGCTAAAGAAATTGAATTAAAAGACGCTGTTGAAAATATGGGCGCTCAAATGGTTAAAGAAGTAGCTTCTAAAACAGCAGATATTGCTGGTGATGGAACTACAACTGCAACAGTTTTAGCGCAGGCAATTATTACTACAGGTATTAAAAACGTGGCTGCAGGTGCAAATCCAATGGATTTAAAACGCGGTATTGATAAAGCTGTAGCTGCGGTTGTTGAGAACTTAAAAGCTCAATCGCAAACTGTAGGCGAAGACAATAATAAAATTAAACAAGTTGCATCTATTTCAGCTAATAACGACGAAGTTATCGGTGCCCTTATTGCTGAAGCGATGGGTAAAGTTGGTAAAGATGGTGTAATTACAGTTGAAGAAGCAAAAGGTACTGAAACTGAAGTTAAAACAGTTGAAGGTATGCAATTCGACAGGGGTTATTTATCTCCATACTTCGTTACCAACGCAGATAAAATGGAAGCTGAATTAGATAACCCTTACATTTTAATCTACGACAAAAAAATCAGCAACATGAAAGAATTGTTGCCTGTTTTAGAGAAAACTGTTCAAACTGGTAAACCATTGGTTATCATTTCTGAAGATTTAGATGGTGAAGCTTTAGCTACTTTGGTAGTCAACAAAATCCGTGGTTCATTGAAAGTTGTTGCTGTTAAAGCGCCAGGTTTTGGTGATAGAAGAAAAGCAATGTTAGAAGACATCGCTATCTTAACCGGCGGTATCGTTGTATCAGAAGAAAGAGGTTATAAATTAGAGAATGCTGATTTAACTTATTTAGGTTCTGCAGAGAAAGTTGTTGTTGATAAAGACAATACAACTGTGATCAACGGTGCTGGTAATTCAGAAGATATTAAATCTCGCGTTAGCCAAATCAAAGCTCAAATCGAAACAACTACATCTGATTACGATAAAGAAAAATTACAGGAGCGTTTGGCTAAATTAGCTGGCGGTGTTGCAGTTCTTTACGTTGGTGCAGCTAGTGAGGTTGAAATGAAAGAGAAAAAAGACCGTGTTGATGATGCTTTACATGCAACTCGTGCAGCTGTAGAAGAAGGTATTGTTGCCGGTGGTGGTGTTGCTTTCATCCGTGCAGTTGCAGCTTTAGCAGATTTAAAAGGCGCTAATGAAGATGAAAACACAGGTATTCAAATCATTCGTCGTGCTATCGAAGAGCCATTACGTCAAATTTGCGAAAACGCAGGTATTGAAGGTTCTATCGTTGTTCAAAAAGTTAAGGAAGGTACAGCAGATTTCGGTTACAATGCCCGTACTGATGTTTACGAAAACTTAATTGGTGCTGGTGTTATCGATCCAACTAAAGTAAGTCGTGTAGCGTTAGAAAACGCAGCTTCAATTGCAGCGATGTTATTAACAACTGAGGTTGTTTTAGCAGACGAGCCTGAAGAAGCTGGTGCTTCGGCACATCCTCCAATGGGTGGCGGTGGCATGGGTGGTATGATGTAATCTTAAACACTCATAAATTTACGTGTAAAATTAAATCCCTCAAAACTAAAGTTTTGGGGGATTTTTTATTGAATAATCACCTTGAAAGGGCTTTTTATTCAATTTGAAAGTTGGGATTGATTGGTAATTCGTGTAAAAATTTTAATACGCTTAACTCATTTCATTACTTTAGGGATTGAAAATTTGAAGAAAATTAATATCGATTAAATATTTACCAAACAATTAACGTTTTTGCAGCCTTTTTTTGACTTTGTCGGAGTGGCTGGGTTATATTTCTTCATTTAATATCTTCTTTTAAACAATTCCCTATTGTTATAGAATTTATGAAGACTTGGTGTAGAAAGATTTCGCGTTTTTGTGTTGTTTTCCTGGCCTTTTTATTTTTTACTGCTTCGGCGGCTTATGCTCAATTGTCAATCGGCGCTGTTGACCCAGGTCCCTATACGCCTGGTAGTACAATTGCTGCTACATTTACGATTGGAACAGCAAATTGCATCGGCCAAACAAATGCATTCGAGTTATATTTATCTGATGCAACAGGCAGCTTTACTTCCGAACGGTTAATTGGAACTTATACTGGTATATATAGCACCTATGTTAACGGGCTTATTCCAACTACACCCCCTCCTGTGCCAGGTACTGGTTATAAACTTAGAATTAAAGCCACTTCAACGGGCGAAGTTAGCAACGAGTCGGCCCCATTCGAAATAAAAGCGGGTTCTGCAGTAATCGCCGGCGCAAGTTCGACAGTATTAAGTGCAAAGGCAAATCAGGAGGCTTTTGGTGTTTGTACCACCCGTGATAATAACAGCTTTACCATTTCTAATAGTTCTACGGTCGGTGCCACGGTAACTGCAGATATTAAAAATGAAATAACGAACGTTTCAAGTTCAATAAATCTTGCCACACCTCAATCTTTTACTGCTAACCTTGCACATTATACGGTATTGGTTAAGGCTGCTAATAATGGCACTGTTGCAACAAAGGCCTACTTTATAGTAAATAACCAGGCCATTACTGCTTTCGCGACATTGAACAACAACCCGGTTTGTTTACCGCAGGCATCTTACCAATTCGCTGTAGATTTAACTCAAAGCGGTATTTTAAATAACTTTCCTGGAGACAGGTATGTAATTAACTGGGGCGATGGAACATCCTCATCTTATAGTTATTGCGACATTCAGAAAGCCGGCGGTCGTGTTAGCCATAATTACACCAGATCATCCTGCGGAAGACAATCGAGTACAAGTAGTGGCACGGTTTACAACGCCTTTGATGTTACCATTCGTGTAGCCAATGATTTTTGCGGCGATTTAGGGGCACCGCTTTTGGCTTATGCGAAAGTTGTTGTTAAACCAGAAAATAGCTTTAAGTTTGATTCTCCGGCGTGTAGCAATTCTAATGTAACTTTTACCAACACTTCTATTTTAGGCGAAACGCCTAATAATAATTCTGCAACCTGCGCCCCTAATATAGTTACGTATGATTGGGCAGTTGATGGGGTTATAATACAGGCGAACATGCCTCGTTCTTATAACTTCGTTTACAACTTTCCTACAAATGGCCGCCACGTCATCCGTTTGACTTCGCACAGTTCGGGTGCCTGCGATGCAGATCCCGTTCAACAGGAAATTTGTATTCAAAACCCTCCGAAGCCAGTTTTTACGCTTCCGGCAACTATTGTATGTGCTCCAAATACACTAGCACCTGTAAATATATCGGAGGTGGACAATACTTGTAGTGCATTAAGTTCATATTTATGGATTGTAACTCCATCGGTCTCTTTTGCCGGCGGTACAACAGCCGCAAGTAAAGACCCGATATTCAATTTTACGACGGCCGGAACCTACACAATTGCGCTCAGTGTTACTACCGGGACTTGCGGTCCGGTTGTTTCTGCGCCACAAACTGTAATTGTTCAAGGTGCAAATGCAGGGGAAGATCAGCTGAGTATATGCAGCGGCAATGTCGCCACGTTGTCTGGTAATAGCAATTTAGCTGGCACATGGACACAACTTGCCGGACCAACAGTAAATATTGATGCCCCAAATCAGTACAATACGACTGTTACCGGCATTGCACCGGAAAATTCTTACACCTTTAGGTGGACGATTAATGGAGGCGCTTGCCCCGGTAGCTATGACGACGTGACGATTACTTACCCCAAGGCCATAACCAATAATATTACAACACCAGCATCTACAGTTTGCGCAGGTCAGAGTATTGTATTAACAGGAGATTCGCCAACTGGCGGAACAGGAGTCTTCACCTATCAATGGCAAAAGAGTATAGATAATGTTAGCTGGTTAAATGTTACACCTGGAGGTACTGCACAAAATTTAAATGCTACGGTAACTACCTTAACTTATTTCAGAAGAATGGTAACCAGCGGTGTATGTATTTCAGAAAGTAATCACATTACAATTAATGCTTTGCCGGCCATAGGTAATAATAATATTTCTGCAAACCAAACCATTTGTAATGGCGATGCTGTGGCATTATTAAGCGGTTCGGCACCAACAGGCGGAGATGGGACCAACTTTAGCTACCAGTGGCAACAGAGTCTTAATGGTACCACATGGAATAATGTTACAGGCGCCACTTCTTCCGATTACTTTCCACCACAACCAACGGTTACTGTTTACTATCGTAGATTAGTTGCAAGTGGTGCTTGCCCTGGTGGTTCTCAAGACATTAGTAATACGGTTACGATTACAGTTAATCAACCGGCGAAAGCCGAGATAACATTTGTTTCCGATTTAGATTGTGCCCCATTTATATTGACATCTACAAATATAAAAGCAGGTAATTATCCTCAAAATGCAACGTACACATGGTATGCAAATGGAGTTCAAATTGGAACCGGAGCCACATTTCCGGGCTACACAATAAGTGTAGGCAATACCAGTGTTTTAATTAAACTGGTTGTTACAAGTGCGAACTGTGCAATTTTAAATGCAGAAGACAGCCATACTTTTTCAACTTATCAAACCGTAACCCCAAACTTTACACAAAATGTAACTGATGGTTGCGGCCCAGTTAGCCTGACCGTTGTAAATACCTCAAATTCATTAACTGCTGCCACTTTTAAATGGGATTTTGGAAACGGTGTAACTTCAAATCTGGCTACTCCGCCAACAGTTATTTATCAGCCCGATCCCTTAGGGAAAGACATTACTTACACCATCAAATTAGATGCTACTACACCTTGCGGAACCGTGACCAAAACATCAACCGTGTTAGTTAAAGCACAACCAATTTCGGTTTTCTCTCCCGATAGAACCTCAGGTTGTTCGCCTTTTACGACAACATTCAGTAATACATCGCCAGGTAATTACACAAGCTTTACGTTTGATTTTGGTGATGGCACAACTCAAACCACCACCGATAAGAGCAGTGTTACCCACACTTATACAACCATTGTTGTTAAAGACTATATCGTTAAAATGACCGCTACAAACGATTGCGGTGTTAGCCAATCTCAGTATACAGTAAGGGTTTCACCTAACAACATTGTGCCAGAATTGGTGGTAAATGCTTCAGAATTAAGAGGCTGTGCGCCATTAACCGTTAACTTTTTCAACAATACAAAAGGAGGTAGCACTTTTTACTACGATTTTGGTGATGGCAGTTCTGCGCTAACCAGTACCGCCCCGGAGATGGTTCCCCATACATTTACAAAGCCAGGTGCTTACCAGGTAACATTATATGCTTCGAACGATTGCTCTAACGCCTACACAACAGAAACGATTGTAGTACTCGAACAGCCAACAGTTGGCTTTACTTCTGATAAAACGATTGGTTGTAGCGGAACTGTAATTAACTTTAAAAATAACAGTAAAGGTGCGGTTAGTTATTTATGGGATTTCGGCGATGGAACTACTTCTACAGCGTTTGAGCCACAGCATACTTTTACAGGTAGTGCTACAAATTATACAGTAAGTTTGACGGCTAAAAATCTTCAGGGATGTAGTAATACTGTAGTTATTCCGAATTACATAAATCTGGTTGCGCCTCCTCAATCTATCTTTACAGTACTACCTGGTAACGAATTATCAATTCCAAATTTCACATTCAGCTTTAAAGATGCCAGTTTAAATGGCGCAGGTAGTTGGGAATGGAATTTCGGGGATGGTACAACATCAACCCTTCAAAACCCAACACATACCTATGCCAACGTAGGCGATTACATGGTAACCCTTAAAATTTTGAATAAGGAAGGCTGCTCAGGCAGTTCTGTCCAGGCGGTTCGTATAATCGGTGTTCCCGGATTCTTGTACGTGCCTAACTCCTTCATGCCTGCCAGTCAGAAAAATGAACTCCAGACTTTTAAGGCAAAAGGCAGGGGCATTGAAAGCTGGACTATGACAATTTTTAATAAGTGGGGGCAGGTTTTATGGGAAACAACAAAGTTGAGTGATGGTGCGCCATTAGAAGGTTGGGATGGTCGTTATAACGGGCAAGAACAGCCTCAAGGGGTTTATTTCTGGAAAATCGATTTGAAGTTTATTAATGGAGGCGAATGGAAAGGCATGACTTATGATTCATCGGCCCCAAAAAAGACAGGAAATATATACTTAATAAGATGATGAGCAGGTGGATTAAAATATTTATGTTGATAATGATTTTACCTTTGATTTCAATTGGGCAGGATCATATATATTCTCAGTTTTATAACGCCCCAATCTATCTTAATCCAGCTCTGACTGGTCAATTTGAGGGCGATATTCGGATAAATGCCTTGTATAGAAACCAGTGGACGGGCTTATCTGGCGATTTTTCTTACATGAGTGCATCTGCTGATTTAAATTTACAAAAGATAAATAGTGGCCTCGGCCTTATTTTTAACAGAAGTAGTGAAGGAACGGCATACCTGCAAAAAAACAATATTGCGCTGAGCTACTCTTACATAATTGGTGGCGATGATTTTACACTTTCTTTCGGCTTGCAGGGCGGAATAACTAATCAAAAATTGAACTGGGATAAATTGGTATTTGGCGACCAGATAGACGTAACCTCAGGTATTATTCCCGGAATAATCTCTGGCGCAGAGCGGCCAAATATTGATAGCCGGTTTTACTTCGATGCCGCAGCCGGTAGCAACCTGGTTTACAAAAATTTCATGATTGGCGTAGGCTTGCATCATTTAAACCGTCCAGATGAATCCCTAGCTGGATTTCAGGCCAAACTACCAATGAGAATTTCAGGCAACTTAAGTTATAAACTCGCACTTATACCCGATCAATATGATAGAGATGGGACCTATTTAATTCCGTCGATAGTTGCTTATAAGCAAGCGAACGTTACTTCCTTTAGTTTTGGAACCCAGTTTAAATATGCAGGTATAAATGCGGGCATCTGGTATCGCAACGATGGTAATTCGAATGGTAATGATGCAATTGTGTTCTCTGTTATTTTCGATATTTTTAACAGAAGAACCAATGGAGAAAAATTCCGGGTTGGTATCAGTCATGATGCAACGACTTCAAAAATTAACTACACGAATACCGGAGGAACATCAGAAATTGGTTTAGGTTACGAAAAATACTGGCCCAACAGTACAAATTATGGTCGAGCCAATGGCTTAAGATGTTACGATTTTTACTAATTTGCCCGGGTTAACTCAAAGGCAATGAACGATATTTTAGATAACAGCCATTTTATCACACAAAGTGAGGTAAACAAATTTCTGTTGGCCACATTACTTTGTGGCATAATTGGTGCCGAGCGTGAATACAGAAGTAAATCAGCTGGTTTAAAAACCATGATGATGATTGGTTTAGGCGCCACACTTTTTACCATCCTTTCCATTAAAATAGGGCCAACCAGTCAGGATAGGATTGCATCAAACATTGTTACCGGAATTGGATTTTTAGGCGCCGGTGTAATTTTTAAAGAAGAAAACAGAGTTAAAGGCTTAACCACCGCCTGTATCATCTGGATTGTTGCCGCAATAGGAATGGCAGTGGGTTCGGGCTACTACGAACAGGCAATCGGCGTAACTGCGGTTGTACTTTTAGCGCTGATTATTTTTCCATTTTTAGAAGAAATCGGCGACCGACGTTTTACGAAAAGAATTTATCGGATTGTTAAAAAACAACATGCACATGGCGATTTAGAAAGCTATGAAGAAGTTTTCAGAGAGAATAAACTTAAGCCTCAACGCGGAAAACATCAATTGGTAAATAATATCATTACCGGAAACTGGGTTGCAACAGGCACGCCAAAAAATCATCAGAAATTTGTTGAACAGATGTTAAAGGATGATGAGATTATGGAGTTTGATTTTTAAAAGGCGAAAGTGAATCCAAATGCCTTTGTTGTAGAGCTACTTTTTTTTCCTCAATAACCATTGTTTGCGACCATTTATCATGCCATGGAGCAGATGGAGTTGCTAATGCGCTTAAGGATTCAAAAGGAATAATTCTAAGCAAATTTCTGGTAAAAGCTTTTTCAAAAGTAATATCGGTTCCGTCTACGTTTACCGCTTTGGTTTTAGTTATAAATTTTCCTATCGACTTGCCGTTCAACATTGCCTCCGTGAACGACATGATTACACCGTAGAAAATTAGGCCTACGATTCGTTCCGTAATTCCATCATTAATTAAATCAATAATTTTTGGGTCGATGATTGCAATTACAACACCAAGCGCAAACATCAGGATGTAAACGAAAATTGTATCAAGAATATAGTTTGCCAATCTTAATCCCGACGAGGCATGGCAATAACGATAATCAATCTGTTCGTAAGTTTTAGTGTTAAAATCCATTTTAGAGCGTTATTATATGGTAACTAAGATAAATTATTTATTATTGATGCAAAAATTAATTCACCCTTCGTAAAAACAAATCATAGCTTTGTATACTAACTTTCGTCATGATTAAGGAACAAATTTCAGTCTTCGATATTTTTAAAATAGGCATCGGCCCATCGAGTTCGCATACACTCGGACCATGGCGTGCTGCCCAGCAATTTACAGCTTCATTAAAAGAAAATAATCTTTTGGAGGATGTGGAGATGGTAAAAATATTGCTTTATGGCTCACTTGCCAAAACCGGCAAAGGCCATGGAACTGATGTCGCAATTCTTTTGGGCTTAACAGGCGCAGATCCGGTTACTTTTGATGTTGATGCTGTTACCCCAACTTTTGAGGAAATTAAAAAAGACAAAAAACTTAATCTGGCAGGAAATTCGATCATTGGCTTCGATTACGAAAACGATCTGCTTTTTCTTTTTGCAGAGAGTTTACCTTTCCATCCAAATGCAGTCACTTTTCAGGCTTTTCTATCAAACGGCAAAGCTTTTTCCGAAACTTATTATTCTATTGGGGGTGGTTTTGTGGTGAAAGAAGGCGAAGATAATTCCCAAAAAGTACAGGTCGATTTGCCTTTTCCTGTCGAAAAAGCGAAAGAACTGTTGCATTGGTGCTTATCTACGGGGTTAAAAGTAAGCGAAATTGTAATGGAAAATGAAACTGCCTGGCGACCAGAATCGGTTACAAAAGCAGGTATTCTTCAACATTTTGCTGTAATGCGGGATTGTATTTATCGTGGTTGCCATACCACAGGTTTTTTACCCGGCGGATTGGATGTAGCCCGCAGGGCTTTCCCGCTAAATAAGCGTCTGATTGGGAAAAGCGAATATCATGATTATAATTCCTGGGTTGAAGCCATTCGAAATGGCGGAAACGGATTTAATTATATTCTAGATTGGGTGAGTTGCTTTGCTTTAGCCGTAAACGAAGAAAATGCTTCTTTCGGAAGAGTTGTAACGGCACCAACAAATGGCGCTGCGGGCGTAATTCCGGCAGTGTTGCAATACTTTATTACCTTTTGCGATGGCTATTCTGAAGAAAAAATCATTCAGTTTATTGCCTGTGCATCAGAAGTTGGCAGCATCTTCAAAAAAGGCGCAACTATTTCTGCGGCTATGGGTGGTTGTCAGGCAGAAATTGGCGTTTCTTCTGCAATGGCCGCTGCAGCATTAACAGAATGTTTAGGAGGCTCGCAACGTCAGGTTTTAATGGCGGCAGAAATCGCCATGGAACATCATTTGGGTTTAACCTGCGATCCAATTGGAGGCTTGGTACAAATTCCATGCATCGAACGTAATACAATGGGCGCAATTAAGGCGATAACCGCAAGCCAGTTGGCGTTGCAAAGTAATCCTGATAAGGCAAAAGTTAGTTTAGATGCCGTAGTTAATACAATGTGGGAAACCGCCTTGGATATGAATGCAAAATACAAGGAAACATCAGATGGAGGTTTGGCAACGAATATTCCGATTAGTTTGCCTGAGTGCTAAAGCTTCACCACCTAAGACATTTTAGTTCACTCAAGAAAACCTCACCCTAACAAAGTTGGTGCTTTGGGTAAGGTAGTGCTGTCCCTCTCCTTGAAGAGAGGGATTTAAGGTGTAGTAATTAAACCTGGATGTTAAAATATTAGTGTTTAAATTCTCTTTAAATCTTTGTGTTCTTTTGTGTTTTTGTGGTAATAACCTGCTCGTAGCTTATATTTCCTTAAATATCTTATATGGTAAAACCTTTGTGTTCTTTGCGGAAAACTTTGCGCCTTTGCGGTTAAACCTAAACCAAACCCGAATAATTCAGCACCAACCACCAAATTCCCGTTGTAATAAACGACAATAAAATCCCTATCCCCACTACCAGATTTGAAACCTTTGGATTTAAATTATATTGGTCTGCGACTACACCTGCGGTTAGTAAAGTCGGCATGGCCATTTCGAAAATCGTTATTTTTGTTATCATTCCGTTCATCCCTAAAAGTAAAGCGATAACTAATACCGAAAGTGGAGCTAAAATCAGTTTGTATAATAAAGCAAAGCTGATGTGTTTAATTTCACTGAACCAACCGCCGAATTTCAGTTGCAAACCAATAGAAAACAAGGCCAGCGGACCAACAGTTCCTGCCAGTTTATCGAACAGCACATCCAAAGATGATAAATCTAAATAGCGTGGTAAAATCAAAGCCAAAACACAGCCAATAAGAGGTGGGAAAGTCAATACCTTTTTAATTACCAGTTTTGCACTTAATTTCTGCTGTTGCGATGAACGAATCGCTAAGATAATTCCGATTGTAGATAGCAAAGTAAAAGTAACCTGGTCGCAGATTATCGCAATCGCCAATTCCTTTTCGCTAAAGTAGGCAACGATTAACGGGAAACCGATAAACGACGTATTACTTAACGAACTCACCAGTTTCAATCCGCCCGAAGTTGCCCTGCTAATTTTTGTAAACCTCGAATAAATGGTGATAAAGAGCCAGCCCAGCATCCAAACACAAATAGGTGCCAGAGCAGGGAAAAGTAAATCTTTTGTCCAGGTAATGTGCGGAAGATATTTAAAAGAAACTGCAGGAAGCGCGATGTAGATTATCCAGGCATTAATGCCTTTGTGTGCATCTTTTGGTAAGGTTTTACTCTTGCGAAAAAGAATTCCCGCGAGGATACACAGCCCGATTAAAATGAAATTTGCCATTGAATGTGGCAAAGATAGCGATAAAAGAAAAACGCCAATAAGAATTAATCCTATTGGCGTTTCAGAAAAGAAGATTATCTTATAAATGCGCCCTTAAAATCCAGGCCATTTCTTCGTGTTCTTCCATCAAACCTGTTAAGTAATCGCTGGTCCCTGCATCGCCATATTCGTTGGCAATTGGATTGATATTGCCTCTGATAAACTCGATAACGGTTTCATGGTCGGCCAATAAATCTTTAATGTAGCCAAGACTATCATTTTTTCTTTCGCTGTATTCTGTTAAATGGGTTAAAGCCAAAAAGTTTTTAAGGGTAGCAGGAGCGTAGTGTCCAATCTTGCGGATTCGCTCGGCAACGCTATCGATAAATCCCCCAAGCAAACCATACTGCTCTTCGAAAAATTTATGTTTAGATAAGAAATCAGGTCCCTCAACATTCCAGTGAGCGTTGCGGGTTTTGGTATATAAAACATATTCATCGGCCAATAATTTAGCCAATTGTTCTGAAACTGCTTGTCTGTTTTCGGCGGTAATTCCAATTTTTGCTTCCATGTTTATTTCTATTTTGATGTATTAAATTTACTCTTAATAGTTGTTAAACAAGAAAGCTAATATCATGTTTATGTTAAATAAATTAGCTGGTTGGTTTGGGTTTTTTCTTATGCCAAACCTTTTTCTTGCCATTATTTTGGTGCGGTCTTTTCTCTTCTACATGGGTAATTTCCATGGCTGAAATATGCTCAGGCAAAGTCATTTTCGGAACTTCTTTTTCAATCAGTTTCTCAATGTTATCAAACTTGCGTTTGTCTCTTCCGTTAACCAAGGTAATGGCCGTTCCTTTCGTAGATGCTCTGGCTGTTCTCCCGATACGGTGAACATAATCTGCAGGGTCGCCTGGAACATCGTAATTAATAACCAAATCCACACCCTCTACATCAATGCCACGAGATAAAACATCGGTTCCGATAATAATGGGCAACCTTTTATTTTTAAAAGCCAGTAAAATATCTTCACGCTCTTTCTGACCTAAATCAGAGTGGAAAGCATCTGCTTTGATGTTTAAACCCCTAAACGTTTTATATAAAGCTTTAACCTTTTCCTTTGTCGAAGCAAAAATAATGGCGCTTTTGTAAGTTCCGTCTTTAAAAATATCCGTTAATAAAGCTTGCTTCTGCTGGTCGTGAATGATGTAAGCCTGTTGGTTAATTCCCTCGGCTGGTTTTGCAATTGAGATGGTAATTTGTTGCGGTTCGTGCAAAATTTTACCCGCCATCGCCCTGATTTTTGGCGCCATTGTAGCCGAAAACAAAAGCGTTTGCCGTTTCTTAGGCAGGTAGCTTATAATGCGGATAATGTCATCATAAAAACCCATATCCAACATTCTGTCGGCCTCATCTAAAATTAAATGTTGTAGATGTTCAAGCTTCAAAACGCCTGAAGAAAGGTGCGCCATCAAGCGACCGGGCGTTGCAATAATCACATCAACACCATCACGCATCGAGCGTTTTTGTTGTTCGTAAGCAATTCCATCGCCACCGCCGTAAACCGCAAGCGAACTGATATTAGTAAAATAGGCAAGTGCTTCAACCTGTAAATCAATCTGTTGAGCAAGCTCTCGGGTTGGCGCTAAAATTAAAGTATTGTTGTGCCTGTCTTTCGCCCTCATTATTTTATCCATCACCGGCAGTAAATAACTGGCGGTTTTGCCTGTTCCTGTTTGAGCGCAGGCAATAAGGTCGTGATTATCTAAAATTACGGGGATGGCTTGTTCTTGTATCGGAGTAGCGCTTTTATACCCCATGGCCATCAGGCCCTCGTATAAGTCGGGGTTAAAATTAAAGTCGTTAAAATTCAATCTGTTATGTTTATGTATTTTAGCAAAAGTACCTTAAAATACGGCGAATAGCAAACGGGAGTTTAAACTCAATATGTTAAATGATTTGGAAAGCAATGTTCGGAGCATTTTGGCAGCGATAGTCCCGCTTTTTGCTACTCCCGATGAAGAATGGGGATTCGCGACAATCGGGTTTAGATAACTCAGTTCAGTGTAAGAAACTTAGGTTGCAAAGCGCAAAACCCAAATCACTTTTTCTGTGTTTCCGGGGCAAAAACCCCGTGTGCTCTTTGTGGTAAAACCTAAACCCAAAAAAGCCCCGATTGCAAAACAATCGAGGCCTCAGAAATTATAATAGACGAAACTTAGTTTACTGCAATATCTTTTGCAGGTATATTCGTTTCGGGGTTTTTAGGAAGTGTAACCTTCAAAATTCCATCAGCATACTTCGCTGATATATTTTCACTAAGTACTTTTCCGTTTAAAGCAAAAGCCCTTTCGAAAGCGCCGTTGCTGTACTCTCTTCTGCTAAATTTCTCTGCAGATTCAGCACCCTCTTTTGGTGTGTAAGAAATCGTTAAAATATCATCTTTCGTTACCACTTTCAAATCTTCTTTTACCAACGCTGGTGCAAAAAGGTGAATGATGTAACTTTCATCTGTTTCTTCAATGTTCGCAGGCACACGTCTGAAACCCTTTCCAAACATTTCTTCTGCGTGGTGAGCAAATTTTCCATAGTGATGACCACCAAATCTTCCACCCCAACCTCTGTTCATTCTGCCTGTATGGCATCTATTTTCGTTATACATTTTTTTAATTTTAATTGTTGTTAATCTGTTAGTTCATCGGCCTAAGCCAATATTTTAATTGGAAACGCCGTATTCCGTTTTCGGAATTCCCAATAATTGTGAGATGATGTTTGCGTACGGATAAGCAGGTGAGAAAACGGCATAATCGAATTTCAATCCTCTTATCTGCACCACGATATCATCAATAAACTTCATCGGTTCTAAAAGCGCCGTAATCAAGCCAGATTTAGGTTTTTCGTTATCTTCTGTAGTTTTGAAAACATCCAAATCTTTACTGTAAGCCTTAAAATCAGCTCCAATACTTTCAATGGGTTGTTTAAATTCATCAGAACTGAAAAACGTTACTTGCTCACCACGGGTAATCAACTCACTGGCCAAACTAAGATTTGGATTAACATCACTTTGTGACGGAACGCTTAAAAATAGAACTTGAGACATCAGCTTATTTATTTAATGTTGTGCTATCAATTGGTGTTATCGAAGTATCAATAGCTTTTCTGCTGTGGTGACTGAAACCATGGTTTCTGTAGTGTTCATGGCTGCAATCGTACTCGTGATAATGCCTGTTTTTGAAATCCAATCTATCGCGATAACCGTTTTTTACGGCGAACGCGTTTAAGCTGTAAAATGTTGCTCCTGCAACAGCTAAGGCTAATAATATTCTAAATGCTTTCATGGCGATTAATAATTTACGTTAATGTTTTGAACCGGACCATTACCCTGAACCTTTGGTTTGTACCATTGGTTATCGATTGGAACTATCGGCGAATAGTAGTTTCCAAATCCCTCAAATCTGTTCGCAAAATGGCGACGTCTTCCGCCTCTGAAAATCATTCTGAACACAAAACCGATTATCATTACGGCGAAGATAAATTTGAATATAAATGGTATAAAGAAAGCGACTGCACCAAGTACAATCCCGAATCCTATTGATTTTAATATCTGTTTCATTTTAATTTCTTGTTATTTAATAGAGTAGACGGAGAAGATTTATTTTTACTTTAAAAAAATAAAAAATTGTTTTTTACCTCCTAAAAAGCCTCACCCTGTGAAAGTTGCCAGAAGAAATTAAGCCTCTACAATCCCTCTCCTTGAAGAGAGGGATGTTTAAGATTGTGGGTTTAACCAACTGCCTGAAAATAGAAAGACAAGAGAAATAATATCACCAACTTTCATTATTGCGAGGACCGGCATAGCAGATATTTGTAGGAAAAAACGACAAACTGTTAGCAGTTTCAATCATAAACCACTGAACAAAATAATTTTCAGCTGTGCGGAGGTATGTAGAGAGGGAAAGCCTCAAATTATTTTTGAAAAAAGTTTATCGGGTTTTTACAAAAATAGATGCAAGCCTTGAACTTTTGCTTCTTTTGGTTCAAGCCAAAAGAAGATAGCCTGTCTGGCGAAGACAATGAACTTATATGAAACCTACCGTATATAGTAAAAATTAAACCATATAAGACATATAAGAATATATAAGCTCATATATAATAACAAAATTCATAAAAAAAGCCAGCTGAAAAGCTGGCTTAAAATTTATTCCTTGTTGCGATGACCCCAACCGCCACATCTGCGCTTGTATTCTTCCCTAAATCTTGCCCGTTCTTCGTCGTTCATGCTATGCCATTTCGAGCGCATACCCATTGCCTTTTCGCGGAAACGATTATTACCGCCACCACCTTTATTAAAATTGCCAAAAAGCAATCGGCACAAAACCAAAAGCCCGAGTGCCTGCCAGAAATTTAATCGCCCTGCATGGGTAACCTCAGGCAAAATCCAGTTCCACAAATACATTACAATAAAGCCCAATGCCGAGGCAATTAATGCCACAACAGGTAAAAAGAAAATGAATTTCTTGCCTTTACTAAACTTTCTGTTCATCATTTTCAGCTCAATTAATAGTTAATAAATTCTTGATATAAATTTTGTAAACGGTTGCGTAGGTGTTTCACCGCGTAACCTTTTCTCGATATTAAAGTTTTAATGTTTTCGCCCTTTTCATCGGCAATTTCCTGAAACGTTCTGTCTTCCAATTCATTTTGAACAAAAACATAACGCTGGTTTTCGGGCAATTCTTCAAGGGCTAAAAACAGCTGGTCCCAGAAAAGTTTTTTTAAACTTTCTTCTTCAGGCGAAAAAGATTCTGCCAGCAAAATCTCCCTGAAATTGATTTCGCCATCTTCATCCTCGTAGCTCAAATCTTCAATAAGCACATCTTTTTGCTTGCGATACTTATCTGTAATCTTGTTCCTCGCCACCCGGTACAACCATCCGCTAATCTGTTCAATGGTACCCGCCTCTGGCTGATTGCTCAATTGGTACCACACATCCTGCAAAATATCTTCCGCATCCTCATCCGTATTCACCCGCCCGCGAATGAAACTAAATAAACGCTTACCATAACTGGCAACTGTAGAAATTATATTTTGGGGGTCGTTTGTAGGCAAAATTTTTGTTTAATAAAGCTGTAAACGGATGAAACCCAATATTACTTTAAATTTTCTGAAGTTTTTTTACAACTTACCAAGTTTGGGTGGGTAGCGTAGTTAGAGAACTTCATGAGTGTTTCTGGTTAATAAAGTTGGAAGCATTTTTTTGAAAACGAGAGGTAGTAATTTTTGGCGGAATTCAGCCCTGCTTTTCATTCTAAGTCCGCACTCGTGCCTCGCTTGCGGGCTTTCCATTGCAATCAGGTTTAAATTACAGAGAACAGTGTAAGAAACTTGGATTGCAAATCAAATACCCCACTTAGGAATTTATGAACTTTAAATTGCTATTTAGCCAGTCCGAACCACTAAATCTCCGTTCTCCTTAAATCTGCCTAACAAATTTTTGGGGATGCACAATAAAGCCCAACCAGTTACTTAAATACAAAAATTTTAAGCCGACATTTTTTTTTTTCACCTGTTTGTATTTTTTAATTGTGTTCAAGCTTGCTTCGCAGGTCTTTTGATGCCAAAAGAAAAAAGCCCGTCTGGCCAAGACAAATAAAGTTTTACTTCAACGCCCCTGTCGGGTTCGTTCCCTTATCAACCAGCAATTTACTGTTACCGCTTAAATCAGAAACATAAATCTTATTTTGAGTGTATGGTTTCTCCGAACCGCTGTAAAAAATTCTGTCATCGGCAGTTACAAAAACGTAAGGAACATTCATACCTTTTGGTGAAATTCTATCAACTTTCTTGCTGGCTAAATCTAAAATATAAACCGCTTCACTCGGTCCAGTCAGCCCATCCAAAACATCAGCATTGCCGGCGTTAAAAATTAATTTCTTTCCATCATTAGTATAAAAGAAACGATTACTGCTTGCAATGGTAAAATTTTTACCAATTAAGCCGGCGATAGATTTTGTGTCTGTCAATTTTCCTGAAATGTCGAAGGTGTAAAGGTTAACCAAATCCTGACCGATAAGTTCCTTATCGTTTTTCCATGTTGGAGCATAAACATTAATTTTTGATGCACTATCCAACATCACATAACCCGTATTATCGGTTTTGATAATGCCGATTTTCCATAAGTTTTTGCCTTTAAAAATATTAAAAGCAATCGCATTTCCGCCAGGCGACCAAACCGCCTGATAATAATTGCCGCTATTTACCTGCAATTGTAACTGACTTTTATTTTCCATATCAGCAACCCAAATGGTTCTATGCCCGGCAGAGTCATTTACGGTATAAGCCAGTTTATTTCCATCGGGTGAAATTGCGGGATCAGTTGCGCCACCAAAAGAAATTTGTTTCATGGTATCGATGCTCGTTGCCACAATTTTGCTTCCATCCTGATAAGCCAAAGCGAAATTTTTATTGCTCAAAGAAACGGTATCCAAAACGGCTTTGGTAGTTTCTTCGCCGGAGTTATTGTTACTGCAAGAAGCAATTAGCGCCACACAAGGAATTAAAAGAGAAACGATTTTACTGCTGATATTAGTCATGTACAATTTTACAAATAGTTTTAAACAAAAAAGATTCAAGTCTTTTTGAAACCTGAATCCTCCCTTTTTATGATTTTACCAAGACTTAACTCTTTTTCTTATCGGCATAGCCAAATACTTTTTGCAATAAGGTAGAGCTACGTGAGCTGAAATTATCTCTTATCTTCAGTTCTTCTTTTGCAACTTCTAAAAATAAGCCATCAATTGCTTTTTGGGTAACATATTCGGTTAAATTGGTGTTTACCGGCTTAACTAAAGGTATGCGATTGTATTGTGTGGTTAAATCGCTGTAATATTTTGTGGCGTTTACTTTGTTTAAACTTGTGGTTACAATCGGGCTAAATTTCTGCATCAGTTGTGATGTGGTTACACGTTTGAAATATTCAGTTGCGGCATCTTTATTGCCTAGAAGAATGTTTGTGGCATCAGTCAATGTCATTTGCTTAATAGCCGAAATAAAAATTGGCTTGGCTTCGGTGGCTGCATCTTCAGCAGCACGATTTAAGCTTACGATTACATTATCGCAAAGCTTGTTCAGGCCGATGCTACGCAAAGTTTTTTCTACTTTTTGAGCTTCAGGAGGCATTAAAATTTTAACGGCTAAGTTGCCTAAAAAGCCATCTTTAACAGATAGCCTGTCGGCGCCAGCAGAAACTCCAATTTGCAAGGCTTCTTTAATTCCTTGTCCAATTTCTAATGTTGAGGGTGTTCCTGTGGCACCTGGTGTTGTAGTTTTTTCAGTAATTTTTTTAAAAATGTCGCCCAGCTTGATTTGGGCTTGAACATGTGAATTTGTAAATAATATTAATGCCAGGGATGCAGATAGAATATTAATTTTTTTCATTGTGTGTGTTTAAATCCTTGATAAGCAAAACAACTGCCATAAAACAAGGCTCGAATTTTTTTGCGTAAAGATAATGCTTTGCCGAACTGATAAATGTTAATTTTATTGGCGATTTGCAGCTGAGCTTTCTTGCACAGAACTGGGTTTTATAAACCCGATTGCCGCGAATCCCGATTCTTCATCGGGAGAAGCAAAAAGCGGGACTATCGCAACCAAAACGTACCGAACATTGCTTTCCAAATAATCAAATAGATATCCTAAATGTTTAGTTTATTCCCCATCACTCAGAAATATTTTTTATACTTGAAAGATAATTTGTTATAGCTACCCAATTTTTGAAGTTTATAAAAAATACAGCTGGAAATAACCAGAAAGAAGATGCAGACTTGATTGCCGAGTATAAAAATACAGGCGATTTAGACTCGTTGGGTACGCTTTATAATAAATATATGCATTTGGTTTTCGGGGTTTGCCTTAATTATTTTAAGGATGAGGAACAAAGCAAGGATGCTGTAATGCAGATTTTCGAGGAGCTGGTAACGAAACTTAAAATTCATGAGGTGCAAAATTTTAAAAGTTGGCTGCATGTACTTACCAGAAACCACTGTTTAATGGCGCTGCGGAAATCTGCTAAGCAGATTAACGTTTCATTAGATGATACTTTTGTGGAAAACACGGAGTTTGTGCATCTGGATATTGACAACACAAAGGAAACGCAACTTACCATTATGGAAAAGTGCATGGAAACTTTAACTGAAGAACAGCGAAAAAGCGTAGATTTATTTTATTTACAAGAGAAATGTTATAAGGAAGTGGCCGATATTACGGGCTACGATATGCTTAAGGTAAAGAGTTACATCCAAAATGGGAAGCGGAATTTAAAGATTTGTATAGAGAAAAATAGCAGTGAATAACGACTGGTTAGATATTGATGTGCTGGAAGATTACCTGGATGGTAAGCTTGATGCTAAAGGTATGCACTTTGTAGAAAGGCAGGCTTTAGACGATCCTTTTGTTGCCGAAGCACTTGAAGGTTTGCGCCAATCGCCAAAGCGAAAACAAACTTTGTCTATTTTACAGAAACAACTTTACGATAGAGTATCTGAAAAACCGGTTAAACGTAAAATGTGGGGTATAACCACACAACGTTTGAGTATTGCGGCAACGGCTACAGTCGCTTTTATTGCGGTGAGTATCTTGTTTTTTATGCGTGAAACTAATCGTAAAAATGCAGAAACCGCCTCTCGAAAGAATCATGGTGTTGTGGTAAATCTGGATTCTTCGAATGCTGTTGCCTCGGCAAAACCTGAGCCTGAAGATACATCGGTTAAAGCTGCCGAAATTTCTAAATCTGCTTTGATAGATAAAGCGATTACAAATGCTAAAACCGCTGATTTAGCCAAAAATTCAAAATCAGCTGCGGTAATTAAAAATGCTGAAGTTGAAGAAGCTAAATTGGCCAGGGTTGCAGACTATTCTACCTTAAGCAAGGCGAAGGCTGCCCCAATTCCGACACAGCGTACTGAAGTTTCTGCGATGAGTGAAGTGGCGGTTTCGGCAGCGCCTGCAAGTTCTGGAAACAGCTTAATTTATAGTGGCAATGTTGTTGCGCAAAATGGTAAGCCAGTTCAGGGAGCGGTTGTTAAATTAGAAAATTCGAAAGCTGTAACTGCAACAAATGCAGCCGGTTTTTTTGCTTTGCCTGTTGATAGTGCTGATAAAGACAAAGAGATATTAATTAAAGCACAGGGCTTTAACGATAAGGCTGTTGCTACAAGCCCTGATGCAATTCGGGCGGCGTTAACCGGCGAAAAATCATTAAGTGAAATTGCTTTAATTACAGGTTCTAACGGTCGGAAAAAGGAAACGATAACGCCACAAAAAATTGTTTTAAATGCTGTCGAAAATCTGGATAAAACTAAAGGTGAAATTACTAAACCTGTACCCGTTTCAACGATAAACTATGAACAATATTTAGAAAATAATAACAAGTTTTTCAATCCGAAAGGGCCTGCACAGTATGTTATCCTAAGTTTCAAGGTTAAAAGAAACGGGCGGCCAACCAATGTTTCGGTTATAAAATCGTTAAACAAAAAAGCCGATGCCGAAGCCAAAAGGCTTATCGAAACTGGTCCGGATTGGGTTTTGCCTAAGAATGGAAATAACCTGGTTGAAATGAGCGTTAAGTTTTAAAAATAAACCACATATTTCAAAAAGGAACGGTTCTATTTTTTACTGTTTAATAATAATCGTTCGTTATTGCGGGTTACGAACTAATCCTAATTCTTCCGCCGATAATAATAACCGGTAAGATTGCTTTGTGTCTCGCAAATGATGATAAGTATAAACCATGTACAAACTCCCATATTTCACAGCCAATAATCAAGAAGAAATTCTTGAGTTTATGCATCAAAACACATTTGTAACCTTGGTTGGTTTCGACGGCGAATTTCCCGTGGCCACACAAGTTCCTGTTAAAACTTTAGTTGACGGTGAGGCTGTAAAACTCATCGGTCACATCATGACTAAAACTGACCACTGCAAGGCATTTGAGCAAAACCCGAATGTATTAGCGATTTTTACAGGTGCTCATGCTTACATTAGCGCATCGGTTTATGAAAATCCTCAATCAGCATCTACCTGGAATTATAAAACCGTTCAGGCTAAAGGAAAAATAAGATTATTAAATTCCCAAGAAACTTACCGGGTAATAAAAGATTTAACTGATAAGTACGAAAATCCGGAAAGCAGTCTTGCGGCTTTTAACAAAATGGATGAAGCTTATATTCAAAAGCATTTAAAAGCCATAACGGGTTTTGAAATTTTGGTAAGTACTATCGACCATGTTTTTAAATTGAGCCAAAACCATCCCGCCGGAAACAAAGAAAGCATCATTAAAAATTTGGAAAATAGTAATGAGGTTTTAGCTCGGGAAGTAGCGAAAGAGATGAAGCGGAAATAAAATGATGGATTTTATTATACTTACAGCGGGAGTGTTGGGAACTATTGTTGACTTTTTATTAATTAGAAAATATTATTATAAAATCAAGCTCCTAAATTGGTATGATACAATATTTTTAATCGGACTAAACCTCCTCTTGCTTTCCTTAATTTTGTTTGGCATAGGCATAACTGCAATTATTCACCAGCTTTTAAAGCTTTAAAACAAAAAAAAAGACTAAAGCAATTCGCTTTAGTCTTCCTGAGTATATTTTAAGGATTTTGTTTACTTTAAATAATATATAATTCCGTATATAATTGCTGCTAATGTAGCCGAAACAGGGATTGTTAAAATCCACGCCCATATTAAGTTAATCGTTACACCCCAACGTACCGCCGAAACACTTTTTACAACACCAACACCAACAATCGAACCTGTAATGGTGTGCGTGGTAGAAACAGGAATACCAAAATGTTCAGTAATACCCAATGTAATGGCACCGGCACCTTCAGCTGCAACACCTTCAAGTGCTGTAACTTTAGTAATTTTCGAACCCATTGTTTTCACAATTTTCCAACCGCCGCTCATGGTACCTAATGAAATTGCCGAGTAACAGCAAATAGGCACCCAGGCAGGCATCGATTCGAAATTCGGAATAACTTTCGATGCAATTAAAGCCGTAGCAATAATACCCATTACCTTTTGCGCATCGTTACCACCGTGGAAGAAACTCAATGCTGCAGATGATAATAACTGTAATCGTTTAAACCATTTCTCTGCAGTTGCAGGTTTGGCATAGCGACAAATGTTAATAATAATCAGCGTTAAAACCACCGAAATTACCATACCAATTATCGGTGCTAACACAATAAAGGAAACAATTTTAACCACATAACCCATGTTTACGGCATCAAGCGGACTAGCGCCTGTTAGTAAAGCATGTGTCATACCTGCACCTGCGAAACCGCCAATTAAGGTATGCGATGAGCTGGATGGAATTCCGTACCACCAGGTTAAAAGATTCCAGATAATTGCAGCGACTAAACCTGCAAGGATAACCTCTAAAGTGATGTAATTTTCGATTACTGTTTTGGCAACCGTGTTTGCCACTTTATGGTCGGTAAAATAAAAGTAAGCTGCGAAATTGAAAAGTGCAGCCCACAAAACTGCCTGAAAAGGCGTAAGAACTTTTGTAGAAACAACCGTTGCAATCGAGTTAGCGGCGTCGTGAAATCCGTTAATGTAATCGAAAGCAATGGCCAGAATTACAACAACAACCAATAAGGTAGTTACCATGTTTGTATTTTATTAAGCGTTTTTAACCAAGATAGTTTCTAGCACATTCGCTACATCTTCGCACTTATCTGTTGCTTTTTCTATCGTTTGTAAAACCTCTTTTTGTTTAATTAATTCAATAGCATTGGTTTCGTATTCGAACAAACGCGCAACCGCTAAAGTAAATACGTAATCAGCCTGGTTTTCGCCGCTGTTAATACGGATACAAGCATCGGCAATAACGCGAATGTTTTTAAAACTGCGTAATTCTTTAATTGCCTTATCAATATCGGTACACATTTCTACCAAAAGCTCAGCAATTTTAACAATTGGCTCATTAATGGAATTCATATTGTACATCTGCATACGATTTGCAGTGCCATAAATATAATCGGCAACATCATCAACAGCTGTAGCTAATTGGTGAATATCTTCTCTATCAAAAGGTGTGATAAAGTTCCTGCTCAATTCTAAGAAAATCGAATGGGTAATGTCATCACCAACGTGTTCTAAGCGTTCAATTTCCTTGAAAATAGTTTTTCTTGCTTCAGCATCACCTGTACTAACCATTTCTAAAAGCGTTTCAGCAATCTTTAATGCATTGCTGCCGGCCTGCTCAAAAAGAGGGTGAAACTTTCTATCTTGAGGCGTAAAGAACTTAAAAATATTGTTCATCTTAATTTTTAATATGTTGCAAAGCTACAAGCCCAATGTTAAGTTAATGTTAAGTTCTGAATTATAATTAAGGAATTAACGCCTGGCTTGTTATGTCCGTTTCATTTCAGGTGTTTGATTAGCAATGATTAAGATTTGGAAACGACCGGCAGTAACACTTCGGGAACTACAGTCCCGCTAAACGCTATAGCCCTCATTGAAAAAATTCGGGGCTGCCGCTAATATCGGGTTTAAGAACAGCGGTAAAATGTTTTTGGGAAACAATCAGGCACTGAGATTACTAATCTTTCAATGCGATGATGAACGAAACAACCTAATACATTTGCTGTAAGCTATAGTAGTTAGATTGCTTCGTGCCCCGCATAGTCGCTCATACGAAACCATGAGCTTATATTTTCTTAAATGTCTTATTTGGTGCAAAAAACCTCACCCTGGTAAAGGCGAGAGATTGGGTAAGTTTCTGCTGTCCCTCTCCTTGAGGAGAGGAAAACAAAGTTTTGCAAAGCTTAGACATAATTGGTATTCTCCATAGTTAATTTCTTAAAATAACTTTACGTTCTTTGTGTTTCATTTTGCCGTTAAAACAAACTATCCTCCTTTGTGTAAAGTAAAAGCAAAGGTAGTTCCAATACCTGGTGTACTGCGTACGGAAATTGTTTGTTGGTGCGCTTCTAAAATATGTTTCACAATTGCCAAACCTAAACCCGTTCCGCCAACTTCACGGGCTCTGTGTGTATCAATTCTGTAAAAACGTTCAAATAATCTAAACAGATGCTTTTCCTCAATTCCTATTCCGTTGTCTGTAACTTCAATTAGAAACTGGTCGTGGAGTTCAAAAATTTTAATCGCCGTTTCACCATTTTCAATGCCATACTTAATACTATTTACCATTAAATTAATTAAAACCTGACGGATTTTCTCCCTATCGGCATTAACCATCGTTACGGCTGTATATTTATCTTTAAAAAAGAGTTTAATGTGTTTTGATTTTGCTCGGTCTTCCAGGTTTTCCATTACCTCTTTTGCCAGCTGCACGAAATCGAACTTTTGGTAGTTAATTGGTGATTCACCTGTTTCGAGTTTAGCAATCGCATCTAAATCATTAATTAAATAGCTTAAGCGCTCAACATTGTTTTCGGCCTTTTTCAAAAACTTAACCGCCATTTCGGGGTCGTCTTCAATACAATCCTGCAAAGTTTCTATATAACCCTGAATGGCAAAAAGCGGCGTCTTAAACTCATGCGATACATTAGAAAGAAATTCCCTGCGAAACTGTTCCTGCTTTTTTAGTAAATCAATTTCTTTTTTCTTAGCACCGGCCCACTCCTTAACTTCCTGTTCAACATCGTTTATTGGGTCTGAGCTTACATATTCGCCAAGCGCATCTTTTAAATCTTTACCCAATTTAAGATTATGGATAAGCTTATAAATCAGTTTAATTTTAGTGTAAATGTATTTTTCCAGCAGGTAGTAAAAAACCAGAAAACTACTCAGAAAGGAAACCCCAAAAGAAATGGCCAGATAATACCAGCTGTGTTGAAAATAGAAGTTTACCATGCCAATAGAAAGGGCAACGGCGAGGGCAGTAAATAAAACCAGCACACTTAATTTCATGCTGCAATTTAGTAGTTTTATGTTAATGGTATGTTAACTCAACTGCTTTTCAGTTAAATATTTCCAGTATCGTTTTGGCACATGCCTTACATGGAGTTTAGTATTTTTACGGGCAACGATGTTAGCACTTTTAAAATAATCTTTCCATAAAACGGAATATAATTCTTCCTTTTCGTCTAATAAAATTGCTTCAGGGTTTTTGCTGTCTACACCACTTGTAAAATCGATGGTTATTTCTTCGACCGAATGTAAATTGTAGTGCAAACCGTACTTACGTTTTAAATCATAAATAATCCACTGCTGGTCTGCATAGCGATTTTTAAAGTGATTTGAAATTAACGGCAGCACATTAAAATCAGGGTCGACACCAGTATAAAAAATTCCATCAGCCGTGTGTTGAAAACGAATAAAAGCTTCCATTCTGTGCTTTTCTCGTTCTACGCTTTTGGCATATTTTGATAAAGCCATCACATGGTCGTTTCCGTAATTGGTTTCGGCGCCTTTTTCATGCTCAAAGATGTAAATGGTAAATTGAAAAAGATGATTGTAGGCTTCAGGAATTTCTGATAAAAAGGAACAATAAAATTTCCTTAACCATTCTTTCTTCAATTTCTTTTGTAATCCTGCCCATACTCGATCCGATTTCTCGGAGTTTGTAGTAACAGTAAAACTTTCGGAAAAAGCTTCTGGTTGAAATATTTCAATTGACTTAAGCTTTACCTTACCCGGTTTGCGTTCAAACCATTCAAAAACCGCTGTTAAAAGACCCGCGAAGGAACCATCGAAAATGTAAGTCATGGTTTTTACTTAAAACAAAATCATTTGATTATTATCTGTTTTTAAATATTTGCTCTGACTCTCGGCTAAAATAAATGCTTTAATTTGAGTGCCCTGATAATCTTTTAATTGATAAGGGCTATCCACACAAGTTATAAAGTGCTTCGCCCGGTTATAAGCCACGCCGATTTTTTTTAGCTGGTCTATCCTCAACTTTCCGAACTTCCTGGCTTGTACAATTTTTTGTGCCGACATTACACCAATACCGGGAATACGAAGAATCATTTTATAATCCGCCTTGTTAATATCCACGGGAAAATGCTGCATATTTCGTATTGCCCAGCTTAACTTTGGGTCGATATCTACATCTAAATTCGGGTTAGCATCATTTAAAATTTCCTGAACTTTAAAACCATAAAACCGCATCAGCCAATCAGTTTGGTAAAGTCTGTTTTCTCGAAGTAAGGGCGGCTGAGTGCCTAAAATGGGCATCCGGTTATCATTACTAATCGGCACGTAACCCGAATAGTAAACTCTTTTTAAAGCGAAGTTTTTGTAAAAAGCATTTGCGGTGTACATAATATCCTTATCACTTTCGGGCGTGGCTCCAATAACCATTTGGGTACTTTGCCCTGCCGGAACAAATTTCGGGACATGTTTAATTAACTTTTTATCGGCAGCAAACTGTGTGATGTTTTGCTGTACAAAGGCTAGGGGTTTAATAACATCCTGATGGCTTTTTTCAGGCGCTAAAAGTTTTAAACCTGCTTCTGTTGGCATCTCCAGATTAATACTCATCCTATCAGCATACAATCCTGCTTCTTTTATTAACTCATCGCTGGCTCCGGGAATCGTTTTTAGATGAATATAGCCATTGTAATTTTGTTCTAACCGAAGTTTTTTGCATACTAAAAGCAATCGCTCCATGGTAAAATCTGCATTTTTGAAAATCCCCGAACTCAAAAATAAACCTTCGATATAATTTCTGCGGTAGAAATTCATCGTTAATTCTACTACTTCATCAACCGTAAAAGCGGCACGTTTTACATCGTTACTTTTACGCGAAACACAAAAAAGGCAATCGTAAATGCAGTGATTGGTTAAAAGGATTTTAAGCAAAGAAACACATCTGCCATCTTCAGTATATGTATGGCAAATACCAGAACTGTGGCTGTCGCCCAATCCTTTATTATCATTTTTTCTTGTTCCGCCACTCGATGAACAGGATACATCGTACTTGGCGGCGTCGGCAAGAATATTTAGTTTTTCACGAATTCTATCAAAAGACATAATGGAAGATTTACTAACAAATATAGTTTTAAATAACTAAAAATATTAGTAAAACTTATTTAAAATCATTCTTTTAAGGAGTATAAGATAGCATCAAATCTATTTTTTAAGGCGCTTGTTTTCAGTTTCGGCTGTGAGGTAGAATAAGTTTCCTGATAATAAGTTAACTCCGTGTAAAATCTATCTGCTTCGTATTGGTCATCGCCGATAGCACTAAAATTTGCTATAAAATTTGGATTAGTAAATTTTATCTTATAAAAGTATTTACCTGTTTTTGAACAAAAAATTTCTTCAACATTATCTACATTTTCCCAACCAGAAAAAAAATCTTTTGTCTGGTAAAAAAAAGTATCTTTTTTTAATTTAAAGTGTAAACCCTTGTGGTTTAAGCTAATTTCAGCATTGATAATAATTTTAGTGTTGATAAGCCATTTTAATAAGATTATCATCAGTAAGAAGGATGCAATTATTATAGAGATGAAGACGTATTGCGATACGGTATGTGGCAGGTTTAAAAGGACTGCTAATGTAAGCCCAGCGATGGATATTGGCGCTGATACCATACAAAACAACAAGGTGCTGTTTTTATGGTAATTCAAATAAAAAGTTTGCATGGCGTTATATTTTAATAAAAGTAATGCCATTCAAAATCCATTCCAATACCTCTTTATAGGTATTTTTTAATAAGGTGTATTTAACTTGCCTGGATAAAACAATTTTAACTTCCTTCCCACTCTTTATAAAACTGCTCGAGATATTGTAACATGAAACTATGCCTTTCAGTGGCTATTTTTTTTCCCGCTTGGGTATTCATCATATCTTTTAAAAGAAGGAGCTTTTCGTAAAAATGATTAATGGTTGGCGCTGTTGTATTTTTGTATGATTCTTTAGTTAGATGCTGTTCCGGCTGAATTTCCGGGTCGTATAAAACCCTATTTTTATAGCCCCCATAGGTAAAAGCTCTTGCAACACCAATTGCTCCAATAGCATCTAGCCGATCTGCATCTTGCACAATTTGCATTTCTTTTGAGGTGAAGGTATTGTTATCAAAACTGTTTTTGAACGACATATTCTGAATTATCAGTTTTACCTGTGCAATGATATTTTCATCAACAGCAATTGATTTTAAAAAAGCTTCAGCTACGTTTGGTCCTAATTCTTCGTCGCCATTATTAAATTTTGGGTCTGCAATATCGTGAAGTAAAGCAGCAAAAATTACCACCAAATCATTCCCTTTCTCAACTTTATTAATATTGATTGCTGTTTTATAAACGCGTTCGATATGAAACCAATCATGACCGGCTTCTGCGTTTTCGAGTGTTTTTTTTACGAAATCGATTGTGTTTTTTACAACATCCTGCATACGATACTTTTTTTCAAAGTTATCGTAAATAAAGCAGGATGAAAATTTGTTTTAGAAAGTAATGAAGAAAAATTATTTCGCAGATGCGGTTTCTTCTTTTTCTGAAGAGATGTTTTTGATTAACTCTCTGTGGTCAAGCGTAAGCAGATGAGTTACTTCAATATCTAAAATTGAAGCGATTTGAAACAGACGTTCTATTGTAAGTTTACTATAACCAAGTTCAATTTTGCTATAAGCATTTTGCGATATTTTTAATTTCGCAGCCAGATAATCTTGAGTGTAATCTCTATATTCTCTAATTTTTCTGATATTCCCGGCTACATTCTTCGTCTTTAAAGCCAATAGATCTTCCATAGGTGAGGATGTTTTTAATAACTAATACCATTATAAACGAAAATTGTTCCAATGAGGATCTTAAAAACAATTCTTTTTGTTATAAAGTTGCGTTTAGAGCGGTAGCAGAAACATTTTTTTTAGAAGTAAAAAAAATGTTATAATAAAAATTTACCATCAAAGATTTATGTAGCTGGCTAGGATTGAGGACACTAGGCCGGCAAGAAATTCTGAACAACAGGATAAACCATATAAGCCGTTTTTTGCGAATAGGGATTAAAGATCAAGAAAAATACAACATTAGCGGTATAGCCAATAATTTATTTTTCAAATGTGCTTTTAACCTCTAGAAAATCGTCAGGCTGTTAAATTTTTGTATGAAAGGCAAATTTCTTTTTGCTCATAGATTAATCTTTTGGTTGAATTAAAGGTTCTCTTCTGCTACCATCATAAAGTTCGTATTCTAATAAACGACAATCTAATTTACCATTATAAAACTCTATTTTTTTCGAAGCTCTTAAACCAATTTTTTTAGCCAGATCAGGATTTCCGGTAAAAATATAACCAGTATAGCCTTTACATTCTTTCTTCATGAAATCGCCCATCCGTTTGTAGGTTAATTCCAACTTGCTGTGAACGCCAAGGCGCTCACCATATTCCGGGTTAAATACAACAACACCTTTTCCATCTTCGGGAACAGTTGTTAATTCAAAGTCGCAAACCTGAAAATCAATCAGCGTATCAACCCCTGCGGTTTTTGCATTTCTTCTGGTTACTTCAACGGCATCTTCAGAAATATCAGACGCCACAATTTTAATATCAATATTTTTAACTACCTGATCTTTTAAAATTCTTCGCTCGGCAAAGAAAACCTCTTCGTTATAGCCCAAAATGTGCATAAAACCATAGTTCATGCGGTATAATCCGGGTGCACGGTTAGTTGCAATTAAGGCAGCTTCGATAGCTAAAGTTCCCGAACCGCACATTGGATTTATAAAGGGAGATTTTTTATCCCATTGGGTTGCATAAATAGTACCCGACGCAAGGGCTTCTAACATTGGTGCTTTACCGGGGATTTTACGATAACCATGCTTTGCCAGGGTTTCGCCCGAAGTATCCATAAAAATAGCTGCTTCTGCATCTTTCCAATACAAGTGAACTACAGTTTTATTTGCATCAGAACCAGAATCAGGGCGAATTCCTTTTTTCTCTTTTAGTCTATCTACAATAGCATCTTTTACTTTCAGATTGGCGAAAAGGGGGGTTGTAATATTTGGATTATCAACGTTTGAGGTTACAGAGAAATATCCTGTAAAATCAATTAATTCTTCCCATTCAATGGCCGAAATTTCTTTGTATAAATCATCAGGCGTAACCGCTTTAAAATTTTTTATACAATACAAAATCTGGCTTGCGCAACGCAAGTTTAAATTTAGCTTTATACACGCTGTGAGGGGTATATTCAACTCTACGCCAGTAGCAAACGCCCGTTCTATGGTGTAACCTAAGGCGGTAACTTCTTCTTGTAAATAAGGCGAAAGGCGCTTGTTGCAGGTAATAATTACCTTACTTTTATTGTGGAAAACTTGCATCATATTATATGCGAAGTTATCAATAAAATTATAGAGATTTGATCTTTATAGTACAATTAAGTAGTATTTGATATGGAAATTAAAGGAAAAGTACACGAAGTAGGTGCCACACAACAAGTAAGTGAAACGTTTAAAAAACGCGATTTAATAGTAGAATACGCAGAGAATCCAACATATCCGGAATACATCCGTTTTGAGGCTTTACAGGATAAAGCGGCATTATTAGATAGTTTTAAAGCAGGCGATGAGGTTGAAGTTTTCTTTAATTTACGTGGTCGCCCTTGGACAGATAAAACAGGAAAAACATCATATTTTAACAGCTTGGTTATTTGGAGAATTAACGCCATTGCAGCTGGAGCACCAGCGGCAGCAACTCCGGCTTACGCAGCGCCTGCAGATGTAAGCAATGCACCAGGTGAAGACGATGATTTGCCTTTCTAAATAAAGAATCTTTTTTAAGCAAACAATTTTGAATTAATGCCGGAATGTTTTCCGGCATTTTTTTGTGCCCGAAATTTTAAATCCCGTGTTAAATTATGTTAAAAGCATACACTTCAAGCTGTTATTGAGTATTTTTACGTTTAATTATTTGTTGTAGAATAGCTGTGATGCTAATTTCAAAATTCTGGGGTAGAATTATCTAATGAAGAAAAAAAGTTTTTGGCTTATTACTGTCCTCATGACAGTCGCTTTACTTGGCGTTTTTGTAATGCAGCTGTATTACATAAGGGAGGCTTACAACTTAAAATCGCAACTTTTCGATGAACAGGTAAATCAGACTTTAACCTCAGTTGTTAACAAACTCCAAAGACGAAATGCCGCGGATAGGATTAACCGGAAAGATATCGAGAATAAGATAAAACGTAGCCAGGATTTAAGGCAAAGGCAACTCGATGTAAAAGATTTAAAGCAACAGTTTGCCGAGGCTGCTGATTTACGACAGGCGGAACGGGAAAATGAAATTGAGAAATACCTGAATGAGCAAGATAGTATTATTAGGGCTTCGTATTTAGCCCCAAAGGTAATTACTGAAAATGAGTTTGTGTCATTATCACCCGGAGGCTCTGCAAAACTCGACTTGCAAATGGATGCTTTTGTCGACCTTAAAAATTACACTATCAAAGGTTACAGCATGCGTTCCAAACCTCTTTCGGTGGCTAAAACATTCAACTTTAGAACAGTACAGTCTTTGCCGGATACAATCCGCTATCAGGTTTTTGATTCCCGGGGGTTTCCGTGGTTTGTGAACCTGCCAAAAATTTCTGAAGATTTAGTAAAGAAATTTAAGCGTGAGGATGATATTGCAAAGAGACAATTAGCCCTTAAAATTGCTGCATTAGGAAAAGATTCATTGCCCTATAAAATGGGTTATAATTTATTAGAAGATGTGGCAAAGGAGATGAATGAAAAAAATGTGCCTTTAACGCAAAGAATAAATTTTGCATCACTTCAGGAAACACTTAAAAAATCATTTTTAGATCATAACATCACTCAAGACTATAATTTTAGGGTTAAACTTGCCCAAAAAGATTCGGTTCTTTACCTCCAGGCTTCTTATCCTCAACAAGCATTTTTGCCTAAAAATACCTATCGAACAGCACTCTTTGGCAACGATTTGTTTCGGGATCCCGGAATTTTGGAAGTTAATTTTCCTGGCAAAAACTCTGCAATTGTTGGCAACCTGAGTGCAACTTTGGCCTCTTCTGTCGGGCTTTTACTGGTGCTGGTTTTTATATTCAGTTATACACTTTATGCTATTTTAAAGCAGAAAAAAATCTCTGAAATGAAGACGGATTTCATCAATAACATGACCCATGAGTTTAAAACACCTGTTGCTACAATCATGATTGCAAGCGAGGCGCTTAAAGACCCGGAAGTTACCGAAGATAAAGCCAGGCTGAAAAGATTGGCAGGCATTATTTATGATGAAAATGTTCGTTTAGGAAGCCACATAGAACGGGTTTTAAGCATTGCCCGCTTAGAAAAAGGCGAGTTGAAAATGGAAAATACTGAAGTGGATATGAATGATTTAATTATGATTGTTCTCGACAGTATGAACCTCCAGCTACAAAAGAAACGTGCTGTTTTAAACGTAAATACTGATGCAGAAAATGCGGTTGTGTATGGAGATGAACTTCACCTTTCTAATGTGCTCTACAATTTAATCGATAATGCAAACAAGTACAGCAAAGAAATTCCGGAAATAACAATTAATACCAAAAACGTTGGTAAAAATTTAGTTATCGAGATAGCTGATAACGGAATTGGAATGAGTAAAGAGCACTCTAAAAGGATATTCGATCAGTTTTACAGAGTACCAACAGGAAACCTGCATGATGTTAAGGGCTTTGGTTTAGGCTTAAATTATGTTCAGGATATCATTAAAAAATTAAACGGAACAATTAAAGTAAACAGCGAAAAAGATAAAGGAACAACTTTTGAAATATCATTACCTTTATAAACATTGAATAAACTGTCGGTACAAATGGCTGCTTTATCGATACATTACATCGTTGCGGCTATAATTTCAGTAACATAGCTAAATATTAATTTAACTCTATGAACTTAAATTAAACCGTGATGCAAAATCATAATCAAACCTTTAGCGTAGGCCATAGCGTTTACACCACTAAACACAAAAAAATGAAAAAAATACTTTTGGTAGAAGACGATCCGAATTTGGGCTTGCTGTTGCAGGATTATTTGCAGTTAAAGGGTAAGTTTGATGTTGTTTTATGTACTGATGGTGAAGAAGGTTTAAGAACATTTAATAAACAAAATTTCGATCTTTGTATTTTGGATGTAATGATGCCCAAGAAAGATGGTTTTACATTAGGTAAAGACATCAGAAAAATAAACGCCCACGTACCAATGATTTTTGCAACGGCTAAAACTATGCTCGAAGATAAATCTGCAGCATACGATTTGGGCGGCGATGATTACATTACCAAGCCTTTCCGTATTGAAGAACTTTTGCTGCGTATAAACGCTATGTTTAAACGCGTTGCAAACAAAAGCGGTAATAATGATGATGCTACCGAAAGTCAGTTTTCTATCGGTAAATATAATTTCGATTACACTACTCAGATTATTACCCGCGAAGATCAGATTCAAAAGTTATCTACCAAGGAAGCTGAATTATTACGTTTACTATGCTTAAAAAAGAACACGGTTTTAACCAGAGAAGAAGCCCTTTTAAGCATTTGGCATGATGATAACTACTTCAATGGTAGAAGTATGGATGTATTTTTAAGTAAACTGCGCAAATATTTGAGAGAAGACCCGGCAGTAGAAATCATCAATGTACACGGCAAAGGGTATAAGCTTTTAGTAAGTTAGATATATAGATTTTGCTGAACCGCAGGAATTAAATTGCGTTCCTGCGCAAGTTGGAATAGCGTATCAATGGCTTTCCGGCCTTCTTCACCCAAATTAATGCTGTATTTATTTACATAAAGCTCGATATGTTTATACATTACAGCCTCATCCATTTCTTGTGCATGTTTTTTGATAAATTCGATGCACGATTTTGGATGTGCAAAAGCATATTCAACAGATTGACGGATTAAGCGATTAACTTTTAGCTGAATCGATCTGTCTAAATTCCTGTTGATAACAATTCCGCCCAGCGGGATGGCGCAACCGGTTAACTTTTCCCAGTAATCACCTAAATCAACAATTTTATTCAAGCCTTTATCCTGATAGGTAAAGCGATTTTCGTGAATGATTAAACCCAAATCAATTTTTTCTTGAAGCAAGGCTGATTCAATTTCAGAAAATACCATGATTTCCTTGTTTTGCAATTGAGGGTAGGCAATACCTAAAAGAAAATTCGCAGTGGTATATTTTCCGGGAATACCAACCTTGAAATCCGCATTTAAATCGCTTTCGAATTCTTTCTTGCTGATAAGTAACGGCCCAACACCAAATCCCAAAGCACTACCCGCATCAAGCAATGCGTATTGATTGGCCACATATGCAAAAGCATGGAAACTTAATTTCGTAATGTCTAATTCGCCCTTTAAAGCTTTTTGGTTAAGGGTTTCAACATCGTCAAAATAAACTTCAAATTCTAAACCATCGGTATCAATTTTATGGTGAATTAGAGCGTCGAAAATGAAGGTATCGTTAGGGCAGGGCGAAAAACCAAGTGTAAGTTTCATAGTTCAAAATTAAGCTATGCAAAAAATTAGTTCGTCATAATCAATTCATATCTGATATAAAGGCAATAGCCCAATCGTTTAGATTTTTTATAGCAAGTCCAATTTTCCATTTGTCTTTGTTTCTTTGTTCAACATAATTGGAAACACTTCTAACCTGTAAGCAATCTACCCGTGCCTGCTGGCAGGCAAATAAAACTGCGGCTCCTTCCATGCTTTCGGTTTTTGGATTTAACCGTTCTGTTAAAATCCTGATGTTCTTTTCGTTTCCGCTTACACGGTTAACCGTTACGCCAGAAACTTTTGGCAAATCAATATTAATCCGGCTTTTCGATTTATAAGTGTTTTCTCCAAAACCTAAATCAGTTATGGTTAAAAAGTTTTCTCCATCTTCAGCACCAAGTTCCGCAAAGGTATCATCGGTTATATTTACCAGGCTTCCGAGTTCAATCTTTCTATCGAAACAGCCAGCTATACCTAAGTTTAAAACCAAATCATATCTCGGAGATAGGTGTTTGCCCAACGCAAAAGCTGTGGCAACCATACCTACACCAGTAATTAAAATATCGAAGTTTTTCTCTTCGATAAAATCCCCTTCCTGTAAATTAAAATGTTGATATAAAAAGGTGAGTTCGGCTTTTGTAGCGGCTACAACTAATGTTTTCATGAGGTAAATTTAACAGATTCTTTTCATTAAAATATCTTTCTTTAGGCTTTGGTGTTTAGGCTTAAAGCATTATCAGTATATTTGTGGTTTAATTATAATAATGATTTATATAACGAGAAAAGCGTCATTTAATGCAGCACACAAGCTGGCCCGAACCGATTGGGATGATGATAAAAATGCTGAAGTTTATGGCAAATGTGCCAATCCTAACTGGCATGGTCATAATTATTGGCTTTATGTAACCGTAAAAGGCGAAGTTAATCCGGAAACAGGCTTTCTGGTCGATCTTAAGTGGTTAAAGGATGTAATGAATACTTTTGTAGTAGACAAGGTTGATCACAAAAATTTAAACCTCGATGTAGATTTTATGAAAGGCAAACTGGCTTCGACAGAAAATTTAGCTATCGCAATATGGGAGCAGCTTTTAGCGCCAATTTCTGAGGCTGGAGCTATTTTGCACGCTGTTAAAATTTACGAGACTGAAAATAATTACGTTGAATACTTTGGTTAACCCTTAATGGAAAAGAAAGATATTTTAAAAGGAGAATCTAGAGATGGTTATGTAAAAATCGATCGCTACGATGAATCTAAAATTGAAGCAGTTGCAGCACATTATAAAGATATTTTAGGCCAGTTAGGTGAAAATCCTGAGCGTGAAGGTTTAATTAAAACACCTGAACGTGTGGCCAAAGCTTTGCAATATTTAACTCATGGTTACGATTTAAAACCGGATGAAATATTAAGATCGGCAATGTTCGAAGAAGATTACAGCCAAATGGTTGTAGTTAAAGATATTGAGGTATATTCCATGTGCGAACACCATATGCTACCATTTTTTGGGAAAGCCCACATTGCTTACATACCAAATGGGCATATAGTAGGCTTAAGCAAAATCCCTCGCGTTGTTGATGCTTTTGCTCGCCGGTTGCAGGTTCAGGAGCGCTTAACTAACGAAATAAGAGATTGCATTCAAAATACTTTAAGTCCTATGGGCGTTGCTGTAGTTATGGAATGCAAGCACTTATGTATGGCTATGCGTGGCGTACAAAAGCAGAATTCGGTTACCACGACTTCGGCTTTTACCGGTACTTTTTTAAGTAATGATAAAACAAGAGCCGAATTTTTAAGGTTAATTACAGCGAGTTTAGATTAAACCCCCAAATCTCTAATTTGAACATGGGTTTTAGTATTAAAAATTTTAACTAAATATTTCTCCTTTAGGAGGTTAAGTGTTATGAAAGCATATATTTTCCCTGGTCAGGGGGCACAATTTGTAGGTATGGGTAAAGATCTTTATGAGCACCCCAAAGCTGCAGAACTGTTTGAAAAAGCGAATGAAATTATTGGTTTCAGAATTAGCGATATCATGTTCGGCGGAACTGATGAAGAGCTTAAACAAACCAATGTTACGCAGCCTGCAATATTTTTGCATTCTGTTATTTTAGCAAAAGTTTTGGGTAATGATTTTAAACCTGATATGGTTGCCGGACACTCTTTAGGAGAGTTCTCTGCCCTGGTTGCAGCCAATGCATTAAGTTTCGAAGATGGTTTGAAATTAGTTGTTGCAAGGGCAAACGCAATGCAAAAAGCATGTGAGGCCCAACCATCAACAATGGCGGCAATTTTAGGCCTGGCAGATGATGTTGTAGAAAAAATCTGTGCTGAAATTGATGCAGTTGTTGTTCCTGCCAATTACAATTGCCCAGGGCAATTGGTTATTTCCGGTAGTATTGAAGGCATAGATTTGGCTTGTGCTAAGTTAACTGAAGCAGGCGCTAAAAGAGCACTGAAACTAAATGTTGGTGGCGCTTTTCACTCCCCTTTAATGGAGCCGGCAAAAATTGAATTACAAGCTGCAATTGAAGCAACAAATATTTCGGCTCCTATTTGTCCGGTTTACCAGAATGTTGATGCGAAACCTTATACCGATCCCGCTCAAATTAAAGCAAATTTGATAAAGCAATTAACAGGAGCCGTACGTTGGACTCAAACCGTTACCAATATGTTAGCCGATGGCGCCATCGAGTTTGTTGAAGTTGGACCTGGCAGCGTTTTACAAGGCTTGGTTAAAAAAGTAAGTCGTGAGGTTAGCACAAGCAGTGCAACAATAGTTTAAACTAATCAAATTGAAATAATTAATTCAACGCCATAAGCAAGTTCGTTTATGGCGTTGTTTTTTTATAATATTTAATATCTTTATCAAAATCGATGAAATTGGGCTTTGGTGTAAAAATAAGATTTCTACTACTTGTTTTGGGCTGCTGCCTCATTGCAACATCAATATCGTTAAGCAGATTTACAACAAAGGCAGAGTTATTAGAGCGTGCAGCGAAAAAAGTTCAGGAAAATCTACTTGTTAAAGAAGATATAGTCGATAAATTTTTATCGAATAAAAAAGAAATAGCCCGGGCTAAGCGTTTTCATCTGGATGCTCAAGATGCCCTAAACTTCCTCGAACTTTACCGTACAAACGGTATCAACTTACAAACCTTTCAAAATAATAAGCTTAAATATTGGAGTACGATAAAGGTTTCTGATATAAATCCGCAGACTATTAAAGAGGGTAAATCTGTACTCTATTTTTCTAACGGATATTATGAAGTTATCAAAAAAACCGATGCCGATTTTGTCTTGATTTTCTTTATTACTATCCAGTCCAAATACGCCGTTCCCGAAAACAGGTATTTCAAAAATGAGATGGATCCACAGTTATCCAACTCGAAAATCCTCACTTTATCAGAATATAACGACAAGGATGTTTATTCGATTAGAAGCAAGGATAATACTTTTTTATTCGAGTTAAAAATAAAGCCCAGCTACACCGACGATTATTATTCTGATACACAAGTCTGGCTTTTTATAGCCGGTATTGTGTGTATTTGCATGTTTTTTAATTCTTTGTGCTCTTTAATAGCCAGAAAAGGTCACCTAATTTTAGGAAGTCTTTTGTTTTTAGCATTCTTTATAGTGGGCCGTTTAACCGACATTCAATTTGGTTGGCTTAATCACCATTTCCCATTAGAATTATTCGATCCTAAAATTTATGCCGCAAACGATTTAATGCCTTCGCTGGGCGATTTCTTGCTTAATGTTTTGGCCGGAACCTGGTGGCTTTTGTTTGTTTACAACCATAAAGAGGACTATAAATTTCCCGATTGGATTAAGCGAAGTAAAATATTGGGATTATTTATTCATGCAGTCTTATTGGTACACATATCACTAATTGCCTTTTTTGTTGATGATTTATTCTTTGGCTTGATAAACAACTCCAAAATCAATTTTGAGATAATAAACATATTAAAACTCAGTGGAAACAGCTGGGTAAGTATTGTTATCTTATGCCTGGCATGGTTCCAGATTTACCTCGTAACGGTTATTTCTATCGAGGTAACAAAACAGCTAAATGTTACCAATAAAGAACGATTAATATTATTTATAACCGGCTTTGCAGGGGTATTTATCTATAAACTATTAACAGATTTTACTGCTTTCTTCATTGTTTACGGCCTGGTACTGTTTATAGTTGGTAGAATCTCATACATTAAAGATAAGTATTTCTCCGTTGGGTTACTTTCGATATTGTTTTTCTGTCTGGCGTTTAATACTTCGATAAAATATATCAAATACAAAGATATTAAAGAGCGCAGTGAGCGTGAGCTACTCGCCAGAAAGGTTCAGTCATCGGAAGATCCGAATGCAATTATTGCACTTAGCAAGCTCGAAAGACAATTATTGGAGGATGAATTTCTTGTAAAATATTTTACGAATAACGGAAGGGCAAATTTCGCAGTGCTAAAAAACCATATAAAAGGTTATATGGATGGATACCTGAACCGATATGACTATAATATTTACGATTACAACAAGTTTGAAACAGTATTAAATAATTCGGAGGCACAGCCGATAGAAAAGTATAAAAGGTTGGTAGAATCTGGCTCTGTAAAAACTGAGGCTTCAAATTTTTTCTATCAGGTTAACAATACTTTCGGTTATCAGGATTATTTCGGCATCATCCCTGTGGTTAAAAACAATAATTTGCTCGGAACACTCATTATAGAACTGCGTTCTAAGCCTTACACATACAGCAACAGATTACCAGACTTACTGGCCGACCAAAAATATAGCAAAGATGAAGAATTTAAAAATTACTCTATTGCGTTATATAGCAACAATAAACTTTTAAACCAGTCTGGCTCATATACCTATCCTTTGGATGGTAGTATTTACAAAGGAAAGCTTGATGATTTTGTGATATCTAACGATAATGCTTCTCATTACAGCAACTTGATTTTCAAGCCTAGCAAAAGCAAAATGGTTGTTATAAGCAAAGAAAAAGTTGGTTACGTAGAACGGCTTGCGGCACTTTCGTTTTTCTTTTTAGTCTTCATCATTTTCTGCATTATGCTTTATGGTTTGGTTTGGCTAATTAAAAACCTGGATGATGATAGGGTTGGATGGTTTAGCATCAACCGTTCATTGATGATAAATGCGAACAAAATTCTTTATAAAACCCGTATTCAGGTAACAATTGTTTTAACTGTTGTTGCAACGCTTTTAGTAGTCGGTTGGACAACCTATTGGTACATGAATAACGAATACCGCGGCCAGCAGGATATTTTGATAAAAGATAAGATAAGAAAGGTTCAGCAGAATTTCGAAAAACAAGTTTTTAATGAGGGCAGAATTGCTACAGATGAAAATGCCATAGCTGATTTTAACAACTTTGCCGATGTTAATAATGCCGATTTAACGCTTTATGATACAAAGGGCGATGTTATAATGACCACCTATCCGAAATTGTATAATTTTAAGATAATTGGGCGCAAAATGGGTACTAAAGCGTTCCTTAATTTAAGTGGCCTTCAGCGGTCGGAATTTATCAACCAGGAAGAAAAAATTGGCAACCTTACCTATGCAGCAGCATATGCCCCGATAAGAAATGCTCAAAACAAAACCATCGCTTATATAGGTCTGCCAAATTACTCTAACGAAGATGAATATAAAGACAAGATTGCGCTTTTTGTAAGTAACCTGATAAACTTGTACGCATTGGTTTTTGTGGCTATTGGCGTTTTAGCCGTATTTCTAGCCAATCAAATCACCAACCCGTTAACGTTCTTGCAAGAGAGTTTCAGCAGAACGAAAATTGGCCAAAAAAATGAACCTATTGTTTGGAGGAGGCATGATGAGATTGGTTCGTTAATTAAGGAATACAACAGCATGATTTCGGCACTTGAGGATAGTGCCACCAAACTTGCCCGTTCAGAACGGGAGAGTGCCTGGCGAGAAATGGCAAAGCAGGTAGCCCATGAAATTAAAAACCCGCTAACACCACTAAAATTAGGCGTACAATTGCTGGAAAAATCATGGAAAGAAAAAGATCCGAACTTCGAACTGAAATTTAATAAGTTCAGCAAATCGTTTATTGAGCAGATAGACAGCCTTTCAAAAATTGCATCCGAATTTTCTAATTTTGCAAAAATGCCAGATACCAAACTGGAACAAACAGCGGTGTTATCAGTTATAGAACAGGCTCGTGAGGTATTCAAAAGTGCCGAAAATGTAGATATTAGCGTGGTCAATAAATCTGAAATTAATATTCATATTCTGGCCGATAAAGATCAACTTCTGCGTTCATTCAATAACCTTTTCAAAAATGCTATTGAAGCTAATGATGGTGATGTAGCGTGCGAGATTAACGTGTTGATTTACAATGATAACCGAAATGCTTATATCGAAATAAAAGACAACGGTAAAGGTATCCCAACCGTATTGCATGATAAAATATTTGTGCCAAACTTCACTACAAAAACATCGGGTACTGGACTGGGACTTGCATTTGTAAAGCAGGCTATTGAAAATGCTGGCGGAAATATCAGTTTTACTTCTGTAATTGGAAAAGGAACAACTTTCTATTTAAATTTTCCTTTGGTTTAAATTACCTTAACTCTATTTGAGCTTTGCCCATTGTAGAGCCATCGGTGTACAATATAACAGTATAAATGCCCTTTATGTATGGTTTTGGGTTTGCCCAATCAATGGTATAAGTGCTGTTATCATTATTATAATCTATAAAAAGAGCATGCGAGTATTGCATTTCTTGTCCGTCTGCTTCAAAGCGATTGCTTTCATCAGCGAGCAAATTACCTGCTGGGTCAAAAACTCTTAAGAAAATATTGTGATGCCCTTTTTCGGCTAACTCATTAGGGATAACATTAAAGCGAACGCTTAATTTTTCAGCCGTTGAAGATTTTGAAACCTCGATTTTTTTTCCGCTCGATTTTGTTCGGTAGGCAATAATTTCTGCCTTTTGCACTTTTAAGGCCGCGGCGGTTTTAACTTTTGCATTTAAGTTCGAATTCTCGTTAGCTAACGAATTGGCCTTGTCATTTGCGGCCCTGACAGAATTCTCAAGACTATCTTTCGTTGATTTTAGAAATATGTTTTCCTTTTGCAGTTGAATTACCTGATCGTTATAGTTTTTTATAAAAACCTTCAATTCATCTATTTGCGCTTGTGCATTAGCTAATTCTGCCTGTGTAATTTTGCCTTTTTCGAGGGCAAGTTTTAATTCGGCTATTTTTTCCCGGGCTAATTTTTGTTCGCCAACAAGTTTATCGTTTAAGTCTAAGTTTAGTGCATTAACCTTATCAAGCTCTACTTCAATTTTTTCTACTTCTAACCTAAGTTTATCTTTTTCTGTACTTACCGTAACAAGTCTTTCGCCTTGCTGTCGGTCTTTAAAAAATAAGTATCCGTTTGTGCCAATTAAAGCCGCTATTACAATTATCAGGAAGTAAATTTTGTTTCTATCGCCTTTATTAACTTTTTGTGGTTCCATTTTTAAAAATGCTCTTCGTTTCAGTTTAATATAATTGATGTCTTCATAGGTAAATGGTAACTCAATCAGGTTTCAGCAGAAATGTGGCGCAAATTAAAAATTTTAAAAAAATATATGACTTTTTAAAAAAAATCGTTTACTTGCTAGTATTCGTTTGTATTAAAACATAAACAAATTCACATCCCGAATAAAAAAACAGACAGAAATAATGCTTAAAAACTTTCTATACGCACTTTTATCTTTAACTATACTACCTTATATATTAAATGCACAACCAATATCAAAAATTGCACCAAAAAGAGAGTTTAGAGGCGTTTGGATAGCTACTGTTACCAATATAGACTGGCCTTCGCGACCAGGATTAACCGTCGATCAGCAAAAACAAGAACTGATTGGAATTCTTGAAAAACATAAAGAACAAGGTTTAAATGCGATTCTATTGCAGGTTAGGCCCGCTGCCGATGCTTTTTATGCAAAAGGCCGTGAACCATGGAGCCAGTGGCTTATGGGCAAGCAAGGCCTCGCACCTGCGCCAGGTTACGATCCATTGGAATTTGCTATCAAAGAATCTCATTTCCGCGGAATGGAGCTTCATGCCTGGTTTAATCCTTACCGGGCAAGCATGAATAGTGTTACAGCCTTAAGTGGCGATCATATTACAAAAAAACATCCCGAGTGGTTTTTTACCTACGGCGGAAAAAAGCAGTTTGATCCTGGTATTCCCGAGGTTAGGGAATACATTACCCAGGTTATTCTGGATGTTGTTAAAAACTATGATATCGACGGCATTCACTTTGACGATTATTTTTACCCTTATCCAATCGCCGGACAAAGAATTGATGATGGCAATACATTTTATAAATACCCAAATAATTTTTCCGACATAAAAGACTGGCGAAGAAATAATGTCGATTTGTTGATTAAAATGGTTGATGATAGTGTTCATCATTATAAAAAATATGTAAAGTTTGGCATAAGTCCGTTTGGTATTTGGCGGAATAAATATGAAGATCAGCAGGGGTCGGCGAGTAATGGATTATCCAACTATGCCGAGCTTTATGCCGATAGCCGTAAATGGGTAAAAGAGGGCTGGGTAGATTATATTAACCCACAAATATATTTCAGCTTCAGCAAAAAAGTTGCGCCTTATGGTGTTTTGCTCGATTGGTGGAGCAATAATGCTTATGGCAGGCATGTATACATCGGCCATGCGGCGTATCTGGTAAATTCGAGGGCAGAACTTGCCTGGAGAAATCCTACGGAACTGCCCAGTCAAATTCGGGCTTCCAGAGAAAACAGCAGAATTCAGGGTAGCGTGTTTTTTTCCTCAAAATCGTTAGGTACAGTAGCCAGGGCTTTTGGCGATTCATTAAAAACAGATTTATACAAATATCCTGCTTTACCGCCGCAGATGCCATGGCTGGATGAAACACCTCCTAATCAGCCTCAGGCTTTAACCGCTGATGCTTTGAAAGATGGCGTACACTTAAAGTGGCTGATGCCGCTTAAGGCTAAAGATGGCGAAACTGCAGCAGGTTTTGTAATTTACAGGTTTGCAGAAGGAGAAAAAATATCGGTTTTAGATCCAAAGAACATCTTAAAAATTAGCTTTGAAGATTACCTTTCGTTTATTGATACCACGGTAGAAAGCGGCAAACGCTACAGCTACCTGGTAACAGCGCTCGACAGGCTTAAAAACGAAAGTGAACCGAGTGGGCCTGTAGGCGTTGAAGTTCCTTTGGCGAAAGAATAATTAAACTTTTATGATGATGTTCTTTTTGTACATAAAATAGAGTAGAATATAAAAGCCAAGTACATAGGTAATTGCCCACACCAGAGATGCATTAACCGGCGAAAAAAATGGCGTGTAACAGGTTTCGTAGAAACGGACAAGTATGCCCGTTTTTGTGCCATCTGATTGTGTAACCTGAATTAAATTAAGCACCCTTGGCATTAGTCCGGCAAGGAAAAACACAGTTATCGCGTTTACACCATAAACCACAAATGGTGTTGTAAATTTTTTGTAACCCTGAACATCAATAATCCAGTAACAAAAAGCCAGTGCTACTGCTGCTAATCCACCTGCGTATAAAACATACGAGCTGGTCCATAAGGCTTTGTTAATGGGAAATTGTAAATCCCAAAGCAGGCCTAAAACTATGGATGCTATTCCGGCGCTAAATAACCAGGCCACCTTTGTTGGGTTGTCAACATCTTTCCGTCTCATCCATACGCCAACCAGAATTCCAAATAAACAAGTACCAATTGCGGGCAGGGTGCTTAGCACACCTTCAGGATCCCATGTTTTCGATTGTGCCCAGGTATGTGCTTCGGTTAAAACCCCTCTATCAATCCACGCGGCAAGATTAGTTTCTTTCTCCAGGTTCGGATAACCCACGCCCGGAACCGGGACAAAAGTCATTAATGCCCAATAAACCGCAAGGATGACAATTAATGTTTTGAAAATGGTTTTTTGCGATGCCTTCAAAAATATAATACTACTAATTATAAATACAATTCCAATTCTCTGCAGTACACCAAGTAACCTAACAGTTTGTAAGGCATGAAGCGGATCATTGAGGAGTTTACCGAATATCGCCAGGAAAAAGCCTAAAAAGTAGAGTATCAACCCGCGTTTTACGGCCTTAATTATAGTTTTTTTGTGTGATGATGGGTCGGATTTACTACTACTCATTGCAAAAGCGATGGATACACCAACTATCCATAAGAAAAACGGAAAAACCAGGTCTGTTGGGGTACAGCCATTCCATTCAGCATGTTCCAGTGGTGCATAAATGTGGCCCCAGCTACCAGGATTGTTAACTAAAATCATGGCTGCTACCGTTAATCCTCTTAAAAAATCGAGAGAAAGTAAGCGTTGTTTAGGCTGAATCATTTTGGATGTATTTGTGTGAGAACTAATTTAACGTATTGTTGCTACAAAATAAACACACCTAATCAAGTTTTTACCGTTTAAACAAAAAAAAACTGCTTTGGGTTAACAAAGCAGGTTTTTAGTCTGGTTTTATAATTAATCGGCAAATTTCCAGCGGACAAAGGCTTCCATGGCTTCATATTCTGCCAGGCCTAAAGCATCATAGGCTTTTGCAGTATCGCGGTTACGATCTTCAGCCCTTTGCCAAAACTCTCTCGAGTCATCGCCAGGAAAAACAGCTCTGTCTTTTTGACTCTGATGCTTGAAAATAGCATATTTTTTACGCTCTAATTCTTGCGGACTAATCGGCACAGCCATTTCTATCTCGTGTGTTTCAAACTCATGCCATGCGCCACGATACATCCATAACCAGCAATCTTTTGCCCAATCTTCAGTTTTGCGTAACTCGGTTAAGGCTGCTAAAATAATATTGAAACAAACCAGGTGGGTTCCATGTGGGTCTTCGAAATCGCCCGCGGCAAAAACCTGTTGAGGTTTAACTTTTTGTAAAAGGTCAATTGTTAGCTCGATATCTACGTTGGTAACCGGGTTTTTTTGGTTTTTACCACTTTCGTAAAAAGGAAGTGCCTGAAAATGAATGTGATCATCTTCCAAACCACAATAACGTGCGCCCGCAATGGCTTCTCCTTTTCTAATCAAACCTTTGACCGTTTGAATTTCCGGGGTATCTATTTGGTTGGGTTTTTTCTGCTCTATAAAAGTCCTCATCTTTTGATAAAGTTCTTTCAACTCAGAATTATCCAAACCCATTTTTTCGGTAAAATCTACGTTAAACTCAACAAAACGAAGGGCATCATCATCCCACACGGCAGTATTACCCGAGGTTTGATAAGCCACATGTACATCATGTTTCTGATCAACCAATCTGATAAACGTTCCGCCCATAGAAATTACATCATCATCGGGGTGAGGTGAAAAGATAATAACACGTTTTTTAGCTGGCTCAGCTCTTTCTGGCCGCTGAGAATCATCGGCATTAGGTTTACCGCCTGGCCAGCCCGTAATGGTGTGCTGAAGTTTATTGAAAATATGAATGTTGATATTGTAAACTGGTCCTTTTTCAGTAGCCAGTTGCGCCATACCATTATTGTTGTAATCGTCTTCAGTTAATTTTAAAATTGGTTTTTTAAGCGTATTGGCCAGCCAAATTACAGCCTTACGGATTAATGAATCGGTCCAGACACAATCTTTAACTAACCAGGGCGTATCAAATCTGGTTAAATCTGAAGCTGCTGGTGCATCGAGAATGAACTCAACATGTTCTGATAATTGAAGATAGGTAGCCGGAACCTCACCAGAAATCTCACCTTCTACGGCTTTTTTAATAATCGAAGCTTTTTTACGGCTCCAGGCCATCAAAATAATTTCGCGTGCTTTGAAAATAGTTCCAATACCCATGGTGATGGCCTTTGTTGGTACAAAAGTTTTTCCACCAAAATCACGGGCAGCATCTCTACGCGTTAAATCATCCAAGGTTACTAAACGTGTTCCGGAGTTAGGAGCAGAACCAGGTTCGTTAAAACCGATGTGACCAGTACGGCCAATTCCAAGTATTTGGATGTCAAGCCCCCCGAAATCGCCAATTTTCTTTTCATAATCCAAACAAAAGGCAGGAATATCTTCTAATGCCAAAGTTCCGTCAGGAATGTGTACATTTTTCTTATCGATATCGATTCGATCGAAAAGATTTTCATTCATAAACGTAACATAACTTTGAGCCGCGTTTGGCTGCATCGGGTAGTATTCATCCAAATTGAAAGTTACTACATTTTTGAAACTTAAGCCTTCTTCCCGGTGCAGTCTAACCAGTTCGGCATAAACCGCAATCGGGGTAACACCTGTTGCTAAGCCCAGTACTGCAGGTGTGTTGCTTGCTTGTTTTCTTTTAATGAGATCTGCAATGCGATGTGCAACATTTACAGAAGCAATTTTAGGATTTTCGAACACGCTAACAGGTAGTTTTTCGAAGCGTGTCTCCTCCAGTAAATTTAATCTTGCCATTTTTTTTGTATGGATTTTAATGTACGGAGCAGTAAATATAGAAAGATATGGCCGGTTTTTAACAAAGGTTATTTACTTTTATTGCAAGTATTCCTTTAAAATCGGCTTAAAGGCACAAACAAACGTTTGATCGTTTTTATAATAAATCGGGCAATTATGAATCAACAGATAGAAAATCTATATACTAAAGCAAGTAAGAATGAGCGTTTAATCGTTGGGCTTATGAGCGGTACTTCTATGGATGGTTTGGATATTGCCCTCTGCAAGGTTAGCGGTAACGGAGCCGGAACCGATATAGCCGTTCTTGAGTTTAAAACAGCAGAATTTACTGAAGATTTCAGAGCAAAAATCAAAGCTGTGTTCTCTAAAAAGCAGGTAGATTTACAATTGGTTTGCCTGATGAATGAACATATTGCGAATGTTCATGCTACACTAATTAATGAGGCTTTAAAAGAATGGGGTTATAAAGCTTCGGATGTAGATTTTATAGCAAGCCATGGCCAGACAATATTTCATGCGCCAAAATCATTGCATAAACTTAATGAATACCCCAACGGTACACTCCAAATAGGCGATGGCGACCATATAGCAGTTAAAACAGGGATAATTACCTTGTCTGATTTTAGGCAAAAACATTTGGCAGCGGATGGAGAAGGTGCTCCACTGGCGGTTTACGGAGACTATCTTATCTTCTCTAAAAAAGGTGAGGATAGGGTAATGCTTAATATCGGCGGTATTGCTAATTTTACCTATTTGCCTGGAAATCTGGAAGCCAGCGAAATTTTTTCTACAGATGTTGGGCCGGGGAATACCCTGATGGACCAGTATGTTCAGGCCTATTATGATAAGTTTTATGATAAAAATGCTGAAATAGCTTTATCGGGAAAACCAAATGATGAACTATTAGCAGCTTTACTTCGCTGCGGGTTTTTTGAAAGTGATTTTCCAAAAACGACAGGTCCAGAATTATTCAATCTCGCTTATCTGGAACAGGCACAAAAATATTCATCAACTGAAAACCTGAATACAGAAGATGTTATGGCTACGCTTTGCCATTTCTCTGCCGAGGCCATTGCAAACGCCATAAAAAAATGCTTTGGAACTAATCCAACCGCTCATATTTTTATGAGTGGTGGTGGCATGCACAATCCCTTACTGGTAAAGCTGCTAAAGACTAATTTGCCAAATGCCATTTTTACGACTACCAGTGATTTAAACATAAACCCTGATGCAAAAGAAGCTGTATTATTTGCTGTTTTAGCAAATGAAACTTTATGTGGAAGCCCAATAAACTTTGGTAAACGACAGGGTGTACCCTCAGTATGTATGGGTAAGATTAGTCTTCCTGAATAAAATATTTGGTTTGTAAGAGATTTTGTTAAATTTGTTTCTATCCTAATCCTTACTAAAATCCTAATTTTATGGAAAAAATTTACCAAAAATGGTCGTCAAGATTTCTTCTGATTTTGATGATTCCATTTCTGTTGCTCTCTTTTACAGAAATGGCCCAGGCACAAAATAAGCGTTATACGATTACCGGCAAGGTAACTGATGCGGCAACAAACGACCCCATACCTGGAGCGGTTGTAAAAATTTTAAATACAACTTTAGCAACTAGTACGAGTAGCAGTGGAGCGTATTCGTTCTCGGTAGATTTAGCGCCTGGTAAATATCAACTACAGTTTTCTTTTGTAGGTTACAAGGCCAGTGTGCAAACTATAACATTGGGCGATGATACCTCAGTTCAACTTGACGCATCTTTAGGTGGAGATGCTGTAGGCTTAGACGAAGTAATTGTTACTGGTACATCTGCAGGTACAACCCGAAAAGAATTGGGAAGTTATGTAAGTACCGTTAAGGGCGATGATTTAAATAAAGCGCCAAGCGGAAACGTGCTTTCGTCTCTACAGGGAAAAACAGCCGGTGCCCAAATTAGCCAAAACTCTGGTGATCCGGCTGGAGGAATGTCGGTAAGGTTAAGGGGAATTAGTTCTGTAAACTCATCATCAGAACCGCTTTACATTATCGATGGAGTAATTGTAAATAACTCAACCACCCGGGTTACCAATACTTCTGCAAATTATGATGGCGGTAACTTCGTTGGAAGTATCGGACAAAATAGAATGGTGGATATCAATCCAGCTGATATTGATCGAATAGAGGTTTTAAATGGTGCGGCCGCTGCGGCAATTTATGGTTCCAGAGCAAATTCTGGTGTAATCCAGATTTTTACCAAAAGAGGTGTAAGCGGTAAGGCTCAAGTGAGTTTTAATACGAGTTTAACTATAAGCGAACTCCGCAAACAGGTTGAAGTAAATCAGGCCCCGATTAAATTTGGTGGCTCGGTAAATACGCAAACTCAGGATATTTTAACGCCGACCCTAACCAACACAACTCCTGTAACCCGATATAATTATCAGGATTATATTTTTCAAACCGGTTACGGAACGGACAATACAATTTCTATAAGTGGAGGAACGGACAATACCAAATTCTATACTTCAGCAAGCTATTTTACCAATCAGGGTATTATCAAAAATACCGATTTCACCCGATATAATTTAAGAGCCAATGTTGATCAAAAGATTACGGATTGGGCATCTTTAAGTGTTGGAATGAATTATATCAGAAGTGCTGCAGACGAGAAACCCGATGGAAACTCATTTTTTTCTCCAATGAATTCAGTAACCATTATTGGTAATTTTCATGATATTTTTGCAAGAGATGTTAACGGAAATTTATTAGCAGTGGGCGAACGCGGCAGGGTTAATCCTGTTTCGGTAATCGAAGATATTAAACAGCGCCAAGAAACAAACAGAATAATTGCCAGCGCAAACTTGAAATTGAATCCGGTAAAAAATCTAACCTTAAATTTCTTAATCGGTGCAGATAATTCTGGATCAAATGGATCAACGTATATTCCACCTTTCGCATACAATGTTAATCCCGATTTTTATGGCGGTGGCGCTAATTTAGATGGTACTTTGAATGGTTATGCAAGTGCGGCCAGCAACAATGCTTTCCAGTTTAACAATGAAATTAATGCAACTTATCAAGCCAAAATTTCTGATTTAATTTCATCTACCACACAATTGGGTTATTCATTTCAATATGAGCAAACCCGATATCAACTGGTTAACGGCCGCGGACTTGCGCCTTTAATACAAACGGTTAATGCGGCGGCTACACAATTGCCAAGTGTTGATGGCAGAACTCAGCTATCTGTAACGGGCGGTTATTTGCAGCAGACTTTTAAATATAAAGATCATTTCTTTCTAACAGGCGCAGTAAGGGTAGATCAATCAACCGTTTTTGGGGCTGATAACAGAACTCAAACCTACTTTAAAGGAAATGCGAGTTATGTATTATCATCTGCCGATTATTGGAAAGATTTTGGCGTTTCATCCTGGTGGGATACCTTTAAAATTAGAGCAGCTTATGGCGAATCCGGTAACTTAACCGGAATTGGTGCGTATGATAGAATTAACGCTTACTCAACCCAGTCGTTTTTAGGTAGAGCTTCTTTATTCTCCAGCGCAACCCTGGCAAACGAAAATGTTAAGCCAGAGCGTCAGCGTGAGCTGGAGTTAGGAACCGATATGTCGTTCTTTAAAAGTAGATTGTCATTACAATTTAACTGGTATAATAAAAAAGTTAGCGATTTGTTAATTGCAAGCGTTACAGCGCCATCAACGGGTTTCTCAAGCTTTTTGGATAATATTGGGTCGTTAAGAAATAAAGGTATTGAAGTTGTTTTAGGCGGAACACCATTAAAGGCAAAAGATTTTAGCTGGAATACAACTTTTGTATTTAATAGAAACAGAAATGAGGCCCTTAACGTTGGCGGTTTAAGGCTTTTCAGCACCAATCCCGGTGCTCCTGTTGCCATTATAGACGGACAGGCAATTGGTGTTTTTTACGGAACATTCTTCGCTCGTAATCCAGATGGAAGCTTGTTAACCAACGCTGCTGGTATTCCTCAACTGGAAAAAGGAATTCAAAATTCTACAACAACCTTTACGCCTCAACGTGATGCAAACGGACTTCCAACAGGAACAACACTTCGTAAGGTTCTTGGAAATCCAAACCCGGATTATACAGCCTCCTTTGTAAATGATTTTACCTATAAAAAGTTTAACCTTCACGTTCAACTTGATGCCGTTCAAGGTGGAGATGTTTGGAATGCGGATTGGAGAACGCGTCAAGGCGTTGGGAATGGAAAAGTTGCCGAGGCAGAAGATCTTGGTCAAGTACCGAGAGGTTATGTTGCAGGGGTTTATGCTACAGAAGAATGGAGAATTGATGATGGCTCTTTTGTAAAGCTTAGAGAGGTTTCTTTAAGTTACAATATCGGAAAGGTTAAGTATTTAAGAGATTTAACAGTTACTCTAAGCGGAAGAAACCTAGTTTCCTGGGATAATTACAAAGGATATGATCCTGAGCTGAATTCGGGTGGTCAATCTACCATATTAAGAAATATCGATTTCGGTTCAGTCCCAATTCCAAGAACCTTTAGTTTAGGTTTACAAGTTAAATTTTAATCGTTAAAGGAAATTTTATGAAAAGTTTAAGAAATAATACTTCAAAATATATAACCTGTCTCGCACTATCTGGGATGTTGTTTTCATCTTCATGTACAAAAGAATATCAGGATCCAGCGAGAGCGAAAACAGATGTCGCGTTAACCACACAACAAGGTTTAACGGCTGTTGCAATTGGCTTACAACGGGTTTATACATTAAGCAGAACCGGTGTAATGTTTAACTCGGTTGCTGCAAATGGCTTTGTAACAAACGAGCTTTCGTTGTTAAATGCAGGTAACATCCCCGAGTTACAGTTAAGTACCGGCGGTAGTGCTGTGGATGGAACAAACACTATTTTATTTAACTTATGGACAAGCGCCAATAAGATTGTTTACGATGCTGACCTGGTAATTACTAATGCGAACAATTTAGGTGATAAAGGATATGCATCTGGGTTAATCGCTTATTCGAGCATTTTTAAAGCCCTTGCAATTGGCAACATGTCTCAATACTGGGAAAAAATTCCAGATGGGACAGCCAAAAACGTTGGTTTTATTACTAGAGCTGCAGGCTTTACAAAGGCCATTTCGATTTTGGACAACGCACTTTCGGTGGTTGCGGCAAATCCAATTTCAGCAAGTTTTGCAAGCAATGTACCATCTGATGTTAATATTGTAAATACACTTCATGCCTTAAAAGCTAGATATGCTTTATTTGGAGGAAACTATACTTTGGCCTTAACAGAGGCAAATGCGGTGGATTTGACAAAAACATCTTTCTTTAAATTTGATACAACTTCGCCAAATATTCTATTTACAATTATCTCGTCTAATAACGTTTTTCAACCATTAAATGCAAATTTAGGGCTTACTGGAGCAAATGTGCCAGATGTGGCTGATAAAAGAATTCCATTTTATACGGTTTTAGCCGGAAGTCCTGCAACTTTGAGGATGAATGGTTTTGCTGCAGCAACAGCATCGCCTTTTCCTATTTATTTACCAGGAGAGATTGCCTTAATTAAAGCGGAAGCTTATGCAAGGCAACCAGATTTAGCCAATTCGCTTACCGAGTTGAATAAAGTGGTTACCAAAACATCTGATTTCTTTGGCGTTGCGGCAGCACTTCCGGCATTAACCGGGCCATACACGCAACAACAATTACTTGATCTTATTTACAAACATCGTTCAATCGAATTGTATGCTTCTGGCTTAAAAATTGAAGACATGAGAAGGTTCGCAAGGCCAACAACAGAAATGAAGAGAAACTTTTTCCCTTATCCATTTCAGGAGCGTGACAATAACCCTAACACGCCAGCCGACCCATCATTTTAAAATAAGAAAAGGTTCCGGTTGTGCAATCGGAACCTTTTTCATTTACAAAATATTTAAATCTTTAATTACGTAACGAGATAGCGCCTCGTCATTCTTGTCTAATTCTGTTATCAAATAACTGATACTCTCTATCGGGCAAACTTTTAACCTTAAAGAAATATCAAGCTTTTCTGAAATACATAACACTGCCGATTTTTTTGAGGCAGCCAGCATCGCTTTTTTCAACTGATTAATTTCCCAGTCTGTATCAGTTAAGCCCTCTTCGGGATGAATTGCGCTAGTTCCCATTAAACATAAATCAACCTTAATTTCTGATAGTTGATTGATTACGTGACCTCCATAAGTTATCTGAGAATTTTTTGAGAATAGTCCGCCAATTAAAATCACCTCAATATTATTATACTTTGCGAGTTCAACGGCAACCAATGGACTAATCGTAAAAAATGTTGCTTCAAGACCTTCGGGCAGTTGTTTAACAAACTCCAATACGGTGGTTCCGCCGCCTGTTAATACCACCATGCCATCTTTAACTAAGCTGGTAGCCTTGCTTGCGATTACAATTTTGCTATCTCTTGCATAAACAGTACTGTCATCAAACGATGAATGATAAGATTTTGATAAAGCGCCACCGTGAACTTTAAAGAGCCTTCCCTGGTCTACTAATTCTTGCAGGTCTCTTCTGATTGTATCTTCAGAAACATTCAATAGCTGAACCAAATCGGAAGTGAGTACCCTGTTGTGCAAATTAATCTGGCGCATAATGAAATCATGACGTTCCTTTTTAAGCATATCTTGTTCGGTTTACACGAATGTAAAAATAATTTTAAAAATCGTGCGTGTTTTTGCGGTTTTGTGCAATTATATACTGTAAGTTGTAAATAAAAAACTTGATTATTTGTTCTTTTATTGAAAAACATTTATGATATTAGCTTGATATTGAAAAACGTGCGGTATTGTGCGTGTTTTTAGGCAAACAAAACTAACTACAACAACTAAACATTTTACTAACCTTATTGGCAGTTTATGAAAAAAAAGCTACTCTTAATTTTTATCGGTACGTTTTTGTTGCTGGCTCATGCCATAGCGCAACAAATAACCGTTACTGGTAAGGTTACGTCGTCAGACGGACCTGTACCTGGTGCTTCCATTAAAATTAAAGGAACCACAGCAGTAACCCAAACAAGTGGGGATGGTACTTACTCTATTAAAGCATCCAGAACAGATGTTTTAAGTTTCTCTTACATTGGTTATGCAACCGTAGAAAGGGCCGTAGGCTCAAACACAACAATTAATGTTGTTCTTCAATCAGACTCTAAAGGTTTGGATGAGGTTGTAATTACTGCATTAGGAAACACCGTTAAAAAACGCGAGCTTGGAACCTCTCAACAAACGGTTTCAGGCGCTGTGATTGCAGAAACTCAACGTGAAAACTTCATCAATGCTTTGCAAGGTAGAGTTGCAGGTGTTGAAGTAACAAGTTCTTCTGGTGTACCTGGCGCATCTTCTTCAATTACGATTCGTGGTGTAAGTTCTATAAGTGGTAGTAACCAACCTTTAATGATAGTTGATGGTTTACCGATTGATAATAAAACATTAAATACTTCGGCATTTGTATCTGATGCAAGTTCGAACACGGCTTTCAGCAACCGTGGTGTCGATTTTACTAACCGTTCTGCTGATATTAACCCTGAAGACATTGAAAGTTTAGTGGTTTTAAAGGGTCCGGAGGCTGCTGCACTTTACGGTATCGATGCGGCGAATGGCGCAATTGTTATCACCACGAAAAGAGCAAAAGCTGGTGCTGGTGCTATCAATTACAGCAACAGCTTCAGGGTTGAAACAACCAGAAAATATCCTGAGTTACAAAAAGAATATGGTTTGGGCGGTCAGGGTGTTCCGGGGTCTGTTTCTACTTTGAATAATATTTATCAATATTTTGGTCCTGCTTATCCTGCCGGAACACAGTTTTACGATAATGTTAAGGATTTCTTTCAAACCGGATTTACTCAAAAACATAATTTGTCTTTTGAAGGTGGTTCAGAAAAAGTTAACTATCGTATTTCAACTTCTTACACCGATCAGGGTGGTGTTGTGCCTAATTCTGCTTATCAGAGAATTAACTTAACCGGCGCATCTCAGGGTATTGTAAACAGCTGGTTAAAAACAGATTTATCAATGAATTACAGTTATTCTGTAAACGATCAGCCATTAAAAGGAAGCATTGGTCCGTTGCTTGGTTTATTGGTATGGCCACAAACAGATGATGCGACAAATTATATAACAGCATCGGGCACAAGAAGATTATTAGCTTTCGGCTCTGCCGGAAATGCAGAAATTGATAATCCGTATTTCAATGTAAATAAAAATATCATCAATTCTAAAACGAATAGGATTATCTCGAATTTAGGTTTAACAATTACGCCATTTAGCTGGGTTAATATTAAATCTAATATAGGTATCGATTCGTACACCAATCAGAATTTAATAGTTCGCCACCCAGAAAGTGCTTCGGCGTTTAGCAGAGGTGGAACAATTGATGTTGCGAATGATATAACAAGAAATATCAATTTGCAAAACTTAATTAATTTTGAAAAGCAAAAACTTACCGATGATATTTCATTTGATGCTACTTTAGGTAACTCATTGCAAAACTTAAAATCGAATGTAGATGCAGGTTATGGAGAGAATTTTCTTGATCCAAACTTTAACTCATTAAATAACGTAGCAACGAAATTGGTTAGAACATCAATTACCCAGCGCCGTTTAGTAAGTTTTTTCGGTAGAGCAACTTTTGATTATAAAAACTACTTGTTCTTAACCGGAACAATCAGAAATGACCGCACATCTACTATTCCGATTGATAGATATTCGTTCTGGTATCCTTCCGTTCAGGGTAGTTTTGTATTTACTGATGTACCGGCATTTAAAGGTTTGAAAAACATTTTTTCTTATGGAAAATTAAGAGCAGCTTATGCTAACGTAGGTAAAGATGCCAGACCATACGCTTATGTACCAACCTTAGAAAATAAAACAACAGCAGGTGGTGGCTATGGTTACGGGTTTACCGGGCCAAACCCAGGCTTGAAGCCCGAATTTGCTAAATCTTACGAGTTTGGTGCTGAGTTTGGTTTCTTCAACAACAGATTAGGTTTAGATGTAACTGCTTACCGTAAAGAAACTACAGATCAAATTGTAAATGACATCAGAAGTAGTTATGCAACTGGTTTCATCCTGTTAAATCTAAACGGCGGTTCTACAAGAAATCAAGGTGTTGAGATTACTTTACGCGGAACGCCGGTAAAAACCAAAAACTTTAACTGGGATATTTTGGCCAACTTCGAATCAGCAAAAGGAAAGGTTTTATCATTACCAAATGATTTACCTGAATCTTACGTTTCTGATACCTGGTTATATGCGAATGTTCGTAATGGTAACACACCCGGTTTTTCAACCAGATCGTTAACCGGCCTATTCTATCTGCGTAATAATCAAGGTCAGTTATTAATTAATCCGACCACCGGTGTTCCTGTTCGTTCTACAACTTTCTTAGAAGGCGGATATGACAGACAACCAGATTTTACAATCGGTTTAACTAATACATTCACGTACAAAAACATGTCTCTTTCGTTCTTGCTTGATATTAGAAAAGGTGGAGATGTGTTAAATGCAACGCAACATTTCTTAACCACATTAGGTTTAAGCACAAATACATTGGATAGAATGACACCGAGAATTATTCCTGGTGTTTTACAAGATGGAAGAGAAAATAGCGCTAACCCAACTGTAAATAATATTGCTTTTGTTCCTTACTATCAAAACACTTTTTATTCATCAGCTAGTGAAGAGTTATTTATCGAAAAGGATATTAACTGGATTAGATTACGCGATGTAACATTCAATTATAGATTACCACAGTCAATGCTTAGTAAACAGAAGTTTATTAAAAGCGCAAGCGTGTTTGTAACCGGTACCGATTTATTCCTGATTACTAATTATACAGGTTTAGATCCGGTTGTAAATGGAAACACTGCTGCGGTTGGTGGTTCGGGGGCTGCAGGTATCGATTACGGAAACTTCCCTATGCCAATTGGTTTAAACTTTGGAATTAAGATTGGATTATAATAGAAAAGATTATGAAAAAAATATATTTAATATTGCTAACTGGTCTTTTGTTTACAGTTAGCAGTTGTAAGAAATATCTGGATGTAAATACCAATCCAAATGCACCGCAAACGGTAACAGCTAACTTATATCTGTCGCCGATGATACACTGGATGGTAACTGCTCCACAATACGACGGAAGATTTATCGGAAGATATACACAAAACTGGACATCTACCACGGCAGGCACAACCTGGGATTTACAAGGCTATGATCCTGCATCTGATAACGGTGCAGAACTTTGGAGAGATGTATATTGGAGTTTAGGTCAGAATTTGGTTGATATGAATACCAAAGCCGAAGCAGAACAACGTTGGGATTTATTAGGCGTAGGACAGATTTTAAAGGCTTGGGGCTGGCAATCGCTTACTGATGTACACGGCGAAATTATTGTAAAACAGGCAATCGACCCGACAAAATACGTTTTCGATTACGATACTCAGGAGTTTGCTTATCAGGAGGTTCAGCGTCTGTTAAATCTGGCAATTACAAACTTACAAAGAACAGATGGAGCGGTTGATGCAGCTTTCTTAGGAAAAACCGATTTAATTTATAAAGGCGATCGTTCGAAATGGTTAAAGTTAGCCTATGGAATGCTTGCGTTAAATTTAAACCATTACAGTAATAAATCTACATATAAACCTGATGATGTAATTGCGGCAGTTAATAAATCGTTTGCAAGCAACGCTGATGATGCGCTTATGGCATATCCGGGTGTTACAGGTAATGATGACAGAAACTTTTTAGGCCCAACAAGAGGTAACATGCAAACTTACAGGCAAACGCCTTTCATTGTTAATTTAATGAATGGAACTCAATTTGCCGGCGTTACCGATCCACGTATGAGTAGAATGCTTGCTCCGGCACCGGATGGCGTTTACAGAGGAATTGTTACCGCTGCAGGAACCGGTGCATTTACTGCTTCTCAGCTGCCAAATAACTTCTGGAACCTGGCTTCAATCTCCGCACCAGCTGCTAATACACAGGGCAGATATATCTTTTCTGATAAATGTAAATTGCCGGTTATGACTTATTCTCAACTGCAGTTTATTAAAGCAGAAGCTGCATTTAAGAAAGGCGACAAACAAACTGCATTAGCTGCTTATACACTTGGTGTATCAAGTCATATCGATTTTGTAAATGCAAGAAATATCGAGGATAATCAATCACCTACCCAAATTACAAGTGCAGAGAAAACAGCTTATTTAAGTTCACCGCTAATTATCCCTGCCACATCAGCAGATTTAACTTTAACACAAATTATGTGTCAGAAATACATTGCTCAGTGGGGTTGGGGTCATTTAGAAACATGGATGGATATGAGAAGGTATCACTATACCGATGCAGACCCGGCAACAGGTAAGCAAGTATATCTTGGTTACGTTTTTCCAACAACTTTATATTCAGAAAATGCGGGTAAACCAGCATATAGAATCCGCCCTCGTTACAATTCAGAATACGTTTGGAACCGGGCTGCGTTAAATGTTATTGGTGGTTTAGCAACAGATTATCATACAAAACCAACCTGGATTATTCAACCTTAATTAGCTAGTTATGAAAATAAAATATATAGGCTTACTGGCAGTTACATTGGTGTCAGTTTTTAGTTTCTCATGTAAGAAAGACAATTCCATTCAAGTTATAGATTTACCTCTGGATGAAGCAAATAATGCAAGAATTAAATACTTCAATTTTGCCGCAGGGGCACCATCAGTAAATTTTTATGCAAATGGTGTAAAAGTGTCTGGGATTTTAAGTGCCACCGGTGCTGAAAATGCAGCAGGAACATCTTATGGTTCTGTGTATCCAGCATCAAACTATAGCGCAATTGCAGGGGGCACTTATAAAATTAATGGTATAATACCTTCAACTGCTACAGCAAACCCAAATGTTTCTATATCAGAAGTTAGTCCTACTTTAACAAATGGTAAATACTATTCTTTTTATACAAGTGGTATCTATAATGCAACAACGAAAACTGCAGAATCATTCGTGCTTGAAGATGTATTGCCTCCAGCTTCTTCCAGTAATACCGTTTCTTACGTTCGTTTTGTAAATGCAATTCCGAATGGAATATCGGGAATGAATCTTGTTATTAAAAATTCTGTTACCTCAGTAGAAACTGTAGTGGCTACTAATATTGGCTATAAAACAGGTTCGGCGTTTGTAGCGGTGCCGATAGGTAGCTACGAACTTTATGTAAGATATCCTTCATCTGCTACCAACATAATTTCGAGAAATGGAACAACAAACGGTGTTGTTGGTTTCCTAGGTGGTAGAACTTATACCGTTGGCGCCAGAGGCGATATGACGGTAACTTCGGCAACTGCTACCAACAGGCCCTTGCTTGATAATACCTCGAATCAATAATTTTTGAATAAGTTTTCTTTAAAGTCCCGATGCAAATCGGGACTTTTTTGTTCGTACCCAATTTCAAATATTTGTATCTTGTAATATGATAAAATTTGCCTCAATTTTATTTGTATTGATTTCTTTTTGCTTTCAGATAAAAGCGGCAACTTTTACGGTTTTGAATAATGCTGACGCTGGAACCGGCTCGCTTCGGCAAGCAATTTTAGATGCCAACGCAAATGGAGCCGCAACTGCAGATAATATCGTGTTCAATATACCTGCTCTTATTACTGATGATGTTACCATTAACTTACTGTCAGAACTCCCACCGCTAACTTCCAACCTGATTATTGATGCTACCACACAACCGGCAGCATTATTTGGAAACACAAGTATTAAAATCAAATTGGTAAGGGCATCTGCACCTTTCTACCACGGTTTTGTAATTGATGGTATCGGAAATATTCAGATTTACGGGTTTTACTTCAGTAACTTTTTATCTCAATCAGGCGTTCCCGCTGATGAACGTAAAGCCGGCATCTTTTTGAAAAATGCAATACATATCATTATTGGTGCACCTGATAAACAGAACTGTTTTGGTGGAAATTATACTTCCGTAATTTCTCCAACAACTCCAAGTAATTTAGATGATATCACAATATCGGCCAATATTATAGGCTTAGATCCAACAGGATTAACCATTGTAGGCAATGTGGTAGGCATAGATTTAAGTTATTTAAAAAACTCGACCATTGGTGGGTCTAACTCGGCCTCCGGCAATTTAATAAGCGGTAATTCGAACGCGGTCTCGCTTGGTGGTTTGAGTGGAAACATCAACGTTTCATACAATGTAATTGGCCTGGATATAACGAAAACGAAAAACTTCCCTGCCGATTTATCTACCGGTATTTTTGCAAACGGTCAAAACGCCAACTTGCTTATTGCCGATAACTTCATAGCATCTCAACAAAAGGGTATAATGGTTGATAATATTAAAAATGGCTATCAGATAAAAAGAAACTTTATCGGGACGGCTCTTGCAAACCAAAATTTCGGGAATACAAAATATGGGATTGAACTATACAATTGTGGCGCCGGAATTATTGGCGGAACTTTTATTTCAGATCAAAATACTATTGCGAATAATGAACAGGCCATACAGGTTGATTTTTCTTATCCTGTTTCGATATTAAAAAATAGTATTTATTGCAACAAAAAATCAGGAATAGAATTTAAAGATTTGCCTGGTGGGAAAACGGTTACCCAATCGAAAATCGATGTAATCACAGCCAGCTCAGCATCTGGAACCTATTTGCCAAATGCTATTGTAGAATTATTTTACGATGATGAATGTCCGGATTGCCAGGGAAAGAACTGGATTGCTACTTTAACTACCGATGATAACGGAGCCTGGCAATATAACGGCGCCTTAACAGCAGGTTTAACCAGTACAGGTACAAATCCTGATGGAGCAACATCGGGTTTCTCTAAGCCACTTATATCCGATGCCTCAAAAAAAATAAACGATGGTTTGTGCGGTGCTTCAAATGGAAGTATTTCAGGTTTATCCATTAGCGATGCAAGCGTTTTTAGCTGGTACAATGCTACAAATCAATTAGTTGGCAGTGCGAAAGATTTAATAAATGTTCCGGCTGGTGTTTATTACTTAAAAGCAAGTCAGCCAGGAGGTTGCGATGTTTTGTCTGCTAGTTATGTAATTCAGAATATCAGTATCAATTACAAGGCTAAAACAAGTATCGTTAAACCTGCAAGTTGCAATGAAAAGAACGGCAGTATTTTAATTACGGCCTATGAAAACGAAACACCCAAAACTTTCAGCTGGACAGATGAAAAGGGAAATATTGTTGCCAACACCGAAATGCTTGAAAATGTTTCTGCCGGAAATTATACGCTAACCGCTTCAAATGCTATTGGTTGTACAAATGTTGCTGGCGTTTTTACCGTTGGATTAACTGAATTGCCACTGGTTAATCTTTCCAAAATGCAACAATTTATCAGTTGCGATGGTAAAACAATAAGCACAGCTGGAATAGAAATACTGGGTAACACACCACCTTACGCATATAAATGGCTAAACGCTGATGGTAATTTAGTTTATCAGGGCTTAAATATTGAAGGCGTTAAACCGGGTAAATATACATTACAGGTAACAGATAAATTTGGCTGTGTTGTTACAACTGAAAGCATAGATTTTACTCAATTGGAAAATAAGGTTTTGCAGGTTCCGAATACGATTACGCCAAATGGCGACGGAACTAATGACACCTGGAAAATTGCTGGGGCTGGTAATTATCCTGAAGCCGAATTCTTTGTATTTAACAGAAATGGCGATAAAGTATTTTACTCGAAGGGTTATATTAAAGACTTTGATGGAACTGATAATGGCAAGCCTTTACCGGTTGGGGTTTACTATTATCTGATAGATTTAAAAATTGACTGTGGTAAGCTGAGCGGAAGTTTGACCATTCTAAAATAATCTATTTAACCTCATAATTGTAAACAGCTCTTCCAATTTGTCCTTCTGCGTTAATGCCTTCAATTACGATTTTGTATTTGCCTGTATAATCAGAAGTAAAGAAGCTAACTTCTGTTTTTTTATCGGTTGAGGTAATTACATTTGGGTTCCAGTAAATGGCTTTTCTTAAATCTATGTTGTTGATGTTAGTGACATTGTAAACCGGCGAGTAAAATTCTCTTTTCATTTGATAACCTACCATACTAAATGGTAAAATTCCTTTAGCACTTTTGCTTAATGCGTCATTTGTATGGTCTTTTCCTTTTTTTGAGGTTATAATTAAAACGCCACCAAATCCATTAATACCGTAAATTCCGGCAGATGCCCCCTTAAGCACTTCTATACTTCCAACATCGTTAACATTAATGTCGCTAATTCTAAAATTTCCTTGGTCTAACTGCACGCCATCAAGTATTACTAACATTGGTGAGGCACTTGTATCAGAATCAGGGGTTATTCTCGAATAAATTTCACCATTGTAAGTTTTCAATCCAATAACGTTATTTATAAGATAGGTACTTAAATCATGAGCTGTCTCCAAATCCTTCGCCAAAACAATTGCATCAGCTCTTCCGGGTCCGTTTAAGTTAGCAGATTCTTTAACTGGCCCAGGTTTTTTTGCCGTGATATTTACCTGGTGAAGATTTATGCCTTTCGATTTAAAGTACAAATCATCGAGCTTTTTATTTTCTACTGATGAAGAATCGGGTAATATTATAAGTTGCTGCATTTGATTTGGTTTTGCTAATTCTTCCTGAGTGCCTTCTAAACCGAAAATCTGAATTTTGTAGTTTTTCTTTTCCTTTACCGTGTTTGTAGAAATTACAAAGTTTGCCGTATCGATAATTTTTAAATCTTTAAAAATAAAGTTTCCTGCTGTATCGGTTTTGGTTTGCAAAATGTTTCGTGCTAATCCCGATTGGAACAAAGTTACATCGCCGTTAATGTACGGCTTACCCGATGCAAACATTATTTTTCCTCTTATCTCGTCAGTAATAGTGTTTGAGTTTGATATTGCTGGCAAATTCTTTGAAAGTTTATCCCGCCAGGAGAACCTTCGCCAGCCTTGTGTAAGCAGCAGGTTATCCAAATTCCTTTCCCTATTTTCTTTATCTGATTTTCCGAAATAATAACCAGGCTGTTCTATATAACCTTTCAAATCTGTGGTAAGCAATAAGTCGCTGTAGATTGAGTTTTCATTATCTTCATCCCAAGGGTAAAGCGATTCATTATAAACGGAAACTGATAAGCTTCCGATATCGGGTTTTTCATCAGTGTTTTTTAAGTCGGCAAGAAATTTAACCTGGTCTTTTTTATTGTAGGAAGATTTAATTTCAGTTTCAATATTAAGTAAATCATGGTTATTGCAATAAACTAATCGTTCGGCAATAGGCAAACCATCAGCTCCAAATAATGTGAACTGAACAATTCCTGTATAAAATTTTGCTTTTGAAACAGAAGTTATAAAACCTTTTTCTGATGGATTTACTTTCGCAACATATCGTGTAACTCCATCCTGAGCCCCGATTAAGGTTAGAAAACCTTTTTCAGATAAATCAGGGCTGCATATTGTTTTTAAAAGTAAACTATCTGCTGTAGAATTTACCTGTAATACGTAACCATTTGGCTTAGCCTCGGGTAATTGGAATTGAACTGGTTTTTGGTCTATAAAAATTTCTGCGAAATATTTTCTTCCTGTTTCAGGCGTAAATTCAAATTGCCCCATTCCCAGGTGTTCAGAACCGATTAGCGAAATGGTTTTTCCTTTATCATCTACAATTTTGCCAGTTAAATTTATACCCAAACCATTAATACCAATTGCCTTAAAACCAACTTTCGATTTTAAGCCTGTCACCAAATCTCCACCCTCGGGAAAAAAAGTTATGTTGATGGTTCCTTTGGATAAATTTTGATTTTCATCAGGTTTATTTTGAATCATTAAACTTCGTTGATAATAAAAATCCGGACCAAAATTTTTCATTAAATTGGTATAAGCTCTTAAAATGTAGCGCCCTGTTTTTAAAGAATCAGATAAGTTTAAATAACCATCTGCCAAGCCAACATTAAGTTTTACTTTTGCTTGTCTGATTATTTTTCCCTCCAGATCAATCAAATCTACAGTTAAACTTTTCGAAACATCTGAAGGGCGATTGAGATTAGTATTAATTACATAGGCTTTAAACCAAAGTGTATCGTAAGCCATATAAAACGGCTGGTTTGTGTGAATGTGGATTTTCTCGACCGGATTTTTCTCAAGGATTTTTTTATAAACAAGAAGCTTGTTTACCACATTTTCCTGTGCACCGGATATGGTAGTCAAAAATGTAAGATGAAGCAATAATATTAGGTTAAAAAGAATTTTAAAGTGTTTCATGAGCGTTTAAGAATAGAGTAGATACTATAAAAATAACTAATCGCTCATAATCAAACAATTATTCTCAAACAAAAAAGGCGACCATCGGTCGCCTTTTGTAAAGGTAAATCTCCTTACAAAATTTTAAAGCCTAAACTCAATTGAAACAAATTAGGTGTCTGTTTATATTTTTCGCTTTTGCTGATGTTTGTTAAACCAGCTTCATAGCGTAAATCAACAGAAATTGCACCAACATCTACACCGGCACCGGCTTGTATCCCAAATGCCTGGTTTTTATAATTGTCGAAATCTGTAGCTTGCTGGTAAGCAGAACTAAATGTAGAACTATCATCCAAAATAAGCGATAAAACCGGGCCTGCCATTACACGAACGTTTAAATTTTTACTGCCAAATTTAGTTCCCAGTAACACAGGAATGTCTAAAGTGGTAAATTTTACTTTTCCTTCGGCAGCAATTTCCGTATTACTGTTATTTGTAAAGCTAATAAACTTATTGCCTTTGCTGCCAATATAAGCTTCGGGTTGTACGTAAAAACTTGCACCACCGATACGGGCCCATGCACCAATCTGATAACCTAAACGGTTTTCTTCGCTGGCAAAATCAGCATTTATTTTGGCGAGATTTACGCCTGCCTTAATCCCGAGATTAAAAGTTTGCGCATGAGCTGTAACCCAACCAACGGCTAGGAATACAATAGAGAAGATAAATTTTTTCATTGTGTTTGATTTTTTCTTTGTGTTATGATTTTGTTTATAACGCACTTTTAACACAATTATCATGCTAAAGTAAACTAGCATTTAATCTTTTTTCGGTTTTTGATTCAAAACATATTAATCAAGCATAAATATTTTTACTTTTGTAGCAAATAATTTGAAATGGCAAACTTCCAGTTAACAAAAGATAACGCAGAAAAAGTTAAGATTAAGTTTTTTAGAAAATATCGCGATCTTGTTGCCGAGCCTTTGGATTTTACGCCTGGTAATGAAGATAAGTTGGTTAACGACATTATGCGTTTAGTAAAACGCGACCGTACGTATGTAGAATTTACACTTCAAAAAGCGCTTGCAGATACCAAAGGCAATAGGCTTTAATCATTCCCGAATAAGAATTTCTTCCTTTTGAAAACTAACGATTAAATTACCTTTTTGGCAATTTAACCTGTTTTTAATCTTTATCCCTTTTTGTACATTTACGCTGTACAATTCACTAATTAGTCTTGAGTGTAAGTTGATATTGCTTCCTCAGCTATTCAAAAATTTAAGGGATGAAAAAATTTAAATACCTAATTGTTGCGGTTATTTCAGGCATCGCAATTTTATCCTTTTCTTTTAAAGAAGATTTATTTCTGGTTTCGAAAAACCTGGATATTTTCGCTTCGCTTTATAAGGAAATCAACATCAATTATGTTGATGAAACGAGTGCGCCCGAATTGATGAAGACAGGCATCGATGCCATGCTGGAAAGCCTCGACCCCTACACAGAATATGTTCCTGAATCTGAAATAGAGGATTACAAGCTTAAATATGTAAGTACGCAATATGGCGGTATTGGGGCCGGAACGGTTATAATTGATGGAAAACTTTTCGTTAATGAGGTGAGTGAAGGTTATGCGGCGAACAAATCTGACGTGAAAGCCGGCGACCAGGTTACTAAAATAAATAACATTGAAATTAAGGGGAAAGACAGGGCGCAGATAAGCCAGTTGCTTCGGGGCCCAAAAGGAACCCCTGTTGATTTAACGATAATTCGTGAAGGCAAGGAAATCGTTAAAAAAATTATCCGCGAAGAGATAAAACAACCCAACGTTTCTTATTTCGGTATGGTGGGTGATGGCGTAGGTTACATCCGTTTAGATAAATTTCTAGAAAACTCTGGTCAGGAAGTTAAAGATGCGCTTGTTAATTTAAACAAAGAGAACCCAAAAGGAATTGTACTGGATTTAAGAAATAATGGTGGAGGTATTTTGCAGGAGGCCGTTAAAATCGTAAACCTCTTTGTTGACAGGGATCAGCTTGTAGTGACTCAAAAAGGTAAAAATGCCGAAAAAACCATTGCCTATAAAACTCAGGTTCCTCCAATTTCACCATCTGTTCCATTAGTAATTTTGGTTAATGGCAATTCTGCATCCGCTTCTGAAATTGTTGCAGGTTCTCTGCAGGATTTAGACAGGGCAATTGTTATAGGGCAGAGAAGTTACGGTAAAGGATTAGTGCAGCAAACCTTTAACCTTCCGTATAATAGCCTCGTAAAGGTTACTGTTGCAAAATATTACACGCCATCTGGCAGGTGCATTCAAAAGTTGGATTATGCCCATAAAAATGCAGACGGAATTGCAGAGCGTTTTGCCGATTCGACTATCACCATGTATCAAACTAAAGCGGGTAGAAATGTTTACAGCGGCAATGGCGTATATCCTGATATTGTAGTTGATGCGGTGAAATTAAGCCCGATTACCATCACCATGATTAATAAAAGCATGTTTTTTAACTATGCTAACTTATATAAAAAAGAAAAACCCACTGTTGCATCGGCCAAAACTTTTCAAATTACCGACGCCGATTACACCGCATTTGCCAGTTCTCTTGCCGATAAAGATCTAAGCTACCAGAGTAGAACAGAAAGGTTGTTAACCGAACTACGTTACGAAGCAGATAAGGAAAATAAAACCGCAGAGGTTAAGGCGGATTTAGAGAACCTTAAAAACAAATTAATTTCGGCGAAAAAAGCTGATTTGGCTAATCACAAAGCTGAAATAAAGAGAGTGCTTGAAACGCAAATCGTTAGCCGTTATTTTTATGAGAAGGGCAGAATAGAGCAAAGTTTTCAATATGATAAGGAATTGGCAGCAGCAAAATCAGTGTTTAATAATCAATCTCAAATGCTGGCCATTTTAAAAGGTGATGGTACTTATAAAGTGATTGGAAAGCCTGTTAAAGAAACAACAACCATCGATTAATCTACTCATCCTATGAAGAAGCTTTTAGTTTCAGTTATCGCATGTGCACTTTTTTTTACGGCGAAGGCTCAGGAATATAGCCCTTCGGCATCAAACTTAAAACAAAGGGCCTGGTTTGAAGATGCCCGTTTCGGCTTGTTTATCCATTGGGGGCCGTTTAGTATTCCGGGAAGTGGAGAATGGGTAATGAATGAAAGAAAAGTAACTGTAGAAAATTATAGCCGGCTGGAAAAATTTTTTAATCCGATTGATTTTGATGCCGGTAAATGGGTAAGTATTGCGAAAAACGCAGGGATGAAATACATTACTTTAATTACCAGGCATCATGATGGTTTTAGCATGTGGGATACCAAATATTCGGATTTCAACATCATGAATACGCCTTACAAAAAAGATATCGTTAAAATGATGGCTGATGAATGCCACAAACAAGGTATCAAGTTGTATTTATACTATTCTCTGCTTGATTGGCGCCGTGAAGATTATCCTCATGAAACTGGTAAAACAGGGCAGTTCAGCGGCAGAAAAGGTCATGGCGATTATGCCAAATATCTTCAGTTTATGAAAAACCAACTTACCGAATTGCTAACAAATTATGGCGAAATAGGCGGAATTTGGTTTGATGGACATTGGGATCAAACTGCGCCGGAAGGCGCAGCAGATCGTAGCTCGCGTATTGATTGGAAATACAATGAGATTTATGGGCTCATACACAAACTTCAGCCTCAATGTATGATTGGTAATAACCACCACATGACACCTTTTGAAGGGGAGGATTTTCAAATGTTTGAGCAGGATTTACCTGGTGAAAATAAATCAGGGCTTAGCTTTCAGAAACCCAGCGAAAAGTTGCCTTTAGAAGCTTGCATAACCATAAATGGCTCCTGGGGCTTTAATTTGACAGACACAAGCTATAAAACCAAAGCCAAATTAATTAATACCTTAGTTAAATCGAGCAGCTTGGGTGCTAATTTGTTGCTTAACATTGGCCCAATGCCAAACGGCGAAATTCAGCCTGAATTTATTGACCGCTTAAAAGGAATGGGCGAATGGTTAAAAGTTTATGGTGAAAGTATTTATGGCACAAAAGCGGGGTTTATTGCGCCTCAATCCTGGGGAAGCGTAACTCAAAAAAACAATAAAGTTTATATTCATATTCTCGATAGCAAAAATGCCTCCGTAGTGTTTGATAAATTCCCATTTAAGAAAATTACAAAAGCTTATTTGTTAAAAGACGGTAAAGCCATCAAGTATAGTTTAAAAAGTGGTACAGCAGATATTGCTACGGGCTTTGCAAACAATGAAGTAGATAATGTAATCGTGTTGGAAGTAGCCAATTAGCAGCGGTTTTTCTCAATTTCTGTCCGGAAAAGTAAATCGTTTTAATGATATTTTACTTTCTTTGTGCTCCTTAACAACAAACTCAATGAGAAAAATTCTTGTCTTAATACTCTTATCCTTTTGTTTTTTTGCCGATGCACAACAACGTTATGAATTGAATTCTGGTTGGGTTTGTGCCAATGTTAAAGATGTAAACTCAACAGGTAATCAAATTTCCGAAGGGCGGTTCGCTCTGAACAACTGGATGTCTGCTACTGTTCCGGGCACCGTTTTAACCACTTTGCTAAATAATAAAAAGGTTCCCGATCCTTTTTACGGAAGGAATAACGAAAAGATTCCCGACGTTTATAGAACGGGCAACGACTATTACACCTATTGGTTTGTTAAGGATTTTCAGGAAAAAGCAATTGGCAATGAGCAGGTATGGCTCCAGTTTCGTGGTATTAATTACAAAGCAGATGTTTTTCTAAACGGAAAAAAAGTAAACCCGAATGTAATTGAAGGGATGCATTTACGTACGCAATTTAACATCACGAAGTTGCTGTCGCCAACAGGTAAAAACCGATTGGCTGTTATTGTACATCCACCCGATATGGTTGGAAACCCAAATGGTGGCCAAGGCGGCGATGGTACAATTGCTAAAGGATTAACCACTCAATATACAGCTGGGTGGGACTGGATTCAACCCACCCGAGATAGAAATACAGGGATTTGGGATAAAGTGACCATCGAAAAAACTCAGGGAATTAACCTTCAAAATCCACACATTGTAACGCTGGTTCCGGGTAAACGCCTGCCAGATGGCAAGCAGAATCCAGCAATTATCAAAGTTTCAGTTGAAATAGAAAATCCAACAAATAAAGCTATTTCTGGTTTTCTGCAATACCAAATGGGTGGGCAAACTTTACAAAAACAAGTTAGCATAAAGGCCAATCAAAATACTGAGGTTTCATTTCCGGATTTAGTTTTTCAGCATCCAAAATTGTGGTGGCCTAACGGATACGGTGCGCAGTATTTGTATGATACCAGCATTAAATTTATTAGTAATTCGAAAACTTTAGATCAGGAAAGCCTCAAAGTCGGCATTCGCCAGATTGATAACATCTGGAACGAGCAAACAAAAAGTATGGGTGCTTACGTTAACGGACAGAAGATATTTATTAAGGGCGGTAATTGGATTATTTCTGATGCAATGCTTCGTTTCAGTGATGCCCGGTACGATGCCGAAGTTCGTTACCACAAGGATATGAACCTGAATTTAATTCGGATTTGGGGCGGTGCAATTCTGGAAAGACCCGAGTTTTACAACGCCTGCGATAAATATGGATTATTGGTCTTTCAGGATTTTTGGTTTAGCGGCGATTGTAATGGCAGATGGGTAGATCCCATGAAAAAGGAAGACCAATGGACGAGAAGAAAATATCCGGATAATCATAACCTGGTTTTAACTGCTATTGAAGACCAGGTAAAAATGATTAGAAACCATGCTTCATTAGCCTTTTGGTGTGGCGGTAATGAAATAACACCACCCGAAGATATTCTTCAGCCATTGAAGAACGACATTATGCCCCGTTTGGATGGAACAAGAATACTTTTTGACTTTTCAAATAGCGATGAAATGTCGTTCAACTCGTTAGGTGGTAATGGCGACGGACCATATGGCATTCAAAATCCATTAAGTTTTTGGTCAACTAAAACCTTTCCGTACAATTCTGAAGTTGGTTCTGTGGGCGTGGGTGATTATGAATCGCTTGAAAGGTTTATCCCGAAGGAAAATATGGTAGCGCCACAATTTAAGGAAAAACCTGATTCTGTTTGGGATTACCACAAATACATTGGCTATGACGAACATATTAATCCTTATGGAAAAGCGAAGGATGCAAAAGATTTTGCAATGAAGGCTCAGTTGGTTAATTACGATCAATACAGGGCTTTAATGGAGGGCTTTTCATCGCACATGTGGGAATGGTATACTGGTTCTATCATCTGGAAAACTCAGAACCCTTGGACAGCCATGCGTGGTCAGATGTACGATTACTACCTGGACCCAAATGCATGCTTATACGGGTTACGAAAAGGAAGTGAGCCCTTACATGTAATGATGAATCCAATAGATAGCATGGTTACCGTGGTTAATAACGGCTTCACAAACCGCGATAACTTAATGGTACAGGCAAAGGTTTATGATATGGATGGAAAAGAACATTTCTATTCGCAGGTTTTCAACTCTATCGGGCCTTCTTCTGTCCGCAGGTTTTTTCCTTTAAATGATTTTTTGAAGAAACTCGATAAAAAGGAAGGTGTTTTTGTTTCCTTAAGGATACTGAATGAAAATCAGAAAATTTTGAGTGAAAATTTATACTGGTTGCCTGCTAGAGATGGTGAATACAAAGGTTTACAAAAAATGAAATCTGTTTCGCCGGCAGTTGAAGCCGTGGAAAAAGTTAAGGGAAAAGTTTTGGTAACAATGCGTAATGCTAAAGATAATCCGGTGGCGTTTTTTAATCGGATTGCGTTAATTAATTTAGCTAATGGTAAACGGATTTTGCCTGCTTTTTACGATGATAATTACATCAGTATTTTGCCTGGCGAAAGTAAAACGATAACAATTGACTATCCGGGAGATGAAAAAACAGCTATCGAAATTTATGGCTGGAATGTAGAAAGAAAGCGGGTAGAGGTTAATTAATTTCTCAATTAGCCGTCATCGCGAGGCACGAAGTAATCTTATTCAGTAAGTGCGTTTGCTGCGTGCCTCGCAATGACGTGTGGATAAAATAAAAAAAAGCGACACTCACGTATCGCTTTTCAATTATATTTTTATTTGAGAATTAACTCACACCGTGGAGTTTCACTTTCAAGCCGTCCATGTTGTTGTTTAGCTGTAACTGGCAGGCCAGGCGAGAGTTTGGCAATAAATCAGGCAAAGTATCCAGCATTGCATACTCATCATCCGTCATTTCGTTAAGTTTTTCTTCGCCCTCTAAAACATCTACACAGCAAGTTGCACACAAAGCCATTCCGCCACAAGTCGCTAAAATATCATATTCAGATGCTTTTAAAAACTCCATCAAACTCAAGCCCATATCAGCTGGTGCTTCGTGAGGTGTAACAGAACCATCCGGCTCTTGCATGTATATTGTAATGTTGTTTTCCATTTGCTCGCTTTTATCGAGTGCAAATATAAAATAAACTACTTAAAATTCTGAAACTCCGTTTACTGTTGTGTACTTCATGGTGTACTTAACACCCGGATTCATATAAGAATAAGCGCTGTGGCTCATTAATGCCGCCTCGTGGAAACCACACAGAATTAATTTTAGTTTATTTGTATAAGTATTGATATCGCCAATTGCATAAATACCTGGAATATTCGTAGAATAGTCATCAGTATTTACTTCGATTGCGCTTTTGCTGATGTTTAAGTTCCAGTCTTCAATTGGGCCTAACTTCGGACTCAAACCAAATAAAGGAATCAAGTGGTCGGCTTCTACAATTGATTTCTCCATTGTACGGTTTTGTACAATTTCTACTTGCTCTAATTTATCAGTACCATGAACGGCCTGCAGGTTACTGTTTAAAACCAAATTAATTTTTCCACTTTCAGCCAATGCCATAACTTTAGCAACTGAATCTGGTGCGCCACGGAAACTCTCGCTCCTGTGTACCAAGGTTAACTCAGAACAAACTTCGGCAAGATAAATTGTCCAGTCGAGTGCTGAATCGCCACCACCTGCAATTACCATTTTCTGGTCGCGGTATTTCTCCGGGTCGAGAATCATGTAATTTACGCCTTTACCGTTTTCAAAGTTTTCGAGATTTTCTACAGCAGGTTTACGAGGTTCAAAACAGCCTAAACCACCAGCAATAACTACAACTTTGGCTTCGATAATGGTGCCCATATTTGTCGTTAGAACAAAATCTGCCTCACCGCGTTTTTCAAGGCCTTCTATACGCTCGCCTAAAGTAAATGTTGGGTGGAAAGGTTTTGCCTGCTCCATCAAATTATCAATAAGCTCCTGGGCCAATACCGATGGATAACCCGGGATATCGTAAATCGGTTTTTTAGGATAAATTTCAGACAGCTGACCACCAACCTGTGGAAGGTAATCGATTAAATGGCAACGCATTTTTAATAAACCGGCTTCAAAAATGGCAAATAAACCAACCGGACCAGCGCCTATTACGGCTATATCAGTAGAGATCATTCAAAAAAATTTGATGCAAAGTTACAAAATAAACCATTATCAATATTCTTATTTAGAAATATTCCAGATAATTTTGTAAAGCTGTTATTTTCAGTATTTTGTATGCCTAATGTTAATCAAAAGCAAAAGTTAAGAGTTTTCTAGTGGTTTTAAAAAATTATAATTGGTCTATAGAATTAATGGGTTAAATAAATGCTACCATTTTATTTCTAAATTTTGAAAAACAAAACTCCAGCTATCAGTCGCTTCCTCAATAAGTTTTGCGGTGGGTTTTCCGGCGCCATGACCTGCATTCGTTTCTATTCTAATCAACATCGGCTTTTCGCCTTTGTATTTCTCTTGTAAAGTTGCAGCGAACTTAAAAGAATGTGCAGGTACCACCCGATCATCATGATCTGCAGTGGTGATTAAAGTTGCCGGGTAATTAACACCCGGTTTAATGTTGTGCAATGGGGAGTATTTTATAAGATAATCGAAATCCTCTTTTTTGTCACTGCTGCCATATTCTACCACCCAGCCCCATCCAACTGTAAATTTATGATAACGCAGCATATCTAACACACCAACAGCTGGTAAAGCAACTTTAAACAATTCAGGACGCTGGGTCATGCAGGCGCCAACTAAAAGGCCGCCATTTGAACCGCCCGAAATTGCAATTTTCGATGGATTTGTATATTTCTCTTTAACCAGGTATTCGGCTGCGGCTATAAAATCATCAAATACATTTTGTTTCTTTTCCAGCATTCCAGCTTTATGCCAGGCTTCGCCATATTCGCTTCCGCCACGCAAACTCGGTTGCACATAAATTCCTCCATGTTCTAAAAACAACATTCTCGATAAGCTAAATGCAGGTGTTAAAGAAACCTGAAAACCACCATAAGCATATAAAAAAACCGGATTATTGCCATCAAGTTTAATACCTTTCTTATGAACAATAAACATCGGTACTTTTGTTCCATCTTTCGATGAATAAAAAATCTGTTTAGTTTCGTAATCTTCATTATTGAATTTTAATGCAGATTTTCTGTAGAGCGTTGATTCGCCTTTCCCGATATTATATCGATAAGTTGTACCAGGTGTTGTAAAATTGGTGAAAGAATAAAAAAATTCCCTATCATCTTTAAATCCTCCAAAGCCACTTACCGTACCTATATCGGGCAATTTTACTTCTCTGATTCTTTTTCCGGTAACGTCAAACTGGATAATGTTTGTGCTGGCATCTTTCAGATAAGAAGCCCATAAAAAGCCCCCGCCAGAACCAACTCCTTCTAATGCTAATTCAGACTCCGGAATGATTTTCTCCCAGTTTTCTGGCTCAGGTTTTTTCGGATCAATCAGAACAACTTGGTTGTTTGGTGCGCCTAAATCAGTATTTAAGAGAAGTTTACTGCCAACATTATTTATAATACTATGGTTGTTTTCGAAACCTTTAACCAGCAAAGAAATTTTGCCGTCAGTATCTTTTAAATCCTGAACGTACAACGAATTTCCTGATGTGCCCGCACTTGCATACAGTACAAGAAAGTGTTCATCTTCAGTTACTTCAGCACCAAAATATAGGTTGGGGTTGGTTTTATCCTCAAAAATTAATTTATCGGCATTTTGTGCTTCCCCAAGTTTATGGAAATATACTTTTTGAAATTTATTAGCCGCCGAAAGCACCATGCCTTTTACAGGTTCATCGTAACGGCTGTAATAAAAGCCATCACCTTTCCAGGCGGCGCCAGAAAATTTAGTCCACTTTAATTCATCTGATAATTTCTTTTTCGTATCAATTTCCATGATGTAAATATTGCTCCAATCAGAACCAGATTGGGCAACAGCGTAAGCTAGGTACTTTTTATCGTTAGAAAATCCTAGTAACGAAACCGATGCAGTTCCGTCTGCGGTCAAGGTATTTGGATCTAAAAATAATTCTTCCTCAGCACCCAAACCTTTTTTTATAAACCAAACACTTTGATTCTGCAGTCCATCATTTTTAGTAAAAAAATAGTATTCGCCTACCTTAAATGGAGCAGTTTCTTTAGGGTAATTCCATATCTCGGTTAAACGTCTTTTAATAGCTTCACGATATGGAATCTGGCTGAGGTAATTTTGAGTGATTTTATTTTCTGCATCGACCCATTTTTTAGTTTCTGCCGATGTGTCATTTTCTAACCACCGATACGGGTCGGCTATTTTGGTGCCGAAATAATTATCGGTTGTAGAATCTTTTATGGTTTCTGGATATTTCATTAAAGTAATTTTTTCTGCAGGTTTTTTACCCTGATTACAGGCAAAAACGCTCAAATACAAATAAGCCTAATATGATCGGGTTTTTCACATTGGAATATTTTTATTTACTAATATATGTTTTTTAGGTCCTTTTTTATGGCTTTTGCCTTTGGTGTTTAGTCTTTCAGGTTTTTCCGTTACCTTTGGAATCGCACATGAGTAAAAACATTTATTTCGCTTCTGATTTCCATCTAGGCACTCCGGATTATGCCGAAAGTCGTGCCCGCGAAAAGCGTATTGTAAGCTGGCTTAATTTTATAGAACCAGACTGCGCTGAATTATTTTTGATGGGCGATATTTTTGACTTTTGGTTCGAGTATGATAAAGTGATTCCAAAAGGTTTTATTAGGCTTCAGGGAAAACTGGCCTCGATGGCTGATTCTGGCATTAAAATCTATTTTTTTAAAGGCAACCACGATATGTGGGTTCGCGATTATTTTACCCAAGAAATTGGAATGGAAATCATTAGCGATGAGAAGATTATTGAACGTAACGGAAAGAAGTTTTATCTCCACCATGGTGATGGATTAGGTCCTGGTGATGCCAAATACAAATTCTTAAGAAAAATTTTTAGAAGCAAACTTTGCCAATGGTTATTTGCTCGGTTACATCCAAATTTTGGAATCGGCATTGCAAATGCCTGGAGCCAAGGCAGCAGGGCAGCTCAAACCGAGAAAGAAGTTTTTATGGGTGAGGATAAAGAATGGCTGGCTATTTATGCCAAAGAGCAGCTTCAAAAACAGCATTTCGACTATTTCATTTTCGGGCATAGGCACTTGCCTTTAGATATTGATCTAGGAAATGGAAGTCGCTATGTAAACATTGGAGAGTGGCTTAACTACAATTCTTACGGTGTTTTCGATGGAGTAGATCTGAAATTAGAATGTTTTTAATATAATCTGTTCAATATAAATTATGGGTGTAATTTTTGGCTCAAGCAGTTTGTTGATAAAGAGCTTCACGCCTAAAGAATTAGGTTTTCTAGATAAGTTAAATGTAGATTACACAATTGAAATAAGGCAAATTTGTTTCCACATATTTTGGATTCCTTTTTTCGGTATTGGAAAAGTATGGGTATTAAATAAAGGTAATCAGTTATTTGATATTCCTTCTGATTTTAAATCTATCTTAAATGAAGCTAAACATGATTTTAAAGCTCCATTGGCTACTTATTCAGGTTTAATTATTGGTATATTGATTTTCTTAGTATATATTGGTTATGATAAAATAGAAAATTACAATCGCTATCAAGATGATGTTAGATGGATAAGTCAAAAGGCAGAAAAAATTAAAAATCCACAACTAGGAGATATCTATCAGTTAAATGCTAATGATGGCAGTTTTATAATGAAAGTTGATAGTATAACTAATGATTCCATTTTATTTAATGTTCCACATAAAAATAACGCTTTAACAGGCTATCAAATTACCAATGAGAATAGCTTTAATAATCCCAATGCTAGCTTTGATGATGTTTGGTTAACAAAAAGCGAATTGTTGAGCTGTTGTTCTAAAACGCCTGAAGATTTTGGGTCTTTTAAAGGCAATGCGCTTAAGAAATTGATATTTTTATCTCAAAGTAAGGTGTACTTAGATAGGATAGATAGAAAATAGTTATTCTTTATGGTGATGCCTTGGGTTTCTAAACCCGATATGAGTGTAAAGCCACCGATTTTCTCGGTGCTTGGAACGTTAGCGGGGCTATAGGCCGCCATTATTTACAGATCCATTCATTTCCAAAACCTTTTCAAACTGTATTGGTCCGTTCCAAACAAATTCAGCTTTTTTACTTATTTTTGCATTTCCTTAAATTTTAGCTAGCGTTAAATAAGAGGAATTTCAATACGAATAATACTATGTTAGATAAATTAGAAGCAATTAAGCAACGTTGGGAAGATGTAGAAGAGCAATTGAGTAACCCTGATGTGATTCAGGATATGAAACGTTTTGCGGCTTTAAACAAAGAATATAAAGACTTGGGCAAAATTGTAGATGAATATAAAATCTACAAAAATGTGATGAGTAATATTGATGCCAACAAAGAAATTTTGACCGTAGAAAAAGATGCAGAGATGCGTGATATGGCAAAAGAAGAACTCGATTTACTTTTGAAACAACAGGAAGAAATGGAAAGCAACATCCGCTTAATGTTGATTCCGAAAGACCCTGAAGATGCTAAAAATGCTGTATTTGAGATTCGTGGAGGTACCGGCGGCGATGAAGCGGCATTATTTGCCGGCGACTTATACCGCATGTATACCCGTTATTTTGAAACTAAAGGCTGGCGTGTAGAAACTGTAGATGTAACTGAAGGAACTGCAGGCGGTTATAAAGAGGTTATTTTAAAAGTTAGCGGCGACGATGTTTATGGCCAGCTGAAGTACGAAAGTGGCGTGCACCGCGTTCAACGTGTGCCTGATACAGAAACTCAAGGCCGTGTGCACACATCGGCAGCTTCGGTAGCCGTTTTGCCCGAGGCAGAAGAAATTGATTTGTACATCAATCCGGCCGATATCGAATTGCAAACATCAAGATCTGGTGGTGCCGGTGGACAGAATGTAAACAAGGTTGAAACGAAAGTACAGTTAACACACAAGCCATCGGGAATTGTTGTGGTTTGCCAGCAGGAGCGGTCGCAATTGGGTAACCGTGTTATTGCAATGGAGATGCTTCGCAGTAAATTATACGATATCGAATTGCAAAAGAAAAACGGTGATATTGCAGCTAAACGTAAAACAATGGTTTCAACCGGTGATCGTTCGGCGAAAATTAGAACTTACAATTATCCGCAAGGCCGGGTAACTGAACACCGAATCGGTTTAACAATGTATAACCTTCCAACCATTATGGATGGCGACATTCAGGAGATTATTGATGCACTGCAGTTTGCAGAGAATGCAGAGAAAATGCAAGAAGGTGCTGTAAGTTAACGACTTATAATTATTTTAAAAAAAAGTTTGCAGATAACGATATTGTCTCTATATTTGCAACCTCGAAAGGGGAAAGAGGTTTAAACTTTTAAAAAGTAAACAAAACGGAGTGGTAGTTCAGCTGGTTAGAATGCCTGCCTGTCACGCAGGAGGTCGCGGGTTCGAGTCCCGTCCATTCCGCAACAAAAGCCTTAACTTTAAAAGTTAAGGCTTTTTTGCTTTTATTATTTTCTTAATCAAAAAATCTTTTGATATAGCAGGAACTAAACGGCACTCCAGAAAATTCCAGGTGGTTCTCCAAATTCAATAACCTGACAGATTCAAAATCTTATTGCTGGCATCTTTTAATGATTTTCTTTTGTATAAGAAGATATAACTATTAACTTAGTAGGTGATGCTCTTTACTCATCCTTAGTGTATTTACAAATGAAAATCTCGATATCATTATTTCTCCTAATCTTCAGTTCTGCCTGTTTTGCGCAACAAAAAGACTATTCAATCACTATAAAATCGACCGGAAGCAGACAGTTCAAATACGTGTACTTATACACGTGGATCTCATCTTCCATGCAACGTAAAGAATTGCTTCCCGCAGGTGTAGAATTTAAAGGTAAATATGATCCCATTACACCTGACGGGGCCTATCAATCAGCGTTTATTGTGGTAAGTGATTTGGAAATTGCAGAGAAAGACCTTTCAAAACAGCCAGAACTGAACAAGCGGGATTTTTTGATTGAACCCAAAGTAAATATTGAATTTGATGCTGATGAAAAATATTTTAAAGTAGAAGGCGATTCACTCAACCGGATAAATAACATATTTAAAAATAATGAACATAAATTTTCGCTAATACTTGATAGCCTGAAATCAACCCTGGAAGGCAAATATCCCGACCCTCAAATCAGGGAAAAGGAATTTAAAAGAATCAGGAAAACACTTTTACTGCAGGAAAAAGAAAGTACGCTCGATTTAATCCGTAACAATACCGCTGCCGGGCCATCGCTGCAGAATTTGGTTATTTATGCAATGGTGCCATTTCGTCCTGTTGCAGAAGTTAGAGCGGTATTTGAGAAGTTTCCTGAGCGCTTAAGAACTGGAAAGAAAGGGTTGTTTATCGACAGCCTAATATCAATCCAGGAAAATATGTCGAAGGGAGGCTTGAAGCCTGGTGACCAAATGCCTGTTTTTTCACTTTCAAATAATAAGGATGAGGTTGTTAAAAGCACTAACCTACTTGGCAAATACACATTGGTAGACTTTTGGGCGAGCTGGTGCGCTCCCTGTAGGGCAGAAACCCCCAACCTGGTAAGTGCATACAGTAGTTTTCATACCAAAGGATTTAATATCGTCGCAATATCTATCGATCAAACTAAAGATAAGGCAAAGTGGCTCGAAGCCATTGAAAAAGATCATTCTGGATTATGGGTAAATCTTTTAAATCCCGGAGGAACTGATAATATTGCGAAAGAACTTGGCATAAATGCTATTCCCGCCAATTATTTAATTGACGAGAATGGAAAGGTGGTTGCTAAAGATTTAAGGGGTAGCGCACTAAAAGAAAAACTAGAAACGCTTTTAAAATAAGCGCTGGAAATATCATTAAGAACAAAGTTGTAAAAGTGTTTCTGATAATCTTATTTTCTATACAACGGGCATCTTTTCAACAAATATTCTAACGGGCCGCTATACGAGCCATCTGTATTTGTTAAAAAAGCTTTATGGCTCTCGTTATAAATGCTCGCATTGTTATCCATATAAATATGAAGGCTAACGCTTACATCGTAACGTTGTGCAGCATTGCTGTATGTCGAACTCGAGCTTGATACTTTTTTAACTTTATCGGCATCATCTCTTTTTACATCTGTACTACCGTTTGCTCCTGAATAGCTCGTTTGGTAGCCCTTATTTTGCATAACCGAACCGTCGATAATATATTCCACACCAAGAATATCACATAAATTTTTCATAGTAAAAGCCATCATCTTTTCTCTCGTTGCCCCAGCTTGTATTAATGCGGCATTAGTTGTTCGAGGATCGAGAATGGTGTAGCCTGCTGCATGTTGAGAAAGTAGACCATAAGCGTCGCTTTGTGCCTTAATACCAATAGCTTCAGCTCCAGGTTGATTGTCCATTAAAAATGTAAATGGTAAAATTGCAATCTTATTGTGGTGATCTCCGGGGCTGGCAACCATCGAAACCGGATCTTTTTGCCTTTCCTGCGATGGTAAAGACTGCTGGGAAACGACTTCAACCCTTCCGCTGGAATGTGTAATTTTCGCAATGTCAGATTTTTTGATAACATATTCTGCAGTTTCGCCTGTGTAAACGAAGGTTACATCGCTGTCTGTAATTCGAAGAATTTTACCTTTTATTTCTTCGCCATTGGTTTTTTGAAGGATGTCGGTTTTTGTGTCTTGAGCGAATGCCGTGAGGCTAATCATTGCCCAGAAGAGGATTAGATATAACTTTTTCATAGATAGGGAGTGTTTCTATCAAAAATAATTAATCTGACTTAATTTTCAAAAATACTGGTATTGAATTGTTTACATCCCCAAAACAAACTGGTTATCACAGTTTATCCAGCTTAAAATACCCCAAATGGATTTCATCTTCTTTTAAATCTTTAGCTGGCTGTATTAAAATATGGTATTTTTCTTTTTGCTGAGCACTTAATATGTCTTCAACCCGGTAAACGTCGTCAACATCAATTCCATATTTTTCATCGATGTGAGAATTCGCACCTTTGATGGAGTTTGTTCTGAAGAAAACGGTTTTCTTGGAATCATGAACAGCATCCGCCCGATTAATGTGAACGGACAAAACCGTATAATGCTGTTCTTCCAGTTTGTTTGATTGATAACCACCAAGGTTAATGAAAAACAGTTTTCGCTCAGTAGCATTGGTTGCCTGGGTTCTTGTAACTACTTTAACCTCATGGCCATCAACATTGGTAACTTCCCGCCAACCATCTACATGAATACTTTTTCCTGCTTCGGGCCAGAAAGCCTTTATTTGCGGAACCAATTCTTTCAAAGAGTTTGCTATACCAAAAAAATAATCGTGTTGTTCTACATTTCTATTGGGTGCTTTTGAGCCCAGTAATAGCATATAAAGTTTTGGTATATATTGTTGCTCTTCATTTATCATAATAATTACTTAGATTTTTAACTAACAAGTCTAAGCCATTTCGGTTTTTAAAAGTGCATTAACAATTCTTTCAGATGCAGCTTCGCAAAAATCCAGGCCAGAATAATCGGGGTTATAGCCGCCGATATATGGCACAGCCATCATATAAATTCGCTCGTTTAATGCATTAAATTTGTTTATGATTTGAAAATTATCATTTATAGCAATACCAGGAACGTTTAAGAAATAGTTTCCCTCATCATCGCGTTTAACTTTATCATTGGTTTGAGAAGCTTTTAAACCTGCGGTATTGTTTTTAAATTGTATCGTAGCAGGACTAACAGTTTTATCATTAACCAAGCTTTGATAGGGCACATCCTTATACGATAAGTGCGGCTGACCGACACAATCGATAAAAGTTTCGTAATAATTGGCCCGAATGATTCCTTTTTCATCCGTAAAACGATAAATAGCGCCTCCGTTTTGCTGAGGTTCTTCTTCGCCATCCTCGCCAACGGCAATAATATCTAACACACCGGCTTGGTGTAGGGCCAGCATTTCTTCAACAGAACTTTGGGGAACAAAGGCAATAACGATAGAAATTAAAGGCATCAGCGTTTTCTGCAACCTCAACATATCTTCTGCCGAAAAATATTTTGCCGGGTAGTTCATGGCAAAGCTTAAAACTGCCAGCATTTCTTTCCAGTAAACTGATTCTTCTTTTTCTATAGATTCCTCCGCTTCAAAATATTCAGCCTTGAAAAGGTCGAAGGCTTCCCGATGTTCTCTTTTATTCATTACAACCATTACAAAATCTTCCATCGAAAGCTGCTGTATTACTTCGTAAAACTCCGGCCTTTTCTCCCTAAACATTTCTTTAAAGTTTCTGTCGAAAACATAATCCAGGGATAAAAACCCGTTATTTTCGGCTCTATTTTTTTCAACTTCATCTCTGCTCAAAATAGAATCTTTAAGTAAATGAGGGTCTTCCAGGTGAAAACGAATGGCGGGTAGCATACCGTTTCTGGAGTGCATAACGATTTTAAAATTTTCACTTCCCCTGGCTTTTTCATACACAAGTTTTTCATTATCAGCAAGTTTGAAATTACCATTGTGCCTTGCAAGAGTTCTTATTGCATCTATAGCGGTTAGCGAAGAACCTTTAATAGCAACGGGATGGTTTACCTGAAATTCTAATTTAGATGGGGGGTAAGGAGAATCAAAATAGCCTGCAAACTTACCTTCAAACCTTTTAGGCCAGCGATGGCCAGTACAAATAATTACATTATCATATTCGAATGTAGAATTATCAGCCAGTTTTATGGTAACTTTATTTCCTTCCGGATGGTCTATAATGTCCATCACCTCTTTGTTAAGGTAAGTTTCTACAAGGATGCCTTTCTCATCTGCCTGTTTTTTTAACAAAATAAACTGCGCATTTAAATACATGCCAAAAAGCAAACGCGGCATTACCTTATAATCATTAAACTTATCAGGATTTATTCTGAAACGTTCAAGAATATCATGGGAGAGGGTTTGAACCCATTCTTCAACTGATGTTACTATCTCTGGAATTTCGTTCCCCGAAACGTTGGTGATGTGTTCGTCATTCGCTCCGGCTTTACTATACGGCATACCGGCACCAAGTTGCGCACTTTTCTCAAAAATGTCTATACTGATGTTGGTTTCGCCCGAATCTACTAATCGCTTAAACATGAAAAGTCCGCTCGGGCCGCCACCTAAAATCGCTATGTGTTTAAAGTTTTTCAATTTCGCCTTCGTTTGTTGATGATTGATTGAGATAACCTTTTCGATGAAATAAAGTTTTATTAATGTTAAGGTATCAATTTTTCCTTCGATAAAAATTTGTAGCTAAAACGATTTATATTGGTTTGAACCGCATTTATTTTTGCATATATTTGATATGCTAACCATTATAAAATCAAACCTAATTTTTCAACTTCATGAAGTTTAGATTATTTACCATTGTCGCAGTTTTTTTATCCGTTAAACTTTACAGCGCACCAATAGAGCTATTATCACCAGATAAAAAGATAAAAGTTACTGTTAATATTGGGCCTAGAATCGGTTATTCCGTTAATGTTAACGGAGATAAGGTAGTTGAGAATTCTTTTCTGCAGTTAAATTTAGGTAAAGAACATTTAGGGGAAAATCCGCAGTTGTTAAAGAAAATTATTTCTTCATATGCTAATGTTTCAAAGCCGGTAGTTCCATTTAAAAACAGCAGCGTAGAAAACAAATATAATCTGCTTCATCTGGATTTTAAGAAAGATTATAGCATCGAATTCCGGGCTTATAATGATGGAATTGCCTATCGCTTTATCACCAATAAAGAGGATTCGGTAATTGTTGAAAGTGAAGATGTGCATCTGGAATTCGCAAAAGACGTTCGCACATCATATCTGGAAACCAAAAGCTTCATGACGGCTTATGAAATTCTTTATCAAAACAAAAGTCTAAAAGATGTTAGCACTCAAAATATGAGTGTATTGCCAATTCTGTTTGGCGATTCGAAATACAGAATTCTTCTTTCAGAGGCTGATTTGTACGATTACCCCGCAATGTTTGTTAAGGTTAAGGATGGAAAAGCCATTGATGCGGTTTTTCCGAAAGTGCCTGAAGTTTATGCGGCCAATGGCGACAGAAATCTGAAAATTGTTAAAGAACATGATTATATAGCAAAAACAACGGGTAAACGTTCTTATCCCTGGAGGTTTATGATAATTACAGATAGAGACGAGGTTTTGGCTGAGAACCAGATGGTTTTTAAACTATCTACCCCAAATCAAATTAAAGATTTTTCGTGGATTAAACCCGGGCAGGTAACGTGGGAATGGTGGCATAATGCCTATGTGTACGGCGTAGATTTTAAATCAGGCTACAACCAGGATACTTATAAATATTACATCGATTTTGCTTCGAAGTTTAAAATCCCTTACATCATTATGGATGAGGGCTGGGCTAAAACGACTTTAAACCCTTACGAACCAAATCCAACAATAAACCTCCAGGAATTAATCGCTTATGGTAAGCAGAAAAACGTTAAGATAGTTTTATGGTTTACCTGGCTAGCTGTAGAGCAAAATCCTGATGTTTTTAAAAAGCTTGAAGAATGGGGCATTGCCGGCATGAAAGTAGATTTTATGGATAGAAGCGACCAGTGGATGGTAAATTATTATACAAAAGTTGCAAAAGAAGCTGCGAAACATCATATATTAATCGATTTTCATGGTGCTTTTAAGCCTGCCGGTTTGGAAATTGCGTATCCAAATGTACTTTCTTACGAAGGTGTAATTGGTATGGAGCAGAATATTGGCGGAGGACTTGCAACGCCTAATAACAATCTTTATTTGCCGTTTTTAAGAAATGCCGTTGGCCCGATGGATTATACGCCTGGTGCAATGCGTTCGGGGCACCCCAAGGATTATAAACCAAATTGGATTAATGTAATGAGCATTGGTACTAGAGCCCACCAGGTTGCCATGTATATTGTTTTTGAAAGTGGTTTCCAAATGCTTGCCGACAATCCTTTTAATTACCTCCGGGAACCCGAAACCACATCTTTTATAACTAATGTGCCTGTTACATGGGATGAAACTAAAATACTGAAAGCAGAAGTTGGCCAATATATCGTAACGGCAAAAAGGAAAGGTGAAGCGTGGTTTCTTGGCGCAATGACAAACAGTAATGAACGTAAAATAGTTATCGAAACAAGCTTTCTTCCAAAAGGAAAAGCCTATGAATTAACTTTAATTAAGGATGGTATAAATGCCGATTTTCAAGCTATGGATTTTAAAAAACTAACGCTTAAAATAAATAGCGGTGATAAAATAAATATCGATATGGTTAAAGATGGCGGCTACGCAGCACATTTAGTGCCCGTTAATAACTAATTTGTTGCATTATTTATCCTTTGAAATATTTATTTTAGTTCTTATCTAATCATCTATTCTAAATCCTATGCGCAACTCAGTTATCCTAATATTATTGATTTTTTTAGTTTCAAGTATCAAAGCTCAAGAACCAAAAGACTTCAAATTCGGACATTATTACAATTTAAATAGCGAGAAGATTTCGGGCTTCTTATATTGCCCGCCCAACTTAAATTCTATTGTATTTAAACTCGATAATGAAACACCTAAAGAAACAATCAGTCTTGATAAAATTCAATCTGTTGTACTTGCTGCTTCTAAAGATAGTTTAGTAGTAAAAACCGAAGAGAATAAATTGAATAAAAAATACCTTGCTACGCTGGTTGCAAGAACACCAGAAAGAAATTTTTTCTGCAAATATCGGATTTACACATCAGGTGGTGCACAAAGTATGAGTATGAGTGCTGCGCCAACAATGGCGGCATCTGGCGGTAGAGCGATTTACTCGAACGCGAATTCTTATTCTACTACAGCTGGCGTAACAAGCGTTGAGGAAACTTATATGTACGAGGAGGGCAACACAACCTATCAACTAACAAAAAAGAATTACATTGGTATTCTAAGTAAGGCCTTTGCCGATAATCCCATTTTGATTAAACAATTTCAATCTAAATATTTAGGTTTTGAAGATTTAGGTTTAATCTTTAAAAAATATAATGAGGATAAGAAAACCAATACAACTAAATCTTAACCAAATTTGTTGCTTTTTCGTGTAAATAGCTACTTTTCTGTATTGCTTAAAACAATATCATTTAATTATGGTTTTAGTGCTGAGTTAGTGGTTTCATAACTGAAATTACCTATAACTTAACTAAATTTTAATCATGAGCCAGGGCAGAACACAAGCTGAAATTGAAACAACAAATAAAATAATGGTAACCTTCGTTATTGCTATGGCGCTATTTGTAATTGTTACTTATACATTTACGCAAATAGAGATGAAAAGTGCGTGGTTACAAAAATTAGAGCAGCAGTTTGTTGCAAAAAACCATAGGAGTAATTGAAATTTTAAGTACTAAAATCAATAGTAATTCCGTTTGAGCAAATTTCTATCTATAGATACACGTAAATTTTTCATTGCGTTTTGTCAAATATAGTATACTTATTACCCATAAATGGGGATATTAAAATTTGATTGCTTAATTTAGCGTTCAATGTTTGTTTTCAAATATTGAATACACTAAAAAATCATTCTATCCTCTATTTTGAAGTCTAAAATCAAGAAATATTTACCTGTTTTTTTTGAAAGATTATTGAACAGGGCCGGATATTACCACAGTTTTATTCCAAAACCTGGTTATATTAAGTGGGGTGATTTTAAGAGTATTAAGCCTTTTAGCACCGATTTTGGTTATGACAGGGGCGGTCCGGTTGACCGGTACTACATTGAAAACTTTCTTCAATCCGAATCAGCTTCTGTAAAAGGCAACGTTTTGGAAGTTGCAGATAATGCTTACACGCTAAAATACGGTAGAGATAAAGTTACTAAGAGTGACGTTTTACATGTTTACGAAGGAGCCCCGGGTGCAACTTACATCGGCGATTTAAGCAAAGCAGATAATCTTCCATCAAATCATTTCGATTGCATCATTTTAACTCAGACATTACAGTTTATTTACGATTATGTATCTGCGTTAAAACATGCCTATCGGATGTTAAAAAAAGGTGGCACATTACTAATTACGGTACCCGGGATAAGCCCGATTGATAGTGGCGAGTGGGGTAAGAACTGGTTATGGTCTTTTAACCAGAATTCGATAACTATGATGTTTCAAGATTTATTTCCTGATGCCGATTTTACCATTAAAACTTATGGAAATGTTTATGCCGCAACAGCTTTTCTTTACGGAGCAGGGATTAATGAGGTAGATACAGCCAAACTTGATTATAGAGACCCTTGTTTTGATGTGATTGTTACAATTAGTTTAAAAAAATAACGATGACATCAGAGTCAATTTTATCGCTGCTGAAAAAAAAATATTGGGGACAAGCATTAGTGTTGATGTATCACAGGATTATTGATGTTGACAATGACCCATGGGAACTCGCCGTAAGTCCACAAAATTTCGAAGCACATTTACAAGTGCTTCAGGATTATAAGGTTATTTCGATACAAAAGCTTGATGTAAAGTTGAAGAATAAAAAGAGATTCCTGAAAAAAACGGTTTCCTTAACCTTTGATGATGGTTATCTCGATAATTATCAAAATGCTTTGCCTTTGCTGAAAAAATACGCCACACCAGCAACATTCTTTATAACGACTGAATCAACCGAAAAAAAAGAAGAATTTTGGTGGGATGCACTTGAGCGGATTTGCTTTCATACAGCTAATCTTCCAACGATACTCGATTTGAAAGAGCCGGAAATTATCCATTGGGAAATAGGAATTACAGATGATGTAAAAGCCGGTAAAATTACTCCAGAATCATTATATTTTGAACTTTGCAACGTTTTTAAAGGCATTTCTAGCGCACAACGCGATACACTTCTTGAAAACTTAAAGCTTTGGTCTGGTAATGGCGTTAACAGGCCATACAACCTAACAATGGATAAGGCAGAACTCCTCAAATTTCAATCTAATTCTTTGTTTACCGTTGGTGCGCATACCGTATCTCATCCATTTTTGCCGGCTTTGAGCTATGATTATCAAAAAAAAGAGGTAGAAGACAACATTAATTATTTAGAGAAATTGTTGGGAGGGCGGATTAACTTTTTGGCCTACCCTCATGGAGGCTACAATGGCTATACGCTGCAGTTGGCATCCATTCTGGGATTAAAACTTGCATTTACAACTGAAGAAAAACTTGTTGATAATAACGTTAACCCATTTCAGATTCCACGTTTTCAAGTAAAAAACTGGGATGGTAATACATTTGAAAATAAATTAAAAAACTGGCTAAATAATTACGATGAATCAAATAGATAAGGCGGAGGAAAACGACGATTTTTCAGATTGGAAATGGGAAATTACATCCGGGCAGAAATGGTTTGAACTTGGTTTAAAAGAGGTGTACGCCTATCGTGGTTTAGTTCTGCGTTTTGTGCGGAGAGATTTGCTCGCAAGTTACCAGCAAACCATAATTGGTCCCATCTGGATGTTTTTACAGCCCTTGCTGGCAACGCTGATTTATGTTGTCGTGTTTGGCAATTTTGCAAAAATACCAACTGATGGTGTACCTAAAATACTATTTTATTTATCAGGTACTATTTTATGGAACTTCTTTTTTGATAGTCTTTCGGGTACTATGTACACCTTTATAACCAATGCCCACATATTTAATAAGGTTTATTTTCCGCGTTTAGTTATGCCCGTTAGTAACGTGGCAACGCAAACAATCCGGTTGTCTATTCAATCTTTACTTTTTATAATTATCTATTTTTTCTACGTTATTGTATACGATAAGTTTAGTTTAAACATAAGTCTGCTAATAATTCCATTTCTTGTTGTTTTAACGGCCGCATTTGCACTAGGTTCGGGATTAATAATCGCAGTTTTTACAGCAAAGTATAGAGATGTTGACACTTTCTTGCAGTATGTATTAAGATTGCTTATGTTTGCGTCTCCCGTTGTTTTTCCCAGCTCAATTGTCCCGCTAAAATTTAAATTTCTTTTTTGGCTTAATCCGTTAACGCCAATCATTGAAACTTTCAGGGCAGTTTTTTTTAATCAAGGTGCTATTCAGTATAATTATTTGCTGATTGCCACAGTTAATGTTTTTATTTTATTGGTAGTTGGTCTTGTTTTGTTTAAAAGAAGGGAAATTGCCGTAATGGATATTATTTAGTTAAGGATGGGAAATATTGTACTAAGAGCTGAGCATTTATCGAAACACTACCGACTTGGAAAAATTGGCTCTGGTTCCTTTAAAGAAGATATTCAGGGAATATGGAAAAATACCTTTTCTAGCGTTAAAAATAAAATTTCACCATCCACAAAAACCGATGTTAACGATTTGTGGGCTTTACGGGATGTAAATTTCGATATCCGACAAGGCGATGTGGTTGGTTTCGTTGGGAAAAATGGCGCAGGTAAATCAACGCTTCTAAAAGTATTGTCTAGAATAACCTTACCTACATTAGGCTCAATAAAAGGAAAAGGCAGGATAGCTAGTTTATTGGAGGTTGGTACCGGGTTTCATGCAGAATTAACGGGTCGGGAAAATATATTTCTTAACGGCCAGATTTTAGGTATGAACAAAAAAGAGATTATATCGAAATTTGATGAGATAGTTGATTTTTCCGGTATAGAGAAATTCCTTGATACGCCAGTTAAAAGATATTCGAGCGGCATGTACGTTCGCCTTGCTTTTGCAATCGCCGCACACTTAGATCCTGATATACTCATAGTTGATGAAGTGCTTGCAGTTGGTGATGCAGAGTTTCAAAAGAAATGTTTATCAAAAATGAAGCAGGTTTCTACCGAAGATGGCAAAACGGTGCTTTTTGTAAGTCATAACGCACAAGCCTTAAAAAACTTATGTACAAAAGCGATTTACCTTGAAAAAGGTAGCCTGATAGATATAGGTAATACAGGCGATGTTATCTCTAATTATTTAAAGCGTGAGCAAACCTTATATTTAAATAAATCATTTGCAACCCCACAAGATGCACCGGGTAATGAGTTTATCAAAATAAAAAGTGTAAAGGTAAATCCCGGTTATTTAGATCAGCATCAAATTATTGATGTAAGAACACCTCTGGTAATCAGTTTTGAATTTTGGTATATGCCTCAGGGCGAAATTAACCTGGGTGTTAGTATAATCCTCAATACACTTATGGGCGATTGCATTTTCGATGTAGATTCACCGTCAGTTCCATTTAAACCTGGAATTGTTAAGGGCGAATGTACTATCCCCGGAAATTTTCTAAATAATGGCTCATATTCTGTAAACTTTGCTTTTGTGAAAAATACCAGCAGCTTACTGTTCGAATATGAAGATAGTTTATCCTTCGATGTAGAAGATTACCGGGAAAATACAGCATGGTATGGCGATTGGCCAGGAGCGGTAAGACCAAAATTTAACGTGAATTTAATGCAAACTCTTGTTTAGCTAATGAAGAATTTTCAGCCCTTTAAAATTGAACATTTACAATTAAATTCACTTGGCCAGTTTTCACCTGCCGTTGAAAATTATTACGTGGTAATTTGGTGGCAGCGTATCCCTCTGGGTAATTTATGGTTATACAAAGAGGATGGTGTTGTTGATAAAAGTAAACTACTGGAGAAAATCAAGGCTGCTATTGAGCCTGCAGTTAATTATTATTTATTAATACATAAAATTGACCTGAACAATGGCTGGGTAGAAAATTTTCTCCAAGGCGATTTTAAAGTAGTTGAGGAAGCACTAGAAAGGAGTTTTTCTAATAATCAACCTAGTCCAAACCCAGGTTTATCGGTTGTTATCTGCACCCGAAACAGGCCTAAAGCAATTGAACAATGCATTAAAAGCCTGCTCGATTCTAACGACAAAGATTTCGAACTCATTGTTGTTGATAATGCTCCTGATGATGATAAAACGGAACAGGTGCTGAAACAATATCCACAAGTAAAATACGTAAAAGAGCCTTGCAAGGGCTTAGACAGGGCAAGAAATACCGGTGCCAGACATGCATTGAGAGCGATAATTGCATACACTGATGATGATGTTATGCTCGAGCCGAACTGGACCAAAATTATTAAAACCCTTTTTCAAGATCAACAAACAATGGCTGTAACTGGGCTGGTTATTCCTGCAAGTCTCGAAACCAAATCTCAGTTTATATTTGAAAAGGAGTGGGGTTTTAATAAAGGATATTTACCGAAGGTTTTTGATAAGCAGTATTTTGCAGCTAATACAGCAATTGGTGTGCCTGCATGGGATGTAGGTGCGGGAGCAAATATGGCATTTCGCAGAGAAGTTTTTGATGTAGTTGGCTGGTTCGATGAGCGATTGGATGTTGGCGCTTCGGGCTGTAGCGGGGATTCGGAGTTTTGGTACCGGATTTTAGCCGAAGGCTGGACTTGCAACTATTTTCCACATTTATTTGTCTATCACCAGCACCGGGAATCTGAGGCTGCATTAAAAAATCAGATATTTAATTACATGCGGGGCCAGGTTAGTTCAGTTCTTGTTCAGTATGAAAACTATCACTATGAAGGTGATTTGCTTAGAGTTAAAAAGAGCTTGCCTGAATATTATTCGAAGAAGCTATTGAACAGCATTAAACATCTGCATCTTAACAATCTACGTTCAATAATTACTGAGATTTCAGGCTGCATTTCAGGCTACCAATATTTTAAGCGCCACAATAATGTTAAAAAAAATGGCCCATTGTTGTACCTGAAAAGTCTAGATGAAGATGCTAAAGTAAATAAAAGCACCAAAGTTTCTGTAGTAATTCCCTGCTATAATCATGGTCAGTATCTATCAGAGGCCATTGAGAGTGTATTGAACCAAACATATAAAAATATAGAAATTGTAGTTGTAAATGATGGCTCGACAGATAACACAGAAGCAGTTTGCAAATCGTACCCAAAGGTAAAATATGTATACAGCAATAATTCAGGTTTATCTGCTGCACGAAATACTGGAGTAAAACACAGTACAGGCAATTACCTGATATTTCTCGATGCGGACGATTATCTCTATCCTCGGGCAGTTGAAATAAACTTATGGTATTTTTCAGAGTTTAAGAAAATTGCATTTGTATCCGGAGCCCATGATAAAATAGATGAAAAAGGTAACTTTTTACCTGTTGAGGATGCCCTGGATAAAAGTATCGACAATTACACCAGTTTATTGCAAGGCAACTACATCGCTATGGAAGGAACTGTTATGTATCGCAGAGATTTGTTTCAGTCGTTCTTTTTCGATCCAAGATTAAAAGCCTGTGAAGATTATGATATAAATCTAAATATTGCCAGGTATTTCCCATCAATATCACATTCTAATAAACTGGCTGTTTACCGTATACACAATTATAACATGTCTGCCGATAAAAATCTAATGCTGGAAAATGTTATAAAAGTTCTGGATAAGCAGAAACCCCTGCTCAAGGAAGAAGCTGAACTAGCCGCATACCACAAGGGTATTCAGAATTGGAAAAATTATTATTTAACAAGTTAATTAACGCTCACTCGTCACTACTCATCCCATGCTTGATCGTACACCCAAATCACCGCCGAAAATAAAACCATTACCTGAAGGAACAAAAAGACCATTGTGGTCTGTTATGATTCCATCTCATAATTGTTTCGATTATCTACGGAAAACCATCGAAAGTGTGTTGGTACAAGCTTTACCCGAAGAGCTAATGCAAATTGAGGTTATTGATGATTTTAGTACTGACGGTGATGTAGAAGCACTTGTAAAGGAAATAGGAAAAGGTAGAGTGGCCTTTTTTAAGCAAGAACGTAATGTAGGTAGCTTACGAAACTTTGAAACCTGCATTAACCGGGCTATGGGCGAACGTTTGCATATTTTGCATGGCGACGATTTAGTTAGGCCTGGTTTTTACGCTGAAATAGATACCTTATTTACAAGCTTTCCAAATGCCGGCGCTGCTTTTACGGGTTGTACTGATATAAATGAACACGATGTTAGACTTTGGGATAGCAGAAAAATTTTAGATAAGCTTGGTCTTATAAACAACTGGTTACTTAGAATCGCTGAAGGGCAATTATTACAAACACCTTGTATCGTTGTTAAAAGAAGTGTCTATGAAAATTTAGGCGGATTTTTCGGCGTTCATTATGGTGAAGACTGGGAAATGTGGGTAAGGATTGCAGCAAATTACCCCGTGGCTTACTCTCCTAAAAAACTGGCGTACTATCGTGTACACAGCACAAATATTACAAGTAACTCATTAAGGACTGGTCAAAATATTAAAGATATTGCTACTGTTATCGATATTATTCAGGATTATCTTCCGGTGGAGCATAGAGAGCGTTTAAGAATTAGTGCCCGTAGAAACTATTCCATCTACATCGCAATAATGTCTGATAGTATTTACCACAATGGCTATCACCCTAAAACAGCCCTTGTACAGGTAAGAGAGGCTTTCAAGCTGCATAGCAACAGAAAGACTCTCTATCATCTGGTCAAAATATTCTCAAAGGTTTTATTAAGATACAAGAATAAAAAAACTGATTAAGAGAATAGTTCCTGTTCATCTCTATTCTCTGTTGGTATTTTTTTAAGAAAATCATCGAAAGATGGACCGTCGTTATCCGAATAAATGCCGTAAGCATCTAGAATGTAACCTAACTCTTTGCCTTTATCTTCAGTAATATAAAGCACAGAATTATCTGCCGGATCGGAGTCGCCCTCAAAACGATATGTTTTAACAATCGTTAAATCTTCTGGCTTGTAGATTTTGCCAGTCTGGCTTTGCATCTTACCATGATCCGTCATTTTTAATTCATTATCTTTTCCTTTCAGCCTTAATTTCTCTAAAATTTGACTCAAAGTATTCATCGCAATTGGCTGTTCCATAGTTATAAGATTTTTAGTAATAGTTAAACACCTGGTAAGCAAAATGGTTTTCGTGTTTTATTTATTGTGAAAACCAAATGATTATCAATCTGTTAGTTATTAAACTAAATTTTTATAATATGAAAAAATATCTCTTAGCATTAGCTGTTGTAAGTGTTGCCTATTTAAGTGCTTGCACTAATACAGAAAAGGAAATCGCGTCTGCAACGTTATCAGAAACTGCTGATAATTCAAAAACCATTGGTACTGCAAAGTTTTACGAACTTAGTGATGGCAAAATAAAGATGGATTTAGAAATTAATTTCGCCGCAAGAGCGGATAGTAATGTTGCCGTACACTTTCACGAGCATGGTGATTGTGGTAATATGGGCGAAAATACCCACGGCCACTGGAACCCAACTAAAGAAAATCATGGTAAATGGGGTTCTGCGGCCTACCATTCGGGCGATATAGGAAATATTATGCTGGATAATAAAGGACATGCTTCTATATCTACAACCACTGATAGATGGAGTACAAAAGAAGGAGATGTGAAAAGTATCATCGGCCGTGGCGTAATTGTTCATGGCGGAACTGACGATTATACCACCCAACCAACGGGTAACTCCGGTCCGCGGGTAGGCTGCGGTATAATTGAAGCTGTAAAATAAATTCGGTAATGGAAAATCTCCGAAGTTAAATCAATGAAGTTGATGATGATATCATTTCGAAGACTGAACAAGATTTTATGTTATCAAATGGATTATAAAACAGAAAAACCCCGATTTAGTCGGGGTTTTCTATTTTATATATTTGAACCTTTAAAGGTTAAATGCAGCTTTAACTTTATCAACAAAATCTAATTTTTCCCAGGTAAATAACTCCACGGAGACATTTTTTTCTTCGCCGTTTGGCGTTCTGAATGTTTTACTTACAGTTTCAGGCTTTCTGCCCATGTGGCCGTATGCTGCGGTTTCACTGTAAATCGGGTTTCTTAATTTTAAACGTTGCTCAATAAAGTAAGGGCGCATATCGAAAATAGATTCTACCTTTTTACTTATTTCTCCATCAGTTAAATCCACTTTAGATGTGCCATAAGTAACTACGTTTATCGATGTTGGTTTGGCGACGCCAATAGCATAGCTCACCTGAACTAAAATTTCATCGGCAATACCTGCGGCAACCAGGTTTTTAGCAATATGACGCGTTGCATACGCTGCACTTCTATCTACTTTACTTGGGTCTTTACCAGAAAATGCACCGCCACCATGAGCACCTTTTCCTCCGTATGTATCCACAATAATTTTTCTGCCTGTTAAACCTGTATCGCCATGTGGGCCGCCAATTACGAATTTTCCTGTCGGATTAATGTGATACGTAATTTGATCATTAAACAAGTGAGCATATTGAGGATATTTAGCTTTGATTCTAGGAATTAAAATAGAAATCAAATCAGATTTAATTTTGGCGAGCATCGTTGCCTCTTCGTCAAAATCATCATGTTGAGTTGAAATTACGATTGCATCAATTCTTTGTGGTTTATTATCATCAGAATATTCGAGCGTAACCTGCGATTTTGCATCAGGACGTAAATACGTAATCTCAGTATTCTCTCTTCTTAAATTAGCCAGTTCGATTAACAATGCATGAGATAAATCAAGCGCCAGCGGCATATAATTTTCTGTTTCATTAGTTGCATAACCGAACATCATTCCCTGGTCGCCAGCACCTTGCTCTTCTTTAGTTGTTCTATCAACACCTTGATTAATATCTTGAGATTGCTCATGAATCGCCGATAAAATACCGCAAGAATTGGCTTCAAACATGTATTCGCTCTTCGTATAACCAATTTTCTTGATTACATCACGAGCAATTTGCTGCACATCCAAATAAGTTTTTGATTTTACTTCTCCAGCTAAAATAACCTGCCCTGTGGTAACCAAAGTTTCACACGCAACCTTCGATTCAGCATCGAATGCAAGAAAGTTATCAATTAAAGCATCCGAAATTTGATCGGCAATTTTATCAGGGTGGCCTTCAGATACCGATTCTGATGTAAATAAATACGACATTTATTAATAATTTAAAGATGAAAATAAACAAATTAATAAGCGCTAACAGTTCCTGAAAAACAGGTTTTGCTGATAAAAAGGAAGGTATTAGCACTTTTTTTTGAGTGGTTGCAATCCCGTTTCCAAAAGAAACATCGCAAATCAATCCACTTAACAATAGCGCAAAATTAGCATATTTTCTTTATTTCAAAAATTATAGATTATTTTGTGTCCTCATTCTCAAGCTTTGCAAGTCAAAACAAATATCTTATTCGTAATTAACCCTATATCAGGGGGAAAGGCGAAATTACGTATCCCCGCACTTATAGATAGGTATTTGGATAAAGAAAAGTTCAATGCGAACTTCTTGTTAACCGAGTATGCGGGGCATGCTACGGAGATTGTTGAAGAGGCGATAACTAAAAATTTTGACATAATTGTGGCAGCGGGCGGCGATGGAACAATAAATGAAGTTGCTTCAAAAGTTCTTCAGCATAAAAAAATACTTGGTATTTTACCATTGGGTTCTGGAAATGGCCTCGCAAGATTTTTAAATATCCCTCAAAATTTAAAAGATGCCATTTTACTAATCAATCAGCTAAAAACAGATAAAATAGATTCGGCAACCTTTAACAACAAATGCTTTTTTAACCTTGCCGGAATGGGCTTCGACGCACATTTAAGTGCCGCATTTTCTAAAGACAAGAAACGTGGTTTGGCGGGCTACCTTAAATTAAGTTTTAAAGAAGTATTTACTTATAAAGATGAAATCTACAACATAAATATTGATGGAATTGATTACCAAAGAAAGGCTTTTGCTGTAACCATTGCTAATTCTTCACAGTATGGTAACAACGTTTACATTGCGCCACATGCATCAGTAAAAGATGGTTTGCTCGATGTTTGCGTTATAAAACCCTTTTCTATACTAAAATTGCCTGTACTAAGTTATATTCTTCTAAACGGAACTGCTGAAACTTCTGATATGATTGAAATTATTAAGGGCAAGAATATCAAAATTTCCAGAGCCAAAGAAGGCCCTGTTCATGTAGATGGCGAGCCATTAAATATGGGTAAAGAAGTTCAAGTAACTATTAATCCCCTTTCATTAGAAGTAATTGTTCCTTAAAAATTTTTGCAATTATGAAACAAAAAAAAAATAGCCTGAGCGATTTGGGAGGAATCATGTATTCTACAAATCCTGAATTTGAATATGATAACCAGGTTGATGAAACCACCACGCCGCCTAATCAGCAACAAGATTTGCGTGTAATGCTCGATAAAAAAAACAGAGGCGGTAAGGCCGTAACATTAATAACGGGCTTTCGGGGCAAAACCAACGATTTAGAAGTTTTAGGTAAAATGCTGAAAAATAAATGTGGCGTTGGGGGCTCAGTTAAGGAAGGCGAAATACTTATCCAGGGCGATGTTCGTGATAAGATAATGCTTATCCTGCAAAAGGAAGGTTACAAAGCCAAAAAAGCTGGTGGATAAATAATTACTTAGTGTATTTTTTTAAAATTTTTATGGTTCTTTTTTAGGTTATAAACCTCTGATTATCAAATGATAAACTGATAGTGTACAAGCTACAATATGTAAAAAAAGCCTTTAAAAAATTTGATTCTTCAATAAAAATCTCATTACATTTGCTCCACTAACTAACTTATTGTTATGAGCAAAATGGAACTGCAATCGCCAGATTTAAGCTATTTAAATCTACAGGATGGCGTATGTATAAAATATCAATTATCTGCTGCAGAATTGGTAAAAGAAGCACTTCAAAATAACGAAGGTATATTAGCTTCATCAGGCGCCCTCGCTGTAGATACAGGAAAATTTACGGGTCGTTCTCCTAAAGACAGGTTTATAGTTTCTGATGAGATAACAGAAAATACAGTATGGTGGGGCGATATCAATATCAAATTTAGTCCGGAGAATTTCCAAAAACTTTTAGCCAAGATGACTGATTACTTTAGCCGTAAAGTTATTTATGTTAGAGATGCCAAAGCCTGCGCAAATCCTGATTATGCAATCTCAGTAAGGGTTATCACCGAAACCGCATATCAAAACCTGTTTGCAAACAATTTATTTATCCGCCCGGATGATAAAAATTTAGGCATAACACCAGAATGGACAATTATAGCGGCGCCGGGCTTTTTAGCAAATCCCCTAAGTGATGGAACCAGGCAAGAAAATTTTTCTATAATCAACTTTACAAAAAAAATGATTTTAGTTGGTGGCACAGGCTATACTGGCGAAATTAAAAAAGCAATTTTCTCTGTATTAAATTTTCTTTTACCTATATATAAGGATACACTTTCTATGCATTGTTCTGCAAATGTTGGCGTGGATGGTGATACAGCAATCTTCTTTGGCTTATCAGGCACTGGTAAAACTACATTATCTGCCGATCCGCAAAGAGCGCTGATAGGTGATGATGAGCATGGCTGGAGTAATGATTCCATTTTTAATTTTGAAGGAGGATGCTACGCGAAATGTATCGATTTAACGCTTGAAAAAGAACCTCAGATTTACAAGGCCATTAAGTTTGGTGCTTTGTTAGAAAACATTAATTTCTATCCTAACAGTAACGATGTTGATTTCTCAAACATCGAGAAAACTGAAAATACCCGGGTGGCATACCCTATCGATTATATTGATAATGCTGTAATTCCATCTGTTTCATCCATTCCTAAAAACATATTTTTTCTAACCGCCGATGCTTTTGGCGTACTTCCGCCAATATCAAAACTTACTGCAGAGCAAGCCATGTTTCATTTTATGAGTGGTTACACGGCAAAAGTTGCCGGAACTGAAGCAGGTATAACCGAGCCCCAGTTAACTTTTTCTGCATGTTTTGGTAAGGCATTTTTACCTTTGCATCCGTCAAAATACGCAGATTTGTTGGGGAAAAAGATAAAAGATAATAATGTAAATGTATGGTTGGTGAACACAGGCTGGACCGGCGGACCTTATGGAACTGGTAAGCGCATGAAGCTCGATTTTACACGGGCAATGATTACTGCTGCTTTGAACGGCGGTTTAGATCATAATAACTATAAACAACACCATGTTTTTAAATTAATGATGCCTTTATATTGTGATAACGTTCCGGATGAAATTTTAGACCCTTCTAAAACCTGGAGTAACCAGGAAGAATACTTTTTAAAAGCTTACGAACTTAATAATGCATTCGCAGAAAATTTTAAGCAGTTTGAGCAGGCAAAAATGCCTAAAGCAATCGAACAAGAGTTAAAAATGTGTTAAATGCGGTTTAAAATGCATTTTTTACTCAAAAAATTTGCAATTCGATTTTTTTTTAGTTTTTATTGTGAAAGAATTGCCTCCGGCTGAGGCAATTTTTTTGTTATATGCCCGGCTGGTAAGGGGAAAACTAAAAAGTTAAGTAACGATTTAATTGTTTATTGATTTATTAATTTGTAATTTAAAATCAATTTATAAATTTGTTTTCGCAACAAAATCAGGTAAACTTACGTTGTGTGTATTACAAAAGAAAAAACAGCTAAAAATTAAAACAAGAACTAAAACTAAAAATTAAAAAAAATGGCAAACGCACCAAAACCAACAACTGTTAAAACTGAAAGCTCTTCAAGTGCATCAAATGTATTTGCAACATTTGTTATTCCAATTTGTATCATTATCGGATTTATCATCTGGAGATTCGTATTGGGCGCTTCTGATAACTTTATCGGAGGAGACAACAACAACTTACCATTACCTAACAACTACCCAGGTACAGCTTACAAAGGTGGTCCAATCGTAGCAATCTTAATCGGCTTAATGTTAGTTGTAATTGTATTTTCTATCGAACGTTTAATCGTTATTGGTAAAGCAAGTGGTAAATCAAGTTTAGATTCTTTCATCGTTAAAGTTAAAGGTTTCTTAAACTCAGGTAACATCGAAGCTGCAAAAGCAGAATGCGATAAACAACAAGGTTCTGTTGCTGCCGTAATTAAATCAGGCTTAAAAAAATATAGCGAAGTTGAAGCAGATACTAATATGGATGTTGAGCAATCAATCGTTGCTATCCAAAAAGAAGTTGAAGAAGCTACAGCTTTAGAAATGCCAATGTTGGAGCAGAACTTAACTGTAATCGCAACATTAGTATCAATCGGTACATTAATCGGTTTATTAGGTACAGTAACAGGTATGATTCGTGCATTCGCAGGTTTAGCTAACTCTGGTGCTCCAGATCAATCAGCTTTAGCGGTAGGTATTTCTGAGGCATTAATTAACACAATGACTGGTATCGCTGTATCTACTTTAGCAATTATTATGTATAACGTATTAACTTCTAAAATCGATAAGTTAACTTACGCTATTGATGAAGCTGGTTTTAGCATCGTTCAAACATACGCTAGTTCACATAAATAAGAATTTTGAAAAAATTTTTACCGGCTTTATGGAAAACCGGAAAAAAGATCATCATTATTAAAAACTAGTAAAATATTATGCCTAGAATTAAAGTTAAAAGAACAAGTACAGTAACAGATATGACTGCCATGTGTGATGTGGCATCATTGTTACTTACTTTCTTCATTTTGACTGCTACGGCAAGACAACCAGAACCCCTAGCTGTTTCTACACCCTCATCTACGTATGAGTTTAAGGTGCCGGTAGAAAACAATGCGATTTTAACAATTGGACAAGGGAAAGTTTTCTTCGAAGTAGCAGGAACAAAAGTGAGAGAAAGAACATTAGAGCTAATGGGCCAACAATACAAGATAACATTCACCCCTGAAGAAATGAAACGTTTTTCAGGAGTATCAAGTTTTGGTGTTCCAATTCAAAGCCTGAAATCACTGATTGCGATGAATGGTGCCGATCGTATGAAACCTGGTGTTCAAACTGGTATTCCTGCAGATTCTTTAGATAACCAGTTAGATTCTTGGGTTCTTAATGCCCGTAAAGCAACTAAAGAACTTAATAATCAGGATATGCGTATTAGTATCAAAGGCGATGCTAAAGAGGAATATCCTGTTGTGAAAAAAGTTATTGATGTACTTCAGAAACAAAAAGTTAATAAATTTTTGTTAGTAACAAACTCTGAAGCTAAAAAGAAGAAATAAGAAATGGCAGAATTAAACACAGGCGGGAAGAAAGCCACGCCAAGAGTTGATATGACTCCAATGGTTGATTTAATGTTTCTTTTGGTAACATTCTTTATCTTAACTACAGTAATATCTACGCCCCAGGCAATGGATATTACAAAGCCCGATAAAAATGAGAAGCTGCCTGAAAACAGATTGGAGCTTAAGGCAACCAAAACAATGACTGTTCTATTGGGTAAAAACAATAAGATAGCATGGTATATGGGTGAAGCTGGAAAAAGCGCTCCAACGATTGAGTCATTTTCAGACATTGAGAAAACAATTGACGAGAACAGAACAAAAGCAAATAATTCTGGTGTTGCCGGAGAATTTACTGTTCTTGTAAAACCAACTTCAGGTTCTACATTCCAGAATTTTGTTGACATGATGGATGAACTGGAAATTATGAAGGTTAACTCTCGTCAAATTGATGATGACAACATCCTTGATAATGAAAAGGCTTTCATGAAAGAAAGAGGAATTTTATAATTAATAAAAATCAGGAATTATGTCAAAGTTAGATATATTTAGAAAAGAATGGCTGGAAGTCGTTTTTGCTGATAAAAACAAAGCTTACGGCGCTTACCAATTGCGTAAAGGTAGCGCTGGAAATACAACAAAGGCCCTTATTTATGGTTCAGTTGTATTCTTGATCTTGTTTTTTTCACCAAAAATCTACAGTCTTATAAAAGGCGCTATTCCGGAAGAGGAAAAATTAAAGGCACAGGAAGTTGTACTTAGTCCGCCACCTCCTGTGAACCCGGAAACACCACCTCCACCGCCAGTTGAGCCACCGCCACCAAAAGTAGACCAGGTGAAAATGCCACCTCCGATTGTAAAACCGGATATCGAAGTTCAGGACGAACCACCTACAGTTGAAAAACTAAAAGAGGCAGATCCAGGTCAGAAAGATATCAAAGGTGACCCTACCGCTGATATCGTTATTGCCGAACCAGTTGGTGAAGGACCTAAACGTGAAGCTGCTGTAGCTGTAGATGATAACAAGGTTTATGACTTTGTTAGTATCGAAAAAGTACCGGAATTTCCGGGTGGTATGGCTAAGTTTTATGCTTATGTTGGTAAAAACGTTAAGTATCCGCCAATGGCTCAGGAGAATAACGTTCAAGGTAAGGTATGGTTATCATTCGTTGTAGAACGTGATGGTTCACTTACTGATATTGTAGTAACCCGTGGTTTAGGTAGCGGAACTGATGAAGAAGCGAAACGCGTATTAAAAGCTAGTCCGCGTTGGATTCCTGGTATTCAGAATGGTAAGCCTGTACGTGTAAAATACAACATCAACATTAACTTTACACTTCAATAAGTAGAATGTTAAATTTTGATATATTTAAGCAAAAATCGCCTAAACAGCGGTTTTTGCTCATTTTAGGCCTTATCATGTTCGTGTTTTATCTTGGTATAGGATTAGCATGCATATTCTGGGCAGATTTACCGTTGAATATTGGAAGGCCTTACAAAATTGGCATCGGAATTTTTTTAATAATTTATGCTTTTGTAAGATTACTAAGCCTTGGAAGGCGTGATTAATTATTAATGAGAAACATCCTTTTATTATTTATTGTATTATCTCTTTTCTCTTGCAAGCGCAAAGAAAAGAAAAACGATGTCGAGGAAACCCGTACAAGTGGAACAATTAAATTACTTGTTGATGAAAGCGTTGGTCCAATTGTTCAGCAAGAAATAGATGTTTTTAAAATAGATTATCCTAAGACAACATTTGTTACAACTTTTGGCCCGGAACTAAAGTTGTTGCCTGCTTTTTTGAATGATACAGCCAGGGTAATTGTGTTGCCAAGAATGCTAACAAAGGCTGAGGAAAAATATTACAATCAGCGGAGTATAAAAATCAACACATCACGGTTCGCTGTAGATGGTATTGCTTTAATTACAAATAAAGGCAATATCGACAGTACAATTAACGTTAAAGATGTAGTTGATATATTACAGGGAAAAGGATCGGGGAGAAAATTGGTTTTTGATAACGCTTATTCCAGCACATTTCAATATTTCAAGCAACTGGCTAATATTAGTCAGTTCCCTTCGAAAGATGTTTACTCAAAGAATTCGAGCAATGAAGTAATCAAACTCGTTTCAGAAGACAAAAATTTTATTGGTATTTTAGGTATAAACTGGCTTTCTGATAGGAACGCAGAGATGCTGAAGTATCAGGACAAAATAAAAACCCTAGGTGTAAAAAATTATAAGGGTAAACCTGGAGACGATAAATATTACCAGCCAACACAAACTAACCTGATAAATGGTGAATACCCGTTTTTAAGAAACATAAATATAATAGATTGTGAAGGTAGAGATGGTTTAGGCACGGGGTTTGCAGTATGGTTAAGAAGTCAGAGAGGACAGCTAATTGTATTAAAATCGTCATTAGCACCTCATAAGTTAATGCCTAGAGAATTGAATATCACAAAAAAACAATAAATTGAACCACGATTGTATAAAAGCAATCAAAAATAGAAACAGAATATCAGATAAGGTTGCATGGCTCATGTAGACTTTATAACCATTAAAAAAACATATTAAAAAACTATGAAAATTTCAAAGAAAGCAATAACCTTAAATGTAGGTTTGGTGTTGATGGGTTCTGCAGTTTTTGCTCAAAGTTTAAACGACGCGAAAAAAGCGATTGATGCTGAACAATATCAAAAAGCATCATCAATGCTTAAAGCATTAACAACCTCCCAGGCGTCTAATGGTGATAATTTTTATAACCTTGGCTTGGTATACTTAAAGACCGGATATATTGATTCGGCTAGAGCGGTATTTAATAAAGGTATAACAGCTGATGCCAAAAATGCAGCGAATTATGCCGGTTTAGGTGAGGCAGATTTGTTGTCTAACAACCCAACATCTGCAAAAACTAATTTTGATAAAGCCGTTGCAGCTGCTCCAAAAGATTACAAAACTTATTTAGCAATAGGTAAAGCTTATTTAGCTCAAGATAAGCCAGGTGATGACGTTTCTAAACCTGATTTTGCGAATGCGTTAGCAAATCTTACTAAAGCTGATGAGTTAGATGCTAAAGATAAAGATGCTGAAGTGTTTATTGGCTTGGGAGATGCTTATGCGTTACAGAAGAAAAATTCTGAAGCAATTGGTCCTTATTTCCGTGTAGCTGATATCGACCCAACAAACAGAAGAGCAACAACCCAGGTTGGAAAAATGTATAAAGAATCTCGTGCTTTTGCTGAGGGTGAAGAAGAGTTGAAGAAAGTAATCGCTGCTGATGCTAATTATGGTCCTGCTTACCGTGAATTAGGCGAGCTTTACTTACAGTGGAGTAGCTTTGGTACTGATAAAGAAAAAGCTGCCAAAGGTGTAGAATACTACAAAAAATATCTTGACTTAACTGATAAATCTTTAGAATCTCAGTTACGTTACATGCAGTTTTTGTTTTATGCAAAAGACTACCAGGCTTTAGAACAAGTAGCATCTTCTATCCAGGTACCTGCAAATGACCCTAAAGGATTAATCGTTTCGAGATTAAAAGGTTGGTCAGCTTATGAGAATAAAAATTATCCTCAAGCGTTGACAAATATGACTGAATATTTTGCGAAACAAAAAGATACAACAAAATTATTAGGTTTTGATTACTTGTATCTAGGTAAAGCACAATTAAAGGCAGGTCAAGATAGTTTAGCTTTAATCAATATTACTAAAGCTGTAGCTAAAGATTCTTCGAATACTGACGCGTTAGCTGAAGTTGCGAAAACATTTTTTGATGCTAAAAAATATGCTAAATCTGCAGCTATTTACGATAAAGTAATTGCAGCTAGTCCTAACGGAAAGGGTGTTTTATACAGTTATTTTTATGATGGTTTAGCATATTACTTTGAGTATGCAACTCAATATTCGGCTAAGAAAAATCCATCAAAAGATTTACTAGTTAAAGCAGATTCATCGATTGCTAAAGTAGCTCAATTATCTCAAGAAACAACTGATGCTTATCTTTATAGAGCTAGAATTAACAATTTGTTGGATGATGATAAAGCTCCTAAAGGTTTAGCAATTCCATTTTTCGAAACTTTTGTTAAAAAAGTAACTGAAAAACCAGAATTAGTTACCGCGAATGCAAAGAAATTATCAGAAGCATATGATAACCTTGGCGGTTATTATTTTAATACTGATAAAGCAAAAGCAAAAGAGTATTTTGACAAAAGTGTAGCCGTATACCCTAGTGGAACATTCGCTGCTGCTAAATTAAAAGAGTTAGCTGCTCCAGCGCCAAAAGGAAAAGGTAAATAATAATCACAGTTAAATAATTTAGAAAAGGCAGAGTTTGGTTACTCTGCCTTTTTCTTTTACTTTTGCACCAGAAATTAAAGATTATGCAAGCGCAAAGTTCATCAATAGATTTTTTACCAATTATTTTTCAAGTTGTAGTTGCTTTAGGTTTTGTGGTAACCACATTAGTTGCAACTCACTTTTTAGGCCCAAAACGTAAAACCCTCGATAAACTTGAAACTTTCGAGGCTGGCGTTAAATCAGTAGGTAACGCTCGTCAGCCGTTTTCAATTAAATATTTCGTGGTGGCAATCTTGTTCGTTTTGTTTGATGTTGAGGTTATTTTTATGTACCCATGGGCAGTAAATTTCAGAACTTTGAAAATGGATGGTATGATAGAAATGTTCATCTTTATGGGAACCTTATTGCTAGGCTTTATATATGTTATCAAGAAAAAAGTATTAGACTGGAACTAGCTTATTAAGCATTTTTTGTTACGGTTTCTCTAACGAAAATATGTAGTGTATCCATTACACTTAGTTAAACGGCAATCATTTATTTAGAAAGGTTCTAAATCAAGCGAAGCTAGTTTATTTGCCTTTAAAATATTGTAAATTTGTTGCTCATTCTGCAAAGGGATGAGCATTTTTTGTTTAAAAACATGAGTGAAATTAATATAGTTGATGCGCCTCCAGGCACCGAAGGACCGGGCTATTTTGCCACTTCTTTAGATAAAGTGATTGGTTTGGCTCGTTCAAATTCATTATGGCCGTTACCGTTTGCCACTTCTTGTTGTGGAATCGAGTTTATGGCAACCATGGGTTCTCACTACGATTTAGGTCGTTTCGGTGCAGAACGTTTGAGCTTTTCTCCTCGCCAGGCCGATGTTTTAATGGTTATGGGTACCATTGCAAAAAAGATGGCTCCGGTATTAAAACAGGTTTATATTCAAATGGCTGAGCCTCGTTGGGTAATGGCAGTTGGTGCTTGCGCAAGCAGCGGAGGTATTTTCGATACTTATTCTGTGTTGCAGGGTATTGATGAAGTTATTCCTGTGGATGTTTATGTGCCAGGATGCCCGCCAAGACCGGAAGCTATTTTAGATGGCTTTCAACGTATTCAGGATTTGGTTAAAAATGAATCTGGCAGAAGAAGGAATTCTGATTATTATAAAGAACTTTTAGGTCAATACGGCATTAAATAATGGAAGAAACGACACTAAATAACAACATTCATGTAAAGCTGACTGAAAAGTTCGGTGAAAAAGTTACTGCCGTTTCTGAGCCTTATGGTTTACTGACTTTTGTAACCTACAAAGATGTTATCATCAATGTGCTTTCACATCTTAAAGAAGAATTAAAATTCAATTTCCTTACCGACATTACTGCAGTACACTATCCTGGTAAAGACCACGGTATTGCTATTGTTTATCACCTGCACAACATGGTAGAGAAAGTTAGGGTTAGAGTTAAAGTTTTTATTTCTGAGCAAAACCCAAGCATCCCCACTGCAACAACTGTTTGGAAAGGTGCCAACTGGATGGAACGTGAAACTTATGATTTTTTTGGAGTTAATTTTGAAGGACACCCTGATTTACGCCGTATTTTAAATATGGATGATTTAGGGGTTCATCCAATGTTAAAACAATATCCGTTGGAAGACCCAAACAGAGTTGATAAAAAAGATGAATTTTTTGGAAGGTAATTTATATGAATCATAACCATCCGGTATTTACAGATAACGACCCGCAAAGTGAGCTGGTAACCTTAAACTTAGGGCCAACACACCCTGCAACCCACGGCGTTTTCCAAAACGTTTTGCAACTAGACGGCGAACGTATAGTTAGTGGTGTTTCTACAATTGGCTACATTCACCGTGCTTTCGAGAAGATTGCCGAACATCGCCCTTTTTATCAAATTACGCCACTGACAGACCGTTTAAACTACTGCTCTTCGCCTATTAATAACATGGGTTGGCACATGACGGTTGAAAAACTGCTGAATATCCAAATGCCAAAACGTGTAGATTATCTCCGCGTAATCATTATGGAACTATCGCGTATTGCAGATCACATTATCTGTAATACGATTATTGGTCAGGATACTGGTGCAACAACAACTTTCCTTTATCTTTTTCAATTCCGTGAGCATATTTATGAGATTTTTGAAGAGGTTTGTGGTGCACGTTTAACAACAAACATTGGCCGTATTGGTGGTTTCGAAAGAGATTTCAATGAAATTGCCTTTACCAAAATCAATAAATTTTTAAAAGAGTTCCCGGTCGCTTTAAAAGAGTTCGAAAACCTTTTAACACGTAACCGTATTTTCATTGATAGAACTGCAGGTGTTGCTGAAGTTACTAAAGAGACTGCTTTAGAATATAGCTGGACAGGCCCGCTGTTACGTGCAACCGGCGTCGATTATGACGTGCGGGTAAGTGACCCTTACTCATCTTATCAGGATTTCGATTTTGAAGTTCCTGTGGGTACAAGTGGCGATATTTACGACAGATATTTAGTTCGTAATGAAGAAATGTGGCAAAGTGTTCGCATTATCGAACAAGCTTTAGTAAAGCTAAAAACTGAGGAGAAAGGTATCTTCCATGCGGATGTGCCTGAGTTTTACCTTCCTCCAAAACAAGAAGTTTATAATAATATGGAAGCATTAATCTATCACTTTAAAATTGTGATGGGTGAAATTGATGCGCCAAAAGCAGAAGTTTATCATGCTGTAGAAGGCGGAAACGGTGAGCTGGGTTTCTATTTAATTAATGATGGCGGGCGTACACCATATCGTTTACACTTCCGCAGACCAAGTTTTATAAATTACCAAATGTTTGCACCAATGAGCGAAGGCATGCTATTGTCTGATGCCATTATAAACATGAGTAGTATGAATATTATTGCAGGAGAATTAGATGCTTAAAGTAGAAGAACAAACACCTGTACAATTTTCATCAGAGTTGCTTGCCAAGTTTGATGAAGTTAAAAGCCGTTATCCAGAAGGAAAACACAAATCAGCTTTGTTGCCATTGTTACATCTTGTACAAGCTGAGTTTCTTTGGGTGCCTACATCTGCAATGGATAAAGTTGCTGAATACCTAAATATTCAGCCAATTGAAGTCTATGAAGTAGCAACTTTTTACACAATGTATTTCTTAAAACCACAAGGTAAATATGCTTTGGAGGTTTGTCGTACAGGGCCATGTTGCCTGGTTGGGGCAGAAAAAATATTAGACCACTTAGAAAATAAGTTGGGAGTTAAAGAAGGTGAAGTTACAGCCGATGGTTTATTTAGCTTTAGAGGCGTTGAATGTTTAGCCGCTTGTGGTTTCGGTCCCGTATTACAAATTAGTCCGGAATATACATTCTACGAGAACTTAACGACTGAAAGTGTAGATAAATTGATTGAAGATTTAAAGAATAAATAAGATTTGAGAAACCAGATATGAGATGTGAGAATTGGCAATTGCTAAACCTCGGGTCTCACATCTCACATCTAAAAAATAATGAGTCGCAAATTATTACTTGAGCATATAAACGTACCAGGCATCAATACACTTGAGGTCTATCGCCAAAAAGGCGGGTACCGTGCCGTGGAAAAAGCCCTTAAAACCTTAACACCTGAAGAGATTGTTGAGGAAGTTAAGAAATCAGGCTTACGCGGTCGTGGTGGTGCGGGTTTCCCAACGGGAATGAAATGGAGCTTTTTGGCTAAGCCGGAAGGTGTTGCACGTTATTTGGTTTGCAATGCAGATGAATCTGAGCCAGGAACGTTCAAAGACCGTTATTTGATGACATACATTCCTCACGCTTTAATTGAGGGAATGATTGTTTCTAGTTTTGCTTTGGGCGCAAAAGTTTCATACATCTACGTTCGTGGAGAGATGATGCCTCAAATCCGTATTCTTGAGAAAGCAATAGCCGAAGCGAAAGCTGCTGGTTGGCTAGGCAAAAATATTTTAGGAACGGGTTATGATTTAGAATTATACGTTCAGCCGGGTGGTGGCGCTTACATTTGTGGTGAAGAAACGGCATTGTTAGAATCACTTGAAGGTAAAAGAGGAAACCCCAGAATTAAACCACCTTTCCCCGCAATTGCAGGTTTGTATGGTTGCCCAACGGTAGTAAATAACGTAGAGTCGATTGCTGCAGTAGTACCCATTATTAATGATGGTGGTGATGAATATGCAAAAATTGGTATTGGTAGAAGTACAGGTACAAAATTAATATCAGCATCAGGAAACCTGGTAAAACCGGGCGTTTATGAAATTGAATTAGGTTTGCCAGTTGAAGAATTTATCTATTCTGATGAATACTGCGGTGGTATTGCTAATGGTAAAAAATTAAAAGCAACAGTTGCTGGTGGTTCATCTGTTCCGGTTTTGCCAGCTAATTTAACTTTGAAATTGGCGAATGGAGAACCCCGTTTAATGAGTTACGAATCATTATCTGAGGGTGGGTTTGCTACCGGAACGATGATGGGTTCTGGCGGTTTCATTGCATTTGATGAAGACCAGTGTATTGTTCGTAATACCTGGAATTTCTCTCGTTTTTATCATCACGAAAGTTGTGGGCAATGTTCTCCTTGCCGTGAAGGAACAGGATGGATGGAGAAAGTGTTGCACAAAATCGAACATGGTCACGGCTCGATGGAAGACGTAGACTTGCTATGGGATATTCAACGCAAAATTGAAGGTAATACCATTTGTCCTTTAGGTGATGCAGCGGCTTGGCCGGTGGCAAGTGCAATTCGTCACTTTAGAGATGAATTTGAATGGCACATAAAGGAGCCGGTTAAGAGTCAACAGCAAAATTATGGTTTAGCAAATTATGCTACTCCTATAGAAAAAGCTCCGGTAACGGAAGAAAAATAGGTTAACTTGCCATGGTCTGTGTCCTCACAGGTCATCATTTGCCTCGGTTCGTGTCTTCACGAAACGAAACAAAAAAATGGTTCACAAATACACGAACCAGGGCGAGTTTAAGCACCACGTCATTGCAAGGAACGAGGCAATCCTAATGCGATAGATGGATTAAGAAAATAAGATTGCTTCTTGCCTCGAAATGATGGCAAAGAGCATTAAAAATAAAGATTATCATTAACCATGAGTGAAAAAGTTAAGGTTACGATAGACGGGATAACAGTAGAGGTTGATAACGGAACCACTATCCTAAATGCTGCAAGGCAAATAGGAGGTGATATCGTTCCACCGGCAATGTGCTATTATTCTAAGTTAGAAGGCAGTGGTGGTAAATGCCGTACCTGTATTGTTAAGGTAACAAAGGGTTCGGAAAAAGACCCTCGCCCGATGCCGAAATTAGTTGCATCTTGCCGTACAACAGTAATGGATGGAATGGAAGTGCTAAATATAACTTCACCAGAAGTTTTAGAGGCACGTGCAGGGGTTGTGGAAATTTTATTGATTAACCATCCGCTGGATTGCCCGGTTTGCGACCAGGCTGGTGAATGCGATTTGCAGAACTTAGGTTATGAGCATGGCTTGCAAAAAACCCGCTATGAGTTTGAGCGCCGCACATTCGAACGTATTGATATTGGTGATAAAATTCAACTGCACATGAATCGTTGTATTCTGTGCTACCGTTGTGTTTTCACCGCCGATCAGATTACAAACAAACGCGTTCATGGTATTTTAAATCGTGGCGACCACTCAGAAATTTCAACATACATTCAACATGCGGTTGATAACGATTTCTCCGGAAACGTAATAGATGTTTGTCCTGTTGGCGCTCTAACAGATAAAACTTTCCGTTTCAAAAATCGGGTTTGGTTTACTAAACCGGTTGATGCACATCGTGATTGCGACCATGAAAAGTGCAATGGGAAAGTAACGCTTTGGTATAAAGGAGCAGATGTGTTACGTGTTACCGCTCGTAAAGACCAATTTGGAGAAGTAGAAAGTTTCATCTGCAACACTTGTCGTTTCGATAAAAAAGCAACATCAGATTGGGTTATAGAACATCCTACACATATTGATGATACTTCTGTAATCGCATCGAACCATTACGAAACATTGAAACCTTTGCATGTTATTCAGCCCAACGAGGCGCTACAAGCTGCAAATGAGATTGAATTACATAAAACAGTTAAATACTAATGGATACAGGTTTTATCATAGAAAAATTTATACTGGTGGCGGTAATTTTCGGCATCAGTTTGGTAATTGCCATGTATTCTACCTACGCGGAGCGTAAGGTTGCAGCGTATCTTCAAGACCGTTTAGGTCCGGATAGAGCTGGTCCTTTTGGTATTTTACAACCGCTTGCCGATGGTGTTAAAATGTTTATGAAAGAGGAAATTATTCCTACAACATCAAACAAATGGCTATTTATTGTTGGTCCGGGTTTAGCCTTGCTTTGTGCTTGTATTGGTACGGCAGTTATTCCATGGGGCAGTCCGATGGTTATTGGTGATAAAGTTGTTCCATTACAGGTTTCTGATGTCAATGTTGGTGTTTTATACATCTTTGGTGTGGTTTCTCTTGGAGTTTATGGTGTGATGATTGGCGGCTGGGCATCGAACAACAAATATTCACTGTTGAGTGCTATTCGTGCGGCATCGCAAAATATCAGTTATGAAATTGCAATGGGATTATCCATCATCGCTTTGCTTTTAATGACCAATACCTTGAGTTTAAAAACAATTGTTGAGCAACAACATGGCTGGCATTGGAATGTGCTATATCAACCATTAGGGTTTTTAATTTTTATGGTTTGTTCTTTTGCTGAAACCAACCGTGCACCATTTGATTTACCGGAATGTGAAACGGAGTTAATTGGTGGGTATCACACCGAGTATTCATCAATGAAATTAGGTTTTTACCTTTTCGCCGAATACATCAACATGTTTGTTTCATCGGCAGTAATGGCAACCCTATATTTCGGTGGTTATAACTATCCGGGTATGGATTACATGGCAACATTGCTCGGTCCAACTTGGGCACCTTTATTTGGAACAGCTGTTTTATTTGCTAAAATATTCTTTTTCATCTTCTTCTTCATGTGGGTACGTTGGACAATCCCTCGTTTCCGTTACGATCAATTGATGAATTTGGGTTGGAAAGGTTTGATACCTTTGGCTATTGCCAACATTATTATAACCGGAGTTGTGATTGCGATTATTGAGAAGTTTTAGCCCCCCGGGCCCCTGAAGGGGGAGGGAAAAGCGGAAAACAAAGTTTAAAAACCATTAAGGTTTATACATAGATTTACACATGCATTAAAAAGCCCCTTTAGGGGTTTGGGGTTATGGAATCATTAAGTAATAAGAAAAAAGTACTGGAGCAAAAGCCTTTGAGCTTTATGGAGCGTATGTACCTGCCTGCAATTGCAAAAGGTATGGGAATCACCATCAGCCACTTATTCAAGAAAGAGGCTACAGTAAGATATCCAGAAGTAGAACGCGAATTCTCGGCAAACTTTAGGGGTATGCACTCACTTAAACGTGATGAAAACGGAAAAGAGCGTTGTACCGCTTGTGGTTTATGTGCATTATCTTGCCCTGCTGAAGCAATTACCATGATTGCTGCAGAACGTAAGCCTGAAGAGAAGGATTTATATCGTGAAGAAAAATATGCTGCAACTTATGAAATTAATATGTTGCGCTGTATTTTCTGCGGACTATGCGAAGAAGCTTGTCCGAAAGAGGCAATTTATTTAGACGGACCAATTGTACCTGCAGATTATTTACGTAAAGATTTCATTTATGGAAAAGATAAGTTGGTAGAAGCTCCGCTGGAGATGAAAAAATAGTTTTATCAGTAAGTCATTGAGAGGAACGAAGCAATCCTAAATCAATGGCAATAAAAATGAGATTGCTTCGTGCCTCGCAATGACGGGGAGTACAAACAAATAACAAATTAATGAGTACACAAGTATTCTATTTCGTAGCCACATTAAGTATCATCTTTTCGCTGATGGTGATTTTTGCAAAAAATCCAATCCACAGCGTATTATACTTAATCCTTACCTTTTTCACATTCACGGTACATTATGTATTGTTGAATGCGCAGTTTTTGGCCGTTGTAAACTTTATCGTTTATATGGGTGCCATAATGGTACTATTCTTATTCGTACTGATGCTACTCAATCTGAATAAGGAAACGGAGCCGGTTAAATCGCCATTGATTAAAATTGTAGGTGTAATTGCAGGCTGTTGCTTAATTGTAACTTTAGTTGGTTCGTTTAAAGCGGCAACCATAACAAGTCCTTTAATTTTAAAAAACCCGGGATTAGGTTTGGTAGAAAACTTAGGTAAAGAGCTTTTCGGGCCATTTTTATTACCATTCGAATTATCATCTCTATTACTATTGGCAGCAATGGTTGGAGCCGTTTTATTATCTAAAAGAGATGAGGTAGAAGCATAATGGAAAATTTAACTACACAAATGGCAGGCGTTCCGCTAAATCACTACATTTATTTATGTGCAATTATTTTCACAATTGGTGTAATTGGCGTGTTAACCCGTAGAAATGCAATCGTAATTTTTATGTCTGTAGAATTAATGTTAAATGCAGTAAACTTGCTTTTAACAGCTTTCTCTGTTCATAGCAACGACCCGTCAGGACAGGTTTTCGTGTTCTTTATTATGGCGCTTGCGGCTGCAGAAGTTGCAGTTGGTTTGGCAATTATCGTAATGGTTTACAGAAATACGAAATCGATAGATATTAATGTTTTAAATCGCCTTAAGTGGTAAATATATAGTAAGAATGACAATAGAACAATTGATTTGGTTAGTTCCTTTACTCCCTTTTTTAGGGTTTGTAATTAACGGGCTGGGCAGAAAATCTTTATCTAAAGGACTTGTTGGTATCATTGGTAGTGGCGTAATCTTGGCTTCTTTCATTATCAGCGTAGTTATTTTCTTTAGTTTACAAGGCGATACACAAAAATCTCACGAGGTATTTTTATTCGATTGGATTAGCGCAGGAACATTACACATCCCTTTATCATTTCTGGTTGACCCATTGAGTTCAATCATGCTGCTGATTATTACAGGTATTGGTTTCTTAATCCATTTGTATTCTACAAGTTACATGCACGATGACGAAGGATTCGGTAAATTCTTCTCTTACCTGAACCTGTTTGTTTTCTTCATGCTATTGTTAGTATTGGGTTCAAACTATATTGTAATGTTTATCGGATGGGAGGGCGTAGGTTTATGCTCATACCTGTTAATCGGTTTCTGGTATACCAACTCGGCTTATGCATCGGCAGCTAAAAAAGCTTTTGTAATGAACCGTATCGGTGATTTAGGATTTTTGCTTGGTGTATTTTTAATGTTAAATTTCTTCGGGAGTTTAGAATTCTCTAAAATATTTCCTCAGGCAGCGAACATGTTGCCGGGCAATAATACTTTGGTTTTAATTACCATCTTACTATTTATTGGTGCCTGCGGTAAATCTGCACAATTGCCATTATTTACATGGTTACCGGATGCGATGGCTGGTCCGACTCCTGTTTCTGCGTTAATACACGCGGCAACGATGGTAACTGCAGGTATTTATATGATTGCCCGTTCAAGTGTATTGTTCGATTTAGCACCACTAACCCAACACATCATTGCGATTGTAGGTATCACAACGGCATTAGTTGCAGCGATTATCGCTTTAACTCAAACGGATATCAAAAAAGTATTGGCTTATTCAACCGTATCTCAATTGGGGTATATGTTTTTAGGTTTAGGCGTCGGTGCTTATACAGGTTCATTTTTCCATGTATTGACTCATGCATTTTTCAAAGCATTATTATTCTTGGGTGCCGGTTCGGTTATTCATGCGATGCACCACGAGCAAGATATGCGCCACATGGGTGGATTGAGAAAAAAACTTCCGGTTACTTTCTTAACCATGATGATTGGGACCATCGCGATTGCCGGTTTACCGCCGTTTTCGGGTTTCTTTTCGAAAGATGAAATTTTAGCAAACGCTTATCAGTATAGTCCGATTCTTTGGGGAGTTGGTGTGTTAACTGCATTCTTAACTTCTTTCTACATGTTCAGAATGATGTTCCTTACTTTCTCCGGAAAATACAGAGGAACACATCACGAAGAAAGTCATGTACACGAATCGCCAAAAGCGATGACTATTCCACTAATTATCCTGGCAATTTTAGCTGCGATTGGCGGAGCAATCAATATTCCTCACGTTTTCGGTGGAAACGAGTGGTTGGCACATTGGTTAACAGGCGCAGGTGTTGCCCAACACGAATTAGATTTAAGTCATTCAACTGAATTTACCTTGATGGCCGTTTCGGTTGTAGCTGCGATTGTTGCTTTACTTTACGCTTATACCAGATATGTTAAAGATGCCCGCGTTCCCGTTGCTGATGAGGCACCACGTTCTGCGCTTGCAAAATTATCCTACAATAAATTCTATTTAGATGAGATTTACGATTTCATCATCACAAAACCTTTAGATGCTTTTTCAAGATTTTTCTACAGGATTATCGATACTAAATTCATCGATGGAATTGTAAACGGATTAGGATGGAGTACAAACGAAGCAAGTAAAGGTGTTCGTTTATTACAAAGTGGAAATGTTGGTTTCTACATATTTATGATGGTATTTGGTATCATCGCATTGCTTGCTTATACATTTTATTACATATAAAAAGGGTTCAAAAATAAATAATGGAACAACTTTTACTACTTATATTTCTTCCGCTTGCAGGTGCTATTATTACAGCCTTTGCGGGTAAGTCGGCCAAAATAGTTTCGACCGTAATTTCGGTGGTTTCTTTAGGTCTGGCACTGTTCATTGCCTGTAATTTCATTCCAAATGCAACTACTCAATTTGAGGCAAACTTGCCATGGATTGCAGATTTAGGCATCCGTTTCCATGCTGGTATCGATGGAATCAGTATGTTGGTTGTATTACTGACCAACTTATTGGTGCCAATTATTATTTTATCAAGCTTTAGGCACGATTATAAAAATCCATCAGCTTTTTATGCATTAATTCTTTTCATGCAAGCTGGATTACTATTGGTATTTACTGCGATGGATGCTTTCTTATTCTACATCGGATGGGAGGCAGCATTAATTCCGATTTATTTCATCTGCGCATTTTGGGGAGGAAAAGATAGAGTTCGCATTAACATGAAATTCTTCGTTTACACGATTGCAGGTTCACTGTTTATGTTGATGGGTATTATTTATCTGTACTTGCAAAACCCTGCGCACAATTTTGATATCCAGGCATTTTATGCATTAAACTTAGATAGCGCACAACAAGGATGGATTTTCTGGGCTTTCTTTATTGCCTTTGCGATTAAGATGCCGATTTTTCCTTTCCACACCTGGCAACCTGATACCTATACGGCAGCACCAACGCAGGGTACAATGTTGTTATCAGGTATCATGTTAAAAATGGGTATTTACGGTGTCATTAGGTGGTTATTGCCAATCGTGCCGACAGGTGTTCAGGATTGGTCTTGTTTAGCAATGGTTCTTTCCATCATTGGAATTGTTTATGCATCTTTAATTGCTTTCACCCAAAAAGATGCCAAACGTTTGGTCGCTTATTCGTCTATAGCTCACGTTGGGTTAATCTCTGCGGGTATTTTCGCATTGAACCAACAAGGTATGCAAGGAGCGATGGTTCAAATGTTAAGTCACGGTATTAATGTGGTCGGTTTGTTCTTCGTTTTGGATATTATCTTTTCACGTACCAAAACCAATAAAATCGAAGAATTGGGCGGTATTGCTAAAGTTGCGCCCCAACTGGCAATTACATTCCTTATTATCGTTTTAGGAACCGTTGCCTTACCCGGAACAAATGGTTTCATCGGAGAATTCCTGTTGTTGATGGGGGTTTATAATTATGGCATCTGGGCTGCAGCTATCGCAGGACTAACCATCATTTTCGGTGCCGTATATATGTTACGCATGTACCAGAATGTAATGCTTGGCAAAACCAATGAACTAACAATTACTTTCGCCGATATTCAGGGAACTGAAAAGTTGGTTCTTTATATTATTTGTGCGCTAATCATCATTTTGGGCGTTTACCCGAAACCGTTATTGCACTTAACAGAGGCATCTGTACAACATTTATTAGAACAGGTAAATCAAAAATTAACATCAGTAAAATAAGCAATGAATATTATAATAACCATTAGTATAACAGCTTTTATTGTGCTTTATGCAGGTTTGTTTAAAGCAAATAAGGCCTTATTACCGCTTACCGTTGTTGGCTTACTTACTGCATTAGGATTTACCTTCGCTGCATGGAATGGCAATGCTGTTCACTTCGGAATGATGCAAACTGATAATTTTGCACTTGCATTTTCAGGAGTTTGTATTATCGGAACACTTTTGATTTTCCTTTTAACACAAAACTATTTTCACGCCAAGAGCGATAACATAGCCGAATATTATACATTAATTCTCTTTGCCCTTGCGGGGATGATTATGATGGTATCATATAAAAATATGGCGATGTTATTTGTTGGTTTGGAAATCATGTCTGTGAGTTTATACATCCTTGCCGGTATCCGTAAAAAGGATTTTGCTTCAAACGAAGCCTCATTGAAATACTTTTTAATGGGTGCTTTCTCAACTGGCTTCTTGTTGTTTGGTATCACTTTAATTTATGGTGCTACAGGCTCATTTGATTTAGATAAAATTCAAGCTTATTTAGTAGATAACAGCAAAGCGATTTCGCCAATCTTTTATCCTGGTGTAATTTTAATGATGATTGGTTTATGCTTTAAAGTTGGTGCTGCACCTTTCCATTTCTGGACACCGGATGTTTACGAGGGTTCGCCAACATTGATTACCACTTTCATGAGTACGGTAGTTAAAACAGCAGGTTTTGCAGCATTCTTAAGATTGTTTGCGGGTGCTTTTGAACCACTCCACGATTTCTGGGCGGCTCCGCTAATCGTTATTGTTTGCTTAACTTTATTTATAGGTAACGTTACGGCCTTGTTCCAAAAGAATTTCAAACGCATGTTGGCCTATTCGAGTATTTCTCATGCAGGTTATCTATTATTCTCTTTGGTTGTAATCGGAGCCAACTCGCAAAATAGTGTATTGGTATATGCCGCGGCTTATACTTTTGCATCAATCATCGCTTTTGCGGTATTAATTTTAGTAAAACAAAAAACAGGTAGCGACAGTTTTGAAAGCTTCAATGGCTTAGGGAAGAACAACCCCTTAGTTGCTTTATCGCTAACAGTTGCAATGTTATCATTAGCAGGCATTCCTTTAACCGCAGGTTTCATTGGTAAGTACTTAATGTTTTTAAATGTAATGGGCGAGTACCATACAATTCTTGTGGGCTTTGCAATTTTAAATGCATTGGTAGGGTTTTACTATTACTTTAAGGTTATTATTGCTGTTTGGTTTAAACATGGCGCAGAAACAGAACTGTCTACGCCTGCTCAATATAAGGTTGTTTTGGCTGTATCTGTAGCCATTACGCTAATATTAGGTATTTATCCGGCAATCATTTTAAACCTGATATAGGTATGCACTTGTTAGATAATTATTTGTAGTTTTACGAATAATTGAAATATGCAGGATTTCTGGAACCACCTACAGCATTTAATTGACCCCGAAAAATTATTGAGGGAGGGCGGTTTCTATCTCGTTGTATTTGTAATCTATGCAGAAACTGGTCTATTCTTTGGCTTCTTCCTTCCAGGCGATTACTTATTGTTTTTGGCGGGAATGTTTGTTGCTACTGGAAAACTCGATGTAAATATCGCTGTTCTTTTAGCAGGATTATGTGTGGCAGCAGTATCTGGCAACTTTACAGGATACTGGTTTGGCCGCAGAACCGGTCCGTTACTGTATACCAGAAAAGACAGTTTCTTCTTCAAAAAGCGATATCTAAAAGCTGCAGAAAATTATTATAACAAACAAGGGGCTTTTGCGTTGATTATGGGTCGCTTTGTACCAATTGTTAGAACTTTTGCACCGATTTTTGCTGGTATAGTAAAATTGGATTTCAAAAAGTTTGCATTATACAATATTGTTGGCGGCGTTTTGTGGATTTGCTCGCTAACATTACTAGGTTACTTTTTAGGCAAAAAATTCGAAAAAGAAATTAACGATTATTTATTATATATTATTATTGGCTTTATACTTATAACAACTATCCCTTTATTGATTACCTTTGTAAAAAGTAAAGTTACTAGCACTGAAGAGGAAAAGGCAGATTTAAATTAAAAATGGCAAAAGACGATCACCACGCATGGCATAGCGTATCGCCGGGAAAAAACGTTCCGGAAGTTGTAAACGCAATTATTGAAATTCCAAAAGGCTCTAAAGCCAAATATGAAATAGACAAAGAATCTGGATTAATTAAGTTAGACAGAGTTCTTTTTTCTTCAGTAATGTACCCCGCAAATTATGGTTTTATTCCGCAAACTTATTGCGATGATAAAGACCCATTAGATATTCTTGTACTTTGTTCGGTTGATGTGTACCCGATGACTTTAATTGAAGCGAAAGTTGTAGGTGTTATGCACATGGTTGATAACGGAGAACAGGATGATAAAATTATTGCAGTTGCTGCGCATGATATGTCAGTTAACTACATCAATGATTTAGATGAATTACCTCCACATCAGATGAAAGAAATTGTTCGTTTCTTTCAGGATTATAAAGCATTAGAAGATAAAAACGTTACTATCGAACATTTACTTGGTGTTCGTTATGCACATAAAGTAATTAAAGAAAGCATAGAACTTTATAACACAACATTTAGAGAATTAGCTTAATGGATTTACCCACGGTCTGTTTGTTTTTTAATTTAGAACTAAGTGCAATTCTGCCAACAAATGTAATTTTAGTTGCATTAGAAGAACCCGATAAAGGTTCTGTGGGTTGGCGATTGTTTTTAGCGTTGTTTTTAGTTTTATTAAACGGATTCTTCGTTGCTGCAGAATTCGCCATAGTAAAAGTCAGGGCATCGCAAATAGAAATTAAAGCAAAATCTGGCAGTAGGGTAGGTAAAATGGCAAAGGGTATTATTCATAATCTTGATGGATACCTGGCCGCTACACAGCTTGGTATAACGCTTGCATCGCTTGGCTTGGGTTGGGTTGGTGAAGGCGTTATGCATACCATTTTCAAAAATCTTTTTGATAGTTTACATTGGGGCTTTAGTGATGCTTTTATTCATTCAGCTTCAACGGTTGTTGCATTTTCAGTTATCACAATTATGCACATCGTTTTTGGCGAATTGGCTCCAAAATCATTCGCGATACAAAGGCCTGTGGCAACAACATTGTTCGTTTCAGTTCCCTTACAAATTTTTTACATCGTTTTCCGTCCCTTCATTTGGACTTTGAACAGTTTAGCAGCAATAATTCTAAAGCCCTTTGGTATCGATACTTCTGGTGGCCACGAATCGTTACACAGTACCGAAGAATTACAATATCTACTAGATCAAGGTAAAGAAAGTGGCGCTTTAGATAATAATGAGCACGAACTTATCAAGAATGTTTTTGATTTTAATGAACGTGTGGTCAAAAATATCATGGTGCCGAGAACGAAAATATCTGGTATCGAATTAACTTCTGCCAAAGAGGAAGTAATTGATACCATCATCAAAGAGGGTTATTCCCGTTTGCCGGTTTACGATGAAATTATGGATAAGATTGTAGGTATTATTCATGCCAAAGATATTTTACCTTTAGTCGCATCTGGTAATCAGCACTGGACTTTGAACGATATTATCCGCAAGCCGTATTTCGTAACTGAGACCAAAAAAATTAACGATTTGATGAGTGAACTACAAAGTAACCGAATTCAGATTGCGATTGTTTTAGACGAGTTCGGTGGTACCGCAGGTATGGTTACGCTCGAAGATATTGTTGAAGAACTGGTTGGTGAAATTCAGGATGAATATGATGAAGAAAAACCACTGGTTGAGAAAATTTCTGATAATGAATTTATTGTAAATGCTTTTGCAACGGTTTATGATGTAAACGAACATTTGCCCCACGATTTACCTGAAGATGAAGATTTTGACACCATCGGTGGCTTAGTTTCTCACGTTTTTGAACGAATTCCTGAGGTTGGGGAAAGCAATGAATCTTACGGCTATCTGTTTACCATTCTTAAAAAAACGGAGCAAAACATCGAAACAATTAAATTAGAGTTGGTTATTAATAAAGGAGATATGGTTGATAATCACTAATTTCAACTATGCATATTTTTTATACACCAGATATAACCGGAAATTCATATAACCTTAACGAAGAAGAAAGTAAGCATTGCGTACGGGTTTTGCGCTTACCTGTTGGCTCTGTAGTTAATCTGGTAGATGGTAAGGGCGGATTTTATACCGCCGAAATAACTTCTGATAATCCTAAAAAAGTTAACCTCTCAATTTTACGGGTGGAGCATGAATTTCATAAAAGAAACCATTATCTGCACATTGCTGTGGCGCCCACAAAAAATATCGATCGCATTGAATGGTTTTTAGAAAAGGCAACTGAACTTGGAATTGATGAAATTACGCCTATTATTTCTGACAGATCTGAACGCCGGGTAGTTAAAGAAGACAGGCTTAATAAAGTCATTACCGCTGCCGTTAAACAATCTATAAAAGCTTACCATCCAAAGTTAAATGATGCGCTTTCATACGATGCATTTATGAAAATTCCTTTCGAAGGGGATAAACTAATTGCGCACTGCATTGATAACGACGAAAAAAAATACATTTCCGATTTAATAAACCCCCACCAAAAATATTTAATTCTTATTGGTCCGGAAGGTGATTTTACTGCAGATGAAGTTAATTTAGCTTTGAATAAAGGCTTCAAAGCTTTAACTTTAGGAGCAAACAGGTTGCGAACCGAAACGGCCGCCTTAGCTGTTTGTTTTGAAGTGAATTACTTAAATCGCTAACTAATTTGAAGTTTACACTTTTCAATTCTCGGTTTTCTATATTAAAGTTTCTACTTTCAGGGCTTGGTCTTCTGGCTGTAGTGTGTAGTCTGTACGCTTTCACCATCGCCCCTTCGTATAGGATGGCAAAACTGAAATATAGCGGGGGTGGCGATTGGTACGCAGATAGAACTGCGCTCCCTAACCTGATAGCTTTTTGCAACAGTAACCTTAAAACAAATTTTTACCCTGAAGAAAGTATTGTTGATGCTGGTTCAAAGGAAATATTTAACTATCCGTTTGTATATATGACAGGGCACGGAAACGTTGTTTTTAGTGATCAGGAAGTTAAAAACCTAAGAACCTATTTAACCGGCGGAGGTTTTTTGCATATTGATGATAATTATGGTTTAGATAAGTTTATCCGGCCGCAAATGAAGAAAGTTTTTCCGGAATTAAGTTTCGTTGAACTGCCTTCCAATCATGTTTTGTATAATCAAAAGTTTAAATTCCCGAATGGCTTGCCAAAAATCCACGAACATGATAACAAAAGACCACAGGGTTTTGCCTTAATTTACAAAGGAAGGATTGTTTGTTATTATACATTCGAGTGTGATTTAGGTAATGGATGGGAAGATTTTGGAACCTATCCTGAAGATACACAGGAAACTCGTTTAAAAGCGCTAAAAATGGGCGCTAATTTAGTTCAATATGCTTTAACTCAATAGCCATGCATAAAGTAAAAGTTAACGATCGATTTTATTTCGATATTGACAAAAAAGAGGCACAAATTATAATAAATGAAAAGCCTTTAAATGTTGATATCAGTGACTTAGGAAAAAATCTTTCCAACGTAATTTATGGTAACAAATCATTTAACACCGAAGTTGTAGAATTAAACAGAGCAGAGAAATTTTGCATTGTTAAGGTAAATGGGAATACTTATAAAGTCGATGTTGAAGATCAGTTCGATATACTTTTAAAACAACTTGGACTTGATAATTTAGTACAGAACAAAGTTGCAGAAATTAAAGCACCTATGCCCGGGTTAGTTTTAAATGTTAAAGTTACTGAAGGCGACGAGATCAAAAAAGGAGATAACCTGTTGATATTAGAGGCCATGAAGATGGAGAATATTTTAAAATCTTCTGCAGATGGCGTTATCAAAAAAATACTTGTTAAGCAAGGAGATAAGGTAGAGAAGAATCAAGTCTTAATCCAATTCAAATAGGATTACTTTAAAAACAAAAAGTCCCGATTCTCATCAGGACTTTTTGTTTTTGCTATCGTTTCGGATTAAAAGGCTTCGCTTTTATATCCTTGAAGTTTCTTTTACCTGCGGTGCTAATTTCCGGAGCACCCAGCATGGTCATGGCGCAACGGAAGCCAACTTCTGCTGAGGCTTCATCTTGTTGTAAGAAACGGCGGGTTGCCGGATTTAACCAGTAAGCCATATCATTCCACGAACCACCTTTGTAAACCCTGGATTTATCGTTAACTAAAGAAACGCCTTCTTCATTCAATAACTTGTTTTGTCTGTCTCTGTAACCTCGCTCATCGGCCTGGTAAGATGTTACCATTGCTTTGGGATCAGGTGATTTTGAAATCGAATCAGCTCTTTTTGCTAAAGCCTGTTTTTCTGCCCAAGTTAGTTTCTTGCCAGAATATGCATTTTCTTTAATCGGTTTGCCATATTTATCTAAAGCGATTTTTCCGTTAGCCGCGTCAGCAAGTTGTTTATCCTGAAACTGGTTACCACGATAAGGGTTAAATGCTTCCGCATCCGTAAAAGTGCCTGTACGATAAACGTCGTTAACCCACTCATTTACGTTACCTGCCATGTTATATAAACCAAAATCATTTGGAGCATAATAACGAACAGGTGCGGTTAAATCTGCCTTATCATTCAAAGAACCGCCAACCCCCATGTAATCGCCGGTTGCTCTTTTAAAGTTGGCTTGAATTAAACCTCTGGTTTTTTTTGATGCTGAGCTAACACCAAGACCATTCCATGGGTAAATTTTATTTTGATTAATGTTTTCGTATTCCGTATTTCCTATTAACCCCAGAGCTGCATATTCCCATTCGGCTTCAGTTGGTAAGCGATATGGTTGCATAATAACGCCATCTTCCAATGTTGCGTTTCTTGTAGGGGTTGCGTTGCCGCCTTTTCCTCCAGCAGCACCAATTGATGCACCGGCTTTTGCATTATAATCTTTAGGGGCATTTTTACCTTTATCGTCATATTGCCCGTTTAAATAAGCGTCTGTATTAAATGGCTTATCTGGCCTTGCTGCGGCAGTTGTTCCTGTGGTTGTATTACCACCTCCGGTTTTATTGGCTGAGGCTAACGTTTTATAATCTGTTAAAATACCTTTCTGGCGTAAAATGTATTCATTGGCTTGCGAAGTTCTCCATTCACAAAAACGAGATGCTTGTTCCCAGCTCACACCAACAACAGGGTAATCTCTATAAGCCGGATGTCTTAAGTAGTTATCAACGTAAGGTTCGTTGTATGATAAAGCACGGCGCCAAACCAATGTATCAGGAAGTTCATTGTAGTAATATTCCCGATCTTCAGGGTAGCTGGTTCTAATCCAGTGTAAATATTCTAACCAATCTGTATTCGAAACTTCAGTTTCATCCATGTAAAATGAAGGCACTGTAACTTGCCTCTTGTAATTGTAGATATTTGGTTCAACACCTGCAACTTCAATCGCACTACCACCAACAACCAATACACCACCTTCAATCGGAATTAAACCCGGCCCTGGAGCACGTTTGTATTTGCTGGCGACAGAAAAACTACTATAAGTTTTATTGTTTTTGTCGGCATATGGAATTCCTGTTTTGCTGGAAACACCACCTTTATTACCACCACAAGATGATAATAGAGCGGTAAGGGCAAAACAAGAAAAAGAATATAGTATAAGTTTTTTCATAAAATGCTAAATAACGTGAATCAGAGCGTATTCAACCGATAAATTTACGGAAATTAATATGATTTAGTAAAATTTGTGTTAATAAATGTTTTGAATATATTTTTTTAAGCAAAACGTATTAATTATCAATGTATTGTGTTCTTATTAAAATACTATTTATTGCAACATTAATCTAAGTGTGATTTCTGGTTTTGGTGTGTTTATTGCCTGCATATTATTTCCAAACATTTTACACTTTAAAGATTAAATCATGCTTAAGAAAGTCACTATAACAATTGCTGCCTTAATTGTTGTCCTTTTTACCGCTGCAGCGGTAATTCCAATGTTTTTTAAAAAGGAAATTGATGCTAAAATTAAATCTTCAATTAATAAAAGCGTTAATGCCCAGGTAGATTTCAAAGATTTGGATTTAAGTTTAATCAGCTCATTCCCCAATCTGGGTATTAAAATCAACGATTTATCCATTCTGGGAATAGACAGTTTTGCTAAAGATACACTCGCAAATGTTAAACAATTAGAATTAAATGTTAATTTATGGAGTGTTGTAAGTGGAGATACTTATGAAATCAAATCTATAAATCTGGAGGAGCCTGATATTTATGCCCGTGTTTTGAAAAGCGGCAAAGCCAACTGGGATATTATGAGAGCAGATGCTGCCGGAGTTCCGGGTGATACTTCGAAAACAGCTTTCAAGGTTGCCCTTCAAAAATACGCTATTGAGAATGGTAAGGTTGTTTATCATGATGCTTCATTAGGCTTTTTTATGCAGCTAGATAGTTTGAATCACTCAGGTAAAGGCGATTTTACTCAAGACCTCTTCACATTAAAAACGGAGTCAGATATCGAGAAATTAACCGTTAAATATGGAGGAATTCCTTACCTCAATAAGGTAAAACTAGTAGCAGAATTGCCCATAGATATCGACATGAAGAACATGAAATTTAGCTTCGCAGAGAATAAACTTCAACTTAATGAGCTTTTGTTATCTGCTGTGGGCTACTTGGCGATACCTAATGATAAAGATATTGTAATGGATTTTAAGTTTGACGCAAAACAGTCCGAGCTTAAAAATTTCCTGTCGCTAATCCCTGCCATCTACGCTGCCAATTTTAAAGATATGGAAGCAAGTGGCAAATTTGCAATGAGCGGAACGGCAAAGGGGACTTACAATGATAAATCTTTACCGGCTTTTAATGTAAATTTATCTATCGAAAATGGCAAAATTAAATATCCTTCTTTGCCCTCGGCGATAAACAACATTCAGGTTAAATCTCAAATCACAAACCCTGATGGAATTATCGATAATACGGTTGTAAATGTACCTGCATTTCACCTGGAATTCGGTAAAGTTCCGCTGGATGGCCGCTTGCTGTTAAAAAAACCGACAAGCGATCCTTTTGTTGACATGGCGCTCAAAGGAAAACTTGACTTAAAGCAGCTGACAACTATTTTCCCGATGAAAGATATGACTCTTAGCGGTATTTTGGATGCCGACGTGCAGGCGGCGGGCAGAAAATCATCAATCGACAAAGGACAATATGAAGCCTTTAAGGCATCAGGACAAATTATTGCGAGCAATTTCAATTATTCCGGCAAAAATGTTCTAGTGCCTGTAAAAGTTCCAACTGCCAAAATGGTCTTTAGCCCGAAAAATATCACCTTAAGTAATCTGATTGCCAATGTTGGCAAGAGTGATTTTACAGCGAATGGCTCGGTGAATAATTATTTAAGCTACTTTTTTAAGAAAAATCAGGCTCTTCAGGGTAGTTTCAACATGTCATCAAACCTTATAGATATCAATGAATTAATTGGACCAAAACCTAAATCGGAGACGCCCGCCGAAAAGTCAGATGCAAAGCTTTCTGTTTTTGAAGTGCCTGGCAATATTGAATTTTCGGTTGCTGCGAAGGCCGGACGTGTTTTGTATGATACTTACGATATTTCAAATGCAAAAGGCGGATTGTTGGTGAAAAATAAAACGATTACTTTTAATGATGTAACCATGAATATGCTCGATGGAGCGGTAAATATGAATGGGTATTACGCAACAATCGACCCTAAAAAACCTAAAATTGACGTTAATTTTGGTATCGAAAAAATGGATATACAAAAAGCTTTCAATGCATTTAACACTATAAAATTGCTTGCTCCGGTTGCGAAATATACAAAGGGTACATTTTCTACAAATCTTAAGTTTGATTCAAATCTCGATGAGCATATGATGCCGGTATATTCAACCATCAATGCCGAAGGTTTAACGAATATTATTCAGGCTGTGCTTGATGGTTTCGAACCACTTAATAAACTTGCTACTTCGTTAAGTTCTGATAAATTTAAAAAACTAGAGCTTAACAATGTAATTACGAAATTTAAAATTAAAGATGGCAGATTGAATGTTGCGCCATTCGATGTTAAAAAAGACGGGTTTTTAATGAATGTTCAGGGTTCTAATGGTTTAGATCAAACCATGGATTACAATTTAGGCTTAAATATTCCACGAGCAATGCTGGGGGCAAAAGCAAATGAAGCCGCCAATACTATGATTGCCAGGTTAAACGGGAAAATTGGAACAAATGTTACTATGGGTGAAACCGTAAAAGTGAACGCTGTTTTAGGAGGTACATTTCTAAAACCAACCATAAGCTTAAAATATGGCGCAGGTGATTCAAAAGCGATAGCTAAGGATGCTGTTAACGGCATTATTGCTCAGAAAAAGGCCGAATTACAATCAAAGGCCCAGGCAAAAATAGATACCGTGAAAGCGAAAGCGACTGAAAAGGTTAAAGATGTGATTGCTGATAAGCTGAATAATTTATTTAAAAAGAAGAACTAAAGTCTATTTAAAAAGTCCTTAACTGAGGTTTAGATTTTTCCTTAATACAATCTAACAGATTTTGTGTAGTTTTAATTAGTTAGAATTTCAAAAATCGTAAGTTTACTGTAAAATATAACTTCGGCTTTTACGTTTGATAAATATATTCCGCAAAAATATTAACTTACCAAAAATCTTAAATTACGTACCTTTAAGGATGAATTTCAAGTACATCAGTAAACTTGCTTTTTCTGCATTGACTTTTGCTTTGGTTTTCGGAAAGGCCAATGGCCAGGCGACTATTTCTGGTACCCAAACTAATGGAAGTGAAGCTAATAATATTGTTACTGCAGTTCCTTTTTTGCTAATTACGCCCGATGCGAGAGCGGGAGCAATGGGCGATGCTGGTGTTGCGGTTCCAGGAGATGTAAACTCTGCCAGCATAAACCCCGCTAAGCTTGCCTTTTTAGATAAACCTTATGGTTTTGCAATTTCATATAGCCCATGGTTAAAAAGTCTTGTTCCGGATATTAATCTTGCATATCTGGGCGGTTTCTATAAACTTGATGATCGGAACACGATTGGAGCTTCATTAAGATATTTCTCTTTAGGTCAGATACAACTTACTGATATCAACCAACAAGACTTAGGCATTTCTAACCCTAATGAGCTTGCATTGGATGTTACCTTCGCTCGTTCATTTGGTAAAGAATTTTCGTTGGGAAGTTCGTTGAGGTACATTTATTCAAATCTTGCTTCGGGCCAGTTCGCTTCAACAGGCCAGGTACGCGGTGGAAACGCTGTCGCTGTAGATGTTGCCGGTTTGTACAAAACATCGACCACACTCTTTGATAAAAATACAATCCTCTCGGCAGGTGCGAATATTTCGAATATTGGCACAAAGATGAGTTACTCTGACGGGGGACAAAGCTATTTTCTCCCTACTAATTTTAAGCTTGGCGGTGCAGGAACAATTGCTATCGACGATTTTAATACTTTCACACTTGCACTGGATTTTAACAAACTTTTAGTGCCAACTCAGCCCATTTACGATTCTAATAACAATATCATAAGCGGTAAAGATCCTAATCGGTCTGTTCCGGCAGGCATATTTGGTTCGTTTTCTGATGCACCTGGTGGTTTTAGCGAAGAGTTAAAAGAAGTTGGAATTTCGACTGGTTTCGAATATTGGTATAATCAACAGTTTGCCATACGCGGAGGATATAACTATCAAAGTCCGCAAAAAGGCGACAGCCGTTACTTTACATTAGGAGCCGGCTTAAAATACAATGTTTTCAACATAGATTTTGCTTATTTAATTGCCAATGCACAATCTAGTCCGCTGGCAAATACCCTGCGTTTTAGCCTTTTATTTAACTTTGGTGATAAAAAAGGCTTAAAATAGGCTTCTGTTCAGATAATTTTGGCAACTTCGTGCCAGTAAATTAAAGGCTTTTTTATGAAAATCAGAGTAGGATTTGGATTCGATGTCCACCAGTTAAAAGACAAACATCCTTTCGTAGTTGGTGGTGTAACACTCGATCATCACAAAGGCGCTTTCGGTCATTCAGACGCTGATGTTTTGCTCCATGCCATCTGCGATGCACTTCTTGGTGCTGCAAATCTACGAGATATCGGGTTTCACTTTAAAAATACCGATGATCGGTGGAAAGGCATTAGTAGTATAATTCTATTAAAAGAAACCGTAAAATTATTAGCAGAGAAAGGTTGGCAGGTTGGAAATATCGATGCCATGCTTTGTTTGGAAGCGCCTAAAATAAATCCGCACATCCCGGCGATGCAAGAAAATATTGCAGAAGCAATTGGTATTTCAACGGAGGAAATATCTGTCAAAGCCACAACAAATGAGTTAATGGGCTTTGTAGGCAGAGAAGAGGGCGTGGTCGCTTATGCCGTTTGTTTGATAGAGAAGCTTTAAAATTAATATTCCTGCTTCACAGAAATGAAGGTTACTGAAGGATTTTGTTAGCGAGCTTGTCGAAAAGCATATGAACTTTTTTTTAATTATTTCGACAAGCTCAGTATGGAAATTATCTGATTACTTGCTAAACTGTGGCTTCCTTTACGTTGCCGGTTCTTTTTAATGTTCCCCAGGTTTCTAATTCTCCTTTTATCGCTTTGCGGAAAGAGCGGAACAAAACCAGGTACATTAACTGTCTCCAAAAGAAACGTTGTGGAAATATGTAGAGAAGATTTTTTAATTTTTCTTGCTCCATTTTGAATGCAATAGCCGCGAAAATCATATCTACAAAAATGAAAATCAGGTAATAAAACAGCACCTGACCAAATCCGTTATGCAAACTTAAAATGCCCGAAAAGCCCGTTAATGTTAAATTATTTATAGCGCTTAATGAAAACAAACCACTTATTAACGATATCAACATGAACAAATCTGCTAAAGGCGAAAACAGTGGGAGTATGATTTGATAGATGAGAATGTTGGGCATTCCAACCATCCCAAAATAACCATATTTTTTATTGAGCAAAGTTTTTCTGTTTTTCCAGAAGCTTTGCATTACGCCAAAACTCCAGCGGAAACGTTGTTTCAAAAGCATATTTACCGTTTCCGGTGCTTCCGTATAAGCAATTGCCGCATCACAGTTTTTAACCTTATAACCTGCTTTCAAAATCCGCATGGTTAAGTCGCAATCTTCGGCAAGCGTATCAATTGTAAAAGCGCCAACTTCCAGTACTACATCTTTACGAAAGGCACCAATAGCACCTGGTACTACGGTAATGGTATTGAGCAAATCGAAAGCCCTCCGATCCATGTTTTGAGCCGTTATGTACTCAATAGATTGCCATTTTGTTAAGATGTTATGGGCATTGCCAACTTTTACTGTGCCGGCCACCGCAGCAATTTTCGGACTGTAAAAATAGCGCATAAGCTCGGTTACGGCATTGGTTTTTAGCTGTGTATCTGCATCAATACAGATAATATAAGCTGAACTTGCTTTTGTAATACCAAAGTTTAGAGCAGATGCTTTCCCTCCGTTTTCTTTGCGGTACACCTTCACCTGCGGATGATTGCCAAACTGTTTATAGATAATTTCGAAGGTTTTATCTTTGGAACCATCATCAACAAAAATTAATTCAAAATTTGGGTAAGATGTTTTTAAAAGACTATTAATCGTTTGAACTGCAGTTACTTCTTCGTTATAGGCAGGGATGATTATGCTAACTTTTTCTGAAGGATTTTTTATTAGCTTATAATCATTACGTTTAGCTCGCTTTCTTTGTTTTATTGCCAAATAAGCGATAAAGATTGTTCGCAATATTGCTAAAACAATGGCAACTGAAAAGATTACATTAAGAATCAGATTGCCATAATAAAAAAAGTTTATGAAAAAATAATCCCCTGAACCTAGGAAACCGCTGTTTGCACTTGATTTTACGGCAGGCATTAACTCTGACCTTTTTTTGCCCATTAAATCGCCAACGGTTGTAAAAGTATATCCTTTCTGCTTAAAATATTTTATAATTCTGGGTAGGGCAGCTACCGTTGCTTCACGATTCCCACCTGCATCATGCAATAAAAGGATGTTTCCATTCTCTTGCTGTTTTACAACGGCATTAAAAATTTGATCGGCAGTTTTTCCGGGTTCCCAATCTTCAGGATCTATTAACTCACCAATATTTATGTAATTTTCCTTCCGGCTTTGTGCTACCGGTAAAATCTCTGAAGTATTTTGAGGTTCAGCATCGGCATTAAAAGGTGCTCTAAATAAGATTGTGCTATGGCCGGTTACTGCTTCAATTAAACGACGGGTTGCATTGAGCTCGAATTTTACGCGTCGCGGCCCAACTGATGACATATCCGGATGGAAGAATGTGTGATTGCCAATTTCATAACCATCATCGTATTCCTGTTTTAACAACTCCATATTTTTTTCTGCCATTATTCCAACAACAAAAAAACATCCCGGAACATTTTCCTTTTTTAAAACATTCAGCACTTGTGGCGTGTAAACCGGGTCTGGGCCATCATCAAAAGTTAGGGCTATTTTCTTATCAGCTTCCCCAAATCTTTTAATTACATATTGTGTAGGTAAGCGTAAATATTGCTGGTTTGCGATGGTGAAATCGTTTTTATCAAGTGTAAAACGAACTGCTCCAGGGTTAGGTGTTGAAATCAAATCAAGAATTTCACCATCGCCAATGTACGCAATTCCACCCATCGTTAGTGGCGATATTTTGCGTAGGTCTACCGGTTTTTTCTTTAAAGAATCTATGCTTAAATCTTTAGAAATAAACTGCCACAAACGTTTATCTTCCGATCCTAAACGCCACAATGCAACGCCGGCAATATTCCAATCATCAGCTTTGCGAATTAAATTGAAATTCGTTGCTGCATCAGTAAAATACACCTGGTGGTTTATGCCACTTCCATCTTTGTAACTGAAATTCAAATTTGCAGATTCAGGGTCGAAATTTACGTGGCTTTTATAATTAACCGCTGTCGTCATAGCTGTTTCATAGGTTACCGGTGTTCCAACACTTTTGTCGGGCCAATCATAACCATAGCAGGCCAGGGCTAAAATTACTTTGCTTGCATCCATCTTACCGCAAATGTCGTCTAGCTTTTCTTCTACCCATTCCTGGTGTGATATATCGCCGGCGTTACTGTCTTCAGTATGCTGATCATAAGCCATCAGTACGATGTAATCGTTAAAGTGCTGTAAAATTTCAGGACTATAATCATCATTTTCCGGAGAAATATCCTGGGAAACAATCAATTTTTCTGCATGAAACTGATTGTAAAGGTTTTTCATGAAAGCGTTAAAACCATCTCGGTTTTCTAAGTTCAGTTCTTCAAAATCAATGTTTATCCCCTTGTATCCGTATTTTTTAGTGATGCTTATAAGGTTGTAAATTAACGTTTGTTGTGCAGGGAGATCGTCAAGCAATCGCCTTACCGCTGCTCCATCCCAATGATCTTTATTAAAGTTTGAAACAACAGCTATTGCAGATTTTTTTCCATCATGAATAACGCCCAAGGCAGCAGTATCTGCCTTATCTACAATCGAGTCTCCGTTTAAAAAGAATGATTCTGTAGCAACCATATCTAAATGCCCAATATTTCTTTTCAAATCCGGCAGGGATTTGCCCACAGTTCCAGCCCAACTCACATAGAAGGCCATGTTAATGCGCTTATTGTCACCGTGTCGTGCCTGAATTCTCAGCTCGCGGTCTTTTTTTATTTTTTGTAATCGCGATTTTTCAATTGAAAAATTTTTGTATTGCTGAGACTTTTTAAGCTTTTCTAATTGCTTTTCCGTTAACGGGCCATTCGTATTGATGTATGGAAGATTTGGATATTGAACCGATGAAAGTGTAAAGGCAACACAGATTATTGCAATGATAAAAACTAAAAAGAACGAACGGCTAACCCAAGTAAATGTATGCCAACGTCTTTTCGTCTCAGTTTGAAATATTTGTTTTCCGGACATTTTTCTTTTCTGATTTATTAATCAAATGTCAATAACAAATATGAAGATTGTATGAATGATTGCTGAGGGGGAGCCAGGTATGGAATCGCTCTAATAATTTGATATAAAGCTGTTTATTTGCTTAATAAACACGTTGCTGATATACAAAAAGCCGGCAAATTTTAAAAGATGCCGGCTCAAAATATAAATTATAAACCTGTTTTATTCTTCAATATATCCAAAGCGACCTTGGTTATAATCCGAAATTGCTTCATTAATTTCGGCTTCAGTATTCATTAGAAATGGGCCGTACTGAACAATTGGTTCGTTAATTGGTTCTCCGCTTAAAATGAGAACCACACTGTTTTCAGGCGCTTCAATATTAATCTCAGTTCCTTCATTTTTAAAATAGATGAAGTTATCTGCCGTTATGGTCTCTTTGCTATTTACAATAATTGAACCCTCAATTACCATAAAACCCGTATTAAAGTTTGCGGGAAATTTAAAATTGGCTTTGCCGCCTTTATTTAATCTGGCATTGTACATTTCTATAGGCGTAAATGTGCTTGCATTACCTTGTATATGCTGATAATTGCCAGCTATAATCTCAATTTTCCCACCATTTTCGGGTAGATTGAAACTAGCCATATCGAGCTGTTTAACCGCCTGATATTTTGGCTTAGTCATTTTGAATTTTGCAGGCAAATTAACCCAAAGCTGAACCATTTGAAATGGACCACCTTGCAGACTGAAATTTTGTTCATGGTATTCCTTATGCAAAATTCCACTTGCCGCCGTCATCCATTGTACATCGCCTGGATAAATAACGCCACTATTCCCCGAGCTATCATGATGCGCAACTGCGCCATGGTAAGCAATGGTTACAGTTTCAAAACCACGATGAGGGTGAACCCCAACCCCGCGGGGTTCTCTTCTTGCAGAAAACTCTATTTTTGAGCCATAATCCATTAAGAAAAACGGGCTCATATTTATTTCGTACCCACTTGGGAAAAAATTGTGTACCCTAAAGCCATCGCCAACCATATGTGGAGCCGGCGCTTTGAATACACTTGCTACTTCTTTAATTTTGATTTCCATATATACCTCCATGGAAAATTTAAGTTCAGCCTGCAAAATACAGGCTGTAAATACTTTAAGAATTAAGCTTGTTTTACAAACTGTAGTTCACCTAAAATGCGTACTTCTTCACTCACCATTACGCCGCCGGTTTCTAATGCAGCATTCCAGGTTAGCCCAAAATCAGAACGGTTAATTTTTCCGCTCAAGGTAAAACCTGCTTTTGTATTTCCCCATGGATCTGTTGCGATACCGCCAAATTCTGCAGTTAACTTTACAGGTTTAGTTTCACCTTTAATGGTTAAGTTGCCTTTAACAATATAATCGCTACCATCTTTTTCTAATGATGTTGATTTGAATTCCATGTGTGCGAATTTTTCAGCGTCGAAGAAATCGCCGCTTTTTAAGTGATTATCACGATCTGTATTCCCTGTATCTAATGAATCGATATCTCCTTTGAACGAAATTTCGCCATTTTCAAATTCATCACCTTCAGAAGTTAAATCTGCTGTGAAAGATTTTAAGCTACCTGTAACGGTAGTAATCATTAAGTGTTTTACTTTAAATTGTAATTCGCTGTGGGTTGGATCTAATGTCCATTTAGTAGTTGCCATATCTTTTGTTTTTAAGAAGTTTAATGTTTACAACACAAAAGTACAGCAAGGATTTTGAGTAGAAATTGATGTATGTTAAGTAATTAGCGGAATTTAAGGACGGTAGGCTTTTAATGATTAAGGCATGAGTTTTAAAATTATAGTCCTTATTATGGTCTGAAATGTTTGTTAGCCAATTCCTTTCTAACACGACTCAATGATTCTGGCGTTATGCCCAAATAGGAAGCAATCATCCATTGCGGAACACGTAAGGTAAGATTAGGATATAGCTTTATAAAATCGAGATAGCGTTCTTCGGCGGTTGCACTTAAAAGCATATTAATTCTTTTCTGCATAAAACGAATAGAGTTATTAAGCAATTTGGTGTGCATCGGCTGTAAACAAGGCACCTTAATTGCAGCCTGTTCAATGAAATCATTGGGCATTATCACCACTTCAGTAGGTTCAATGGCATCTATAAAAAATACCGAAGGCTCATTATTCATGTTATTTCTATCAGATATCAACCAATTTTCTGGTGCAAACTGAAGGATGTGTTCTTTGCCTTTCGAGTCAATTGAGTAGGCACGCAGTAAACCCTTGCCTACAAAAAATCCATGCTTGCTAATATCTCCCGTATATTGAATAATTTCGTTTTTATCGAATTTCTTTATTTTCAATTCAGAAGAAATGCTTTCGAATTGCTCATCAGTTATTTGAATTTTTTCCTTAAGGTAGTTTTTAAACTGATTAATCATAAAGAGCAGGAGTTACTTTTTGGCAGGTTTGATATCAGAAAAATCCACACCACATTTGCAATTGCCGCCGCAGCCATCTTTTTTAACCTGTACTGATTTATAAACCAAACGGCCAACATATACCAATGCAACCGCAAAAAGTAAAAAGACTAAAATCGTTTGAGTATTCATAAAACAAATATAAGTAGCCTGGTTGATATAGGTTTCAGTTGAATGTAAAAAGGTTTGGCCGCAGATATTTTAAGTTGATTTATAAAATGACTTTGATTTCAAATATTTTATTCTTCCATAAAACCAACAGTTCCGCCAACCCAATCGAAATCTGCGTTATAACGAACACCAATCATTTTGCCTCTGCTTAACCTGGCTAAGTTGATGCAAAGCTGCGGTTCCCCTCCATCAGGCCATAAATACATCATCCTTATTTCTGCTTTTACGCCACCATCAGGTGATTGAACGACAGGTTCGTAAATTACTTTTCGCTGCAAAATCCAATTTTCAGGGTCAGGAATTTTTTTGATGTCGGCTTCAGTAACATCGATTATCACACCCATTCCGGCGAAAGAAAAAAGTGGTTTTAAAACATAATTTTCCAAATCTGCGGGAATACTTTCCACCTGATTCAGAAATCTGGTTTGAGGAACAAACTCGCTGTCTAAGAAAGGCATGGTGTATTTACTTATTCTGTAAAACCAGTTTGGATGCGTTACCCATTCCACATCGATTTCATCTCTTGGATCGAAGCTTTTTTCAAAAATTTCTGTGTTACTGGCGACTTCATCAAATATCAATCGATTATAGATTCTCTTTAACTGAACTTGCTTACCATTTTCTTCATAAAACAATTTCTTGCCGATTTTCTTAATGTCTTCTAAAGCCAGAATTTTTATACCCAGCATTTTTTGGGTTACAAAAAAATCGATAGCTGTTTTTTGGTTCGGTGCATCAACATCCATAAGCGCAACCTCATGCGGTTGGTGCTTGCCTATAATTACTTCTTTAAAAAGTTTGATGTATTTTTCCTCATCAAAACCGTTAAGGAAATGATTGGTTGAATTGTCAATTTCGAAACACTTTCTAAAGGTATTGGCCAAATGAATCTGGAAACCATAAAGCGATGGAAATCCTTGCATTTCAATCAACATAGGTGTTAAATCGCCTGCTTCGTTTTTACAAATCCCAAAATCGAAGGTTAAGAAATGAGGCTGCTGGTTTTCGTTCGGAACATTCCAATCTGTTGGGATTGATTTCTGAGTTAAATCCTTAAAATTGTTTTGCTTAATTAAATTTATGATTTCCTCTCCAGCCGTAATCAGTTTTTCTTTTAATTCCTTAGGTACAAAAACAGGTGTTTCTGCCACACGAAATGGAATTTCTGGATAGCCATTCTCAAGCTCCACCATAAAACTTTGATACTTTTCTTTGGTGAATTGTTGATTGTATTTCTGGCGTTGAGCAGGTATCATAGTTCTTGTTTGTGATAATTAATATCATCATTGCGAGGCACAAAGCAATACTGATGCTTTAAGTTGATTAGCGAGCGTTTTAAGATTGCTTCGTGCCTCGCAATAACGACCGACTAGAATAGATAAGATTGATTTTTTAGCTTTACGCTTCCTGTAAATTTCCAATTGCTTTATTTAAGAAATTAGGGAGAATAACACTTTGTGTTAATACAATTCTGGCAGGGTCATCTAGACTGTTAAGCATGTCTAAATATTTTTGTTCGCCGTGTAAATCTATTATGGCTTTCTTTTTTTCATCTTGCAAAAGATACATTTTCATACCTACAGGGTCTGCTTCAGGATGAAACTGCGTGCCAATAATTTCGTCAGAGAAACGAATTGACATCATGCAACGTTCCAAATTAACATGCTTACGTTCTTTTTCTATAGCTAAAAGTTTAGCGCCTTTCGCTTTGAAGGCATCAAAATCTGGCTCTATTACTTGCCAATCTCTACTGTCTACCGAAAAGAAGGGATTCGTAATACCATCGAAAATTTCATCGTCTTCGCCATCTTCAGTTAAAGTGATTGGGAAAATCCCAAAAGCATTGGAGCGCCTTTCTGTAACATTTCCAAGCTCAAATTTTCTGCAACCCAGCTGAAAAGAATGACAGATTAAAAAAGCATATTTTTTATGTTCATCATTTGAAGCATTAAAAGCTTCAATTTGATCTAATAGGTTAAAAAAATCGTTCTCCCATTTTTCGCCTTTACTTTCAATCGGGCTACCCGGGCCACCGCTTGAAATGTAAGCATCGTACTCAATACCGGGTATTTCGCCTTTCTGCCTTAAATCGAAAATATCGAAAGAAAGGTTGATTTTGTTTTCTGTTCCAAATCGGGATAAAATTTCCTGAATTCCCCGCATACCCTGATTCGGTGCGCCGTTATTCATGTCAATAACGGCCACCCTTAAGTCTCTTTTATCCATTGTAAAATTACTTTGCGCCTATAAGTGTTTGAGTAGTAATGTAATCTACTACCGATTCAAAGTTACCGGTTTGTTGGTAAACTGCCAACTGTCTATCTGCTCCTGTACCATGCTCCAATATCTTATGAACGTAATTTAAATCGTTTCTGCAGCCCAAATCATCCACAACATCGTCAACGAAATCGAGTAATTCCAGAATTAAATTGCGGCAGTTCACTTCCATTTCTTTACCAAAATCGATTAAATTTCCATCAATTCCGTAGCGGGCGGCACGCCATTTATTCTCGTTAATTAAGGCTCTTGAATAACTAATAAATTCCATATTCTGTAAGCGAAGCTTGTACAATTTCGCACATAAAGCCTGGAATAATGCTGTAAAAGCCATGGTTTCATCAATCAACATCGGGCAATCACAAATGCGAAACTCAACGGTATCAAAGAACGGGTGTACTCTAATATCCCACCAAATTTTCTTTGCATTATCCATGCAATTGGTTTTAATTAGAAGCTTTACATAATTATCGTAATCCTCAATACTGTTAAAAATATCGGGAATACCAGTTCGAGGAAATTTATCAAAAATTTTGGTTCTGAAAGATTTATAACCAGTGTTTCTCGATTCCCAAAAAGGAGAATTGGTTGACAAAGCAAATACATGCGGCAGAAAATATCTTACCTGATTTGCGATATGAATAGCCAATTCGCGTGATTGAAAACCGACATGGACGTGTAACCCAAAAATTAGATTCGAACGGGCAGCTTCCTGCAATTCATTTACAATTTCGTTATAACGGGGATGTTCGGTTATTAACTGTTTTTCCCAGTGTGAAAATGGGTGTGTGCCGGCTGCGCCGATTCTTAAGCCCTGCTCGCCCGCAAGTTGGGAAACCGTGTACCTCAACTGAGAGATTTCTTTTCGGGCTTCTTCCGTTGTTTTGCAAATGCCGGTTCCAACTTCTACAACCGCCTGGTGCATTTCTGCTTTTACCTGATCTTTATGTATTTTCTGGGCGGCCTCTACAATTTTTTGGTCATGCGAAGTAAGCTCCCTGGTAACGGGATCAATTACCATGTATTCTTCTTCTATGCCCAGCGTGAATTCATTCATTTTATTAATATTTGGTTAAAAATCCCTTATTTATTTTATAGGCTTTCTCTTAGCAATTGGTTTTGATTCAGTTTTAGGTTCGGCTTTTTCTTTTGCCGGTACTTTTACTGCTTTAGCTTTTGGTGCCTCAGATTTTACTGCTGCTTTTGCAATTAATGGTTTGCCTGCAACTGAAGCCTTAATGTATTCGCCCCAGGTTAAGTTATCCTGACCAGGTTTTTGCGCTTTTGCTCTTTCTATTGCATAATTTGCTGTGGTTTCCACCACCCAATCAAAGTTTTCCTGGCCAACGCTTTTAATATCAGCATCTGGGGCCGGGTTACAGAAATCGATAGCGATAGGCACACCATCGCGAACGGCAAATTCAACAGTATTGAAATCGTAACCTAGATACTGGCATAATTTCAAAGTGTATTCTTCAACTGTTTTTAATAATTTCGGGTCAGGTGTTTTGCCATCAACCGCATAACGTAAATGGTGCGGATTACGAGGTTCGTACTGCATAATACGAACGTGTTTACCACCAATGCAATAACATCTGAAATAATCATCGAAAATGATTTCCTCTTGTAAAAGCATCACCAATTGTTCTGTCCCGCTGTGCTTATCAAAGAAATCTTCTTTGTCATGAAGTTTATAAACATCTCTCCAACCGCCCCCATCATAAGGTTTCATATAAGCCGGAAAACCTACATAATCGAAAATCGCATCCCAGTTTAAAGGCATGGTTAAGTTTGAGAATGATTCGCCGGTAGTTCCTGTCGGGTGTTGGCGTGATGGAATGAGCGCTGTTTTCGGTACAGGGACACCAATTTGTTCAGCTAGTGCGTTATTAAAAAATTTTTCATCGGCACTCCACCAAAAGGGATTGTTAATTACTGCGGTTCCGGTAATTGCGGCGTTTTTTAATGATGCACGGTAAAAAGGAACATCCTGAGAAATACGGTCGATAATCACCGCATAATCCAACGGACTATTTTGAAGTATTTTCTCTATTTTAACAGGTTCAGCGGTAATGCCTTTTTCCGCTTTCTGATTAATTCTCTCTACAACGGCCTCAGGAAAAGAGCGTTCCTGGCCAAATAAAATCCCTATTTTCTTCATTGGTGCTGTTTATGTTTAAATGTGTAATCAGTATTACTGATTAATTGTTTTATTGCTAAATTGTTTGAATATGGTAACTATAATTGTGCAATGTAATTCGGAAACATTTCCCGCCATATCGGCCAATCGTGGTCTGCATTCTGGCGGATATCCAACCAGTGGTTAATTCCTTTTTGAGTAAGAATTCCTGATAAACGTTCATTGTCGGGTCTGCACATATCTCTGTCGGTGGTACCCAAAACAATTTTCATGTAATGTAACTCGGGGTTGCTGTTGTTCATCAAATTATCAACAGGATTGTTAAAATAAACATCATCATTGTAAAAACCATCCAACTGGCCTGTAATGTCAAATGCGCCACTCATGCTAAACATATGGCTCACCAGCCAGGGGTGGCGGAAAGCAAAGTTTGCGGCGTGGTAACCACCAAAACTGCAGCCTGCTGTAATAATTTTGCTATGTCCGGTTTCGTGTCTGGCTAAAGGTGCTACTTCCTCCAACAGATACTTATCGTACCAAATGTGATTTTTTACTCTGTCTGCGGGATGTATGCTTTTATTGTACCAGCTTAATTTATCAATGCCATCCGGACAATAAATCTTAATCTTTCCTTCGTTGATAAATCCCTCAACGGAATCAATCAATTTGAAATCTTTATTTTCGAAATATCGCCCCATACTCGTTGGAAACAGCAGAATAGGGATACCACCGTGACCAAAGATGAGCATGTCGATTTCAGCACTTAAATTTGGGCTGTACCACTTTTTATGTTCTTCTTTAACCATATAAAAAATTGAATGTTTTAAGATAGAAATTTAATTCAATAAAATGAATCGAAACAGTTGAAAATAAAAGCATAATGTAAAAATTGGTATCTGATAATTAATAGTTTATCAAGATTTGTACCTTTGCCAAAATTCTGAGGCGTTGCCGGGTGATAGGGGATTTGAATATTATGTACACAACAATTTTATCAGTAAAAGTTAATACCAGTAATTTTAAAATACCATCTGCTTATTTAAAGCGTGAGGTTGAAATAGATATTTATGCGCCTGAAGGTATTTTGGGCAATGAAAAAATAGAACTTCTTTTATTAAATGATGGTCAGGATGTGGCAAAAATGGATTTTACAAAAATCCTTCAGGATGCACATCATAACAAAAGAAACCACAGATTGATTGTGGTTGCCATTCGGGCTTCGCAAGAGCGCCTTATGGAATACGGGGTTTCCGGTACACCTGATTTTAAAGGTCGCGGAGCAAAAGCCAGTTTGTACACCGATTTTGTGATTAAAGAACTTTTGCCTTTTGTGAAAAAGAAAATAGCCATGCCTGTAACGGGAAAAGTTGCCTTCGGTGGTTTTTCTTTGGGTGGATTATCCGCTTTTGATATCGCCTGGAATAACCCATCGGTTTTTGATGTTGTTGGCGTATTTTCAGGTGCGTTCTGGTGGCGTAAAAAGGATTTGGCCGATGGTTATACCGATGCCGACAGAATAATGCATGCTTTAATTGATTCAACTTCTACAAAACCGGACATGAAATTTTGGCTGATGACCGGAACCGAGGATGAAAAGGCAGATCGTAATAAAAACTTAATTATCGATTCTATTGATGACACGATAGATATTGTTAAATCATTGATAAAAAAGGGTTACAAACGCCCAGAAAACATTTTTTATTATGAAAAAGTGGGTGGCAAACACGATGTTCCAACCTGGGAAAGCGCAATGCCTGCTTTTTTAGATTGGGCTTTTGAAGTTTAAGCGTTTCACTGCTATCTTCGGGGATAAGTATTGATCCATTGCGTTCCTCTGCTGCGAATTGCTGCATAACTTATTTTCTGTATGCCTTTACTAAGCAGGTTTAACTGCGTACTGTTTAAGTTAAGATTAGGGAAAGCTACATTATCAGCCCAAAAAATTACTTCGGCATTCTTTTTTAAATTAACATCAGCGGCCAAAGGTTTACGGAAACTGAAAACAAACTTCGGGCTTTTATTATCATCAGATTTAGCAGCGTAATTAACGTACAAAGCAAAATCTGCTTCACGGGGTGTGTTTACAAGTTTTATACTTTGTTCTTTTGCGAGTGTAGATTTGATTACGCTTGCAATATCCGAAGGTAAGGCCAGCAGTACAAAAAATTCGTTTTGCTTTATGATTTTCGAAATTTCCAAACCCGAATTTTCCTGGTTATTGAATAAGAAAGTTGCTGCGGTTTGCGTGTCATTGAAATTAAAATAGTCACGATAAGTTTTTTCTTTCGTAAATGGCAAAACCTGTTTATTAAACATATCCATATACGCTGAAGATTTTAGTATTGAAACAGGAATGTAGATTTTTACTATTGGATTAGAGACACGGTACCTGTCTGAAATAAAAAATACATCACCTTTTCTGATGGAAACTTTAGGGTCAAATGCCCCAATTGAACTATCAAGGTAAACCTTTAAAATGGTAAACCTCTTGGTATTATCTTTAGTTACAAAAACGTTTCCAATCATAATGTCGTCTTTAGCGCCAACATCTACAGTAACTTTTCCAGGTAGGCTGCTTATTATGTGCGTTTGCATTCTCGGCACCGTTTTTTGGACAGGCAAACCAATAAAATTCAATTTATCCCTCGATAATGTATCATATCGAAAGCCGGGTCTTTGCTGTAAATTCTGAACCACATCAATATCATTTTTTATCCTTTCAATAATTTCAGATAACGGTAAATCGACTTTACTTTTCTCAAAAATATTGATAATGGTTTTTGTAAATGCGCCATGCGGTCTGCCGCCTTCATCCCAAATTTCTACTGCTTTTTCTGCCCAGGAACAGGCAGCTAAATTTGCAAAACGAGAGTTAGGTGTTTCTGATGGTCTTTCGATTACAGCTTTGTCTGCAATTGTGAGGGTTTTGTTAAGTTTAAAAGCTCTTAAATCAATTACCCCTCCGGGAACGACCTTATTTGTTTTAACATCTACAACACGGTAAGGGTTATGATAAACAGGTGGTAGTGGCGACATTGGAATGTTTTCGCTGTAACAGCAGTCAAGAATGCTGGTTAAGGTAATTTTCTTCTGAACAAATCGATTGAAAAGTATCTTTAATGTGTTATCTCTAACCAGGCATTCATAGTTTGGCGAATATAAATCGCTCATGCAAATCGCCTGATTAAAGCCTTGTTTAACAGGGTCGGCTTCGTTTTCGGGATTAATTGTATAAACGCCATGGCCACAAAAGAAGAACACGGCGACATCTCCGGGTTTGCTTTTTTCGAGGATATTTTCCATTGCCGCTAAGAATGTTTTTTGCGTAGCCTGAGCATTAAGTAATGTTGTTACGTTTTCTTCGGGAAAAGTGAAGCGATTTATTAAAAGGGATTTCATGCTGACTGCATCGTTGACACATCCTTTTAAACTGTATTCGGAACTTTTTACCCCGGGCTTATCGTAGTATTCATTAATGCCAACAATAACCGCATATTTATTTTGAGCAAAGCCCAGAAAAGCGTAAAAAAACAGGAACGATAAAAACAGGGATGTTTTCATTTTTGAGAAATATTAAATTTCGGGTATGTCTTTTACAGATTAGGTGGAAAGTAAAAGATTACGAGCGTAAAATATCCAAATTTTAAAAGCATAAACTATAAATATTATATTAAATTTAATGTATAATTCCTTAAAAATGAAATTAATAGCGCTCTTATCCGTGTTTCTTTTGCTCTCGATTTCAGGTTTTTCTCAAAAGCAAGTATTAGATAGTTTATATAAAGATTTAGCAACTCAAAAAACAGATAGCGGGAGGGTAAGCGTATTATATGATTTGAGTTATGCCTATCATAAATCAAAACCTGATTCAGCCTTAATTTTAGCACAACAGGCATATAAACTCGCCAAGAAAATTAAGTTTTTAAAAGGAGAATCATGGGCTTTAAACGGACTTGCAAATGCTTTTCACTCCTTACACAATTACCCAAGGGCAATAGAATATTTTATTGAAGAACTTAAAATTCATGAAAAGAGGGGAAAGCCTAAAAACATGGCGAACACTTATATCAGTATGGCACTGGTTTACAGTAGTGAGGAAGAATATGGCAAAGCACTTTCTTATGCATTTAAGGCAGAGGATATTGCGAAACGGGATAGTCTTGCAGATTTAATTCTTTATTCAAAACTTAATATTGGTGATATTTATGAAAAAGCTAACCAGCTTTCTTTGGCAATGATTTATACCCGCAATGCTTATAAACTTTCCTTAATCCAAAAAAATGATCTAATAACCGGAACATCATTAAATAATCTTGGTAACATTTATTTTAAAAGAAAAGATTATCTGAACGCACTTAACTATTATAGCAAAAGCATACCAATTCTGGCCTACGCAGGCGACTTAAATACTTTATCAGAAAGTAATTTAGGCTTGGCAAAAGTTTATAAAGAACAAGGCGAAAATGATTCTGCGGTATATTACGCCAAAAAAGTTTACGATTTGGCAATCAAAAATGAGTTTTTCGCCAGAGCTGTAGATGCCGGCACATTCTTATCAAAATTGTACAAAGATGAAAATAGAATAGATAGTGCATTTGCCTATCAGGAAATAACTGTAAACCTCTCTGATTCGATTGATAGTAAAGAAAGAGCTAAAGAAGTTCAAAGTATTACCATTGCAGAAGAATTTCGGCAAAAGGAAATAGAAGAAACAAAGATCAAGGATGCGGAAGATCGACGCCAAAAATTACAACTACTTGCCATTGGCATATTTATCCCGATTCTGTTCTTTATTAGTATATTTTTAAGCCGAAGAAAAGTGCCTAAAAAAGTAATAGAGTTTTCAGGCGTTGTTTCGTTGTTAATGTTATTCGAGTACCTTACCTTATTTATTCATCCTTTTGTAGCTGAAAAATCGCACCATTCGCCATTTATAGAAATAATTGTATTTGTTGTTATCGCTTCGTTGTTAACGCCAACACACCATCGGGTAGAGCATTGGTTAATTCATAAATTAACTAAAATCAGAGAACAACATTTTTTAAATCGGCAAAAAAGAGAAGTGAAGGAAGAACCGGACGGAACTACACCAAACACAGAAAATAGCTGAAAACTCTATCAGGTTGGGAGTCTTAATTTTTGACTGCCGGAGGTGCCTGCCCGGCTCTGCCGCCCGTGTCTGTTGTATCTGTCATCTTTTTTGACATTGAAGCCGTACTGTCAACAATTGTTGTATCAACAGTGGTAGTAACGGTTGTGTCTGTAGTTTCAGCCTTTTTTTCACTATTGCAGCTTTGCAGTGATATTGCAAATAACACAATTAGGAATGCTCCTGTAGAAATGATTGTTTTTTTCATAATTAATTTAGAATTAAGGTTTATAACATTGAAGTTACAATTTTATTTTTATTACAACATGTTGTTTTTCATTTGATTAGAAAAATTCTAAATTCAATTTAGATGATAACCAGAGACCTGATAATTTAATAAAAACGCTTATTTTTTAGGGTAATAGGTTATTTATTCCAACGACATCTTTGATTTAAAATAAAGAGCGGTTTGAACGCAGTAATAAAGATTTTCTGAATTTAACTTATGCAAGGCAGGTCAGGAATGTTATTGTAGAGAAGTAATCATTACAGGTTAGTTTATATCATAATTAAGTTTACTACATTATTGTTATCCCTGAACTGCTTTTCTAATTAAAAATGAGATAATTACAACATTATCATAGCATTAAATAGTGAGCCATATAGTAGAAAATCCATTTCTAAACACTATCTTTGCGCCAAATTTGAGGCGCATTTTATGCAAAAGATTAGAAATATAGCTATTATAGCACACGTTGACCACGGTAAAACCACGTTGGTTGATAAGATTTTACATTCTTGTTCTATTTTTCGTGACAACGAACAAACAGGAGATTTGATATTGGATAACAACGATTTAGAGCGTGAGCGTGGTATCACAATCGTGTCTAAAAACGTTTCGGTTCAATACAAAGACGTAAAAATTAATATTATTGACACTCCTGGTCACGCGGATTTCGGCGGTGAGGTAGAGCGTGTTTTAAAAATGGCCGATGGTGTACTTTTACTTTGCGATGCTTTTGAAGGTGCAATGCCTCAAACGCGTTTCGTAACGCAAAAAGCTTTAGCGCTTGGTTTAAAACCAATTGTGGTTGTAAACAAAGTAGACAAAGAAAACTGTCGCCCTGAAGAGGTTTATGAGCAAATTTTCGAATTGTTCTTTAACCTTGAGGCAACTGAAGAGCAATTGGATTTCCCTGTAATTTATGGTTCATCTAAACAAGGATGGATGAGTACAGACTGGAAAGTGCCAACTACTGATATTTTCGCTTTATTAGATGCTGTTGTGGCAAACATTCCACCGGCTCCAATTAACGATGGTACTTTACAAATGCAAATTACTTCATTAGATTATTCATCTTTCGTAGGTCGTATTGCAATTGGTCGTGTTCACCGTGGTACAATTAAAGAAAACCAACCGGTTACTTTAATTAAACGTGATGGCAGGGTGGTGAAATCAAGAGTAAAAGAACTTTATACTTTCGAAGGTTTAGGTAAAATCCGTACCACAGAAGTAAGCTCGGGCGATATTTGTGCTGTTGTTGGTATCGATGGTTTCGATATTGGTGATACCATTTCTGACTTCGAAAATCCGGAGCAATTACCGGTAATTAGCATCGATGAGCCAACGATGAACATGTTGTTTACCATTAACAACTCTCCGTTTTTCGGTAAAGAAGGTAAACTAGTAACTTCTCAACGTATTAAAGAACGTTTGTACAAAGAGATGGAGAAAAACTTAGCTTTAAAAGTTGTTGAAACCGCATCTCCAGATTCATGGTTGGTTTACGGCCGCGGTATTCTCCATTTATCGGTATTAATCGAAACCATGCGTCGTGAGGGTTATGAAATTCAGGTTGGTCAGCCACAGGTTATTGTTAAAGAAATCGATGGTAAAAAACACGAACCAATTGAAACATTAATTGTTGATGTACCAGGAGAAGTTTCAGGTAAGGTAATCGAATTGGTAACTCAACGTAAAGGCGAGTTGTTAATTATGGAGCCAAAAGGCGATTTGCAGCATTTAGAATTCGAAATTCCATCTCGTGGTATCATTGGTTTACGTAATAACGTATTAACTGCAACCGCTGGTGAAGCGATTATGGCGCACCGTTTCAAAGCTTACGAGCCTTGGAAAGGTACAATTCCTGGTCGTTTAAATGGGGTTTTGGTTTCAATGGAAAAAGGTCAAACTACTGCTTATTCAATTGATAAGTTACAGGATAGAGGTCGTTTCTTTGTTGACCCTGGAACTGATGTTTACGAAGGTCAGATTATGGGCGAGCACATCCGTGATAATGATTTAGTCGTAAATGTTGTTAAAGGAAAAGCATTAACAAACATGCGTGCTTCTGGTACAGATGACAACACACGTATTGCACCTGCAATTAAATTCTCGTTAGAAGAAGCAATGGAATACATCCAGGCTGATGAATATATCGAAGTTACACCTGCAAGTATGCGTTTACGTAAAATTTTCTTAACAGAACAAGAACGTAAAGTTAAAGGAAAGCAATTCGCTTAAACCTTTAAAAATAATATCTAAAGCCCCGATGCAAATCGGGGCTTTTTTTGTGCTGATTTTTGCTGCCAGCTTAAACATACCACAACCTTAAGAAGATAAGTTTTTCGAAAAGCAAGTGAACGCCATTTTTTAATGTCAGTCCTTCTTTCCGCTAAATCTTTTTGGTTAATGAGTCTGAAAATCGAAAGTTTTCAATACCAAAAAGGATATCGCATCAACAAGGTTTAGATAAATAATTTTTGTGTTTTATTCAGGCAAAGCTTAAAAATTAATCAATCGATTGATTTTCTGTCAGCCGTTTTTCATAAAACTTTTAAGAATGAAAAACTAACAATTCCATGGCAGTTTCATTTTTACGAGGTTTGTAATTTTGTACCATACAAACCAATCAAACCTATTATGATTAATAAGAGCCTATCCTACATTGGGATATTTTTATTAAACGCATTTTCTCTTTTGCCACTTTTTCTACTTTATAAATTAGCTGATGCTTTTTATTTATTGATTTTCTACGTTTTTAAATATCGTAGAAAGGTGGTGAAAGAGAATTTATACAACGCCTTTCCCGAAAAAAGTTCATCAGAACTTAATGCAATAGAAAAGGAATATTACAAATTTCTTTCTTCTTTGTTTATCGAGATTATTAAAATGAAAAGCATCTCGAAGAAAGAACTCAACAGGCGTGTAAAGTTCAAAAATGCCGATTTGGTTGAAGCTTATCTTCAAAATAACGAAAGTGTACTTTTCTGTTCATCGCACTATGGCAATTACGAATGGGTTTGCATGGCCATTGGTTTAAATTTCTCTGGTCAGCATTATCCAATTTACAAGCCACTAAGCAGCGAAACTTTCGATAATTGGTTTTTAAACATGAGAAGTAAATTTGGAAATAATATGGTTGCAATGCGCCAAACTTTAAGGGCCATTCAGGCTAGCAAAAATACAGCAAGCATGTTTACTTTTGGCAGCGACCAGGCGCCGTCTAAAGAAGAATCGATTTACTGGACAAAATTTTTAAACCAGGAGACATCAGTGCAACTCGGCATCGAGAAAATTGCTAAAAAAACCAATCGTCCTATCTTTTATTTAAAAATTAATTATTTAAAAAGAGGTTATTACGAGGTAGACTGTGTTCCAATTTGCTTGCACCCTAAAGAGGCTGTTGAATTCGAAATTACCGAAATGCACACTCATTTCCTCGAAGAAATGATTAAAGAAAAGCCTTCTTATTGGTTGTGGAGCCATAGAAGATGGAAATACAAGCCTGAAGTTAAGTTTCCTAAAATTGAACTTGGCGATTTAAGTGGCAAATCTTTCAGCCTTTCATAAAATTTATTTATTTTTCTGAAAAAGGAATAAAAGTATAACAGCATGGTTTTGCTGGAATTATTATTTGAGTACAATATTTTTTACCAATATGATTAAAAAAGGGCTTTCCTACGTTGGAATATTTTTTTTAGGCGTATTATCTTTACTACCATTGCCCGTTTTATATTTTATTTCCAACGGTGTTTACTTCCTGCTATATTATGTTTTTGCTTATCGCAGAAAAGTGGTTAGAGAAAACTTACAAAAAGCTTTGCCAGAGAAAAGTGACTCCGAAATTTTAGTCATCGAAAAGCGGTTTTATAAATACCTAGCCGATTTGATTTTTGAAATTGTAAAAATGAATAACATTTCAAGAGCTGAAATTGAGAGACGTTTTATATTTCATAATAAAAAACAAATTGAAGACTATTTTGCCCAGGGTAAAAGTGTTTTAATTTGCTCGGCACACTATGGTAACTGGGAGTGGGGTACATTAGGAATAGGGCTTAACTTTTCTGCCGATCATTACCCGATTTACAAGCCATTAAGCAATGCTGTATTTGATGACTGGTTTAAAAAAGTGAGGAGCCGTTTTGGCAACAAACTAATTGCCATGAGGCAAACTTTAAGAGCTTTGCAGGCGAGCAAAAATCAGCCGAGTATGTTCAGTTTTGGAAATGACCAGGCACCATCAAAAGATGAATCGCACTATTGGACCAATTTTATGCATCAGCAAACTTCCATTCAATTGGGTATTGAGAAGATTGCCAAGAAAACAAATCAGCCAATTTTTTATTTAAAAATAAATTACATTAAACGTGGCTATTATGAAGTTGATTGTGTTCCACTTTGTTTAAATCCTGCTGAAACTGCCGAGTTTGAGATTACTGAATTGCACACGAGGTTTTTAGAAAACATCATTAGAGATGAGCCTGCTTATTGGCTTTGGAGTCATAGACGATGGAAATATAAGCCTAAATTGCGAGCTGAAAATAATATCAATTAGTAAGACTGAGCAGGTGAAATTCTATATTTGTCGGTCTCAGAATGCTAATGAAAGTCTTTAAAAAAATCATCTTATACTTCTTTCTCCTTATAATTATTGTTTTTGGAGGACTATTTATATGGCATCCATATTTATTCAGAGTTTTGAAATACCGAACACCTGATGCCGAAACCTACAAACAATTTCCGCAAGCAGTTGTGCATAAAAGTGATTCGGCTTTTCACTTTTATCGCCCGTTAAAAATGAGAAATGATATAGATTCTCTACGGGTAAAGGATGGTAATAATCAATCTATTTCATTTAAGGAGTATTTTGAAAAAGGAGAATTAAATGCGTTTATCGTAATCAGAAACGATAGTATTTTATATGAAAAATACAGTTCAGGATATTCTGATAGTACATTAACCTCTATTTTTTCTGGTGCAAAAAGTATGGTTTCAATAATGCTTGGACAAGCACTTGCTGATGGAAAAATCGACCACTTAAACGATAAGGTAACTAAATATATTCCACAGTTACAATCGAATATCGCTTTTAAGAATATCAATATCAAAAACCTGCTAGACATGAAATCAGGCCTTGAATTTAAAGATGCCCTGGGCGGCGTAGTGCAGGCATTTTTTTCTGATGAGGCAAAATATTATTACACTCATAATATGAGAGCAGAGCTGATGAAAGTTAAGCTCGTTAACAAACCGGGAACAGTTTGGAAGTACAAAAGCATAGATCCGATTTTATTGGGATGGGTTTTAGAACGGGCGACAGATAAATCGGTAGCCAAATATTTTGAAGAAAACATCTGGAAAAAAATAGGGGCTGAATACAATGCAACCTGGGGCTTAGATCAATTAGGGGGTTTGGCAAATACAGCAAGCCGCTTTCAGGTAACCGCCATTGATTTAGCCAAAATCGGTCGTTTATATTTAAATGGGGGCAACTATAATGGAAAACAGATTGTACCTGAAAGCTGGGTAAGCCAGTCTGTTAAAATTGGCAATGAGCAACCTGCATCGGCAAAAGGATGGCAGAAATCAGCGCATCATTTTTTATGGTGGATTCCGCAAGAAGGTGAGAACGGTGATTACGCTGCCGAAGGAATGCTCGGACAAAGACTTTACATCGACCCGAAAACAAACACGATAATTGTTCAGTTTGCAGAAAAAGGTGCGGGTAATTATCCGTATCGAAAAATAAGCAGGTATTTAGCAGGTTTGCCGTTTAATTATCCTTAAAATTATTTAACCTTAAGGGCGCAAAGCTTTTCCCAAATAAAAACAAGGTTTGCATTTAGCTTTGCGTTCTTTTCGCTTGCTTTATTTTCTTTGCGGTTAAATTTTTAAAATACTACATTGCCTATCAATGGAAAACGAAGATGTAAAAATCCTGAAAAAGAAACCAATTTTCCCGGTTACTCCAGCCTTGCAAAAATACCTGCGCTTATATCAGCGTGAAGCGAAACTGCCAATTTCTTATAACGATTTAATGCAGTTTAACGAGGCTTTTCCATTGATGGATAAATTTGGTAAAGATTCGCTTTGGGAAGGGCCAATTTATGCTCAGGATTTAATAGAGCAATTGCACAACGGATTGAAGGAAATTTATGCAAACCTAAAAGCTTCGGGAAACCTTCGAATCGTTGAACACAAATACATCGATAAAATAGAATATTGCACTTTTGGAAACACACATCCATTTCGAATAAGAATTGTTAATCGTTTGAACGATGTTTACGATTATTTCTACATCAAAAAGGCTGACGCCTCGAGAATTTATGGTTTAGAACTAGAAGAAATTTTATCTCCTAACCAGGTAAATTATTTGGTTGACGGTGATACTTTGGTGGAGGAACATATCGCAGGAATTCCAGGTGATGTATTTACCAAAGGCCAGCTTTATTCGCCCGAATTTAATCCAACACGTATTGCTAAGGAATTTGTAAAATTTAACGAGCGGTGTTTAATTATGCTTCTAGGCGATATGAGAGCATATAACTTTGTTGTTCAAATTACACCCGACTTTGATGATATTCAATTTCGAATCAGAGCTATTGATTTTGACCAACAGTTTTACGAGGGCAATCTTAAGGTTTACTTACCTCAGTTTTTTAAAGAGAACCTGCCGTATGTTAAAATGAGCATGGAGCAACTTACAGAGAAAACGGTTTTACAATATCAGCAGGAAGAACGCTCCTCAATAGTGCATCGTGTTAGGAGCGAGCGACATAGATTAACTGATTTACGCGATGTATCGAATAAAGAAGCCCTCACAACTCCGGATAATATTGCCATGCTCAAACAAGCCATGACTGATTATTTTAAAGACCCAAATTATTTATCCTGTAAAACGATGACGGATATTATTGAGCTAAATATTAAAAACATTATCAGGCAGGTTAAACTTTAAAATAAAACGGCCGGTTAATTTAACCAGCCGCCTTTTGAGTAATTTAGGAGAGCGCTCAAAGCGTTTTAGGCATGTTGCCCTTCGTGTACACCTTCTGCAAATTCCTCAACAATTTTATCATTAAAAGCAGGTAAATCTTTCGGTGTTCGGCTGGTTACCAAGCCCTGATCTACAACCACTTCTTCATCAGACCAATCTGCACCTGCATTAATTAAGTCTTGCGAAATATTTTTTACTGATGTTAATTTTCTGCCTTTAACAACATCAGCATTTATTAAAGTTTGCGGTCCGTGGCAGATTGCCGCAACGGGTTTTCCGGCTTCAAAAAATGATTTTACAAAGGCAATGGCATCTTCATTTACACGCAACTGGTCAGGATTTATAACGCCACCAGGCAAAACCAAACCATTATAATCATCGGCATTTGCTTCAGCTATTGTTTTATCTACATTAACCTCAATCGACCAATGGTCGTGGTTCCATGCTTTAATTTTTCCGCTTTTTGAGGATATAACATGAACAGTTGCACCCTCTTCTTTTAGCCTTTTTACTGGTTCGGTTAATTCCACTTCTTCAAATCCGCTCTCTGAAAGTACAGCAATTGTGCGGTTACTTAATTGTCCCATAATCTTAAATTTTTAATAGGTGATGTATTTAAGACATTGGTTAATAAGATATTGTTTTTAAAAATTTCGATAAGGGAATAGTAATTTCTATCTGGGTGAGGAAAATGGAATACCAAAATTTGGTTTAAATTGCGCTTATTTAGCCTTGAGTTAACTGAAAATCAGCTTATTTATCGCTTAATCATTCGTTCTGCGATGTTTAACAAAATAGAAAGCCAAATTACCGGCAATGATGATATGATTAAAAACATTTGGAATCAATCCATAATATTTTGTGAAGATTTTAAAGCGTTCTTTTAAGCTTTCGCGATGCTTTTTCTTACTCATGCCACCTACGAGATATTTAGCTACATAACGATGTACATTGACGATATTCGACGATTTTTTTGCGGCTTTAATTATCCAGTCAATATCAGAACTGTATTTGTATTTTAAATCGTAAGGTACAATTATACTTCGTTTTATGTAAATAGCCTGGTGACTTACATTCATGCCAAACCTGAAGCTTTTCCAATCGAAATTTTCTGGAGCTTCATGCCTGCGTCTGCCTAAACTTTCCCAATTATCATTATACATTTCCGTTTCACCATAATAAATATCGGCGCCAGGAGCCGTGGCGAAAACATCTTCAACCGTATGTTCATCATAAATTTCATCGCCCGAATTCATAAACAAAATGTAGTCGCCTTTAGCCAGTGCCAAGCCTTTATTCATTGCATCGTAAATACCTTTATCTGGCTCAGAAATAATTTTTGAAATGCGTGTTTTATATTTTTCAATTACAGCTAAAGTACCGTCAGTTGATTTGCCGTCGATAATAATATATTCAATTTTTTTGTGGGTCTGATTTATAACAGATTTTATCGTTCGCTCAATGTCGCGAACGTTATTGTACACAATGGTGATGACTGTTAATTTAGGCAAGGTTAGATGTATTGGGCTGCTGTAAATTTAATAAAGATTGATTGTATTTTTCCATCGACTTAAGAAAATGAAATTTTGCAAACACAAATATTTACTTGGGCTGTAAATCAATCAACGTTTCATACAAATGAATATGCTCAGCAGCAATAACTTCTTCCGAAAAATCCGTCAAAATACCCAAACGGGCAGCTTTTTGAACTTCCTCTTTATTCGGGCGGTGATAAAGCCATTCTATTCCATTAGCTAAATCTGCAGCATTTTGGTATTCTGCGAGGTAACCATTTTTTTGGTGTTTAACCATGTCAGGGATTCCGCCTGTTGTAAAAGCAATTACTGGAGTTGCGCAAGCAAGGCTTTCCATTACGGTATTTGGCAAATTATCTTCCAGCGATGGCGTTATAAAAGCGTCAGCAGCCGAGTAACATTTTGCTAAATGTTCATCTTTATTAATCGTTCCCAAAAAAGTAGTTTTGAAAGGAAATTCTGGCATTTCCGCATTTTCTTTGTTTCCGAAAATAACCAGTTCTATTTGCGCTTTATCTATTCCTTTACGTTTCGATAAAATCTGCAGCGCTTCAATTAAATATGGTGTTCCTTTATGTTTATCGTTTTTTGATGGCATAAAACCACTCATCAACACAAATTTATCAGGGTTGATTTTCAGAATCTTTTTTGCCTCACTTTTAACATAAGGCTTAAAAATATTTGTTTCAATAGTATTTGGTATTACCGAAGTTTTTCTGGTGCCCAGCAAGCTGCTGAATTTAACCGATGCGGCCATCCAGTTACTTGGCGCAACAATGTGAAAGTTTAATGCAGTATATGCCTGCTGTTTCCTTAACCAGGTTTTGTGCGAAATATCATCTTTGCCGCTGAACTTTAAAATCGGGCAATTACCGCACTGCTGATGGAAGTTTTCGCAACCATAACGTACGTGGCACCCTCCGGTAAAAGCGTTGCTATCATGAAAAGTCCAAACGATTGGTTTCTCCAGCTCATCAAGCTCTGCTAAAAACTTCGGTGTAAGAAAGCCATGATTTACCCAATGTAAATGAATTACATCGGCACTTTTTACGTCGGGGTGGTTTTTTATAGAACGCCCGAACCATTGCAAACTGAACGGTGTTTTAACCGATTTACTCAACCATTTAGCATAATATCTTTCTGATAAAATATTGTAAACGGCTTTGGCTTTTTGAAAAGGCGATTTGCTAAAGGTATCAATTTTCGGGTTTTGTCCGAATTTATAGTAAACCAAAACTTTCGAATCGACTCCGCTTGCTTTTAAGGCATCGCTAAGACGTAAACAGGCTCGCCCGGCGCCGCCATTCCCATCGTAAGTATTTAGGTGTAAAATTTTCAAATCAATTCAAAAATACATTTTATTGTTTACGAATATAAAATCTGTTGCGTATTTTCATCCTAATATTTTATTGCATTTTAATTGAAGAATGGAGCCTTTGATGATTATTTTAATCAGGTCGGGTTCATCCATCCAAAGCCAAACAAACAAAATCATGATTAAAACCCTACTAAAATCGCTTGCGGCAATAGCGTTTTTGTTGCCTTTCAATTCATTTTCTCAAGGTCAAACTTATTTTGCGGCATACCCAGCTTTAACGCCCGATGCGCAAACAATAGTATTTAGTTACGATGGCGACATCTGGAAAGTTCCTGTAAAAGGCGGACTTGCTTCGAGAATTACGGCAATGCAAGGTGAAGAAATTAACCCAAAAGTATCGCCTGATGGCAAATGGATGGCTTTTTCTTCTAATCAATATGGAAATTATGATGTTTACATAATGCCTTTGGCAGGTGGTGATATAAAACAACTTACTTTTAACGATGCATCGGATGAAGTTGATAACTGGAGTTGGGATTCGAAAACAATCTATTTTACCTCAGGAAGATTTAATTCTTTTTCGAGTTATAAGGTTGGTGTAAACGGCGGAACTGCCATTCGTTTATTCGACAACTTTTTTAACACCACGCATCATATTGCAGAAGCTCCCGATGGCGAATTATTTTTCAGTGACACCTGGGAAAGCTACCGTTTTGCCAACAGAAAGCATTATAAAGGCGCTTATAATCCCGATATTCAATCTTACAATCCTAAAACCAAAGCATATAAACAATATACCAACTACTTGGGAAAAGATTTCTGGACAAGTGTAGATTCGAAAGGAAATGTATTTTTTGTATCTGATGAGGGAAATGAAGAATACAATCTTTATACTTTTTTAGGTGGTAAGAAAACTGCGCTTACCAATTTCGATACATCCATAAAGCGTCCCTTTGTTTCGGCAAATGGAACAACCATCGTTTTCGAAAAAGATTATCAGCTTTACACTTACGATGTTGCATCAAAAAAAACCGATAAAGTTAACATCAGCACTTCCCGCAACCAGGTTTTAACCAAAGCGCAGGAATATGATGTTAAAGGAAATATTTCTGCTTTTGATGTAGCGCCTGACGGTAAAAAAATAGCGTTTGTTTCTCGCGGAGAAATTTTCGTAAGCGATGCTGACGGGAAGTTTATTCGTAAAATTACCAATAGCGGCGAGCGGGCAATGCAATGTAAATGGCTTGCCGATAACAAAACTATTTTATTTTGCCAAACCTGGAATGGCTATCAGAATTGGTTTACCATAACGGGTGACGGAAAAGGAACGCCTAAACAAATTACAAAAGATAAGGCAAATGACAGAGACCTCACGCTGAATAAAACCAGAACAATGGGCGTTTATTTAAGCGGAAGAAACGAATTAAAGCTTTTGGATTTGAAAACTTTCGAGAGCAAAACATTGGTAACGGATGAATTTTGGGCAATTCAAAACTCAACCCCTAGTTTTTCTCCAAATGATGAATATGTACTTTTTACGGCCTACAGGAATTTCGAGCAGGATATTTTGGTTCACAATATAAAGAACAATAAAACAATCAATTTAACAAACACGGGGGTTACCGAAACAGCTCCTGCATGGTCGCCTGATGGAAAATATATTTATTTTACAAGTGCCAGAACCGACCCTTTTTATCCATCGGGAAGTGAAAATGTTCACATCTACCGCATGGCACTAAATAATTACGATGCGCCTTTCCGCTCAGATAAGTTTGATGATTTGTTCAAAGAAACTGCTCCTGAACCAAAAGATGTAAAACCTGCCGTTACCGATAAGAAAACGACAAAGACCGCAGATACTTCAAAAAAGAAAACGGAAATTAAACCCACCCCAAAACCTGCAAGCATTATTACGATTAATACGCAGAATATTCTGGATAGGGTAGAGCTGGTTAGTCCTGGTTTTGGGAGCCAGTTTGGTACTGATGTTTTTGCCAAGGGCGATAAAACTTATGTTTTTTATTCATCTAACCACGAAGGCGGCAAAACAGGATTATACCGCACCACGATTGAACCTTTCGAAGCGAATAAAACTGAAAAAGTTGGCGATGGAGAAGAGTACAGCATTATTCAGGTTGGCGATAAATTTTTTACCCTGGCGGGAGGCGTAATCAACAAATACAATCCCGACGGAAATAAACTCGATAAAATTGACCATGCCTACAAGTTTGCCAGAAATTTAAATGCCGAATTTAATCAGATGTTTTACGAAACTTGGGTTGGTTTGGATGAAAATTTCTACGATGAAAACTTCCACGGAGTAGATTGGGAAAAAATGAAAACCCGTTACGCAGCTTATTTGCCGTACGTTAATAACCGCAGCGATTTGAGGATATTGCTGAATGATATGTTGGGTGAATTAAATTCATCGCACATGGGTTTCAACAGTTTTGGAGCAGAGGAACGTAAAAACCTAAATTATATTACCAACCAAACGGGAATCATGTTCAATAATGAAAATCCTTACAAGGTAGAAAGGATAATTGCTAAAAGTAATGCTTCTTACAATGGCGTTAATATTTTGCCAGGTGATGTTTTAACTGCTGTAAACGGCACACAGGTAGATGATAAAACCGACCGCGATTTTTATTTTAGTAAACCATCTTTAGATAAGGAAATGACTTTGACTTTCACGCGTGGGGGAAAGGAAGTTTTTGTAAATATCCATCCGCAAAGTTCAGGGGCTTTGAAAAATAACTTATATGATGAGTGGATTGCCAAAAACCGTCAAAATGTAGATAAATGGGGAAATAACCGCATTGCATACTCATACATGAAAAATATGGGTGCGGGAGAATTAGAACGTTTTATGTTGGATATGGTAGAGCAAGAAGAAAATAAAGATGCTATTATTTTGGATTTACGTTACAACACAGGCGGAAATGTTCACGATGCAGTATTGAAATTTCTTTCTCAAAAGCCTTACCTGAAGTGGAAATATCGGGGCGGTAAAATGGCTCCTCAAAGTAATTTCGGTCCGGCGGTTAAACCTATCGTGTTATTAGTTAACGAACAATCGTTAAGTGATGCTGAAATGACTGCAGCAGGATTTAAACAATTGAAACTGGGCAAAATTATCGGAACTGAAACCTATCGTTGGATTATTTTTACTTCAGCGAAAGGCCTTGTTGATGGTTCATCGTACCGTTTGCCATCATGGGGTTGTTACACTATGGATGGAAAAAATATCGAAAAAGAAGGTGTTAAGCCCGATATTTTTGTAAAAAATACTTTTGAAGACCGGCTTGCAAATAAAGACCCTCAATTGGAAAAAGCCGTTGCTGAAATTTTGAAAGATTTGAAATAATTGATTATCGCATTGCTGGATTGTTATCATACCTGGTTTAATCGCAACAAATCAGCAATGTAACAGTTCAGCAATCTTAACTTTCGGTTTTACTAATCTTTTCCGTTTCTTTGGCCTTTGGAATTATTTAAAACATGACAAACTTATTAACCGACAGAGCTTTTTGGGTAAATTATTGGGAAAGTAAAAAAGGCCTCGCGGTTCAGCTACCATCAAACTATTTATTTCATCGCCAACTGGCAGATATTATTGAAAAAAACAATGTAAAAACGGCGATTGAATTAGGCGGTTTCCCTGGTTATTATGCTGTTTTTTTAAAGAAATATTTTAAACTTGATGTCACCCTGCTGGATTATTTCGTTCATCCACCGGTGGTTAATGAGCTACTCGAAAAAAACGACTTAACTGAAAACGATATTCATATTATCGAAACAGATTTGTTTAATTACAAACCCGAGCAACAATATAATTTAGTGCTTAGCTGCGGTTTAATTGAGCATTTTAACGATACCGCAGATATCATCAACCGCCATATTGCTTTCCTTAAGCCAGGCGGAACTTTGTTTATTACCTTGCCAAATTTTAAAGCTGTAAACGGGTGGTTTCAAAAAAATTTCGATAAAGAAAACTACGATAAACACAACATCGATAGCATGAATCCAGTATTACTGAAATCAATATGTGAAAAAGCTGGTTTAAAGGACGTGAAAGCAGGCTATTTCGGAGGGTTTAGTGTATGGTTGGAAAACGAATCTCAAAAATCGGCAGGTGTTCGCCTCTTTAAAAAATTGGTTTGGATTAGTGGAAAGGTTTTAACTAAAATTATTCCATTCGAAAGCCAAACGCTGTCGCCGTATATTATTCTAGAGGCAAAGAGATAGTTATTCTGTTTTTTTATAAATTCCAAATTCACTTAACGTAATACACACCGGAGATTTTGTGATATTGAGTCTGATTTTGCTGGTTGTAACAGGGCTTTCCAGCTTGATTAATCTTTTAGCGCCGATGCTTGTTCCATCGTAAATTTTTTTCCAACTGTTGCTTTCAAAAATCTCCACAGTGTATTGTTCAATTCTTTGCCCCAATGGGATATATTCCTGTAAACTGATGATGTCGAAAGTTTTTGCGGTTTTCAAATCAATTTCAAGGCTTGCAGCATGTACATTATCTGCAGTTGCCCAATAACTATTACGGTTGCCATCTAAAAGTTTTGCCACGCCATAATTTTTACCACGAATGTTATCGGCGGCAACATGCGCATTTTTAGCCAAATTGTTTGTAAATGTATGTTTAACCATTTCGCCAAATGCTTTCAGGGCTGCAACATCATCGTTGTGCAGTTGGCCGCGGGTATCGGGCGCTAAGCCTAAATCTAATCCGGCGCCTCTGCCAACACTTTTCAGGTATAAATCGAACAGCATTTCAGGCGTTTTTGGTTTTTCATTAGGGTGATAAAACCATCCATTTCGAAGCGGAACATCGCATTCTGCAGGCATCCAGAATTTACCATTTCTTATTCCCATTGGGCTTTGAGGGTAGTTTGCTTGCCCCGGTACCGCTACGTTTTTACCATCAGGAGGCATTGGAGTAAAAGTTTCCCAACTAGTTTCTGCGGCATTACCATTTTCATTGCCAACCCAACGAATATCTAAGCCAATATCGCTGAAAATATTTGCCATTGGTTGCATTTTCCTGGTAATTGCCCAGGTGTTCGTCCAATCATAATAGGTTGTGTTATCTATCGAACGTTTCTCTTTTGCACCGCCATAATAGCCATCACCACCGTTAGCGCCATCATGCCAGCTCATAAACAGCGAGCCATAGTTGCTGTAAAGTTCTTTAAGTTGTGCCTGGTAAATGGCTAAGTATTTGTCTGTTCCATAATTAGCATTATTCCTATCCCATGGTGAGCAATAAACGCCAAAACTCAGTCCGTTTCTTTTAACCGCCTGCTCAATTTCTTTTACTAAATTTCCTTTTCCATCTCTGAACGGACTTTTAGAAATGTTATATTCTGTTGTTTTAGTTGGCCAGAGGGCGAAACCATCGTGGTGCTTGGCAACTAAAATAATGCCTTTCAGGCCACCGGCTTTCGCGGCCTTTATAATTTGGTCAGCATTGAAATCTGTGGGATTAAAAGTTTTCGGGTCTGCGTCGCCAAAGCCCCATTCTTTGTTTTCAAAAGTGGTAGGTGTGAAATGTATCAATCCATAAATTTCGATATCATGCCATGCAAGCTGCCTTTTCGACGGAAGAGCACCATAAGGTTTGGGTGCATTTTGTGCATGAACAGTTATCGTAACTGAAAGAAGTATTATGGTTAGCCATTTCATATTTCAATAATTTGGAATCGGAATACAAGGATAATAAATAAAGTTTATTTATTAATTTTCTCGTTGATGAAGCGCTTAATTCTATCCCAAATACTTCCTTTACGATTGGCAAGAAAGTTTTTTATGGTTTGATAAGCATCGAGATTTTCTTCGATTACAGCAGGAAATTCTGTAATTGGTTTAGGGTTAATAACGACATTATAAATATCGTTTATGCCGGAATGAACGCCCGTTCCGTCGTGACCGATATTGTTAACTAACGATTGCGAAGGGTTTAGCGTCAAGCCACCTTTTAGAAAAATTGAAGCATACCAACGGATTGCCCAGCTATTGTTCTTGCCATTTTTAAATTCCTGCATTTGCTTCCAGAAATTCATAGTATTATCAATAGCAAAGGCAGATTTCTTTTTATTGTCGAATTGGTTAAGCAATTTATCTATGTTTGGCTCGAAATGTTTCCAGGCTCTTCCCCAGGTTGCCCAGCCCCAGCTTGTTGCCGCTCTAAAGAAAAATGATTGGGGGAGATTATCAGCTTTTAAAGGGTACATGTAAGCGCCTATATGCATTACCTTTTCTTCTGGTTGATACCGGTTTAATCCATCGTTAAAATAGGTAAGCGTATGTGGCGAGGTAACCAAATCATCTTCGAAAACAATTACTTTTCCGTAATCATTTATAAGTTGAGTTACACCGGCAATTACTGAGTTAGCGAGGCCTGCATTTTCTTTTCGTTCGATAATTTTAACTGATTTAAAGCCATCAAGACCATTAATTATCGCTCTGACTTCAGCAACTTTTTCTTCATCTTGTGGTGTTTTTGCTCCGTCAGAAAAGATGTAAAGCCTGCTTTCTGCTGCAAGTTCGTTATGTTGTAAAAACTTTAAAGTTCGCTCGGTATGCTGCGGGCGATTGTAAACAAAAAGTGCTATTGGGGCAAGGTTTTGCATACTTTCTACTATTTAAGGGATATAAGATTCATATAAGTTTGATTCAAAAGATTAATAAATCGATTCATAAATTTCGTTGACATAAGTTTTTTTCCCTCATTGAAAATGTGCAAGCAATTAAAATTTATCATTAATCCCATTGGCTGTTTCAATAATTTCATGTAAGTTAATAGTTGAGCAATATGAATGGGCTGAACTTTATCAACAGACTTGAACTCGACAATCAGGGTATCTTCAATTAACAAATCACAACGTAATTCTGCATCCAGCGCTAATCCTTTATAATTTATGGGTATCGTTAGTTCAGATTTAAAACTAACATTTCTTTATTTTAACTCATGAATTATACATTTGTGATAAGTGCATTCCAATAAGCCAGGGCCCAAGGCTTTATGAACCTCAATTGCGGCTCCGTTTACTTTGTAAACTAAGTTTTTTAAATTTTCTCTGGTCAACATCATATATTCTATTTACGTGAAAAACTAAAAATGGATGCTTTACAAATTGAGACTTGATGAAACTTGAGCCTATATTTTCTTACATTTCTTATATGGTATTCTAAAATATATGCAGATTGGAATCTGATTTCTGAGTTAAAACCGTGTAAGCATTTGCGAACTGTTCCTGCTTTTTCCTGCCAAGAAAGTTACCTAATGCTTTTTTGATTCGATATTCCAACTCAATTTTTAAGTTTTTTGTAAACGTTTTCGGTGCTTTTCTATTGATGAATTCGTTAAACTTCACTGTTTCAGGAGCAGTCATCGAAACTTTATCTTCTAAAATTTCCAAACCTTCGCTTTGCAACAAAAACCTTAAAGATGTTGGCGTATACATATTAATGTGGCCATAATCTAAAAAGTGTTTCATGCGTGTATCTACGCCAAAACGATAATCTTTTGGCACTTCGACAACAATATATCTTGCAACCCGCTTCAATTCCCGAAGTAAAATCCTTTCATGTTCAACATGTTCTAAAACATGTGCCAGAATCACTAAATCAAATGCATCATCTTTGTAAGGAATTTTATAGCCATCAAAAGTTTGAGCTTCTTTAAGGCGAGGAAGTTTTCTATCCTCGATAATATCTACGCCACGCTGCGCAATCTCCAAAGCGTATAGTTCGGGAGCAAAATTCCATTCATTAAGGAAATGAAGAATACTGCCATCGCCTGCACCAACTTCCAAAACTTTTTTAGGTTTAATGCCTTTGCAAACCTCAACAATGTTTTGCGCTTTATATTTTGCGCCCAGCATACGCCATGCAACATCGCTGTTTGTATAAAAATTATCGTAGGCGGTTTTTACTTCTTCGCTAATCATAGAATTAAATCTGCAGAATTAAATACCCAAACAGTTATCGGCTTTATAAAAAACGGATGTCGCTTTTTCGTAAAACAATCCCGGTGAAATTCCGCTAAAGCTGATTTCTTTGAACCCTTGCTCTTCCAGGAAAATTCTTGCTTGGTGGTATGTTCGGCGCTCACTATCATCCAAAACCAGTACGCCGTTTGCTGATAAAGCCTCAACACTATACTTGCAGCAATTTACCCTGTCGCGTCCATCAACAATTATAATATCGAATTTTTTATCCAATAGAGTTGCTTTCTTAGCGTATTCGCCATCTCTCTCCAAATGGCAAAAAATCATCTCTGCATTTGCCGGACTGCTGTTTTTTACGCTATCAAACCAACCTTTGTCATGCTCTACAGCGGTAACTGTACCGGCCCGTTCTGCATAAAATAAAGTAGAATTGCCTGAACCATATTCGAAAATATGATGGGTTTTTTCTATTCGAAAGTTGATAAAATCGATAAAGGAATAGGTTACCCATGGTAGCGCTTTCCCATTTCCATCTACAGCCTGCTTTTTATCGAAAGCAGTAAACCAACCAATGCTGTTTAAATAGCCTTTGTGTCCGTAAGATAGTAATGCTTTAAGCCGGTTCGGCTTCGCAATTAATGTTGTTAATGCTTTTAGAGTACTCAACGTTTAAATATTTTTTGAAATGCAGTGACCAAAAATAATGATTTTAACATCATTATACCTTGTTGACGAGTTTTCGGGATTAATAAAACATAAAATGTAGAAACAAAACATGCTATCAGGGTAGCTAATGAAGCCCCGACTCCGGCATATTTCGGAATAAGCCAAAGATTTAAAAGGATGTTTACTACAGCACCGGTTCCTGTTCTGTAAAAAGAAATTTTAGTGTAGCCTTCAGCAATCAGATATTGAGAACTTGCCATGCCTAAAAAAACAAAAATGCCCGACCAAATATGGATTGACAGCATTATTCCGGCACCGTCGTATCTTCCGCTGTAAGCAATATGAATAATATCGGCAGCAAAAAAACTAATAAATATGGCTATAGGGATATTTATATAAACCAATAAATCATAAAGGTTGCCTAAGCGTTTTTGGTACCTTACCAAATCAGTTTTGCGGGCATTAAGCAAAGCAGGAAAGACAGATGTTATTATCGCGGTTGGAATAAAATACCAGGCCTCGCTTAAATTTTGTGCACTGCTATAAATTCCTACTGCCTTACTTCCAACGCTCTTTAACATTACCACATCAATCTTCATGTAAATTGTAACCATCACCGCAGAGAGTATAAGCGGAGAAGATTTTTTTAATAATGATTTCGCTCTGTTCTTGTTAAAACTCCAATTAAATATGCTTAAGCCTCGTTTTTGATAGGCAATAATTAATCCTGTTGCTAAAATAACTGCATCCACAATGTATGCCACAACAATATAAATTAGCGGCAAACTAAACGCTATTATTAAAACTTTGAAGATTGATGTAACCACTAAACTGACATTCTGAACCTGAACTACATATTTAGATTGAACCTGAGACTGGAAGTAAGAATCAATAACATTAAATGATTTGAAGAAAGATGCAAATGCAAGTAGCCCAATTAATAATTCAAGTGATTCTCCAGGGTTTGATGATAAGGAATGACTGATTAAATAAATTCCGATGGCAACGGGAATCAGCAAGCCATTCGTAATTATTCTTAACCACAATGATGTACCTAATATTTCATCTCTTTTGGAGGGTTCTTGAATAACCTCACGAATGATAAATGTATCAAGGCCTAAACCGCCAACAGCCGCTAATATGGCCACCAATGATAAGCCGAAGCTCAAATCCCCGAATAATATGGGCCCTAAATATGTTGTTATAGCAAGGTTAACCGCCAGACTGATAATCTTTCCGAACATCAACCAACCCGTATTTTTTAGATACTTGTTAAATGCTTCTTCATCAAAACCTTTTATGGCGGGTAATTTCATTAACGCAAAGATGTAAAATTTAAATGCTTTGCTGAAAACTCTTTTCTATCCTCACCAGTTGCTTTAAATGGTGTTTCAAGTGAATTTCAATAAAACGCAGCCATTGTTCGGCGTTTAAATATCCTAGCCTCGGGTGTTTGGTTTTTGAATTTTTACTTGCATTAGAAATCAACGGATAAGCTTCTTCCAAAGCTTTTTCAAATTCGAGAATAAAATCCATTGCTTCAGTTTTACTGATTTTTTTAACCCTGTCAGCTAATCTCTTCGGAACCTTATATTTTTTTGCAGGCGGTAACGACCCGAAAAATAAAATCAGTTTTACTGCAAAATGTGTTGGTTGATTTTCACCTTTTCCTTTAGCCGCATTTTCTAATGCAATTATAGAGAGTAAACTTGAATCGAAAATATGAGAATAAACCTCGCTGTAACTCCAGCCGTTAATTGGCGGAATAGTCTGGAAAATATCATCGGGATAAGAGGAAAGTTTTGCTTTGTAAGCATCAACAATATGGCGTAAGGAAATTTTAACTTTGCTCGTATTCATAAATAAAGATAGTGTTTGAGCTTAGAATAAGGTCAACAATTCTTCCAGATGAGTAATTTCCTTTTCAACATCCTCAGGTTTTTCCTTTTGTGCAGGGTTAAAGAAAATGGCTTCCATGCCGAAATTCAAAGCGCCGTAAATATCGGCCTCCAAACTGTCGCCAATCATAATGCTTTCTTTCTTTGAAGCTTTAGCTTTATCTAAAGCATACTCAAAAATTACCGGATTCGGTTTGTTAACTCCAACGTCTTCAGAAATAATTACGTTATTAAAATATGGATTCAACCCCGATAAATTCATTTTGGTTAAGGTGGTTTCCTTAAAACCATTCGAAATAATGTGAAGTGTATATCTCTCTTTCAGATAAGCCAAAACATTTTCTGCACCATCAAAAAGGTTGGTTTTTGTAGGCGAAATATTTACATAATCATCTTCAAACTGGTGCGGAACCGAATCGGGATGAATACCCAGTTGGATGAATGTTTTATTAAATCTTTTTGCCCTTAAAAAGTCTTTTGTGATTTTGCCTAAGTGATAATCGGCCCAAAGCTGGTGGTTGTTTTCGGTGTATGCGGCAATAAAATCAGAACATGATTCTAATCCCAGTTCATTTAGCTTGTAAGTGTTATAAAGTTCATTTAGTGTTTCTTCTGCATTACGGTCGAAATCCCAAATGGTGTGGTCTAAATCGAAGAATATATGTTTTTTGCTAAAGTGTTGCAAAGCTGATAAGTTGTTTTGTGTAGAAAATAAATGGAAATTTTAAGGCAAAATCTTGATCCTGTAAATTCTGGTTAAACTTTTACCCCGTAAGCTAAATCGCCCGCATCGCCTAAGCCCGGTACAATGTACGATTTGCTGGTCATCTCTTCATCAATGGTGCCTAACCAAAGTTTGGCTTTGGGTAAATTTGCTTTTACGTGTGCAACACCTTCTGTACTTGCAATTACGGCTACGATGTGCAGTTCGGCAATTTTATATCTGTTAATTAATTCTTTACAGCACATTACCATACTTTGTCCGGTGGCAAGCATTGGGTCGGCCATAATTAAAACGCGACCTTCCAAATCGGGCGTTGAGATGTAATCCATCTGAATGATGAAATCGCCGTTCTTTTTTACTTTTCTATATGCTGATATAAAACAACATTCTGCTTTATCAAAAATGTTAAGCAAACCCTGTTGCAGCGGTAAACCCGCACGTAAAATTGTTGCCAAAACAGGTTGTGTTTCAAGGAAATCGCATTGCGAAGTTCCAAGCGGGGTTACCACTTCTTTTGAAACAAATTTTAAAGTTTTACTGATTTCGTAAGCGAAAAATTCTCCTAATCGCTCCAGGTTTTTGCGGAAACGCATAGCGTCTTTTTGAATGTTTTCATCACGCATTTCGGCAATGAAGGTATTGGCGATAGATTTTGTTTTGCTTAAATCGAATGTCATAATTTCTGTTTAGCCGGCATATTTTATCATTTCATCAAAAACAGCCTTCCATTTTTTAAATTTAACATTTTCTGATAAATTTTTCAGTTGCCAGCTGCTATAAAAATGCCCGTCTACTAATTTTACCGCATCAATAAATTCTTTAACAGTCTGTGTCGCATCGGCTGTATTCAGGTAGTGAATCGCAGTATCGCTAACCGAATAGGATTTTACGTTAATTGGTGTTACTTTTTCAAGTTGTAAATCGTACCAGTTAAAAGGTGTACAGGTTCCGGCTCTGAAACCAGCCTTATCCGGATAGCCCATCGAATAATCGGAAGTAACACCCGCTGAAAGCAAATGCAGGTAACAGGTTGGAAGTTTCAGTAATTCTAATTGCTGACTCTTGAAATTAATACTGCTGTGGATGCTGCCGAGTTTCGATAAATCGGTTTTTAATGTGTTTGATTTTTCCTTATCACTTGTGCAGGGTCTCAATAAACCAACTTGTTTTTCTTTTAAAAAAATGGCACTGTTTTCGAAACTCAATCTGCCTTTATCATCCTGCGGAAAATTAATAAAGTAAATCGGCGGGCTTTTAAGGTTTAGCGCATTAACCGTTTGCTCAGGATTAATACCTACACCCGTAAAATCATCAAAAACTGAACTCAAAAACTTCTGCTGTTTATTGAAAACTGAAGAGAAAATGAATTTGGTTTTTGGGAAAAATCCCGAAGGTACATCAGGCCTAAGCGTAAAGTTTATGGTTGGCTGATGGTAAAAATTCTTTCCGTTAAATTTAAAATAAGGATGTTTTTTCTTTATCATATTCTTCAAAAGAAGCGCCCACTCATCTATTACAGGTCTTTTTAAAACCTTCCATTTGTACTGATGACTATCCTTTGCAGTAAATTCTGTTTCAGATTTGTTTTTGTGTACATATTCCTCATAGCGGCTCAAAATAAAAAATGAAGCTGCAAAAACATCAAAAGGAAGTGTAGAATCTTCGACCGGGAAAGGCACCTGGTGATCTCCAAAAGAAACAGTTTTTAATTTTAGTTCTTCAACTTTATTAGAAAGAAGCAGTGAAGTGTTTTTGAAAAATAATTCATCGGTCAGGGGCTTATCGCCATAACTGATTTTAACGTTTTCGCTCTGTAAAAAGAAATCACTATTTCCCGTAAATTCAACCTCTGTTTTTAAAATATCTTTAAAAATAAAATTGAAGATATATTTAATCCGTGGTGTTAAAAGTGGAGAAAAGACAATTATATGCATACTTATTTAACAAATTGGGACGTGTAAACTAAGATAACAAACAACTTATCCTGCCAGTTATTGCCTTCTCGCAAGCTGTAAAACAATGGCAAAAGATTCGTAATTAAACAATTTTAACCATCATTTTTTTATTTAATACAAAAACTACATTTAAAAGTTTGCGGTATAGCTTTTATCAGGGTACAAAATTTTGGTACTTTTTCTAATTGCACCCTTTAGCACATGGATGATACTCATCTGATCATCAAACATATCGTATAAAATGGTACTGCTAACTTCAACAGTTTTTGGAGGCGTAATTTTTTCGGCTTCTAAATAAATATTAGTGGCTTCATGGTCTATTTCAAAGCCAATATAATTTAACGGAACCGTTTTTCCGTTTGCTTTAACCTGCAGGTGAGATAACAAATATTTCTTAACTAAAGCATCCATTTGGGTCTTTATGGCAGGATTGTTAAGGTCAGTTTTTTGCCTATAAAGCTTTACCAGGATGGCTTCGAAATCATCACTAAAAATTCTCGAACTAATTTCGAGTGTTTTATCCTTTGCATTTATGTTTATTTCAGTAGTGCTTACATGAAGCGGATGTTTCGCTCCTTTGATTGCGCCACCGAGTGCAAAAACCAATAATAAAGTAACAAATTTGGTATTTAAGAAATGCATTTTGATGATTTTACCGTTTTTATAATTAAAACTTTAATTTTAAGGCTTCAAAAATACTAAAAGCTTCGCTCACAAAGCTAATTTATTATAAATGCCATTACAAGATTTCATCTTTTATTTCAAACTAGGGTGGGAACATATTATAAGTGCTGATGCTTTAGATCATCAATTATTTATTTTAGCACTCGTTGCCATTTATAGCTATCAAAATTTAAAGCAGGTTTTAATTTTGGTAACAGCTTTTACAATCGGGCATTCACTTACTTTGTTTTTAAGCGTTACCGATGTTATTCGCTTTGAAAGTAAATGGGTTGAGTTTTTAATACCGTGTACAATTGTATTTACCGCTTTGAGTAATTTGTTTAGGAAAGATTACTCATTAAAATCAGTTAGGATAAATTATTATCTGGCCTTAATTTTTGGGCTGATACACGGCATGGGCTTTGCAAATTCGATAAGAATTATGCTGGCGAAAGATCAGAATATTGGCTGGGGTCTTTTTGGATTTAATGTTGGCTTAGAAGCCGGACAAATTTTTATGGTTATTAGTATATTAGCCGTTACTTTTTTAGTTTTTAATTATAGTAAAATTAAACGCCCAAGTTGGGTGTTATTTGTATCAGCAGCCGTATTTAGCCTGGCTTTAAAAATGGCTTTAGAGCGAATTCCATTTTAACAGAACATAAACAATGAATAAACTATTTACTTTAACCGGCCTGATGGTTTTTGCAGGCAGTTTGGCAATGGCTCAAAACATTCAAAACAATCCGGGTAGCAACCACGGAAATAAGTTTGAACAATTGGGTACAATTTTACCAACGCCAAACGAACAACGCACAGCAAGTGGTGCACCTGGCGTAAAATACTGGCAGCAACGTGCAGATTATAACATTAAGTGTACGCTTGATGAGAAAAACCTACTTTTAACAGGAAGCGAAACGGTAACTTATACCAACAATTCGCCCGACCCCTTAACTTATATTTGGTTACAGCTAGATGAAAATGAGCACAGTACCGATAAAAGCTCCAACTATCAGGATGCTACTAGAATGCCTGCAATGGGCACAACGCAAAGCATTGATAATTTAAGTTCGAAAGCAAATAATGGTTTCGGTATTAATGTTGTAAAACTAACTGATGCCACAGGTAAAAAACTGAGTTACACGGTTAATAAAACAATGATGAGAATTGATTTGCCTGTAGCTTTAAAAACCGGCCAGAAGTACATTTTCAACATCGATTGGAATTACAAAATCACCGATAGGATGACTGTCGGCGGTCGTGGCGGTTACGAATTTTTCCCTGCTGACGGAAATTACCTCTTCACGATGACGCAATGGTATCCGCGTTTATGTGTTTACAGCGATTTTCAAGGCTGGCAAAATCATCAGTTCACAGGCAGAGGAGAGTTCGCTTTAACTTTCGGCGACTTCAAAGTGCAAATGACCGTTCCGGCAGACCATTTAATTGGTTCAACAGGAGAATGCATTAACTACAGCGCAGTTTTAAATCCTACTCAATTGAGCAGATATAATTCGGCGAAAACCGCAACGGCGCCTGTGGAAATTCAAACACTTGCCGAAGCTAAAACCGCTGAAGGAAAGAAAGCTGCAGGCACTAAAACCTGGGTTTTCCAGGCAAATAACGTTCGCGATTTTGCGTGGACATCTTCCCGTAAATTTATATGGGATGCGATGCCACAAAAAATTTCCGCAAACAATAACACTGTTATGTGTATGAGTTTCTACGGCAAAGAGGCTTACAACTTATACAGCAAATTCTCTACCCGTGCCGTAGCTCATACCATTAAAACCTATTCTGATTTTACAATTCCTTATCCTTACCCGGTTGCGCAAAGTATCGAAGCAGCAAACGGAATGGAATATCCGATGATTTGTTTCAATTACGGGCGTACAGATGCAGATGGAACATACAGCGAAAGCACTAAAAATGGTATGTTGGGTGTAATTATTCATGAAGTTGGGCACAACTTTTTCCCAATGATTGTTAACAGCGATGAGCGCCAGTGGACCTGGATGGATGAAGGCTTAAACTCTTTTGTCGAGTATTTAACTGAAGAGCTTTGGGATAATACTTTCCCGAGTAAAAAAGGTCCTGCTTATACAATTGTTGATTACATGAAGTTGCCTAAAGATGAGCTGGAACCAATTATGACCAACTCTGAAAACATCGCACGTTTTGGCCCGAATGCTTATTCAAAACCTGCAACGGGTTTAAATATCCTTCGTGAAACCATTATGGGCAGAGAACTTTTCGATTATGCTTTTAAAGAATATTCGAGAAGATGGGCCTTTAAACACCCGCAACCTGCAGATCTTTTCCGTACGATGGAAGATGCAAGCGGTGAAGATTTAGATTGGTTTTGGAGAGGCTGGTTTTACGGAACCGAACCTTGCGACATCTCTTTAGATACCGTAAAAGTTGCAAAGGCAGATTTCCCTACTACCATTCCTGAAGCCAGAGCGAGAATGGTTAAAGTTGATAAACCTGCTGTAAATGCGTTTCAGGATATCTCTAAAATCAGAAACCGTGAGGATAAAAAAATCAGCTTCTATGCTGATAAAAATCCTGCAGCGCAAGATTTTTACTACAAATACGATAGAGGTTTAGTTTCTGTTGATACAACTACAGCAGTTAAAACGCAGGGAACCGTACCGTTGGAGGCTGTGGCATCGGGCGATCAAACAAAATACGAAAACAAGTTTTTCTACGAACTGGATTTCAGTAATAAAGGTGGTTTAGTTATGCCGATTATTGTTGAATTTACTTATAAAGACGGCACAAAGGAAATTGACAGAATTCCCGCTCAAATTTGGAGGCATAATGAGCTGAAAACATCTAAATTCTACGTTAAGGATAAAGAAGTTTCATCAATTTTAATTGATCCGCTAAGGGAAACAGCTGATATTGATACTTCAAACAACACCTGGGGAGGCAATGCAAGAGAAAGCAAATTCAAAGTTTTCAAAGCAAAAGCTGCTTCATCTGTTCGCGGTCAGTCGGTTGGTGTAAACCCGATGCAAAAGGCTGCGGACAAATAGCAAATTATCTTCCGCTAAAATATTAAACCCCGCTGATTTGGCGGGGTTTTTTTGTTTATTACAACTTTTCCTGCCTTTTGGCTGTTTAGTTCTTATACGCAAAATCGTATCTATTTCCTCATGGGTATTATGTTTTTATAGGCAGAGGAGCGATCATCAAAATTGATTATCACACCAATTTTGACTAAGTTTGATATACTAATGAAATTTAAAATTACCTCAGCATATAAACCAACGGGCGATCAACCTGGAGCCATTAAACAACTTGTAGATGGTGTAAATGCAAATGAACATTACCAAACACTTTTGGGTGTTACAGGTTCTGGAAAAACATTCACAGTTGCAAATGTTATCGAACAAACGCAAAAGCCAACGCTAATTTTAAGTCATAATAAAACCCTGGCTGCGCAGCTTTATGGCGAGTTTAAGAATTTCTTCCCCGAAAATTCTGTCAATTATTTTGTATCCTATTACGATTATTATCAGCCAGAGGCATTTATCGCTTCGAGCAATACCTATATTGAAAAAGATTTAAGCATAAACGAAGAAATTGAAAAACTTCGGTTACGCACCACTTCTTCTTTAATGAGCGGCCGTCGTGATATTATCGTGGTTTCATCAATCTCATGCATTTATGGTATGGGAAATCCCGAAGATTTTTCGAGAATGGTTTTCCGTTTTGGCGTTGGTTTAAGAATTTCGAGAAATGCGTTTTTGCATAGCCTGGTCGAAATTCTGTATTCGAGAACCACCACAGAGTTTAAGCGTGGAACATTTCGCGTTAAAGGTGATACCGTCGACGTTTACCCGGCGTATCTGGATCATGCTTATCGAATTTCCTTTTTTGGAGATGATATCGAAGAGCTTTCTGCTATAGACCCCGTTTCCGGTAAAACCCTTGAAAAACTCGAGGATATGGCAATTTATCCGGCAAATCTTTTCGTTACACCCAAAGATAGGTTCAATCAATCCATTTGGGGGATTCAGGAAGAACTGGAGATTCGTAAAAATCAGCTTATTGCCGACAGGCATTTACTGGAAGCAAAACGATTGGAAGAAAGGACAAATTTCGACATCGAAATGATGAAAGAGCTTGGTTATTGCTCAGGTATCGAAAACTATTCCCGCTTCTTCGATGGCCGCTCGCCAGGCATGCGCCCCTTCTGCTTGCTGGATTACTTCCCTGATGATTATTTAATGGTTATTGATGAAAGCCATGTTACAGTTCCTCAAATCAGGGCAATGTATGGTGGAGACAGATCGCGAAAACTTTCGCTGGTAGAATATGGTTTCCGTTTGCCTGCCGCATTAGATAACCGGCCTTTAAACTTTACCGAGTTTGAAGCCTTGGCGCCGCAAACGATATATGTAAGTGCAACGCCTGCAGAATATGAGTTGGAGAAATCGGAAGGGGTTGTTGTAGAACAGGTCATCCGCCCGACAGGCTTATTAGATCCGGTTATCGAAATCAGGCCTGCGATAAACCAGGTAGATGATTTACTGGATGAAATTGACATTACGATAAAACAAGGCGGCCGCATTCTGGTTACCACTTTAACCAAGCGCATGGCCGAGGAATTAACAAAATACCTCGATCGTTTAAATATCAAAACCCGATACATCCACTCGGAAATAAAAACTTTGGAGCGTGTTGAAATTTTAAGGGGCTTACGTTTAGGGGAGTTCGATGTTCTGGTTGGGATAAACTTACTTCGTGAAGGTTTGGATTTGCCTGAAGTTACTTTGGTTGCCATTTTAGATGCTGATAAGGAAGGTTTTCTCCGTTCAGAAAAGTCGTTGATTCAAACCATAGGCCGTGCGGCCAGAAATGATAAAGGGCGGGTAATTATGTATGCCGATGGGATTACCGAGAGTATGGAAAAAACCATTTCTGAAACAAACCGCCGTCGTGATATACAAATTGCCTATAACCTGGAGCATGGTATTACGCCGCTAACAGTTGGAAAATCCCGTGAGGCAATTTTGGAGCAGACTTCCGTTTTAGATTTCTCACAAAAAGCCAGCGATAATAAAGCCAGGGCTTATGTAGAAAATGCAGAAATTAGCATTGCAGCCGACCCGATTGTGCAGTATATGGGTAAAGCTGAACTACAAAAAGCAATTGATAATACCCGGAAGGATATGCAGAAAGCAGCAAAAGACATGGATTTCTTACAGGCAGCCAAACTTCGTGATGAAATGTTTGCCCTGGAAAAAATGTTTAATGAAAAGTTTGCGAAATAGAAACTACTTTTGTACCGCAAAATAATATGGACGGACAGAACAGAAAAGATATTTACCCGGGTTTAGAGGTTGGGATTATCCTTAAAAAGGATCAAAGAAGTGGAAATGTTACTTATGGAATTGTTAAAGATTTATTAACTTCATCATCATTCCACTCAAGAGGCATAAAAGTTAGGCTCGATGATGGGCAGATTGGAAGGGTTTGTGAAATTGTTGAAGATTAACTTTTTGTAATCGAAATGCAATTAATCCTTAAAAAAGTAACAAAATAAAATTAGCTACGTCTATATTTGTAATAAATAGTTTAAAAGAATGCCATTAATTAAATTCCTTTTTATAGCAGTTTTGGTCCTTTGGGTAATCAGAATCCTGATTCGCCTTTTGTTGCCTATGCTGTTTGGTAACCTTGCAAGTAAAATGCAGCAGCAGGCAAGCGGCCAGCAACAGCAGCCAAAAAGAAAACCAGAAGGGTCTATCTCTATCGATTATATGCCGCCAAAACCGCATCAGGGCAAAACGGATAAACTCGGTGATTTTGTAGATTACGAAGAAGTTAAATAAATTTAAAGTCCTGAATCCGTTCAGGACTTTTTTGTTTTAGCCCTTATGGACAATCATTTTCTTTGCATGATGTCATCGGTCAACATTTGCCAGTCTTTTCTGTTTCCATTCAAAGTTTTTAGCAAATCTCTTTGTGTTGAATCGAAGTAGACTGAAAGCCTCAAAACAGATAAGGCAAGCGTTGGCTTAAACATTGTACCGGGGGCAAAACCGGGTTCATTGTTTTTTGCTCTATCCCTATCAAACTTAACTGTGGTATTTACGTATTCCTCATGTTGTTTTTCCCCTTTGATGTATGGAATTAACCAATCAACAGATTTTTTAATTGAGGAACCTTTCGGAGCTTGGTAAATGTAAAAATTTTCACCTCCGGCCCTCCTGATTAATAAGGCCAGTCTTAACATAGGTTCTAAATCGTAAATATGGTAATGCATCGCATCCCGTTCTTTAAAATCCAGACTGGTACCATCTTCGTTTAAGTTTACTTCGATGTGCCTTTTAAAGCGGTCTATCGTCCAGCTTATAAAATCGTTATTGTTTAACGCATAACCAATCTCACCAACTATTTTAAGCCTGTGCGCATTCCAATTGTTAATGCCTGTGCCTTGGTTTCTATTCATCCGCTTACTGTTAATTTCAGCTAGTGCAGTTTTGCTTAACCAATCAGAAATAAGATTTTTATCCGCTGCAACGATGTCAGTTTTAATTAAATCGTAAGCTTCTATGGCTTTATCCAGATTTGTATCATCAATCGGGTCGCCATTTGGCTGGTTTATTTTTGCCCAGGCAATTAAAAATTCTTTTGCTTTTTCAAGGTATTTCTTATCATTTGTAATTTTGTATTGCAAAGCCAGCGTGTACATTTTATTCATATCACGAAGTGCAATGCTAGTGCGTTCCTTTTTAGGGTTTCCCTTCAGCAAACCTTCGGTACGGATCGTGTCGACGGGATTTGGCACCTGAACTAAAAAGTCATCTGCCGATTTTTTGAAAGACTGGTATAGTAATTTCGCGTCGCCATCATCATCAATATTCCGTTTTAAAACCTTGAGTTCAGCTGAACTTAAACTCACTAGCTGGGCAAAGGTTGTGCTAACTATTAGTGAAAAGAGCAGCGAAAAAAGTGTGATTTTCATAGTATTTTTATTTGGATAGTGATGATGTTTTTACAAATCTAAATTTTTAATGTAAAGGCATTCAATTTATTCCTTTAATATACCGTTCAAATTTTTATTTTTGACGTTCGTTTAAACTTAAACAAACCTTAATGAATAACTGGTTTAAAAACAATGGCACCCACATAGCCATTATTGCAATTTTCGTAGTCATTTGTTTTGCCTACTTCAGTCCTGTGTTGCAGGGAAAAGCACCCACGCAAAGCGATGTAATTTCATCGAAAGCAATGCAAAAAGAAATTATGGATATAAAAGAGCAAACTGGTAAATCGCCACTTTGGACAAACCAAATGTTTGGTGGTATGCCTGCTTTTCAAATCTGGGTTCCTTACGCGTATAACGGTGCAACTTATGGCATCGCATTAATCACTAAGGCTTTACCAAACCCCGTTGGTACTGTTCTATTGCTGTTAATAGGCTCTTATTTTCTATTTATTGTACTAAAAGTAAATCCGTGGCTTGCTGCTGCGGGTGCAATTGCTTTTACATTTACAACCTATAATTTTGTTCTTATTTCCAGCGGGCACAGTAGTAAAGCCCTGGCAATTGGCTTTTTTGCGCCTATAATCGCCGGAATAATTTTAACCCTGCGGGGAAGGTATTGGTATGGTGCAAGTTTAACAGCATTGTTTTTAGCGCTTGAAATAAGAACTAACCACGTACAAATGACTTATTACTTAATGCTCTCTATTCTGATTTTTGTTGGGGTAGAATTGTATAAAGCAATAAAAACCAAAACACTACCAGCATTAGGGAAATCTTTAGGTTTTCTGGCATTGTCAGTAATACTTGCTATTATGATTAATGCTGGTTTGCTGTGGTCTACGGCAGAATATGCGAAAGAAACCAACCGTGGAAAATCTAATCTAACGGTTACAGCTGCTGCAGGTAAAGATACCGGCATGTCAAAAGAATACGCCTATCAATGGAGCCAGGGTGTGGGCGAAAGCTTTACATTCTTAATACCTGATTTGTACGGAGGTGCAACAGGAGTTGATAATTTGGTTAAACCGGAAAGCAATATGTATAAGGCGGTTTCTGAAATTACCGGGGGCGATCCAGGTCAAACAGATAATGCAATTCGCTCTCTGGCGCAAAATTTTAACATGCAGGAATATTGGGGCGATAAACCTTTTACCCAGGGTGGCTATTATTTTGGAGCAATCATTTGTTTCTTATTTGTTTTTGGTTTGTTCATCGTAAAAAGCCAGCTTAAATGGTGGATTTTAATAACGACAATCCTTTTCATGCTCCTTTCTTTCGGAAGACACTTACCTTTCGTAAGCGATTTATTTTTCGATTACTTCCCGCTTTACAATAAATTCAGAGCTGTAGAATCCATTCTTGCCGTTGTGGGCCTAGTTGTGCCTATTTTAGCAATTCTTGCGGTAAAGGAAATTCAGGAAGGAAAAATTGATCAGAAAACTTTAATTAAAAAATTAACCTGGTCTGCAGGTATTGTTGGTGGTATTTCGCTTATTATCGCAATTATGCCAACATTGTTTTTCAGCTTTAAAACAGCAAACCATGCAGAAGCGGTACAAGCGCTTACTCAGGCCTTGCAGAATAATGCAGCAATTGCGCAAAAAATTGCCAATGGCCTTGTCGAAGATAGAATTGCGATTGGTCGTGCCGATGCATTTCGTTCATTCATTTTTGTAGCTATCGGCTTCGGAATTATCTGGGCATTTATCACCAAAAAAATGAGCATGCAGCTGGCTTTCGGTTTATTAACATTCGCGGTATTAATCGATATGTGGCAAGTTGATAAACGATACCTGAACAACAAGAATTTCGAAGCAAAGAGAGACCTTTCAGATTATTTTCAACCTCGTGATGTAGACACATTTATTGCTGCAGATAAAGATCCTAATTTTAGAGTGTTTGATTTGTCTATCAACACTTTCTCTGATGCCAGTACCTCTGCTTTCCACAAAACAATTGGTGGTTATCACGCAGCTAAGTTGAAACGTTTTGATGAGTTAATTCAAAATCAATTCTCGAAAAGCATTAACCAGGATGTTTTGGACATGTTGAATACGAAATACATTATTACGCAGGATCAGAAAACGGGTTCTTACAAAATGCAACGCAATCCAACGGCCTGCGGTAATGCATGGTTTGTAGAAAGCGTACAGTACGTTAAAAATTCTGATGAGGAAATGAAAGCCATCAGCAGTTTCGACGCTAAAAAAGAAGCTATTGTAGACCAAATGTACAAAGGAGATATGAACAGCAAACTTTTGGGCACCGGACAGGAAGGTTTCATTAAATTAACTAATTATAACCCTGACCACCTTACTTATGAATATTCGACAGCGAAAGATGTAATTGCAGTTTTCTCCGAAATTTATTACAACAAAGGCTGGAAAATGTATATTGATGGTGTAGAAAAACCATATTTCAGAGCCGATTACGTTTTACGTGCTGCCCAGTTAGAGGCTGGTAACCATAAACTGGAATTTATTTTTCATCCAAACTCTTATTACACAGGCGAGAAAATTTCGTTAGCTGGTTCTATCTTATTGGTGCTTGGTTTAGGTTTCGGCATATACTCCGAAAACAAGAAAAAGAATGTTGCTAAAGCTTAAATAGCGTCTATTTATCCCAATAATATAAAAATACCTTCAGATTAATTCTGGAGGTATTTTTTTTGCCTGTCATTTCAATATACTTATTAATCAAATGATTAAATTTAACAATGCCGTAACATTTGTTTGATATACAGAGTCTTACCTTTGTTTTATAAAATCAGATGATATGTTAGAATCATTCTTTGCGATTTGTCTTTTAATCGTTGTACTTTATTTCTTTAGTCCTTTTGAGGTAAAACTCGATGAGGAAGAAGAGTGGTAAAATAGTATTCTTAGTCTTAAACTGCCTTCACGAGGCGGTGACACAATTCCTACCCCCTAAAATTATTATTTATGGATAAAAGAAATGTTGATGTAGTCGTTATCTCCGATGTACATCTGGGCACTTATGGCTGCCATGCAAAAGAACTTCTAAAATATTTGAAAAGTATAAAACCAAAAACACTGATTCTTAACGGCGATATTATCGACATTTGGCAGTTTAGTAAAAGTTACTGGCCCGAATCGCATATGAAAGTAATCCGTAAGCTGATGAAATTCGTTTCAGAAGGGGTTACCGTTCATTATCTTACAGGAAACCACGATGAGATGCTAAGAAAGTTCGATGGAATGGAAATGGGGACTTTTCATTTAGCCAATAAGCTAATCCTCGAACTGGATGGGAAAAAAGCATGGTTTTTTCATGGTGATGTTTTCGATGTGACCATGCAACATTCCAAGTGGCTCGCTAAAATGGGTGCCGTGGGTTATGATACGCTTATACTGATAAACAGTTTTGTAAACTGGATACTAAATGCATTTGGAAGGGAGAAAATGAGTTTCTCAAAAAAAATAAAAGCCAGGTTTAAAGATGCAGTTAAATTTATAAACAGCTTTGAACAGGTCGCCGCCGAACTAGCGATAGAAAAAGGTTACGATTATGTAGTTTGTGGTCATATTCATCAACCAGAAAAGCGAGTGATTAATGCTGAGCATGGAGTGGTTACCTATTTAAACAGTGGCGATTGGGTAGAAAGTTTAACCGCGTTAGAATATGACAACAAAGCCTGGTCTGTTTTTAAATACGACCATAAAGATTTTATGAAAGACGAAACAGACGAAGGCATACTTTCTGATGCTGAAGATTTAAAGAGTAAACTCGATATAAATATTCTTTTGCAAAATATAAAGTATGAAATTGCCTGATAATTTTAGATATTCGGCCTTTAACAGATGAAAATACTTTACGCAATACAAGGCACAGGAAACGGGCACATCAGCAGGGCAAGAGAAATTATTCCTTTGCTTCAAAAATATGGGGAACTTGATATTTTAGTAAGCGGCACCCAGGCCGACGTTAAGCTCAGCCAGCCCGTTAAATACCAGTTGCATGGATTTAGTTTTATATTTGGGAAAAAGGGTGGGGTAGATCACTTCAGAACCTGGTTAAGCATGAATCTTTTCCGTTTCAGAAAAGACATGAAGCAACTTCAGCTTAGAGATTATAACCTGATTGTAAATGATTTTGAACCTGTAAGTGCCTGGGCCTGTAAACTACAAGGTATAGAATGCGTTTCTTTAAGTCATCAGGCCGCATTTAAATCTAAAAAGGTTCCACGGCCAAGAACCATCGATTGGGGTAAAGTTATCCTAAGTCATTATGCGCCAACAAAATACCATATTGGTTTCCATTTTGATAGGTATGACGATTTTATTTATACACCTGTTATCCGCTCGGAAATCAGGCAGCTCGAAAGTAAAAATCTTGGCCATTATACCGTTTATTTGCCCGCCGTTGATGATAAAAGACTGGTGCGGCTTTTAGCGCAAATTCCGCACATTAACTGGCAGGTTTTTTCAAAACATAACAAGGAAAGTTATCGTGAAAAAAATGTTTTTGTAGAACCTGTTAACAACGAAAAGTTTAATAAAAGCCTTGCCACCTGCGAAGGTTTATTTACCGGGGGAGGCTTCGAAGGCCCTGCTGAGGCCCTATTTCTAGGTAAGAAATTATTGGTTGCGCCAATGCGCTTTCAGTTTGAGCAACAGTGCAACGCATATGCACTAAAGCAGTTTGGTTTACCGGTAATTTGGGGAAGCACGAGGAACTGGCTGCCAATTGTTAAGCAATGGGTAGAAACTCCTCAGGAACATCAATTTAATTTTCCTGATGAAACTGCAAAGATTATCGATGATATGGTAAAGAAGTACGCAAGAGTTTAAGCATAGGCTTTCTGCTTTCAGCTTTTTATCTTTACTTTGCCAATTCGATAAAAGGCATGATTAATCAGTTCAGAAAGTTAAATCCGATTAACCTTATTTTGCTGCTAGCATACACATTTTTTATGCGTATTGTTATCTTCTATGAAATGCCTGCGCAGCTCAATTTTGATTTTTTGGAACCCTTTGCAAGGCTTTTAATAGATATAAATCTCGAGAAGGCTTTTTCACCTTCAGCAAATATTTTCTTTGCTACGGTTTTAGTATTTATTCAGGCGCTGATTTTTAACCGGATAATAAATAATCATAACCTATTAGCTAAGCCAAGTTTCTTACCGGGCCTAATGTATATAACCGGAGCTAGTTTGTTTCTACCGTTCATGGTTTTAAGTCCGGCGCTAATTTGTAATTTTCTATTAATCTGGTTAATTGATAAGTTTTTAAAGCTGAATAAAAGTTTAAATTCAATCACAACGGTATTCGATATCGGGATGATAATCGCCATTGGTACCTTAATTTATTTTCCTTTCATGGCCATGCTTTTAATGATTTTTTTGTCATTACTGCTTTTCCGTTCATTTAACTGGCGGGAATGGGTTGCCGGATTAGTTGGCTTTTTAACCGTATTTTTCTTTCTTGCCGTGTTTTATTTCTGGAAAGATAATCTAACATCATTCTATCAGATATGGAAACCCCTGGGAAATAAGTTTCCATCTGTTTTTAAAATAAATTACAGCGATTACGTCGTGCTTATTCCTGTAGTGATAATCATAATCCTTGCTTCCCTGCAGCTGCGGGAAAACTTTTTCAGGAGCTTTATCAGTACAAGGAAAGGTTTTCAGATGTTGTTTTTCATGTTTTTGGTGGCGGCAGCGAGTTTCTACCTTAAACCAGATTTCAGAACATGGCATTTTTTACTATGTGTGCCGCCTGGAGCTGTTCTTTTAGCGTATTATTTTAGTAACGCTAAAAAAAGATGGTTTTATGAAACCCTCTTTCTCCTGTTTGTACTGTCTGTACAGTACTTTCTCTTTGTTTAACCTTTTTTAACAAAATGATTCCTCAAAACTTGTTAAAGATTAATAGCTTTGTGGCACGATTGCAGAGTTTTCGGGCTTTTCGATAGTGGATTGTAAAGGCAAGGTAATGGAATCTTATTTAAATAAATGCATAATTTAAGTATTGACATCGGTAATACTTCTACCAAAGTTGCAGTTTTTGCAAATAAGGAAATTGTACATTATCAACGTTTTAACAGATTAACAGAAAAAGAATTGATTCTTTTGATTGAGAAGTTTCAAATCAATAAATCAATCATAAGTACTGTTGATGATGAGATTGAAGAACTCGAACTGTTTTTAAAAGGCAGAACAGATTACATCCGTTTTTCAGCTATGCTGACAAACGCTGTGCAAAATAAATATCGAACACCTTCAACCTTAGGGTTGGATAGGTGGGCTGCAGTTTTAGGTGCCAATGCAATATTTCCGGCCAATCCAAGTTTGGTAATTGATGCCGGAACCTGTATAACCTATGATTTGCTGGATACCGGGCGTCAGTATTTTGGCGGCAGTATAAGTCCTGGTGTTACAATGCGTTTCAAAGCTGTACACGAGTTCACGGGTAGATTGCCATTAGTAAAATGGCATGCTGAAATGGAAATCCCGGAAGGTAGAGATACACAAACGGCTATACAAAATGGCATTTTACAAGGAGTAATAAATGAAATTATCGGGTTTATAGCCCTCAATAATATAAAAGAAAGCGCCTTAAAGGTTATTTTAACGGGTGGTGATGCGGATTTTTTGTTTAACCAATTACAAAACAGCATCTTTGCGCCTCAGATTATAAAAGATCCCTATTTGGTTTTAAAAGGATTAAATGAAGCTATTGCAGATTAAAATGTACAAAAGAATAAATTATATTGCAGCCATACTCGTTCTAGTTTGTGGTTTAAGTGCTCAGGCACAGGTTACCACTTCATCACCATATTCGCGGTATGGACTTGGAAATGTTAAAGGGTCGTTATTACCGCAACTTCGGGCCATGGGTGGCATATCTACTGCTGTTGGCGCAATAAACGGGTTTAACTACATCAATATGCAAAATCCGGCTTCGTACTCGAGTATCAATCTAACAACAATTGATATTGGTATGAGTGCAAGTATCACAAATTTATCGAGAGCCAATTTAAGCGAATCGAGCTTTAACTCCACTTTTAGCCACATCGCTTTTGCCGTTCCCGTTACTAAAAAATCGGCATTGAGTTTTGGTATCTTACCCTATTCAGATTTAGGTTACAGTTATAAAAACAGCATAAAAGTTGATACCCTTTCGGTAGATCAGCTTTACGAAGGCGAAGGCGGTTTATCTAAAGCCTATTTAGGTTACGGCTATAAGTTTGGCGATCACCTAAGCATTGGTGGTAATGTTGAATATATTTTCGGTAACCTGTTAACTACCCGCGCTACCGAGTATACAACTACTGGTGCGGTTAACGCTAAACTTCAAAATAAGAATAGTGTTGGAGGCCTAAATTACTCCTATGGCGTTCAGTATAATTTCGATTTAGCGCCAAAGTTATCCATGACACTGGGTTATTCGGGTAGTAGTTCTGGTAAGGTAAATTCAAAACAATCTTTCTACGCAACACAATACACACGTGATGTTAACGGAAATGAAAATACCGCGATTGACACCTTAAATGCGGTTGTAAATGCAAAATCGAGTTTAAGCTTACCATTAACACATAATTTCGGTATCTCTATCCAACAAACTGATAAATGGTTAATCGGTGCTGATTTTAGAATGAGCAAATGGTCTGATGTTAGCATAAACAACGTTAATCAAGGCTTGCAAAACAGCTGGGGAGCATCTTTAGGTAGCCAGTTTACACCAGATATTACTTCCTACAACAGTTATTTTAAAAGGGTTGATTACCGTTTAGGGGTTAATTACGATAAAACCTACATTAAAATTGGCAACCAGGATATTAAGCAAATGGGTGCTTCAATTGGTTTTGGTTTTCCGCTACCATCAGCAAACGGCTTATCTTTCTACAAAATTAACTTCACTACAGAAATTGGGCAGCGTGGAACTTTGACAGATAATCTGGTTAAAGAAAAATACATAAACTTTCACCTGGGCTTCACTTTGAACGATAAATGGTTCCGTAAGTATAAGGTAGATTAATGATGCGCAGGGCATTCTTATATGGCTCGATATTTCTGTTACCAGTTATCATGGTATCGTGTGGAGATGACGACCTGAAAAAAGCCAGCCCAATCAATAATCAAAAATTACTGCTGAACAGAGACAGAACCATCGGTGTTGAAATTATTTACAGTGATTCTGCAAGGGTAAAAGCCAAAGGAAATGCACCAATTATGGATAAGGTGACCACGCAAAATGGCAGCACTTATCAGGAAATGATTAAAGGTGTGAAGATTGATTTCTTCAATATTAATAAACCCGGTGAAATCGATGGCACGTTAATTTGCGATTATGCCATCAGGAAAGAACAGGAACAAAAAACCTTCTTCAGGAAAAACGTAATTGTTAAAAACGCTAAAGGCGATACCTTTTCATCAGAAGAACTGATATGGGATGAGGCCAAAAAGCTTTTTTACTCCAAACAAAAGGTTGTTGTAAAAACAATCGACGGAAATATTCTGGAAGGCGTGGATTTTGAAGCGCCACAAGATTTTAGCACTTACACATTCAATCAGGGTACTGGTCAGGCGGTATTGAAGGATGCAATAGTGCCTTAAAAACCGCTTTTTTTCTCCCTCTATTTGCTTAAAAATTAAACAGTTGATAAATAAAATTTTGTGTTTTCTTTTTTGAGGCAAATTTGTATCTTGCGCCCTCTTAAAAAAAACTAAATAATATAAAGTACAATATGGGATTAATGACATTTTTGCGTAACCGTGCAGGCTATATACTAGTGTTTGCTATTGGTTTTGCAATTGTTGCATTTTTAGTAGGTGATGCAATTAACGTGGGTAAGCCTTTTTGGGCCGCAAACCAGAAAACAGTGGGTTCGGTTGACGGGAACGATATTAGTATTGATGATTTCGGACCAAAAGTAGAGCAGAATTTAAATCAATTTAAACAACAATATGGCGGTAGTGCCAACGCACAAATGACTGCAATGGCTGTAGACCAGGCCTGGAACGCAGAACTAGCAAACGTTTTGTTGAATAAAGAATACGACCGTTTAGGTTTAACAGTTTCTGGCGATGAGTTGGTTGATTTATTGGTTGGCCAAAACCCAAGCCCGCTAATCAAGCAATATTTTACAAACCCTCAAACTGGTCAGTTAGATCGTATGCAGTTAAATAGCTTCTTAAAATCAAAAGACCCTCAGGCGCAAAGTCAGTCTACGATGTTACAAACAGAAGTTAAAAACCAGGCTTTACAACAAAAATATTCAAACTTAATCCGCAACTCGGTTTATGTAACTTCATTAGAAGCAACTGATGAATACACTAACCGCAATAAACTGGCTAACTTTAAATACGTTAATTTAGATTATACATCTATTTCAGATGCTTCTGTAAAATTAACCGATGCTGATTATTCCGCATATTACGATGCAAATAAAGCTCGTTTCAACAACCCTCAGGAAACACGTTCTTTTGAATATGTTACTTTCAGTATTAAACCTACCAAAGCAGATTCGCTAGCTGTTAAAACTCAGATTGATAAAATTGCGGCTGATTTTAAAGTGGCTAAAAATGATTCTCTTTTTGCTGCAATTAATTCTGATGTAAAAGTTCCATTTACTTACATCACTAAAGGGAAATTAGACCCAACGGTAGATTCGGCCGTATTTTCATTGCCGGCCGGAAGCTTTTATGGCCCTGCATTATCTGGTAATTCATATAAAGTTATCAAAGTTGTATCAACCCGTACTTCTCCTGATTCGGTAAAAGTTAGCCATATCTTAATCGACCCTGCTAAAGTTGGTGGTGAAGATAAAGCTGTTAAATTAGCCGACTCTTTAAAAGGAGTAATCAACAAGGGCGGTAGTTTTGCTGATTTGGCAAAAACATACAGTGTTGATGGTTCGAAAGATCAGGGTGGTTCTATGCCTGCTTTCGCACGTGGTGCAATGGTTCCTGAGTTCGAAAATGCCGCATTCGATGGAAGTGTTGGAGATTTAAAAGTTGTTAAATCCCAGTTCGGTTACCACATCATGAAAATCGAGAAACAAATTGGCTCATCAAAAGTTGCCAAGCTTGCATATGTAGAAAAATCGTTGGCAGCAAGTAGTAAAACCCAGGCTTCTGCTTACAAAGCGGCAAGTAATTTCCTTGCTGATGTTAAGGGAAATGACTTCGCTAAACTAGCTGAAAAAGATAAACTAAAAGTGGCTGTTGCTGATAAGATTACTGCGACACAGGGTTTCGCTCCGGGCTTAGATAATCCTCGTAAATTGATTCAGGATGCTTATGCAGCTGATAAAGGTGATGTTTTACCTGAAATTTATACCATGGGTGATGCTTATGTGGTTGCCCGCTTAACGGATGTTAAACCAAAAGGAACTTTAACATTAGATGCCGTTAAAAAGGAGATTCAGCCAATGGTGCTTAATGCCGCTAAAGCGAAATTATTAAAAGCTAAATTTGAAGGCGCTGGAAAAGCCGGTTTAGATCAGATTGCTTCTAAAGTTGGCCGTACAGTAATGCCTGTTCAAAACATTGTTTTTGCTAACCCGATAATACCTGGTGTTGCACAAGAAAACAAATTGGTTGGAACTGTATTTGGCGCTCAGCCGGGTAAAGTTTCAGCACCTGTAGATGGCGAACGTGGCGTTTATGTATTTTCAGTTGATGGATTTACAAATCCTGCACCAATTGCTAACATGTTCAAACAAAAAGAAACCATGTTGTTAACCTTGGGTCAACGTTCTTTGGGGGCAGCTTTCCAGGCTTTACAAGACAATGCTAAGATAAAAGACAATCGCGTGAAATTCTATTAATTAGAAATTGCGTAATTTTGTAACCGTTCCAAATCATATTGGAACGGTTTTTTTATTTAGAGGCTATGGAAATTCAGGAAAACTTCGTTAATAAGGTTGCTAACAGCGGTTTAATCACATTAAATCTGGAAGAGTATTATCATGCGGGCGAAAGAGTTGTTTATGACATCAAAGAAAATCTGTTTCACGGATTGATGCTTAGAGAAAAAGATTTCCGGGAATTTATTAAAACCCACGATTGGTCGCAATATCAGGATAAGAATGTGGCGATTATCTGTTCCGCGGATGCTATTGTTCCAACCTGGGCTTACATGCTTCTGGCAAACAAATTAAATCCATTTGCCAATGAAGTTGTTTTTGGTGGATTAGATACCCTGGAAGCGGTTATGTTTTCGAAAGCCCTGGGTAAAATCAATCCTCAGGATTATGCCAACGAACGCGTCGTCGTAAAAGGATGCGGCGATATTGACGTTCCCGTTTCAGCCTATGTTGAAATTACAAATCTGCTTAGCCCTGTGGTTAAAAGCATTATGTTTGGCGAACCTTGTTCTACAGTTCCGGTATTTAAAAGGAAAGACTAATTTTGGTTTGCTTTTTGCATATCTTGTGAGATAACTGCACTAAGTTGGTTAATTATGCAGGTAATTACACACAATTGAAACACAAAGCAAATGAAAAGTTCATTCATTATAATCTTATGTATTTTAACTGCGCTTTTTTCTTCAGCACAGCAACTGCCGCTCAAAAAGGAAGTTCCGTTTCAGGAAGGAGAAGTGCTAAGTTATAGGCTTAGGTATGGTTTTATAACGGCTGCTGAAGCCACCATTAAGGTTTTAAATTCTGATTTAAAGTTCGATAACAGGCCAACCTATAAACTTACCGTTGATGCGCAGACATCAGGTACGTTTGATGTTTTCTATAAGATAAGGGATCACTACGATTCTTACATTGATAAGACTGATTTGCTGCCTTATTTTTATCAGGAGAACATCAGGGAAGCGAGTTATCGCAGGCAGGATAAGGCACGCTTTACGCAGGATGCAAAAAAGGTTGTTTCGAACCGGGGAACTTTTACAACACCAACAACACAAACTTTCGATTTGGTTTCCGCATACTATTTTGCAAGAAGTTTAGATATTGCGAAACTAAAAATTGGCGATAAGTTTAAATTAAATTATTTTCTTGGTGATGAAATTTCGGCATTGGAAATTGAATACGTTGGCAAGGAAACTGTTAAGAATAAGTTGGGGAATATCCGTTGCTTAAAATTTAGCCCTTCGATAAAGCCAGGTAGAATATTCAAAAAGGATAGTCGTTTGTATCTTTGGGTTACGGATGATGGTAATCGTGTTCCGGTTAAAGCCCAGGTAGAGATACTGGTTGGGGCCGTAACTATGGAACTTAAATCGGCGGCTGGTTTAAAATATGCTTTAGCAAAAGAGTAATGATGATAGAAGTTGAACAAGTGCTGGTGCACGAAGATGTTTTGAAAGAGAATTTCGTTTGCAATTTAAGCAAATGTAAAGGTATTTGCTGTGTAGAGGGCGATTCGGGCGCACCACTTGATAATGATGAAAAGGCTATACTCGAAGCTATATATCCTAAAATTAAACACCTTTTAAATGAAAAAGGGATAAAAGCAATTGAAGAACAGGGCGTTTATGTGGTTGATGAGGATGGCGACTTAACTACGCCCTGTGTAGATAAAAACAAGGAATGCGCTTACGTTCTTTTTGAGGGTGGCATTACTAAATGCGCTATTGAAAAGGCTTACGAGCAAGGTATAGTGGATTGGCAAAAGCCAATATCCTGCCACTTGTATCCTATCCGAATCACTAAATATCCCGAGTTTGAAGTTTTAAATTACGATCGCTGGCATATTTGCCATGACGCCTGTACTTTCGGTAGAGAATTAAAGGTACCTGTTTATAGTTTCTTAAAAACGCCACTTATCCGTAAATATGGTGAAGCATGGTATAAAGAGCTGGAAGAATCGGTTACCGCAATGTAGTCGCGTGAAATGATGCTTTGAATCTATCTTAGTAATGTATTCCGTTTTAAGGCAATGATATCAGCTCTGTAATACCCTTAAATTTGTATATATCGACCTGCTAACACCGCAGTAAGTCCGCAGTAAGTCCACCTTTTTTTACAAAAACGCGGACTACCTGTTGTGTCTATCCATTTTTGCATGCAATGGGTATCCGATAAACCTGCGGGCAGACATGGATTTGCCTGCACTCAGTATAGGAAATTCAAGCGGTAAGTTGTAAAATTCTTTGCAGCAGATTTATATTGGGTTTTTCATCAAGGTTTGGAGGTTTAACTATGTCTAATCTATCTACATTATTATTTGTCCGGGATAAGAGTTTTAATCCGCCATGATAAAATTAAATATAATTTCTTTAGTCTAATTTTAGAATTGGTTATTTGTAATAACTATGTTATTTTAGCGATTTGAAAAATCATTTATCTCCGATTATATAACTGTAACGTGAAAAAAATTCTAATTACCGGTGGTGCCGGTTTCATCGGCTCTCATGTAGTTCGCCGTTTTGTAAATAACTACCCTCAATATGAAATTGTAAATCTTGATAAGTTAACTTACGCAGGTAACCTTGCTAACTTAACTGACATCGAGAATAAGCCAAATTACAAATTTGTAAAGGAAGATATTACAGATGCAAACGCAATGTTCGAGTTGTTTAAAGCTGAGAACTTTGATGCCGTAATTCATCTGGCTGCCGAAAGTCATGTAGACAGGTCAATTTCTGATCCTACTGCCTTTGTAATTACAAATGTAATTGGAACGGTTAATTTGTTAAACGCAGCACGTGAGTACTGGAAAGGAGATTATGACAAAAAACGTTTTTATCATGTAAGCACCGACGAGGTTTATGGCGCTTTAGGTGAAGAAGGAATGTTTACTGAAACTACAGCTTACGATCCGCATAGCCCTTATTCGGCTTCAAAAGCCAGTTCTGATCATTTTGTTCGTGCTTATCACGATACTTATGGAATGGACTGCGTTATTTCTAACTGCTCGAACAATTATGGGTCTCATCATTTTCCTGAGAAACTGATTCCGTTAGCCATTAACAATATAAAAAATAATAAGCCTGTTCCGGTTTATGGAAAAGGTGAAAATGTTCGCGATTGGTTGTGGGTTGAAGACCACGCCCGTGCGATTGATGTGATTTTCCATAATTCCAAAACCGGAGATACTTATAACATTGGCGGACACAATGAGTGGAAAAATATTGATCTGATTAATTTGCTTTGCGAAATTATGGATCAAAAATTAGGTCGTGAGGCTGGTGAATCGGCTAAACTGATTACCTACGTGACAGATAGAGCAGGCCACGATTTGCGTTATGCAATCGACTCAAGCAAACTTCAAAACCAGTTAGACTGGGTGCCAAGTTTACAATTTGAAGAAGGTTTGGCTAAAACCGTTGATTGGTATCTTCAAAATGAAGACTGGTTAAATAATGTAACTTCAGGTAACTATCAATCTTACTACGAAAAACAATACAACAATAAATAATGGAAATTCAGGAAACGGGCTTAAAGGATTGTTTAATTATTAAACCAAGGGTTTTTGAAGACCCGAGGGGCTATTTTTTCGAGAGTTTTAATAAAAATACTTTTGAAGAAAAGACAGGTTTGTCAGGAAATTTTGTTCAGGATAACCAGTCATTTTCTTCCTATGGCGTAATCAGGGGCTTACATGCACAATCAGGTGAATTTGCGCAGGCAAAATTAGTTCGCGTTTTGAAAGGCGAAGTGCTGGATGTTGCGGTTGATGCACGCCCGGGTTCACCAACTTACGGAAAACACATTTCAGTTAAGTTAAGTGCGGAAAATCATCTACAACTTTATGTTCCAAGAGGATTTCTTCATGGCTTTTCGGTTTTAAGTGAAACCGCTGAGTTTTTCTATAAATGCGATAACTTCTATAATAAAGCATCGGAATTAGGGGTTATCTATAACGATGCAGATTTAGCCATCGATTGGATGATTCCTGCTGATAAAGCCGCTGTATCAGATAAAGATTTAATCCTGAATACTTTTTCTTCCTTAAAATAAAATGAGTAAAATATTAGTAATTGGCGCAGGCGGTCAGCTTGGGCAATGTCTCAAAACCGTTTCTGAAAGAAGAGGTATTTCTGAAATTGTTTTTCCGGCAGAAAAGGAAGCAAATATCCTAAATGCTGAAGGATTAAATACTTTGCTCAAAAATGAAAAACCCGCTTTTGTAATTAACTGTGCGGCTTACACTGCTGTCGATAAGGCGGAGGATGAGGTTGAGCTATCAAGAGCAATCAATGAAACCGGAGCTGGTTACCTGGCCGCGGCCTGCAAAGCCAATCAGGCAACTTTAGTACATGTGTCTACTGATTTTGTATTTGAAGGCAACGAAGTGAAGCTTTTAACAGAAGATGATGTTGCAAAGCCTATTAACGTTTATGGCGTTACTAAATTAGCTGGCGAAAAAGCAGTCGCCTCAAATCTTGATGAATATTTTACCATCCGTACCAGTTGGTTATATTCAGAATACGCAAATAACTTTGTGAAAACGATGTTAAAACTTGGTGCAGAACGAGCTGAACTTGGCATTATTGCCGATCAGGTTGGTACCCCAACTTATGCAATAGATTTAGCAAATGCGATTTTTGATATCATCGAATCGGGCAGTAAAAATTATGGCATTTACCACTACAGTAATGAAGGGGTCACATCATGGTTTGATTTTGCCAAAGCGATATTTGAGATTAGCGGAACCGAGGTTAAGGCAAACCCAATTCCAGGATCGGCATATCCAACAAAGGCAACCCGGCCTGCATTTTCAGTAATGGATAAAACAAAAATTAAAGATACATTCGGATTGAACGTTCCTTATTGGAGGGATAGCCTGGTTGACTGTATTTCAAAAATTAATACGAATCAATAACTTAAATTTTAATTACGAAGATTGTAGGATTTGGCCTGCCCAAATCGAGCATCTTAACTTTAACATCTACATATATGAAAGGCATAATCTTAGCCGGTGGTAGCGGAACACGTTTACATCCTTTAACTTTAGCTTGCAGTAAGCAAATGATGCCGGTTTATGATAAGCCGATGATTTATTATCCGTTATCAACATTAATGCTTGCCGGTATTAAAGAAATTCTAATTATTTCTACACCACATGATCTGCCAAATTTCGAAAAATTACTTGGCGACGGACATTCATTAGGCTGCAAGTTTAGTTACGCCGTGCAGGCAGAACCAAATGGTTTGGCTCAGGCGTTTGTAATTGGCGAAGAATTTATTGGTAAAGATAAGGTTGCTTTGGTTTTAGGCGATAATATTTTTCATGGTGATGGCATGGCTAAGTTATTGCAAGCCAGTTCAGATCCTGAGGGTGGTGTTGTATTTGCTTATCAGGTTTCTGACCCGGAACGTTATGGTGTTGTAGAATTTGATGCCGATAAGAATGCGATCTCTATCGAAGAAAAGCCAGAAAAACCTAAATCTGATTATGCCGTTCCCGGATTGTATTTCTACGATAATGAAGTTGTTGAGATTGCTAAAAATATCAAACCTTCTCCAAGAGGGGAATATGAGATTACCGATATTAACAAAGTTTATCTGGAAAGAGGCACGTTAAAAGTTGGCGTTTTAAGTCGCGGAACAGCCTGGTTAGATACCGGAACATTCACCTCACTAATGCAAGCGGGTCAGTTTGTTCAGATAATCGAAGAACGCCAGGGATTAAAAATCGGATGTATCGAGGAAATCGCCTACCGAATGGGCTTTATTAATGCAGAACAATTAAGAGCAATTGCTACACCATTGGTTAAAAGTGGTTATGGTAGTTATTTATTGAAACAGCTAAAATAATATCTTTTAGTATTTTTCTGGATGTTGTTATCCCAGCGCAGGCGGGAACCTTAATGCAATAATTTTGGAAGTCTATATTTGGATTAACAACAGAATAAATATTTTGATTTGCTCACCGCCGCAAAGGCTCCTACCTTTTTCCTGATAAAAAGGTAGCCAAAAATCAAGGCCTGGATCTGACGTCGGATAAATTCGTTAAAACTTTTTTACGGCACCACAAGCCCGATGAAGAATCGGGAGGACGTGCTGCCTTGTTAGTAATAACATTAATGTTTGTACAAAAGCTTTAACGTTTTCTCCTTCCATCAGCTCCTATGCCGGATAGCAGAGTGCTGAAACTACATTTCAATCTAAATATTTCTTAAGTCGTCATTTCAGCGCAGGCGGGAACCTTAATGCAATAATTTTGGAAGTTTATATTTGGATTAACAACAGAATAAATATTTTGATTTGCTCACCGCCGCAAAGGCTCCTACCTTTTTCTTGATAAAAAGGTAGCCAAAAATCAAGGCCTGG